>ENA-UOJP01000014-UOJP01000014.1-human-gut-metagenome-genome-assembly--contig:-C102-NODE-14-length-411140-cov-18.279755_pt1 | contig 411140 bp, 337 predicted proteins | sample MGYA00242353_ERZ723900 | MGnify/ENA metagenome assembly ERZ723900 | reverse complement strand
AATGAAAAACAGGCGTGAAGCCTTGAAAAATCAATGGTTTTTGAGGATTAGATAGGCAAATCCTAATTTAAAGGACAAAAGGTCCTGTTAACAATATTAATCGCCACGCTGACTATGCCTTATCAAATCAGTTTAGCCGGATATATGATGGAAATGCGCTGGGTTGGTCTGAATAATACCTTATGGCCTATGATCTTGGTGTTTTTCGCAAACCCTTTCGGAGCCTTTTGGATGACACAATATATTGGCTCTGCCGTACCAGATTCCATTATTGAAAGTGCCAGAATTGATGGCTGCCATGAATTCCGTTTGTTCTGCGGAATTGTATTTCCTATCATTAAGCCGGCAATTATTACTCTGGCATTATTGGTGTTTTTGTGGTCCTGGAATAACTTTTTAATTCCTCTGGTATTTGTTACTGATCCGCAACAGTATACACTACCTCTTTTCGTCAGTACGCTGGGAGGATCTTATCGAGTGGACTACGCCGCTAAGATGTTAAATTTAACGTTGGCCATTATACCTGTGCTGATCTTTTTCTCGATTTTCTCAAAGTATCTGATTAAAGGCATGACAATTGGTGCAATTAAAGAATAAAATCTTTTAATCAACAGAAAGGAACTTAACAAATGAAGGAATTTATTACTCATGTGGCAATTAACGTGAAGGATATGGACGCTACTTTAAAATTCTACCAAGATACTCTTGGATTTGAAAAAATTTTTGAGATAAGCAATCCGGACACGGGCGCTCCGTGGATCGTTTATATTCAGGTGTGTGCAGGACAGTTTCTAGAACTATTCTATGGTGGCGAGCCTAAAACAGCGAAAGATGGAGATATTGGCTTTACCCATTTGTGCTTTGCTGTCGACGATGTGAAAGCCTTGGCAAAAGATATTTCTGATAAAGGATATTCTCTAGAAATTCCTCCTTGTATAGGCTGTGATCATAATTTGCAGGCGTGGATCCGCGATCCTAATGGATTGCGGATTGAGTTAATGCAAGTGTCACCGGAGTCTCCTCACGCTGATTTTATGTAAGGAGGAAGCTTTATCAATATTCTAATAACGGGTGCCAACCGAGGAATTGGATATGCTTTGACGGTAGAACTGGCTAATCAGGGGCATCGTGTGTTTGCGTCTTCCCGTAAGATAGGAAGACAGCTACGTTGCCTTTCACTAGAGTATAGAGATGTGCTGGTATATGAGATGGATGTGTCGAAGGAAAACTCTGTCCGGGAAACAGCGCAACAAATGGCACGATATGATGATAATCTGGATGTTGTCGTATCTAATGCCGGAATTCTGATACCGGGCGACAGGGAAGCCACGGTCTTTTCTCTTGACAGCCAGGCGCTGGAGGCAATGCTTCAAGTCAATGTGATAGGTGCTGCCCGAGTGATACGTTATTTCAGCCCGCTGATACGCTCCAACGGACTATTTGCCACGATCACCTCAGAAGCCGGTTCTATTTCAAACACATTTTCTTCCATGCCTGGTTATGCCGTTTCAAAAGCGGCGGAAAATAAGCTGGTTGCTATCCAAAATATTTCTGAGACAAAATACCGTTCGATCGCCATCCATCCGGGGAGAGTAGATACGGATATGAATCGGGAAAGCGCTGAGATTGCACCAAGTGAGTGCGCCAAAGACTTAGCTGATATTTTAACCGGAAAGAAAAAACTACCGGAAAAAGAATGGTTTTTTAATTATCTGGGAGAACCTATGCAGCACTAATCTAGGGATAATGTAGAAGGAGATCAAAATGGAAAATACTTTTCAAAATCCTATTTTAAGCGGATTTCATGCTGATCCCAGTATCTGTCGGGTAGGCGATGACTATTACTTGGTCAACTCAAGTTTTGTATATTTTCCAGGACTTCCAATTTATCACAGCAAAGACTTAGTTCATTGGGAACAAATTGGAAACGGGATTCATCGTTCCGAACAAATTAATTTTACGCGAAGTGCTTTTTCAGAAGGCTTATGGGCACCTACAATCCGCTGGCACAATGGTACGTTCTATATTGTTAACACTTTAGTGCAGGACGGTCGAGAAGCGGAACGTACAAATTTTGTGATCACTGCCAAAGATCCTAAGGGGCCCTGGTCTGATCCAATTGTTATTGAGGGAGCGGATGGAATTGATTCTTCCCTTTTCTTTGACGATGACGGCCGTGTTTGGTACTGCGGCAATTTTATCTGCCCAAGTCAGCGATATCCTGGTCACCATGGGATATACCTGTGTGAATTGGATCCCGAAACCTTGCAGATCATTGGAAACCGAAAAATTTTATTAGATGGCGCGTCTATCCATGGGAAGTGGACGGAATCGCCCCATATTTACAAAAAAGACGGTTATTACTATTTGATGATTTCAGAAGGCGGCACTTTCACCAATCACTGTGTCATGATACTCCGCAGTAAAACTATTGACGGTGATTATGAAATTTGCCTACGAAATCCCATTTTAACCCATCGCCATCTGCCCTTATCATATCCGATCGTAGCTGTTGGCCATGCGGATTTAGTGGAGACCCAAAATGGGGAATGGTGGATGATTTTATTAGCGGTACGACCCTATACTGGCTTTAATTATAATTTGGGCAGGGAGACCTTTTTGGTGCCGATTACATGGGATGAGGAAGGGTGGCCATTGATTGATACACCGGATGGTTTAGTAGATCGGGAAGTGCGCAAGCCTAATCTTCCGTTTTTTTGCCGTGGCAGGCAAAGTCCAAATGATCATTTTGAAGGAGAAATTCTCCCTTTGCATTGGAATAGAATTCGCAATGTGGGGCAGAAATTTTTCTCGCTTCAGGAACGTCCGGGGTATCTGCGGGTACAGTTAGGAAAAGAGAAGTTAACTGATAATCTAGCCGCTCCCCATTTTTTGGGGAGACGCCAGGAACACATGTGTTTTTCCGCAGGAACCTGTATGGAATTTCAGCCTTCAAACGGTGAAGAAGCGGGACTCGCTTTGGTTCAAAGTGACGAATTCAATTATATCGTAACCGTAGGCCGGGAGAACGAAAAAATAATTTTAAAATTGTATCAGAATGAAAACATGGCCCAGGCGACTCATTATAATTTCATCGGAAGAAAAATAGAGACAACCGTTCTGGCTCATCAAGAACTGTTTGACTATAATGGCCGTATTTACCTTTTTGTTCAGGGAGATAGGGAGACTTATAGCTTTTATTATGGCTTCTGTGAGGGGGAGAAGATTCTGTTAGAGGATAAGGTTGACGCTTCCTTGCTGTCGACCACTCGTGCGGGAGGATTCGTGGGAGTTTTTCTAGGACTTTATGCTACCTCTAATGGAAGATTGTCTGAGAATTCAGCTGATTTCCACTGGTTTGAATATAGCCCCGAGAGCTAATGAAAGCAGGCTTTATCATTTGCTAAAAGTAAAAAGGAGTATAAACAATGAAAGTATTATTAATTGGTGGCACGGGGACTATAAGCAGTGCCATCACAGAACAATTGTCACGGGATAATGATTGCGAGGTCTATCTATTTAATCGTGGAGTCCGTCAGAGTAATATTCCAGAGAACGTAACCGTCATTCATGGGGATATTTCTAATGAGAAAGAAACAGCCTCCTTACTGAAGGATCTACGGTTTGACTGTGTGGCACAGTTTATTGGTTTTACACCAGAGCAGGTAGAAAGGGACATTCGCCTATTTTCCGGAAGAACAAATCAATATATTTATATCAGTTCCGCAGCGGCATACCAGACACCGCCTCCCCGTCCAATCATCACTGAAGGGATGCTCTTGAAAAATCCCTATTGGCAGTATGCCAGAGATAAAATTGCTTGTGAAGACCTCCTTTTAAAGGCCAGCCGTGAATCTGGATTTCCGGTCACTATCGTTCGCCCTAGTCATACGTACTGTGAACGTATGATTCCTTTTTGCTTGGAGTCTCCTAAGGGGAGTTGGCCGGTTATTAAGCGTATGATAGAAGGAAAGCAAATCATTGTGCCCGGTGACGGATCTTCGCTTTGGACTATTACATTTAACGAGGATTTTGCAAAAGGATTTATTGGTTTAATAGGAAATCTCCATGCAATTGGAGAAGCAGTACATATTACTACGGATGAATCTCTGACTTGGAATCAAATGGCTCAGGTGGTAGCAGAGGAGTTAAACGTTAGTTATCGGCCTTATTATATTCCAACGGATGTTCTCGTATCATTAGAACCTGAATTGAACGGCGGATTAAACGGAGATAAACGTCATTCTGTTATTTATGATAATAGCAAATTGAAACAGCTAGTACCAGGTTACTGTGCGACCATATCTTGGAGAAAAGGCGTGCAGCGCGCTTTGAAAAAAATATTGGCATGTCCTGAATTAAGAGCCGAAGATCCAGCTTTTGACCGTTGGTGCGATAACTTAATCAGGGTATATAGCCAAGCTTTGGAACGCGCAAGGGACACATGCGGATCGTTATATTAATAAAACTGTTAGCAAGAGGTAAATTTCGCAGAATCCAACCACTTTTTGCGAAGATGCCCGAGCAGGCGGGTTGGTATTCTACTTCCCCGCCTGCTTTTATTTGTAAATAGAGTTTAGGGCGTTTTTATATCAGATGTTTATAAACTTTCTTGAAATGTATTGCCTTTAATTAAATTAGAAATTGCCGGACATTATATAATAAAATGCATCTTACTTTACAAGTAAGAACCCAAAAGAAAATATATTCAGAGGATGCAGTTATGCGGATCTAATATTTATGTGTTTTAGCAAAATATCATTATATAGCGTTGCTGTCGCGGAAAATACGGAGGAATCGAAGCACATTGATATCGCTAGGAGGATAAAAATGGACGGGACGACACCTCTTTCCCAAGAAATGAAGAAATTATTACATGTATTAATCGTTGATGACGAGGCGATTGTGCGAGATGATATAAAAAAACTGTTTTGTTGGGAAAAGCATGGATATCAGCTGGTAGGAGAGGCAGAAAATGGACAGGAAGCATTAAATCTGTTGAGAACTCGGCATATTGATATTATAATTGCCGATATTGAAATGCCGGTCATGAATGGATTAGAATTAGCTTCTCAGATTTTATCCAGAACTAATGACATTAAATTTATTTTTTTGACGGCACACAGTGATTTTGAATTTGCGCGGATATCCATGCGCTTGGGAATTGACAGTTACATTTTAAAGCATGAGATGAGTGCAAAAGTATTACTAAATGAATTGGAACGCGCAAGATATAGTTTGGAAAAAATCAGTTATCAGAAAATGGCTTGTATTAATGAAGCCATGCACAGCCTTTTATATACAAGCCGATCAACAGAATCATGTCAGAAGATTTTTAAAGATAATGGTATAGAGTTTCAGGCAGGAAATACATTTTTGGTGAGCGTGGAACTGTATCCCAATAGAATATCGGAAGAGTTAAAGAATCTGATAACAGTCACAGTAAGATGCGCCGTTAATAAAATCGAAATAGCGGGAAGCACAGTTTTCTCTATTGAGGAAAACAGTGTTGGGGCTCTGATCGTAATGAATGACAGCGCTTGTAGTAAAGGTAATTGGAATTTGACGGTTGTTAGCTGTTTCAATCAAGTGCAGGAACAACTGCAAACTGTTTTAGGCAAATCTTGTTTTATTTTGGTAAGCCCAATCATTTCTTCAGAGCAGGAACTGCATCAGATATATTTTTGTTTAAAGAAAGAAATATCTAAATTTTATTTTTATGAGACTCCGCGAATTGTTTTTTGTAAAGAAGAAAATTCCTGTCCGATTCATTGTGAAGAAGATATTGCTCAACTCTGTGATTTTCTGGATAAAAGACAGTTTCAAAATGCGGAAATAACTCTTCAAGAAGTTTTTACAGAAAAAATTCCAAAGATAAAAGACATGGCCTTATTTAAGAAGTATTTGATAGTTGTCATTAACCAAATGGCAAAGATATGGAATAGCGACTATGGTGTAAATAAACCTATTGATTCATTTAGCTTGTATCAGGAATTACTAGGTTTAGAAAATGTGTTTTATGTGTATGAAAGGCTAAAAGAAATCTTATCTCAACTAATAAATTTTCAGAATGAAAGGCGTCAGGAACGGATAAGAAAAATAAAGAGATATGTGGAGAATCATTATGCCGAAGATATTTCCCTGGGCTTGCTCGGAGATCTTATTGGAGTTTCCGAAACTTATATGAGTCAGCTTTTCAAGCAGCAATTTGGGGTATCTTTTAAAACCTATCTAAAAAATATTCGTATGAAAAAAGCAGAAGAAATGTTACTAACAGGAAACCTTCAGATACAAGAAATCGGAGAGAAGGTGGGCTATAGCTCCACCCCATATTTTTGCTTAGTGTTTAAACGTCATTTTGGACTTACACCCAGCGAATATATCAGGAGGTGTTCACGATAATATGAAAAGAAACAGTATACAGATGAAACTTACCTGGACCTTTTGTACGGCTATATTATGTTCTCTGCTGGTTACCAATGTTCTCACTGGTATTTATATTTATCAAATTCAAAGTAAAAATCTCCTTGAAAATTATCAAAATATTGGAGAAAACATCTCTGCACAAATAAAAAAGGATTTGTCAACAATAGAAAATTTTGCGCGTTTAGTATGTTTTGATGCTAATTTACAAAATTTAATGCGCTCCCATCTATCTGTGTCAGGCTATACGTATTATCAGACATTAAGAGAAATCACTTCATCTCTTTCTCAATATGTTACGCTTCGTGATGATCTAATTGATGATATTTATATCATTGATAAAGCAAACAACATAATTTCACGCAATGATTTTTATTCAGACACCCTTAGCAGAAGATGGTATCAGGAATTTCTTGCTGAAAATACAAACTTTTATTTTACTGACGTTTATGAAGTGAAACGTCGAGACACAAATTATCCTTCAAATCAGAAAAAGGTTGTTAGTTGTATAGTAAATATGTTCGACTTAAAAGATCCCACTGACCCACAGAGCTTTATGGGGCATGTGATTATTAATATAAAGTATGATACCCTGGTTAATATGATGGAAGATTTTAAAGATTTTGATTGCTTAATTTATAAACAAAATGGCATTTCAATCGAATATGGCGAACATCTGTCTAGGGAACAGATACAATGGGCTGTTTCCGATGATAATGCTTTTTTATGGGAAGGAAATCATTGCTATTTTAGATATCCTTTGACTTTGGCAAATTGGATATTGGTAGTTTCTGTAGATATTTCCACCGTTAACTCTCAGATCCTATACGGTGTGGCATTTTTATTTATTATAATGATTTTTATAATGTATCTCGCCGGTAAAATTGTATTTGTTATGGCAAAAAATATTACAGAGCCATTAAAGACGCTCACAAATGGAATTCACCAATTCTCCACAGGGGATTTTGATACCCGGGTCACAATAACCAGTGGAGATGAAATTGAAGAAATTTCTTTAATGTTCAACGATATGGTAGAGAGAATTAAAGACCAGATGAATGAAAATGTTAGGAAGGAAAGCGAAAAAAGGAAAAGCGAAATGCGTTTTTTGATGGCCCAAATCAAACCGCATTTTATTTATAACAGCCTTAATTGTATTATTTATCTTGCGCGGCGTCATAAAGACGAGGATATTATTAAGTTCACGAGAGCTTTTATTTCACTTTTACAGATCTCCATTAGAATGCAGCCACAGCAGGAAATTCCTATTTTGGTGGAAATTGAACATCTTAAAAACTATATTACTTTGATTCAATACCGTTATGATAACGCACCTGATTTTCAATGGGAAATTGCTGATAGTTGCATTGATATTTGCCTTCCGGGATTAATTCTATTACCCATTGTGGAGAATAGCATTTTTCATGGGTTGTTACCTAAAAATAAATCCGGCCATATTTTTCTCACTGTCGAGAAAGAGGAGAAAATTGTGAAAGTAACGCTTCGGGATGACGGCAATGGGATCCCGCCGGACAAGCTAAAAAGGATACGACAACAAATACAGGGGGATGGCGTGATTTCTAGTGGCGACGATCATATAGGCCTTTTTAATGTTAACGAGAGGTTAAAGCTATCTGAAAGGGCCTTAGGCACACTTCATATTACAAGTCAGATTGATGAGGGAACTCAAGTGTGGTTTTATTTAAAATCTTAAAATGAACAAAGGTCGAAATTTGGGACTCAAAAATGAGACAGTCAAATTCCGGCCTCTTTTTCTATGTTAAAGCCCAGCGTTTAAGCCATTTTTCGAAGTTTATCTCTTTTTATAGAAATGAGACACCAGAAAGAAAAAAACAGAAAAATAGATTGTAAAAACAATCAAATGTATCTATTCTGGACCCGGAATTCTCATTTTGTTGAGTGTTCCTTTTGATTTTGGGTTCATAAATTCCTTCCAAACGGCATTAGACAAGCAAACAACAATTTCGTCACTCCCTCCCAAAGAAAAACCGCATGGTTAAGCCGTTTTTAGGCTTTTCTGTGCGGTTTGTTCTTTGTTAAATGAGCAAAAAATAGCAATAAATAATGTGTTTTAAATTGATTATGCAAGTCAAAATTAAAAATCCCTCCCTACTTTTCTGGTAGGGAGGGAAAATTTATATTTTTTTGCGCCTAACTTTAACATGGCGCTTGTTCACAGATCTGTCCATCTTTTTGAGGATTTCCCGCATGATGAAATAGGTCATTTCCTGGTTAAGAATCAGGGTGTTAAGGTTTTCATTGATACATTCTAAGTACATTAATAATTTCTTTGTTTTCATAACTCTGTCTCCTTTCATCAATACCTTACTATTGGCACATGCCTTTGTACTCAGGCAAGAGGACACTAAGTGATAAAAAGAGACTTGCGGTTCACGAGAGTTTTATTGCATGATATAACCCAATGCGATCATTATAAATGTCGAACGAAAAGGCGTCTTGAACCCTGTGGCCTCAAAATGACTTGATGATAAAAATATCTAACACTAATAATCTATCCGCATGATAATGTTTTGGGGGAAATCCCCGTACTTTTCACCAAAAATGTTGATCCCGCCTTTAATTTTTGCATCGGGAGCGATTCCGATTTTAAAAGAAATATATGGATAACTGTCCAACCTAAGAGAGTCAATTGTGATTCTATTGTCAGTAGGCTGTTCGTTCAGATAAGCACCGTTCCTTCTGATAGAAAAGGTTTTCAAAAGACCATATTGGGTGGAGCCGTAATTCCACGCTGGCGGTGTGTATTTGCCTCGTCTTGAGCCGAAGTCGCCGGTTGCGCGATAGGTGAAACAATGGACTTCGTTGATAATAATTGAAATATCGGAAGGCCAGACGTCTTGGTATCCGGGAGCCTCGGAGCAGAGTTCTAAGCTGAACGAGATTTCCTGAACGCTGTTTTCCTCAATGCAAGGATAGTGGCAAGGAAAGCGATATTCGATAAAGCCTTCTTGAAACCACAGTAATTGTGCCTTAACACGATTAGGAGAATAAAAAGCTTTTGGGTTGTCAAAGACGTTAAGTAGGCCGTTTTCATCGGCCATACCACAAGTGGGGGCCACATCACAGTTATAAAAGTGACCAACAGGCATGTCTACGACAATCGATTGAGTTTCCGGAAACATATTATCCATAGAGGTGCTGATTAGAATAGATTTTACGCTGCAAACAGAGATACGCATAGACCCTCTCATACCAGGCTGCGTTTTTGTAATCACCAGCCCGGCTTGTTCCAGACAATTGATATGGAAGGCTGTAGAGGATACAGGAATATTAAGCTTATTTGCGATTTCTACAACCGACATGGACTTCACACGAAGAAGATCCAAGATTTCAACCCGCACTGAAGAGGAAAGTGCTTTTCCAAGCTTTTCGAAATAAGGATAAGCTTCCCGGTTTCCAATATCTAATGTGATATTACGCTCGCCAAAATGAATAAGCTGACCATTTCTATCCATAGTTACTACTCCTTTTATTATATTATTACTGTAATAAACTATATGGTTAAAAATAGAAATATTGCAATATAGCACAAAAAATAAAAATATTTTAAGTATTATATTGACATTATGACGAATTGATGCTAATATACAACCAGAAAAGGCGAATACATATAACTGGAATAAAGTAATAATAAATGTTCTTTCCATAATATTACATTAAAATTGTGGTAAAAGCAAGCGTTATTACTTATTTTAATAACAAAGGAGGAGCAAAATGAAAAAATTATTAGCAGCAATTCTTAGCGCCGCCTTGGCAATGTCTATTGTGTCGGGGTGTGCTTCCGGCGGCGGTTCTTCTTCATCCGGCGGATCATCTTCCGGCGGGGAATCGTCAGAGACTCAGCAAACTGGTGAAAATGTAACCCTTTCTTTCCTGTCCTGGGAAAATGAATCGGTGATGCAGCCGATCATCGACGGTTTCCAAACAGAATATCCCAATATCAAAATTGACTTTCAGTATGCGCCGCCGGTTGGCGACTATATCGAGAAGCTTAAGGTTCTCGGTCTGACAAATGAAACGCCTGATGTATTTGTCATGGTATTGGAAAATCGTGAAGAACTGATCGACGCAGGAACCGCAATGGATCTAACAGATATGGAGTTTATGAAGAGTGTGTCTGACCTAAATAAGCAGCTATACTCGAGAGACGGCAGACAGTACGCCGGCGCCGGATGGGCTTGGGTAGGGGGTATCTTCTACAATAAGGATATGTTCGAACAGGCTGGTATCACAGAAGAACCTAAAACCTGGGACGAATTAACAGAAGCGTGTAAAAAACTGACAGACGCAGGCTTTACGCCGATTGTGGACAATATGGGAGACGCGGCTACCACCCTTACCTCCGCATTGTTTGCTTCTGAGACCCTAACAGATGATCCTGATTTTGATAAAAAAGTCCGAGAGGGCGAACTGACTTATGCGGATGGCTGGACAGAGCCTTTCCAAATGTGGTATCAGGGCATGGTGGAACCTGGATATATCAATAGCAGCATGACGGGAATCACGACAGAAGATATCCAGACACAATTTGCTACAGGACAAATCGCTATGATGCTCAACGGCTCTTGGGTTGTACCGACTATTTTGGATATTAATCCGGAGTTGAATTTCAAGTGTATGGGAATTCCTGGATCTCAGGAAGGCAATGAATGGTATTTCGGCGGTGGCGGTATGGGATATTCCATCAATAGCAAAACGGAGCATCCCAAAGAAGCAGAGAAGTTTTTGGAGTATATGATCACCTCTCCTGATGCTTTGGAGCATTGGAATGCGGGGACAGGACAGTTGATTCTTTCCGGCGATGAGGACACCCGCGTGATGCAAGGTATGGACGATGCGGAAGTCGGTTTGAAGGAAGGAAAATGCTGGATTCCGATGTTCGAGTGGAGAAAATATACAGAGGCTCTTCGAGTTCAATATTTGGCTTGTCTTTCTGATATGGTAAATGGAAACATGACCCCTGAGGAAGCGGCTAAATCTATGGATGACAAATACGCTGAGATGGGCGGCTGATCACGAAAATAGGAAAAACCGCGGTGGTTTGGAAGGCCGCCGCGGTTTTTTCAAAGCTCTCAAAGCGAATTGAGAGAACGAGGTGGACAATATGTATAAAATTAAAAAAAATATACAATACGAATTATTCCTGATCCCTGCCTTGGTGGCGTACACTGTGTTTATTGTGGTGCCGCTGATTCAAAGCGGAATCTACAGCTTTACAAACTTTGACGGAGTTCAGCAGTCATACGGATTTGTAGGATTTCAAAATTATTGGGAAATTTTTACTGATGACGCTTTAATGGGTGCTCTTGGTTTTACGATCATGTACATGGTCTGCATGGTGGTGATCATTACTGTGCTTGCGATCCCGCTGGCAATTTTGTTGGATAAAAAGGGAAGAGGAAAGGGAATCCAGCGCGCGGTATTTTTCTTTCCGGCTATTCCCAGCAAGCTGCTGGTAGGTTATCTTTGGTGCTTTATTTTCGCTCCCACCTCAACCGGGGTGATTAATGTGATTTTGAAAAATGTATTTCATATGGATGCGGTTCCCTGGACATCGGATCCGCTGCTGGCAAAAATATCTATTATTACGGTAGCAATCTGGTGTAATCTGGGATATCACGCTATGCTTTATCTTGCGTATCTTCAGGCGATTTCCAACGATTATTATGAAGCGGCCGAAATCGACGGAGCCACCTGGTGGCAGAAATTCCGTTACATCACTTATCCTATGCTGGCTCCAGCTATGACTATCAGCCTCATGCTGTTGATTACAGACAGCCTTAAAATTTTCGATCTGCCGAAAGCAATGACAGATGGGGGACCTGGGTTCTCAACCTATACAATTACGCAGGTTATTATGCTCCGCGGCGTAACCGAGCAGAAGTACGGCCAGGCATCCGCTATGTCGATGATTTTCTGCCTGATGGTATTGGTGATAGCGGTTATCCAGATAACGCTCAGCCAGCGGAGAGAGGAGAATGTGCGATGAAAAAGAGGAAAGCACGCGGCGTAATCATTAATCTGATTGTATGGCTTTTATGCCTAGTACATTTTTATCCTTTCTTTTATATGCTGATTAACACCTTCAAAACCCGTCAGGATGGAGCCTTTAACCCTATGGGCCTGCCGAAAGTGTGGGTTTTGGATAACTATGTCGAGGTATTCACTACGGTCCCCGTATTCCGGAGCTTTTTTAACACGCTGCTTATTACGGTTTGTTCAGTGCTGCTGATTATCCTTTTTGGCACAATGGCGGCTTATCCGGTGGTATACAATAAGAATAAATTCAATAAAGTGGTTATGATTTATCTGCTGCTTGGGTTTATGATACCCTTTCAATCTATTTTAATTCCCCTGTTCCAAACCATGACGAATATGGGCTTGATCAATAAGCTGATTGGTTTAGTGTGCTTTTATACAGCGGGATGCTCTATGACCTTTTTCCTTACTATGGGTTATATGAAGGGGATTTCTTTTGAACTGAATGAAGCCGCCTTGATAGATGGATGCAGTATTTTCGGGATTTATTGGAGAATTATTCTGCCTTTGTTGAAACCGGTCATCGCTACGGCTGCTATTTTCCATTCTATGGCGATCTGGAATGATTTTCTTGCCCCGCTGATGTTCCTGAATTCAGCGGATAAGGCTACGCTGGTGCTTCAGGCGTATCGGGCGAAATCCCAGTTCGGAGTTAACTGGCCGATGTTCATGACCTTTACAGTCATCGTCCTGATTCCGGCTTTGGTGTTCTTCCTGGTGATGCAGAAAAATATTTTAAAGGGCCTTTCCGCTGGAGCGGTGAAGGGCTGAAAACCTTTAGAAAGAGCAGGTTTGACTGATGAATCTGATTAAAATTGATTTAGACCGAAAAATTGCGCCCATTAACCCGGGACTGTACGGATCTGGATTAGAGCATTTGGGAAGAGGTGTATATGGCGGCATCTATGAACCGAGTAGCCTGCTGGCAGACAGCGACGGCTTTCGGCAGGATGTATTGGATGCGGTAAAAGCGTTGTCTCCCTACAGCCTAAGATGGCCAGGTGGAAACTTTGTGTCCGGTTACCACTGGCAGGACGGTGTGGGACAGCAGCGAACGCCTGTACGAGATCTGGCTTGGGGCGCGGTAGAAACCAATCGCTTTGGCACCCACGAATATATCCAGTATTGCCGGAAAATCGGCGCCCAGCCTTTCATCAACACCAATATGGGAACCGGAAGCCCGGAAGAGGCGGCTCAATGGGTAGAATACTGCAACGGCCTAGCAGGAACCCGCTTTTCGGATGAAAGAGTTCGTAACGGAAGCCCCGAGCCTTTTGGGGTAAAGTATTGGGGAATCGGAAACGAGATGAACGGCAGCTGGCAGATTGGTCAGCTTTCTGCTATGGATTACGCGAAAAAAGCCAAGGAAGCAGCAAAGCTGATGCGCTGGATGGATCCAACCATCAAATTAATCGTCGCAGGGGAATGTACTGACGATCCTTCCTGTGTGGATTGGGACCGGACCCTTTTAGATCTGACTGCCCCTTATGTGGATTATATCTCGGTACATATGTATGCCGGAAACCCGAATAACTGTTTTTCAGAATATATGGCTACTGGAGAACGTGTTGAACGGAAGCTCCGGACGGTTAACGGTATTATTGATTCTGCTATGCATAAAACAGGAAAAAAGAACAGAATCAAGATTTGCTTTGACGAGTGGAATGTTTTTTACCGTGAGGACAGCAGCCCCAACAATGGCAATACGATTGAGGAAAAGTACAACCTAGAGGATGCTCTGGTCTGCGCCATGTTTTTAAACGCATTTCTCCGCAACGCGGATACAGTCGATTTAGCCAACCAGTTTATGCTTGTAAACGTGGTGGCGCCGGTCGTTACCTCCGAGGAAGACTTGTTTCGGCAAACGATCTTTTACCCGTTTATGCTGTATTCTAAATTCGGCCGTGGAGAATCTTTGGACTGCCTGGTGGAGTGTGACACCTATGATACGGCTCTCTATCAGGAGGTCAAGCTGCTGGATGTCAGCGCCAGCTATCAGCCTGAGACCGGAGAATTAAATGTATTTGTAGTCAACCGGCACGAGTCAGAGGCTCTGAAAGCAGAAATCAGGCTTCCTGAAGCGACAATCGCCGGAGGAAAAGCGTTCGAGATGTATCACGATGATATCAAAGCCGAAAACGGCTTTCTTCAGAAAGATAACGTGGCGCTTCTGGAAAAGGATTTTTTTGCCCAGGGGCGAGGATTTGTTTACGAGTTTCCTCCCCATTCCCTTTCGGTGCTCCGGATGAAAGCAGAGAGGTAGTTAATGGAAAAGAAAAAGATTCATATCGATACAGATATTGGCGCCGATGTAGACGATTTGTGCGCTATCGCTTATTTGCTGAAAAGGCCCGATGTAACGGTCACCGGCATTACCACCTGCCTGGAAGTCCGCGGACGCCGAACCTGTTATGTGAAACGGGTACTGGAGCTTTGCGGAGCATCCGACATTCCTGTGGGTGCAGGCGAGGATGGCACTCTTGACAGCAAAGAGCTTTACGATTCCGCGTTCTCCGCAGAGAAGATGATGTTCGGCCCGGGAATCGAGGGGCTGTCTGCATCTCAAAGAACTGCTGTGGATATTATAGAGAACAGTCTGAAACAGGGCTCCGCCATAGTAGCCATTGGCCCTTTGACCAACATTGCTAGAGTAGTCCGGAAAAAAGGACATAAAATTTTCAATTCAGACAATCTGTTCTTTATGGGAGGAAGCCTGTGGACTCCGGAAAAGGGTTACCCGGCTTGGAATCGGAAAAATGATTGGAACATTAATATGGACTTGACCGCTGCTAATGAGGTTTTGAACTGCTGCGGGCTGACTATGGTGGAGATAGCCCCAACTTTGAAGACTTTTCTTACTGAACGGGACTGCGCCCGTTTGGATAACACCGATGGTATGAACAGCATGGTTGCCGGACAGGGCAGATTTTGGCGGAATCATGCGCCGTTTATCCGAGAGGAGACGGCAAAATGCGGGAAATTACCTCGAGACCTCTGCAATTTTCATTACGACCCGCTCACCTGCGCCATAGCCGCCGGATTCCCAGACTATCAGGCGAAGGAGGAATTTATAGAGTTCTGCCCGATGCCGGAAGACCACACTTACCAAATAATAAGGAAAAACGGCGGCAATCGGATCAGGAGTGTCTATGACGCGGATGGAGAGAGCTTTAACCGAGCTTTTATGGAAACGATGCTGAAAACACTGATTTAATTCGCTGGAGGGATAAGATTGAGAAGAGAGATTCCACGACCCGAATATCCTCGCCCCAACCTTGTGAGAGATGAATGGGATAATTTAAACGGAGTTTGGGAGTTTTCCTTTGACGCTCCGGTTTTCGATAGAGAGATCTTGGTTCCGTTTTGCTATCAGAGTGAAAAAAGCGGAATCGGCATAGAGGAGGAGCATGAGGCGGTGTGGTACCGCCGAAGGTTTTCTGTCCGCAGGGAAAGTCTAGAAACAAAGCGTTTGTGGATCCATTTCAACGCGGTTGATTACAAGGCCTCTGTTTACGTTAACGGACGGCTTGCCGGTACTCACGAGGGGGGGTATACCGCCTTTTCCTTTGATATTACCGAATTGCTTCAGCAGGAAGAAAATGTGCTGATGGTAAAAGCGGAAGATTCCCAAAACCAGGGGCAGCCCCGGGGAAAACAGACGTGGCGGCATGAAAAATTTGGCTGCTGGTATACGCCGGTAACGGGGATCTGGCAGACCGTATGGCTGGAATATAAGAATGAGGTTTTTTTGAAGCAAGTCAGATTTACGCCGGACATCGACCGTCGCGCCGCCTGTGCTGAATTTTGGGTGAGCACCAATCGGCCGGTAACGGTAACGGCGGAGGCTTCCATTGAGAAGAATGGGGTGGTGAGAAAGCTTTCCGCGGCTTCGGCGCAATGCCGCTGTGGTTATGGCAGAGCGGAATTCTTATTTCACGATTATGATGTGAAAAACAAGGAGGAATTGTGGTGGTCGCCGGAGCATCCTAATTTAATCGACGTGAAGTTAAAGGTTCTGGAAGAAGGGGTGGAAAAGGACCGGGTAGCTTCTTATTTCGGGATGAGAAAGATACAAAGTGAAAACGGAAACGTGCTGTTAAATAACACGCCTCTTTACCAGCGCCTGATTTTGGATCAGGGGTACTGGAAAGAAACGCTGCTGACGCCGCCGTCTGACGAGGCGATTCGGCGGGATGTAGAGCTGACATTGAAGCTGGGCTTCAACGGCGCCAGAAAACACCAGAAAATCGAAGACCCGCGCTATTATTACTGGGCGGATAAGCTGGGACTCTTGGTGTGGGGAGAATTGCCGAGCGCTTACGAGTTCCACAGCGGCGCGGTAAAGAATTCCATGCGGGATCTGTCTGATTTTGTGGATGCTTGCTTCAACCATCCAAGTATTATTTTCTGGGTCCCCCTAAATGAAAGCTGGGGTGTAAGCGCTATTGTGGCGGACCGCCGACAGCAGGATTACGCCCGGGGTATGTATTATACACTGCGTGCGTTAGATGGAACCAGACTAATCAGTACCAACGACGGCTGGGAGCAGGTGAACGAGACTGATATCTGTGCGATTCACGACTATGCCTACTTCCCCCAAAATGCTGACAAGTATGATAGGTTGGACGGCGTTTTACGGGGAGCGGCAGAGGTTCGCTTGGTTTACGCAGAGGGTAGCAGTTACCAGGGTCAGCCAGTTATTTTAACAGAATATGGAGGAATTTCACTGAATACGTCTAACGACGGCGATAAGTGGGGCTATTATGAAAATGCCGAGGATGAAGAGGAATATCTTGCCAGACTAGAGATTATTACGAGAAAGCTTTTAGAAAATCCATTGATCAAAGGCTTTTGCTATACGCAGATGACGGATGTAATGCAGGAGGCCAACGGTTTATTAACCATAGATCGCCAGCCTAAGGCGGATATGGAACGGCTGAACCGAATTTTTAGCGGAAAATAAAATATTTTGGAGGCAGGCGTAATGGAACTGACAAAAGAAAATGCTCAAAGCTTTCTCCTTTATTTATGTGAGGAAATGCCCAAGCAGGAAAAGAGGTTTTGCGAGCTGGATTCTGTTGTGGGAGACGGAGACCACGGTGTAACGATTACCAGAGGCTTTACGGCGGCAAAGGAAGCAGTTTCTTCTTGTAACGGTACACCGGAGGATCTGTTTGCAGAGATGGGAGACGCTATGATGGCGGCTATGGGGGGCGCTATCGGTCCTATTTACGGTACCTTGTTCCGTGCTTTTTCTCAGGCCGTTTCAGGTAAGAGCCGTCTCTCCACGGAGGGTCTAGGCGATATGTTTCAGCAAGGCTTGGAGGAAATCAAAATGGTAGCCAATGTGAAGGAAGGACAAAAGACGCTGGTCGATGCCTTAAGTCCCGCGTCAGCGGCCCTGCGAGAAAGCGCGGAGAAAGGCCTTAGTCCGGCAGAGGCCATGAGACAGGCGGCCTGCGCCGCCGAGGAGGGCGCACAGGCAACCGTGAATATGATTGCCCGAAAGGGCAGAGCGAGGTTCTTAGGGGAGAAATCATTGGGTCACCAGGATGCGGGGGCGACATCTTTAGCGGAATTAGTCCGTCTGATGGCAGAATTTTTAGAAAATCAGGAGGGAATTTCGATATGAAAAAATTAAAAAACGCGCCGGATCAGTTGGTGGAGGAATGCTTAAAAGGCTATGTTGCCGCTCATAAAGAGATTATCGAGTTAGAAGGAGACCGTCTGGTCGTCCGCAAAAGAAAAAAGGGCAGCGGCCGGGTGAAGTTTGTGCTGGGGAACGGCGCTGGCCATGAGCCTGCGGTAATCGGCTGGGTAGGGCCTGGTATGCTGGATGCTAACCTGGTGGGGGAGGTGTTCACGGCTCCTTCCGCGGATAAGCTGACAGAGGCTCTTGCCTATTTAAACGACGGGAGCCCTATTTTGTTAGCCGTGCAGAATCATGCTGGTGATGTTCTCAACGCCAATCTTGCCTACGCTAAGGCCAGAACAATGGGAATCGACGTGCATAAGGTGCTGTTTTACGATGATATTGCATCCGCTCCCAAGGGAATGGAGGAAGAACGGAGAGGAATGGCAGGGATGCTGTTCTATGTGAAAATTGTAGGCGCCTTTTTGGAAGAAGGCGGTACTGTTCATGAGGCGTGTGAATTGTTTGAGCGGGTCCGGGACAATACCAGAACCTATAGCGTAGCTTTTACCCAATGCACTCATCCAGTGACCGGAATGGATATCGTAGCCTTGCCGGATAATGAGATTGAACTGGGAATGGGTGTCCATGGAGAGGGCAGCGGGGCTAATAGAATCCCGATGCCGACCTCTGCCGAGCTGGCAAAAAAAGTGTGCGATGTTTTATTGGAAGATAAGCCTTATCAACACGGAGACGAGGTGCTGGTATTTTTAAACGGTTTAGGCTCTACCACAACGATGGAGCTGTCTGTTTTTTATCATGATCTTTTGAACTATTTGGGGACAAAAGGAATTAAGGTTTACGACGGGTTCTGCGATAGCTGTCTGACGACGCAGGAGCTGGGGGGCGTATCGGTTTCCTTGTGCAGTGTGGACGGTCAAATGAAAAAGCTGTGGGATCGTCCTTGTGAGTGCGGAATTTGGTGTAAAGGTTAGGAACTGTATGGCGAATTTACGAAAACTCCGCCGCTGGAATGCGGTAGATATTCATGTGGACGACTGGGATCCATGCTTTCTGTCCCAAATAGATGTCAATCGTTATGCTAAGGATCTGGCCAACGCTGGAGTTCAGTCAATCCTGTTTTATGTAAATTCCCATACAGGTCATTGTTTGTTCCCAACCCAGACAGGAATTTCCCACAGCGGCATTGGCGCCAGAGATGTAGTGCGAGAAGTACTGGACGCTTGTCAGAAAGAAAGTATAGATGTTTTTCTTTACTACAGCATGGTGTTTAATAATGATTGTTACCAGAAACATCCGGATTGGCGTATTTTAGATACGGCCGCGCTTGCTTCACGGCAGAAGGCGGGAGGCAGCGATGTTTTAGGAGGGCGTTACGGCGTGTGCTGTCCTAATACCGCCTACCGGCAGTTTGTATTCGACCAGCTGCGGGAAATTGTCCAGCGTTATCCTGATTGCAGTGGCTTTTTCCTGGATATGGTTTTTTGGCCGGAGGTGTGCTATTGTCCGTCGTGCAGAGATAGGTTTAAAAGAGAAACAGGATTAGATTTACCGCTGGTGATTAATTGGGGGATGCCCGAATGGGAAGCTTTTCAAAATTCTAGGGAAAGCTGGCTCAGGGAATTCGCCCGTCAGGCTAACGAGGTGATTTGGTCCGTTCTCAAGAAGCCGGTCCTACACCAATTCGGCGCGACACCGCGGCCTTGGAGCAGCGGCTTTACAGAAAAAATGGCGGATTACGCCGATTTAATTGTCGGCGATTTTTATGGCGGGCTGGAACAGGAATCTTTTATCTGCAAATACTTTAAAAGCATTGCGAGTGAAAAACCTTTTGTCTATATTACGGCTGCGTGCGACAGCAGTCTAGCGGAACATACAGCCTATAAAAGCCGGGAAGCATTGCTCGCACATTATAGCACGGTATTAGCGCATGGCGGGGGATTTATGTTTGTAAATCCTATTGAGCCGGACGGAGAGATTGGCAGCCAAATATATGAGGACATGAAGTGGGTATTCCAGAAGGCCGCTTCGCTTGAAACAGATAAATCTGGGGAATTATTATATGATGCGGCTGTATTGTTTCATCAGGAAAGCCAGATAGATCTTCTGGATAACGGCAGTGAGGTGGAAAAGCGGTCCCACAGACAACCACATCTGGAAGCTTCGGTTAAAGCCTTTGAACTTCTTATCCAAGATCATATATTGTGCGGCGTAATTTCCAGCGCGGAAATCCATCGATTGAAGCCTGGTCAGATTCTATTCTGCTGCAACGTGGAACGTATTTCAGCCAAAGAATGTGAAGAAATAGCAGCATTTGTAAAGAAAGGTGGAAGTGCTTATCTCAGCGGCACAACCGACTTAAAGCTGCTCGAGAAATTTGGGATTATAGGGCAAGGAGAAATTGGAGTAAACAATACCTATGTACGGTTTCAGGATCCGGAAAAATGGAATGCCGCTTGTAAAGGGATTGTTTCCTGTTACCATCCATTATGTCGAATTTTAGATACAGGAAAAGCCGATATTTTGGCAATGGCCATGTTACCCTATCCAGAGACTTCAGAAAAATTTGTCACGATTCATTCCAATCCTCCTTATGAGATGACAAACTATCCCGCAGTGCTATACAAACGCTGGGAACATGGGCGGATTATATATACAGCTTGTGATTTTGAAAGCAATTCTAAATATTTACATCGGCAGATATTTCGTAAGCTTATCAAAAAACTGCCATTTGAATTATCTTTTGCATGTAACGCCCCGTGGACGATCGAAACAATAGTATTGAAATTTGCAAATAAATATAGAATAACGTTTCTTAACCACTTACAAGAGGATCGGACAGTGAAGGTAGAAAATATACATTGCCGGCTAGAAGGCTGTTGCGCTAAAAAGGTGCTTTTACTTCAAGAACATCGGGAATTACCTTTTGCGACATCAAGAGGCGGAACTGAATTTACCCTGCCGGTGGTCTATGAATTTTCCGCGGTAGAAGTGTACACATAAGAATTAGAAAGAAATCTTTGGCCTTGGTCTGTTAAATGTGTCGCTGCCTTTTTCTCAGAAGCATGCGGTGCCGGATAGGAATGGCTCGGAATAAACTATAATATGAATGGCCCAATGGGGACAAATAGATAGAACAAGCGCTGGAACGAAAACTGGGATATGTAAAGATCGCGGATAAGACGACAGTACAAATTTTGCCGCTTGGCTGCGAGGACCGAGTCAATCCTAGGCTTTAGCCGCCATGGGAGCTGTGTCCCCTGGCGCAAAGCAGAGGCCAAGAGGAACCCAATATTTTAAAGGAGGGCCTGGAAACTGAAAGGAAAGCTTCCGAGCCCTCCGGCAGGGAGAGTGTTACATATGGCAAAAGTGGTTGCCTTAGGGGAGACGATGGCCGCTTTGACTCCGGGATCTTCGGGAGCGCTGCGGTATGTTACAGATTACCGGATAAGAATTGCCGGTGCGGAAAGCAATGTGGCTGTCGGGCTGTCTAAGCTGGGAATTGAGACGGCGTGGATCTCAAGAGTAGGCGAGGATGAGTTGGGATATTTTGTAAGGAATCAAATCAGGAGCGAGGGGGTTGACTGCCGGGAGGTAATATTCGACCCGGAGCACCGGACTGGACTGATGCTGAAGGAAACCGGAGCATTGGAAACAAAGGTGTTTTACTACCGGGAAAACAGCGCGGCCTCCCACCTGAGCCCAAAGGATTTAAAAGAGGAAATGCTCCAACAAGCGGAACTGCTGTATTTAACCGGGATTACGCCGGTGTTGAGCGAAAGCTGTGAGCGGACGGTTCGGGAAGCGATCCGCTTAGGAAAAAAACACGGTTTGCTGATAAGCTTTGACCCTAATGTGAGAAAAAAACTGTGGAAAGAGAGAGATTACGGGCCTCTGCTGGCGAGGCTGGCCCTGGAAAGTGATATTGTGCTGCTGGGCTTATCGGAAGCGGAAATACTGTTTGGGGAAACGGAGCCTGACGCAATTTTCGATTTGTTGTTCCGGGAGGGCGGGGTGCGTTACGCGGCTATAAAAAATGGGGCTGAGGGCGCCTGGGCGGCAGACCGAAGCCGGCGAATCGCTGTGAAACCGTATCCCTGCCGGAGTGTGGACCCAATTGGCGCGGGAGACGGATTTAACGCGGGATTTTTAGCTGGGATACTGCTCGGAAGAGAACTGGATACCGCGGGGAAAATGGGAGCAATATGCGGAGCCTTAGCCACCCAGACCACTGGAGATGTGGAAGGATATCCGGACAGAAAGCAAATGGAGAATGCGCTGTCGCAAACAGAAGAGATTTACCGTTAAAGGAATAGGAGAAAAACGGGATGGATATGTATGAGATTGTTATGAAGAATCCGGTGCTGGCAATCCTGCGGAATGTGCCGTTGGAACAAACGCTTGATTACGCTGAGGCGATTGTGGCGGGAGGAATCCGTTTTTTTGAGGTGGCGCTAAACAGCAAAGACGGGCTGAAACAGATTTCTGCGCTGAGAAAGCGGTATGGAGACCGCTGTTTGATCGGCGCGGGAACCGCAATTACAGTGGAATTGGCGGAAAAGGCGCTGAATGCGGGCGCCCAGTTTCTGTTAACGCCCGGGACGCCGACGGATGTTCTGGAATACTGCGCGAAAAACAATGTGAAATTACTGCCCGGCGTTTTAACGCCGAGTGAAATTGCAGCAAGCCTGGAATACGGCTATAAAACCATGAAGCTGTTTCCGGCGGGCGCGATGCCTTTGAATTATGTGAAAAGCCTGAAAGGCCCTTTTGACCAGGGAAATTATGTGGCCATCGGCGGGGTTTGTCCCAGTAATTATAAAAGCTTTTTCGCTTCTGGATATCTGGGCGTAGGCATGGCGAGTAATCTGATGCCCGCGGAGGCGGCGGCAAACGGAGACTGGGAGGCGTGCGCCGCGGCTGTCCGAAAAATCGTCGATGACCTGAAGAAAGTTTAATGGATTGTCATTGCACAGATGACAAAAAGCTGAAAGATAACAAGACAGAAGGAGTGCACCGCATGAAAATTGTACGGGTAAACACCTACACCGTTAGGCCCCGCTGGGGCTTTGTGGAGATCCTAACGGATGACGGCTTGACCGGCTGGGGAGAGCCGGTGCTGGAAGGCCACTGCGAGGCGGTTCTGGCGTGCGTGGAGGAGATGAAGCCCTATTTGATCGGCGCGAATCCGGGCAGAATTGAGGATATTTGGACGCTTCTTTACCGGTCTGGGTTTTATCGGGGCGGCGGAGTTTTAATGAGCGCGATTTCAGGGATTGACCAGGCATTGTGGGATATTAAAGGAAAAACCTTTGGGGTTCCGGTATATGAATTAATGGGAGGAGCCTGCCGGGAACGCATGAAGGTTTACAGCTGGATCGGCGGCGACCGCCCAAGCGATGTGGGAAAAGCTGCGCTGGAGCGAAAAGAGGCCGGTTTCCAAGCGGTTAAGATGAACGCCACAGAGGAGCTGCAGATGATCGACTCGTATGATAAAATCGACGCCGTTCTGGAGCGGGTTTCAGCCATCCGCGAGCAATGCGGGAAGTATTTTGGAATCGCGATCGATTTTCACGGGCGGGTGCATAAGCCAATGGCGAAAATTCTCGCGAAGAAGCTGGAAGAATTTGACCCGATGTTTATCGAGGAGCCGGTTTTATGCGAAAATATGGAATACTTTCCTGAAATCGCCGCGGCGTGTAATATTCCAATCGCTACCGGCGAGCGGCTGTTCAGCAAATACGATTTTAAACGGCTGCTGAAAATAGGCGGTGTGGATATCATCCAGCCCGACCTGAGCCATGCGGGAGGCCTGACGGAGGTTAGGAAAATTGCTTCCATGGCGGAGGCTTTCGACGTGGCCTTAGCCCCTCACTGCCCGCTGGGGCCGATTGCTCTGGCCAGCTGTCTGAATGTGGACGCTGTCAGCTACAACGCGGTGATTCAGGAGCAAAGCATTGGAATTCATTACAATGTAGGAAAAAGCGTACTGGACTATGTAAAAAATCAAGAGGACTTTCAATTCCAAAACGGCTTTGTTGACTTGCCGGTAAAGCCCGGCTTGGGAGTAGAGGTCAACAAGGACTTGGTGCTCCAGGAAAATCAAAATCCTCATCATTGGAAAAATCCTGTTTGGCGCCATGCCGACGGTTCCATTGCCGAATGGTAAGTCCAGGAGGGGATGAAACGAGCAATCTGCCAAAAGGAAGATTTTAAGTTTTAGCTTTTTGTAGTGCGTCCGGCATTTCAGCGTCTTGCAGAAGCTTTCTGCTTATTATGCAGAGGGCTATTGGGAAGCCCCTTTTTTTCTTAGATAAAACTATGAAAAACGTTCTGGAATACTTTTGTTTTGTGAATATAAACAGAATTTTATTCTGAACTGTGGATTCTCATTTTGTCGGGAGTTCCTTTTGATTTTTATTTAATAAATTTATTTCAAATGATATTAGACCAGAGGACAACAATTTCGTTACTCCCTCCCACACCTGAGGTGTGCAATTCGCGCACCGCAGGTTTTTCTATTTTTGGCTTTTGTGCTCGCGCTTAAGGCAGGTATCTTTTTTGTCAATGCTATCCAAGTGGGGGTGATGTCACTCTCCCCTCCGATTTTTTCAGTATTCATGCGGGTTTACGGGCTTTTTAGGGCCGGCTTTTCAAAATCGCTCCACCGTGGATGTTCACCCCCAAAAAAGAGCAAAAGAAGCAAAAACCGCTTTCCTAATAAAAATAGGGAAGCTGTTTTGTCATTTTTTAGACACCGGCAGAGAAATGATTTTTGATGCTCCGTCCAGGCGTGCACGAATATTTTTTTTGCATAGCTGAAACGTAAAAGCGTCAATGCTTTTGAGAATGTAGTGCCGAACATTCCGTAAAAAAACCTGTTTACATGTCTAGGGCTGATATTTAAATAATCCGCCACACTTTGTAAAGTGATTTCTCGATAGTAGTTATTATGAATATACTCTGAAGCTTCAAGACCCAGGTTAAGATTTTCTTGAGGTTCTTCAAATTTTGACCGAGTAGGATCCATTGTTCTTAAAACGTAAATGAAAAAATGACGGTAAAGTATTTACTGTCTGGCTATAGCCAATGTTTTTGCTTTCATTTCTTTTTTATGCGCTCAAGAATATCAAAAGCATCAAATTGGTTACGAGTTATTATACATTTGTTGCGATTAACAAGATCCAACTTATCTTGTATTTCATTTCGTAATATTTCGAATTCAATGGAAGAAATAAATTTATTAAACGAATTTAAATCTCCGGAACACAGTTTTTTGGAAAACAGCGGGCATAAGATAAATAAAGCGATAAGGCTAACATACAAGGTGGCAGATTTTATTCTGCCGCCTTACTGCATGTGCAAAGTGTTTTAAGAAATCAGACATTACTGTTGGGAAATAGACCCCTTCAAGAGCGGCAGGTTCATTGTGACGCAGGTTCCATTTTCTGAAGAAATACTGACGCCGTACTCCTTTCCATAAAACAGCTGGATTCGCTGGTGAACATTTACGATACCAATGCCTTCATTTTGCTTAATCATATCAGATTGAAGCGCGTTTTGAATTGCGGAAAGGCGTTCGGCTGGAATGCCGACCCCATTGTCCCGGATAGAAATTTGCAAAAAGCTGCCTTGCGGTTTTGCGCTGATATGGATAAGGCCATCCTTTCCAAGCGGTTTAATACCATGCTGGATAGCATTTTCAACAATGGGCTGCAGGATAATTTTGATGACGTGAATATCTAAAATTGTTTCTTCAATGTCCCACTCCACACAAAAGCAGTTGTTATATCGGAGTTCCTGAAGCTCTAAATAAATGCGGGTGTTTTCTAATTCTTTGCGAAGCGGCACCAGCGTGTCGACATCGTCGAGGGAATATCTAAGAATTTGCGCCAGCTTTGTGAGCATGACAGAGGCTTTGTTTTTTCCGCCGGTCAGCCGGATGGCGGTCCAACTGATGCTGTCCAGCGTATTGTGCAAAAAATGAGGATTGATTTGGCTTTGCAGCGCAACGGCCTGTGCCTGTTTAAGAAGGGCGACGCGTTGGGACAGCTCTTCCGTGATTTGCTCATTTTTCAGAGACATTTTGCGGATGGAATCTAAAATAAACGCTTCTTCATCACGGCTGATGGCTACTCGGTTCGACATCAGCCAGGCGGGAGAATCCAATTCTTTTAATATTTTTTTAAAAGGAAGGTGCAGCCGTATGGAAATAAATACGGTAAGTGCAAATACCAAGAGAAAAACTCCCATAATCAGCAGTATTGTCATATTCAGCGGAGATTGCAGACGCTGCTGCACGGCACTTCGGGAAAGCGTGGAATACAGATAGAGATCAGTGTAATTGACTGGAAATCGGTACACAATAGTGTCTCCGCTTTCCCAATAGCCATTCTCGTTGGGGGATTCCCCAAGAGCCAAGCACTGGCCGGCGGTATCTCCCCAAATATTTTCTACAACCGTGCCATCCTCCGTACACAGGCACAGGCCGGCGTCATAATCCCCGTGATACTGAGAAAGCTCCCGTGAAAACTCAGTAAAGTTAATATTATACACCACAACACCAAGCCGTCCGCTGCCATGCTCCAATATTTTATAAAGGCTTAGCAAGCGGACTGGCTGCAAATAGCTGTTGGTGCCGTCGCGGAAAACATAGAAAAAACTGTTGCCCCCTTTATAATCACGGTAGTAATTCAGCCACCCGGTGTCAAAAAAGCCGCTTAATGAGGTTTCACCGTAATTCGAGACAAATTTTCCGTTGATGTCCGAATAAATGTAAATACTTTGCAGGTTGCTGTTAGCCTGCATCTGATCCCGCATAAGCTTATAAATCACATCGTTGTGGTAAAAGGTATAGCCGTCTTTTTGAGTGATAAGAAACAGGTTAATGTTATTTTCAGTAAGAAGAAAATTTGCCTGCTTTAAGCAGCTGTCGATCAGCTGATTAATTGAATTTTGCAGTAATGAACCCGTACGGGAATTATAAAGGAGAACTTCTTTTTCCACTGCAGTATGCTGAAAGTTGGTAGCTAAAATAACCACCAAAAACAAGGGGATAATCGCAAGGCTGATAAGCATGCGTAAGTTACGGAAGAAAACCCTTCCAAATGAATAGCTTCGTATGCGCCGGACGTTTGGCCTACTGGTCATTTCCCGCTCCTCCCATGTGCATTCTCTGGCGGTAACCGGAGGGCTGCATGCCAGTGTATGCTTTGAACAATTTATTGAAATGCCGAAGGCTTTTATAGCCGACCTGTTCGCAAACATCATAAATTTTCAGATTGGTGTTGGAAAGCAGCTGGGCAGCATATTCCATCTTGCAACGGCTGATAAATCGAATCAGCGTCTCGCCGGCTTGCGCTTTGAAGGTGCGGCTGAAATGCGACGGGCTTAAGTAAAAATGCTCGGCAATGTCTTCTAAGGAAAGATCCTGTCCGATGTGCTCGAAGATATACTCCTTGGTCCGTTCCACAAAATCGCTGCTTGTACCGTGCAGCACTGCGGAAAGGCTGCGGGTTGTTTTTAATAAAACGTCGCGCAGCGCGGCGGAATCCTCTGCTCGATCCAGCTCCAGAAACGCTTCATCCAGCGTCAAGGCGGCCAAGGGAGGAATCCCTTCTTCTTTTAGCTTGATGGGTAAGGGGTAGAGGAAGTTTTTCGCCGCATCTTTTGCGAGAGCCGGCTCTAACTCTTCAAAATAAGAAGCAAAGCATTCGGCTGCCTGAATGGCCTGAGGTTCTTTTCCCGGTTCCAGCAAAGCGCTGTAAAACTGCTTCTGCCGGAGCCCCAGCCGTTCCAAGGCGCAGGGCAGAGATACCGGACCAGCATCGGATAGGCTGCTTAGCATTGCCGGGATGCTTGAAAAGACCTCCAGCCCTTCCAGATTGATTTGTACGCCGAAAGTAGTGCGAAGTCCGTCGCAAAGCGCCGCGATATCTTTTTCAATCACCGAGCGGGCGGAACCGCTGACCTGCACCCGAAGCAGCCCGAATGCTAAAAGACGGTCATCCTGATCAGAAATAATCCTTATTTCAATGCGGCATGAAGAAGAGGAAGCAAAGCTGTTGATGTATTGGGAAAGCTCACCGCGGCCATGCGCCCACTGATTGCGTACAAAATGATTGTTTTGTCGGATATGCAGCGTCAGGGAAAAGCAGGCGTTCTGCTCAAAAGAAAGATTGGGATAAATCAGATGGAACATGCGCCGGACCAGCCGCTGGTTTTGCAGTGAGCCGCGCATCATTTCTTCGAAAAAAAGGTTGAGCAGGTCTTCGATTTTGCTGCATGTCTGGGTTAATTTTTCCTGCTTAAGATAGGCGGCCTGTTCGGTATCCAATTCTGTGCGGACGTTTTGAATACATTCAGTGAGCTCGTCCAGATCAACGGGCTTTAAGACATAATTTTTCACGCCGTAGCGGATAGCCGACATGGCTAAGTCGGCCTCCTTGTAGCCGCTAATCAGGATTACTCTTGTCCGCAGATTATGCTCTTGTATGTATTTGGCGACTTCCAATCCAGAACAACGGTTCATACGGATATCGGTGACGAGAAGGTCCGGTGGTTGACGCTCCAATAACGATATTAATTCATCACCGTCCTCAAAAGCGCCTACCAGCGAAAATCCTAGCTTATGCCATTCCACCAGGTCCCGAAGTCCTTCCCGAATACAGACCTCATCGTCTGCAATAGCTACGCTGTACATAGTCCCCCTCCTTTTGAGTAAAGTTTATTAAGCTGTGATTTCCGAAGCAAAAAAGCGCAAAAAAATGCTGGTTACACTACAAATATAGCGATAACCAGCATAAAATTGACTGTCCAAAAATGTTTACATTATTAGAGTGTATAAATGCGACAAAATATTGAAATGAGACAATGTAATTATAGCACACAGGCGTGAGAACACAACTAAAAAGCAACATAATACACAAAAAAATAGCCAGAATCGCAAAAAAAAGCACTTGAATTTTGCGGATCTCAAAAAAAGAGGATATCTATATGACGCAATACACAAATTTATGCGCTTTTTTCAAAGAAAACAGGATGTTATACTGATGCCAGAACGGAAAAGGAGGAGATGACGGCGTGACAATTCAAAAAAGCAGCCAAAGAAAACCGAAAAATGGTCGTCTCAAACATCTGCGGAGTAAGCATATTGACAACATTCAGCTTTTGATTCTGGCGCTGCCAGCGATTGTTTTGCTATTTGTGTTCTGCTATATTCCCATGGGCGGCATCATTCTGGCGTTTAAAAAATTTAGAGTAGATCTTGGAATTTTTGACAGCCCTTGGGTGGGATTTGAAAACTTTGAATTTTTCTTTACTTCTTCCGATGCCTGGCGTGTGGTGCGCAATACCTTAGGCATGAACTTTTTATTTATTTTGTTCACCACGGTCTTCAGCGTGCTGTTCGCAGTAATGATGTACCGGTTAAGAGGCCGGCGTTTGGTGAAAACATACCAGACAATTACGCTGATGCCCAGCTTTCTGTCCTGGGTTGTGGTGGGCTACATGGTATACGCGCTGCTGATGCCGGGACCTTCAGGGCTTATCAACCAAATCATCATGCTGTTTGGCGGAGAACCGATTGATTGGTATTCGCAGTCGGGATATTGGCCGGTGATTCTTCTTGTTGTAAAGCTGTGGCATGGTGTAGGCTACAACAGCCTGTTTTATTATGCCAGCCTGATGGGAATTGATAAAGAGTATTTTGAAGCCGCTCAGCTTGATGGAGCGACAAAATCGCAGGAATTACGCTATATTATTTTACCCTTCTTAAAGCCCATTATCATTGTAATGACACTTTTAAATATCGGCAATATTTTCCGCGCTGATTTTGGTTTGTTCTTTAACGTGCCCCGCAATGTTGGCGCTTTATATCCTACTACCGACGTAGTGGATACCTATGTGTACCGCGCTTTGACACAACTGGGGGATGTTGGCATGTCCGCCGCGGTGGGGCTGGTTCAATCTCTTGTTGGTTTCGTATTGATTCTGGTTACCAACCTTATTGTGCGGAAGATTGATCCAGAGAGCGCTTTATTCTAACAGGGAGGGACAATATCACAATGAAAATAAAAGAAAAACCACAATGCCTTATTAATATCATTGGCGTGATATACTCAGCACTCTGCATTTTGCCCTTTCTGCTGGTTATCTCTGCATCCCTCACCAATGAACACGCGCTGAGTGAAAACGGCTTTAAGCTGATCCCCTCCGAGTTGGACTTAACCGCTTACGAGTATATATTTAAAAGCCCAGAGAGGATTTTGCGCAGCTATGGCGTTACTATTCTGGTAACTGCAGCGACAGTGGTGGGCGGCATACTCATAATGAGTATGATCGGCTACACGCTGGCGCGCTCAAACTGCAAATTTGCCCGGCCGCTTTCCTTTTATGTTTTCTTCACACTGCTGTTTTCCGGCGGTATGGTGCCGACCTATATCTTAATTACTCAAGGCTTGCAGTGGAAAAACACCTTTGCGGTTATGATTGTACCAAGCCTGGTCTATGCGTTCCATGTTATTATGATACGCACGTTTTTTCAAAAGCTGCCGCCGGCCCTGTTCGAATCAGCTAAAATTGACGGCGCAAGCGAATTTGTGATTTTTTTCCGTGTTGCGCTTCCCCTCTCCGTACCGGTTTTGACCACGGTGGCATTCTTTACAGCTATGAGCAAATGGAATGACTGGCAAACAGGGCTTCTGTACATCACGGAGGAAAATATGGAGCCGCTCCAATACATGCTTTATCGTATTGAACAAAACATACAATCGCTTATCACAGCGCTAAGTCAGGGAGGCGGCATTTCAGTGGATATTCGTGATATTCCCGGTCAAAACCTGCTGATGGCGATGGCTGTGGTAGCGGCAGGACCGATGCTGGTGGTTTTTCCTTTCTTCCAAAAGTACTTTATTTCGGGATTGACGGTCGGCGCGGTAAAGGGTTGATTTTCTTGGACAATAACATCCGGAAAGGATGTAATGTATAAAACAAAAGGAGGAAAAAATTATGTCGAAACGTTCAAAACACACATGGCGCCTGTCCCTGTTAGCAGGAATTACAGCTGCCACAATGCTGTTGGCCGGATGCGGTCAGGGTGATTCTGCAAGCACAGGATCAACCGATGCTTCCGGTGCCGCTTCTGGTTCCGAATCCGGCACCGGCGAGGTGACCTCTGTGCGGTGGATTACCGCCGGTACGCCCCAAACCGGGATGGATCAGGTCTTAGAAGAGGTCAATAAGCTGTTGGCCGAGCGCTATGGCCTGGAGCTGCAGCTGGAGATTTACGATTACGGCAGCTACGATGAAAAGATGAATATGCTCATTTCTTCCGGTGAAGAATTTGACGTCTGCTTTACCACGCAAAGCTGGCTGAATAAGTACCAGCCGAATGTTTCCAGAGGCGCGTTTTTAGCCTTGGATGACTTGATTGACGAGCATGCTCCGGATCTGAAAGAGGTGCTGCCTGAATTTTTATTTGAGCAGGCCCGTGTGGATGGTTCTATCTATGCAATTCCGAACTACCAGATTTGCTATGATTCCTTTGGCTTTATGATGCGCAAGGATCTGGTGGAAAAGTACAATTTTGACTGGGAAAATGTCAAGACGGTAGAAGATATGTACCCCTTCTGGGATGCGATCCGCGACAACGAGCCGGGGCTGTATCCTGTGGGAGATTTGAGCATTCAGGCCTTTGAGGATGACTACGTGGCCATGAGAATGATTCAGGATTACTACACCGTGGCGGGAAGCGGAGCCTCCAGCTTCTATATTAAAAAGGGAGACGATTCTTATACGGTTGACTGGTATCCGGATGTCGTAAAGGAATACCGCCGGGAATTCGGCGAGCTCTATGAGAAGGGCTACATCCGCGACGACATCATTACCCTGCAGGATGACAGCGCCGACATTACTGCTGGTAAATATGCATCACGTCTAGGTATTATCAAGCCCGGCGGCGAGGCCGAGCAAAAACAGCTGGCCGGCGGCTATGATTATGTTCAGATCGCTTTGACCGAGCCGTTCGTCAATTCTCTGTCCGCCCGCGCTGCGATGAATGCGGTCTCCAGCAGCAGCAAGAATCCCGAAGCGGCCATCCGCATGATTGACGTGATGAACACTGATAAAGAAATCTTTAATATGCTTAATTTCGGTATTGAGGGAACCAACTACACCATGGAAGACGGCTTTGTAAAGGAAATTCCCGACAGCGGCTACTTCTTCAACAGCGGCTGGGCCCTGGGTAACCAGTTTAACGCTTATCTGGTAGAAGGCCAGCAGGAAGGCGTTTGGGAGGAGACCATGGAAATTAATAACAATGCTGAGGTTTCTCCGATTTCTGGATTCAGCTTCAATGAAGATCCCGTCGCTACAGCAATGGCGCAGATGAGCTCAGTCACCAGTGAGTATAAGTTTATAGGACTGTATGATGACTTCGATACAAGATTTGAAGAATTCCGCACCAAAATGGAACAAGCCGGTGTGGAGGAATACAAAGAAGAAGTTCAAAATCAATTAAACGAGTGGCTGGAAGCCAATGGAAAAATCTAAATTTCTTGCTTTAACAAGAAACAGAAAAAAACAATTCTTTCTATAGGCATTATCCCAAGGCGCATTTTGTTTGCGAAAAAAGGAGTGAAATTATGCTGAAAAAAAGGATTCTCTCTCTTGGCATATTGACCGCTTTTCTGACGGGTATGGCGGTATTTCCCACCTCTATAGCCTCCGCGGCCCCCTTAGGGAACGGACAAACCTACTATGTGGCCACAGACGGCTCTGACACAAACGACGGCTCCCTGAACGCCCCGTTCAAAACTTTTCAAAAAGCAGCGGAAACCTTGCAGCCGGGAGATACCTGCATTATCCGCGGCGGCACCTACCATGAAACGCTGACCCCGCGGTCCGGTGAAGCGGAAAGCCCCATCACCTATAAGGCCTATGAGGGCGAAGAGGTCATCATCAGCGGCGCCAACGAGGTAACAGGCTTTGAGCACCACGAAGGAGATATCTACAAAGCTCCGGTACAGCTGACGCAGGGCGATAAAAACCAGGTTTTTGTAAATGGCGATATGGGCTTTAACGCCCGGTGGCCTAACACAGCAACCGGCAAATTTTACGAAGGCTTTGCCGAGGTGGAAAGCGGAAGCAACACCACCATCACCGATCCTAAATTAGCGGGATTCGGCGATGACTTCTTTAAGGGCGCAACGGTGTGGGTAAACGCGGGCAGCCGGTGGACCAGTCAAACATCAGAGGTTACCGACCACACCGGGGACACTATCACCTTTAACGGCCTTGGACTGACAGATGTGCAAAACACCCCGGCAAAGGGCAATCCGTATTATCTGTTTAACGTGTATGGCGCGTTAGACAGTGAAAACGAGTGGTGGTACGATGAGGAAGAACAGATGCTGTATCTGTACGGCGATCCCACCGGCAAAACCGTGCAGGTCAAGGCGCGCGATACCGCCATCAATCTTGACAATGTTTCCTATGTGAATATCGATGGCATTCAGGTGCTGGGCGCGGGAATTTCCGGCACCAACACCAGCAGCATAACGCTCAACCGTGTCGAGGCCAATTATGCGGCGCATGCTTCAACTATCGAAAATCCGTATGGAACTGATGTTGCCAGCATTAAGCTGTTCGGAAATAACAACACGATTTCCAACTGCGAAGTGGCTTACAGCTCCGCCACCGGCGTGTGGATCAGCGGCGACGATAATCTGCTGTTCAACAGCAAGATTCATGACACCGACTATATCGGCAGTTATGGCGCGTGCATTAACGTCAGCGGAAGCGGAAACGTTGTAAGCCATAATACCGCCTATAACACCGGACGTGACATCATTATTTTCCAGTCGGGCGACAACTGCAAGATCGAGTACAATGACTTTTCCCACAGCGGTATGATCTGTGCCGACTTAGGCGTATTTTACACGGTGGCCACCGACGGAGGCGGTACTGAAATTTGCTACAACTGGGTTCACGATAACGATTCTTCCGGCAGCCGTTCAGGCATTTACCTGGACAACGGCACCAGCAACTGGCTTGTGCACCACAATGTGGTGTGGGATGCGGGAACAGCGCTGCAGCTGAATGTGCCCAGCAACTACATTGCGGCGTATAACAATACCTTCATCGGCAATATCAATCAGGACTTTGCCTGGGTTTTCAAAACGGATACCTGGGGTGACCGAATCATCAACAACATTGCGACCGGAAACATCGCGTTAAAGGATGAGACCCTGGCCCGCACAAACTTTGGAAACATCGCGGATCCGGGCTTTGAAAATGCGGACGAGCACCAGTACAGCCTGCTGGCAAACTCGCAGGCCATCGACGCTGCGGAAGTTATTCCTGGCATCAACGACGACTATGTGGGAATTGCACCTGATCTAGGCGCTTATGAATATGGCCAAGAGCCCTGGACCGCGGGCTGCAATTTGGAATCTCCTCCGGAAATGCCGCAGATGCCGGTAGAACTGTCTGCGCCTCGGTATTCAAATCTGGTGGAAAACGCGGGCTTTGAAACCCGCGGCCTGGAAGGCTGGACCGTGTCCGGACCGGTATCAAAAGCAACTCCCGGAGCAGGCCACGACCCTATTCAGATGGATAACGGCTATACGCGCACGGGCTATGGCAGCGCCAAGCTGACCGGCAGCGACGCGGCCGTAGTGGCTGAACCGCTGGATGAGGATTTCAGCAGCGGCGATTTAAGCGCATGGAGCAGCGATACCTTTACAGGAACCCAGTACAGCGTACAAAACGAAGCGCTGCAGATAGAAAATGTAGAAGGAGTTATCAGCGAGTGCCGCGTACTGTATACGGGGGAAAATTACCGCGACGCATCCTACGAGGTAGATGTACAGGTGGTAAATGAAGACATGGGTAACCAGGATTTGGGCCTTGTAGCGCGGTATATGTCCTCTGAATCGTACCTATACTTCTCTTATGCGCCTTGGCGCGCGGGTACGCAGGAAACCTATCAGATTACCCGGCGCGTAGGCACCAGCTATGAAACATTGGCTTCTGCGGCGGGCAATGTGCAGCTGCAGCCCGGCCAAACCTATACTATGCGTGTAGAAATGGACGGCGAAAGCCTGAAATGGTACGTGAACGGCGAACTACAGCTGCAGGCTGAGGATCCCTCTCCGGTAGCAGGCAAGATCGGCCTGGGTCAATATGAGTCAAAGGGCGCCGGCGTGCTGCTGTGTGATAATGTCAAAGTGACTCCAATTGAGTCGGAGGAACAAACGGCTGCAGGAAGCGAAGCTTCCAGCAACCGCGGCAAGCTTTCCAAGACCATTGAGGGATTAAATCCCAATACAACCTATACGCTTACTGCATGGGCTAAGGTGGAGCCGGGCGAGGAGCTGACAATGGGAGTTGTTGGCGGAGAGAGCGTAACAGTCTCTGAGTCGGCAGGCGGTGTGTGGTCCCGCCATCAGGTGGAATATACCACCCAGGAAGAGACAGAAATGACCATCTACTTTGAAAAGACCAGCAATGGAAGCAATGCGGTATATGTCGACGACGTAGGCGTATTGGAGCAAGAGGCTCCCATTGTCAACGACGCGGAACCGCAGAAGGTAGCCTTGAATTTGACAACTGCAAGCCTCAGCGAAAAGGACGCGCTGCAGTTAACGGCAGTCGTACTTCCTTTCAACGCAAAGGAACAGGAAGTAGAATGGTCTACCAGCGACCCGGAAATTGCTACGGTAAGCGAGTCAGGATATGTACTGGGAATTTCAGAGGGAACTGCGACCATTACCGCAACGGTAAAGGGCTATCCCAATATCAGCGCAAGCTGCCAGATCGAGGTTGTTCCGGGTATCGATTACCCTGTGTTTGATTTGGCGGAGGATCTGGCGGATCAAGACAAGTGGGTTACCGACGGATCTCCTGTTTTTGAAAATGGACAGGTGACGCTGGAAACCATGAAGACCCTGGCCAGCACTGCGAAGTATGAAAACGGCCAACTGCTGCATCTGCGTATGAAGCTGGACTTTGATGACCCAAGTGACTGGTACGGCGTGGGCATCGCAAGCAAAAACCAGTTGAATTATGCATGGGGTGACAACGGGCTGTATCATCTGGTCATTAAAGAAAGCAATTTTGAATTGCAGAAGTGGGGCAACAACGGCGGCGGACAGATTTATCAGAATGTCGTCAACAACGGCCTTGTGAAGGACGGCGAGTTCTTCGACTTAAAGATAGGCGCGGTTCCGGAAGGAGATGCTATGCGCGTTGTTGTAGAAATCAATGGGCAGCGCATTATGTCTTGGCTGGATGAAAACACTCCCTTTACGGAAAGCGGTTATCTGAACTTCTATAATCAGGCGCCTGGCGGAGGCAACATGGTGCTGGCTGCAGCTGAAACAGAAGAACCCGGCGGCGAAGATCCTGGCAGCAGTGAGGATCCTGGCAGCAGTGAGGATCCTGGCAGCAGTGAGGATCCCGGCAGCAGTGAGGATCCCGGCAGCAGCGAGGATCCTGGCAGCAGTGAGAAGCCTGGCAGCAGCGAGAAGCCCGGCAGCAGCGAGAAGCCCGGCAGCAGCGAGGAGCCCGGCAGCAGCGAGGAGCCCGGCAACAGCGCAGAGGCGCCTGACGATGGTTCCGGCACTGACGGCTCAGACAGCATTCCTACCGGAGACGCCGCTCCTCTGGCTGTCCTCGGTGTAATGCTGATTCTTTCGGCTGGCACAGTAGTTGCTCTGCGAAAGGGAAGAAACTAAAGGCTTTAGCTAAAAAACGCGCACAAACTGAAAATAGAACAAAATCTTAAAATTCTAAAGATTCAGCACCATAAAAAGTATAAAGTTCTCTGGTACAAAACATGCTTTTTAAAAGAGGCGACGCCTCGGATGGTGCAAACAATTCATCAGCAAAGCAGGGGGCGCCCCATGGGCGCCCCCTGTACATAGGGAGAAAACTAGTATGAAAAATATTCTGCTGTATGGCGATTCCAATACGTGGGGATTTAACCCCGATTTTACTTCTAAAAGCGATTTGCGATTTGCCCGGGAAGAACGCTGGGGCGGCGTTTTGCAGGAATGTCTGGGACCGGAGTGCTGTGTGCTCGAGGAGGGCTTGAGCGGAAGAACCACCTCGCTGGAGGACCCGGCCGCCCCGGGACGCAGCGGGCTGGCGCTTTTAGCGCCTATTGTACAGAGCCACCAGCCCTTGGATTTGCTGGTGTTTCTTTTGGGAACCAACGATATGAAAAACACTTACCATGCTTCTGTAGCGGATATACGCCGCGGTATGGAGCTTGTACTTCAGGCGGCGTTGTGCCCTTATGCCTGGGATACCCGTAAACCGCCGAAGATGCTGCTGATTTCCCCTACCTATATTTATGACAGGGGCGTACATGACTTTATAGATGCTGCTTCAGCGGAAAAATCGCTTCACCTGGCGGCCCATTATGAACAGTTGTCGAAGGACTATGGCTGCGCCTTCCTGGATGCGGCACAGGTGGCTGCTCCCAGCGAGTGGGAGGGTTTACACTTGGATAAAAAGGGCCATGCCGCTTTAGGCAGGGCGGCGGCAGAAGCTGTACGCCGATTGATGAAATAACCGGAGGAGTAGCTATGTATCGTTTTGACAACGAACAGAAGGAAATTCATTTTGACAAGTATAACACGCCAACTCCCTGGATGAACTATTTGTCCAACGGGGTTTTTCACACGATGATCTCGCATTGCGGAGGGGGAGTGGCTTTTTATAAATCGCCGCAGATTTGGCGGATCAATCATTATCGCTTTTTTCATCTGCCAACGGACCGCAGCGGATTTTATACATACATCCGAGACGGTGGCGAGGTGTGGACGCCCACCAATGAGCCCTGTGCCACAAAGCCGGAGACCTGGACTTCTACTCATGGAATGGGCTACACCCGTTTTGCTGCGGTGCGGAAGGGGCTGCATGCTACAGCGACTTACTTTGTGGGCGAATATGAGAATTGCCTGATTTGGAACCTGCGCTTGAAAGCCGACCAGGATAAAAAGATCACGCTGTTTCCCTATGTAGAGCTGGGCATGATGGAATTTGTCAGGGAGCTCAGCTGGCAATGCTACAATAAGCATCAGCTTTCCGTCAACCACATGGATGGGATTTTGGTATATAAATATGGCGTGGAGATGCAGCCAAAGCCTGATGAAACGCCGCTGATTTATTTTGCGGCCGATACGGAAATAAAAGCCTTTGACTGTGACCGGGATGAATTTGTAGGAAGCTATCGCAGCGAAGAAAATCCGCAGGCAGTGGAAAACGGCCGATGCACCAATTCAGAGCTAGCGGGCGGAGACCCCTGTTTCGCTCTGGAAATTCCCCTTACCCTGCGCGCAGGGGAAGAAAAAGAGATCAACATTTTTTTAGGCGCAGCGATGACGCGGGATGAAATCCGCCGCAGTGTGGCCCGGTGCCGTGAAGCGGGATTCGCAGAGAGATCTTTTCAAGCGCTAAAGACGCGCTGGGAGCATTATTTTGAGCATTTTCACTGCCGCGTACCGGATGAAAACGCAATGACCATGGCCAATATCTGGAATCCATATCAAGCGGAACGCAATTTCCTTTTTTCACGGAATCTTTCCTATTATGCCACGGGAACATTTCGCGGCGTAGGCTTCCGGGACACAGCGCAGGACGTTCTTTCGATGATTCCCTTTCATACGGGCCGTGCCCGGGAGAAATTGGACCTTTTGCTGTCGCAGCAGTATAGGGATGGCCATACCAATCATTACTTTTTCCCAATCGAGGGATATGAACCGGTAACCAGAATCCACAGCGATAATCATCTGTGGGTTGTAATGGCGGTATATGCCCTTGTTATGGAAGAAGGACAGCTGGATTACCTAAAGAGGGATATCCCCTTTTATGATGGCGAGAAGGCTTCCGTGTGGGAGCATTTAAAGCGTTCCATTGACTTTGTGTATCAGAACATTGGAACCCATGGCCTGCCGCTGATGCTGCACAGCGACTGGAACGACATGCTGTATAAGGTGTGCCGGGAAGGGCGCGGGGAAAGTGTGATGGTAGCCTTTATGCTGGGGCTCGCCCTACGGCAGATGGCGGAGTTAGCCGAACTGATGGGAGAAGAAAATGATTACCTGGCCCGGTATGAGGCAATGAAGGAAACCGTAAACCGCGTGGCCTGGGATGGAGAATGGTATGCCCGAGCCACCATGGATGACGGACGGTTTTTAGGGGTTAAAAGGGAACCTATGGCTAAAATCTGGCTTAACGCCCAGACATGGGCCGTTTTATCCGGCATGGCGCCTGCCCAGCGGGCGCACCAGGCGATGGACAGTGTGAGGCGGTATTTAAACACGCCTCTGGGCATTAAGAAAATTGACCCGGCCATGGCGGACTACCCAACGCCAGAGGATCCGCTGACCTATTATAACAAAGGCTGCGGGGAAAATGGTTCTGTATTCTGCCATGCCAACGCTTGGGCCGTGATTGCCGAGTGCCTTCTGAGCCGGGGCGAACGCGCCTGGGAATATTACAGCCAGCTTCTTCCCATGAACGCCCAGGCCAAAGCGGGAGAATGGCGCTACAAAGCGGAGCCCTATGTTTACAGTTCCAACATTTTCGGACCGGAAAGCGACAAATTCGGCTTGGCAAACGTGAGCTGGCTAACCGGCACCGCTGCATGGATGTATGTAGCCTTTACGCAGTACCTATTAGGTGTAAAACCTGTATGGGGAGGCCTTTCCATAGAGCCATGCCTTCCGCCCCAATGGGAAAGCATAGAGATCACACGGATTTTCCGCGGCTGCCGCTACCACATTCGAGTGAAAAACGGCGAAAAACTTTTTATTCCACATGAGGAGGGAAGAACGCATTATGAAAGAACTGATGACACAACCATTTGATTTTCAGCTTCCCAGGCGCCAGGTCAATTTGGATTTTCATACCTCCGGGAGTATCGAACAAATTGGCGCGGAGTTCAGCAAGGAAGACTTTCAAAACGCTCTGCGCACAGGGAATGTAAACAGCATCACCATATTTGCCAAATGCCACCACGGTTATTGCTATTATCCTACGAAGATAGGGACGATGCACCCGCATTTGAATTTTGATTTGCTCGGAGAAATGATGGATGCCGCCCATGAAATCGGCGTGAAAGCTCCCATATATATTACGGCGGGGTGGAGCGCCCTGGATGCACAGCAGCATCCGAACTGGTGCTCAAAATGTGCGGATCAATCGGTTTCTTCTGTGTGCGGCTGCCTGACGGATGCAGATCCGGATCAGCCAAAGCCAGAGGATTCCTGGATTAACTTATGCTTAAACGACGGCAGCTATGCGGCCCATATTTATGATTTGGCGAGGGAAATCTGCAATCGCTACGAGCAGATAGACGGACTGTTTTTTGACATTTGCTTTTTTATCGAGGCCTGTTATTGTGATGAATGCCGCCGCGGGATGAAAGCGATGGGCCTTGACCCAGAGAAGGAAAGCGACGCAAAGCGGTACTTTATCATCATGCACAACCAGTTCATGAGAAAATGCCGGGAAATTGTGGCGGAAAAACACCCGAACGCCAGCGTGTTTTTCAATGGCGGAGCAGAAATTCACAAGCCGCAGTATCATAATAACCAGACGCATTTTGAACTGGAGGATCTTCCTACCTCCTGGGGCGGCTATGACAAAATGCCCTTGCGCGCCAAATACTTTTCGAAAAGCGGCAAGCCGTATTTGGGTATGACAGGAAAGTTCCATAGAGCGTGGGGCGAATTCGGAGGATTTAAAGCACCGCAGGCCTTGCGGTATGAGATAGCCGCGATGATGGCGTTCGGCGCAGGATGCTCAGTAGGCGATCAGATGCATCCCAGCGGAAAGATGGATTTGGAAACCTATCGGCTTATTGGCCAGGCCTATGATTATGCCCGGGTCATTGAACCTTACTGTTACGATGCGGAACCGGTTTCCAAGCTTGGAGTTTATCTGTCCCGTAACCAGGAAGTCAATGAGGGCGTCGCAAAAGCGCTTCTGGATGTCCACGAGGAGTTTGACGTCATTACAGACGATGTGTTTGAGCGTTACGAAACGGTATTGATTCCTGAGGAATCGATTCTCACAAAGAGCGCCCAGCAGTCGCTGCATAAATATCTGAAGAACAACGGCAGGATCTTCCTGTTGGGAGACAGTCTGCTACAGGAAAACGGACCTATGGTAGATATCGGCTGCCAATGCTGCGGTCCCGCTGCGGCGGATGTCGACTATCTGTATTTGGATCAACCGGCGTTGAAGCCGCTGATACGTTCGCCGTTTTTGATGTATCGCCCCGCTATGAGGCTGGAGGCGCAAAATGGACGCTGTGAGGTATTGGCAGAAGTGGTGCCGCCTTATTTTAACCGCACATACGGCCATTACTGCGGCCATAAAAATACGCCCTATAACATGAAGGCGCCGCGCCGCCCGGCTGCTGTGCGCTGCGATGGCATTGTGTATGCGGCCCATCCATTGGGAACCATTTATAAAATGTACGGCAGCGAGTATCATCGCCGGTATTTTGAACAGCTTCTGCGGTTAGCCTATCCCAAGCCGTCTGTAAAAGTATCCTTGCCCAGTGCGGGCCGGATCAGCTTTGTCCGTCAGGCAGAGCAGAGACGCTACTGCCTGCACTTGTTGTATGCGCAGCCGGCACACAGGGGTTCCGTCGACGTCATTGAGGATATTCCGCCTATTTATGATACGCATATTCAGCTGCGCGTTCCGGAAAAAATTCAGCGTGCACAGATCTTCCCGGCGGGAGATATCCTCCCGTTTCACCAGGATGGCGAGCATGTGGAACTGAAACTGCCTTTCTTTCAAATGCATACCGTCATTGTTTTTACGTACGGTGGGAACTAATTAAGATTTTGCAAAGCGAGGAAGATATGCAAGAGAGTGAATGGTACCCTTTTTGTCAAAAACAGAATGAATTGGACAAAATCATTAATACTGTCTTGTGAATCAAATTTATTTCAATATGATCTGGAATAACCGCCTGTTCCGCTGCAGTAACAATAGCGCCGGATACAGAAGCCCCAGCGGCTATTTCGGATAATGGCATGATTCCCTGTGCAGTCAATGCAGCATATCCAGCTCCAGGTGTAACAGATGCCCATGCATATGAATCTCTCTTATGAGAACAATGAAAAACAACTTTTTATGAAAAAGAGAAATCAAGGTGTATTCTGAATTTTACATACCAAACTAATGGGCAAGGCTTTTCTGTTCTATTCTCATGGCAATATTACAGATGCTGTCAGTTATGGTATCCTCATTTTTCCCTGGTAAAGATACGACCTATCCTTATCAGGGAAAATTTTGGTTCTATGATAGTGATCTGCTTCTTGATTCCAGGTGCTTTTCCAAAAAATTTGAGCTATTCAAATTATAAATATAATTTAACCTGTTTTTTTCTCCTTTGTAACAAAACACTGATATGGTTAATTTAGGTTGTGAAAAGGAGGAAAATCATGAGACACAAGAAGCTAACAAAAGCTGCGGCCATCGGATTGTCAGTAATAATGGCGGCAGGAGGAAGTTTCACCGCACTGGCAACTCCTGATGTAAAGGGGGCGGAACCGGCTCCGTTGCAGGCGGTAGGACTGCCCTCGCCGATTTTGGTGACGGAAATGGTGCCTAACACCGAGAACATGAACAGCAGTGATGCCTACGAGTATTTTGAAATCACCAATGTCAGCGGTGTAGACGTGGATCTGAGGAACTACGACATCGTTTATGACAACGGCAATACGAAAACCGTCTGGACGACCGACGTCACGGTTCTGCCCGCAGGGCAGACCATTCTGGTGTGGGTAAAAAACCCTGGGAATCAAGAACTGACAAAAGAAGATTTCCGCACGTTTTACAGCCTGGATCCCGGCGCCCTGGTGGCGGAAACCCAGTGCGGCGGAATGGCCAACAGCGGCCGCCGCTCCATGAGCATTGCGACCAAGACCGGAAAAACCCTGTGTACTGTGACTTATGCTCCGGCCGACTCTGAAGACGGAAAACTGGGGATAGGCGAATCTATCGTGTTTTCTTATGACGGAGATCAGATTACCGTTTCTTACGATAATGAGGTTACCCCGCTTCAGCTGCCCGCCATCAACGGCGGGTTCACCTCTCCCGCAAAAGTGGACAGCCCATCGGTTACTGCCAGCGGACGGAATGTTCTGAATCCAGGCGAATCTCTGGCTATCTCCGTTGGAGAAACCAATCTGGATCCAAACGGGATTGTTTCCGGTTCTATCCAAGTCGAAGGTGGCAGAGCTTATCCTTTGACCTATGATGAAAACGGCAGCCTGTCCGCCCAGATTCCCTACAATGATGTTCAGGACATGAGAAGCTTCCAATACACCCTCACCATTTTTGACGGCGTCAATACGGCGGTTTCCGCTTCCAACACCGTTACCGTTACTGCGGCGGGAAGCGAAATCGATGTGACCAAAGCCCCTGCTCTGGTAGTTACCGAGCTTGCGCCGGATACGGCGAACATCGGCGGATCCGACGCCTGGGAATTTATTGAGATTTACAATAACAGCAGCCGGGATATTGACCTGAAGGATTACCGGCTATATTACTATTATCCCGACAACGGCAATAACGCCCTGTGGTGGAACACCACGGAAAGCAAAATTCTGAAATCCGGGGAAGCTATGGTGTTCTGGGTGGACAACGGCAAGAACAGCAGCCAGACCCTTGCGGATTTCAACGAGCATTACGGAAGCGCCCTGACAGAAGCCCAGTTGATTAAAATCAGCTGCGGCGGAATGTCCAACAGCGGCCCCAGAGGGTTGCGTATCTGTTCCAATGTTGGCGACCAGCTGGACATCGTTCTCTATAACGAGACCGAGACGGACGATACCGCCACCAGCGGCACCATCGCATTCCAGAACCAATATTTAGATGGAAAATTCACCTCGGTTTTGGTGAACAACCGGGCTGAAAAAACGCCGGGACGGGTGACGGAAGAAGAGAAGCCTCAGTATCAGGCGGAGCTTTCCGAACCAGCGGAGCCTGTGGTGACAGACTTGACTCCGGATTCTTTCAGCAACCAGACCGAGTCCCTTTCCTTTGCCGTAAAAGCTTCCTCGGAAGGCGGTTCTATCAAGACCGTCACCTTATATACGAAATATGAAGGTCAGGAAGAGTTTGAGGCCAGCAATCTGGAACGCTCCGATGGCGACGCCTTTGAGAAAACATTAGGAAACATTGATCTGCTGAACAAAAAGAGCTTTACCTATTACTTCGAGGTCAGCAACGGCTTCCATACTAAAACCACAGAGCAAACCACTATCTTCAATGAGGATTCCGATAAGCTGAACGCCGATTTTAACTTGAAAGACGGCAGCGTGATAGGCGGTGCCACCCAGGTAATCGCCAACGGAAACGCCTTGAAGCTGGATAATCTGGACGTCAGCGCGGATGCGGTGAGATCTATTAACGGCAACGCCCAGTTTGTATTCGATGCCTCTCAGACAGATGCGTTCTTTAAGAATGCCGCCGCTATCAGCGGCGACGTTATCGGCGTGTTCAACGAGGGAACTTATGATTCCTGGAGGACTTATGTTTTTGAGGTCAACGCCAGCCATTTTGACGCCGATACCAAAACGATTACGGTAGAGCTCCACGCCGGCAACAAAGCCAATGTGCTGGAACATAACGTGGAGAACAACGACGACTTCACGGTTAAGAACATCCGTATGGTGCTGCCCAGCGGCAAGACCCTGTATCCCACCAGCTATGAGGCGAAAAAGGGCTTGGGCGCTGTGGAACACCCCAACCTGGATGGAGTGGAAAAAGAGCCCATGACGGTGGCCGATCAGGAAACCAACATTAAAATGGGAGACGGCACCAGCAAATATGAAATTGTATACGCCACCTTTACCCTGACTGAGGAAGACTTCAGCGCGGTGCGGTATTTGTGGGATACTACCAAGGTTTCCAACGGACAGCATACCGTTTCCAATGGAAGCGAACAAATTACCGTAACGGTGGATAACGATCCTCCGGTCATCACCACCAATATGGAAGACGGCAAGGAGTATCATCAGGGCACCATCGAGGTCACCGCCGAGGACGATACCAGCAGCGAGGTCACCACTGTAGTTCTTCTGGATGGAAAAACCATTTCCGTGCCCTATGATTTCCGCTCCGTGGAAATGAAGGCCGGGACCCATACGCTTTCTATCACCGCGAGGGATCAGCTGGGCAACACCGCTGAGAAAGAAATTACCTTTACCATCCCGAAAGAATCCGCTGAAATCGGCGCCGAGATTTCTCCCGAAAACGGCGCTGCCGTAAACAGCGATCCTACCCTGTCCATTACCGCCACCGATCCCAGCGGGGATTTGATGGACGTTACTTTTAAACAGGGCGAACGGTACCAGCTGGGCGATAAGAATATTTCAATCAGCCAGGGCATCAGCGATACTGCCGGTGCCAGCAACGACTCCTTCCAGGAGGATTCTGGCGATGGATTCCCTTATGAGTGTTTCAGCATTGACGTCAGCGACCGTGTGAATGAGAACGCTTTCGTGGATATTGCTTGGAAAGGCGAAAGCAACAGTTTAAAGACCTATCTGTATGTGTACAATACCGCTGCCCAGAGCTGGGATCAGATAGAAGCCGCCCAGACGGCGGAAGCGGGAGTTATGACCCTTCAGGGAACGGTGGCTCTGAAAGACCACCTGGTAGACGGCGCTGTGAAGGTTATGGTGCAGAACGGAGAAGGCTATACCCCCGCCCAGTATGCGCCTGGGGCACAAGGCCAGGCCGTGACCACTTCGAATGTGGATGATACGCCAAGAGAAAGCTACGACTTTACCTTCGCCATTGAAAGCGATACCCAGTATTACAATGAGGACTATGAGGGCAACCCGGATCAGGGCAACGACGGACAGTATCAATACCAGCTGGACATCCACGACTGGGTTATTGCCAACCGGGAGCGTATGAACATTCAGTACCTGTTCCACAACGGCGACATCATCGACGATCAGCCCAACGTGAGAGAATGGGAACAGGCTGACGCAGCCTATCGGATGCTGGATGAAGCGGGCGTTCCTTACGGGATCTTGGCGGGCAACCATGATGTAGGCGGACTGCGGGACGACTACAGCCTCTATTCCGACTACTTTGGCGAGAGCCGGTACAACCAGAGCGCCTGGTATGGCGGCAGCTTTGAGGATAATAAGGGCCATTATGACCTGATTACCGTAGGCGGCATCGACTTTATCATGATCTACATGGGCTGGGGCGTCAGCGATGAGGAAATCGCTTGGATGAACGATGTTTTGGCTCAATATCCGGAACGGAAAGCAATCCTGAACTTCCATGAGTATCTGCTGGCCAGCGGTGGTCTGGGAGAGGAACCGCAGAGGGTTTATGACGAAGTGGTTTCCAAAAATGAAAATGTGTGCATGGTTCTCTCGGGGCATTATCACAACGCTTATTCCCGTGTAGATACCTTCACCAACGCCGACGGCAACCAGCGCAAGGTTTACAGTATGCTGTTCGACTACCAGGGCCTGCCGGAGGGCGGCCTGGGCTATATGCGGCTGATGCACTTCGACCTGGAAGGACAAAAAATCATCGTCCGCACCTATTCTCCCTCTCTGGATGACTATGACGCAAAAGAGTCCGCGGTTCCCAATGAAGGCAACGATTATGTGGTGCCGGACGCCAATGTGAAGGGAGACGAGACCTTTGAAATTTCATTCGCGGATCTCGGCATAGTACCTGAGGTTAAAACCCTTTCCACTGGAAGCCTGGATGTCAATGTCTACGGCGATCAGGTAATCGGTACGGTTGAAAATGTGCAAAGCGGCCAGACTGCTTCTGTGGTTTGGGAAAACGCTCCTCAGGGCGTGTGGGGCTGGTATGCTGAAGTAACCGACCAGTACGGCGGCCTGTCCAGAACACCGGTGCAGTATCTGACAGTGGAAACCGATATAGAGGCGCCAGTGCTGACTCTGCCCGATGAGAATACCATCATGGTGGGCGAAGCTTTTGACCCCATGGAGGGCGTAACCGCTAAAGATACCCAGGACGGCGATCTGACCCGCGCGGTCCGGGTGGCCGGCACTGTAGATACCGGAAAGGCTGGTACCTATGAACTGACCTATACGGTTGCCGACCGGGCAGGAAACACTACGGTCAAGACCCGGGTGATTACCGTACAAGCCTTGTCCGATGCAGATGTAAATCCGCAGCCTGGTCCAGGACAAACCGGGGGAACGCAAGGCGGAAACGGTTCGAATCCAGATCAGGAAACCAACAGCGCCAGCACGGATCCCTCCGGCATCCAGACAGGAGACAGTGTGCAGCTGGGCGCTCTGTGGGCGGCAGGTATACTATCCGCAGCTCTGGCAGCCCTTGGCGTGAGAAAGCGAAAAAAATCTGCTGAGAGATAAAATAGAAAAAGAGGCCGGAATTTGACGCTTATTTTTGAGCGCAAATTCCGGTTTTTTTGTATTAAAGCCCAGAGGTTAAACCAATATTCGAAATTTATCTCTTTTAAGAATGGAAAAATGCTTCTGAAACAGCATTATCATGGAACTGACCGGTTCGGGAAAGAGATTGCTTAACTCCCAGTGTCTATAATAAACGCACAAACGTACAGGAAATATACTGCGTCCCCCGATCACTGTGAAATACGAGTCCTGTTTCTGGTTTTCATTCCGAAGAAACCCTCCTAATGAGATGATTCCTTATGCTCATATTGGAATGGTCCGGTATAATAAAAATTCATACTATCCTTTAACGAATAAGAGAATCATTGACTTTTATCGTTACCCCTTTAAATAAAGCTCACGGTAATCTCTTGGCGTGAGTTCGGTATATTTTTTAAAGGCAATGGTAAAATATTGAGGCTCCCGAAATCCTACCTCATAAGCGATTTCAGCGATTTTTCGAGTGGGATCTTTCAGCAGCTGGATGGCTTTTTGGATTCTGGTTTCATTCAGAATATCTGTAAAGCTTTTGCCAGTTTCGCTGGTAACAAGCGTGCTTAAATAAGAGGGAGACAGAAATACTTTTTTGGCGGCATCGTTCAGAGAGATATTTTCCTGGTAATTTTCTGAGATGTAGGAAATTACATTTTGAATCAGCATCTGGCGGTTGCTGCTTTTAATCGAGCGGTAATCGCTGAGGTCGAGAATCAGTTCTACAAAAAGGTCGCCGAGCTCCTGAGTGGACTGAGCCTGGATTACCTTTTGAAAGTTAGAGTATTTCTCAAACAGCAGTGCCAATTGGCGATTATCATTGCTGAATATTTTTTTTATTGTCAGAACCGCCACGATTAAAAAGGTGCTGCGGATAAAATCCGTTTTTCCATGAAGGGGTTCCAAAAGTTCCTCAAAAAGCCCGCCTGCCTGCTGTGCTAAATAGATTCCGCTCGACTGTGAGATCAAGTCGGTAATTTTGTTGGAAAAGGATAATATAGAATAATAATCCATAGGCTGCGGGCTGTTTTCACTGATATCCTCCGCAGAAAAGAAATTCACGCTTTGATTTCCAGTGAAGAACTTTTTCCCCATGGAGCGCAGCGACTGAATATAAGCTTCTCGCAGAGATTCATATCCATAGTGGATCTGGCTCACCCCCATAGAAACGGTTTTGTGAAAATGATGATGGATACGGTTTTGAATCTGCAGAAGATAATTTTGCAGCTCACTTAAGCGCTCGGAGCCTTCTATGAAATAAATCATCACCAAATGGGTATCGTCAGCCCTCACAAAAACAGAAGAATGGTCGGAAATCAGATCATTGCAAAAGGTGTTTAGGTCTCTGATTTGATAATAGCCATCCGACAGATCTCCGTCGAACTGTATGACTGCCGTACGGAAGCTTTCCATTCTGTCTAAGAGGCCTTGTACCCTCGAGGTTAAAATGCTTTTTTTATACACATGCCCGTTTAAAAGGCGGCGCAAAACTTGCTCCTGCTTATTCTCAGTTTCTCTTTCTTCATTGGAATTCACAATTTGACTGGCGAGCCTGCATATGTTTTCTTTTAGCTCTTCGTAGTTAATTGGTTTGAGCATAAAATAGGATGCGCCGATGTTCAGCGCATCTTTGGCGTAATCAAAATTTCGATGGCCGGTCAAAATAATAAACTGTATTTCAGGATATTTATCCTTAATGTATTTTAAAAATGTCAGTCCATCGATTCCTGGCATAACGATATCAGAGATAATGATATCTGGCTGTACCTTTAGGCAGATCTCGAGGGCCTCGATTCCGGAAGCGGCGCAGCCTAAAAGCTCACATTCCATTTCAGACCAGGAATAAGCATTCGCAAGGCTGCTGCGAATGCCCGCTTCATCTTCGACAATTAAGACTTTAATCATGAGTTCATAGCTCCTTTTATGATATCTGATAAGGGATCGTTACGGTTACTTTGGTGCCCTGATAGAGCCGGCTGTCAATAGTATAGCCGTAGGAGTCGCCATAAAGCAGCTTAATGCGGCTTTGGATGTTTTGAAGAGCGATATGATGGCTGCTTTTACTGATATTATTTTCCCGCCCGCCTTTTGTATCCTTTAAAAGCTGAAGAATTTCTTTTCGGATTCCTACCCCGTTGTCTTCTATTACCGCAATAAGATTATCATTCTCCCGGAGAACCGTCAGCGAAACCCGTCCAGGCCCGTTTTTTGGCTCCAGCCCATGGGCGATGGAGTTTTCCAAGAAAGGCTGAAAGATTAAAACAGGAAGGCGGCAATTAAGAAGCTCTTCTGGTACATGAAGCTCGATCTGAATTTTATCCAGATACTTATAGTGAACAATGTTGGCGTAATGATGGATATACTCCAATTCCTCCCTTAAGGTGAAGATGTTTTCATACCGGTAGCTCAGGTTGGTTTCCAGCATATAGCAGAGGCTCTGAACCATGTCGCAGATAGGATAGGCCTCGTATTCATTGGCTTTCCAGCTGATCAGCTGCATGGTATTGAAAAGAAAGTGAGGATTGATCTGCGATTGCAGCAGGCGAAGCTGCGTCTCCTTTTGCAGAAGCTCGCTTTTGTAGATCGTATTGATCAGATTATCCAAATGGGAAACCATATCGTTAAAGCCGTGATTGACAAAAGAGATTTCCCGAATAGATGTGGCTTCGGGCAAGGAGACAGACAGATCTCCCTCCTGCACCTGTTTCATACCGGAAACCACCGCTTCAATGGGCTTGGTCACCGAACGGGTAAAGCGGATAATCACAATGATGCCGAAAGCGATGATTAGGAGCGCAATCAGGTAAAAAAGCTGTTGAATCATTCGAAAATCCCGTAAAAGAATATCCTTATTCACTTCGATTACGGCGGTCCATTTTTGATAGGGGTAGGTAAAAGTGACCTCCCCAAGCTGACAATAAACAGTCAGCTTATTACTGTCCTGAAAGGCGCCAAGCTTGCCGGCGGTATCGTTTTTAGGGAGAGCGTAGGTGTCCCCGAGCAAACCGTTGTCATTGGAGCACAGTATTACGCCAGCCTGGTTTATCATATAAAGATGTTCAACCTCAATGGTATTATAGGTGCTGAATTTATCCAGAAGATATTCCGTCGACAGGCTTATGATCAGCAATCCTAAAATCTCATAAGAATCGTAATCATATAAAACTCTGGAAATGCGGATGCTGTCTTCGCTGTCATAGTTGACCCAGTTGGCGGAATGGGGAGCGACCAAAGCTTCCCGAAAGTAATCGCTGTCAAAAGGTGAATCCAGCTGAGTGGAAACTAAACCGTATTGCAGATGAGTGCCGCCGTCCTTTAAGTATAGGTCCAGCCCTTTCAGGTAATAGCCATCCATAGATTGAGGCGGGAAGTATTGCGCAACCATTTTCTGATAATCATAAATTTGTTTCTGTCTGTCCGAACGGTTCGAGAGAATTTCCCGCATAGCGCGGTCGTCGGACATTTGATCGATTTCATTGTCAAAGTTATCCAAGGCGTCGCTGATTCCCGTACAGGTCTGGATAATCATATTTTTACAGTAATTTTCCGTCTGCTGATAGTACAGCTCCTCATAAAGCTTAGTTGGAAAAATCAGCAGAATCAAAGTAGTAATAATAATCAGAGAGGACAAGACTAAAATCATATATTGCTTTAAGGAAAAAGGCCTGTGAAGCTTTTTTTTAGTTTTCATATAACATCCCAGCTTTATGAATTTTATCCTATTATATCCTGAGGGTCGCTTTCATTCAACAGAAAACAAATAAAAGATTTGAAAATATATGTGTAAATTACATAAAATTATAATATTTTTTGATTTTTGTAAAATCGTAAAATTTTCAGCTTAAGAATCCATAAATCCTAAATTTACATAAAAACAAGTGAATGATAGAATGAAAGCAACAAAACCAAAGGAGAAAAAAGGAGGATTTTGTATGAAAAGGAAAATAAGCGCGTTGTTGGTTTTGGCGATGCTGTCAGGTTTGATTTCGGGCTGCGGAACTGCTGAAAACAGCGATTCATCCGCGCCGAGCTCCGACGCGGCCGGAGAGAGCCAGGCATCGTCCCAGGCGGCCACAGACGAAGAGGTTACTATTGAAGTGCGGTGGGCAAATATTCCGGAAAGTACTCAAAAGGTATGGAGGGAAAATGTATTCGCTCCGTTTGAGGAAGAACATCCGAATGTAACGGTCGATTTCCAAAGTCTACCCAACCAGGATCAAACGCTGCGTGTTCAGCTTTCCGCGGGATCGGGTCCGGATATGTTCAGAATCGACACTACCGATGTTTCCGAGTTTGCGAAAACCGGTTTTATTGCAGATCTGCAGTCCTATCGTGAGGAATATAAGCTGGACGAAAAGATGTACGACTGGGCGTTACGAGCCTGTGAATACGATGGGAACCTGTATGCATTGCCGGCGGCAGTGGAAACCAGTGATCTGACCTACAATAAAACTCTTCTGGATCAGCTTGGCATGCCGGTTCCGAAAACAAGAGAGGAATTTGTACAGGCGTGTGAAGCCGCTCAGGAAAACGGGCTGGTTGCTGTTTCCTGGGGATATTCTGGCGTGCCAGCTTTGATGGGGTGGTTCTATGGACACTATCTCACTACCTATTCCGGCCCTGAAAACGTGAAAAAGCTATTAAACGGCGAGATCACGTTTAATGATCCTAATATCCGGGGTGCGTTTGAACTGATGAAGGCGGATTGGGATGCAGGCTATTATAACGATAAAAAGAGCGGTGCCATTAGTATGGATGAGGCCAGAAGCCTGTTCAACAACTCAAAATCTGTTTTTAACATGGAGGGTTCCTGGCTGACCATGGCGGATACGGAGCCGGGAACCTGGCAGTTCGAATGGGGTCAGACTCAGTGGCCCTCCATGAGGGAGGGTGTGCCGGCTGCTGGCGATATGGCTGTAGGCGGCTGCATCGGGATCAATGCGGCTTCTGAGTGCGTAGAGCTGTGCGCGGATATGATGATCGAGTTCTACTTGGATCAGGATAGAGTAGCTCAGGCAGTTTCCCAGGGATATTCTACTCCGGCGTTAGACATCGACGAGTCGCTGTATCCCTCGGATATGCATGAGGATATTAAGACGGCACTGGAGTGTCAAAAGGAGATCATTAACGCAGATGCTATCGGTTATGCGCCTTGGGGTTTCTTCCCAACCAAAATGAAAGCATTCCTGGATGATAACCTGGATAAGGTTTTATATGATCAAATGAGCATCGACGACTTCTTGAGCCAGGCACAGGCATTGTTGGAAGAGGATATTGAAAACGGGTATCAATTCCCGGGATAAATTTACCTAAAAAAGGGAAACAGGAGATTTCTCCTGTTTCCCTTTTAAGGAGGTCTTTATGAGAAAGCTTCAAAAAAACAGGCTGCGGGGCACATTTTTTGTATTGCCGGCATTTCTGCTGCATTTCTGTGTAATTGTAATCCCGGCCTGCTCTATGTTTTATTACGCCATGACAGACTGGAATGGTCTATCCCAGCCCAATTTTGTTGGCTTTGATAATTTTGCGAGAATGATCAAGGATACAGATTTTCTTTTTGCAATCCGCAACAATTTGATCTGGACCCTTTTATTTATGACAGTTCCGCTCGTTTTGGGCTTAGGGATGGGACTTATTTTTGTGAGAGCGGGAAAAATCCAGATGCCCTTAAGGGCTCTCTGCTTTTTGCCGTATGTAATCAGCGCAGCGATTTCAGGAAAAATATTTACGGTTTTTTACAGCCCCTATTCCGGAATCGCAACCATCTTCCAACAGCTGGGAATAGAGTCCCTTTCTGATTTTGCGCCTCTTGGAGATCAGAATCAGGCGCTGTATGCTGCGGCCTTTGTGGACAACTGGCACTGGTGGGGCTTTGTTTTAGTATTAATGATGTCTGCTTTGCATCAGGTGGATTCATCTTTATATGAGGCGGCAAAAATCGAAGGCGCTAACCCGTTTCAAACCCTGGTTCATGTAACGCTCCCTCAAATTAAGCCGACCATTACCTCATATTTTGTGTTTGTGGTTATAGCCACTTTCACTACCTTCGACTATGTATGGATTATGACTCAGGGCGGTCCGGCGGGCGCTACAGAATTGCTCTCTACACGAATTTATAAAACCAGCTTTCTAAATAATGAGGCCGGATACGGTTCCGCGATGAGCCTGAGCGTCTGCCTGTTTGCGCTGCTGGTCTATGCTGTTCTGAAAAAAATCCAGAGAAAGGTGGGAGAGAAGGAATGAAGCTGTCGCAAAAGAAGAAGGCGGGAACGATCCTCCTTGTCTCCATCGCGGTGATTATCACAGCGATACATATTATTCCTCTGCTTGTTATCCTGTTGAATTCTTTTCGCTCTAATCAGGAGATTGAGATGCAGATGCTGGCGTTCCCTACATCCTTAGACTTTACTAATTATATTGTGGCATGGAACGACGGCGGATATGCGGAGGCTTACCAAAGCAGTTTGATCATCGGTGTCAGCACCGCCGTCGCTGAGTTATTATTAATCGGCCTGGCTGTATACGGCTTAACGAAAACCAATTGCTATTTTAAAAATTTTTTCCGTTCTTATTTTGTAGCAGGGCTGGCAATACCTGCTTTCGCAATTTTGGTTCCCTTATATTTCTTTTTCAGCAGCGTGGGACTGATTAATTCCCATTTAGGGATGATTATTATTTATACAGCTACCAATATGTCATTTAACTTTATGTTTTTGTCGGCCTTTTTTGAGGGGATGCCTAAAGAACTCGACGAGGCGGCAAGAATTGACGGAGCCAGTGAAATGCAAAACTTTTTTTATAATGTTTTGCCCTTGGCAAAGCCTATTTTTACCAGTGTCATATTGATCACCTTTGTAAATACCTGGAATGAGTTCCTGTTTTCCAATACATTTTTGCAGGATCGGGATATCAGAACGGTGTCCCTGAGGTTTTATAATTTTGTCGGGAGCACCAACACGGAGTTTGGATATGTTTATGCCGCGGCGCTGATTTCTATGCTTCCGATTGTGGCGATCTATTTGCTGACGCAGAACACCTTCGTGGAGGGAATGACCTCAGGCAGCGTAAAGGGCTAAGGGGAAAGGAAGAATATCATATGGATTATCCTAAATTTGTTTCGGTAAACGACTGTGATTTGGAGCTTGCAATTCGAAAGGGAATCACCCCCATGCTGACCTGGACAGATCCAAAGAAAAACGGACTCCCCTATTTTGAGAACCATATTACTGGAGAGAATAGAGGAAATCATCATCATGCCAGCTTCAGCGCGGCCCATATGGCGGGGCGCCGGCTGGAAGCATTGACCGCCGCGCAGCGGGTAACCGGGGAAAGGATTTCTCCGGAAGTTTTTGATAACCTCCGCTTTTGGGCATATAAGGTGTTTGACAATCCATGGCACGTTATGCTGAATTTGAATTTAGCGGATCTGGAAACGGTCAAAGTATGTGATCTTCATAATTTTAGGGAGATGATGTATTCCTTTATAGGATTGCTGCGTATAAACCCTGAGGACCAGAGAGCGCTTCAAGGGGCGAAAGCGCTGATACAATTGGTGGACCAGTATACAGACTTTGATACTGGGCTTTGGAAAACAACGGAATTTCAGCGGGATTCCGGTGTAAGCTGTATGTGCGGAGCCATGACCCAAAACGAAGGACTGCGGTTTGCTCCCACATTAGGCCGATATATCCAAGCACTGATGCGCATGTACTCTGAAAATTTTTTACCGGAGGCGTTGGATCAGGCGCTGCGGCTGACGAATATCTTTTTTAGAAGCTTATGGAGAGAAGACGGCAGCTATGACGGCGAAACGTTCGGCAGGCATTTACACTCGACTACCGCGATGCTGTGCGGAATCGCTATGGTGGGTGACTGCGTACGGGATATGAAAATATTGAAACACGTTAAAGAATTTATTGAAACGGGAGGCCGGCAAATTGGCTTGGAGTTTGGCTGGTGCCTTGAAAACGATCTAAGGACAGATTTAGTGGGGGAAATCAATAACAGCTGCGACTTGATGGAAGCCTGCCTCTATCTTGGAAAAAACGGATTTGAAGGTTATTACGGAAAAGCGGAAAAAATGCTGCGCAGTCATATTTTGCCCGCTCAGCTTTTGGATGACAGCTTCCTGACAGATGAAACCTCTGAGGATGATGCTTTAGACCATTTGGCGGGCAGAATGGAAGGTGCCTTTGGTTTTCCGTGTCCTTATGGTCATGAGTACGAACCGGGCAGTGATATTTCGTTTAACTGGGATATTACAGCTGGGGGAGTCAGTGGCCTTTGCCAAGCTTGGAAACATCGGGTGACCCGCCAAGGGGAGATTATCAGTGTTAACCTGCTGTTTGACTATGACGGGTCAGAGCTTCATTTTTCTGACCCATACCGAAACAATGGCGCAGCGAAGATTGTGACGGACAGACCGATTTCAATAAGGATTCGCATACCGGATTTGGCGGAGACGGAAAAAATTAACGCCTGTTTGTCGAAAAAGGGGATTACCCACATTGTTCAGGGCGAGTGGTTATATTTATTCCATTTAAAAGAGAATTGTGAGCTCGAAATTCCCCTGTTTTTCCAAAAAGAAATCAAGAATTATGAATTCCGCGGTCATTCTCTAACTGTAAAGTTTGAGGGAGAAAAGATTTACGGAGAACGCTCTGAAGGGAAAAGGCTATGCTTTTTTCCTGAGATTTAGGCTTAAAAAGAGCATGATTTAAGTTTTCAATTAAAACAACGCTGCTCATCTTTTGCTTCTCACTTATCGTATTCTTCTAACGATCTTGTGTGTTAAAACCCATAAAAATAGCTACGGCACAAAATCCCAAGGCGCCGCTTGAGAGGCTGAAAGAAATCTTCGGACGGGAATTTTATTAATTCCAGAGACGCAGAAAATTGGAAGTCCCCAAATGAGACAATCCAGGTTCCGGCCTTTTTCTGTGTTATAAGCCCAGCGTTCAAGCCATTTTTCGAGGTTTATCTTTTTTTATAGAAATGAGACACTAGAAAGCAAAAAATAGAAAAATGGGTTGTAAAAACAATTAAATGCATCTATTCTGATCTAGGGCTTCTCATTTTGCTGAGTGTTCCTTTTGATTTTTATTTAATAAATTTATTCCAAACGGTATTAGGCCAGCGGACAACAATTTCGTCACTCCCTCCCACCAGGCTGAGCCTGGACGCAATCCGCGTTCCTGGTTCAGCCTTTTATTTTGTCAGTTCACTCGCGTTTATGGTAGGGTATCTTTTTGTCAACGCTTCGCAAGGCGTGGGTGACGAAATTGTTGTCACCCAAATTGTTTTAGTATTCATATGGGTTTCCGGGCTTTTTAGGGCCAATTTTTCAAAACCGCCCCACCGTGGATGTCCAACCCCCAAAAGAGCCAAAAAACGGAGCTTTTGCATGTACAGCGCTCTTGTCGTGGCAGCTCATTCCTTGTTTAGAAATATAGGTTTAAAATCCTATTGGAGCTTATGTTGAGTCCTATGTAGAATAGCGCGCGTGCTTTGCTGCCTAATGTGTCGGCCAGTGTGGCTTATTGACACCGGCTGCTTTCTAAGTTTTGACTTGAACCGCATAGGGAGTTCTCTGCCTTCAGAAAAAGTGGCAGTCTGATACCTACATGTCCGCTCCCGATAACCTTATCCTTTTTTAGCCGGGATGAGGAGAAGCAAATCGATTATGTGGGAATGGAAATCATGAAAAGGGCGAAGTAGGATAAAAATTATATCATCGAAGGAAATTTTAGCGGTATCTGTGAGCAGAACAGCCATTCTTTGGAGCTCAACTATTAAGCTGTAGATTAAAGATATTTGTGATTTTCAGCTTTCGTCTAGCTGCTAAGCAAATTGGAAACTTAAAAATGAGAGATATTGATTGGTTGTTGTATTCGAGGAACAAAGTTTATAACGAATAACAATTATTCGGTTTGGAACAATTTTTCGCGGCAAAGAACATATAAATTTCAATATTTATCTAAAAAGCGCTTGACTTTTAGAGCGCTCCAAAATATAATATAAACAGAGTTTAAGGGAAAGGGAGCTTCATAATGGTAACGCTCTTAGACGTAGCAGCACGTGCGGGCGTGTCCAGAAGCACTGTGTCGCTGGTGATTAATAAAAGTCCGTTGGTAAAGGATGAGACGCGGCAAAGGGTAGAACGGGCTATTCAGGAATTAGGGTACGTGCCAAATCCTAATGCGCGTGGATTAGTGAAAAAAGAGAATAAAAGTTTAGGTGTTATTATTGCCATCGAGGATCAACCATATAATACCTATGAATTCAATTATGAAACTGGATTGTATTCCTATAACATTACAAATGGAATTCCGGTGGGATTGGCGAATACAGATTATGGACTTTTAACAGAGCGGTTTTGTGTTAGTATACAGGGGAAAGAATTGCCAGCTTTAGTAAAAAATAATCGAGTTGACGGCATTTTTTTGGTGGGAGGATTATTTACCCCAGAATTGATCGAAAGGCTAAAAGAAAAAAAGATTCCAATTATTGCGATTGGTCGTTATTATGATCAGATTGATTCGGTTTCTACTGATGTTACTCAGGGAGTATATCTTGGGGTTCGGTATTTGCTGGATCAAGGATACCGGAAAATCTGCTATATTAATTGCCCGCAAATTTACCGTTCTAACGCGGAACGTGTGGCGGGAGTTCAGAAAGCCATGAGAGAGTTTCATCTGGAGATGAAACCGGATTGGCTGGTTTATTGTAAGCACAATACTGGGGAAGGCGGTTATGAGGCAATCAAGCGGCTTTGGCAGTCAGGCGCAAGACCCCAAGCCATCGCTGCGGCAAACGAGCCGATCGCTCTGGGCATCATGAGGTTTTTATACGAACAAGACATTCGGATTCCGGAGGATATAGCTATCGTTAGTTATGAAGACTCTGTTTTAGGGGGATACGCTGTCCCGGCCTTGACTTCTGTGAATATCCAAAAGGAATATATGGGAGAACTGGCTGCCCGGATTATGCTGAAGCGTATCAGAAAAGGGCAGGAAGGCGAACTAGAGCATATTATTGTTGAGCCGAATTTAGTTGTGCGCAGCAGTGTTGGAAAATGTTAAGTCGTGAGAAAGTAAATAGGGAACGTGGCCTAATTTTTAGAGCGCTCCAATTAATGAGATAGAGACGGCATTTTCATTGTGCTTTCGGGGAATAATTCATTAATAACAATTAAGGAGGTAACGATATATAAAATTTGGAGCGTTCTAAAAATAATTATCTGTCGGAAAAGAGTTGATTGTAATGCTGTATGAAAAAAACATTCAGAGAATCTATCAGTATGATGTAGTTGTTGCGGGAGGTGGTCCGGCTGGAGTGTGCGCTGCGGTTTCTGCCGCGCGGCAAGGAGCAAAAACCTTGCTGATAGAGCGCTTTGGAATTTTAGGTGGGATGATGACATCTGGGCATGTGGATCCAATTTTAGGGAATGTAGCTCCGGGAACAATGTATGATGAAATTATTTCACGGATGACTCAGCTGCATCCTGGAGTAGAGCCTCAGATCACAAGGAATGGCGTAGAACAGCATGTCGACCCGGAAGAGGCGAAAATACTTCTCTTGAATCTGGTGAAAGAAAGTGGCGCGGAATACTTTTTGCAGTCTTCTGTAGTAGATGTTATACAGGATGAAGATGAGATAAAGGGAGTTGTCATTAGCACGCCTACGGGTTTGGCGGCCGTTTATGGAAAATGTGTCATTGACTGCACAGGAGACGGATTTCTTGCTGCCGCTGCCGGCGCGGAATATAAAATAGGACGGGAAAGCGATGGCTTATGCCAGCCTAATACGATTGAATTTGTAGTGAATCATGTGGATGAAGCGAGCGCTATTACCTGCTTTGGAGGAAGCGATCCAGTAAGGCTGAAAAATGGCGGCAGTTATGTGGAGCTTTGTAAACAGGCTAACCTTAGGGGAGAACTTCCGCCTAATGTGACTATAGTACGCTTACATAAAACCTTCTATTCCGGGGAGCGCAGTGTAAATGCCACACAAGTGAATCAGTTTAATTCCTTGAGCCTTGCAGAAATAGCAGAAGCGGATCTTCTTTTACGAAATCAAATTACTTGTATTCTCGGATTTTTGAGAAAAAATGTTCCTGGATATGAAAAATGTCGGATAAAATCCTCAGCAAGCACACTGGGCGTAAGAGAAACCCGGAGAATTATTGGAGAATACGTTCTGCGGGACAGCGATATTGAGCAAGGAAGAAAATTTGAAGATGTGGTGGTTCATAATGCGTGGTTCCTAATTGATATCCATAATCCCAATGGCGGAGGACAGGCCGAAAAATTTTCCCATCCGGCAAAGCCCTATGATATCCCAATGCGCTCGCTGATTCCATTAAAATTAGAAAATTTTTTGGTGGCGGGCAGATGCATTTCCGGTACCCACCGTGCTCACGCTTCCTACCGGGTTATGGCGATTTGTATGGCCATAGGCGAAGCTGCCGGTGTAATGGCGGCTTTGTGCGCTGACAAAGAAATTTCACCTAGGCGGCTGAATTCAAAGGAGGTGCAGCAAATTCTTATCAGCCGTGGGATTCATTTATTTCAGTAATCATTGCCCTTATATTAAAAAATTGGAGGTTTAGAAATGAAAAAAGTAATCGCGTCCTTACTTGCGGCCGCAATGCTGACTGCTGTGGCTGCCGGCTGCTCATCTAATGGAGGAACGTCAAGCTCTGCGTCTCCCGAAGTATCATCTGCTGCTGAAAGCGCGCAAAACGAATCGAACTCTCAAGAATCTGGGGAGCCAAAGCTGATTGAAGACGATACTTCTCTATCCGGCACTGTACGGTTCTGGATTCCGTTCGCCGGAGATCAGGGTATGGATGACTTAATTGCGGAATTTAACGAAACGTATCCTAATATTGAGGTAAAACTGACTACTTACAGTAATAACACAGATGGAAATACTGCGGTCAACACTTCAATGATGTCTGGAGAAATCGATGTGCTCTGGAGCTTTGAGCTGCACAACACTTACAAACGTTGGGAAAACAACATGTATATGGATTTGTCTGACAAAATTGCTTCCGATAATATTGATTTGGTAGAAAACTGGGGAACCGACGATTATACCTATGATGGTAAGATATATACGCTGCCCGCTGGAGGAAGATCGTTCTATGTAGCCATCAATATGGATCGGTGGGAGCAAGCCGGCTTAGGAGAGATCCCTACCGAATGGACCTGGGATGAATATCTGGAAGCGTGTGAAAAAATGACGGAAAAGGATGCCGGCGGCAATGTCAGCGTCTATGGAGGCTCACAGTATCAGGCAATCAATTCCGTGATGAACACCATGTACCAGGTGTATGGAAAAAATGCCATGTATCATGAGGATGGGACCTCCAGCTTTGACGATCCGGTTATTCTTAAAGCTCTGAATCGTGAGGTAAAAGCGGAAAACGTGGATCAGATCTGGTTCCCGCTGACTACCTATCGTTCCGACAATATTCAGGCGCAGACCACTTATCTGACAGAACAAATTGCGACATCGGTCAATACCAATCTAGTTCGATTTATTCGGGATACCGAGACGTATCCGGTAGATTTCGTAACAGCGTTCGCCCCGTTCCCGACCGAGGAGGAAGGGCAGGATAACCACATGGAAGGAATTTCCACATTCTCACATATCGGTATCACTTCTAACTGCGACAACGAGAATTTTGACGCTATTTATGCGTTTCTGAAATATGCTGCCACCTATGGCTCCAAATATTTGGCGATGGCGGGACATATGCCCACCTGGAGCGGTACAGACGCCGATGCCCTGGTAGATATGATGTTTGGCTCAGAGGAGGATGCGGCAAAACTCATTGATGTGGAAAGCTTTAAAAATGTAGTATGCAATTATGATGGATTAACCTATGTAGATACAGAAACTACCGCCTACAGTGAAGTGAACAGCTTGATGCAGGAGTATGTAATTTATGCTCATAATGGAGAAATGAGCGTAGAGGATGCCTTGGCTGAACTGAAAACAGAAGCGGATCAGGTAATTGCCGAAGCGGAATAAGGTTATTTCAGACATCATTAAGGCCGGAGCGGCGTGGGGCGCCGCTCCGGCAGAAAGGAAAACGCGATGAAGAGAAAGCATAAAGATAATTTAACAGCGTTTCTTTTTCTTACTCCCACTTTGGTGGTGTTTATCGTTCTTGTGGCGGCTCCAGTTCTGTTTTCTATCTTTTTATCTTTTACAGATTGGAACTTCCTGTCTGGATTCGAAGGCATTAAATGGGTGGGCCTGTCCAACTTTTCTGACCTTCTGGAGGACCGCACCTTTATACAGGCTGTTGGAAACACCTTTATTTACACCATTGCCACAGTACCCGTTTCGATTTTGATTGCGCTGATTCTGGCTTATCTTTTAAACGAGAAGGTATATTTAAAAACACCCTTGCGCCTTTGTTTTTTCATCCCTTATATTTCCAGCGCGGTTGCGCTGGCGGCTGTATTTAAAGTATTGTTTCGGGAAAATGGACCGATTAATATGTTCTGCCAGCATGTGCTGCAGATGGAAACTCCTCCGGCCTGGTTTGCAGATTCCAGCTTAAATAAGATCCCCATTATCATCTTTTTAATTTGGACCGCCATTGGTTATGAACTGGTCATTTATATGGCCGCTATGCAGAATATTTCTCCCAGCCTTTATGAGGCGGCGGAAATCGACGGAGCTTCTGGATTTGTAAAATTCACTAGGATTACGTTCCCTTTAATTTCCCCGACTACTTTTTATTTAGTAATTGTACGGCTGATCGCTACATTTAAATTGTTTACGGCTGTCAATATCATGACCTTTGGGACGCCGGCCAGGGCAAATACTACGATTGTGACACGAGTCTACGAAGAAGCGTTTAACAATTACAAATTTGGTTACGCTAGCGCCGAGGCTTGGGTGCTAGTGGCCATTATTCTTATTATAACCCTGATTAATTTCTGGGGCCAGAAAAAATGGGTTCATTACTAAGGAGTGTGCAATATGGAAGCGAAAAAAATCTTGCCTAAGGCAATACGCACTCTAATCATCGGGGTTATTGCGGTTTTATTTTTGTTACCCCTTTTGTGGATGATATCGGCTTCATTCAAAGCGCCTCTGGAGGTCTTTGAGTACCCGATCAAATGGATTCCTGAGATCTTTCATTTCGAAAACTATGTTCAGGTTTGGACCGACGAAGTAATACCGTTTTGGCGTTTATATGGCAATTCCTTATTTATTGTGTTTTTCAGCTTGTTGGGACAGCTGCTGTTTGCTTCGCTTGCGGCCTATGCTTTTGCGAAACTGGATTTTAAAGGGAAAAACGTGATTTTTATTGGTTTTCTGGCCGCAATGATGATCCCTACTCAAGCAACTATTATTCCCAGATATATGCTGTTCAGGACCATTGGCCTATATGACAATCTCTGGGCAATTATTTTTCCAACCTGGTTTGATGCTACGGCAATTTTTATGCTGAGGCAGTTCTATTTGGGCCTGCCTGACGACCTCGTGGAAGCGGCGAGAATCGATGGAGCCTCCCACGCCAGAATTTGGGGCCAGGTTATGTTCCCTTTGACAAAGCCGGCAGTGGTATCCTTGGCGATTTTAGGATTTATCGCTTCCTGGAACGAATATTTATCCCCGTTGATCTTTTTAACAGATAAACGCTTATACACGGTAGCGTTAGGAATTCGGTTTTATTTTGCGGATGAGGCACAGGAATACAATATTACTATGGCAGCGGCGGCCAGCGCGGTTATTCCAATTTTAATCTTGTTTCTGGTTTGTCAGAAATATTTTATCGAGGGGATCGCCACCAGCGGAATGAAAGAATAGGTTGAGGATAGTATTATGAAATTTTCAGTCAGTTCTTTAAGCTTTACCGGCGGAAAAATAAAATTCATGAGTGATCTGCCGAAAAATCTGGGAGTAGAAATTTTTTATGAGTGGGGAAGCGAAAATTATTGGAATGGAATCTTACCGGAAATTATCGAGGGACGCTCTGGAAGATTCAGTATTCACGGCCCTATGATGTTCGACGATTTTTCCCAGCCTTGCGACGAGGATATTTTATTTAGCCATATGCGGGCACCCTTTGAACTGTATCACCGATATCATGGAAAATTTTATGTAGTACATACCAACGGAAGCCTTTCTTACCCCTTCAACCCGATACGCGAGGAGGAAGGCAGAAAGCTTGCCATAGAAAGGCTGGAAAAGTTTCATAGGCTGTGTAAGCAGGAGGGCGTAAATCTGGTGGTAGAGAATGTGGGCTGGAACCGACAGAAGCGCTATTTATTCCACCAAAAGGATTATTTCAATTTGTTTCGGCAGATACCGGATTTAAAATGCCTGATTGACGTAGGGCATGCGATGCTGTCGGATCTTTCAGTTTGGGAAATGCAAAAGAAACTAGGCAAACGGATTACCGCATACCATATTCATGATAATGACGGCAGCCGGGATCTTCACTTACCGATTGGAGAGGGAATTTTTGATTGGAAAGCGTTTGTGCTGGGAATTCAGGCTTTCACGCCGGACGCTGAGCTTGTTATGGAATATGAAGGCATACCTCAGTTAGAACGATATGTTGCGGATAGTGAGGGCTTAGAGAAAATCAATAAACCTTAAAACAGATTAGTTAGGAGAAAGGGAGCCTGTTATCATGGAGAGAAGATCCTGGTTGAACCTGGACGGAAAAACGGTTATCGTTACTGGAGGAGCTTCCGGCATTGGACGCGCGGTTGCCCAGGAGCTGTTATGGGATGGGGCTAACGTAGCAGTGTGTGATTGTAGCACACAAGAGCCGGCATTTGAAACAGGGGCGGGACGCTGCCTATATGTCTCAGCGGATGTAACCGATCCTGAAAGTATTTCTGACATGGTCGAAAAAGTGAAATCTATGCTGGGAACAATTTATGGATTGGTCAATAATGCCGGAATTAATATTCCGCGTCTGCTGGTAGACCCGGACCATCAATATGAGTTAGACGAAGCTGTCTGGAATCGGGTGATGGATGTCAATGTCAAAGGGGTGTTTCTCTGCGCACAGGCTGTAGCAAGAGAATTGGAGAAAAATGGCGGTGGAGTGATTGTTAATGTATCCTCTGAATGTGGCTTAGAAGGCTCAGAGGGACAAAGTGTATATGCTGCTTCCAAAAACGCGGTCAATTCCTTGACTCGTTCCTGGGCCAAGGAACTGGGGAAACGGGGAATACGGGTTGTCGGTATTGCGCCAGGAATTCTGGAGGCTACAGGCTTAAGAACGGCGGCTTATGAGGAGGCGTTGGCTTACACTAGGGGGATCACGGTGGACGAATTGCATAAAAGCTATGCCAAAACCGCGACGATCCCTCTTGGGCGCAGTGGAAAGCTATGTGAGGTAGCCAATGTAGCGGCGTTTTTATTGAGTGAACGTTCCAGCTATATTCATGGCGTGACTATTAATGTAGCTGGAGGGAAAACACGAGGATAAAAGGAGGAAAGTATGAAGCTGAAAAAGGTTTGCGCTTTGTTAATGACGGCTTTACTCTGTACGGTTTCCGTTTTAGGAAACACGCAGGCGGAAAGCAGATCGAATGACTTGGTGGTGTTTGTTTCTGGTTCATCGGGAAATAATAGCAATCCTGGTACGTTAGAAAGCCCAAAACAGACCTTTGGCGGGGCGGTCGCTTTATTCAGCGCTAAAGGATGCGGCGGAACCATAGTGGTGGTAGATGATATTAATGTAGGCCCCTGGGTAGCGACAAAATTGCCAGGAAAGGTTACAGTAACCAGCCGATATAATGGTGTCGATTACGGGGCTAAAATGAATTTTGGAGCAACCGGAAAAAAAGCGGTTCTGGTGCTTCAGTCAGAAATGGAATTTAATCATATCACTTTCAATCATGTGTTCAGTGCCTGTTCCGAGCTTTGGACCAGCTCCCATTTGGAAATCGGTGAGGAAGTGCGCGTATTAAAAAATGGAGAGGATACTATTGGACGCAATGATTTTGCCATCCGGATTGGGTCTAGCCTTAATGCTTGCGATTCTGCCTCTGTTTCAGTAAAAAGCGGAACCTTCAGCTATATTTCCGGCGGAAATAATGCCAATTCTGTAAGCAGCAGTTTGATCCACGTGGAAGGAAACGCTGAGATTGTGGCCTATATTCAGGGAGGCGGAACGAATCGGAGCGTATCCAGTTCGGTAATTGATCTGCAGGGCGGAAAAATTCCGGTACTCTATGTAAATGGATATGGTTCAGCGGCTATGGAAACTTCTCAGATTACCATTGGCAATAACGCTGAAGTTTCTGCCATCTTTGAAGCCAGAACAGAGGACTCGTCAGGTAAGGTTACAAATAGCCTCCAACTGACTGTCAATGGCAAGCGTGCTTTGGAAAGCATCCGCAATTTGGATGTTCAAAGCGTATCGGGAATTTTAGGCGCGTCTAGCTTAACCATCAATGATGCGCAAGAGGCTGTAGCAAAATTTAATTTGTCTTCTTTCGATCAGGTGGCTTTATCCAACGCAACGGTGTATCTGAAAAACTCTTATCAAGCACCGGCCGAAAGCCTGACAATCGGCGAGGGGAGTGTGCTGTACCTAACCTCAGATACCGATTTGCCTCAGTGGAGCGGGAAGGGTAGCGTAGTGTTAGAGCCGGTAGAATGGCCTGTGCATGATTATTCAGGAAAATCCTATGATGATAGCGTATATCTTTCCTTTGAGAAATCTGAAAGCTCTCAGCAAGGAATGGCAGTTTATGGCAATTACGCCTTCCTATTTTACCATGGAGGCTTTTGTGACGTCATCGATCTGGCCACGCGGGAAAAAGCGGGAAGCTTTTATTTGGGTTCTAGTACGGGAAACAGAACAGATGCCTATTCCAACCATGTAAATCAAGCGGTTTTTAGCCAGACGTTTTATGAGGAAGAAGATGCTTTTCCCTTATTATATGTAACCTCAGGGAATGCGGGCGGAGCGGATGAGGATGGTTACTACGGACGATGCGCGGTGGAACGGATTACAATGAAAGAACAAGAAGACGGCACTCTTTCCTTTTCTTCTGAGCTGATGCAGACGATCATTTTTAACGATAATGATTATGAAACTGGAAATAACTTCAAATATACAAAACCAGAAGTATCCCAATATGAATCACCATGCTGGGGATGGCCCGCCTCCTTTGCGGATACCGATAATAACCGCTTTTATCTGTTTTCAGCCCGCTACCGTACCAGCGGCGCATATGCGGAATATTATGATCAGAACGCTTATATTGTTACCAGTTTTCTGTTGCCGCCGATTTGTACTGTAGGTGAAACTGTCATTTTATATCCGGAAGATATCGTTGATCAATTCACAACAGAATTTGATGTGTTTGTTACCCAGGGTGGGACTCTGTATGATGGAAAAATCTATTATACCTATGGATTTGGAGGATTGGAATATCCCAATGCGATTCGAGTGTTTGATTTAGCAGAAAAGAAGATTGTAGCAAAAATTGATTTATCAGATTCAATTTTCTCCAATGAAGAGATAGAATCCTGTGGGGTATATGAGGGAACTTTGCTTTGTAATACCAACAGTGGAAAAATATATCAGCTAGACTATATAGAAAGCCTTTGGAAAGAAGAACCGGCCACAGGACAGCATTACACAGAATGCTGTATATGTGGAGAAAGGCTTCAAACAGCATAGAATCATTAAGTTCGGTGGGCAGAACGGTCTTCTCGGCCTGTCAATCAAGCGGAAATAACAAATTATTGCTCTTCTAAAGGCTATCTGCCCGAAAGCTTATTCACGCCCGAGCTATGAAGCAATCGTTCCTACCACTGAATTAGTGTCAGAAGCTGAAAACGCTTTATACCTTTTTGGAGACTATATGGAATACAGGTGAATTTTGAAGTGTCAGAGAAATCACAGCAATCAGTGGGGATAAAAAGCAAGCTGACCAGTGCGGATACAGCTGCTCTTTTTGATGGCGGCTCTCCTGACGCTGTATGTACCGGCTGAAAATCACACGGTCTTTCGAACAATTTGGACGCTGTCGTGATACATGGTAATCTCAAATTTTGAACGGGAGCTTGGCATGATAGATGTGGTATATTCGATCAGCCGCTCCTTCGCATCCCAAGTGGACCGGCGCAGCAGAAAGGCTGGCTCTCCCGGTTTGCTTTGCAGCGTTTGGCTTTCCTCCTTGGTCATAAGAACCGCTTCATAGGTTTCCACTGCGCGGTATGGCTGAAGATGGTAACGCTCGGTAAGAATAGCATACAAAGCATTGTTTTCCAAGCGTTCCCAGGATAAATCCGGGCACAGATCCACCGAAAGATAAGTCTTTTCGAGGAGCATGGGGCGGTCATTGGCCAAGCGCAGCCGAACAACCTCGATCAGCCGTTCCGACTGAAATTCTCTAAGAGCGCAAGAACCGCACTCACGGCTGATAAGGCGGTAACTTAAAATTTGAGAGGAAGGCGTTAACCCCAGCTTTTTCATATCTTCGGTGAAGCTGTAAAGGCTGCCGAGACGCCGGGATACCTTGGGTTCCGAAATAAAAGTGCCCAAGCCTCTGCGCCGGATAATCAACCCTTGTTGCTCGAGTTCGCGAAAGGTCAGGCGGACTGTGGTTCTGCTAATGTGATAATGCTGGCAAAATTCTTTTTCAGAGGGCAACATATCTCCTGGCTTCAAGCTCTTGTCTTGGATTTGTCCTTGAATCATATCCAAAAGCTGGAGATAAATAGCACGTGATGCTTTCGGATCTACCTTATTGGTGAAATCGAATGCCATGAATTACACTCCTTTGATCTGCGTCTATATTCGGCCATTTCAGCCCGGCTTCCGCTTTGCCTGAGGCAGAAACCAGATTTTCGGCTTTCGTACAATTAAATACATTAATTTCAGCTATATAATCTAGAACTTTTTACATTTTAAATAAAACAAATGTCCTTTAAATGTCTGTTTGAGAGCATCTGCCAATGTATGAATTATAGAATTTTTACCCCAAAAAGTCCAGGCGAAGATGCTTGAGAATGTGTGAGCTTTTATGGCCTATATCGCTCTGAATAGATCTATGCAGGGCTAAAGATCATGTGTGGACAAAAATAGAACACTACAGGTTCGGTGCGTAAAGACGGCAAAGGAGAAGCTGACATTTTAATAGGAAGGCGCTTGAAGCAGCGCCTTCCTATTAATTTTTTTTTATTTCTTTAATCCCAGGACTACTGGAGTGGAACGATAACCGATACCCATACGGTCGATGCCCATATCGATTAGCTTTAAGAAGTGCTCTCGTGTACGGATACAACCTGAGCCTTTTACCTGAGCCTTGCCGCCCGCAGCTTCCATCATCAGGGAAACCACCTCTTCTGTGGCACCTACGCAAGGGCCGCCGGTATAAAAGCCAGTGGAGCTTTTTACAAAATCCGCTCCTGCCGCAGTAAGCACTTTAGTGGCATGGATAATTTCCTCCTTGGTCAGTGCGTCGGTTTCCATTATGACCTTGACCGCAGTGCCGTACTTATGACAGGTATCGCATACGGCGCGGATTTCTGCTTCTACCGCCTCCCACATTCCGCTGCGGATCCAGCCGTAGTTGGCTACGATATCCAGTTCAAAAATATCCCCGCGCTTGCAGTATTCCTCAGCCTGCATGCATTTGCAGGTAGTTGTGGATAAGCCGAACGGGAAATCACATACGACACAAATCTTAGTCTTAGTCCCCTTGCAAAGTTCGGCGGCAATGTCCAATGACGATGGGTTAATACAAACTGTGCGGCATCCGAAATCAATTCCCTCCTGTATGTATTTACGAATTTCCGCCTGGGTGAATTCTGGTTTTAACACGGATTGGTCAATGTAGGCTGCTAACTCTTCAACGGTCATTTCACTTGCTTTTTTTGTTGGTTTCATTGGCAGATACCGATACCCTTACTACGGGTATCCACTCCTTTTTTTAAATTTTGCATCACACTAGATAGCTGTGATTTCGGCTTGGTCAGCCAAATAAATTCATCGATTCAAAAGTATTGTAATGTATTACAATTGTCTTGTCAATATGATTAAAACTATTTGAATTTAAAAATAATTAAAATTTATGCGTCTCCATTTCAGGCTTAAAAGTAGTTCTTTATGATGAAAATAATATTTTTTGATCAAAAAAATCAATTATTACAAAATAAATATATTAATATAGTTCATTTGAATTGCTGTTTTTTATGTACACCGCAAAAAATACATTTATAATAGAATTGCATGATACATTTAAGACTGTGCGTTAAATGCCGTGTAAAAGGAAAGCGGAAAAAAGCGCTGCTTCCCTGATGATACAGCCCTAAATAAACAAGCAAGGAGGAAATGAGAAAAATCTTATCGGTACTGCTGACGGACCTGACGGCGGCTTTACCACCGGTACTCCATGGATCATGCTGAACCCGGATTATCCGCAGATCAACGTGGAGAAGGCTCGGAAGGAGCCGGATTCCGTCTTACATTTTTACCGCAGGCTTGTGGCCATGAGAAAAGGGAATCCCATTATGTGTTATGGAAGCTATCGGCTGCTGTGGCCTGATGACCTGGAGATTTTTGCCTATATAAAAGAACTGGATAGGGAAAAATGGCTGATCGCCGCTAATTTTAGTAAAACCTTCTGTAGACGAACGCTGCCGCCAGAGGCTGGAACGTATCAAGAGCTGCTGGCAAACACAGACAAACCGTCCGATTTTTCTGAGAATGAAATTAAATTATAACCATATGAAGCGGTAATGATTCGCTGTAAATAGTTTGGAGCAAGAAGCATTTACTATAGAAACACTGGCAGATGAAAAGCTGCCAGTGTTTCTATTCGGCTCCTTTGCAAAATAGCAGCCATTTAAAGTGTGCCGTATTTGGTGAAATTAAAATTTGAGCTTTTTCGTTTTAGCCTTCTTTGATTTTTCAGTTAGGCAATTTTAAGATTTGACCTGGATAGATTACTTTATTTTCTAAATTGTTAAGTTCCATAATTTCAGGATATCGGCTGCCGGAGCCAAGCTTGGATTTTGCTATTTTCCATAAGGAATCCCCCCGCTTGACCGTATATTCGACAAAAGACATTTCCGGCTTGGAAGTGCTTTCCGCACCGGGAATCTTAAGCCTCATGCCGGGAGTAATATCGTCAGAGGATAAATTATTTAACTGAACGATCTCAGGATAACGCTTCCCTTCCCCTAAGAACTGTTCCGCTATTTTCCAAAGAGTATCCCCGGCTTTCACTTCATAAATAAAATATTCCTGAGAGGGAGGAGCGGCCTCTGGAATTGGCGCTTGAAAGGATAAATAGTCCGAAGAAAGATATCCTATTTCTCCATTGGATAATTGAATTTGGTGGATGCCTTTCGCGTGCTCCCGTACGGAAACAGCGGTGCCCCCGGCAAGCGTGGTAATGACTTTACCCTTTAGATTTGGATTTTTATAGACAGAGGCTTGTTCGGTATCTGATTTGACCCATGCTTGTGCAAATTCACCTTCAGTTGGCGCTGAATCCGGGTTACCTGTAGTGGGAGGAAGCGTTTGGCCGGGTTCGGAAGAAGCGGGAGGGACTGCGTCCGTGTTAATATTTTCACCGTTTATCCAATCTTCATAATGCTCCCAAATGGAGGGATCTTCCTGCCCCAATGACCATGCTCCCGCTCCTTTTAAATTATATTTTTCAATTAAGCCTAATTTAGCTTGATAGGATTGAGCGTTTTCGAACCAAATAACATATCTTCCAGGCTGGAGAACAAAATCTCCGCCTACGGTAAAATTACCGCTGGATTCTGTAATGGTGACCTCCGCTTTTACAGATTGGCTTTGCTCATCGTAGGTCAGTGTCGATTCACAGCGCTCTATTATTTCTTGAATCGTTTTGGCGCTGACGCCCTTTCCCGTGATACGATTGCTGTCAAGCCCCCAAATTCGGCCGTAAAAGGGGATACCAACAACAATTTTATCCGAAGTGGTTTTCTCTAAAGCATATTGAATGGATCGTTCTACAAAGCTTATACTTGCTACCGGACCCGGGCTGCTTCCTTCATAGTGCTCATCATACGCCATAATCAAAAGATGGTCGGCATATTCAGATAGAGCGGCATAATCGTAAGAACCATGCCAGCCCGTTTGCCAATTATTAGGGTTAGCGGCTACTGCGACTGATATTTCTTTATGCCCTGGAATTTTCTCTCGTAAGAGCTTGACGAATTGAGTATACTGATCCTTCTGTTCGTGGGTTACATTTTCAATATCTACATTAATTCCGTCTAAATCATATTCTTCCACATAGTCGGCAATTTGGGTTGATAATGACTCTATATTCTTCAAGGCGTTGATCCCTGCGGTGCGATTCCAGTGGTTGCTTAAAAATGGAACTACCTTAATGCCTTTGTCATGCATACTTTTAATAAAGAAAGGGCTGAGATAATTTAGCTTTAAGCTTCCATCCTCCCGCAGGTCGAAATAGCTGGGGGATACAACGTCTAACGCGTTGTTCGTTTGATTGATATACTCGATCTGCTGGTGGTCTGTGCCGCTGTACAAATATCCCATGGTATAACGGTCTGATGCGGCAAGAGCGCTTAAAAAAGTGGAGAAAGCAAGCGTTGTAACAATCACACCGGAAACTAAAATTTTTACACTTTTGATCTTCACATTTTTTATATTTGAAAAAATTGATTTTGATATTTTGTGCGCTTCCTTTTTAAGGTCGAATTCTTTCGAGAACTCCACGCCATTTCGTTCATAGTTAAGAATAAGGTCATAAGTTCCGTCTTGATTAAAAATCAGGCTGACAGTTGGATTCAAAAATATTCACCATTCCTTTCTGAGCATAATAGACTTAATCTTATTATTGCTGATTTATAATAATTATATACCTGCGCTGGGACAGCCCGTTGTTAGGTGCTTATCCCGCTGTTTGAAGGGAGCCTCTTTATCTTAATGCTGGTATCTTTTCCAATGATTGCCTTCCGCCTTGTTTTCCAACGGCTGTCCTAGAGGAGCTGCGGGAGACGCTGTAAAGATAACATCAAAAAAGAGAAAATCAAGATGCGGGTGAGCCGGTTCAAGCGCGGATTCATTCGGAAAAAATGATTGGGAAACCGGATAAAAAATTAAGCATTATGATATGAAAGGCTGTTTTTTAAGGAGGCTGGCTTCATGGTGAAAAAGACGTCCCCTGTGTGGCGGCGGAGGGAAGAAATCCTGGCATCATTTCTAAATAGAGGAATCGCCCGCCTCCCAGGGGGAGAGGCGGGCGATCCTCAGGCAAGTTATCAATAAATTTGAAAAACTCAAAGTGGCCTCAGAATTTAGAGGTGATTTCATAAGCCTTGCCAGTGCGGGAAGACTCATAAATCCGGTCGATAATCTCGATGACATGGTTCTGCCGGACGATAGAACAGCCATTGTCCGGGAATTTGCGGTTATTCTTAATGGCATCCAGGAACAGCTCCAAAACACTGTCATTATTATCCACTTTACCAACACTGACGCTGTAGCAATAATCCTGGCCCATAAAGCTTACCTTTTCCGCGCCGGGGATCTCACAGTTGGGAGATACCACAATGATCGGGTGATCCGTACGCGCCATATCCAAATGGATTATGCCCTTGGAACCGTTAAAGGTAAATCTCCATAGGCCGTGATCCTTATGGACTCCTGTGCACCAATTGGAACGCATGGTGGCAACCTTGCCATCGTCCCAAACTAAGGTAGCGGCCACATTATCCTCAACGCTGGGGATAAATTCTTCTCCCGCGTCGGAGATACGGCGTTTTTCAAAGCATCTGGTTTCTCCGTAGACCCTGGCAACCGGACCAAACAGATAAGAGAGCGTGCTGATGGAATATACGCCTAGATCCGCCAAAACACCCCACTGGGCTTTTTCGTAATCAAAGAACCAAGGCGCATGCAGAGGACCATGGTGGGCAAATACGCTGTCAATAGCGCAAACCTCTCCGATGACGCCTTGCTCGATCAGTTCCTTTACTTTCTCAATTTGGGGATATGCGTCATTGGGCATAGCCATGAATACCTTATCGGTTTGAGCGGCGGCCTCTTTCAGCTGCTTCGCTTGTTCAATAGAAACAGAAACAGGCTTTTCAGAGATAACATGCTTGCCGGCTTTCAAGGCCTGGATGGCCAGCGGGGTATGGCTGGGATGATAAGTAGTAACGATGACCGCGTCGATGGTAGGATCGTCCAGCATTTCCTCATAAGAATTGAAGGCCTTTACGCCCAATTCTTCCGCTGTTTTCTGCAGAAAGGGCTTATTCATGTCGTAAATTCCAACCAGTTCGATTTCCTCAAAATGAGGGATGCTGTAAAAATAGCGGATGTGGGCGATATCGCCGCAGCCTATTAGTCCGAAACGAATCTTGTTCATAAATCATACTCCTTTTGTTTCATTATAAAAGATTAATTATTTTACTGTTAAAGCGTCTTCCTCAATTAGAATTTTTCTGATATAGTCAATGGATTCTTTAGCGTATTTATATTGATTGTCGAAGCCGGCCAATTCTAAGGACAGGTAACCGTCGAATCCAACCTTTTTTAAGGAACGGACCAACTCGTTCCAATCAATAATTCCCTGGCCTACAGGCAGTTGGTAAACCGCAAGGCCGTCAGCGTCGCGAATGTGCACATGGAAAATCTTCTCTCCGAGCTTGTAAACAGACCAGGGGAGGTATTCCCGCTGCATCAGCTGCCACGCGGTATCGAAGTTTGTTCCAAAAGCGTCGCTTTTGATCCAGTCAAAGGCTCTCAGCATAGCGTCTGTGGTTCCAACGATTACGTTGGCATGGCCCTCCAGCGCGAACCGCATATTGGTTTCCTCGCACATTTTTACGATTTTGCCTAAGGAGTCCAAATACCGATTCCAGTTGCCGGTAGCGTCAAAGTCTTCAGGAATCTCCATGTACTGTTTGGGATTGTTGATGTTTTTTCCGTTAGCTACCGGATGGAAGTAATAGGGCAGGTAATCGATCGGCGCCTTAATTTCCTCCGGCCAATTGGAAACGATATTCATGGTATCGGCTCCCAGCTTTTTCGCCACCTCAATACCGCGGCGGAAAAAGTCAAGAGACTTTTGACGTTCGGTATCGTCCGGATCCAAAAGCCCTACGACCGCATGAGCGTAAAGGACAAATTCTGAAACCTGCATTCCATAGCTGTCAATGAGTTTTTTCAGTTCCTTGCAGCGCTCGTCTGTATAGTAGCCATAAAGATCGTCAGAGTTATAGGCGATCATTTCGATACCATCCACCCCGAGGCTGCCAACTGTTTTGATGGCTTCCTCATAAGGCGGCTGATAATGGGGATGGGTAAAACACCATGATGCCGCTCCAATTTTCATACAAATTCCTCCTTGATGAATAGATTGATGTGTTGATTAATCTTTTACACCGCCGGCAGTCAGCCCGGTTACAATATACTTTTGGAAAATAAGAGCCAAAAGCATTGGGAAGACCGTAGCGATACAACCCGCAGTGGAGATCATTCCGTAATCAATGCCGTATCTGGTGCTGAATTCAGAAATTGCTACCGGCATTGTCTTGCTGGATAGAGAGGTCATAAAGATCAGCGCATACATAAACTCATCCCAGCACATTAAGAAGGAGAGCGCGCCAACCGCGACTAAACCTGGCTTAGCCAGAGGCAGTACAATTCTCCAGTAGGCGGTAAACCAGGTGCAGCCGTCAATCTGGGCCGCCTGTTCCAAATCTGAGGGGATGGTTTTGTAATACCCGTTTAATACCCAAATTACATAGGGCAGCGTGAAGGACATATATAAGACCACCAGAAACATCGGCTGGTCAATCATGCCAATTTTTCTGCCGATTACGTAAAGGGGAATTACCAAGGTAATAGATGGCAACAATTGGAAAAACATGGTGGCCATGAGAAGGGTATTTTTAAACTTAAACCGCAGTCTGGCAAACGCATAAGCGGAAACCCCGCCAAACAAAATGGCCAAAACCACCGTGGAAACAGAAACCAAAATACTGATCTTTAACGAATTTACAAACTGAGCGCCGGCGTCATTGGCAGATCCGGACTGAGAGAAAATTTCAATATAGCGGTTGAAGTTCACATTTTCAGAAAACCATTTTCCATCGATGGTGAGCAAATCCGCGGTGGGTGTAATGCTGGAAATAAACATCCAAAGAATGGGAAGAAGCGTCCAAAGCAAAACTACAATCGCGGCAAGATAAATACCGGCGCGCTTAAAGCCCCGTTTCATCATTCTGGAATTCATAATTCTTCTCCCCTCCTTTAATAGATATCGTCTGTCTTCAGTATTTTTACGTACAGCACCGTAATAATGGTAGAGATCACCGCCACTATTATGGCTAAGGCAGCTCCGTAGCTGAAATGCATAAATCCGAAGCTTTGATTATAAATGTAGTAGCTGATTACCATCGTTCCGTTTGCCGGACCGCCGTGAGTCAGCATATAGATGATGTCAAATACTTTCAGTGCCTGCATGGTGCGGATTACTAAAACTACCAGCAGCATGGGCTTAATCAGAGGCAGAATCACATTGCGGAACCGGGAAAACGCTCCTGCGCCGTCTAAAATCGCCGCTTCAATCTGAGACTGGGGAATCGTCTGCAGGCTGGCCAGCATCATTAACACATACAGAGGAAGCATACGCCAGGTATCCGCAAACACGATGACGCCCATTGCTTTCATGGGGCTATCGAACCAGATAATAGGCTCGCTGATCAAATTAAACTGCATTAAAAGCCGGTTAGCCGCTCCGTACTGAGTATTGAAAATCCAATTCCACAGAGTGGAGTTTACTAAGGTAGGCACCGCCCATGGAACCAATACAATTGAGCGGAGCAGCCATCTTCCTTTAAATTCCTGGTTGAGCAGCAAGGCGACCAGTACGCCTAAAGGCAGCTGGATCACTAAAGACAGAATGGTAAAAAGTAAAGTGACCCAGACGGAATTCCAAAATTCTCCTGAGGTAAATGCCTGTATGTAATTGGCGGCCCCTTTATACTGGGTTTCGCCGGTCATCATATTCAGCTCGGTAAAGCTGATAAATATGGTATATAAAAGCGGATAGATTGCCAAAGCAAATATCAAGATCAAGGACGGAGCCGCCATTACCTTACCAACTCGGGCCTCCGGCCATTGCCGCCGCATTTTTTTCGTGCTTGAATGATTCAATGCCATACCCCCTGTTTATGGCTTTTAACCGCCGGCCCAGCTGTCTGTTGAGAAAGCCGGGCCGGCGGAAAAGCGTTTACTCGTATGATTTTAAGTTACTGATAATCGGCTGATTTTTCAATCATCTCGTTGAGAACATCCTCTACACTTTTGGCGCCGGTTACCGCTTCGTGCAGGCTGACCTGCATACCGTTTGACCACTCGCTGTATTTAGCAAGCGCAGGACGGGCCTGAGCGTATTCGTACTGGGGATAGCAATCCATCATGGTGGGGAACTGCTCGATAAACTCCTCATCTTCATACATGGACTTAATCGGAGGCGCGTTGGAAGCGAGCTCGGCAGACTGGAATAAAGCCTCGCGGCTCACAACGTTCTCGATGAGCTTCCAGGCGTAATCCGGATACTCAGAGGTGCTGGCGATAGCGAATCCGCCGCCGCCGGTAACAGAGGAGCTGACCACGCCGTCGCTGTTGGAGGGAACTAAGCCGATGCCAACATTACCGGCAATGGTGGATTCTGCGGGGTCGTTAGCCAAAGCATAAGCAAAGGCCCAGTTCAGAACAAAGGGAATATCGCCGGCCATGAAGGGGTTCAGAACCTCGCGGTCGGTATAATTGATGGAACCGGGATCGGCGTTGCCATTCTGGATAGAGTCCACCATGAGCTTCAGACCGGCGACACCGTTTTCATTATTGAATACCCAGTTGCCATTGTCATCCCGCATGGAGCCGCCGGAAGCGGTGAGGCATACAAACCAGTCGCATACCATACCCTCGGCTTGCTTCGCTGCCCATGCGATAGGATATTTGCACAAACCCTTGCTGACCATATTCTGGCCCATTTCAAAAAGCTCGTCCCATGTCTTGGGCGGCTCGCTGTAACCCGCCTGCTCAAGCAGATCGGTGTTGTAGTAAAGCCATTTGGTCTGGGCGCACATCGGCAGCGCCATCAGCTTGCCCTCATAGCTGCATTGATCCACAAAGCCCGGGAACAAATCTTCTTTCAGCTCCGCAGATATGTAATCGTCCACCGGGGTAATCATGCCGGCCTCTGTAAATTCCGCCGTCCAGACACTATCGCAGATAATTACATCAATAGGTGTTCCGCCCATAATGCTGGTCATGATTTTTGTATAGCTTTGATCATAGCTTTGCACGATAAACTCGGTTTTAATTCCTTCATCCCGCTCCAAAATATCGGCGGCGGGCTGAATGATGCCCACAGTATCGTTATCAACAATGGCTTGTAGCTTTTCAGGCTTATCCCCTGTGTCCTCGCTCTCGGCGGCAGAAGCCGCGGAAGAGCCTTCCCCTGTTGATGAAGATGGGTCAGCGGAGCCGCTCTGCCCGTTATTGCAGCCGCTGAGCGCCACCGTTAGCACCAAAGAAGCGCTTAGAATCCCTGCCAGAATTCTTTTCAAACTCATAATTGTGTCCTCCTTCAATTTGAATTAATACCGCATCAAGAAAGATTTGCCTATTAGCTAATAACAATCGATCTTATGATTCATTATAACTAACACAAAATATAATAAATATAATGTATTTGATCGTTTTTTATACTATTTTGCTATATTCTCATTTTCTTCCTATAATTTGCCGGGGCTTGCCCAGTTTCCTTCTTAAATACTCTATTAAAATAAGCCACCGATCCAAAGCCAGTCTCAAAGGCGATATTGGTAATGGTTCGGTCTGTAGTTATCAGCAATTTTTCTGCCCGGCGAATCCGGATAAAATTCTGGTATTCTACAAAGGTTTTGCCAATCACTTTCTTAAACAGCCGGCAAAAATGGTAATAGCTCATACAGGCTATTTTAGCGGCTGCTGCTACGGACAGCTCGGTTTCAATATGCTGCTCCATGTAATCAATTACCGGTTTGATCCGCTCTAAATCCTGGAAATTGACGTTGCGCTCTCCGATTTCAATTACCTTAGTACGTACTAAGCAGGAAAATAATCTTAAAATGTCCCCTTTAATATACATTTCGTAACCTGGCTGCTTTTTTTGATATTCGACTAAAATCTCAGATAAGATGCTTTCTAATAAAGATCCCTTTGGCACGCGGATTCGCCTCTGATACTTCCCGCTGCCCCGGATAAACGGCACAAGGTATTGAGATTCATAAAACGGGCTGAACGCGGTATCCAGCACCGAAAGATCCATTTGGACACCCAGAAGCTTACAGTCCGAATTACGAATTAAAGTGTGGTCTTCCATTGTATGGATAATCACAAAATCGCCAGGCTGGCAATCGTAGCTTTCTCCGTTTACCTTGATCGTGCAATGCCCCTCGCTGCAATAATCCAGCTCCATGTGTTTATGGCAATGCCACGAAAACTTCTCATCCTGTGCGATATACACGGAAAAAGGAAGGTTGCGGTCCTCTTGAAACATTTTCATTTGCTGTTCCATTTTATGGCCTCCTTGCTTAAAAATTCTTCTGTTTCACCAAAAAATGCATAAAAAAATATCTATTATTAATAATTTTATAGCATTTTTAATATAAATAACTACATAGAATAGTGCTGTTTTTTTGAACAATTTTGGGGGAAGTCCTTTATTTCATGGACAAAAGACTTAATTTTATAGTTCTGTCAATGAAAAAAACGCTTCCTCGTTTTCCAGGGGAAGTGCTCTTTTTAGATATCTTAGTATGATAAGCTGCAGCCTATTTTCATTATAAGATATTCAGTACTATATTTTTAGCGGATTATTTTCCCAGCTTTTTAATTGGTTATAAAACCTGATAATATGCTTTCAATTTGGCTGCCTTTCTAACAATTTCTACCGCTGGACAATTTTTGCGGCTTAGAGTAAGCCTGGAACGCCGTTAGCGTTCCAGGCTTTTTTGTATATTCGGTGTTTTTCATATGGGAGATGTTTTGAGGAAATCGGGGGAATGCACGCCATTCGCTGCCGATATTTAGTGTGAAATACCGACGCATGGATCAAGCGTTTTAAATTAAACGGAGCCTGGGAAGGAACTGTAGGATGTTTATCCTTTGCTTTGTGTTGGTAAGAATAGCGGGTAAGATACATTTTGCACAAAATAAAACATAATTTGTTAAAAAAAAGCAAGGGTTTGATGGGGAGATAGCCCCGGTTATAAAGAATTTAGAAATGTAAATCCAAAAATATCAGAAAAAGTTAATTATTTTTATTCAAAAAATTGTAAAACTTGTATAAAATAAAAACTGTAAAAAGCAAGCCCGAACATGATTTTCAACAAGTAAATCTAGGATGAAAGATCACATATCTGAGAAAGCGGTAGACTGAATGCGCCTCGTGCTAGAAAGCGCATAGGCCGCATTGCGGCAGAAAACCAACCTAAATTAATTACCGGAAACAGCGTAGCTCAAGAGAGAAAGCCGATACCATCGGGCCTGTCAAGGGAATTCGGAAAGGGCTCAAATGGGCCTGATCCTAAAAATACTATCAAAGCATAAGGAGGAGTTATTTGATGAAAAAGTTTTTGTCGGGTGCCCTGGCGTTGGCATTGCTGCTTTCCACCGCGGCCTGCGGAAATGATGCCGCTTCCGATCCCGGAAGTAGCGGCGAGCCCTCTCAAGCGTCGTCCCAAGAGACGAGCGAGCCCAACGAGGTTGTTGAGATTACCTATCCTACCTACCGTGTGGGGACGAACGTGTCGGCGGACACAGAGGCCTATATGATCGACAGCTTTAATGAGGAGTTCGATGGAAAGTATAAGCTGGTCGTTGAGGAGCTGCCCAGCGACGTAAGCTATCAGGAAAAGATGGCGGTTCTCGCTACTACAAACGACCTGCCGGATCTTGTAGAGGGTAAGGGGCCGGTGATGAACCTGGCGATCAAAAACGGCCAGGCACAGGATTTGACCTCCTACATTGAGGCAGACCCTGACTATAAGTCTGAGGTGGGAGAAGCGGCGTTCGCCTCGAATACCATTGACGGCAAGATTTACGGCGTGCCGGACCTGAACCAGTGCTTCGGCTATTTCTACAATACGGAAATGTTTGAACAGGCCGGGATTACCCCCGCCGAGACCTGGGATGAATGGATGAGCAACCTGGAAGCGCTGAAAGGGATCGGCGTGACTCCTTTGACCTTCTTCACCGGCGAGAACTCATGGACGACTCAGAACGTTTTGGTTTCTATTGTAGGAACTCAGAACGAGGAGAGCAACGCCCTGATGAATTCTGACGACAAGATCAAGGATTGGAATACACCGGAGATCAAGGAAGCTCTGGAAATGGTCAAAATCATGCTGAGAGACTATTCCTCCTCTGATGCCATCGGCGGCGTATACGCCAACGTAGCGAACTATTTTCTACAGGAAAAGGCTGCTATTATGCCCAACGGCGCGTGGATGATCCCTGACTTTTCCGATACGGAAAAGGCCGGCGAGGGCTTTGCCGATAAGGTCGGCGTGGCGATGTATCCCGGCTCCGGCATGGTGGCGAACTACGACTACGGCTTTATGATGTGCACCGATGATCCCGCTAAGCAGGAGGGCGTCTGGGAAGCGATCAAATGGTTTACCAACGCAGAGGCCCAGCGGATTAAGCTGGAGATGGGCGGCAATATTCCGGTAGGCCCCAAGGTGGAGCTGACCGAGGAATACCGTGAGGAAAACCCGCTGACCGCTCAGATCGTAGACCTGATGGGCGAAGCGGAATATACCTATAAGACGATGAACAAGCTGGCATACGAGAATTTGACCTACGACGGCTTTTCCAGCTTGTATCCCGCTCTCGTGTACGACCAGATTACTGTGGATGAAATGATTCAGCAGATGAACGATATTTCCGCGAAAAACGAGTAATCAGGCGGCGAAAAACAGCATAATGGAAGAAGTCCGGGCCAGCCTGAGCAAAGCGGAGGGCTGGCCCGCTTGTGTATCGAAGGCTTTCCTCCGGCTGGAAACTGCTTTCTCCGGAAAATAGATCTTACAGAAAGGAGATAAAATCCTTGAAACAAAAAAATCGCCTTAACTATGTGGTATTTATCGCTCCCACCATGGTGCTGTTTCTTCTGGTGTTTGCCGTGCCGGTCGTGGTGCTGGTAGGCTCCTCTTTCTGCAATTGGCGCACCGGTGACCCCATTACCTTCAATGGGATAGGAAACTACATAGAGCTTATCTTTCATGACAATTCTTTTCGCCAGGGCTTTTTAAACAATGTGGTCTGGATCCTCCTTCAGGGAACCATCCACGTGGCTATCGGCGTGCTGTTCGCCCTGATCCTTGCCAGAAGGCCCTTTTACTGGAAATTCGCCCGCACCGCTTATATGATCCCCAGCATCATTTCCAGCGCCGCTATGGGGATGCTGTTCGTGTGTATTTTCAATCCGGAATTCGGTATGATTAACAGCATTGTGCGGATGTTCCTGCCCGACTATGACCATAATTGGTTCATGAGCTACGATACCGCGTTTTTAACGGTTACGCTGACCTGGATGCCGTACGCGGCCATCACTACCTTGCTGGTGCTTACCGAGATTATTTCCATAGACCGGTCCATTATTGAGGCCGCCACAGTGGACGGCGCCAGCAGCTTCCAGCTGAATACACGGATTATCCTTCCCCTGCTGAAAAATATCATTGGCACCAGCGTAATTTTAGAAGCCTCTAATATGCTGAAAAAGCTGGATATCATCATGTTGACTACACGGGGAGGACCGGGGGATACCACCATGAACCTGCCTATGTACGTTTACCGGACCGCCATGACGGAGAATAATTTCGGCATGGCCAACGCGGCGGGCGTGACGCTGATCCTGCTTGGCTGCGTTACCGTGATGATTATCAACCGAATCTTTAGCGTAGGGAGGGAGAACCGGTGAGCAGAAAGCCCTCGAAACGAATGGATGAAACAGGGAGCCAGCGCTTTTTCCGAATCCTGCGCGGTATCCTGTCCTATCTGTTCGTGATTATCATATTGATCGTATCCCTTGTGCCCATTGTGTGGGTATTTATGTCCTCCTTTAAAAGCAACACCGAGATTTTAAACAGCGCCCTGTCGCTTCCCACTGTTTGGAGCCTGAAAAATTATGTCACGGCCTTTGAGATGGTGCCGATCGCCACCTTTTACGGCAACAGCGCTGTTGTGGCGGTGGTGGCGACCCTGCTGAACGTCCTTGTGCTGTCCATGTCGTCCTATGTTCTCGCGCGGTTCCGCTTTAAGGGCAGCCGGAAGCTGAAGAGCCTTTTCGGCCTGGCGTTGCTCATTCCCTCGGCGGCGCTGCTTCAGCCTCTTTACTTAACTATGAAAACCCTCGGCTTTTACGACCAGCTTTTAGGGCTGATCATCTGCTACGCCGCCTTCAGCCTGCCGGTTTCCATGTACATCCTTACAAGCTATTACCTGACCATTCCCCTGGAGCTGGAGGAAGCCGCCTACATTGACGGCGCCGGCTTCTATTACACCTTCTGGCGGGTCATCTTCCCCTTGGCGAAGCCCGCCATGGCCACCTGCGGGGTGCTGGCGTTTTTAGGCGCGTGGAACGAGTTCCAGATCGCGATGACCCTGACCTCCAGCACGGAAAAAAGAACGCTTCCCATCGCCCTTTTGTATTTTAAAAGCCAGTTCGCCAGCGACTACGGAGCCATGTTCGCGGCTACTATGGTAGTGATTATCCCCAGCATCGTGGTGTTTATCCTGCTGCAAAAGCAGGTGACCGAGGGCTTGGTCAGCGGGGCGGTCAAGGGATGAGCAGGATAGATCCGCTTAACGTTAAACGACAGGAAGGAACTTATTTATGAAGAAAAACGCAAACCGTGTGATAGATTTTCGCTATGCGCCCGATATCAATCAGACCTGCATTGGGTTCGCAGACGATTATTATAAAACCATCGTCCGGGAGGACGGCAGCCTGAACTATCTTTGGGAGGGAGACCGGAACCAGTTTGTGGACGGCACCATCCCCGCCTGTGAAAAACGGGTGCTGAACCTACAGGAGGGAAACCTGGGCTTTAAATACCGCTATCTCCCGCGGTTTTACCACCGGGATACGCTGACGGAAAAGCGCCAGGATTTCGGCGATCCCCGGGCTGCGGTCGTAATCACCAGGGAAGAATATCAGGGCACGTCGTTTCAATGGACGACATTCGCCCACAGAGACAAAAACGGCGCCCGAATGGATATTATCCTGTTCCGCATGGAGGCGAAGCCCGGCTTTGGGCATGCGAAAAGCAGCGTTTACCTCCAGGAGCTCGGCGAGGCGTCCGACCCGCCCGAAACTGTGCGGCCGATATCCTCAGCCTATGCCCTGCCGGTAGGAACGCCCCGGATTCCCGCGCCGATCGCCCTGCACACGCCGATTTACCGCGGTAAAAGCCCCCTGGAAAAGCTGGTGCTTCAGGAGGGAGACGTCTGGGAGGGCGCCTTTGGGCTTGTCTACCACGGCACTGTGGACCCTGAGGCGTTTACCCTGGAGTACGCTGAAAAAGCGCTGGAAGCCGCCTGTGAGTATTGGCGGGAGATCCGCCCGTTCCGGAACGCCTTTCACATTCCTGATTCGCAGATCCAAGGGATGCTGGATGCGTGCGGCCGGAATATTTTGCAGGCCCGGGAAATTGTCGAGGATATTTGTGAGTTCCATGTGGGCCCTACCATTTACCGGGGCTTATGGGTGGTAGACGGCTATTATTTCGGAGAATGCGCCTACATGATGGGCCGGGACGAGGAGGGCTTTCAATGCCTGCAGGCAGTGCTTAAAAGGGTGAAGCCGGACGGCTCCATCCGGATTCTTCCGGATCATCACAAGGAGACAGCGGTGGCTCTTTCCACCATTGTAAGGCAGTGCGAGCTGAGAAACGACGATGACAGGCTCCGCGAAATGTGGCCGGTGATGCTCAGGGGCATGGAGCACCTCCGCCGCATGAGGGATGATTCCTTCAAGCTGGGGAAGGACTATCCGGCCTATGGATTGTTCCAGCCCTCCTTTGGAGACGGCGGCATTTACGGCCCGGAGCCGGAATATACCACGCCGATGAACGTAATTCTGGGCTTAAGCGACGCTTACCGGGCAGGAAAGCGGCTGAAGCTTCCCCGTTATGAGGAATTCGGCGTGTTCGCCCAGGAGCTGATGGCCCGTATGAGGGAGTGCATCGAAAGAGACCGGGGGACGACGCCGGAGGGGATTCCCTATGTGCCGCTGAGTATGGCGGAAAACGAGTCCTATAAGCCCCAGACCGGATGCGCGACCATCGCCAGAGTGGCGTTCCATGGGGAATTTGAACCGGACGACAGGATCGTTACAGACCTGCTGCGGCTGATCGACGCCTGCGACGACCGGGAAGGAATCCCCGAGTGCACCGGATGGCGGTCTGACCAATCTATTTATACCTATTCCAGCGTCCGCTTCGCCCAGCTCCTCTTGCAGGCCGGACAAAGGGAAAAGGCGGCGGATTATCTCTACGCCTTTGCCAATCACGCTTCAGCAAGCCGGGTGTGGCGCGAGGAGCAGCCGGTCAGGGAAACCCACAGCGCGGAAATCTGCGGCGATATGCCCCACAACTGGGCCTCTGTGGAATTTATCCGCCTGGTGCGTAATTTGGTGGTTTTGGAAACCTTTACCGGCGTGGAGCTGCTGCCCGGACTGCCGGAGGAATGGCTGCCAAGGGCTGGAGACAGTCTGGTTTTGGAAAAAACGCCTACCCGGTTCGGCAAGCTTTCCTTGGAGCTTTCTGTGAGAGGGAGAGGCGGCTACCTGCTGTCTGTTGCCAGGGAGGACGGCAACCAGCAGCCTCAATACCTGAGACTGCACTGGGCTGGAAAAGCTGTTCTTGACGGCGGAGAGCTGGAGAAATCCAATGGAAAATACCTGCTTCCCCTGGAGGAAAAGCAGGTCTGCATAGAATTATTTTAGAGCGGAAAGAGGAGGCATTCAGCAATGATTGTGGAACGAAAACCCCGGATCGGGCTGCTGCTGATCGGCTCTCCCCGGTTCAAACCGCTGGGAGAGGGAACCGCCCACGGAACCTATGAGGCGCGTAAGCTTCGGGAGGAAAAGGAAATCATCGGCGAATTTCAGGAAATCGGTGAAATCGTCACGCCGGGAATTGTTTATGAGCGGGAGGACGTAACAAAAGCCATCGACCTGTTTTTCACCCGAAAGGTAGACTGCGTGGCGGCGGCCTACCTGTCCTGGGCGGAGGATTTCGCCTGGATCCGCTTTTTGCGGGATATGCCGCCGGTGCCCCTGTTTTTTACCAGCATCATCCGGGACCGGGTAGAGATCACCGACACCAACGACGAGGATGAGTTTGTGGAATTCCTGTCTGCGGGCAGCCTGGTGGGCGTGCAGGAGGCCTCCGGGGATTTGCAGCGGTTTCACCGTCCCATGACCCACACCTTCATCGGCACGATGGGGCAGGTAAAAAAGGAATTAGGCGTTTTTGCCCAGGCCGCCCTGTGCCGCTCTCAGCTGAGAAGCAGCACCCTGGGCCTGCTGGCTTCCTATAACGAGGCCATGTGGTCCACTTATGTAGACCCCTACCATGTGTTTATGAAGGCGGGGCCGGAGCTTCGGTTCCTGTCGGTGGCGCAGCTGACGGAAAAAATCGGCTCGGTGCCTAAGGACGCCGTTGAGGAGGCTGTCCGCGGAATCGAGGAAAGGTTCCGGATCAGCGCCAATGTGGACAGGGAAAAGCTGGCGGCCTCGGTGCGGGCGTCCATCGCCCTGGAGGAGCTGTCCGGCGATTACGGCATAGACCTGACGGTGCTCAACGATATCGATCCGGTGCTGCTGGGGTCGGTAGGCCTGCGCCCGGGCTTTTGCCCCACCAGAGGGGATTCCCGGCTGACGGTGGTGCCGGAAGGGGATATCGGCGGTGGGCTCGCGGTTTATATCCTGAAGCTCCTCAGCGGCCGGCGGGCCAATTTTATCGAGCCGTTTTATATTATTCACCAGCGGAACCGATTCGCGGCAGGCCATGCCGGGCCGAATGATTATACCCAATGTCCCGGAAACGTGGTGGTGGCCAGGGATGAGCGGTTCGCGAAAACCGAATACCGTTATGCGGGGGCGCCCTTTGCCTGGTATGTTTTTCCCCAGGGGGAGAAAACCATGCTGCATATGTCGGAAAAAGACGGCGTTCTTAAAATGGTATGCACGGTGGTGGAGGCTGCGCCTACCAAGCATTACCTGGCGAGCTATTCCCATTCCGAGTTCCGCCACCAAACCTTGTCCCCGCAGGAACTGTTTCAGCGGCTTGTCTCGATCGGTGTGACGCAGCATTACGCCATCGTGGATGGCGACTGGACGAAGGAGCTGGAGGAATTGGCTCGGCTGATGGGCTTTGACTTTTATAAAATTTAATGCCCAGAGCGCTGAAACGCCCTGGGAACCCCTAAAAAACCTGGATAGATAAGGAGAAAATGCAATGAGCTTTATGTTTAATCCATACCCCTACGACGACCCGAACGCGTTTAACGTGCTGGACCCCTCGGGCCTGCCGTTGTCAGAGCTTGTAGAGGGCAGCGGGGCGTCTGCGGCGGCGGAAGCGGCAAAAGCCGCCGGGGCCTTGAAAAGAGCCGAAGGCTGGGTGATTGCCGTAGACGGCTACAGCACCGCCCCCTTGGATACCTTCCGCAATCTGCTGGAGCAGCAGCTCGCTCTGCTGGGGATTTCGGTAACGGTTATGGCCGTTGAAGAGCTGTGGCAGGAGGAAGAGACTCTTTCCGAGCGGCTGGCGGCTGAAAATCTTCAGGAGGATTTGGAAAAGGATCCGGTGCTCCTATACGGAAAGCTGTTCTCAGGCAGTTATGAGGATCTGTGGGACCTGAAAAAGCTGGCGGCGGCAAAGGCTGCTTTGGCTTCTTTCCGGGAGGCCGGCAGCGGCGTGCTGATCCTTTGGGGCTATGGGGCGCTGTGCGATACGCTGCGGCCCCTATGCGACCAGAAGATCTATCTGGATACTACCCCCATGAGGGCTATGCTGCGCCTCAAGCGCGGAGAATACCGGAATATCGGTACTAAAAAAGCGCTGGCGTTTAAAAGAATGGCTCGGCGCTGCTACTATGTGGATTTCGAGGTGGCGGCGAAGCTGCGCTTCACCCTGCTGCACGAAAAACAGCTGGACAGCTATGTAATCGCCAACGACGCCCTTTCCATGTCGCTGCTTCCCGCCTCCTTGCTGGAGGGTATTTTCGCCAGGGCGATGGAATACCCGCTGCGGTGCAAGCCGGTGTACCTGGAGGGAGTATGGGGAGGCTATTATATCCAGCGCCTGCGGGGGCTTCCCAGAGAGATGAAGAACTGCGCCTGGGTGTTTGACATGATTCCGATGGAGGTCAGCGTGGTTTTCGAGCTGAATGGAAGAAAGCTGGAATTTCCCTTCTATACGCTGGTTCAGAGCCAGGGGCCAAAGCTGATGGGAAAGCGGAGCGTCGATGCCTTCGGATACTATTTCCCGGTGCGGTTCAATTACGACGATACTTACCATTCCAACGGCAATATGTCCATACAGTGCCATCCCGGTGAAAAGTATGTAACGGAAAACAACGGGGAGCTGGGACGGCAGGACGAAAGCTACTATATTGTGGAAACCGGACAGGGAGCCAGGACATATTTAGGCTTCCAAAAGGATGCGGACGTAGAGGAATTTATTGCGGAGGCGCGCCGTTCGGAAAAAGACGGCCAGCCGGTGGATTATCAGAAATATGTTTACAGCATCGAGTCAAAGCCCGGTACGCAGGTAATGATCCCGGCGGGAACCATCCATGCCTCCGGCCAGAACCAGCTGATTTTGGAGATCGGAAGCTTGACGGTGGGCTCCTATACCTATAAAATGTACGATTACGTCCGCAAGGATTTGGATGGAAACCCACGCCCCATTCATACCTATCATGGAGATCAGGTGCTGGATCGCAGCCGTACGGCGGACTGGGTAGACCAGAACCTGGTTAACGGCGGCAGGCGCACGCTGCGGAAGGGAAAGGACTGGGAAGAATTTGTGGTGGGAGAGCATGAGCTTCTTTATTTCTCCCTTCGCAATGAGCGCTTTGTTACCGCCATTGAGGATGATACGGCGGGGGATTTTCACGTGCTGACCCTGGTGGACGGCGAACAGGTGCTGGTCCGTTCCAAAACGAACCCGGAACGCTGTTTTCTGCAAAACTATCTGGATATCGTGATTGTCCCGGCGGATTTCGGCCCCTATGAGATTATCAACCAAAAGGCGGGAACCGTCTGCGTTGAGCATAAGACCATGCTCAAGCCTGCCGGCGCCGGAGCATGAAGAGGAGAACCGTGATGACGGAGCAAGACGGGCTGATTTTAGCCATTGATGCGGGCGGCACCTTTTTTAAATCCGGGCTGGTCAGTGCCGATGGGAAAATTCTGGAGCATACCCGTGTTTCCTGCCCGGTGGACAGCGCAGGCCAGGCGTCCTCGGTGCGTTCAGCCTACCATATCCTCATAGCCAGACAGCTGGAAAACGCCCGCGCAATTGGGCGGGCCATTAAGGCTGTGGGAGTGGATACGCCGGGCCCGTTCGACTATCAGGAGGGAAAAAGCCTCATGCGGCATAAATTCCCAGCCTTGTATGGGATCCCTCTCCGTCCATGGATTCAGGAGGCGGCGGGAGACCTTCCCGTCCGCTTTCTGCATGATTCCACCGCGTTCCTTTTGGGAGAATACTGGAAAGGCGGGCTTCAAGGGGAGGGCAACGCCGCGGGGGTGATGCTGGGCACAGGCCTGGGCTTTGCGTATATGCGAAACGGAGAGGTACAGCTGAACCCTCAGGGCGGCCCTGGTTTTTCCCTTTATACCGTCCCCTACCGCAAGGGCGCGGCCGAGGATTATGTATCCCGCCGGGGCATTATCAGCCGGTATCTGGAAAGAACGCCAATGGCGGGCAGCGGCATTGATGTGGCGGATATTTCCCGGCTCGCCCGGGAAGGCAGTGAGCCCGCCCGGGTTACCATGCGGGAAACCGGCAGAATGCTGGGAGAGATCCTGTTCCCGGTTTTAAAGGAAAAGGGGTGCCGCAGGCTTACAATCGGAGGGCAGATATCTAAAGCGTACCCGCTGTTTGGCCGGGACCTGGAGCAAACCCTGGCGGATCTTCAGCTTGATGGTATTTCACCGGCCGCAAACCCTGACGACGCTCATTTGCTTGGCTGCGCTTATGTGCTTGCGGACGGGAGCGGAGAAGCGCGCGAGGCGGCCTCCGGGGCTTGACGGCCCGGCCGGCTCCGCGGAAATCCATCCTCATGAAAAGAACAAAATAAGGCGCGTTTTTTCGGCAGAACGGCCCCCGGCAAAGATTATTCTTGCCGGGGGCCGTTGGCTGTCAAAATTTTTGACACGGATTATTTTCCAAAGAGTATGCCGCTTTTCTGATGTCCGCTTCGGTGCTGCGGCGGAAAGCGCCGACAGCCTTGCAGCGCCCTTTCCCTTCGGGAATTGGGCCGTTTTGAGTCAGAGCCTGGTTTCCTTTAGGATGCGGCCTGTCCAATGCTCTGAGCCGTTAGTCCCTCGGAATGAAAGCAGCCCGGATAAACGCTTGGCTGCCCATCCAAGATCAGAACGAAAGCTGAGAAGAGGCGATGGAAAAGACCCCTTAAAGCGGATGCCCGCCGAGGGATTCCAACTGCTTGCGGTACGCCGAGGGGCTGACGCCTGTCACTTGGGTAAACAGGTGGGTAAAATAGGTGGGCTCTTCGATCCCCACCGCTCTGGCAACCTCGAAGACCCGGTTGCGCGGATCCTTCAGGAGCCTTTTCGCTACCTCGATCCGGCGGTTGTTGATAGCTGAAATTAAGGAAACACCGGTTTCCTTTCGGTAAAGCCGGCTTAAATGGCCGCAGCTCACCAAAAAGGTATCCGCGATGGTCTGAAGGCTGATGTTCTGATTATAATTTTTATGGATATAGCTGTTTACCTGGCGGATCAGGCTGCTTTGAGTTCCGGAAAAATTTTCCCGCAGCCGCAGATAAAGGGCAAGATATTTCCGCAGGGACTCATAGATGCCGAAAAAGGTTTTAGAGGTTTCGACGGTGGTATAAAAGCTTTCATCCGCCTTTTGCATTTCCCATTCGTCCATCATGTCCATCTGCTTGACATCCGCGGTCAGTACGGTATAAACCGACAGCATATTTTTCTTAAAGATATGAAACGGCTCACCGCTTTTGATAAACGAGGCGCAATAGTCCTCCAGCATCCCTAAAATGGTTTCAGGGCTATCCGACCGCAAGGCTTCCGACAGGCTTTCTATCAGCTGCTGAATGGATGGAAGGACAGGCGAATCCGTGCCGTCTGTAATTTTGGGGTCAAAGCAGTTTACCCTGTTGCGGGAGTAAAACACGTTATTAAGCGCTAAAATGGATTGCTGATAGGCGGCCTCTAAATCCTGCAGGCGCAGGTGCTCCCGGCTGACTCCGGCAAACGCGTCGGCCTTTAGATACTCCTCCACAATATGAATCGTGTCATGCAAGGCATTCACTAAGCCGCCGGCCGTGTGCCTGGATTTATCCAGGAAGATAATTCCGCAGCACTGGCGGCTGGATAAGCCGATCATCACCGTGTCGTAATCCATCAGGGCGGTTCTGATAATATGAGGCTCAGCCATAGAAGCCGGACCGGAGGACGGGACAGCCTGCGGACTATCGGTGACCTCAAAGGTCACGACGCAATAGGGCTCCTCATCCTTAAGATTGTCATAAGCGCGGGGCCCCGTGCCAAGCGCCACGCTCCGCAGCAGGCTCTCCAGATGATAGCGCCGGTTCTGACGGCTCAGCTTTTCGGCGTCCAGCCTCTTTTTCTGCTCCTCCTGCTTTTGGGCGAGAAGAGCCTTGGCTTTCTCCACGGCCCGGGGCAGCCCCTCTGAGATGTCGCTTTTCAGCACAAAATCTGTTACAGAATATTCGATAGCGGTTTTGGCGTAGGAAAAATCCGCATACGCCGTCAGAAAAATCACTTGGACTGGAATCTGGTTCTGCGATACATAGCGGGCGATGTCCAGGCCGTCGGCACCGGCCATTCGGATATCGGATATGATGATATCCACCCCGGAGGGGGACTGCTCCAAAAAGCGGATGACCTCCTGGCCGTTGGCGCACCGCTCGACAATCGAGCAATCCAGCCTTTCCCAATCCACTAAAAATTCGATTCCCTGGCGGATAATTTCCTCATCATCTGCGATCAGAACTCGATAAGCCATGATTTCCTCCTTTATCTACAGGCAGAATAACAACGGCCCGGCAGCCCCGGCCGGGTGCGGAATCTATGGTGACCCCATATGCGCCGCCGTAAATCAAGCGGATGCGTTCCTGAAGATTCTGCAGCGCGATATGGTTGGAATGGCTCGGAGGGGCGGATCCGTCAGGTGCTTCGGCAGGATCGAAGCCCACGCCGTTATCGGTGACGGTGATCCGCAGAGCGTCCTCTTTGAGCTCCATCGCGATATCAATATGGCCGGTAGCGGATAAGGGCTCGATTCCATGAACCACAGCGTTTTCTACCAGCGGCTGGATACAGAGCCGTGGGATCAGGAGAGTCAGAATTTCCGGCGATCCCGTAGAGACGGCGTATTCCAGCTTGCTTCCATAGCGGACCTTTTGGATGTACAAATAAGCGTTGATGTATTCCAGCTCCTGAGCGACGGTGATTTTAATATCATTTTTTGTATGAAGACTGGCCTGCAGCAGCCTTGTCAGAGCCTGGACCATTTCAAACAGAAGATCGTCTCCGGACATTTTAGCCCGGGTGCTGATGGTAAACAGGGTGTTGAATAAGAAATGAGGATTCATCTGGGACTGCAGAAACTCGATATCCATTTGCTGAATTAAGAGCTGCTTTTTATAGCCGTCCTCCACCAGAAAGTTGATGCGCTCCGTCATCTGGTTAAAGGTGTTGCTGATATGGTTTAAATCCGCGTCACGGTAGGGCGGAAGCTTAACGGTAAGATCGCCCTTTCCAAATTTCTGAAGCCCCTCTGTAAAGTCATGGGTAAAAGCGGTCATACGGAGCGAAAGCAAAACGATCAGCGCCATAATAATCAAAGACACGACTACAGAAAGGAAGAGATAATCCCGCATGGCCTCATAAAGGGAGCGTACAAACAGCTCCTCCGGCATCATAACGGCCAGGAAAAAATCCTTGTCGTTCAGCCATTGGGAAAAATAGAGGTGCTTTGTGCCGTCAAAGTCCAAATGAGTGATTTTCCCCTGGGTATAGTTTCCGTCAATGCCGTCAGGAAGGGGCGCGCCCTCGTTTTCCTGCTGGTTGGAAAGTATCACGGTTCCCTTTTGATCCGCCAAATACACCACTGAGTTTTCATAATCCGTAATCGACTGGCACTTCGCCAGAAGCCCCTCCCGATTGATGGTGATGATCAGATAAACAGAACGGCTGGATTGGTCCAGGGAGGAAATCCGGTAGGCAAAATGCAGGAACGGATCATTGAGAGTAGAAGAAAAAATCTGCGGGTTTGCGCTGGATTTTTGCTGTATGGTGCGGTACACCTGCCGGACAGAGGGAGAGTCCTTGAGATCCAGGCTTCCGTTCCGGGAAAAAAAGGCGATATTGTGTTCATCCAGGTAAAAGTTGACGGATTCGATTAACCCCTCCTCTAAAATGGAGTTAAAGAGCATTTGATTGGAGATTTCCCGTTCGATGCTTTGGCGCAGGAGAACCTTGCCGCTCTCATCCATTTCCGCCAGGTTTGCGCCCTCTCTTAGAAACTGGCGTACATTACTGCCTAAAATAATATTTTTCGCAGTTTTATCGATGGCGGAAAGGGAGGAGGAGATGTTATCCTCTACGGCCAGCTGTAGGGATTCCAAATTGTTATATACGATATCCTCGTTAATTTTTTTTACGGAAAAGAAAAAGGCGAGAGAGGAAACCACGATAGAGAAAAAACTGATACAGCAGATGATAAGCGCGAGCTTTGCGCGCAGAGAGATGCGGCGAACCAGCAAATTCCTCAGTCCTTTCACCAGCCGCCTAACGACAGCGCGGCCTTGAGGACGGCTGAGACGTTCTGGCTGAAAAATTGGAATACAGTAAGGGGCGGAGGCGGCTCTGCCCAAACAGGCCGGAGCTCAGGTCAAACCATACCTATTCAAAGACGCGAGAAAATCCAAGAATATTTAGGGAGGTATTTAAAATGAAATTAAAACAGCTCGCTTTGCGGTCTGGACGGTGGGAAGCGGCCGTCGCGCCTGATTTTGGAGCTAATTTAACCAAGCTTGCTTATGACGGGTTTCCCATTTTGCGGTCGCCCGAACGGGAGGAGGAGCTTCTGTCAAAGAGCCGCTATGTCTATGGAAATCCCCTGCTGCTGCCGCCCAACCGGACAAAAGACGGAAGCTTCTGCTTTGAAGGCCGGAGCTACAGCCTTCCGGTAAACGAGCCGGAACGGAGCAACCATCTGCACGGCCTGTTCACAGACGCGCCGTTTCGTGTCGTGAAGCATACGGCTTCGGAGCTGATATGCTCCTATCGGAATAGGGGAGAGAGATTTCCTTTTTGTTTTACCATTGCTTTCTATTATACCATATCGGAAAGCGGACTGCTGGTAAAAATTGATATCCGCAACGACGGAGCGGAGCCCATGCCGCTGGCGATGGGCTTTCACACAACGTTTACAGAGCCTGACCGCTTTTCCGTGCCGTTAGGAAAGCGCTGGGAGCGGGATAAACGTTACCTGCCGACCGGAAGGCTGATGGAGCTTAACGGCAAAGAAAAGCAGATAACACAGGGCTGCCGGCCGGATGGCGCCCCTCTCACGGGATATTTCACCGCGGCCGGCCACAGGGTGGTAATCGGGGACTATCAAATGGTAACCTCCGGGCAGTTTGACCAGTGGGTTTTGTTCAACGGGGGAGGCGGTCAGGGCTACCTGTGCGTAGAGCCGCAGATCGGCGCTGTAAACGGTTTGAATCTTCCGGATGGGTGCCGCCGCCTTGAGTCGGGGCGGATTGAGCAATGCTGGCTGCGGTTTTCAAAAAATCTCTGAAAAAGCGGAAATTCAGATAGGATTTTTAGCTTTTCTCTATAAAACTTATATACTAAATATATCAAAAATACCGTAGTGATGCAAATAAAATATCTGAATGGGTCAAAACTCACTGGCTGAAAGTGAACCGTTATGCTCTCAAATTAGAATGAAAGCTCCCTTCCAACCCGTGGATTCATGGATTCCGCTGACAGTTTTTGCTTTTTATCTCCGGCTTTTTGCCGGCAAAGTCCGCTTATCAAAAAAGCTCTGATAAAGCCTTGAAGCGGCAAGAACGGGAACGCCGTTAAAGTCCGCTGTTTTATTGGCTTGTTCGGAAAACGGGAACATAAAAAGCGGATTCGCTTCATAGAAATGCTTTTTTTGAAGAAATGGCGCAATTGTTATAGTTATCGTCGGTATTTTTATTTTAACGAAGCGCGTATAGCAGTATAATACTATTAATTTCAAGCGCACGGAGTGCTGCGGCGCAATCGGGAGCTTTTAAAAATTGGAATATGGAAGGGAGATTAAAAATGATTTATCATGTATCCGCAAGGGCTGGCAGAGGAGGAGACGGCACCCGGGAAAAGCCGTTTCAGACCATCACCGAGGCGGCGAAAATCGCCTGTGCCGGAGACGAGGTATTGGTGGCTCCGGGGGTATACCGGGAGTATGTGAATCCTGTGAACGGCGGAACAGGAGAGGACGCCCGGATTATTTACCGCTCAGAGGTTCCGCTGGCGGCGGTGATTACTGGGGCCGAGGTGGTGAAGGGCTGGAAAAAATATCAGGAAAACGTATGGCTGGCGAGAATTCCAAACGGCCTTTTCGGCGGTTATAATCCATACACTACTGTGGTTTCCGGAGACTGGTATTACGCGGAGGAGCCGGTGCACACGGGCGAGGTATATTTGAACGGCAAGGCCATGTATGAGGCGGTTTCCCTGGAAAGCGTCATAAATCCTGTTGTTTATCAGGAATCCTGGGATCCGGATTTTACCGTTTACCAGTGGTATACACGGCAGGAGGGAGGCTACACAGAGATTTACGCAAACTTTCAGGGCGCGGATCCAAACCAGGAGACAGTGGAAATCAACGTCCGCAGAAATTGCTTCTATCCGGATAAAACCGGTGTGAACTATATTACGCTGTCCGGCTTTACCGTGAAACAGGCCGCGACGACCTGGGCTCCGCCTACCGCCTATCAGGAGGGCATGATCGGCCCTCACTGGTCGAAGGGGTGGATTATCGAGGACTGCGAGGTTTCTGATTCCAGATGCTCAGGAATTTCCCTGGGCAAGTATTTGCAGCCCAACAATGAAAACAAATGGAGCACCAAATTTTTGAAAGACGGTACCCAGACGGAACGGGACGCCATCTGCCAGGCGCAGGTGGAAGGCTGGTCTAAGGAAACCATCGGCTCTCATATTGTGCGCCGCTGCAATATTCATGACTGCGGACAGACCGGTATTGTAGGGCATCTGGGAGGGGTGTTCTCTGTCATAGAGGATAACCACATTCACCACATCAATAACAAGCAGGACCTGGCCGGCGCGGAAATCGGCGGAATTAAGATGCACGCGGCCATTGATGTAATGATCCGGAGAAACCACTTCCATCACTGTACCAGAGGCTTGTGGCTGGATTGGCAGGCCCAGGGGACTCGAGTGACCCAAAACCTGTTTCATGACAACGTTCCTCCCCAAGGCACCAAGATTACCAACAGCCTGGCTTTGGGAGAGGACATCTTTGTGGAGGTATCTCACGGCCCGACGCTGATCGATAACAATTTGCTGCTCTCCAGCTGTGCCGGGAGGCTGAGCACCCAGGGATTAGCGCTGGTTCACAATCTGATTGCCGGTTCCTTTACCTGGGTGAGCGCCGGAACAGATAATAATGGAAAGCGTTTCCCAACCCCACGGTATACGCCTTACCATATCCCGCATCGTACAGAGGTAGCCGGGTTCATGACGATCCTCCACGGAGATGCCCGCTTCTATAATAATATTTTTGTGCAGCAGGAGGTTCGGAAGGATCTGACGGCTTATTCGGAAAGCATTGGAAAATCTACTCTTGACGGGATTCAGTTCCTCTGCGGAACCAAGCCTTATGACGGTTATCCTACCGCTGAAGAATATTTCAGCAGGTTCGGCTATGGAGCGGCGGAGGACAGGGGAAACAGGGATATTTATTACGATCATCTTCCGGTCTATACGGGCGGGAACGTATATTTTAACGGTGCTCAGCCCTGCGACACGGAGGAAAACTATCAGATGGATTCCCAGCATCCGATTTTCCTTAAGCTTGGGGAAGATGGGGAAGGCTGGTATTTGCAGACAAACCTGTACGAATATCTGCCCAGATTTGAAACCCAAATGGTGAGCACAGAGCTTTTGGGGGAGGCCTTTGAGCCGGAGCAGAAATTTGAATCACCGGACGGTACGCCGATCGTGTTCAACCAGGATTATTTCGGAGCCAGACGGGAGCCGGTTATGCCGCTGGCAGGCCCCTTTGCCAATGGCGGCGGGAGAATCAAGCTGTAAAGTGGTAAGCGAATGCTGAAAGCAGCGGCGGAAAAAGCACCCTGAATCTGATTTTTAGATTCAGGGTGCTTTCTTGCTGCTCTTAAGCTTAACAAACCCCTGGCTGAACCAGGGGCGAGTAAAAACCTAGGCAAATAATTTGAAGTCAGCAGAGAGATAAGAAGGCTCTGTTTTTTCAATCAATCACTTTAGTAAAGAAGGAATACAAAAAATTAAGAACCAATGTAAGTTTTAAACGGCTAAGGCTGGCTGGCCTACTGGGTGCAGAGCGGGCGATAACGATAATATTATTTTAGTACCCAAGAAAAGCCAGCAGGCGCAAGCCTGTCTGGAGTGTGGGAGCCCCGCTGGCAGAAACTAGTGGGGTTGATTGGTATGTTAACGCTCCGGGCCCTTTACTAGTTTCGGCAGGCTGGGAATATGGCTTAAGCATTTGAAAAAACAGATTCCTTACAAAACAAAAGATGTCGGGAGCGAAGGGAAAATTTTAGGAAGCCTTCCATTTGCGCTTTGTTTTTTTGCGCTAACAAGAAAAATTATGCATCAAAAATTCCATTTCGATTAGGAGATAGAAGCTAAAAAGGTCTCATATGCGTCGTTAAAGGAATCGTAAGGAGTGGGATTTCCTCCGTTAGTGCTTTTACATTGGTTATCCGAATATTCCTGCCCTACGGCAAACAGTTCTCCGATGGACAAATCAACGCCAGCTTCCCGCGCCTGGCGGCAGAAAGAATCCAGAGGATCTTTCGAAGCTTGGGTTTCCAACAGCCTTTGACGCAGCTTTTCGCTCTTTTTCGCCAGTGCCGAAAGCTGTTCCAGTTTTTCAAATGTATTCATGTCATGCAACCTTCTTTAGTCCAGAATCTTTTTGTAATCTGTGGTTATTCCAAAATCACGCAGCTTCCTTTTTCCGCTGAGAAAGGGAAGCTCCGTTTCTCCTTATCGGCCGATCGCGTCGGGATACACCGCATTGGTGATGGCCTCGCCGGTGGCCGCGTCTTTTACCGTAATATTGCAATGCGGCTCCTGGCCGCTGAATTTTTGATACAGCATTGCGGAAAAGCCCAGCGTTACCGGCGTCATGTCCGCTGCGGCCTCATAGGCTTCCCGTTCTACCTCCATAACAATGTGAGTGAAATTTTCATCGCAGGTAATGTTAGTCACATAGGGAGTCGCGCTTCCTCCGGCCAATTCCTCAAAGGCATTTTCTATTTCTTCTCTCAGATCGGTCAAAAGTTCCTGCTGGCGCTCTTTGGTCATAGTGACTGTCACAGACCCGTCTTCATTTACCGCCGCCCCAATAAAACCTTGCTTCTGAGCGTACGCGGATGGGTCAAAATCGGGATCGCTTTCAAAGAAATCGCCGGGTAAATTGATGCTGACGTCTCCGTTCTGCGCGGGGATTTCAGGTTGAGCGGAGACCTCCGGCTGGGAGGGGTCTCCTATCGAAGCCGGCTGAGAGCTAGACGGCGATTCCTCGCCGCCGGAAGAAACCGGCCCGCTGCTTCCGCCGCTGCAGGAAGACAGAGAAACAATCAGTAAAACAGCGGCAGCAATAACAAAAGCTTTTTTCATCATAAAATCTCCTCTATTCTAAAGCCTTCGGACATGCTAAGGTAATGCTTTGTTCTTTTCTCTATTATAGTGGATTAGAAGCTGTCCGGCAAGAGATCGGAATTTATTTTACAATTGGAGGCGCTCTGCGGAATTTGAGCGGTGATTTCCCCCAGAGCCTTAATTTTATGTTTCGGTTGGTTCCCAGCGAAATGAAAAAACGCCTGCGGTAAAAAATTCAGAACAGACAAAAAAGCGGACGGGGTTTTGGCTTCAGGCAGGCAACCGCGGGTATAAAATATTTGTATAATTTATGAATTTCCGCTTTGTTCTCTTGACATATGGCTTTTTAATCTTTATACTAACTATGCTGGAATAAGTGGTGGAGTCTGTCATAGAGCGCGATAGCGTCTCTATTTATTCACAGTAAAACCTATTGATGCCGAAAGAATTTTCTTTCTGTTTTGGGAGTCAGTGGGCAGAACTTCTAGCGATGAGGTTCTGCCCTTTTTTATTGCTTTGCAGCCGCGTAGGGCTGAAACGCAGAGAGGAAAGCTTTGGTAAAAGGCCATTGGAAGTGCCTTGACAGCTGTTGGAAAATAAATAGGCTGGCAAGGAAAAGTTGAATTTGGTTGGAGGTTTTCCTGAATCCGCCGATCGTCCGTCCCATAGGCGGCGCGGCGAGTTTTTTATTTTGCCTTTTGCGCCGAATAGAATACGCCTTTTCAGAACTAGCGTATTCCGCTGGCCCGGGAGGCGCCGCAATCTGCTGCCTCTTGTTCTTGATCCGCATCGGCCTGGAATACGGCGCAGGCCGCCAGGCTTTGATCAAAGCTGGCGGCCGCGGTTTTCCGCCGGACAGCTTCAGCGAATCTAATCTAATGAAGAAACAGAGGAGATCTTAATCCATGGCTACACGCGTTAGGAAGGCTTTTCGAAAAAATCTTTTCGGCATTGTCACAATGGTCATTTCCGCTGCTGTCCTTTTAGGTTTTCTATTTTCTTCCGAAGGACTTCAATCCTTAAATCAAATTTCCGGAAATATCCGGTTCCTATGGCTCCTGGGCGCGTTTCTCGCGGCTGTCTTTGCTTGGGTGCTCGAGGGTTTGGTACTGCATCTGTTTTGTAAGAAAGCCTATCCGGAATGGAAGTTTCACTATTCCTTCTGTATGGGAATGGTCGGTGTTTTATACAGCGCTCTGACCCCCTTTTCCACCGGCGGCCAGCCAATGCAGATCTATTCCATGCGCCGCCTTGGAATGGATACCGGCGCCGCAGGCTCTATCATCGCTATGAAAACCCTGGTTTATCAAATCGTTTTGGTGTTTTATTCTTTGGCTATGGTTGTGTGGAAGCTTCCCTTCTTTCAAAACCACATCAGTAATTTTTCTTTTGTAACGATTATCGGCCTGCTGTGCAACAGTGCGTTTATTATCCTTGTTCTGCTTTTTTGCATCAGCAAGCGGGCTACGGATCAGCTGCTCCGCAAAGGGCTATGGCTTTTTCATAAGCTGCATTTATGCAAGCATCCGGAGGAGCGGTATGAGAAAATTAGCAGAGAGCTTCAAATATTTCATGGCAGCTCCCGCTTGCTGGGAAAATCGGTCAAGCTGTATCTGGGGGCTTGCGTTCTTACAGTCGTTCAGATCGCGTGCTCCTGCCTGATACCTTATTTCATCTATCGGAGCTTCAGCTTTTCCCAGCAGTCGTTCGGCGTTATCATGGCCGCGCAGGCTTATGTTTCGATGGTGAGCGCCTTTGTCCCTCTGCCCGGGGCCTCCGGCGGGGCTGAGGGAAGCTTTCTTCTGTTTTTCAGAGCGTTCTTTGTGGACGGAACTGTCCTGCCGGCTATGGTGATTTGGCGCGCCCTTACCTACTATCTTAATTTTCCTGCGGGCTGCATCTGTGCTTATATTGCCGGCCGGCTCCCGGTTCTCAAATTGGCTCCTGTGAAAGAAAGCTCTGCTGTCCGGCCGTAAGCCTTTGAGCAGAAGCGCTTTTGGCGGCTTTGCCGAGGCTTTCGCAGAGAAATTGCAAAAAGAGCATAGAACAAAACCTAGAGACAAAGACTAGCTGATATGGCGGCGTCAAAAGGACGCCGCCATATCAGAAAATATTTTCATAAGCGAGTGTTAGAGGCGCCCGCCGCATGGGGGCTGAAGAACCTGTGAGGCGGCGGAGGAAAGACAGCGGCGCGCGGCGGGAAAAACGGGCTGAGAGTTTATCCGCTGCTTCCGGGCCGGCTTCTGGGAAGGAGGCGGTGCGGAAAGGAAGCCTCGCTGAAATGATAGAGGTATTTTCCATTAGAAAGGACGAAAGACATTGCTGAAACAATTTTCTTTCACAGCGATAAAGGGACTTGTAATTGGGGGGACTATGCTGGTGCCGGGCGTGAGCGGCGGTTCCATGGCTATGATCCTTGGAATATATCAAAAGCTGATTTCCGCTATCAGCTCTTTTTGGGAGAATAAAAAGAAAAATCTCATCTTTCTCCTCCTTTTTTCCGCCGGCGCGGTCTTGGGAATGATCCTGTTTGCCAAGCCTCTTTTGCGGCTTATTGATACGTTTCCGCTGCCAACCATGTATTTTTTTATTGGCGCAGTCGCCGGAGGGGTTCCTATGATCTGCCGCCAGGCGGAAATAAAAGCTTTCTCTTTTAAAATTCCCCTTTACATTCTTTTAGGCGCCGCGATTGTCGTAGGAATTTCCGTTATCCCGGCCGGCACCTCAGGCAGCCAGTCGGAGAACTGGTTTTTCAGCGCTGTGCTGTTAATCCTTGCCGGCCTGATTGCAGCGGTTGCTTTGATCCTACCGGGAATCAGCGTATCTTACCTGCTTTTGCTGCTTGGCCTGTACGATAAGACGATGCAAGCGATCAGTGAATTTTATATGCCTTTTTTAATTCCTTTAGCGATCGGCCTGATTGTTGGAATCATCGCCGCCACCAAGCTGCTGGAAAGAGCCATGGATCGGCATCCTCAGCCTACCTACCTTATGATTCTTGGTTTTATTCTGGGTTCGATCTTTAACATTTTCCCTGGGATACCCTCTTTGCCTCAAGCGCCTGTTTGCCTGCTGACCTTTGCCGCGGGCTTTACCGCTATTTACTTCCTTTCCAAGAAGGAAGCTCAGGGAACCAATTAACTCCCGGTTTGTGTTCCAGGAATGTTCGGAAAGCTCCAGCGCAGACCGCCTTTTTGCATACGCTGCCACAGTGAGGCAAAAGGGAGGCCTCATTTTTCTGGGCAGGAGAGCAGATGGAGGTTCGGCGGCTGCTCCAAATCGAACTGGACTGCTTTCATTCCTTTTTTGAGATGGTTCATATCCACGCACTGAATCTGCTGGTTTTGATAAGTGGTCCAATAAAACCGAAGGGATTCCCCGCACATAATGGAAGTGTAAACCGTATAATCGTAGGGGCTGATATCCTTGTCATATTCCGTGACCGTGCCTTGCTCGGTTATGCGGACGATTCCCAGAGGGAAGGCGGCGCTTTGAAAAAGATGGAGCATGTTTGCGACTCCTTGGCTTTCGTCCCTTCCCTTTACGCAGTATTTTTTTAGAAACGCTAAACGGATAAAGCGCGAGGGAGAGCTCCAGTCGCCCGGAAGTCCCTGGGCGCCGCTGCCGGAAAAGCACTGATTTAGGCGGTCGCTTTCCAGATCCAGCACGTCGTAATCAAGATCCCGAATCCCAGCGTAATTCAAAAGATTCAGCCGATGCCAGGAATATCCGGGACTGTTGGTCATCACACCGATGGTATTTCGATATACCTTCAGCCCGTCCCGGTCCGGCTCTACTACGATCATTTCTCCAGTTCGGTCGCTGAAGGCCCAATGCAGGGTCGGCACAGAACCAAACAGGGGGAGATTCATGATCGTTACTTTATTCTTCAACAGGTCTGCGGCCTCCGCGACGGTGGCGCATTGCGCCAGCACGTGGTATACGACATAGGGCGGCTGAACCTTCAGCGTCCCTGGGATAGCCTTATCTGCAAAATGGGCGAATTCCCGGTAATAAAGCTGTCCGCCCATCAAGCCGCGCTCGTTGATCCCTTCGTATAGGACCGGAACCGAGGGGATCATTAAAAATCCTGTGCCCAGGGCGGCGTACGCAGCCCGGCACCGGCTGCTCCGGTCGAGGTTGCGCTCCATGGTGGCTCCGCAGGTGTAATACTCGGTCCCTGATGGAATATAGGAAACCTTAGTCCCCTGCGCCAATCGGTTGAAGTCAAAATTTCTTCCCCATAAATGCTTTCCATCCTGAGTGCTCCAGCTGAGAGCGCTGCAGCCTGCGTTCCATTCCTCCGCCATAAGCTTCCTGTTATCCAGCATAATTAGTTCCTCCCGGATCATTTTCATTAAAAGCCTTTTTTTAAGGCTTCTCTTTATTATTATAAACAGAAGCACAGGAATTTATCGCTGCTTAACCGGTTCTGCCAGCAAAGCGGTGCCGGAACGTTTGTGTCTGTGCCCTCCGCGGTATTTCTGGCTCTCGACAGCCATATGGAATATTAGAGATGATCAGTAAGAAGCTCTTTATCTACAGCCTTCCTTGCTTTTTTCGTCAAGAATTTAGAAAAGCCTCCGGTTTTGCATAGCGATGAAATAAGAACTCTTTTGCAAAGGGCGGCATATGCCGCCCTGTTTTCTTACAGCGCCGCTAAAAGCCGGAGGCTTGGCCGTATCAGATTATTTCACGGAGAAGGAAAGCTCCGTGCGGTATTTTTGAGGATTGTTCCTAGAAACAACGCAGGATGGGAAATTCGGCTGGTTCACAGCGTCGGGATAAGAAATTGGTTCTGGACAGAAGCCGCCCCGCTTTTGCGGATAATATCCGCCTTTTGCTTTCAACGTGCCGTTTAAAAAGTTGCCGGCGTACAGCTGGATCCCCGGCGCGTTGGTGCGTAGGGTAAGAACGATGCCTGTTTCCTCAGAATACGCCTGAACGCTGAAGGGGGAAAACGGCCGGAGAATAAAATAATGGTCGTAGCCGCCGGCGATTTTCAACTGGGGATGGTCCTCGTCGCATTGGCAGCCCAGCTTTTTAGGAGAGGTAAAATCGAAGGGGGTTCCTGCCACAGGAAGAATCCGGCCGGTAGGAAGCATTTCTTCATCAATCTCCAGTATGTAGTCGCTGTTAACGGTTAGATACTGGCCCTCCGTGCTGCCGGAATCGCATCCGTTCAAATTGAAATAGCTGTGGTTGGTCAGACAGCAGATGGTTTCCGTCAGGGTAGAGGCTTCCGATTCCCATACCAGCGTGTTGTCGTCAGTCAGAGTGTAGGTAATGACCACGGTCAAATCCCCCGGGAAGCCGCTGTCGCCATCCGGGCTGAAAAGCTGAAAGCGCAGCCTTTCGCCGCTGGCCTCGATACAGTCCCAGTAACGGTAGGCAAAACCGTTTGAGCCGCCGTGAATATTGTTTTTTCCTTCGTTTAGCTCCAGCTGGACGGTTTTTCCGTTCCATTGATACTGCCCCCGGCGGATCCGGGCGGCAAACTGGCCGGTTACTGCGCCGAAGGCGGAGGGATTTGCCTCATATTCGGGAACGGTATCGTAGCCTAAGGCCACATCTACGCTGTTTCCGTCGCGGTCGGGAACCTTTACGGAGACAATGCTGCATCCAATGTTGCAGATTTCCACCGTCATGCCCCGAGCATTGGACAGGGTGTAGAGAGAAACAGCTTTTTGGTCTCTTGAGGTACCGAACGGTGCTTGAGAGAGTTTCATAAACAGCCTTCTTTCGTAAATAGAGTAATCAAATTCATAAAGCAGCCCGGAAACAAAAATTCCGGGCTGCTTGGATCACGGGAAAATGTTATTGCACTTTGCCGGATTCTACGTACTCCTTCAGCAGAAAGGTGGCTGCTCCGATGGCTACCGCGTCTTCCCCCAGGGAGGAGATCACAATATGGGGCTCCTTTACCGGAAGAACGTGCCGGGAAACTTCATCCAACAGAGGATTTAAAAGAAAGTCGCCCGCCTGGCTGACGCCGCCGCCCAGGATGATAAGCTGAGGGTCCAGCAGATTGATCACATTGCTGATGGCGATGCCTAAATAAACGGTGACCTGATTTACAATCGTGTTGGCCAGGGAATCGCCGGCCTTTGCGGCGTCAAAGACTACTTTGGCATTAATGTCGTTCAGGTTGCCGTGGATAATATCGAACATCATGGAGTTGGCGCCGTTGGAGATGGCGAACCGCGCCTGCTTGGAAATGGCGTTGGCGGATGCGATGGCTTCCAGGCAGCCGTAGCAGCCGCAGTCGCACAGGGGGCCGCTTTTGTCAATCGTCATGTGGCCGAACTCTCCGCTGGTGCCGGTGCTGCCGGAATAAATCTGTTTTCCGATGACAATGGAGGAACCGATGCCGTAGCCTAAGCCGATGCAGAAAAAATTTTCCAGGCCTCTGCCGGCGCCGAACCAAAGCTCGCCCATAGCCATGGCGCGCACTACGTTGTCCACCACAACAGGAAGCCGGAATCGTTCCTTCAGCGGCGCCAAAAAGTTGCCTTCATGCCAGCCGATAGCGGGAGAAAGGATGATTTTTCCCGTTTCCACAGAAATCAGCCCGGGAACCCCAACGCCGATGCCTAGAATTTTACCGGCATATTCAGAAGAAGCATCCAAAATCTTTTGGATGCATTGAATCGTCTGCTCCAGCACCTGAGGAAAGGTGTGGCCGTCGTGAGTGGGCGCCCATTCACGCAGAAGGATCCTGGCGGAAAGATCCATCAGAACCGCCCCAACGTGGGTGGTTCCCACATCTACGCCAATGATATATTTAGCGTCAGGTACAAAGCTCAGCAGCTTTGGGGGCTTTCCTACCTCAGAAGTGCGCTTGCCGCTTTCATAGATTAGGCCGGATTCCTTGAATTCATCCGTAATCTTCATTACGGTAGGAATGCTCAGACCAGTCAAGCGGGCGATCTCCGCCCGGAATATCGGGGAGTTATCCCGTATCGTGTTAATCACGGCTTCCTTATTATGGATTCCAACGATAGACTTATCGACCTTAGGCATAATAGAACCTCCGTTTATATGCGGCCGGACAGGCTTACACTGGATAAGATACGGCCTTATTTTATTAGGAACAGATCAATTTAGGCGTATCCATAACAAGGCGGTGGCGAATTACTATTTTAGATTAATTAAAAAATTGGATATTACCTTCTGTTAATTATATTATAAAAAAATAATACATTTTGTCAATTAGTTATTATGGATAAAATGTTACAAAAACGGGTTTTTAAATTATCTTTTGTTTTCTATTTTTCTATTGACAAATAATATCCCCTTGTTTATAATGAGGACGAAAGCATGAAATGGATAAAAAAGCGGCTTAAAACCTGACAAATTTTACACAAAATAATTAAATACAAATAACTAAATACATATAAGTAATTGCGCAAAAAATATATTTATTCTAAACAACTTTTTGAGTTAAAATTGTTTGTTTTGCGCATCTTTTTTCGCCGGGTTAGTGCCTTCTTAATTTTAGGCGCCAGCAAGCTGATTATAGATGGAAAAACTGGAAAATGAAATCCGGCTTTCACCTGCCCGTGGGGGAAAGTGAAAACAAACTGGAAAAAGCTTGTGTCCAGGAGATCACTGGCTCCAAATGGCTTAAGGAAGAACCGTTTCCCTTGCCAAATCAGAATTGAGGGGAAAACGGAAGAATAATTTTATTCTGTATCTTTATGCAGGGAAAGAGAGTGTATCGTCATGAACTTCAGTTACGAGCAAACCACAAAAATCGTATTTGGACGGGGAAAAATTGACAGCATTGGCGAGATTGCCTCCCAATATGGGAAAAACGTTTTATTGGTGACGGAATCCGTCAATTCCCCGCTGGCCCCCTTATATGAAAGGGTAAAGGGGCTATTGCAGCAAGCCGGGCTTACTGTACATCACTATGACGGCGTGGTGCCGAATCCAACTACGGAGAGCGTCGATGCTGGAACCCAAATGGCCCGGAGCGAAAAGGTGGATGCCGTTATCGGTATCGGCGGCGGGTCCTCCATGGATACCGCTAAGGCTGTGGCAATGGCCGCAATCAATGAGGGGCGGGCCTGGGACTACCTGTTCTTTAAAAAGCAGCCGGAAAAGACGCTGCCCTGCATCGCCGTGACCACTACCTCGGGCACCGGGTCGCAAGTTACCCAGGTTGCGGTGATGACGGAAACCGCCACTCAGACAAAGAGCGCCGTTTTCAATAATTTGATTTATCCCCGAGTTGCCATCGTAGACCCGGACCTGATGGTGACCGTACCCCGGCATACCACCGCTTCTACTGGTTTTGACGCCTTCTGCCACTGCTTTGAAAGCTATATTAATGTAAATGGCTCTGCTTATACTGATATCATTGCCCTGGAAGGAATCCGCATGGTGGCGAAATACCTGCGCCGGGTGGTGAAGGACGGACAGGACCTGGAAGCCAGAGAGGGAATGGCCTGGGCGGATACCTGCGGCGGCTTAGCCATCGCCAACGCCGGCGTTACCCTGCCTCACGGCGTGGGAATGACCATCAGCGGCCACTGCCCCCAGATTATGCACGGTGAGTCTCTGGCGCTGACCTATCCCTCCTTCATGCGGCTGACCTATCCTGCCGCGGTTGAGAAGTTCGCGACTGTGGGCAGAATTTTAAATCCGGAGCTGTCAGGGCTTTCTGACGAAGAAGCTGCCAAGAGGTGCTGCGAGGAAGTGGACCAGCTGCTGAAGGATATCGGCATGTGGCTGAATTTTGAAAGCTTCTCTGTGGACGAGGCTACTATCCGCAGGATTGCCGACCGCAGCCATGACCTCCCGGACTATAAGGCCAATCCGGTGATCGCCGATATCGATGAGATCTATCGGGAGCTTATGGAAGCCCTGGCCCGTAGCTGATAAAATAATGATTGGTTAAAGGAAGAAGCTTTATGGGTGTTTATCAAAACGCTATCGAGTACTTTAAAAGAGTGGCGGATTCCCGCTATGTGGCTGCCGGCCTCACCAGCAATGTGGATCTGCTGGTGCGCTGGGATACCGGCGTTATCCAGAAATGGGTGGACCAGTACGCCACGGGGCCGAGAAACATCAGCAATGTGGAGAATATGACCGACTTGGTGGATATGCTGCTGTTCCGGCTGCCAGAGGGGGGGACGGAGTGCTTCATCTGCGAGGAGGTCGCGAGGACGATCGAAAGCTCCTTAAAGATGGCCTCTTACGGCGTAGGCGGTACAGGCGCCCAGGCGGCCTGTGCTTTGGGCAGCTTTGGTGTGAGAAGTCTGGTGCATTTAACCAGCTTTGGACCGCAGTTTGCCGATTTGCTCAATTATCCGCCCCTTTCTGTGTATTCCAACGGCAAGGCGCTGCCGGTGCGGCAGTTTTTGCGGGAAAATTCCGAGCGCTACGCTCCTCATTTTATTCTGCAGTTTCATAAAGGCGCCGCTCTTAAGTTCCAGGATCAGAGCTATACCGCTCCGGTGGCCAACAAGATCATTCTATCCTGGGATGTGCTCAACTCTGAACTGCCGCTGGATCACGGTTATTTTGAGTATGCGAAGAAAAATCATGCCACCGCTCTGCTGATTTCCGGCGTCAGCGGGATTCAGCAGGAGGAGAACCTGGACGCCAAGCTGAAGGAAATCGCGCGGCTTCTGGAGGGCTTTTCTCAGGAGACTATGGTTTACTGCGAGTGCGGCCCTTTCTTCCTAAAGGATGGCTACGGCAAATACTTTAAGGAGCTGGGCGGCAAAAGTGATATTATCGCCTGCAGCGACGAGGAGCTGTTTGAAATTAACGGCGTTTCCCATTCTTCCTTTGGCGGCAACCCTTATATGCTGATGGATCTATTGGATAAGTTTTTCCATACCTATCATCCGCGCCGGGGCGTGGTCATCCATTCAAGGGATGTGTCCATGTACTACGGCAATCCTCTGCCGGAGGGCAGAGATGTAAAATCCGCGTTGGCCATGGGGAACATGGTAGCTTCCGCTAAGGCGAGGTATTCCGACTATGGCACCAGGGAAATGGTGTTCTCCATAGCGGACCAGCCTGACAGCACCGTCGGGCTGCAGCGGATCAAAACTCTGGAAAAGGGCGGCGTCATCGCGGTGCCCACAAAGCCGGTAGAGCATCCGGCCTGTACCATCGGCCTGGGAGATTCCTTTACCGCGGGCTTTCTCTCCTGCGTGTGACCAAGGCTGTCATACTGGCGGACAAAACATGTTTTCGGTATTGCTTAGGATGGAAGAACCATTCTAGGGTAATAGATTCCAAACCTATTTGGACTGAAATTTTTAAGGAGGAACTAAAAATGGGTTTATTGAACGAGTATGCCAACACCGCGTTAAGCGAGATGCAGCAGGTGTTTGACAGAATGGACGACAAGGATTTGCAGCCTGCGCTGGACGCGATTATTAACGCGAAGAAAGTAGTCTGCTACGGCGCCGGAAGAGAAGGCCTGGGGTTAAAATTCTTTGTGATGCGCCTGATGCATTTGGGTAAGGACGCTCACTGGGCTTGGGATGATACCGCGCCTTCCGTAGGCGAGGGCGATGTGGTGTTCATTTCCTGCGGGCCCGGTTTTTACAGCCATGTAGTGTTTATCGCCGAGCTGTGCAAAAAGGCCGGCGCTAAGATTGTTCTGGTGACAGCCGTTCCTGACAGCGATATGGGTAAGGTAGCCGATGTGATCGTGCATCTGCCGGCAATGGCATACAGGGCCCACGGAGATTTGGTTCCCACTAAGCAGCCCATGGGCAACCTGTATGAGCAGTCCGCGGTCATCCTGTTTGACTGCATGTCCAGAATGCTGAAGCAGCAGATGAACGTTTCCGACGAGGAAATGGAGAAGCGCCACAGAAATTACGAATAATCCGAATATATTCGGATTTTTTATGTTACTGTGAACGGCCGGAAGCCACTGTTTTCTATGGTATCAACAGGGCTTGCGGCCGACGCCGTAAAAAATTCACTTTTCATCACGGAACCCAAAAAGAGGCCGAGGCTTATCGCCAAGGCGCGCTTCCAGACCGCTCAGCTGGGCGGAGAGGCCTCGCTGCCCAACGAGGAATAACGGCTTTTCCAAGTTAAATAGGCGGGGTGTCAAGCGGAAGATCCAACATTCTCAATGAATTTGGAAAGGTGGAAGCTCAAATGAGCAAAAGATATCATGTAGTGGGGGTTGACTGCGGCGCCAGCGGCGGAAAAATGGTATCCGCGTATTTTGACGGAGAACGGCTGACGGAAAACGAGTATATTCCTTTTCCTAACCGCTCCGTAAGAGTGCTGGATTCCTTATATCACGATTTTTTCTCGCTTTATAACCATTCTTTAGACGGCCTGGCCCGGATCGTTTCCCAATACGGCGCCCCAGATACTATTGGCTTTGATACCCATGGCTCCGCCCATGCTTATATTGATGGTTATGGGCGCATTGTTTTCCCCCCGTATCATCCCAACGACAACAGTACGCTGCATACCCTAGAGGAGCTGTTCGCGAAAATTCCGGAGCAGGAGACGTTTCGCCTGACAGGCTGCTTGTGCAACCGGGGTTATATGCTGCCCCAGGTGTTTTCCCGGGCGGCCGCCCACGACCCTTGCATGGATTATGCGGATAAGCTGATCATGTTCCCCGACCTGTTCGGTTACTTTTATACCGGCGTCAAGGGAACGGCGGAAGCAACCATCGCCGGGACGACCGGCTTGTTCGATTACCGCCAGGAGCGCTGGTCCACAGAGCTCTGTGAGGCGCTGGGAATTCCAACCCGGCTTTTTATGCCGCCGAAGGCGCCCGGATGGGTGCTGGGACCGGTGCATCCGGCCGTTGAGGATCAAACTGGCGCCGTAGGGATGAAGGTTGTGTCCGTCGCCGGCCATGACAGTGCTTCCGCGGTGGCGGCGATTCCCGGCTTCGGCAAGAATAAGCTGTATGTTTGCTTGGGCACCAACGCCAATATGGGTGTGGAGACCGATAGGCCCGACATCAGCGACGCGGCCTACCGATACGGCTTTAAGAACTCGCTCCAGGGCGAACCTGGCGCTTTCCTGGTTTATCAGGATTTCCCGGCATTCCTGCTGGTAAACGCGGTGAAAAAGGAATGGGCGCAGCAAGGAAACACCTATTCTTACGATCAGGTGGAGCAAATGGCGGAGGAAGCCCGTTCCGTCCATTCCTATGTCAACCTAAAGGATCCAAGATTCCTGAAAGCCCACGGAAGTATCATCGAGGCTTTGACCGAGCATTTGGCGGAAACCGGCCAGACAGTTCCCGCCACTCACGGCGAGTGGATCCGCTGCTTGTTTGAGAGCATCGCAATGTGGATTAAACAAAAAGCCCTCCATGTAATGGAAAAGCTGAATATCCCTCTGGAGGAAATCGTGGTGGTGAATGGAGGAGCCTGGTATCCCCAGCTGGTGCAGATGATCAGCGACGCTTCTCATCTGCCTACCCGGTCCGGAATGCCTTACGCTACTCTGATCGGCAACCTTTTGTGGCAGCTGCGGGGGCTTAATGTGGTATCCTCAATGGAAGAAATGCGGGATTTGGCCGCGAGAAGCTTCCGGATGAATTCCTTTGAGCCCCGGAAAAGCTACGATTGGGATGGGGATTACTCCAAAGGAATCCAGATGGGCTTATATGCAGAATAATAGTATCCTTCACGCTTGATGGGGCTTGGCTGCGACCCATTTACGATAGCTTTAGGGAGAAGAAATCGAATGGTTTGACGGCTGTTAGGGAAATTTCAGGCAATAAGGCTGGAGAAGGCCGTCTAAGGGTTTGTTCAGACGGCGGCCTTTTGCCTGTGTTTCAAGGCTTTACAGAAACGGCCTGCAAGCCGAAAGCATACAGCTTTTTGATCGTAGAAGGGCGCGGGCTTTTGAACAATTTGGAACCAACCGGGGAGGCCCGGCGTTAATTTTTATTATTTTAAAGGGGGCTATCAACTATGATGAGCGCAAAGGAATTGCAGGAATTCAACAAGAACAGAAAGATTACCCAGGTTTGTTATGTCACCAATGATTACAGGAAAACCATTGAGTATTTAACAAATACCCTGAACTGGGGCCCATGGACGATTCTGAAAAACAATCAGATCAGCGCCCATGACGTAAAAAGCGATGGAAAGCCGGTAGAAGGCGATTTCGAATTTTTGATTGCCGCTACCTTTATCGGCGACATTGAGTTTGAGATCATCCAGCCGATTCACGGTGTGAATCCTTATTCCAAGTTCTTGGAGGAAAGAGGGCCTGGAATCCATCACATCAAGGAATCTATTCTGGACAACGACGCTCTGGATGCCGCGGTTGCCGAATATTCCAGCCGCGGGCCCAAGGTGAACTATCAGGGAAAATACATGGAGGATCATTATTTCTATCTGGATACCTTTGACGCGCTCGGCGCCTATTATGAGATGGGCAACAATGCCAAGGTAAGCGCGAAGCCGGAGTTTGTGGGCTGGTATCCGGAAGAGCCGTAAGCTGGAAAAGGAGCGTTCACAATATGAAATTATTTGCAGATACCGCTGACCTGCGGGAATTAAAAGAGCTGGACGAGATGGGCCTCATCTGCGGTATTACCACCAACCCCACCATCGCGTCCCAGACAGGAAAAAATTTGGTGGATGTTCTAGCCAATATCGCAAAGGAGTTCCCGGAGATTCCGGTGTTCGGCCAGGTGGTGGCCAAGGATACGGAGGGGATGGTTGCCGAGGCTAGAAAAATTGTCACCGCTGGAAAAAATATTGTGGTAAAGCTGCCTGCTACTCGGGAGGCGGTAAAAGCGATCAAGATTCTCCATGCGGAGGGGATTAAAACCTGTGCTACTGCGGTGCTTACCGCGTCTCAGGGCTTTTTGTGCGCTACTGCCGGGGCGGATTATGTAGCTCCTTACACCGGACAAAACGATGTGATCGGTTATGACGGCCTAGTAACGCTGGAGCAGCTATGCGATGTTATCCATGAGGAGGGCCTGCCGACAGAGGTGCTGGCCGCTTCCATCGAAAAGCCTCAGGAAATCGTGGAATACGCTTTGGCCGGCGCGGATATTGTCACCATGCCTTACCATGTGTTCACCGATACTTTTGACAGCCCTCTGCCTCTGACCAAATACTATGTAGACCGGTTCTATAAGGATTGGTCCGGCGCTGGCTGTGTGATCGAAGGAAAGTGAGGCCTGGTTCTCAGGATCGGCTTTTATTGTTTTTCCGCTCTCAGGTCCAGCGCCATGAGAAATGATCCCTTGAAAATAGGGCGAAGAAAATCTCAAAAACGCAAAAAGTAAAAAGAAAGCCCCAGTACAGGAAGTGCGCAGCCAGCAATTGCTGCCGCGGCCGTCCTGCTGCCGGGGTTTTTTCTTAAAGTTATGGGAAACGCCGGTGAAGTCCGGGGGAACGTTCTGTAAAAGGAATTTTAATTTGGCGGCGCAAGGGGAAGGCGGATGCCCAACAGTTTTTATAACAAAAAGGCTTCTTAAAACGGGAACCGCCTAACCATAGGCGCCGGGAGAGACAGGTGCAATTGATTGCAAAGTCCCTTGATCTGGGATGCTCCTGCCGGCAAGCTCGAATAAAGCTTCAAACCGCCGCTTTTGCTGTGACGGTTTTTCCGTCAGATGGAAGCGGCAAACCTGTTATGAACGGCTTACCGGTCAAAATAGCCCTCCTGCCCGGCCTTTTCCGCCATCAGCTCGACCTCCTTCCGATTGGGAAGGGAGGGGATAGCGCCTAATCTTGTAACGGCGATAGAGGCGGCGATGTTCGCAAATTGGATGGACTCCTTTAAGGAGTATCCCTCGGAAAGGCGGCAGGTCAGCCCTGCCATGAAGCAGTCGCCCGCAGCCGTGGTATCCACAACCTTTCCAGAGCCGCTATAAGCGGGAAAATGAGAAAAGTCTGTTCCGTCGTAAAGAAGGGCGCCCTGTTTGCCCCATTTCAGAATCACGTTTTCGCAGCCGGATTGATAAAGAGCCGCACATGCTTTCTCAGCAGAATCCCGGTCTGTAATTTTGATGCCGGTCATGCCGGAGGCTTCGGTCTCATTAGGACTCAGCACGTAAGCGCCGCGGAAAGCCTCCAGGGGCAGCTCCTTACGAACGGGGCCGGCGTCGATGACAGCCTTGGGTCCCCCTTCCTTGGACGCCTTTAGAATAGCGCGGATCGCCTCTAAGCTGAATTCAAGATCCATACACAGGTATCCGTAATGGGAAAGCTTCGATAATACGACGTCAATGTCCTTCTGGGTATAATCGCCGTTGGCGCCTAAGTAAGACAGGATAGTGTTGCTGCCGCTGTCCTCCAGCATAATATATGCGGTGCCAGTGCCTTCTGTGTCGCCAAGAAGCACCATCTCCCGGCTGACCCCTTCCTTTTCATAAGCGTCAAGGATGAATTCTCCGGAAGCATCCTTGCCAAGCTTACAGCAAAAATCCAAGTCGGCGCCCAGCCTGGTAAGGGCCACCGCCCGGTTGGAGCCCTTTCCGCCTAAGGCCTGCTCTCTCTTATACACTACCAAGGATTCCCCTTGCAAGGGATATCGGGGAATACGAAGAATTACGTCCGTATTAGAACTGCCAACTACCAATATTTTTTCACGGTTCATGGGAAGCCCCCCTAAAAAATTTTTCCGAAAATAATCATATCACATCCTCGGGGGAAAGGAAAGCGAAAAAAAGATTGATTTTTGCTTTCCCTGTTTCTTTTCTATCTTCTCGCGGAAAGTAATATGAGTAAGATTTACAGCCCGCAGAGGCAGCCGATTTCCCTTGAAGACGAGGATGAAAGCTGCCGTCACATTGTTCGCTGCTGATTCGGCCGGACCGCTTGGCATTGCGCGTGTGGGTATATCATGCAGAGGGCTCCGGCATACCTCGTTTGCGGATCATCTCCCGGGCATAGCGGCAGTGAATACAGAAAAAAGGGCTTCTGAGGCCGACAGCTGGCCTCAGAAGCCCTTTTTGCCTTTTTCACTGGCTTTACCCATTGAGAGAAGGCTTTTTCTATAGGTAACGAAATGGACAGGAGCATGGACCAGCCGGTTTGCAAAGCTTTTTTGTTCCCTCTGTGATATGATCAGGATCCTCTGGTGAAAGGGGGCACCATCCAAGAGAGGCCCCGGAATTTTTGGGGCTTCTTGGGAGGAAAAGAGTTTAAAATTAAGAGCTTTTGACAGAACCCTATTTTTCCGAAAGCTTCCTGTTTTTCAGCCAGGTGTGATATTCTTCCGGCGTAATTTCACCGGAGAGGAATTTTTCTTGCATAACCGCCTCCTTTTGAGCGCGGCTTTTCCGCTTTCGGACACATTCACTCAGCAAAAACTCAATTTGACCGTTGATCGAACGGTAGTCGTCCTCCGCCCAGGCGGCGAGGTCTTTCCAAAGACTTGGGGCAAGCCTTAAAAGAATCTGCTTTTTTTCGTTATCTTTCTTTTCCATTGGCATTCCCCTTCATCCGGATCAGTAGATCGATCCGCTGTTGACAATAGGCTGGGCGTCCCGGTTTCCGCAAAGCACAACCAGCAGGTTGCTGACCATGGCGGCCTTCCGTTCTTCATCAAGCTCCACTACTCCGTTCTCGCTGAGATGATTCAATGCCATCTCCACCATGCCTACGGCGCCCTCCACGATTTTCTGCCGGGCGGCGATTACCGCCTCGGCCTGCTGGCGCTGGAGCATTGCCGCGGCGATTTCCGGCGCATAGGTCAGGTTGGTGATGCGGACGTCCATGATCTCGATCCCGGCAACATCTACTCTGGCCTGGAGATCCTGCTTCATCATATCAGCGACCTCCTGGCTGCTTCCCCGCAAGGATTTTTCACCGGTGCTGTCCTCGCTGTCATATGGATACAGCCGAGCCACATTGCGGGTAGCGGAATCGCATTGTGTGGAAAGAAAAACCTTATAATTGTTTACATTGAATACAGCCTTGGCGGTATTAACGACCCTCCAGATCACAATGGTGCCAATAATCACCGGATTGCCCCGTTCATCGTTGACAGTCTGCTTTTCGTTGTTTAGAGTGATAGCTTTCAAAGATACCTTTTTGCTTTCAGAAACGATTACGGAGTTCGGCCCAGTAGTCCGCCCGGTTGCGGCGGTAGGATTTACCGCGGTGCAGAAGGGATTTACCCAATAAAATCCATCCTTTTTCAGCGTGCCGCAATATTTGCCAAATAGAGTAAGCACCAGCGCTTCCTTAGGATTGATTACCTTTAGGCCTGGCAGCAGGATACAGCCCAGAACAAAGGCTAAAATACCGGCTGTGAGCAAAACGGCTCCCCAGGGAGAGGAATTCTGCTCGTCGGATAACAGTACAGAGCCTAGTATGGCCGCTCCGATTGATGCCAGCAGCAAAATAATAATCAGAATCAGCGCCAGCGCGCCGGAGCCGGCTTTTTTCTCTCTTTCCTCATATACAATTTTTTCTTCCATAAAAGAAACCCTCCTAGATATATAATTGATATCATAATAATATCAATTATAAATTCCTTTGTCAAGAGGAGAAATCAAAACAGCTTTGCGGTTTATTAGATCTTCGGCGCCTCATGACAAGCGCGGCGGCCGCCCTTTTGCGGGATAAAAGCTGCCCTCAGCGGTTTCTGAAAAATCGCTGAGCGCTATAAAACCAGCTTTCGATCTTCTTTTTTCGCCGGCCTTCGAAGAACCTAAGCGCTTTCTGATCTCTTAAGCGCCGGGATTCGCTTGCTTCTCTGGGAAACCGCTGCGTGTTAGAGCTGGAAAAAATCCGGAAGCGCAGAAATGCTTCCGCATCTCCGGAAAACGTGATCCGTTCCATTATAAAGAGACATATTGAATTGGATGGTGGAAGGCTTCTGATATCTTCTTTAAATTGTCAAAGGAAATCCAAATGGTCGCCGTGTTCTCATTGGGATGGACTCCGAGCCGCCGCCGGCCAATGAGATCCCGGTCAAATACCAGTTCTACCATGCCTTGGGCGTCGTTCAGGATGCCAAGCGGGGTGACCGAGCCTCTGGAAAGACCCAAATGCTTTTTCAGCCGTTCCTCAGAGGCGAAGCTCAATTTGCTGCAGCTCAGCTGTTCCTGAAGGGCTTTCAGATCCGCGCGCTTGTCTTTATCCAGCACCACTAAAAAGTGGCGTTTTCCTTTGGCGTCCCGCAGAAAAAGGTTTTTTACCACATCCCCCTTATGGGTAATTCCCAGGTTCTTCATTTCGTCAATGGTATAAACAGGGGGATGCTCTGTTATCTCGTAATCAATATCAAGAGAATCCAAGGCGTCGGTTACCGCTTTCTGAATCATATTCATCCGTGTCATTCCTCGTTTTCGTCAGCATTTATGTCTATGATACCATAAAGCGCGTACTGTGAAAAGCCTATTGCGAAAGAGCTCATTCTACAATCAAATTGACAATAGGGAAAGAAAGCTTTATAGTGAAACCAAGGCAAGGAGGGAATTCCATGAGTAATGAGAGTATGCGCCGGGATGCTTGGAAAATTATCCGAAAGACACTGAAGGAAGCGATGCCGGATCAGGCGGTGGAAAAAGCGCTGAGGGCCCGCAGCTTCACAAAGCCAGTGACCTTATTCAGTATAGGAAAGGCGGCCTGGCAGATGGCCAGCGCCGCGGAAAGGTCTTTAGGGAACCAAATTAAGCAAGGAATTGTGCTGACGAAATACGGCCATAGCAAAGGAGAAATTCCCCGCTGCGAAATTTTAGAGGCGGGCCATCCGGTACCGGATGCAAACTCTGTTTTCGGTGCTCAGAAGATGGCAGGCCTTGCCCGGAGCCTAACCCAGAACGACCAAGTCCTGTTTTTGATATCCGGCGGAGGCTCCGCTTTGTTTGAACTGCCCTTGGTGCCCCTGGAGGAATTGCAGGACATTACCAGGCAGCTTTTGGCCTGCGGGGCGGAGATCACGGAAATTAACTTGATCCGCAAGCGTCTCTCCGGCGTGAAGGGAGGAAGGTTTGCCCAGCTTTGCGCTCCGGCTCAGGTGTTTTCTATTGTCCTGTCCGATGTTCTTGGCAATAGCTTGGAAAGCATTGCGTCTGGTCCGGCGGCGCCGGATTCTTCAACCTCGGAGCAGGCCCTGGAAGTGGTGAAAAAATACGGCCTGCGCCTTTCTTCAAGAGCATTGGAGATCCTAAAGGAAGAAACCCCAAAAACACTGGAAAATAGTGAAACCGTGATTACCGGGAGCGTTCAAAGCCTTTGCGAGTCCGCGGCAAGAGCGGCTGGTGAGCTGGGGTACGCTCCGGAAATTTTGACAGCGTGCTTAACCTGTCAGGCAAAAGAGGCGGGAAGCTTTTTGGCCGCTGTCGCCCAATGGAAAAAGGATCACTTAACTGGAAAGCCCGCGGCGGTGATTGTGGGCGGCGAGACGGTAGTGGAGCTGAAGGGAAAAGGCATGGGGGGAAGAAACCAGGAGCTCGCGCTTTCCGCGGCCAGAGGCTTGGAAGGCTTGCCGAATGCGGTTTTGTTTTCCTTGGGGTCAGACGGTACCGACGGCCCTACCGACGCGGCAGGCGGCATAGTAGATGGGGAAACCGCCGGACAACTGCGGCAGCAGGGGATCGGGATTGACCGGGTGCTGGAGGAAAACGACGCTTACCACGCCCTGCAGAAATGCGGAGGCTTGCTGATGACCGGCCCTACCGGTACCAATGTAAACGATGTAGCGGTGCTTCTGCTTCGCTGACAGAAGATCAAACAGCCTGGAATTTATCCCAGGCTGTTTTTTATCATTCAGGTATACAGCATACAATGGCTGTTGGAGAGGGAGGCCTGCCGCGCGGCAGACGGCAATAGGGAAATTTTATCGTCTCAAGCGTAAGGTGCCGCTTCTTCGAGCGCCTCGCAAAAAGCCCGCGGCAATTAAGCTTTTGCCGTACTCCTTTACAGTCAGGGCGCACAGGTGATTTTTACTGCTTTCTGACCGCTCCGCTATCCGCCAAAGCCGTTGGCGGGAAAGGGTTGCCTGTTCAAGATTAGCGGAGAGCGGTTTCCAGAGTGTTCACATAGCTTGCGGCCTGGAAGGCGGCGGTAGCCCCGTCGGACGCCGCGGTAAGAATTTGCCGAAGGGCTTTCGCTCGGGTATCTCCTGCGGCGAATACGCCGGCAAGGCTGGTTTTACAGTCATCCCCGGCCAGAATGTAGCCGTTGGAATCCAGGGGAAGCTCTGAGAAAATCCTGTTATCCGGCACCAGACCGATGGCTATAAAAACAGCGGAAACTGGGAGAAGCTCTTCTTGTCCGGAATTTATGTTTCGGATTACGGCGGCGGTGACAGCTTTTTCTCCCAAGATTTCTTTTACGACGGTTTCTCCGTGAAAAATGATGTTTTTTCGCTTTTTTACCGCATCCGCAAGAAGCTTTTCCCCTCGAAAAGCATTGCGGCGGTGAATCAGAAAGACGCTTTCGCAGAGATTGGACAGAAAGAGAGCGTCTTCCAGGGCGGTATTTCCCCCGCCGATGACCGCCGCGACTTTGCCCCGGAAAAAGGCCCCGTCGCAGGTGGCGCAGTAGGAAACCCCCTTTCCCGTCAGTTCCTTTTCTCCGGGACAATCCAGCGTGCGCCGCTTGACGCCATTGGCGATGATTACGGATTTGCCCTTATATTCTCCCCTGTTGGTTTGAAGGGTTTTGACCGGGGAGGCTAGAGAGGCTTTTATTACTTGTTCCATTTGAATGTCAGCGCCTAGCCTTTGGGCTTGCTCGTAAATTTTCATCGCCAGGTCCGGCCCGGATATTTTTACATAGCCCGGATAGTTTTCGATTTCATTGGTAACAGCGATTTGCCCTCCAGCAAAGCCGCCCTCCAATACGGTTGCTGAAAGCCCCGCCCGGATAGCGTAGATCGCGGCGGTCAATCCAGCGCAGCCCCCTCCGATGATCAAAAGATCGGTTGTGTCAGCCATTATCCCGCCTCCATTTTTCTGTTTCGTGTTTTCAATAGTGTTTCAAACGGCGTCTTTTTTATTCGTGGGAGAAGGAACGGCACAGCTTTATGTTAAAAAATTAACAAAAATTTTCGGGGCCCGCGGCGGGATTTCAGCGGAATCCTGGTTGACAGATAAGCGCTGATTTTGTAAGGTTTATAGTATAGCGATAGGTTTCAAATACAGAATTGGAGGGATTTTCATGGCCAATACCATTATTAGTCCAAATCGATATGTGCAAGGCAGGGGCGAATTAAAAAATTTGCCGGAGCACGCTAAAAAGTTGGGAAAGAAGCTGTTTGTCATTATCAGCGCGTCCGGATTAAAAAGGGTGCGCGACCTGCTGGAAAAAAGCTTTGAAAATACCGGCATGGAGCTGGTCTTCGAGGAATTTCAAGGAGAATGCTGCGAAACGGAAATCAAGCGGCTGGGCAGCCGTTTTCAAGAAAATAAATGCGACCTGGTCGTAGGCGTGGGCGGCGGCAAAATTCACGACAGCGCAAAAGCCGCCGCGTATTATCAGGGCGCGCCTGTTGTGATTATTCCCACTATCGCGTCTACCGACGCTCCTTGCTCAGCGTTGTCGGTGATTTACTCTGAAACCGGCGTGTTTGAGCGGTACCTGTTTTTAAATTCTAACCCCGACCTCGTGCTGGTGGATACGGATATCATCGCCGCCGCACCATCGAGGCTTTTGGTTTCCGGCATGGGAGACGCCCTGGCCACCTACTTTGAGGCCAGAGCTGTGGCCGCCAGCGGAGCGCTGAGCTGCGCCGGCGGAAAGCCTACTAAGGGAGCTTTGGCTTTGGCGAAGCTGTGCTATGAGACTTTGCTGGAGGATGGCGTAAAAGCAAAGCTGGCGGTGGAAGCCGGTGCCTGTACCCAGGCAGTGGAAAACATCATTGAGGCAAACACCTATTTAAGCGGCATCGGTTTTGAAAGCGGAGGCCTGGCGGGAGCCCATGCGATTCATAACGGTTTGACGGTGATTAAGGATTGTCACCATCTGTATCACGGCGAGAAGGTGGCTTTTGGTACCTTGACTCAGCTGGTGCTGGAAAACGCTGGCCAGAAATTGCTGGAAGAGGTCATTGGCTTCTGCATGGATGTGGGATTACCCACAACCTTCGCAGAGCTTGGTATGGCGCGGCCGGATAAGGATCTGCTGATGGAGGCAGCTGTCAGAGCCTGCTCCCCTGACGATACGCTGGTGAACATGCCCTTTGAGGTAACTCCGGAAATGGTTTACGCCGCCATGGTGGGCGCCGATGCTTTGGGCAGATATTTTAAGAACTAAGCTGAAGCTGCTGCTTCGGGCTTAATATGGCCTCCGTGAATATAAAAGCGGAAGATAGAGACGAACGGCAAGGAGCCGGAGGATTTCCTCCGGCTCCTTGCCGTTCGCTATACTCCTTCCGTCATGCGCTTGGCTGCGGAGGCAAAAGGCTCAGCAAGCGCAGGCCTCTGCTGGCCCTTTGGCTTTCCTTGGTTAAAAGCTGGACTTACGACGGGGGCTGCCAACCTATAAAGACAAAATTTAGGCGCCTGGTTTCTCAGAAAAAAACGATAATTGTTCCGGTGGAAAAAGAGGGTTCGTTCCTTTAAAATAAAAAACGAGAAACGTTTTCCAATAAAGAATTGCATTTGGTTTCTGGGTTTTGTATAATTGAGAAGGACGATAGAGGGGTGCGGTTATGACAAACGATATGACCCGGGGAAATCCCACCCGGCTGATTATTTCTTTTACGCTGCCGGTGTTGTTTGGAAACCTATGCCAGCAGCTTTATGGCATGGTAGACTCCATCATCGTGGGCCGTGCGATCAGCATGGAAGCGTTGGCTGCGGTGGGAGCGACCAGCGGAATTTCGTTTTTAGTGATTGGCTGTATCCAGGGCCTTACCGCCGGTTTTTCCGTCATCACCGCCCAGCGTTTCGGAGCCGGAGACTATGAAGGGGTAAAACGCTCCGTCGCGACCTCGGCGCTGCTGAGCCTTGCTGCCACGGTTCTGCTGACGGCGGCGGGAATTTTAACCGCAAGGCCTCTGTTGGAGGTTATGAATACGCCGGCGGATATTATTGAAGATTCCTATGCTTATATTATCGTAATTTATTACGGCGTTGCGGCCACGGCCTTTTATAACCTGCTTTCCTGCATTATCCGCGCGCTGGGAGACAGTAAAACGCCGCTGATTTTTTTAGTATTCGCCTCTTTTTTAAATGTAGCGTTGGATCTGCTGTTTATCATCACTTTTCATATGGGAGTGGGAGGCGCGGCCTGGGCCACGGTGCTGTCTCAAGGGGTTTCCGGACTTTTGTGCCTGGGCTACGCCTGGAGAAGATTTCCTCTCCTGCGCATGGAAAAGCGGCATTGGACCTTTGATTGGAGCTACGCTTGGAAGCACTTACGGCTTGCCCTTCCGATGGCAATGCAGTTTGTCATTACTGGGACCAGCGTTTTAGTAAACCAAGCGGTTTTGAACCTGTTCGGCTCCGCTGCTGTGGCGGCGTTTTCCGCCGCCTCTAAAATTCATATGCTGTCGGAGCAGGTGGCTGTCTCCTTTGGAACGGCGATGGCCACTTATGCGGGACAGAATTACGGAGCCGGTAAAGCCGGCAGAGTCCGAGAAGGCTTGCGGAAATGCGCTTTAGCCTGCGAGGCAATTACACTGGGAATTATGGTGATCATGACCGCGTTTGGCGGGGTGATGTCCTCCTGGTTCATCGACGGGTATCATCCGGAGGTGATTCAGCAGGCGCATCTCTACCTGTTTATTTCCGCCCTGTTTTATCCCGCGCTAACGATGCTGTTCCTTTATCGGAATACCCTTTTGGGACTGGGAAACGGAGTTACCCCGATGCTGGCGGGAGTCTGCGAGCTGCTGTCGAGAATGATAGGCGCGCCTGTTCTCGGACATTTTTTCGGCTTCACCGGGCTTTGCTGGATCAATCCCATCGCTTGGGTCACTGCCTCAGGGCTTTTATTCCTCTCTTACCGTAAGACGATGCGGAACATACGGCCAGTGGATCCGACAGTGGATGCTTCGGATCCGAATAAGATTATGAATTAACAGGGAAAATCCTGTGGAGAACCGGACATCAAAAGGAGGAGTTCTGATGAAAAAAGGAATCGCGGTAGCGGGCAGCTTGGTAGCGGATATCGTATATACGGTAGACCGCTACCCAGAGATTGGAGCTTTAACGAAAATCCAGGATCCAATCATTAACAATACCGGCGGCGCTGTCTGTAATACGGCAATGGTTTTAGCGAAGCTGGACTCTCAGCTTCCCATTACGGCCTTGGGAAAAGTGGGGAAGGATGAAGCTGCGGAGCGTATTTGGGAAGCTTTCCGCCGTTATCCCAATATTGATGTTTCCCAAATAGGCGCCGAGGGCAGCACCTCTTTCACACTGGTCATTGTGGACAGCGCCAGCAAGCAGCGGTCCTTTTTTGCTTATTGGGGCGCTAACGAGGTTTTCTGCGAGGATGATATCGACTGGGATAAATTTGACGCGAAGATTTTCCATATCGGCTATATCCTATCCTTAAACGCTTTGGATGAACCTGACAACCAATACGGTACTAAAATGGCCAGGCTCCTGGCCCACGCCAAAGAGCACGGCCTGGAAACCAGCGTGGATGTGGTCAGCGAAATGAGCGACCGCTTTCAAAAAATTGTGCCGCCGTCGCTAAAATACACGGATTATTGTATTATCAATGAAATTGAGGCCCAATGTACCACCGGGATTTCCCTGCGGGAGAATGGAGAGCTCCAGAGACAAAATATGAAAAAAGCGCTGGAGAAAATGAACGAAATGGGCGTGGCCAAATGGGCGGTCATCCATTGTCCGGAGTGCGGCTTTGGATTGGACTGCCGGACCGGAGAATATGTGGAGGTGCCCAGCCTGAAGCTTCCCAAGGGATTTATTAAAAATACCACAGGAGCGGGAGACGCCTACTGCGCTGGAGTGCTTTACGGCGCCCATGAGGACAGAAGCCTGGAGAATTCCATGAAGCTGGCGACTGCCAGCGCGGCGTTTTCTTTGTCTGACAACGGCGCCGCGGATGGCTTGAAGCCGGAGTCCGAGGTTATAAAATTTTATCAGGAAATGTGCTGACAGGAAAAACGTTCCGCCGGGAAGGCGGAACGTTTTTTGCTTCGGGAAAGGCCGCCGGCAGAATGAGAAATAACCTTCTGGGAGGATTTCTGCCAATGGCCGTGAGCCTTACCGGCCGCCGATCCGATACCGGCGGGTTCAAAGCATCCAGACCGTGCGGAACGAGGCCGCATACGGGCGAACAAGCTTTGAAACATCGCTTTCGCGTGTTTTTTGACATACCGGAGCTTTCGAAGAGCCGATTAGAAAAATAAAAGTGAAGGAAATATAAGAATATTGGAAAAGCGCGCAACCTTTTCAGAGGCTTCTTAGTGTTCTATATGAAAGGAGGGATTGCTGTGGGCAACGAATCGCTGCGTACGAACGATTCTGTTGATGAGATTTTGGATACCTATGGAAGAATGGTCTACCGCCTGGCCTATGCCCGGACCAAAAACCGGTATGACGCTGATGATGTCATGCAGGAGGTGTTTTTGCGCTATATCCGTTCCGGCAAAGAGTTTGCCGATGAGGAGCACCGCCGGGCGTGGCTGATCAGGGCCACCATTAACTGCAGTAAAACGCTGCTGTCATCCGCGTGGTTCCGGAAAACTTCCCCGCTGGAGGATACTCTGACTACGGAACTGGAGGAAAAAAGCGAGGTTTATTACGCGGTAATGGATTTGCCGGTAAAATACCGCACAGTGATCCACCTGTATTATTACGAGGATTTGTCCGTGTCTCAGATCAGCGGCTTGCTGAAGACTAAGGAGACCACAGTGAAGTCCCAGCTTCACCGGGCAAGAAGCCTTTTGAAAGAGACTTTGAAAGGAGAGCTTTTCTGATGTTTGAAAAGAAATACAAGGCCGATAACGAAAGAATCGAGCCCACCCGAGAAAGCTTACTCTCCCTGAGCTATAAAATGAAACGGGAACAGGCTAAAAAGAAAGACAAGAAAAAAGCGGTGAGATGGATTCGTTCCGCGGCGGCGGTGGCGGCGGCTTTGGTCGTGCTGCTGGGGTGCTTTCAGATTTTTCGCTCCCTTACGCCCCGCGATGGCCAGATCCCCATGGCTGGCGCGGGCGCGGCGGGAGAAGCCGCGGTTTCCCAGCAGCAGGCCCAGAGCCCTGAGGATTACAGCCGGGTTTACGCCCAGATCAAGGAGCTGAAGGAAAAGGAACGGGAAAACGGCGGAGATAGCTACACGGGGATTTATACTCCCGCCCTCGGCATGGATGGAATTCCAGAGGCGGAGGAGGAGAACGCTGTAAATACAGCGGGAGGCGGATCTCCATATGACGGTAGTTCAGCAGAAAAGGACTACTCCGACACCAACAACCAGGTAGAGGGAGTACAGGAAGCGGATATCATCAAAACCGACGGGGAGTATATCTACGCCGCAGTGGATGGAGATGTGTATCTGCTGAGGGAAAACGGCGGCAATCCGGAAATCCTTTCCAAGATCGAGAAAATTGACACCGTTTCTGAAGAGGGAGAGAATATCTGCGGAATCAGCGAACACATCAATGAGATCTATATTGCCGGAGACCGCATGGTATTGATAAAATATGTTGCGGATTACGACGCTTACTACGACACGATGGAGGACGCGGCGGAAACGGACGCAGCTCCGGCAAATGGCTGTGTAATATATGGCCCTCCGGCGGGACTGGCAAAATATACCGCGGCCGTTTATGATATCACCGACCGGTCCCATCCGGTCCTGCTCAATGAACTGGGGCAAAGCGGCACCCTGATATCTTCCCGTATGGTGGGCGATATTCTGTATCTGGTCTATAGCTACTATGTCCCCGGCGAAATCGATGAAGCGGATCCGTCAACCTATGTGCCGGCCCTGTATCTTGGAGACGCCAAGACAGATCTAGCAGCCGGCGACATTATGCTGTTGGGTGAGCCGGGCGCGGCCCAATATCTCACCGTCAGCAGTATCGACGTCGGCAGTCCCGCTGAGTTTTTGGATACCCAGTCGATTCTGGGATGCGGCAGCGATATTTACTGCAATTCCGAAACCTTGGTGGTGGCGCTGGTCACTGGGGAAGAAGCAAACAATGTCTATAAGGACAAAACGGATTTGTATCGGTTTTCCCTAAAGGATGGCGCTGTTACCATGGAAAGCCAGGGCTCGGTGCCCGGATATGTGCTGAATCAGTTCAGCATGGACGAGTACAACGGCTATTTCCGCATCGTAACTACTGAAAATGTAACTCACTATTTTAACGAGGGCGGCATAGCCTCTGCGGAACAGGAAAAAACCAGGAACCATCTGTTTGTGCTGGATGAATCGATGAATATCGTAGGCAGTATAGAGGATCTGGCCCGGGGCGAGTCTATTTACTCCGCCAGATTTATGGGAGATACCGGCTATTTTGTCACCTACCGGCAGGTTGACCCGCTGTTCACCGTCGATTTGTCCACTCCCTCGGAGCCGAAGATTTTAAGCGAGCTGAAGGTGCCTGGCTTTTCCAATTATCTCCACCCATTTGGCGACGGATTGCTGCTGGGCTTTGGACAAAATTCAGATGAGGAAAGCGGGGAGATTCAGGGCCTCAAGCTTTCTATGTTTGATACCTCCGACCCGGCCGCGGTCGCAGAAAAGCATTCCGAGCTGCTGGGAGAGAAATATATGTGGAGCAATGCCATTGGCAACCATAAGGCTATCCTGGTGGATTCGGAAAAAAATCTCATCGGGTTTCCGGCGGAAAATGAGTATATGCTTTATTCCTATTCCCCGGAATCAGGCTTTCAAAAAATTGCTCAGTTAACGCTGGAGGCCGACGGCCCCGGCGATATGGATTACGACCTGCGAGGCTTCTACGTAGATGATGTGTTTTATTTATACAGCCCCAGCGGTTTAGCGGCCTTTTCTATGGAAGATTTCTCCCGGATTTCAACTCTGCTGTGGGAGGAATAAGAGAAGGTTATTCCAGGCAGGCGCGGTCAGCCGGCACCGCAGTGCGGACCGCCGGCTGACGCCTGGGCTGGAGCGGGAAGCCTTACCCTCAACCCCTGAATGGCGGGAAGCGGCAGAAGTGAAAAGAGGAGCCCCGCGCTTTAGACGATGAGGCGCTAAGCGGGCCTCAGGGCTCAAAAAAGCAGTTGTCTGCCGATCCGCCGCAAAAAACGGAAGCCGGTAAATCGCAAGGCTGTTTTTCTACGAGGAGTGAAAACAATGCGTATAAAAGGTAAGCTTATTTTTACATGGATTTGTCTGCTTTTTGCGCTGGCCCCTTCCAGCTGCGCCGCCCCCCGCCCCCTGGGCCTCCCTTTCTCCGTTTCTCAGGTTGAGAAAATAGAGCTTTACCGTTTTGTGATACCGGCGCAGGCTCGGAAAAAAACTATTTCGGAGGCCGGTGGGATTCAATGGATTTACGGCGTCCTGGCGGAAGCGGAGGCGGCGGACAATACCTTGGAGCCGGAATCAGGCGCGCAGGTTACCAGTTTCCGGTTTTGTCTTAGCGGAGGCTCGTCATTTGAGATGGCTTATATCTCTCACGAAGGGAAAACCGGGGAACTAAAGGGAAAAAATATCAATTATCAAACGACGGAGGACGTAAGCCGTCTATGGGATGGCTTCAGCGACGAAGAGGAAACGCCTGCTTCGGTATCGGAACTGCCAGCCATATAAATTATCCCTGAAGATCCGCCGCTTCTCCCAGTTCACTTTCCGGGCCCGGATTTATTATGGCAGCTTGCTGTTTTTCCATTTGTGCCGCGTCCGCTCCGACTCGCGATGGGACTCTTGGATGACAGAGTTAAAAAGAAAGCGGCGGCCTGCATTTTGGTTCGCGGCAGTAAGCGCGTTAAATTGAGAGCGGAAGGCGAAACGGCGGCTGCGCCATTTTGAAAGTGTGAAGGTAGTGTGCTGGCGGACATTTGCGCATGAATGTAATCATTCGGAGGGATTGTTATGAAAAGAAGAAAGCTTTTGTCCCTTTTTTCCGTACTGGCCTTTGTTCTCTCAGTCCAATTCAGCGTGCTTGGGGTGTCTGGCCCGGGGGCGGAGGACGCGCCGGCAGATATGAGCGGCACAGCCCTTAACGCCCAGGAAAGGGAGGCTTTCCACAGAAACGTTGCGGACGACGAGGCTTTTATCCATTTGGTGACGACGGCGGCGGAGCATAAGGAAAGGGACGTTTCCCTGGAAGGGGTGCATCCTGATAAGTGCCTTAAGCTTTACGGGCTGAAAAGATCGGAACAGAGCCTGATCGAGTCCCTGTGCGGCGTTTACGGGGAAACAGGAAAGATAGAAAGCTTGTTCAGCGATGATTACGGCGTACTGGTTCTTTATGTCAATGAAAATGATGAGTATGTGGACTCCTTCGTGTTTACCAGAAAGGAGAATCTGCCAGGCGCCCAGGATAAAAACGGCTGGGTTCCTCTCGGCTCAGGCAGCTTGACAACGGACGAGAATTTTCTGGCTCAGTACTCAAAAGATGGCGATCTGAGCAAATATATAACGGGCTTAGGTCTGAAAAATACCAGCCGGCTGATCCTCACCACCGCGATACCGTATCTGCCGACCTGTATCTATTTTGTGCAGGAAAACGAAGAATTCCTGCTGCCTCTGGAAGACGGCCGCGCCGGCATTCAAGGGCTGCAGGTCTATCGGGTGAGCGATATCGTCGAAACCTTTTTAATGCCTATTTTGGAGTTCCAAATAGAGCAGGCAGAAGAATATAGAAAGATGAATCCAGATTCAGAATATTTGCCGGCAGGTGCGCCACAATTTCCTGATAATTTACCCATGCAGGCTGCTGTGGATTTAAACACTTACTTTGCGGCCGGGCAGACGGAGCGCCATACGGCGGAAAAGTCAGGCGGCCCCCGGGCCTTACCATCGGGTCATGACGATGCCGGTGAAGCGGCGGATCTGGGCGGGACAACAGAGACTGCCGCAGTGGCCACGCCAAAACTGAAAACGGATGATATTTCGTGGATACCGGTCACAATTGCTTGCGCGGCTGTTCTGCTGACTGTGGGAGGAATTGGATATAGAGTGTGGAGAATCAAGAGGCGCAGAGGTTAAAGCACGGTAAAAAGGAACGGAGCGGCTTAAAGCTCCGGCGGTAAAATCCTGGAAGCCATAATTGTCTGAAAAATCTTGGAAGCATACTGCTGGTAAGAATCATAAAAAGCACCTGATTTGATACCTTAGCGCCGCAGACTGCCCTGTGGTTCGTAAACGGGCGGCGCTTTTTCGGTGGAGTTTCCGCCGGCGTCTGGAAGGAAGGCTTTTGCGGGGCGCTGCTTGTAAAGGCAGCGCCCCGGCTGCTCCGCGGGAAGTTGAAAATTTCAGACAGCTTTCCTGGCTTTACTTTTGCGCGCCGGAGAAAATATGGCGATAATTGCTTTTTTAATTCAATAGTGGTACAATTCGGTTAGGAGGAATCACTATGCCGAATCAAAATGACAACCGAACGGTACCCGGATTTACAGTATATCATGACCTCAACAGCCCTACGGGGGAGAGCTATCACTGCCATGAGTACCATGAGGTGATTTTTTTCCTTTCCGGAGAGGGCCGTTATGTGGTGGAAGGCAAGACCTACCGCCTTCAGCCCGGAGACCTTCTGGTCATCAGCGACCGGGAGATCCACCGGGATAGTGAAAAAAGCGGGAAGCGCCGCGACCGGTATATTGCCTATATTGACAGCGCTTTTCTCGAGGAAGCAAAAAAAGCCGATCGCAACGGGGAGGATTTATCACGGTGCTTTGATGTGCTGTCCGGCAGGAGGTACCATCTTCTGCGGCTGGGGGCTCAGGAGAGAAAACGGGCGGCGGCGATTTTTGCGGCCCTTGCTGAAGCAAACCCTCAGGGCTACGGCGCGGACCTGCTGAAGAAATGCTATATGATCGAGCTCCTTGTTATGCTGAATCGGGCTTGCTTTTCTGAGGATGAACCTGAGGAGGCTTTGTGCAATCCAAAAATCCAATGCATCGTTGAGTTTATCAATACACATTTAGACGGGGATCTCAACCTGGAGCTTCTTTCCGCGCGGTTTGGCTTAAGTAAATACCATATGACCCGGGAATTTAAACGCTGTCTCGGACTGAGCCTGCATCAATATGTCTTAAAAAAGAGGCTTTTAGAAGCCCGTGCGGCGCTGCGGCAGGGACAGACAGCGGCCCAGGCGTTTGCCTTGAGCGGCTTTTCCGATTATTCCCATTTCTCCAGGGCCTTCCGGGAGACCTTTGGGATGTCTCCGCGGGAGTACCGTATGAAGGTAAAGGAAGGCTCGTTTTCGATGAAGGTGCTTTTTGAGTAACCGTTTGACGAATTACCTTCCGAAAGGCAAGAACCCCCGTTCCTCTTATGTGAACGGGGGTTCTTATTCAGAATGAGGCCTCAAGCCTTTCAGCTAATATCCCTCTTCGAAGGCCAATGCCGCATTTGCCCTGTCCAGAGCTTTTGCGAGCTGCCAGTTCACTGGCGGTTTTGATTGCGGACGAAAACGGAGCCCTAAGAGGCTGAAAACCGGCATGGGTTTTGAGGCGGCGCAAAAAAGAAAGCTGGGTCCAGAAAAGCACAAGGCTTTTCGAAAAGAGGGCGGCGCCGCGAAAACGCTCACAGAAGCTCCCGGAAGCTTTTGATGTATTGGTCGGCCAGAGACTGGATCGCCTGGGACTGCTGGGCGGCATATACGTCGTATACGCCTACCGCATACATATTGGCCGCTTTAGCCCCCTGGATGCCGTCCAGAATATCTTCAAATACGGCGCAGTCCTCGGGAGCTACCCCCAGCCTTTTTGCCGAGAGAAGGTAAATATCGGGAAATCCCTTGCCTCTGGCGCATTCCCCCACATGGGAAATCGCGTCGAACAAATGGTAAACGCCGTTGTTTTTTAAGGCTGGGCCGAATAAGGGCGGCCCTGAAGCGGTGGCCAGCGCAAGCTTGACACCCTTTTCCTTTAAGGAAAGCAGATACTCCATGGCCCCATCCTTCAGCCTTACCTCTCCGCTGTAGGCCGCTACCGCCCGGTCATCCCATTCCTGAATCAAGCTTTCCGGCTTTTCATCGAGATGAAAACGCTGGATGGTGTATTCCGCCATCTCCTGGTAGGACATGGGGCCGACCTTTTCCATATAATCATCGGGAACCTCCAACCCTCTGGCGTTGAGGAAGTCAATGTCAATTTTAGCCCATATTCCCATAGAATCCAGTATGGTTCCATCCATATCAAAAATAGCCGCTTTGATCGGTTTCATGTCGTCTCCTTTTGCAATTTTTTATCAGAAATAGTACATTTTTATTAACATTATACCGAAAGGGGAATGCAGTTGCAATCCCTTTTGAAAAAGTGTATAATATATTCGGTCAATAGTCTTGCGGTTCGCGACGCGAATAATAGGGAACGGGGTGAAAGGCCCCGGCAGCTCACTCTACTGTAAGAAGGACGAAAGGCAGCTGTCACTGGGAGAATCCCGGGAAGACGCTGAGTAGGAGGATTTCAAGCCAGGAGACCTGCCGCTGAGACAAGCAAAGACGTTCGGTGAGGAATGTTGGCAGACGTGCGGACAAAATGTGATCCTTTCGTGTGCTGAAGCCTTCTGTATCCGATACAGAAGGCTTTCTTTTTCGCCGGGAAAAAGGAGGAACTTATGTCATGAAAAAAGGAAAACTGCTTTCCCTGCTGTTGGCGGCGGCGGTAGGCGCCGGATCGCTGGCAATGACAGCCCAGGCCGCTCCGGCCGAGCTGCCGGCGCAGACAGCGAAAACCGCGGCTTTTGTGAAGGCCAGCGATTGGGTCTTGAACGACGACTGGGCAATTTTTACGCTGGGCCGTAATCAAGAGGAGGGCTGCGAAAAACTGTATGAGGATTATTATCAGGAAGTGCTGGCGCTGCTGGCAGATCCGGCGGCCAAGCTGATCCCAAGCGATTATATCAGGCTTTCTCTTTCTCTTACCGCCATTGGTATTGACCCCAGGAATATTGAGGGGAATGATCTGCTGGAGAAAATTGACCAGGCGGACCGTGAGGAGTATTTTCAGATGTCCACCGGCTCTCTGGCTTACGCTTTAGCCCTGATGGAACGGTATCCGGATTCTTTTAGCGGAACGCTGAAGGAAGATACCATACAGAAAATATTGGACGCTCAGCAGGCGGACGGCAGCTTTGAATACACGGCAGGGGCGGGCTTCTCCGACCCGGACAGCACCGCTCAGGCGATGCAGGGCTTGCTTTTGCTGGGAGACGGCTATGCCGCTGAGGCTCAGGCGGCCGGGGATTGGCTGGCCGCCCAGATGAACGAGGATGGCGTTCTGGCCATTGACTGGGGTACCGGCCCAACTCCGAATCCCTCGTCTACCGCTCAGGCATTGATCGCTTTTGCCCAGAAAGGCGAGGTGCCGGCCAATGACCAGGGAAAGACGCTGTACGACGGCGTCATGACCTTTGCGCTGGATAACGGTTCCTTCCAGGACGCCAATTGGCAGACGGGAGAGCTGGAGTATAACGAATATGCTACCGGCCAATGCTTCCAGGCGCTGGCAGCCTATTCCCGTATGGTAAACGGACAGTCCGCTCTGTTTGATCTCAGCGACGCTGCGGTTGCCCCAAGGCCGAAGCCGGAAGAGGAGAAGCCGGAATCCGGCTCTTCCTCGTCTCAGGCATCTTCCGAACCCTCCGGCGCTCCGGAAGAGGAATCCGAGCCGCCGGCTTCCAGTGAGGCCGCAGACCTGGATTCCCCCAAGACCGGAGACATGGGCCTGGTTTCCATTGCCGCTGTTGGCTTGATCGCTGCGGCAGCCGCTGTTGTTTTGTACAGGAAGAAATAAATCATTTGATTGTAAAAAGAATGGAACAGCATGAAAAGATATCTTAAAAAGTTGGGCTGCCTGGTCTGCTGCCTGTGTCTCGCCGCATCGTTTTGGGGATGCAAGGTGGAAACCGTAGAGCAGCACCAGCAGGCGGCCTCCTCTCAGGCGTCGCAAGCGCAGAATTCTTCCTCCAAGACAGGCGCGGGCAAAGAAGAGAAAGATTCTTCTAAGCCCTCTGGCTCCGGCAAGAGCGAGCCTGCCGGCTCCTCCCATCAGGAGGGTCAAGGGAATGAAGCGGGAGAAAGCGCAGGAGAGAACGCCGGGAAGGCTTCCGTGCCCCCGGCCTCCAACACGCCGGAGGCGCCGGCTGTTTCCCAGCCCGGGAGCCTGCCCTCCAGCGGGGCGCAGCCCCAATCCGGAGGAGCCTCCTCGGCGCCCGCGGAACCGGCCCCCCCGGCGCCGGAACCCGAACCGGAGCCTGACCCGGAAACGATAACGGTTACGGTTTCCGTGCTCTGCACTTTGGCGGTGGGAAATCCGAACCTGAACCCGGGGGTGACGGTGCCGTCTGACGGCGTGATGGTATCCGGGCTTTCTCTGGAACTGACTCCGGGTCAAACCGCCTTTGACGCCTTGCAGCAGACCGGCCTGGCGCTGGATTATTCCGGCAGTCCGTCGAGAAAGGATGTCTATCTGCGGGGAATCGGAGGACTATATCAAAAAGACTGCGGCCCCAGCAGCGGCTGGGTGTTTTCGGTGAATGGGGCGTATCCCAATACCAGCTGCAGCAAGGTCGCTTTAAGCGACGGAGACGTAGTTTCCTTTCAATTTACAGACGGAACCAAATTAAACTAAGCAAAAAAGGGGCGCTGCCAGATGAGAAATCCGATTTCAGAATTTCATCCTCTGGCGGTGTTTCTTTATTTTATGACTGCTGTTGGAATTACCCTTCTGTGGAACCGGCCCGGGCTTCTGTTGGCGTCCTTTCTCATCGCCTTTGGTTATGCCTGCGCACTGGAAAAAGGAAAAAATATTCTCAGAAGCCTGGTTTGGCTGCTCCCGGTAACGGCTCTGCCGGTCATCATCAATCCCTTAGTCAACCACCGCGGCAACACGCCGGTGCTTTATATCAACGATCAGCCGATTACTCTGGAGGCTGTTCTTTACGGCCTGTTCACCGGGCTGATGATCGCCGCCATGCTGTTTTGGTTTCAGGCTTATTCCAAGAGCCTGGACAGCGACGGCTTTCTTTATTTATTCGGCGGAAAACTGCCCTCCATCGCTCTGATGGTAACGATGATCTTCCGGTTTATCCCCCAGTTTCACCGAAGCCTTCAGGAGATCGAAGCGGTGCAGAAAACTTTGGGAGCCGCCGTCAGCCGGGGGACGATAAGGCAAAGGCTTCAAGCCGGGGGGAGGCTGCTGTCGGCCCTGGTGTCTATCACTCTGGAGGATTCCCTTCAGACGGCGGATTCCATGAATGCGAGAGGCTATGGCCTGCCGGGGAAAACCCGGTCCAGAAAAATCCGGTTTGCCTTGCGGGATGGAGTGCTTTTGGCGGCCTCTTTGGGAGAATTGGTGTGCTTTCTTCTTCTTTTTGGGATGGGGAAGCTTGATTTTTACTATTTTCCGGCGCTGGCCGGCGCGGAATGGACGACGGCAGTGGCGGCGTTTTTTCTGGCAACTTGTTTTTACTTTTTGATTCCTATTTTTATTTTCATCGGGGAGGAAATCCAATGGCTCTTTTTGAAATCCAAAATTTTTCGTTTGCCTATCCCAAAACGCAGGAGCCGGCGCTAAAGGAGATTTCCTTTTCCCTGGAGGAGGGAGAGCTTTTCCTTTTGAGCGGCGCGTCGGGTTCCGGCAAAACCACCCTTTTGCGCCAGCTGAAGCCGGCGATCGCTCCCTATGGCAAAAGGCAGGGAGCCGTCTTGTATGAGGGACGCCCTGTAGAAGAGCTGGAAAAACGGCGGGCCGCGCTGGAAATTGGGTTCGTATTTCAATCGCCCGACGCGCAGATTGTCACGGACCGGGTGTCGTCGGAGCTTGCCTTCGGCCTGGAAAATGCCGGAGTGCCGCCGGAGGAAATCCGCCGGAGGGTAGCCGAGATGGCCGGCTTTTTCGGGATAGAAGGCTGGTACCATAAAGCAATAGAAGCCCTCTCAGGCGGTCAAAGGCAGATGCTGAATTTAGCGTCGGTCATGGTGATGAATCCCAAGGTGCTGATTTTAGACGAGCCGACCTCCCAGCTGGATCCAGTTTCCGCCGGGAATTTTATCGGGATGCTGGAAAAGCTGAACCGGGAGCTGGGGCAGACCATCCTCCTGACCGAGCACCGGCAGGAGGAGCTTTTCCCCTTGGCGGACCGTATCGGGATGATGGAGCAGGGAAGACTGAAACAGGCTTTGCCGCCAAAGGAGATGGCGGCGGCTTTGCTGGAGGAGCAGGCTCCCCTCTCGAAGGCCCTGCCGACTCCGGCGAAAATTGCCTGGGCGCTGGGAAGGCGAGCTGACCTTCCCTTAACGATGAAGGAGGGAAGAGGCTTTTTGGCGGCGCTTCCCCCAAGCGGGCATAAGCTGGAAAAGGCAAACCCGCCTGAACCGGGAGAAAAGATATTAGAGGCGAAAAATCTGTTCTTCCGGTACGATAAGGATGCTCCCGACGTTTTGAGGGATTTTTCCCTGACGCTGGAAAAGGGACGGTGCCTGGCGGTGCTGGGGGGAAACGGCGCGGGAAAAACCACGGCCCTGCAGGTGCTGGCGGGCATCCTTCCGCCTTATCGGGGGCGGGTCAAACGGAAGACGGACAAGATCGCTTATCTGTCTCAGAATCCGGGGTTTGTGTTCCTAACGGAAGCTCTGCGGGAGGACTTTACTCTGGCGTGCCGAAGCGAAGAGCGCTGGCGCGGGAAATTGGAGCGTTCTCCCTTCTTTCAAAAGCTGACTCCTCTGCTGGAGAGGAATCCTATGGATTTATCCGGCGGGGAGCTTCAGAAAGCGGCTCTGTTCAAGGTGATTTTGACAGAGCCGGATGTCATCCTGCTGGATGAGCCCACCAAGGGACTGGACCCCTTTGCCAAGGAGGAGTTAGGAGCCGCTTTCCAGGAATGGACGGCTCAGGGGAAATGCCTGGTGCTGGTCACTCACGATATCGAGTTTTCTGCCCGGTATGCCCACCGCTGCGCGTTTCTGTTTGACGGAGGGATTGTATCCCAGGAAGCGCCGGACCTGTTCTTTACAACCAATCAATTTTATACCACCGCCGCCTGCAAAATGTCCCGGGGTATTTTAGACGGAGCGGTGACTGGGGAAGAGGTGATCCGCTGTGCGTCTGGCGCTGATCGTTAGCTTTTTACTGGCAGGCGGAGCCTGCCTGCTGTTCTTTTTTTCCTTTGAGAGACGGAAGCCCTCGGTAAAGGACATCCTCCCCGTGGTGGTGATGGTGGCGGTTGCCTCGGCGGGACGGGTAGTGTTTAATTTTCTGCCTCAGATTCAGCCTGTTACGGCGATTGTGATCATTATGGGCGTTTACTGCGGGAAGCAGACAGGCTTTCTCACCGGTTCGCTGTGCGCCCTGGTGTCCAATCTTTTTCTGGGCCAGGGCCCATGGACCCCTTTTCAAATGCTGGCCTGGGGACTGGTGGGAGTGCTGGCCGCGGTTTTGGCAAAGGCGCCGTTTTTCCGCCGAGCCTGGGCTGTCTGCGCCTACGGCTTTCTGGCGGGTTTCCTTTACGGAGCCGTCACCGATTTGTGGACGATTATGGCCATGGGAGAAAGCCTGAGCTGGCCTTTAGTTTTCACCGCTTATGCCGCGGCGGTTCCCTTTAACGTGCTCCACGGCATGGGCAATATAGTCTTTTTGATGCTCCTTTACCGGCCGCTGGGCGGCAAGCTGAAAAGGATGCAGGAAAAATTTGGGGTGCTGGCTTCTGGGAAAAATACATAAAGCAAAAGAAACCGGGGACAGCCCCAGAAAGGAGCGGGAAGCCTATGAAGCATTGTGTTCATATTTACTGCGGAGACGGAAAAGGCAAAACCACTGCCGCCGCCGGCTTGGCGGCCCGGATGGCTGGTTATGGGAAAAAGGTGCTGTTCGTTCAGTTTTTTAAGGGCGGCGAAACTGGGGAGATCAATTTGTTCTTAGGCCTGCCCCAATTTCAAATTCTCAGAAGCGAGAAACCGTTTCCCTTTACCTTTCAGATGGACGAAGCGCAGAAGCAGGAGCTGAGAGAGATCCACAACGGCCTTCTGCGCCAGGCCCTGGAACAATGCCGGAGGGAAGCGTTTGGCTTGGCGGTTTTGGATGAGGCGTTCGCGGCGCTTCAGGAAAATTTGCTGGATGAAGCTTTGCTGCAAAAATTCCTTTCTGAGCTGAGAGGCAGGATGGAGATCGTTCTGACCGGCAGGACGCCGCCTAGGGCTTATTTAGACCTGGCGGACTATGTGACGGAAATGACCCTGAGAAAGCACCCCTACGGCCAGGGGCTGGAAGCCCGGCGGGGAGTGGAATATTGAGCGGCTTAAGGATTTTCAAAAGCGCGGAGCGGCCCGCGCTTTTTCTATTTATAGGCTTAAACGCCGGAGCGTTTTCTGATTGGAAATGGGAATCCACCGCCTTTGTCCCCCGGACAGATTTCACTTTTCGGCCGGAAAGATTCGCCCTTGAAAAAAGCTTCTTGACTTTAGGAAACAATCTAGTTATTCTAAAAGATAGAAACCATGTTCGGAAAGGATGATCTTTTGACAGACGCGCAGCTTCATGAGCTTTTAAAGGATAATGGATACACGCTAGCGGTGTTAAAAGGGGACCAGGTGGTGTTCCACTCTCAGGAGAGAGGGCTGAAACCCCTTTATCAGTTATGCCGGCAGCAGCCTGAGCTTCTGCGGGACAGCGTGATCGCTGATAAAGTAACAGGCAAGGCTGCCGCTGTGCTGGCGGTTTTAGGGGGCGCTAAGGAGGTTTATTCCGATCTGATCAGTGAGCACGCTTTTCAGGTTCTGGAATCCGGCGGCGTTAAAACCAGATACGGCGGGAAAGCGCCGTATATTATCAATCGGACAAAAACCGGGATGTGCCCCATGGAAACCTTGGTGATGGATGCGGCCTCGCCAGAGGAAGGGGCCGCGCGGTTAATTGAATTTTTTGAGGGCTTAAAGGAGAAACAAAATGGAACAGAGAAAAATGAAAGGCACTGAAGAAATGGTATCCCTATTGGGGCTGGGGTGTATGCGCTTTCCCCATGAAACTCCGGGCAGCGACGACATCGACGTGGAAAAGGCGGAAAAGATGATCGATTACGCCATCAAGCACGGCGTCAATTACTTTGATACCGCCTATCCTTATCACGGGCATCAGTCTGAGCCTTTTTTGGGCCAGGCAATGAAAAAATACCCGAGAGAAAGCTTCTACCTTGCCAGCAAGCTTCCCATGTGGTATTTGAAAAAGGAAGCGGATGTGGCACGCTATTTTGAGGAGCAGCTGGAGCGCTGCCAGGTGGAATATTTTGATTTTTACCTGTGCCACGCCATGAATGAGGAACGGTTCCAGATGCTTCAGGAATATCATATTTTCGAGAAGCTGGCGGAATATAAAAAGCAAGGGAAAATCCGGCATATCGGCTTTTCCTTCCACGATTCCCCGGAGGTGCTGGAGAAGATTTGCAGCGCCTATCCCTGGGAGTTTGCGCAAATCCAGCTGAACTATGTGGACTGGGATTTTCAGGACGCTAAAGCCCAGTATGAAATTTTAGAACGGCACGGTCTCCCGGCGATTATTATGGAGCCGGTGCGGGGTGGCGCTCTGGCGGATTTGGGCGAGGGGCCGAACCAAGTGCTGAAGCGGGCTGATCAAAAGGCCAGCATCGCCTCCTGGGCGATCCGCTACGCGGCCTCTCTGCCCAATGTGCTGACCGTGCTCAGCGGTATGTCTACTGACGAGCAGCTTGCGGATAATATCCAGACAATGACGGAATTTCAGCCCTTATCGGCGGATGAGAGAGAAGCCCTGGAGAATGCTCTGGAAATTTACCGCAGAAATGTTCTCATTCCATGCACCGGCTGCCGTTACTGCATCGATTGCCCGGTAGGGATCGATATTCCTTCCATTTTCCGGCTTTACAACCATTTTTCCATGAACCGGCATACCCTCAACAAGCCGGAAAATGAGTTTTTAGCGGATTATCAGAAAATTGAGGAATCCTGCCGGGCTGACCAATGCATCGGCTGTCAGAATTGCGTTTCTCATTGCCCCCAGAGCATCCAGGTTCCTGAAGAGCTTGCAAAGATTGCGGCTTTTGTCTCAGGACTGGAAAAAAACGAATGAATTCTATTTGCTCCCCTGGCACGCCGGAAATTAGGCGTACCGGGGGTTCTTTTATAGAGAAAGCGCTGGAGGCGAGAATAGAAAAGTCCTGTCAAAGGGCGTTCCTCTCACGCGGTGCGGGGATCGAAATGCTGGCAGCAGCTTTTTAGGATAGGCTGGCGGGTGAAAGCGTCATCCAAGCATTGGATTTCTATAATATGCGAGAACTGGTGCTGCAAAGCTTCATTCCGGTGTGCGCCTGAGGCTCCTGGCGGGAAGAAAGCTTGATAATCCGCCCATATGCAAAAGGCCTCCGGAAAGCCGGGGGCCTTTTGCATATGGGCGGATTACACGGCAGAGCTCCTCTGATACGCTGCGGCCGGTAGGTCTTTAACAGAGATTTTCAAAATTGCCCCCAAGGAAAATCTTTTCAAAATGTTCATAGACTTTTCATAGCTTTTTTCTAAGAACGGAATATAATACTTAAATACCTTAATAGTTAACGAGGTGAATATTATGCCGGAATCTACTGTGCGTACGGAAAGGCTTTTGGAGTCCTTGACCAATATGCACCATGTTTTCCGCTGCCTGCCGCCAACAGGCGTGATCAACAAAGGAGAATTTTATGTTTTGCAGCATGTTTTCCAGCAGATGGACCGAAAGGGTGTGAATTATGTTACGCCGACCGAGCTGAGCGAGGTCATGGAGGTGACGAAGCCGGCGATCAGCAAAATGCTGAATGTTTTAGAGGATAAAGGATATATTGAAAGACAGCAGGATTCTAAGGACCGGCGGGCCGTTTATGTAACCCTGACTGAAAAAGGGCAAGGCGTACGAGAGGAATCAATGAAAATCGTGAGAGAGGCTGTGAACCGGATTATCCGGCAGATGGGAGATCAGGCCGCAGACCGGCTGATTGATGCGCTGCAGGACCTGCTGCTGGCTGTGAGACAGTGTTATCCTCACGATAGGAGCCCGAGGGAGGAGCAAGAATGAGAAAAATAGCAAGCTACTTACGAAGATTTTTCTTACCGGTTTTAGGAATCGTGGTGCTGCTGGTGATCCAGGCGGTGTGCGATTTGTCACTTCCGGATTACACCAGTAAAATCGTCAATGTGGGGATCCAGCAGGGGGGGATTGAAAATCCCGCGCCGGAGCAGATCCGGCAAAGCGAGATGGAAAAGCTTTTACTGCTGGTGCCTGAAGAAAGCCGGGACGCCGTGCTGGAAAAATACACCCTGAATACAGAAAAGGATCCAGCGGTATATGAGCAGAAGCGGCTCAGCGGAAAAGAGCAGGAGGACTTAAACGGCATCCTGGAAAAGCCGATTTTCCTGGTTTATATGCTGGAAAGCGGGCAGGTGGAAGGGATGCCCGGCGAAATTACGCCTGAAATCCTCCAAGGCATGGAGGCCCAGGGAATCTCGCTAGATCAGGTTATGAATGAATTAGACCAGAAGCTGGGCGAGATGGAGGGCAGCATTCTGACCCAGAGCGACATCCTGTATGTACAGCAGGAGTATGAGGCTCTGGGCGTGGACGTGGGCGCGATTCAGATCCAGTATATTGTGATCACCGGCCTGAAAATGCTGGGCCTGGCCCTGGCAGCCATGCTGGCCACCATCATCGTGACGCTTTTGGCTTCACGGACTGCGGCGGGCGTGGCGAAGAACCTGAGAAATGATGTGTTCCAAAAGGTGGTAAGCTTTTCTAACCAAGAATTTGAGAAATTCTCCACCGCCTCTCTCATCACCAGAAGCACCAACGATATCCAGCAGATTCAGATGCTTTTAGTGCTGCTTTTGAGAATCGTTTTTTACGCTCCCATCGTGGCGGTGGGCGGATGCGTCATGGCCTTGCAAAAGAATAGCTCCATGTTCTGGGTCATCGGCGTGGCGGTGGTAGCCGTGCTCAGCCTTGTGGTAGTGCTCTTCAGTATTACGATGCCTCGATTCAAGCTGATGCAGAAGCTGGTGGATAAGCTGAACCTGGTTTCCCGGGAGATCCTGTCGGGCTTGTGGGTAATCCGGGCCTTCGGCACCCAAAAATATGAGGAAAAGCGTTTTGACGGGGTTAATAGGGATTTGACCAAAACCAACCTGTTCGTCAACCGGGTGATGACCTGCATGATGCCGGCTATGATGCTGACCATGAACGCGGTCACTGTGCTGATCGTTTGGGTCGGCGCGGATAAAATTAACGCCGGCGGGATGCAGGTAGGCGATTTGATGGCGTTTATCCAGTACACCATGCAGATTGTCATGTCCTTCCTGATGATCTCTATGATGTCTATTATGCTTCCCAGGGCCACTGTATCTGCCAACCGTATTCAGGAGGTCTTGGAGACAGAGGTGGAAATTGCAGACCCCGCAAGGCCGGAGGGCTTTGTCCCGTCGAAAACTGGAGAAGTAGAATTTCAGGATGTGTCCTTCCGGTATCCGGGCGCGGATGAGGATGTTTTGGAAAACATTACCTTTACAGCCAAGAAAGGGGAAACCACGGCGTTTATCGGTTCTACCGGCAGCGGCAAATCTACCCTGATCAATCTAATCCCCCGGTTTTACGACGTGACCAAGGGAAGGATACTGGTAAACGGCCGGGATGTGCGGGATGTGACCCAGCATGAGCTGCGTGCCAGAATCGGTTACGTCCCTCAAAAGGGCGTGCTGTTTTCCGGAACCATTGAATCCAATCTGAAATACGGCGGAGATTCCATCAGCGACCGGGATATGGAGCAGGCGGCCCAGATCGCTCAAGCGACGGAATTTATCGGCGCTAAGCCCGATGGTTACCAATCGGAGATTTCCCAGGGAGGCGGGAACGTGTCTGGCGGGCAGAAGCAAAGGCTTTCCATCGCCAGAGCCATTGCCAAGCATCCGGAGATTTATATCTTTGACGACAGCTTTTCCGCCCTGGACTATAAGACGGATGTGGCGCTGCGAAAGGAATTGAAGGAGAAAACCGCCGGCGCCACGGTGCTGATCGTAGCCCAGCGGATCAGTACGATTCTCCACGCAGAGCAGATTATCGTGCTGGACGAAGGGAAAATCGTAGGAAAGGGCACTCACGAAGAGCTGCTGCAAAGCTGCGAGGTATACCAGCAGATCGCCTTATCTCAGCTGTCAAAGGAGGAATTGGGCAAATGAGCAGGACACCTACAAAACGAAGAGGCCCAATGGGCGGCCACGGCGGCATGGGGATGTCTGTGGAAAAGGCCAAGGACTTCAAAGGTACGATGAAAACCCTTTGGAGTTATCTCTCAAACTATAAATTCGCGATTATTCTGGTGGCAGTTTTCGCCATTGGAAGCACCATCTTCTCTATTGTCGGGCCTAAAATTTTGGGGAACGCCACCACTGAGCTGTTTAACGGCCTGATGGATAAACTCCAGGGAGGCTCCGGTATCAATTTCGGAAAAATCGGGGAAATCCTGCTGTTTCTGATCGGCCTGTATGTGGTCAGCGCTTCGTTCAGCTTTATTCAGGGCTTTATCATGACGAATGTGTCTCAAAAGCTGACCTACCGCTTGCGGAAAAATATTTCTGAGAAGATCGGCAGAATGCCTATGCGGTATTTTGACGGCCAGACCCACGGCGAGGTTCTTTCCAGAATTACCAACGATATCGATACTCTGAGCCAAAGCCTGAACCAAAGCATCACCCAACTGATTACCAGCGCCACCATGCTGGTAGGAATTCTAGTGATGATGTTCTCCATCAACTGGATTATGACTCTGGTATCCCTGCTGATTCTGCCCATTTCTTTGGGAATCATCACCAAGATCATTAAAAAATCCCAAAAGCACTTTAAGGCCCAGCAGGAATATTTAGGCCATGTCAACGGCCAGGTGGAGGAAATCTATGGCGGGCATAACGTGGTGAAGGCCTTTAACAGCGAAAAAAAGGTTACCGAGGAATTTCAAAAAGCCAACGAGGTGCTCTACGGTTCCGCTTGGAAAAGCCAGTTTTTGTCCGGTATGATGATGCCGATTATGAATTTTGTCAGCAATGTGGGCTATGTGGCCGTGGCGGTCCTCGGCGGCGTGTTCTCAATTCAGGGAATCATTACGGTGGGCAATATCCAGTCCTTTATCCAGTATAATAAGATGTTTACCCAGCCGATTCAGCAGATCGCCCAGGTGAGCAACCTGTTCCAGTCTACAGCCGCGGCTGCGGAGCGGGTGTTCGAGTTTCTGGACGAGGCGGAAGAGGATCAAACGGTCGAAAACCCGGTTTCCATCGTCAACCGTCCGGGTGATGTGGAGTTTGAGAATGTCAAATTCGGTTATCTGTCTAATAAAACCATCATCAATGATTTCAGCGCCCATGTGAAGGCCGGACAAAAGGTGGCTATCGTAGGGCCTACCGGCGCGGGAAAAACCACCATGGTGAAGCTGCTGATGCGGTTTTACGATGTCAGCGGCGGCGCGATTTTGGTAGGCGGCGACGATATCCGGCGGTTCAACCGGGAAGAGCTGCGGCAGATGTTCGGTATGGTGCTTCAGGATACCTGGCTGTTTAACGGCACCATTATGGAGAATATCCGCTACGGCCGGCTGGACGCCACCGACGAGGAGGTAATCGAGGCGGCGAAAGCGGCGCATGTGCATCACTTCATCAAGACCTTGCCCGACGGCTATAATATGGTGCTGAATGAGGAGGGAACCAATGTATCCCAAGGCCAGAAGCAGCTTTTGACCATCGCCAGGGCGATTTTGGCAGATCCCAAGATTCTGATTCTGGATGAAGCCACCAGCTCGGTGGATACCCGGACGGAAATCAGAATCCAGAAAGCCATGGATAATCTGATGAAGGGCCGAACCAGCTTTGTCATCGCCCACCGGCTTTCTACAATCCGTGACGCGGACCTGATCCTTGTGATGAAGGACGGAGATATCGTGGAGCAAGGCACTCACGAGGAGCTGCTGCTGAAAAACGGCTTTTACGCTGAGCTGTATAACTCACAGTTTGAAGAAGCGGTGTAAGATGAAAAATTCCCGGGGCGAATGCTTGCCCCGGGAATTTTTCTCAAAAACAGCGAACAATAATGGGAGGACAAAGCCGCACGGCCTTACAGGTGCGGACTAACGGGGGCAGACGGAATTTGCCTTTGCTCTAATATGTAAGTATGTGCGATACGTAAAACAGCAATCGCTTGATGAAACTGTGCCGTTCAGCCCGAAAGCGAAATTTTGGCCTGAAAATGGGCCGCCTTTTGCGGAGGCTGCGCCTGCGCTCCCGTGTTTTCAGCAGCGTTTTTTGGCGCCCTTACAAAAAAGCCGGGCTTCCCGATAGGCGCGCCGGCGATCGAAGCCGGGAACCGCAGACAGCCAGCTTTCCCGCGGAAAACAAGGAAATATGGTTTCCCTCTTTTCTTTGCGACGGTTTTCCTGTATAATATAGTCACTAGTACTAAAAAAAGAGCAGGTAGCTAAGTATGTATGGTGCAATATTGGGCGATATTGCCGGCTCGAAATATGAGTTCAGCAGGCCCGAAAAATTTGATCCCTGGAAAGTGAAAATATTCTCAAATGATTGCTGTTTTACCGATGATACGGTCATGACAATCGCCACCAAGTACGCGGTTTTAAAAGGAGTTCCCTATGCCAAGGCTTACGGCGTATTTGGAAGGAAGTACCCGAATGTGGGTTATGGAACCATGTTCAAAAGATGGATTGACAGCTATTGTGAGCGCGGATATAATAGCTACGGTAATGGCTCTGCTATGCGGGTCAGTTTCATCGGCGAACATTTTGACACCCTGAAAAAAGTGGAGGATGAAGCACAGAAAAGCGCGCTCTGCACGCACAACCATCCGGAGGGGGTCAAGGGCGCCCAGGTGATCGCGGGCTGCGGCTATCTGGCGAAAAACGGCGCTTCCAAAAAGGAAATCAAAAGCTATGTCCAGAAAAAATTCGGATACTCCTTGAACAAGCGGCTCAGCTTTTACAGGGTATTTTCAAGGTTTGATATGTCCTGTCAGAAATCAGTGCCCTTGGCGCTTCAATGCTTTTTGGAGAGCGACTCCTGGGAGGAATGTATCCGCAATGTGTTCAGCGTTCGGTGCGATACCGATACCATCGGCGCTATCGCCGGCGGCATTGCGGACGCTTATTTTCATGGTACTGGCTTCGACGAAGACGCCCTTTTAAGGCAGTTTTTGATTAAGCCTAACAAATTCGGCGCTATGGATCCCTTTTTGTACCAATGGGCCATAGCAAAACAGGAAGAAAGTGGTGAGCCATCATAACAGTTATCACTTACCAGTCAAAACGAGTCTTAAAAATAGTTCAATCCGGTAAGGTTTACCGGGCCCACCGCAACATCGGCATGGACCGGGCCTATTCCGCTTTAGTGGAAATTTTGGGGCTTCATTGCGAGTGCCCCATTTTCGGATGCCTCCGGTTTCGCCGCCAGTGTACAAACGGAAAGGTTTCCTCTTCAGCAAAGCTGGTGCTTAAGGTGCCGGATGAATGCGTTAAGCTGACGGAATATTCTGTTTGGGCTGATTTTATGTATCATATTCAGTATACCAAGCCTGCGGATTACACCATGGTAGCGGTAGACTCAGTGGAACAGCTTTCTCAGGCTCAGCTGGACAAAATGATTCATTCCTTAAAAAAACAGCGCAGACCTCTTGCCTATCATTGCCCCCAAGCGATTTTAGAGGAGATCCGCCCCGAATGGCTGGTGGATTTCAGCCTCCACAACAAGGAAAGCTTTTGGCAGCGGCGCAAAGGATAATATGATTATGAGACCGTTCCGGGGCTTTGAGAGGGAAGCTTTGGGACGGTTTTTATTTTCTCGTAAGTTTTTTATGGAATTTAGCGTTTTTCCCTTGACATTCGACTATAATTTGGATATAATAATCAGGCGTTCTAAAAATACAATATTCTATGGAGAGATGTCCGAGCTGGTCGAAGGAGCACGACTGGAAATCGTGTAAGCCGTTAAAGCGGCTTCTGGGGTTCGAATCCCCATCTCTCCGCCACGTCGGAGCAAAGCTTGTTTTGCTCCGTTTTTCTTTGCAAGAAAAACATCCGACCGCTTCCTTGCTCCTCCTCTTTCGCAAAAAGTCACGCTCGGCTTACCTGTTCGGTTGTAAACGCCCTCACGACGGTTCGCTGTCGCTGCCAGCTTTTTGCGAGTCACAAGGGGTCCATCCCATCGCCAAAATGCTGAAAAAATCTTTTATGCGGCTCTTACAAATGAAATAGTCGGAGTGTCTTGCCTTTTTGCGAAAAAGAAGTGTTCGACTGCAAAATAAGCAGAGCCGTTAAATGGCTCTGCTTATTTTGTTTTGAAGAAAGGAGGTGGACAGCGTGAGCGTTCAGCTAAGAAGTTTTTCTTTTCGTTTTGCAGAGCAGGTTTTTAACAGCCGGCTGCAATTAAAGCAGGAAATAAATGAAATGCTGCTGGAGGCTTGTAAGGATCTATCTGTTTTAGGCCGTCCCGCGTTTAACCGTATTTTGAAGAATTTATTTGTTGAGAAAAATTGGATAAGCCAACCGCGGGTATCTCCTGAGATGAAGGCCTACAGCAAATTTGATTTTATGAAAGAAAGAGTGGCGGTGGAGGTCCAGTTTGGCCACGCTTCTTTTATTGGAATAGATTTGCTGAAATTTCAGATGGCTTCTTACTCGAATTTAGATCTTATCGATTTCGGCGTTTACATAACGACTACGAAGGCGATGCAAAAATACTTAAAGACAAAATATAACAGGAATTGGGATGGTTCATTAAACTACGAGAAAGTAGTGAAATATCTGCCCTATTTTAAGAGCGCCATTCAAGTGCCAATTTATGTGATAGGAATTGATATCTAGAGGAGCGTGTGAAGCCGTGCCGCTCTTTTCGATGGGCTTTCGCCTGTCGATGAGGAGCGATGACGTCTGCGATACTTAGAAGAACCGATAAAGAACCGAAAGCAGCGTATCATGCGGCTTTGTGCCAGAATTCATTCGTATTAGGCGGCGAAGGGAAGTGTGAAATCACATGAAAGAGAACTTAGTTTTAGCTTCAGCTTCTCCGAGAAGAAGAGAAATTTTCACTATGCTGGGGCTTGATTTTACCGTTCAGGCGGCTGATATCGCGGAAGCTGTGGCTCCGGGCCTGCCGCCGGAAGAGACGGTCATGTCTCTGGCCGCCCAAAAGGCCGCGGCGGTTAAGGGATGCATGGGTGATTCTCAAAGGACTATCGTGGGAGCTGATACGGTGGTTTTTTTTCAGAATCGGATTTTTGGCAAACCGAAATCCTTTCAGGAGGCCTTTTCCATGCTGTCGGCTTTGTCGGGCAACACCCATCAGGTGTATACCGGCGTATGTATCCTTTCCGCCAAAGGGCAAGAGTTGCTCTTTTTTGAAAGGACCGATGTAACCTTTTTTCCGCTGACGCAGGAAGAAATTTGGAATTATATACATGAGGAAAAGCCCTTTGATAAAGCGGGCTCCTATGGAATCCAGGGAAAGGCCGCGGTATTTGTGGAAAAGATCCAAGGGGATTTCTTCAACGTAGTAGGCTTTCCGGCAGCCCGGTTTATCCGAAAGCTGAGGACGCTGGAGAAGTGAAAAGGGATCTTCCCGAAGCGCTCCGAAAGGGTAAGAGGCTGTTGTCCTGTTAAAAGGCTCAAAAGGTGCTTTGTATCCGCAGCGCGCACGCGGCTGCTTATGCGCCGGCACTTTGGCGGCGGGGCGGTAGAATCCACTCACCGGCCGTTTTAACCAAAGCTGCTTTGGTTTGATGCTGACGGACACCCCTTTTTTCAACAGCGCACCGGAAGGGTGCTTTCTCTAGAGCTCGCGTTACCTGACTGGAAGAAAACAAAAAATCCCCCGGCACTTGCCGGGGGATTTTTTTACTATGGCTTAAGCCAAAAGGAAGTTATGGAAGGTACCAGATCTTAAAAGCCGCCCGCAATACGGGCGAGAATAAAGACCGGCAGAAGCGATGTTCTTTCTGGCAAAATGGCGGACGTTCCAGCCGCTGAAAAACAGAAAGGATGTCGCTTTGCGGCAAATAGCCCTCAAGGCCTGGCTGCCGCCTGTTTCTTTATTATTTCAGGAAAACGCGTGCCCGGGGCTAGGGGCTCTCCGAAACGGAAGCTTCGGCGCAAATCCCATTTCCCCTTGGGGAAATGTCGGAATCTAAAGGAAATCGATAGTTTTTGAGACGCAACAGAACAGAGAAATGAGAACTGAAATCATATTTTATGAAAAATATTTTCATAAAATATAAAAATAAATTTAAAATACATATTGACTTTTCTTAAAATATATAGTATTTTAAGATTAAATCAAGATAAAAACACAATAAAATGAAAAATAAAAGAAATATATAGAAAAAATATTTCAATAAAAAGAAAAATATTTTGCAAAATTTGAAATTTTGGTTGTTCTGCAGGCATGAATTTGCTATTCTTTAATTAACTCAAGGATATTATTCGGAAAGAGGAGATTGAGAATGAAAAAACAGTTAAGGTTCCTGCAGAGCGGAATGGGATGTACGGAACGGATTCAAGCCACGTACTCTGCTTTGTCCGGCGCTTCCAAAAAGATTGCGGATTTTGTGATAGATCATCCTGATCAAGCGGTTCATATGACGGTGGTTCAGCTGGCCGAATCCTGTGAGGTCAGCGAGGCCAGTGTGGTTCGATTCTGCCAGTGCCTGCAATACGCCGGGTTTTATGAGTTTAAGCTGAGCCTGGCTGCCGAAATCGTGCCCGCGAGCCAGATGATTCAGGAGGATATTACCGTGGAGGACACGGAGCCAACCATTCTGGAAAAGGTTTTTGCGGGAGAACAGCAGGCGCTCCAGGAAACGCTTCAAATGCTCAACCGGCAGGACTTTATTTCAGCGGTCAATCATATCGCGTTTTCCAATAAGGTGGAATTTTTCTCCTGCGGCAATGCCCGGCCTATCGCCCAGGACGCCCATTACCGGCTTTTGCGGACCGGCATTGATTCCCGGATTGGAATTGACGATTATGACTGCCTGATCCACGCCTCCATGCTGAGAACAGGAGACGTAGCCATTGGGATTTCGCATTCCGGAAGCACCAAAAATACCATCAAGATGCTGGAGGAGGCCAAGAAAAACGGTGCCACAACCATTTGCATCACCGGTATGGAGAAAGCGCCCATTACCCGGGTGTCGGATATCTGTATGGTTTCTCATTCCAAGGAGACGATGTTCCGCAGTATGGCTATGGCTTCCCGCATCGCCCAGATGGCGATTATCGACGCCTTGGTGGTCGCGGTATCCTTCAAACGGTTTGAGCGGTCCAAGCAGTATCTGACTTTGACGGACAAAATTTTAGTAGAGGACAAAATGTAAGCTGGCAATGAGGAGAGGACGAATATGAACGTAGTGGTTTTGGGAGAATTGTGCGAGGACATCCTGATGCACAACCCTAATTCCGTAGAGGTGTTTGAGCAAAAGATTTGGGCAAAGGACGTCACTGTGACCGCTGGCGGCTCGGCGGTTTATGTGAGCCAGGCCCTTTCCAGAATGGGAGTTGACGTGAGGCTGTGCGCTGTGGTTGGAGACGATGAGTCCGGCAAGAGAATGCTGCGGGACTTGCAGGCGTTTCCGGTGGATTGCTCCATGGTGCGGATGCTTCCAAATTCAGATACCACCAGAAGCATCGTGATCTGCGACGGCCCTGAAAAGGATTTCAAGGGATGCTCACCGATGCTTCCCTTATACATACCTGATATTGAGGACCTTGGCGGCGCGGAGCTTTTATATGTGGCCGGCTATGTCCTTTATCCTGAGCTGTGGACTGCCGAAGCCAGGGATTTGCTGAAAAAGGCAAAGGAACGGGGAATTACCGTTGCGCTGGATGTTCAGATGTTTCCAGTGGAGGGAATCGATCAGCTTGAGTTCAGCCATTTAGAAGGCGTTCTGCCTTATGTGGATATTTTCTTTGCCGCTCGAAAGGAGATGCTGGGCCTGCTGAAAACAGAGGATCCGGCCAGCTGCATGAAGCTGCTTCAGGAGATGGGCTTCCGGGGGACAGCAGTGTTCAAGCAGGGAGGCAAGGGATGTGTAGTGGCAACCGGCGGTGAGTTCGTTCGCCGGCCGGGCTGCACCGTGGAAGCCTACGATACGGTAGGCTCGGGAGATATTTTCGGCGCCAGCTATTGCTACGGCGCTATGAGCGGCTGGGACAGCAGGCGCTGTGCCGACTACGCGGCGGTATTTACCGCTTTGAGTATTGGGGAATATCACAATGTGAAGAATTACCCCGCCAAAGAAGCAGTGGAAGCTGTGCTTTCAACTATAGATTAGGAGATGTGCGTTTATGAAAGAGTTGAAGATTTGCGTGATCGGCGCGGGAAGCACCTACAGCCCTGAATTGATCGACGGATTTTTTAACCGTCAGGACAAAATGAAGGTAAAGGAATTTGCCCTGATGGATATCCGTATGGACCGGCTGAAAATTGTAGGCGGCCTGATCGAGAGAATGTGCCAGCATTATGACAATCCGCCGAAAGTGATAATGACCGACGACCTAAAGACCGCGGTAGAAGGCGCGGATTATGTCGTAACTCAGTTCCGCGTGGGCTTGCTGCCCGCCAGAGCCAAGGACGAGAGAATCGGCCTGCGCCACGGCTATATCGGACAGGAAACCACGGGCCCCGGCGGCTTCGCCAAAGCGCTGCGCACCATCCCTGTGATCCTGGAAATCGCTGAAATGATGAAGAAATACGCTCCGGGCGCCAAGCTGATCAACTTTACCAATCCATCTGGAATTATCACGGAGGCGGTGGCCCGGTATACGGATGTTCCCGTGGTGGGCCTGTGCAACTGTCCTATTACGGCCTTCATGCGCACCAAAAAGCACATGGGCTGGGAAAACGACGACGTATTTTTCGATTATTTCGGCCTGAACCATCTTGCCTTTATCAAAGGGATCTATCTCAACGGCAAGGATGTTACCGACGAGGCCTTTGAAAAGATTTTAGACCATCCCAACTGCGATGAGATGCTGGGCTATGCCTTCAATAAGCGCCAGGCCCTCGCCATGCGCGTCCTGCCGGTTAGCTATTTGCAGTATTACTTCCACCAGAAGGAGCTGTATGAGAAGATTTCCTCCCAGGAAAAGACCCGGGGTGAATCCCTGATTGAGGTGGATAAGCAGCTGCTGAAGGATTACAGCGATCCCAACCTGACCACTAAGCCGGCCGGCCTGTCGCTGCGCGGCGGCGCATGGTATTCAGAGGCCGCGGTTTCCCTGATCAATTCCATGGAAACCAACGACGGCGCCATTCACTTTGTCTGCGTGCCCAATCATGGATGCATCCAGGGACTTGATGATATGGCGGTGGTAGAGGTTCCCGCAGTGGTTAAGGGCGACTGCCTGCGGACGCTCAATGTGGGCAAAATGCCTGCGGCGATTGACGGCCTTGTGAAACACGTGAAGGCTTACGAGTCTCTGACGGTAAAGGCCGGCGCCGAAAGATCCGCAGACGACGCCCTGCTGGCGCTGATCAGCCATCCGTTCATCCGTTCTGTCAACGATGCGGAAGCGATCCTGGACGATATCATTCGTGAGCATGCGGAATATATCCACTTACATTAAATAAACGCCGTCGATTCGCGGCAGGAGGAAGAGGGACATGGCAGTAAAATTTTTAGAGGACGTAGGCGCTAAACTCATCAACGCTACCCGGAAGGAAATGGTAAACGCCATCTTTGCCGCCAGCGGACGAGTGGTGATCGGTGAAACGGTTACCTTTAAGCAGTCTATGATCGACGGCGTCAGCAACATCGAGCTTTTGAAGAGCTGGGGCTGCGATATGGTCACCATTAACCATTATAATGTAAACTTCCCCATGATTCCTGGAATGGAATCCACCCAGGCGGGAATCGAGCAGTTTGGCTCCTGCTTTAACGAGGCCGGCAGCAAGGGCTGCAAGCCCAGTACAAAGGTGATTGAAAATTCTTTCCAAAAGATTTTCTGGCAGTTTGGCTTCGGCGCCACTATTGGCGATGTCAAGCGGCTGGTAGGCGTACCGGTGGGTATGACTCTGGAGCCCGTCACCGAGGAGGACGACTATCCTCAGGGCCGAGTGGCCAATGAGGAAAACGCCCGCAGAGGCGCCGAACAGGGCGCCAGCTATATCACCCTGATCCACACGCCTCAAATGTCCGCCGGTGAGTTCGCGAAAAGCGTGGCGCAGGTGAGAAGCGGCATGGGAGAAATGGGACTGGTAAAGGCCGGTAAAATGCCCTGGGGCGGCTGCTCCTTCCTGGTGAATGCCGACGAATTTGTAACGGAGGCTGAAATTAAGGAGCTTGCCGCGGCAGGGGCGGATGCCATTGTACTGCCCACGCCCGGAACGGTGCCCGGCCTCACCATCGAGCTGGTGCGCCAGTGGGTGACAGTGGTGCATAATTGCGGCTTGCTGGCGGAAACCACCATCGGTACCTCCCAGGAGGGCGCGGATCCGGATGTCATCCGCCGTTTCGCCATCGACAGCAAGATGACCGGGGCGGATCTGTTCCAGATCGGAGACAGCGTTTACGGCGGCTGCTGTACTCCGGAAAATGTGATGTCTTTTGCGCGGGCTATCAAAGGCCAGCGTCACACTCTGCGCAGGGCGGCGCTTTCTCCCCTGCGCTGAGCAGTTAAATTCAGATAAAGAAGGAGAGGTAAACTATGAAAAAGCATGCGGCACTTTTACTGGCAGTTGCCCTGGTGGGCTCTATGTTCCTGGCGTCCTGCTCCGGTGATGGTTCCGGAGCTTCAGCTCCGGAAAGCTCCGACGGCACTGAGTCCCAAAGCGCCAGCGCGGAGGAGTCCTCCGGCGCCGAAACCCCCGAGCTGTCCGGCGAATTGGTCGTTATGACACTGGCAGGAGAACCTTTTGTACCTGCTTGGCAGGATCAGGCGGCTGTTTTCACAGAGCAGACCGGCGTACAGGTTACGATAGATTCTGTACCATGGGAAAACCTGCGCGAAACCTGCACGTTAGAGCTTGCTTCCGCTACCGGCGCTTACGACGTGATTTACGTCCATCCCTCCTGGTTCCAGGAGTTTGCGAAAAACGGCTATCTGGTTCCTGCGGATGAGTATACCACGGAGGAAGATTTGGAGAAGTATATCACCAACCTGGTGGACGACTACCGCTACGAGGGCACCCTTTACGGCCTGCCGGACTGGATCACCACCCACGTACTGGCCTACCGCACCGATATCTTCGAGCAGGAAAGCCTTGATCCGCCCGAGACCTGGGATGACCTTCTGGCAGTTTGCGAGCAGCTGAGCGGCAGCAGCGAGTATTCTCCTATTTCCTTCCCGGGCAAAAAGGGCGGCGCCCTGGCCAGTATCTTCAGCTCTCTGCTGACTAGCAACGGCGGATGGTACTTTAACGACGCCGGCGAGCCTAACGTCAACTCTGCGGAAGGCGTTGAGGTGGCTGAGTTCTTAGCTGATTTGGCTCCTTATCTGCCCTCGGGATATCAGAACTTCCACTGGGATGAAAACGGGCAGACCGCATCCGGCGGAAAGGCCGCGATGACGCTGGTCGCCACCCAGTCTACCTCCTGGCTGGAGGAAGAAAGCAGCGCTACTGCTGGGAAATGGGGCTATTTGGCTCTGAAGTCCAATAAGGGCACCGTGGGCGGCATCATCGACGACTACTGCTGGTCCGTGTGCGTTGACTCTCAGAACAAGGAGGCTGCCGGCGAATTCGTGAAGTTCTTCACAGATACCGACGCTCAGAAGTACTTCACCCAGAAGTCCAGCACCTGCGGCGCCACTAAGGCGTATTATGAGGATACCGAGCTGCAAGAGTCCATTCCCATGCTTTCTGCTATGTCTGAAATTCTGAATGAGAACACCAATCCGGCTCCCTCCTGGGGTACCTGGGCTGCCGAATGTGAGATTTTGGAGGTAAACCTGCAGAACGTTATGAACGGCAATATGACCGCTCAGGATGCTTTAGATCAGGTTCAGGCCAAAATGACCGAAGGATAAGCATTGAAGCTTTAGCGCGAATTACGGTGCCTCAGCCGGACACCGTAATTCGCGCGTTTCTTAAATGGTGTTTTAAATTGTGAGTGCTGGGAGGCCTTGTTATGAAGCGTCGTTCTAAAAGTCGCCTGCGCACCGGAAATTTGGCTATGGGTTATTGTTTCTCGCTGCCGGTGATGATTTTCCTTTTTATTTTTATTTTTCTTTCCATCGCGTATTGCTTTTATATGAGCTTCTTTGAGTGGAAGCTGTTTGATTTAGGTAAGGATAAAACATTTGTCGGCCTTGATAACTATATTAGAATTTTTCAAGACGGCATCTTCGGGCAGGCGGTTGGAAACACGCTGCTGATTGTTTTTGTTTGCCTGACCCTGGAAACTGTATTAGGCTTTTTGATCGCGCTGACCCTTTGGAACCTAAAGCGCACCCTGAGGGTGCTGCAGACGATTCTGCTTCTTCCCATGATTACCGCTCCTGTGGTTGTGGCCCTGATTTGGCGGTATATCTACGATCCCCAGTTTGGAATGCTGAACTATGTGCTGAGAAATACCATCGGGATAGGCGATATCGCTTGGCTGGGAGATGAGAGCACCTCCCTGATGAGCGTGATGGTGGTGGATATCTGGCAGATGACTCCCTTTACCATCCTGATTCTGTTTGCCGCTATGACCGGCATTTCAGAGGACTGGATCGAGGCGGCTCAGGTGGATGGCGCTAAATTCTGGCGCATCGTCCGTAAAATTATTCTGCCGGCCCTGATGCCTATTCTGATGTTTATCCTGTTGATGCGCACCATGGATCTTTTTAAGATTTTTGACACCGTCTATGTGCTCACCAAAGGCGGCCCGGGCTTTTCGACAGAGACCCTGTCGATGTATACCTATAAGGTCGGCTTTTCCCAATACGAAATGGGCTACGCGATGGCGCTGTCTATTGTAACGTTAGTTGGAATTATGCTGATCAGCTGCTTCTATATGCGGCGCAGCAAGAAGCTGGAAGAATAGGAGGTGGACGGCGATGCAGTCGAGACGCAAGAGAAAAACGCTGATCCTATCCATTTTAGTCGTGGGCCTGTTTGTTATATGGACCGTCGTTCCGATTTATATGCTGATTTCTCAATCGGTAAAGCCGGAAAGCATTATGTTTGCCGACCCGCCGAAGCTTTTTTATCAGCCGATTTTTGACCACTTTGTGCGGGTATTTGTCCGCAACGATATTTTAGGCAGCATGATAAACAGCGTGATTGTTTCTGTCAGTACCATGGTGCTCTGCGTGGTGCTGGGAGCTTTATGCGCCTACTCCCTGGCACGGATCAGAATTCCGGGCTCCAAGTTTATTGCGATGTTTATTATTCTAACCCGCACGGTGCCTGCCGGCGCTCTCATGATGCCCATGTACGTGCTGATGCGCGAGCTGGGGCTGGCCACAAGCTATCTGGCGGTAATCTTTGCCCATACGGCTCTGCAGCTTCCTTTTGCGGTGCTGATGATGAAGGGCTTTTTCCAAGATGTGCCCCTGGAGCTGGAGCAAGCCGCCCAGGTGGATGGCTGCTCCAGAATGCGGACTTTTGTGAAGATCTGTATTCCCATGACGGCCCCTGGTGTGGCTACTACCGGAATCATGGTGCTGCTGAACTCCTGGAACGAGTTTATGTTCGCCTTAATTCTCACCGGCAGGGGAACCAGAACGCTTCCCATCGCTATTTCGTCGTTTTTGGGCGCCGTTTCCATTGACTGGGGCGCCAGCTCCGCGGCGGCTACGCTGGCTACCGTACCGATTTTTATCGCGGGCGTGTTCATTCAGAAGTATTTTGTGCGGGGGTTAACCAGCGGCGCGGTAAAGGGATAACCGAATGAAGAATATACATAATTTAGAAGGATGGTTTGATTGAATAACAGTATCATGTTTCAGGAAATCCAAGAGGAGCCTGCTGCGTTAAGAGAATGTATTGAGCAGAATCAGGTCATGGTAAAATTTTTGGCGGAGGAGATCCGGAGCAAAAATCCAAGCTACCTTGTGCTGGCCGCCCGGGGTACAAGCTGCAACGCGGCTAAATTCGCCAAATATGTGTTTGAGACCTATGTGGGGCTGCCTGTAATGATCGCGGCTCCGTCGGTGCTGACCAAATATGGCGGAAAGCTGAAGCTTTCTAACGCGGTGGTGGTTGGAATTTCCCAGTCCGGCGCGGCCCAGGATGTTTGCAGCCTAATCGACAGAGGAAACCGGGACGGTTCGCTGACTGTGGCCATCACCAATACCGAAGGCTCTTTGCTTTCCCAGCGGGCAAAGTTCCACCTTAATTGCTGCGCTGGCCTGGAAAAGAGCCTGGCCGCCACGAAAACCTTTTTGTGCCAGCTTGCCCTGCTGACCCAGCTGGCTGCTCAGCTGTCCGGAGAGCCCTGGCTGCTTGATTTAGTGAAGAGGCTGCCCCGGATTGCCGCGGCGATGCTGGACAGAACACAGGAGCTTTCCCGGATGGCGCACCGGTACCGCTTTATGAACGAGTGCTTTATTTTGGCCCGGGGGCTGAACTATCCTATCGCGCTGGAATTTGGAATCAAGACTCAGGAAACTTCCTTTGTCCGTTCCAGGGCATATTCCGTGGCGAATTTTACCCATGGCCCCATTGCCATGCTGCGGGATTTTATTCCGGTGTTTGTGCTGGCAACCGACGCCGCTACGGATGAAAATACCTGTGAGATGATTAAGCGGCTGAAAAACCAGCGGTGCGACGTGTGCGTGATTACGAATAAACAGGAAATTGCCGATCTGGCGGGAGGGAACGCGGTTCTTCTGCCGCCGGAATGTGAGGGCGTAGCGGGAGGCTTTGCCTGCGCTACGGTGATTCAGCTGTTTGCCTGCGAGCTTTCGGTGCAGCGCGGCAACAACCCCGACGCTCCGGAAGGACTGACAAAGGTGACGGTCACCGTCTGACAGCCGGCGCTCGGTATGACTGACGCGAATATTCCTGCTTTTCGTCCCCTCCGGAGAAGCTTGACCATCCGCGTCGGCGCCGACGTGCCCGAGGGCAAACGGAATAAAGCGCTTGTGGAGCCTGGAGTTCGACGAACAGGCTCCGCAGGCGTTTTGCTTTATTCAAGAGATACCCCGGCTTGTGCAGGGGAGAAAAAGAGCTTCTGCCTCAAACGTTGAGGCGGGAAGGCTGTTGGAAGCCTAGGAAAGCCCTATAAAAAGGCTGGCCTGCTTACGCGTTTAGAGTGCGTGAGAGAAACGCGGGCGATCCATCGGTTCAGAGAGGAAGCTGGCAGCAGTTCCCGAGGTTCTTCCAAAAAGCGGAGCACTTCTGACCGTCTTCTGGAATAAGATAAAGAAGAACTTATCAGGAGGCGATAGCTTGGCAATACGAATATTTATTGATCAGGGCCACAATCCCAGCGGCCACAATGCCGGGGCGGAAGGAAACGGCCTGCGGGAGCAGGATGTCACCTATAACGTGGGAATTTACCTGGCAAGCCTGCTTAATGACGATGTCAGGTTCCAGGCCCGGGTGTCCCGCCCTACGCCGGAAACCGTTCTTGGCATAGATAACGCGACTAGCCTGCAGGAGCGGGTCAATATGGCAAATTCCTGGCCCGCTGATTATTTTATCAGCATTCACTGCAATTCCAACACAAATCCCGAAATCAACGGCACTGAGGTCTATGTTTACCGCGCCAATACCCAGTCCTACTGGCTGGCTCAGCACATTCTCAACGGCATTGTTGAGAGAGTAGGCACCCGGGATAACGGCGTCAGGATCAATCCCTCGCTTTTTGTTCTCCGGCGCACCACTATGCCCGCCGCACTGGTAGAACTGGCGTATCTCAGCAATTGGGCCGACGCCCAAAAGCTGCGGGAGGATCAGTGGGAATTTGCTTGGGGAATCTATCAGGGCCTGCTTAGTTATTTTGGTTTTCAACCTCTTTCGTAAGAAAAGCAGCCGGGTTCAGAACACTGAAAAGTTCGCTCTAAACCCGGCTGCTTTATTGTTTGGAGCCCCATCGGCAGAGGTGGAGGAAGCCCCCCAAAAAGCTTTCGCAGCAAGCATCGGGCGAAGCAAGCCTGCAATGACCGCTTTGCGATGCCGGTAAGCTGTCATTAAAACGGTGACCGCCCGTTTACGGGCAGTGAGGCAAGTGACGCGATGCAAATAAAATTCGCCGCGGCTCAAAATGCTTACCGCCGATAGGCCCTCATAGAGCCCGCCCAGGCCTCTGGTTTTGACGGCGGTTATGGCAGGCTCCAGCTTGCGCGTTCGGAAAAACCGGCGGAAGGCTTCCGCTGGTTTTGTCCTGCTCTTTATCACACTTGGAAACTCCGTTAAAATACCTTTCCCGCAGAGGCTGAGATTACGGCCGCTCGGAACAGCGGTTGGAAAAGGCTAATTGAGAAAGAACCGTAAATTTAGAAAACTGTTTCAGATGTTTTGAAAGGCTTGCAGATAGTAGGGAATGATATTCCTGCTGAGCCTCCGGACGGCTTATCGATATGGCTTGGGATCAACTGAAAAAGCAGAAAATCCGAATGCTTGTCTATGGAAAATAGAAAAAATGATCTACAAAATATTGACTTATCATTTACAGGTGATACAATATATAGTATCAATCTTTTCGAGGAGGACCCGAACTATGGAGCTTTCAAAAAACGCGCTTACCGTATTGGAACGCCGCTACCTCATTAAAAACGGGGAAGGAGTTGTCATCGAGACTGTAGAAGAATTGTTCCGCCGCGTGGCCGGGGCGATTGCCGCGTCAGACCGCCGGTATGATGAAAACGCCGATTGCGAGGCGCTCGCTGACTCCTTTTATAGAATGATGACCAACCTGGAGTTTTTGCCCAACTCCCCAACCTTAATGAACGCGGGGAGGCCGCTGGGTCAGCTGTCCGCTTGTTTTGTGCTTCCGGTGGAGGATACTATGGAGGGCATTTTTGAAACCATTAAGCAGGCGGCGCTGATTCATAAATCCGGCGGCGGGACGGGTTTTTCCTTTTCCAGGCTGCGCCCCTGCGGCAGCGCGGTGAATTCTACCGGCGGCGTGGCGTCGGGTCCCATCAGCTTTATGAAGGTGTTCAATATGGCCACCGAGGCTGTTAAGCAAGGCGGCACCCGGCGGGGGGCCAATATGGGAATCCTACGGGTGGATCATCCGGATATTATGGAATTTATCCACTGCAAAACCAACAATAAGGAAATCACCAATTTTAATATCTCAGTGGGCCTGACAGAGAAATTTATGAACGCTGTGGAGGCGGGAAAGGACTACGAGCTGGTGGATCCTCACGGCGGCAGGGTCACTGGTACGCTGAACGCCCGGGAGGTATTCGAATGCATCGTGGATGCGGCCTGGCACAACGGCGAGCCTGGAATTATTTTTCTGGATCGCCTGAACCGGGACAATGTGGTGCCGAAAGCGGGGGAAATCGAATCCACAAACCCTTGCGGCGAACAGCCCTTATTGCCCTATGAATCCTGCAATTTGGGGTCAATCAACCTGACAAAAATGCTCAGGGAAGAAAACGGCGTTTACTCCTTTGACTGGGACAAGCTGAAGGCTACCGCCAAAAAAGCAGTGCATTTTCTGGATAACGTGATCGACGCCAATAAGTATCCTTTGAAGGAAATCGACTTTATGACCAAACAGACCCGCAAGGTCGGCCTGGGAGTCATGGGGTGGGCGGATGCCCTGCTGCGGCTGAAAATCCCCTACAACTCCGAGCAGGCCGTGCGGCTGGCGGAAACCGTAATGAGAGCGGTGACTGAGGCGGGCCGTGAGGAAAGCCGGGAGCTGGCAAAGGCCCGCGGAACCTTCCCGCTGTTCCAGGAGAGCACTTTGGATCAGGAGCTTCCCCAGCGAAACGCTACGGTTACCACAATCGCCCCGACCGGAACCTTGTCGCTGCTGGCCTCCTGTTCCTCCGGCGTAGAGCCGATTTTTGGTTATGTTTATATCCGGAATATTATGGACGGTACGGAAATGATCGAGGTCAATCCCATTTTGCGGGAGGTCCTGGAGGAAAGAGGCCTGTATTCCGACGAGCTGATGAAAAAGATCGCTAAACAAGGCAGCCTGGAAGGAATTGAGGAAATTCCCGAGGAGATCCGCAGGGTGTTTGTTTCCGCCCATGAGGTCAGTCCGGAATTTCATATCCGTATGCAGGCGGCTTTCCAGCGGCATACGGACAACGCGGTGTCCAAGACCGTGAATTTCTGCAACAGCGCCACACGGGAAGAGGTCGCGGAGGTTTATAAGCTGGCTTTCCGCCTTGGCTGCAAGGGCGTTACGATCTACCGGGACGGCAGCCGCAGCGAGCAGGTGCTGAACATCGGCAAGGTGAAAAAGGATGGCCAGGAGGAATCCCCGGCTGAAGGCGGCCAGGCGGTCATCAAGCCCCGTCCCCGCCCGGATATGACTACCGGCATCACCGAACGGGTGAAGATTGGATGCGGAAACCTCTATATTACGGTGAACTATGACGACAAGGGTATTTGTGAAATTTTCACCAACACCGGCAAGGCAGGTGGCTGTCCGTCCCAGTCGGAGGCTACTGCCCGGCTGGCCTCTATTGCCCTTCGCTCCGGGATTGACGTGAGAAGCATTATCGATCAGCTGAAGGGCATTCGGTGCCCGTCCACCATACGGCAGAGCGGCATGAAGTGTACCTCTTGTCCCGACGCTATCGCTAAGGCGATTGAGCGGGTTTACCAGCAGCAGGTACGGCTGGGACATTGGGCCGAGCCGGAGCTTTCCGCCGCAGAGGGGCCGGCGGCCTCTCAGGCGGAGACCGTAGTGCCGGGCAGAATGCGGTTCTGCCCTGAGTGCGGCGCAAAGCTGGAGCATGAGGGCGGATGCGTCATTTGCCGCAACTGCGGCTACTCCAAGTGCGGTTGATGGCCGAAATTTAATATGCTTTTGAGCAGGCCCAGGCCCGGTTTTCCGGATCTGGGCCTGCTGCGCGCCGCTGACAAGGCAAAAGAAATCCGCTGGTTCGACTTGACGGTTAATAAGTAACATGCGGCGGGGAGAAGAAAAATCAAACGCTTTACAGGGGAGGGCTCTTTTGGGGCCGGCTGATAAAAAGCCGGTTTAACGGCAGAAAAAACCCATGGGAAAATTGACAAACCAGCCGGATTTGCTATAATTGATGTGTCAATTGTTGATAGATCAATTATAAGCGAGGAAGAGCTAAATGGAACGTACTTTTCATATGCTGCTATACAGGGCGTTTCACGCCCAGCGAAGCTATCTCCGGCCATGTTTAGGAGAAATAGGCCTGGTAGTGGGTCAGCCGAAGCTGATCACTTATTTGGCGTGTCACGGCCCTTGCGGACAGCGGGAGCTGGCCGAATATTTTGAGGTGGATTCCGCGGCAGTGTCCCGGATGGTGGACTCCTTGGAAAAGGGCGGTTTTATCACCAGGCGGCCCAACGAGGAGAACCGGCGGTGCAATTCCATCGAGCTGACGGAAAAGGGGCATCGCGCTGATGAAACCTGGCGGGAGCGATGCCGTGAAATGGAGGAGCTTATGCTTGACGGGTTCAGTGCGGAAGAGCGGGAAAGGTTCGCCGGTTATCTTTCCCGGGCGTACCGAAACCTCCGGGGACAAAAGGAGGGCGTTTTATGACGGATCTGAAACGTCTTCTGCGGTACCTGGGACCTTATCGGAGAGATATGGTCATCGGCGCCTTGCTGGTGGTGATTGAAACGGCCTTTGAGCTGTTCATCCCGCTCCTGATGGCGGACTTAATTGATGTAGGGGTAAAAAACCACGATGTCCCGTATATTTTGCAGCAAGGCGTTTATATGGGAATCTGCGCCCTGCTGTCGCTGGTAACCGGTCTGCTGTACGCCCGGTTTGCCGCCCGGGCGGCCTATGGCTGGGGCGCCCGGATCCGGGAGGCCCAGTATCAGAAGGTACAGGGCTTCGCATTTTCCAATCTGGATCATTTCGAGTCCTCATCCCTGGTGACCCGGATGACCACCGACGTAACGGTGCTGCAAAACGCTGTCAACGGCGGCTTTCGGCCTATGGTTCGGGGACCGGTGATGCTGGTGATGGGCGTAGGGCTGTCCTTTTGGATGAACCCAACCCTGGCGCTGGTTTTCCTGGTCTGCGCTCCCCTTCTAGGAGCGGCTCTCTTTTACATCCTTCGAAAGATCGCGCCTCTATACAGCCTGCTGCAAAGGGCGGTGGACCGCTTAAACGGTGTGGTGCAGGAGGGGCTCACCGCTATCCGGGCTGTAAAGGCTTTCGTCCGTGGGGAGTATGAGGAGGAGAAATTCCAGGAGGTCAATACCTCTCTCATGGAAACCAGCCAGAAAACCTTTCAGTACGCGGTGCTGAACCTGCCTGCGTTTCAGCTGGTAATGTATGTGTGCGTCATCCTCATTATGTGGTTTGGCGGCAATATGATTCTAAATTCCACGCTCCAAGTGGGGGAGCTGACTGGGTTCCTGAGCTACGTTTTCCAGGTTATGAACTCAATGATGATGATCTCCAACGTGTTTTTGCTGCTGACCCGGTCGCTGGCCAGCGCTCACCGCATCGGCCAGGTGCTGGAAGAGCAGCCGGCGTTTTCCTCGCCGGAACAGCCGGTCGGCCAGGTGCGCGACGGCAGCGTGGATTTTGACCGGGTATTTTTTAAATATAAGCCGGAGGCGCAGGAGTACGCTCTTTCCGACGTAAGCCTGTCTATCAAGGCTGGACAGACGGTGGGAGTCCTGGGCGGCACCGGCTCGGCAAAAACCACGCTGGTGCAGCTGATTCCCAGGCTGTACGACGCCTCCCGGGGAACCGTGCGGGTGGGCGGCCGGGATGTCCGTGACTACGACCTGCGGGCTTTGCGGGACGCGGTGGGAATCGTGCTGCAAAAAAACGTGCTGTTTTCCGGCACGATTCGGGAAAATCTGCTATGGGGAAATCCGGAGGCGGATGACGACACGCTGTGGGAGGCTTGCCGCAAGGCCAGGGCCGATGAGTTTATTGAGCGGCTGCCCAAGGGAATGGATACCGATTTGGGGCAAGGCGGTGTAAATGTGTCCGGCGGGCAGAAGCAGCGGCTCTGTATCGCCCGTACCCTGCTGAAAAAGCCGAAGGTGCTGATTTTCGACGATTCCACCAGCGCGGTAGATACTGCTACTGAAGGAGAAATCCGCGAGGCGCTGGCAAAATTGACCGATGTAACTAAAATCATCATCGCCCAGCGGATCACGTCGGTGATGGATACAGACCAAATTATCATCCTGGATGACGGTAGAATCCATGGTACGGGCACTCACCGGGAGCTGCTGGAAAAGGATTCTATTTATCAGGAAATTTATGCTTCCCAGATGAAAGGAGAGGAGGACTGATGGCGAAACGGCAAATCACCGGGAAAAAGCCTAAAAATTTCCGCTATACTGTGGAAACTCTGCTGTCCTATTTGGGCCGCCATAAGCTCCTTTTGCTGTGGGTGGCAGTGCTGGTAACAGTGAGCGCCCTGGCGAACCTGCTGGGAACCTATATGATCCGCCCGGTGGTCAATAGCCTGTCCTCGGGGGATATGGGAACGCTGATCGCCGGCGTCGCGGTCACCGGCGTGATTTACGCAGTCGGCGTAGCCGCGGCCTACGGCTATACCCAAATTATGGTGAAGGCCGCTCAAAGAGTGCTTTTCGATATCCGCAGAGATTTGTTTTCCCATTTGCAAACCCTTCCTCTGCGCTTTTTTGACACCAGGCGGCACGGCGATGTGATGAGCTATTTTACCAATGACGTGGACACGATTTCCGACGCCCTGAACAACAGCTTTGCCATGGTGATTCAAAGCTTTATCCAGATGGCGGGGACATTGCTGATCCTTTTCATTCTCAACTGGCAGCTTTCCCTTATTGTTACTGTATGCTATGGGGCGATGTTCCTCTACATCCGTTTCAGCGGCAAGCGGAGCAAGGCCTATTATACCATGCAGCAGAAAAGCCTGGGAGAGCTGGACGGCTATATTGAGGAAATGGTCAACGGCCAGAAGGTGGTAAAGGTCTTTAACCATGAGGAAGAAAATATGCAGGGCTTCCGGGAGAAAAACGAGGCGCTCAGAAAAGCGGGAACCGGCGCCCAGGCCTTTGCCGCCACAATGATCCCCGCGGTGGTGAGCATTTCCTATATCAACTATGCCATTGTGGCCATTTTGGGCGGTATTATGGCCTTACAGGGCATGACGGATGTAGGAAGCCTGGCCAGCTATTTGGTGTTTGTCCGGCAGGCCGCCGCGCCGATCAATCAATTCACCCAGCAGGGAAATTTTCTGCTGGCCGCCCTGGCAGGCGCGGAGCGGGTATTCGAGGCCATGGCCCAGCAGCCGGAAAAGGACGAAGGCAAGGTGGAGCGGGTTCACGTCGAAGCCGATGGGGCAGAGGAGCAATGGGCATGGCGCCGAGAGGACGGAACCCTGGTGCCTTTGCGGGGAGACGTGCGCTTTCGGGAAGTGTACTTTGGCTATGATTCCGGGCATCCCATTTTGAAGGATATCAGCCTCTACGCTAAGCCGGGGCAGAAAATTGCATTTGTAGGCTCCACTGGCGCGGGGAAAACCACCATTACCAATCTGATCAACCGCTTTTACGACGTGCAGGAAGGCAGCGTAATGTACGATGGCTTTGACGTCCGAGAGATTAGAAAGAAGGATCTGCGCCGGTCGCTGGGCATTGTGCTTCAGGACACTCATCTCTTCACCGGAACCATCGCGGACAATATCCGGTTCGGCAAGCTGGACGCCGGCCAGGAGGAAATCGAAAGGGCGGCCAAAATTGCCAACGCGGATTCCTTTATCCGCCGGCTGCCCCAGGGCTACCAGACAGTGGTAACAGCGGACGGCGCCAATCTGTCTCAAGGCCAGCGGCAGCTTCTGGCTATCGCCCGCGCCGCCATAGCAAACCCCTCGGTGCTGATTCTCGACGAGGCCACTTCCTCCATTGATACCCGTACAGAGGCTTTAATTGAAAAGGGGATGGACCGGCTGATGGAAGGGCGCACAGTGTTCGTCATCGCCCACCGCTTGAGCACAGTTCGCAACGCCGATGCTATTATGGTGCTGGAGCACGGGAAAATCGTAGAGCGGGGCAGCCATCAGGAGCTGTTGGCACAAAAGGGGATTTATTACCGCCTTTATCATGGGATGCTGGAACTGAGCTAATAGGCGGGTGCTGAAATCAGCGAAGGAGGGCTTTGCCTCCGTCAAGCGGTCAGACCGCGGCGCCGATGATGGGGAGCCAACATAAACTGAGATAGGCTCCCCGGAGCCCTCAAAAGCGCAGAAGGCCGAAGCTAAACTCAATAAGGCCGCATGGCCGGCCGCGTGTCGGCCCCATGATATCACAAAGCCTGAAAATGAAAAGCTCAGTCTAATAGGAGAAATACCAATAACGGGAGGAAGTGCCGTGCGTTTAAAAAATGGAATAGTATTGGATCAGGATTTTATTCTGTCGCCAAAGGATATTGAGGTCCAAGGAGAATGGATTACGGCTCTGACGCCTTGGCGGGATGAGGAGCCGGGCGGTTGGATTGATCTTTCCAATAAGCTGGTGATCCCCGGGTTGATTGACCAGCATATTCACGGATGCGGCGGCTTCGATGTGGAGGACGCCTCTCTGGAGGCGCTGGCCGCTATGTCGGAAGAACTGGCCAGGCATGGGGTTACCTCCTTTTGTCCAACCGTGATGGCCAGGCCCATTGAGGGGCTTCCTCCCATTCTGGATATGATCCGCGCGGGTCAAAGACAGGGCCTGCCGGGGGCCTATGTTCACGGCGCCCGGCTGGAGGGCCCTTATTTATCGCCGCTGAAAAAGGGAGCGCAAAAGGAAAGCTGTCTCAGCAAGCCGGACGCCGGGGAATTCTTAGCACTGTGGAATCGGTATCCCGGCCTGATTAAAATTGTGGACTTAGCGCCGGAGCTGGAGGGCGCCGAAGATTTTATCCGGCGGGTTCGCTCCAGGTGCGTGATCTCTATGGCACATACAGCGGCTTCTTACGAGGGAGCGTTAGAAGCATTTCGTCAAGGAGTGGGCCAGGCCACCCATTTGTTCAACGGCATGGCTGCTCTCGGCCATCGGGAGCCAGGTCCGGCAGGCGCGGTGCTGGACAGCGAGCAGGTTCGGGCGGAGCTGATTTGTGACGGGATTCATATCCATCCGGCAATGCTGCGGCTGGCGTTCCGGATACTGGGAAGTAGGGCGGTGGTTGTCAGCGATTCTATGCGGGCCGCTGGTATGCCCGACGGAGAATACACCCTGGGAGGCCAAAAGGTTTGTGTGCGCCGGGGTGCGGCCCTATTGCGGGATGGCACCTTGGCGGGATCCACTACGAATCTGCACCAGGAGCTGCGAAATCTGCTGAGGTTTGGGATTCCTCTGGCGCAGGCGGTAAAAGCGATGACTTTAAATCCGGCGGTTCAGCTTGGCGCGGATAAAACTACGGGGAGTATTCAGCCCGGGAAATACGCCGATTTGGTCGTGCTGGACCAGGACTATGAAATTTTTATGGTGCTGGTAAAAGGGAAGATCCGCTGGTGCGGAAACCGGGCTCCTGCTGAATGCCCATGACGACGGCGGTGCGGCCTGTTTACAAGGGAAATACGATCTGAACCAAACGGGGGATTTTCTCCCGCTAGGGCTTTGCCCTAGGATTCAGACCTTTCTCCATGCATACATCCCTGGAGCATAGCTGCAAGATGGGCTAAAAGATGATTTCAAATAAAAAAGTGCCTCTGAGATCAGCGCGAGAGCAAAAAGAAAGAAGAAGAAAAAAGGACTGGGCAAAAAGAAATTTGGTGATCGGCGGCTATATGTGGTATAATAACCTCACACTGCCAATGACGGCAAAGCTACCGATGGAATGATAGGGGTCTAGGGTTAAGCCTATAGGAAAGAAACGGCAGGCCTTTTTTACAAGAGCGGGAAGCTTGACCTATGCCGGCCTTATACAGCTTATCATAGATTTAAAAGAGTTTCTTCCTTTTTCAAAACGAATATTTTTTGTAAGATGGATAGCAAAATATTTATTATTTAGAGGCAGTATACCTTAAAAAGAACAACAGCCTGCGGTTGCGCGGAAAGGATTTTTATGGCGATCAATAAGTTTATGCGCCTTGCTCTGAAGGTGCTGTCCTATCCGGATATTGACATTCGAAAGACCTATCCGCTGGAAAGGTCTATCCGCTATTTAAGACTGCCGGCCCTCCTGCCGAAAGACCGATGGCAGGATCATACCATTGTGTCTGAGGGAAGAAAGATTCTCACCAGAATTTATACTCCAGAGGACAATACAGGGAAAAACACACTGCTGTTTTTCCACGGAGGAGGATGGGTGACTGAAAGCATTGACACCTACAATAAGGTGTGCGACGCTTTGGCGCGGGCGGCCCGAAGCCGTGTGATCTCGGTGGAGTACCGTTTGGCACCGGAGCATCCGTTTCCTCAGGGGCTGGATGATTGTTACGCTGCTGCCCGGGAGCTGTTTGTCAGGCCGAAAAGCTTTGGCTTTGACCTGGGTAGGGTGACAGTGATCGGCGACAGCGCCGGCGGTAATCTGGCCGCAGCGGTTTCCTTACGGGCGCGGGATGAAGGAGAATTTTATATTCCCCGCCAGATTTTGATTTATCCGGCTACCTATTACGACCACAGCGAATCGTCGCCGTTCGCCTCAGTGATGGAAAACGGGAGCGAATATCTTTTGACCTCCAGGAGAATCTGCGAATATATTGATCTTTACAAGCGGGATGACGAGGATTTAAAAAATCCGTATTTTGCGCCGCTTTTGGCAAAGGACTTTTCCGATCAGCCGGATACCCTGATCATTACCGCTGAGTTTGATCCCTTGCGGGATGAGGGGGAGGCTTATGGCAGAAAGCTGCGGGCGGCGGGGAGCCGGGTGACTATTTACCGGATGCGGGACGCCTTGCACGGCTTTATGGGGCTGGGCACCGGTTATATTCATGTGCGCCGGGCCCATGCCCTGATTAACACGTTTTTAAACGGGGGTGAAAGGGATGAATCAGGCAGGTAGCTGGCTTAAGCTGGATAACGCGGGCAAGATTTTCCCTTCCACCAGCGGCAAGCGGAATACCGGAGTGTTCCGCTTTTCCTGCGAGCTGACCGAGCGGATCCAGAAGGCGCCGCTGCAGCAGGCTCTGGATCAGACGCTGGAGTGCTTTCCCCATTTTTTGTATATTCTTAGAAACGGCCTGTTTTGGTATTATCTGGAGGCCGGAGATCTTCGGCCTAAGGTTCATGAGGAAAACACGGGGGTATGCTCCCAGCTGTTTTACCGGAACCAGCGCCACCTGCTGTTCGATGTAAGCTATTACCGCAACCGGATTAATTTGGAGGTTTATCACGCCCTGACAGATGGCACCGGCGCGCTGCAATTTTTGCAGTATCTGCTATGCGCCTACCTCTCAGCGGTCCATCCCGGCCAGGTTCCCAGAGAGCTGGCCGACGAGCTTTCCCCGGCTCCAATTTCTTCCAGGGCGGAGGACAGCTTTAAAAAATATTATCAGCATGTGAAAAAAGTGAGGTCCGGCCTGCCGGGCCGGGCGTACCGCCTTACCGGCAGATTCAGCGAGGAGTACCGGGTCACGGAAGGACTGATGTCCTGCCGGAAGGTATTGGATTTGGCAAAAGCTTATGACAGTACCCTTACGGTTTTTCTTTGCGCTCTGCTGATGATCTCTATCCACCGGGAGATGATGCTTTATAAGGAGAAAAAGCCGGTGGTGATTACGGTTCCGGTGAATCTGCGCCAGTATTTTTCTTCGGAAACTACCCGGAACTTTTTTGGAAATATCCGGGTGGCCTATCGGTTTCAGGAAGGAGAAGAAAACCTGGAGGATATCATCGCTTCACTGAAAAGCTCTTTTGAGCGGGAGCTTACGCAGGACCGGCTGAAAAGCCGGATCAGCGGTTATATGGCGGTGGAGCGAAATCCCTTCGCGAAGATCGCTCCTTTATCCTTTAAAAATTTTTGCCTGAGAATCGCCCGCCGCGTTTCCGACTTTGGAGAAACGATGGTGGTTTCCAACGTGGGAAAGGTAAAGCTTCCGGAAGAAATCTCGCCATTTGTGGAAAGCTTTTCGGTATTTGCCAGTACCGCTAAGCTGCAAGTTTGCGTCTGCTCCTGCGGCGACACGCTGTCCGTTGGCTTTAGCTCACGGTATGAGGATACGGATATCCAGCGGAATTTCTTTCGCCTGCTTTCCGGTATGGGAGTTGATGTCGAGATCAAGAGCAACGCCTCGGTTAGAGAGAAGGATTAGTCTATGCTTTATTGTAAATCCTGCCGCGTGTGGGTGGCGGGCACACATCAGCGCTGCCCCCTGTGCGGAGGAAATCTGTCCGGGAAAAGGGAGGAGGCTCCCAGCTATCCGGAGCTTCCGGAAAATAGAAGCTTTACCAAGCGCCTGATCCAAATTATTTCAGGCGCAGCCCTGACCGCAGCCATCATATGTGTCACGGTCAACCTATTGGTGCCTACCGGGATTTGGTGGTCACTGTTCGCTGTGCTGGGCTTGGGCTGCGGATGGCTTTGGGTGGTGGTAGGCATTGTAAAAAAGGCGAAGCTGCTGAACAATATCGTCTGGCAGCTGGTTCTGATCTCCGGGGTCGCCTTCCTGTGGGATTGGCTTACCGGATGGAGAGGCTGGTCAGTTGATTATGTGTTTCCTTCTGTCTGCATCGGCGCTATGCTGGCGGTGATCATCCTCTCCCGGGTGCTCCGGATGCCGGACCGGGATTATATGATTCATTTAATCCTCTGCGCCGTTCTGGGCGTCGTTCCCTTGGTTTTTCTGTTTACCGGAGTGCTTGGGGTCATCGCTCCCTCGGTGATTTGTACCGCGGCCAGCCTGATTGTGATTTCCCTTCAGCTTATTTTCAACTGGAAAGCCATGTATCGCGAAATTCACAAAAAGCTTCATTTATAAGCTGGAAAAGGGAGAAGGAACAGAGCGCTGGGATATAAGGCGTAAAAATAAGCTTACGGCGGCAGAAGGGCTGAATAAGGGCTTGTATGAAATTTATGAAGGGGGGCTCCGCTTGCATGCGGAGCCCCCTTTTCCAGTGCTTCGTTCTATATGGATTACCTTTATTCCTGTACATTAATAATCACTTTCATGGTGGTTTCCCGGTTGTCGTCGATGTATTGGTAAGCCTTTAGGTAATCCCGGAAGGCGAAATGCTTGGAAACCAGGGGAGCCAGGGTAACCTTGCCTTCATTGACCAGCCGGATGGCATCCAGGTAGTCCTCGTTGCGGTACATCATGGTGGTGTTCAGGTCCAGTTCGTGATCGTTGAGAACCGCGAGATCTACCTTGGCCATGGAGGCGAACACCGCCACCAGGATAATAGTGCTGCCCTTTCTGGCATATTTAATCGCTTGCCCCATGGTGATGTCGTTGCCGGCGCAGTCGTAAATCACGTCGGCTTTGTCCGGGCCGAAGTATTCCAGCATAGCGTCGCCAAAGTCGGTATTTTTCGTATTAACACAGTAATCTGCGCCGCACTCCTTGGCTTTTGCCAGGCGAACGTCGCTGATGTCGGTGACCATAACGCTCTGGGCTCCCATGCCCTTGGCCGCCTGGGCAACCAAAATTCCAATAGGTCCGGCGCCAAGAACAGCAATTTTCAGGCCGGTAACGTCTCCCGCCTGCCTGATGGCGTGAACGGCGACAGCTAATGGCTCGATCATAGCGCCCTCGTCAAAGCTCATATCCTCCGGCAGAGGGGTGACCTTTTGAGCGTCTACCGCAAAATAATGGGAGGCTACGCCGGTGGTCTGGAAGCCCATGACCTTCAGCTCCTCGCAGAGATTATACTTTCCGTGGCGGCAGGGATAGCATTTTCCGCATACCACCTGAGGCTGAATCGTGACCTTCTGCCCGACGGAAAAACCTTCCACCCCTTGTCCAATCTGGGCGATTTCACCGGAAACCTCATGGCCTTGGGTAACCGGATATTTGGTGAAGGGATGCTTCCCGTGATACACATGGATATCCGAACCACAGATTCCGATCTTTTGTATTTTGACCAGTACCTGGCCGGGCTTTACCTCGGGCACCGGCACCTCGTTAAACTCGATCACGCCCGGGGCGGTCATAACCTGCTGCAGCATAAACGACACTCCTTCTTATCGAAAATCTTTTATAAAATAATTTCTAGAAGTATAATTTCAATGTACCACATTTTCTCCATTTGTCAAGAGAAAAGGGAAAAATAAAAGTGGGCTTTCCTGTTCGCAAAAAAGCAAAAAGAAAATTTTTTGAAAAAAGGGTTGACAAACGGGGCATCCAGGCGTAAGATAATAACAAATTTCAAACCAAGAAACCGTGGAGCAAGAAAAGTAAGTAAAGACGGGTGTATCAGAGAGCCGCTGGCTGGTGTGAATGCGGCAGCATAGAATTTACTGAATGGCCTTGCGAGGGCGGCCTGAAACCGAAAGATTCGGGAGTAGGCGTCGACGGGAGCCCTGTCCGTTATCAGCGGGGTGCATATGATAGTATGTAAATTGAGTGGATGGTTATAATCATCAAACCGGGTGGTACCGCAGAAGTTAAGGCTTTTGTCCCAGTAATTGGGACAAAGGTCTTTTTTATTTTTATTTTTCAAGGAGTGATTCAAATGGTAAAGGTTCCCCACAGACTGTATTTGAGCGAAGACGAGATGCCGAAGCAATGGTATAACCTTCGTGCCGATATGAAAGAGCTTCCCGATCCCATGATCAATCCGGGCACAATGAAGCCCGCCGCAGTAGAGGATTTATATCCGGTTTTCTGCGAGGAGCTGGCGAAGCAGGAAATGAACAATACGACCCGCTATATCGATATTCCGGAAGAAATTCAGGAGATGTACAAAATTTACCGTCCGTCTCCGTTGATCCGCGCCTACAATCTGGAAAAGGCGCTGGGCACCCCGGCGAAGATTTATTATAAATTTGAGGGCAACAATACCTCCGGCAGCCATAAGCTGAATTCCGCGATTGCCCAGGCCTATTACGCCAAGAAGCAGGGAATGAAGGGATTGACCACCGAAACCGGAGCCGGCCAGTGGGGCACCGCTCTTTCCGAGGCCTGCTCTTACTTTGGAATTCCGCTGACGGTATATATGGTAAAGGTTTCCTATGAACAGAAGCCATTCCGCAAGGCTGTCATGCAGACCTTTGACGCCGGCGTGATCGCCAGCCCCAGCAATACCACTAATGTGGGCCGCCAGATTCTGGCGGAGGACCCGGACTGCACCGGCAGCCTGGGGTGCGCGATCTCGGAGGCGGTGGAAAAGGCGGTATCCACCGAGGGCTACCGTTATGTGCTGGGCTCGGTGCTGAACCAGGTGCTGCTGCACCAGTCCATTATCGGGCTGGAAAGCAAAATCGCCATGGAAAAGCTGGAGGAATATCCAGATGTGGTTATTGGCTGCGCCGGCGGCGGCTCCAACCTGGGCGGCCTGATCGCTCCCTTTATGCAGGATAAGCTGCTGGGAAAGGCGGATCCGCGCATCATAGCCGTAGAGCCCGCCTCATGCCCCTCCTTCACCAGAGGAAAGTATGCTTATGACTTCTGCGATACCGGAAAGATCACACCGCTTGCCAAGATGTATACCCTGGGCTCCGGCTTTATCCCTTCTTCTAATCATGCCGGCGGCTTAAGGTATCATGGTATGTCTCCTATTCTTTCCAAGCTGTATCATGACGGCTACATGGAGGCGGTTTCCGTAGAGCAGACAAGAGTCTTTGAGGCGGCGGTGGAATTCGCCAAGAAGGAAACGATCCTCCCGGCGCCGGAATCTGCCCACGCTATCCGCGCGGCGATGGATGAAGCGCTCAGGTGCAAGGAGACCGGCGAGAAAAAGACCATCCTTTTCGGCCTGACTGGTACCGGTTATTTCGATATGACCGCTTACTCCGCTTATTTGGAGGGACGTATGACGGACTATATTCCTACAGACGAGGATCTGCAAAGAGGCTTCAACGGCCTGCCGAAAATCCCGGGAATCCAGGAATAAGCTTAAAGAAGGACAATTGCTCCTGCGGCTTCCGGTCTCTTGCAGGTTCCGAGACTGCTGGACAAAGCCGCCCCTTGGAAAAGGAAATTCCCTTTCCAAGGGGCGGCTTTCATAAACGCGGTAAGGTTGATTTAAGCATATAAAGGCTTTGTGCTTTTTGGCGTTTTTCGCGGAAAACACAAAGCGAGGAGGGAAAATGAGATGAATTCCGAGACGGTAATGCTTCTCCAGATTCCTTAAAAGGCTGTGAGCCTGTAATTGTAGAATGGTTTAATGTTTGTCGGACTTACGCTTCCTCATAGGTATGATCGCAAAGCTCATGGATTTTTTCCCGAAGCTTTAGAAAGTCGTCAAAAGCGCCGGGCTTTTGGGAGGGATTCCGAAGCAAAGCAGCCGGATGAAGGGTTGCCATCATGACCACGCCGTTTTTCTCAAAGAAGACACCGTGCTCCTTAGTGATTTTGATGTCTGGCTTGATGATTTTCGCGGCGGCGATTCTGCCAAGGCATACGATAATTTTCGGACGAATTAGAGCTGTCTGGTTCCGCAGCCAGTCGATACAGGCCTCCTGCTCCTCCGGTAAGGGATCCCGGTTTTGCGGAGGACGGCATTTGACGATGTTGGCAATGTAAATGTTTTTCTCCCGGCTTAAGTCCACGGCGGCGAGCATTTTGTCCAGAAGCTGCCCGCCGCGCCCGACAAAGGGTTCCCCTTGCAAATCCTCATTTTCTCCAGGGCCTTCCCCGATGAACATGACCTCGGCGGTTTCTACGCCTATACCGAAAACCACATTGTGACGGCCTTCGCAAAGACCGCATTTATGACATTGGAGGCAGGCTTCTTGTAAGCTGTTCCAAGTTTCATACATAGCTTCTTCTCTCCGTTCTGATGAATTTTTCCCTCGGCCTGCTTAACAGCGGCAGGCGCGTGAGTTTGAGACCACGTTGTCTGGTCAGATAGTACAGGATGTGCTTAATTTGCGCGGCCTGCCAGCCTACGCCGCTGGCCGCCATGAAACTCTATATGCGGATAAACTGATACGGGAGGCTGGGCTTTGCCGTTTCCTATTAGGAAGCATAGGCCATTAGAGTCAGGCTTTTAAAAATACGATTGCATGAAAAGCTGCCGCCGCGCCGTATATGCGCCGCCGCGACTACCTGCCGGGTAGAAACGGCTCTGTATGCCGTTTTCGGTAAAATAGCTGCTGAACCTGCGGCGGGATACGTGTTTTTCGCATTTGACAACTGAGCCGCCCCTCATAATGTAATAATAATTATACCATAAAAACGCTTAAAAGGGAAAAAATTAAAAGGATTTAGTTGAATTTTGCGGCGTGGGGTTGTATGATAATAATATCAAAAATGAATCAATCAGGAGTGTATGAGTTATGAAAGTTATGGTTGAAACCTCCGCGCGTCACGTGCATCTGTCCCAAGAGGACTTGGATACCCTGTTCGGAAAGGGATATCGGTTGACCAATAAAAAGGATCTTTCCCAGCCAGGACAATTCGCCTGTGAGGAAAGAGTTAGCGTAATTGGGCCCAAAGGAGAAATGAAGGGTGTTTCCATTTTAGGGCCTGTCCGCCCTGCTTCTCAGGTAGAGCTCTCTCTGACTGATGCCAGAAAGATCGGTATCGCGGCTCCCATCAGGGAATCCGGAGATATCGCCGGCACGCCAGGCTGCAAGCTGGTTGGACCCGCGGGCGAAGTAGAACTGAAGGAAGGCGTGATCGCTGCTAAGCGTCATATCCATCTGGATCCTGCCGCTGCTGAAAAATTTTCTTTGAACGATAAGCAGGTAGTTTGTGTGAAGCTGGAGAGCGATGGCCGCAGCCTGACCTTTGGAGATGTGGTGGTGAGAGTCAGCCCTAAATTTGCCCCTGCTATGCATATTGATACCGACGAATCCAACGCTGCTGGATTAAAAGGCACGGTAGACGGAGAAATTCTTGCCTGATAAATAGAATACATAACATAAAGCCCTGGAAAGATTTAATCTTTCCAGGGCTTTATTGCTATTTCCCCTGCGCAGCCAGTTTTGGCCGCGCAAGGAAAACAAAAATTCCAGTATCCGGCGGAAAGTGTTGATAACAGGGCAATAAAGCAAAAAAGGTTTATCTGATTTCCTAAAATGGATTTGCAATTAGGAAGAAAGACGCTGATAAAGAGAAGGAATTAGATTTTTAAGGGTTATTATAAGGGTATCAATAGAATAGCCCTAATGAATGGATAGGTCTGTTTGTACAACCGTAAATCCAGACGGAGCAGAATTTAATTTTTCTTCTTTTGAACCTTCTTTTTCGTGCCGTCCGGCTCCAAAATTGACATGTTTTCTAATTGGGAGACCAGGTTTTTCCTAACACTGTCCAAATATTCCTGGCGGAGCCTTTTCTGTTCCTGGGCTTCCTCTGGGGTAAGGCCCTGGGCCTTGGCTTTGCGTGCCAGCTCGTTGATTCGTTGGATAGCTTCTGGTGTCATAGGGGTAAAACCTCCTTAAGCCTGGATAGCAGAAAACAGCTTTTCAATCAACATCGGGCCTGCTTCAACATAATTACCCGTTTGCTTTGCGGTTTCCTCACAGAAGCAGGAAACACCGCTGCATTGCTCTCGAGCGCTGTCGTAAATTAGGTAGGGAACCGGATCGGAAGCATGGGTTTTGGTCGACAAAGGAGTGGGATGATCCGGCAGGACCATGATTCGGAAAGGACCTGCTTCCCTGAGAGCCGCTGTCAGGGGAGTTAATATTTTTTCGTCGATCAGTTCGATCGCCTTAATCTTGTTTTCCATTTCCCCGCGATGGCCGCATTCGTCAGGCGCTTCTACATGGATATAGACAAAATCCTGTCCCTTGCGGAATTCTTGAAGAGCAGCCTCCATTTTTCCAGTAAAATTAGTATCGATATAGCCGGTAGCGCCGTCTACGTCTACTGAGGACATTTTAGCGCACAAGCCGATTCCCTTGATGAGGTCTACAGCGGAAACAACGGAGCCCTTCTTATGGAATTTTGATTCAAAGCTGTCGAGACGGGGACGTTGGCCTTCGCCCCAAAGCCAGATAGAATTAGCCGGGCGTTTTCCTCGCTTGATCCGGTCTAGGTTGACAGGATGGCTCTTTAAAAGGTTATAGCTTTGCACCATGAGTTTATAAAGCTCTGAGACATAAGGCCCGTTTGGGATATATTGAGTAATTTTGCGGCCGGTAATGTCATGGGGAGGAGTAAGAGTACCAGGATGGGGCTGCCCATTTTTCCACACCAGGCAATGACGGTAGCTGACGCCAGGATAAAAATGAAAGATCTCGCTGCCTAGCTTTTCCTGGATATATTCGATTAAAATTTTTGCTTCCTGAGAGGAGATGTCGTCAGCACAGTAGTCGACCATCATCTTATCCTGATAGCTGTGATCCTCAGAAAGGGTTACAAGATTGCAGCGCAGGGTGACGTCAGTGTCCTGAAGATCAATGCCGATAGAAGCGGCTTCTAAGGGAGAACGCCCGGTGTAATATTGGGCTGGATCGTATCCCATCACGGAAAGATTTGCCACATCACTGCCAGGTTTCATACCATCGGGAACAGTTTTTACCAGACCTACCTGGCCTTTAGAGGATAAGAAATCCATGCAGGGCTTTTTTGCCACAGACATGGGCGTTTGATCTTTTAAAGCGGAAATGGGGTAATCCGCCATGCCATCGCATAATACTACGGCGTATTTCATGTGAATCCTACTTTCCTAAGTGTGATATGTGATCCTTTTGCTTTCCCTATTATAGTACGCAAAGCGATTCGGTTCAAGTGAAAAATAGTTTGTGCATAGGATTGGATGTCCTGGGAAATGCTATTTTAGGTCCTGAAAAAATAAAATAGAAAAATAGCTTGACTTTTATGGAAAAATTAGTATAATAGTTATTGCTGTTTGATGCGGAATTGTGTAAGGGTAGCACGACAGACTCTGACTCTGTTTGTCTGGGTTCGAATCCTAGTTCCGCAGCCATGAATCAGCCCCGGTATTTTTGATGTTCCGGGGCTTGATTTTACTATCGAGGTGTGGCTCAGTTTGGTAGAGCGCTACGTTCGGGACGTAGAGGCCGTGTGTTCGAATCACATCACCTCGACCAAGAAGGGGTGACGAAATAGATGTCACCCCGATTTTTTTCAGTATTCATGCGGGTTTCCGGGCTTTTTAGGGCCGGTTTTTCAAAATCGCCCCACCGTGGATGTCCAACCCCCAAAAGAGCAAAAAAACCGCTTTCCTAATAAAAATAGGGAAGCGGCTTTGTCATTTTTTAGACACCGACAGAAATAATTTTCGATGGCCCGTCCGGGATGTCCTGGGGATTGATAGGGGTAGGAGACGCTGGGGGTCGACCTGCAGCCGGGACGGAAGAAACGATTAAGCGTTCCGGGAATACCTGTTTCGTTCTTGCCAGTCGATAGGCTTCAGGTTTGAAGGAACCTCCGATCAGGTGGCCATTCAGGACGTCAGGCTTTTTCCACAGAACTGCTCCGCCATTGCTGTTTACCCGGAATTAATATAGGAAGAACCCTCTGTGCTCCTTATGGACATAGGTGGCTGGACTGTGGGCCTCATGCGGCTGGACAATGGAATCCCCAACGCCTCCACCTGCCGAAGCCTGGAACTAGGCATGATCCGATGCATCGATGAAGCGAAGGAACAGGTCCGCCGGGAGACAGGCTTGTCCGTTACCGATGCCCAGGTGGAACGTGTACTGGCAGGACAAAGCTACAGCATGGACGAGAATGCCCGGAGTGTCATTCAAAAACAGGGGCGGATTTACACAGAAGCCCTGCTGTCCGCAGCCATGGAAGCAGGCTTCGATTTAAAAGCAGTCCCGGCAGTGATGCTGGGCGGCGGAGCCTCCGTGATCCAGCGGGGAATCCGGCCCCAGGACGGCCTGCGGCGGGTTTTTACCCTTTTAGACGATAAAGTAAACGCCGAAGGTTTCGAGCGGATTTTGGGCCAGCTTTCGGGAGGTGTGAGCAAGAAATGAGCAGGCCCCGTTTTTCCTTCCGTCCCAACCTGCAGAACGAAGAACACAGAAAAGCATGGGATCTCCTGCAGTCAGTGACGGAAGGACAGCGCAATACCTTTATCGCGCGGGCAATTCTGGAAAACGTCCGGCAGGACACTCTGGAAAATACCCTGCGCCGGGTTTTGCGGGAAGAACTTCGATTCTCCCCTGTTCAGCCGAAAGCCGGGCAGGAAGATCCCATCCCCCAGGAAATGCTTCATTTTTTGGATACCCTCTCATGATTCCGAATTGTTTGGGTATGGCTATTATAGCAGCCATAATGAAGTTAGTAAAGGGGGCGCAGACTATGATTCGATATGATCCATTGTGGAAAACCATGGCAAAGAAAAAGGCAACCACTTATACCTTAAGGGTGACCTTCGGCATGAGCCATGCAACAGTGCAAAGACTCCAGTCTAATCTCCCGGTTACCACACATACGCTGGATAAGCTGTGCAAATCTTTAGACTGTAGGCTAGAGGACATTGCCGAGTATGTACCGGATGATCCCAAATAGCTAAAAAGCGCCTGGCAACTGCCAAGCCCCGCCTTTTGCAAGGCGGGGCTTTTTTGCGTTTCAAGCGTTTTTCCGGCATTGTTGGCTGTGACGTATGTGAAGGCTTTTTTCCCTGAATGTTCATTGGTATTGGTGATGGATGGTTTGGAGTATGCTTGTGCTACCCAAAGGGGAAAACCAATAAAAAGGAGAGAAAGAAGAATGGAGCTGAAAGGCATCACCTGCAGAATCCCGCTGGAACTGCACAACCGAATCAGCGGGGAAATCCGGGAAATGGGAAGCACCATGGGCCAATTCGTCGAAATGATTATTCGAGAGCATTATGAGAAAGGGGAAAAGAAAATGATGGAAAAAGGAAGGGCCTTAGCGTTTCAGGTAAGCGAGGAACTGTTTCAAAAGGTAAAGGAGTACCTGGCATGGTATGAGAAAACGTACCACCGCCGCCTCACCCAAAAGGAATTTGTGATCGGCCTGATCGAGGAAGCGCTGGAAGAACTGGAAGCAGAAATGGAAAAAGAATCCCAGGACAGCGAAGCCCCTGCCGGGCAGGAAGGAGCGGAAAGCAGCGATCCAGAAGAATGGGACGAAAGCGAAACCCCAGCCGAACAGAATGGAGCGAGAAGCTGGGATCAGGAAGAACCTACAGGAGAGGAAGAAGAAGATTACATTGTGGAGAACAACTGGGATGAAACCGAAGATGGAGAAGATGAGGACGGAACCCAGGAAACAGACATAGAGGATCAGGATGAGGAAACCGGGACTGACAACGCCAATGAACCCGACGAATTATCCGATACAGAAGAAATCTGCATATAACCACGGCACAAAGCCAATCACCCCGCAGGGACCACAGCGCCCTGCGGGGCTTTTTTCATAGATATTACCGAGAATCAGCGAAAGGGGTGAATGCCCATTGGCGGATTAAAAAAGCAAATTAAAAGAATTAAAAAAAGGGGCGTGAGACAGAAAACCATACGGTATTTAGACCTATTCTCAGGAATCGGAGGATTCCGGGAAGGACTCACCCAAGCCGGAGGATTGGGACACTGCGAGATCGATCAGCACGCCGACCGCAGCTACCGGGCGCTGTTTGATACTGAAGGAGAGTGGTTTTGTGACGATATCCGAAAAGCAGACCCCGAAGAACTGCCGGACGTTGAACTCCTGTGCGGAAGATTTCCCTGCCAGGCTTTTTCAATTGCTGGAAACCGGGGAGGATTCGCGGACCCAAGAGGTATCCTGTTCTTTGAAATTGTCCGGCTGGCTGCGGTAAAAAGACCTGCGTATCTGCTGCTTGAAAATGTATCTTATGTATTGAAGTGCATAAGGTACATTTTCAAATAAATTCGACAGGGGGGAATAAAATGTTAAAAAGCAAGCACACTGTCCCGGCTGGACCTATGTCCGTAGGTGGGCTTTGGGGACACAGGCTGAAAGATTCTGTCACCCGCTGGTCTCTCCAGGTAAACGAGGACACACTGCTGGACTGCTTCCGCCATCGTCCGGGGAGACAGTCGTTCATTGGGGAGCACGCGGGAAAATTCCTAGACGGAGCTATTCTGGATAACCTGATTGTCGAGGATCCCTGGCTTTGGGAAAAGATCGACCGAGTAGTCCGGGAACTTATGGCCTGTCAGGAACCGGACGGTTATCTTGGCACCTATACGCCAGATATGCGCTGGATCGGACGGGCAACCGAGCGGGAGGAAAACAACGCCTGGGATGTGTGGGTCGCCAAATATTGCCTGCTGGCGCTGCTGCGCCATGACCAGCTGCACAGCAGTCCGGCCGCCTGCGACTGTGCCCGCAGGATTATTCGGCAGCTCGCCGCTGTTTTCGGCGAGCAGGGAACTCATAATTTGAACACCTCCGATTGTCACGCCGGATTAGCCAGCGGTTCTGTGCTCGAGGTTCTTGTTTTATGGTATCAGCGGCTGAAGGATGAGGACATCCTGCCCTTTGCCCGCTATATCGTTACTTATTATTAGACCGACCAGGCGCCTGCTACACCTCATCTGCTTTCCCGTATGACACAGCTTCCCTACGGACTGAAAACCACAGGGCGGGGCAAAGCCTATGAAATGATGAGCTGCTTTGTCGGATTGACAGAGTATGCACGGGCCACGGGTGACCAAAGCCTTCTCGGTAAGGTAACAGAGGCACGGGATCATATCGCAGACTTCTACCGTGAGGTAAACGGCTGCATGAGCGAGCGGGAGTGGTTTCCCAACGCCGAAAATATCAGCGAACATTCCGAATTGAAAAACTGTGTCGCGTTCACCTGGATCCAGCTTAATTTGAGGCTGTTTGAGCTTACCGGCGACATTCGGTGCATCGATTACGCGGAAGAAAACCCGGAAGAGACGGAGCCTGCTTCAGAAGCTCCCCTCACATGCTGCCATACCAACGGCCAGCGCGCGTTGGGGCTGGTTCCCCAATATATTTATACCCAGTCCGGCAATGATATTTTTATCAACTTTTTCATTGATTCCTCAAAAACACTTATGGTCGACGGCTCCCCCGTAACGCTGACCCTACAAACGGATTTTCCAAAATCCGAAAATATCAGGCTGACAGTCGAAAGCAAACAGCCTGTTGATCTTTATGTCAGGATTCCCGCCTGGACCGATCACGCTGAGATTTCCGGAAAAACCTGTCTGCCCGGACAATACGAGATGCTGAGCAGTTCAAACCGCTCTGTTTTTGATATCCATATTCGCCAGCCTCTCCGTCTGCTCACGCCGGGGTTTGTAAACCGGGGAAAATTCGCCGTGGCACGCGGTCCCATTTTATACGCGGTAGACTCCTGCCCGGAGGGCTGGGACTTTGACGATATTGCTCTTTCGCTTTCCTCTAAACAGCCGCTCAGCGCTTTGGTGCCTTTTGAGGAAAATGGCTGGACAGCATTCCGGGCGAAGGCCTATCGGACCGAACATCATATTTCCCAGCTTAATTGGCAGAACATCCCGCAAAGTCTTCCGCAGGCCGGGGTGGTTCTGCGTCCCTTCTTTTTCGCAGGGCTGGGAAAAAACCTTTCTTACGCTCAGCATACCGAAGCGGAACCCACTCCCTACGACCTTTCTGAGCCGTTAACGGAATTCCGTGTTCTGTTTCCCGTTTTCTTTATTTGAGAAGAACAGAGGCCGAAATTTGGAACTTAAAAATGCGACAATCCAGATTTTAGCCACTTTTTAGGCTTTATTTTTAAATCATGCAAGTCAAAAGATAAAATAAAAATCCCTCCCTACAAAAGCAGGGAGGGAAGATTTATATCTTTTTACGCCTAACCTTAACGGCTGGGGGCTGCTTATTTTCTGATCTGTCCATTTTTTTGAGGATTTCTCGGAGAATAAAATAGATCATTTCCTGGTTTACAATTAATGTATTAAGGTTTGCGTTAATACATTCTAAGGATGTTAAAACTGACTTTTTGCTTTTCATAATTCTATCTCCTTTCAAGTAACCTTTATTGATACATGCCTTTTGTACTCAGGCAAGAGGACACCAGGTTGGAAAGGAGAGGTCTTTGCGGCTGTTATGGGAGAGTTCATATATATTGAGTATATGAAAAGAAGTTGTTCTATACCTAAATGAATACTATCGCAAACGGCAGGCGGTTAGCTTCTTCGAAGAAAGGGAGGCGGCGGTTATACACAAAACTTTATCGGACTTGTTCAAGCATTCCTAGTATGCTTGAATACTGTAAAGCTTTGTTAACTCCGATATTTCAGGTAACGAAAAAGAAATAACCGCCCCATTGTCCAAATGTTGCGGTTATCTTTCAATTTTCATTGTGCTAACCATCTGTGGAGAGTGCCTTTGCATTTTTATACTACCACTTTACGTAAGGAGTTTCAAGAACAATATTGAATCTCCCGGCGATTGGATGATTGCTGTGATCCCTTGCGCGTTTCACTGATGATGTTTTGGGAGGCGAGAAGTCCGCCGCCGGACTTTTAGACAACGTGCTGGAGAATTTATAGAGATGGCAAACCGCGGATTGCCCTGCCATAGTACATTTTTACGAACATTAAATGCAGTATGCCAGCAGCCAGTACAAATAGAAAGCTCTTTGGCCGGCAGGGGTGGAAGCTTTTGATACCTATGAGGGCTTGACGCATTGCTGTTAAGCCTTCAATGGCAACAGAATCATTACGATAGCTTGCAGGTGCCTGGAGCTGCGTCCTCTTTGACAACAACGGATCAAGGGGCCGCCAACGCTTTTTGCCGGCTGAGATTCCGGTATTGAGCGGGAGTAAGCCGGTGATGGCTCCGAAATATTTTGCCAAAATAGCTGCTGCTTCCAAATCCGGTTTCTAAGGCGATATCGAGAATGCTTTTATTGGTGTTCATCAGCAGAGACTGAGCGTTTTGCAGACGGACAGAAATAAGGTATTCTATTGGTGTAATTCCCATGCTGTTTTGAAATAAACGATAACATTCCCGTTCGCTGATGGGAATACTGGCGGCGATAGAGGAGACGGAAATCTTTTCCGAAAAATGAGCTTGGACATATCGCATCATTTGTTTAATCCGGTCGTCCTCTATGGAGCGCCGCAAGCTGGGAGTGCTGCTTTCCTTCTGCGCTGCCCAACGGTAAATAGATTCCCAAAGCTCCGAAAAAAGATTTCTCAGGCGAAGCTCAAAAAATTCCTCCTTCCGGCTGCAAAGCTCCACTCCTTTTTGAAGACATTCCAAGAAGCCTTTGCTTTCCGGATCGGAACGATATAGCGGTACGGCCTCCAACTGACGCTGATCCAGAACAGGTGCCACATATTTTATGTCCAGCAGGCTGCCGAGGGAGCCTGCCAAAAAGGACTTATCAAAGAATTGAGTCTGAAGCCTGGCTTCACGGCAGGGCTCCAGGGGATGGAGATAATGAAGCACGCCGGAGTTAATAAAAATGCCGTCTCCTTCATGGAGGGTGACTGTAAGCCCGCTGGTTTGATATACTACGCTTCCGCCGGAAATATATCCCAGTTCAAATTCATCATGCCAATGCCAAGGAATATCCGCTTGAAAAACACGTTGATAGCCGGCTGTATACAGTCCGTAATGCAGCATTTGGCTTTCGTAAGTAATAGTCTCTTTCAGGCTGCTGTCTAAATCCATTTTTTCAACTTTTGGCATGAAGGCCCCTCCTTTTATGGCAGAATTATACTATTTATGGGCGGTATCTTTATTTTAATATAAAAAATACTACAGTATAATTATACTATCATGAATTTGTAAAAAGTCAATGCAGGCCGCCTTGGCACCTAAGTGGATTGGTTCAAAATAGGAGGCTTCCTGGGTGTTTATTGATATTGTGGTATTTTTATATTATGATAGTTAATTGCGTTTGAAATTGACTAAACATCTAGTTTTTTAGATGGTAAAAGACAGAAAAATATATAAATAAATATAACTTTTTTAAGTGTATTTTTAAAATTATATTGACATATTTAGCCTATAGCGCTATAATACATGCAAAATTATTTCATATTCGATAAAATAATTTTATATATGGAAAATATTCCTCTGCTTATTTATTACATTCAGCCGTATCAGGAAACTATTTCTTGGAGCGCTTTTACGCTGGAAAGGAGGTTAGAAAGCAAGAAGGTTTCTGTTATTTTATACATTTTTAGACAATAATATTTGGTGAATAATACCAGCGATATTTTTGCGTTTTAGCAAAATATCGTCGTTTTTATGCCTTTCTCGGACTGTCTGGCAAAGTATAGCTTTATGTGCCACCGCTTTTCTCTGACGCCTATCTTTTGTCAAAGACCGTTCAAAGAAAGGAAGGAATAAAATGAAAAAACGTATTCTGTGTTTCTTGCTGAGTGCCGCTATGCTGGCTTCTGTGACTGCCTGTTCAGGCGGTGGAGACACCTCCTCTGAAGGCTCCGCGCCTGCTGGCAGCGGCTCCAATGCGGAGGCTTCCCAGCCCGCTGATTCTTCTGAGCCAATCGAACTGACGGTTTTAAACTGGGGCAGTGATATCGATGTTAAGATCAACCAGGACGCCTATGCCCGCTTAAATGAAAAGTTTCCTAATGTTACTGTTAAGGATAATTTTGTGACGGGGACCGCTACCTGGTCTGAATACATCACCAAGCTTTTGACGATGATCGGCTCCGGCAACTCTCCCGATATGGTTATGATGGCTATTGAGGGGGTTCGGCAGCTTATCGATAATGACGTGGTGATGCCGCTGGATGACCGGATTGAGGGCGACGAGGACATGCAGGCGGTGCTGGATGATATTTCTCCCAGACTGGTGGAGGCTCTGGCTGTTGACGGTCAAACCTATTTCTTCCCCAATTCCTGGAACAGCATTGTGCTGTACTACAACACCAAGATGTTTGCCGACGCCGGCCTGGAGGCCCCGCCCGCTGATTGGGATTGGGATACCTTCCGGGAGTATGCGAAAAAGCTTACTACGGGAGAGGACAACAGCGAGGATAAGGTATATGGCTATGGCATGTCCACCTATTCCATTTTTATGACCCTGTTCCCCTTCTCGAATGGCACCTCCACCTTGACCGATGACCAGCTCGGCAGTAATCTGTCCGATCCTAAGGTAGCCGAGGCGTTCCAGGTGATCAACGACATGATCTATGTGGATGGTTCAATGCCCATGCCCGAGCAGGGAATGGATGCGGCTCAGCTTTTCGCTGCTGGAAGACTCGCTATGGCCGCTATCGGCCCTAACTCTGTGCAGAATATGCTGACCGCTGATTTCACCGATTGGGATGTCGCTTACCTGCCCATTCAGGACAAGGAAAACGGCAGCCACATTTTCGGTGTGACTGGCTACGGCATTTTAAAGGATACAGAAAACCCGGATATGTGCTGGGAAGTCATTAAGGAACTGGTTTCCCCGGAAACCCAAGAGGCCGTTGCTTCCGCCGGCGTTTCCAATCCGGTCAGCCGTTCCGCTTTCGAAACTCGTGCCTTGGAGGTTCCCAAAAACTGGGAAATCTTCTATGACGCTATCGACCAAAATTCCCGCTGCCTGCCCGCGCCCATCAATGATTCTGAGTATGAGGAAATCTTATTCCGGTACTACTATGAAATGATGAATACCCAGCAGGATGTAAGCGGGGTATTAGCCAAGGCAGACGAGGAGCTGCAGGCTTCCTTTGATGAATTGAAATAATCCGATAGGGCAGGAGAATCCTGGGATTCTCCTGCCTGTCATCGATTAAGATTGGAAAGGATTTCTGCGATGAGTCAACGAGTGAAAAAGAAAGCGTCTCCTATGGCGCGGCAGGAAGCGGTAGCCGGCTATGTGTTTATTCTGCCTACGATCCTGCTATATTTGTGCTTGACGATTATTCCCATTATTGTAACGTTTTCCCTCAGCTTTATGGATTATGATCTGGTCAAGCCTTCAACCTTTATCGGCTTTGACAATTACATCAAGCTGTTTCAGGACAGCCGGCTGGGGCAGGTGGCCCTGAATACCGTTTTATTTGCCCTGATGTCTGTAGTGGGCAATGTGGGGATCGGCCTTCTGCTGGCCGTGATCCTGAACCGGAAAATGCCTAAGTTCTTTGTGAACTTTTTCCGCTTTTCCTTTTTTCTGCCGGTAGTCATCGGCTACGTGTATGTTTCTATCGTATGGAGCAACCTTTACTCCACCGATACGGGCGTGTTCAACTATTTCTTAAGTCTATTAGGCCTGGAAAAGGTGGGCTGGCTTACCAACAAGAGCATCGTGCTGTTTTCGATTATCCTAATGGATATCTGGAAAAACGCGGGCTTTTTTATGGTGATTTTCCTGGCGGGCCTGCAAAACATCCCCGCTCAGTATTATGAGGCCGCCCAAATCGACGGCGCCAACCGGTTCCGGCTGTTCCGCCATATTACGCTTCCGCTTCTGAGCCCCACCATGTTTTTCAATGTGATCTGGTGCTCGATCAATGCTTTGCAGGTGTTCGACGCCGTGTATATCTTGACCCAAGGCGGCCCGGGAGACGCTTCCAGAAGCATTGTGGTATATATTTATGAAAGCGCGTTTCAGAAATTTAATTTAGGCTATGCCTCAGCGACCTCTATCATCCTTTTCTTAGCGATAGGACTGCTGACGTTGATTCAATTCCGCGCCAGTAAAAAATGGGTCCACTATTAATGAAAGGAGACAGAGGCCATGAAAGCTAAAAATTACGCGGCCAGGAAAAAGGCCGCAAACTGGATTGTGATCCTTATCATATTCGTAGTGGCAGTACTGATGCTGATCCCGTTTTTGTGGATGATCTCCACCTCTCTGCGGCCCGCAAGCGAATCTATGAAGCTGCCGCCGAGCTTTCTGCCGACTCAGTTTGAGTATGGAAATTATCTGGAGCTGTTCCAGTCCAGTATTCCGTTTCTCAACCTGTTCGGCAACAGCATTTTTGTTACCGTGATTGTAGCGGCGGCCCAGCTGATCACCTGTTCTACTGCCGCTTACAGCTTTGCCCGGCTGAATTTTCCAGGAAGAAATATTATTTTTGGAATTCTGCTCTGTACGCTGATGGTGCCGATCCAGGTGACGATTATCCCTCTGTTTATTGGAATGAGCAGCGTAAACCTGACGGATACCCTGCTTTCCATCATTCTTCCCTATCTCACCAGTATTTTCGGGATTTTCCTGATGAGGCAGTTTTTTGTCACCCTGCCCAAAGAGCTGGAGGATTCTGCGAAAATTGACGGAGCGGGACCGTATAGGACTTTCTTTTCTATTATCCTTCCGCAGGCGGGCTCCTCTCTTTCCGCTTTGGGAATCATCGCCTTTAATAACTGCTGGAACAACTACTTTACTCCCTTGATCTTTATCAATTCCTGGGAAAAAATGACGCTGCCGCTGGGAATCGCCGCTTTAAGAGGATTTATGGGAAGCGGAAATCTTTCTGCCGTTATGGCGGGCGTCACGCTGGCTACGCTGCCGGTGATAATTGTGTTTCTGTTCGCCCAGAGATTTTTTATCGAGGGGCTTGCGATGTCCGGCATCAAGGGATAAGAAGAAGCAAAAGTGCGGTTACAAAACGCCGGCCGTGCAGAAGCTTGTAAGCCGGCCGGAAGGAAATTCTATTTAATTTTGCGATAGGAGACTATGGGAATGAAATTACGTTTAGGCATAGTAGGCTTAGGCCTGATTTGGGAAAATATCCATATGCCCATTTTAATGGACATGAAGGAGCAATTTGAGATCAAGGCGTTTTGTGTACATAATGAAAAAAAGATCCCCCTTTGGCAGCAGCGCCTGCCAGGCGCTGCCGCGTATACCGACTACCGCCGGATGGTCCAGGACAGCTCTGTTGACGCTGTCGTGGTCACTACGCCCCTTGAGATGAACGCGGAGGTCACTCTGGCGGCCTTAGAGGCCGGTAAGGATGTGTTTTGTGAAAAGCCTATGGCGGTTCATGTGGATGTGGCGGACCGCATTATGGAAATGGAAAAACAAACCGGGAAAACGGTGTATGTTCTGGAGCAATTCCTGTATAATCCCCAGTTGCCGGTGATGAAGAAAATTATTGATGGGAAGCAGCTGGGAGAATTTGTATCCTTTGAGCGCACCACCCATTATTTGATGGACTCCAGCAACGAGGGCTATGGACAAACCCAGTGGAGGCGTAAGTCTGATTTTCCCCTGGGCCATATTTACGACGGCGGCGTTCACGAAATCGCATTGCTTAACGAACTGTTCGGTATGCCCGAAGAGATGTACGCTGTGGGGCAGAGCTTCCGGGAGGAAATGGGGAAATACGATCATATTCTAACCATGTTCCACTATCCCAGCGGCGCTACCGGAGTGTTCAGCCACTCCGCGTTCTTGGCCTGCAGCAAGAATTATTTTTACATCCGTTTCACTGAGGGTTCGTTGTATGTTTACGGGGATAAGCTGGTTCTGGAGCATAAAAACGGCGGAACCGAAGAACTGAATACGGCGGAAGGCGATACCTACCGCGCTATGTGGATGGAGCTGGCTAGGATCGTCTCTGGGCATGGAAAGCTCCCCTTTACGGCGCAGGATGCTAAAAACTGCGTGCGGGTGCTGGATGCGGTGGAGCAGTCCATCGAATCCGACCAGTGCGCCCCTGTCAAATAACTCCTTATTTTTTTGAGACGTTTAAAATTGCCTGCCTGAGATTTTAAACGCCGGAAAGCGGCCCGCAGCTTTGTTTGATTGAACGTTACGGCTCAATTGGTATCCAAAGCCCGGGCCGTTTTGCGGCTGACGCCTGTTGAAAGAAATTTTACCGAAAGATTTTAACCCCGCCAGACGGCAAGGAGGAGCATTTATGAACGAGATTAACGGCGGAAGCTTCAGGGTTTCCTGGAAGGAAGACGGAGTGTATCAGGAGACTCTGTATCTCCTGGATGAAGAGGAAATTCCTGTGCTCAGATCCTGCCCCTACGCTTCCGTTTTTTCAGATTCCCGGATGTACTATCCTTATTTGCAGGAAGGGACGAAGCTAGTCTCTGCTGCTGTCACAAACCAGGCTGCTGAGATTCGCCTGGAGCATCCGGATTATACCGTCACCCGAAGAATTTCTTTCCCGGAAAGCGGGGAAGGGGTGAATTTCCAGGTTTGCTGCACCGCGAAAAAGGAATTGTTCTGCCGATCCCTGGAGGATAAATGGTCTTTTCTAGTCCCGAGGAAAAAAGATGAGGGGCCGTTGAATGGACCGCTGGATTTTGTTTGGAGCCAAAGAATCAAAAGCTTTCCATCCACTTTTGTGTCCCACTACAATTTCAGAAGCCCGATTGTGATGATGCAGCAGGACGAGCTTTTTGCCGGGCTGGTTCCCGCGTTGGAGAAGGTCACGGCGCAGTTTTTGGAGGAAACCCCTTTAGGAATGGACTTGGATGTGACGAGGGAGGCCTATCCTTGGATGTCCTATGGCATGATCGTGGGGGATCGGCTTTCCCCAGACCTGCCATGTATGCCGGGCCATTCTCAGATCGTCCGCACCGTCAGCGGAGAGCAAGGCTGCAGAAGGCTGCTGGCCGGGGAATCCATTTCTTATTCCTATACTCTGCTTTTGAGCCGCCAGGAACCGAGGCAGGGATACCGCAGCGCGGTGCGTTACCTGTGGAAACGATATGGGGAAAACGGAGTAAACCTTGCGGAAAATTTGAATGACAATCCTCGTTATCCTGAAAATAGGACGCTGGAGGCTTGGAGAAAATCAATTTGGGCTGAAAAGGCGGAGGAGGACTACTTTTCCCTGGAAAAAGAAGGAGTTACAGTGGGAGGCTTGACCGGCCGGCGGCAGGGGGAGTGGTTCAGCCGGACCGACACCAAAAAAGACGTGTGGTTCGGCTGCTGGCTCCAGGAGCTTGTCACCGGCTATGGATTGGCGCTTTACGGAAGACGGAGCGGCCAAGAAATCTGGAAAAAGCGCGCTCAGGAAATGCTGAATTATATTTTAAAGGCTCCCCGGACAAAGGGGATGTTCCCTGTAATCTGCTATGTGGAAAAGGACGGAAGTGAGAATTGGCAGAACGACGACGGCTGGGCAGGCTATCAGCGGGAATTTCACACGATGCCGATGTCCTGGACCGCGTGGCTGATGCTTCGGTGGGGAAAGGAGCTTTGCCCAGAAAGGCAAAAAGAAATTCTGGATTTCTGCCGCCCTTATGCTGATTTTCTGCAAAAAGCGCAAAATCCCAACGGCTGTATCCCGTCCTGGTTCAGCCCGGATGGAATTCCATCCAGAGCCCAGTTCCGGGATTTTAACGCCGAAACAGCTTCCAGCGCCCTGTTTTTACTGGAATACGGCGATATGGTTCAGGATGCCGCAGCCTTGGCCTGCGGGCGCAGAGCGCTGTCCTTCGTCACCGACCAGGTGCTCCCAAGGAACCGCTGGTATGACTTTGAGACCTTCCTTTCCTGCTCAAAAAAATCATTTGGCTTTTATGATTCTATTACCGCCCAATACCCGCAGTGCAACCTTTCGGCGATCCACGCCGCGGCCGCTTACCTGGTGCATTACCGGATCACTCAAAGGCCGGAGGATTTGGAGCAGGCGGAGGCGGTTCTGGATTATCTGCTTCTGACTCAGCAGCTTTGGAATCATCCATTGATGCATATTAAGGCTTTCGGCGGCTTTACGGTGCAGAATACCGACCATGAATGGAGCGATGTCCGGGAAGGAATCTGCGCGGTAATCCTATATCATTATTATTTAGCGACCGGCAGAACAGAGTACCTGGAAAGAAGCATCGCCGCCGCCCGGTCCGGCTTCGAGGTCCTGCCTTTCGAAAACTGGGCCCACTGCGGCTATGAAGGGCTGCAATACGACTCCAGCCTGCTTTGGGGCGGAGGCGTAGTGATGGCTGCGGCGGAGTATTTGAACGATCGGCTGGGAACCCTGGCAATAGACGCTGACGCGATCAAAGGCTTTGGCGTGGATAACTGTGTGGTTACCGGGGTCACTCTGTCCGGCGGGGTACTGTCCGTTACAGCGGATTTGAGCCGGCATCCCCAGGGCAGTCCTCTCACGATGTCTCTGTTCGATGTAGGGAAAAGAGTGAGAAGGGTTATCCTAAATGGCGAGGAAATCGCTGCCGGCCCCTGGCAGACATTTCCGGAAAAGCTGTCCTTTCAGAACTAACTGTGAAGGACCGCGGCCGGCTTTAAGAAACCAGCAATATTATGCGCCCTTGGCGCATATTCATTGATTGGACTTTTGCCCGCTGAGTTCCCTGTGAACGCTGAAAGCCAGCGCCTGTGGTCAGGCAGTGCCGGAAGCAGGCTGCGGGAAAGGATAAAAAAGCTATCAAGCCCGAAAAAGGGCAATAAGGAGGAACTATATATGCAAGGGACAATGAAAACAGCGGTGATGACAGGCCTGAAAGAGCTGGAGTGGGAGCAGCGCCCTATTCCGGTGCCGTCAAAGGGCGAGGTACTGGTGCGGGTCGAGCACGTGGGAATCTGCGGATCGGATCTGCACTACTACGAGCAGGGGGCGATCGGAGATTTCAAGGTCAGCTTCCCGTTTGTGCTGGGCCATGAGGCTGCGGGCACCGTAGTGGAAATCGGTGAGGGCGTAACAGATCTAGCCGTAGGGGATCGTGTGGCGATGGAGCCGGGAAAGACCTGCGGGCAGTGTATTTACTGTAAAACCGGCCGGTACAACCTATGCCCTGATGTGGAATTCTTTGCCACGCCTCCCATTGACGGGGTGTTCTGTGAATATGTGGCCCATCCGGCAAGCTTGTGCTTCCGTCTGCCGGAAAATATGGATACTATAGAAGGCGCGCTGATTGAACCGTTGGCGGTAGGCTTTCATGCGGCAAACCAAGGCGGCGCTAGGCTGGGCCAAAAAGCGGTAGTAATGGGAGCTGGATGTATTGGCCTGATGACTCTGCTGGCGCTCAAAGCCTTTGGCGTCACTGAGGTTTACGTGGTGGATGTCATGGAAAACCGTCTGGCAAAGGCTAAGGAGCTGGGCGCGGCCGGGATAATCAACGGCAAGGAACAGGATGCCGTGGAGGAACTGATGCGGGCTACCGCGGGAAAAGGAATGGATCTCTGCATTGATACCGCCGGTTCCCAGATCACCATGAACCAGTGCATCGGGGCGGCCGCCAAAGGCGCTGCTGTGGTGTTCGTGGGCTACAGCGCCCAGGATCAGGTGAGTTTAGACATTAACAATGCGTTGAATAAGGAATTAACCTTTAAGACGGTGTTCCGCTACCGAAATCTGTATCCTCTGGCAATTGAGGCGGTGTCTCAGGGTCTAAATGTAAAAGGCGTGGTCACCGACTTTTTCAAATTTGATGATGTGCGCAAGGCGATGGATCTTTCTGTTTCCAACAAAGCGGAAATTGTAAAGGCCGTTTTGAGCCTTCGATAAAATGCCTGTATAGGCGAAGCCAATGAAACACCTATTGCCGTATTGACCCTTTGGGACTAAGCGGCAATAGGTGCTTTTTTAGCTTTGCTAAGATAATGAAAAGCAGTCTTAGAAGCCGTTTGTAATTGTTTATTAATTAAAATATTTAAATAATTTTGCTTCGGCTAGTTGAAATGGTCTGCAAAGCTGTGCTGCTATAACACAATCATGCGGAGAATACTAGTAAATAACTAAAAATATTGGAAGAATTAACTATGTGCGGAGCTGTTTTACCATGCCAGCAAGTATCTTTAGATTTCAGCTTCCGGAATGGTGAAGCTGGGAGCACCATTATGCTTGGACTGTGATGCGGCCGGTTAGGCCGTATGGGGGAAGCATAGAACGAATCCCTGAGATTTGCGAGTGTTTTTTTACAGTCGTGAATAACATTTTCCAATAGGGAAATAATGAGATTTAGAAAGTGAGGTATTCTTATGTTTAAACATGAAAAAATGTTGTTTCATCCGGTTGCTGTAGAAAAGGCCAATCCCCAATATGCGGCCTTGCTCCAGGAACAGCTGGGCGGTGCCAACGGCGAACTGAAGGCAGCGATGCAGTATATGTCTCAAAGCTTCCGCATTAAGGATCAGGAAATTAAGGATCTGTTCCTGGATATCGCGGCTGAGGAGCTGGGCCATATGGAAATGGTGGCGCAAACCATCAATCTTCTGAATGGCCACGACGTTGAGGCTGCGGCTGTGCCGGCAGGCGAAATCGAGTCTCATGTGCTTTTAGGGCTGAATCCAGGGCTCATTAACGCCTCCGGATATTCCTGGACCGGGGATTACGTCACCGTCACCGGTGATTTGTGCGCGGATCTTCTCTCAAATATTGCGTCGGAACAGAGGGCCAAGGTCGTCTACGAATACTTGTACCGTCAGATCGATGATAAAAAAGTAAAGGAGACCATCGATTTTCTCCTCAATCGTGAGGAGGCCCACAATGCTATGTTCCGGGAAGCCTTCAATAAGGTGCAGGATACCGGCTCTAACCGGGACTTTGGAACCACAAAGGCTGCGAAAATGTATTTCAGCATGTCCGAGCCCTCTCCTCAGAATAATCCATTTTCCAATACCTCCGTTACTCCTCCGTCGTTCAGTTAGCTTTCCAATAAGAGAAATTTGATATGCAGGATTTTGAACAGAAACTTGCAAAATGTTTCGTTTATTTCTATTTAAATCGGGAAATAAATGAAATTTATAGAAAAAACGCAGGATTTATTTAAAAAAAATCGTTGACAACGGGGTAAAAATCCTTATAATAAAACTATCCTGAATAAAATAAAATGGCAACGATGGGAAGAGTAGACCGGATTTTGCGTCTCAGAGAGCCGGCGCGTGGTGAAAGCCGGAACAAGGAATCCGGAGGAAGAACATCCCGGAGCAGCCAACCGAAAGCTCCGACCTCCGTTAACAGAACCGCCGGCGACCGTGCGGAAATGTTATGTGAGAAGAGAAATGAATAAGCGGCGGGAGAAAAATTCCCAAGCGGCTGTGTTTTTTCTTGATGTGGTTAGGAGCCGGTAGGCTTGGACGCGGGCGGCGCGTTATCGCCGCAAACCATAGTGTTATGAGTGGGCCTTCGGCCTATTTGGGTGGTACCGCGGAGAGCATCAGCCTTTCGTCCCAGTGATGGGATGAAAGGCTTTTTTTATTTTATCAGGCCGGCAAATGGATGACCCCAATATGGCTGGGGAGATCCAATAGAATCGAGAAAAGGAAATCAGAGTAAAGGGGCGATCATCGGATGAAACGGACCAGTTATTGCGGCGCATTGAGGGAAACCAATGTGAACCAAATCCACACCGTCATGGGATGGGTTCAAAATAAGCGGGACATGGGCGGTGTCATTTTTATCGATTTACGGGACCGGGAGGGAATCCTCCAGGTGGTTTTTGACGGCCGAAACCTGACTCCGGAGGCGTTCGCTGCGGCGGAGGCTTTAAAGCTGGAATCCGTGATTGCGGTGGAAGGCCCTCTGCGGATCCGTGGAGAGGAAACCTACAACCCTAAGCTGGTCACCGGCACCATCGAGCTGGCGGCGAAGAAACTGGAGGTGCTGTCGGAGGCGGCGGCCCTGCCCTTCTCCATGAGCGAGGCGGGAAATGTCCGGGAGGAGCTGCGGCTTCAGTACCGCTTTTTAGACCTGAGAAGACCTAAGCTTCTGAATAACCTGAAATTCCGACACAGGCTGACCAAGCTGATTCATGATTATCTGGACGGCCAGGGCTTTTTACAAGTGGAAACCCCTATGCTGACCAAAAGCACGCCGGAGGGGGCCCGGGATTACCTGGTGCCAAGCCGGGTGCATCAGGGTATGTTTTACGCTCTGCCCCAGTCACCGCAGATTTTTAAGCAGCTGCTGATGGTGGGCGGCGTGGATAAATATTACCAGATCGCCCGGTGCTTTCGGGATGAGGATCTGCGCGCGGACCGCCAGCCTGAATTTACCCAGGTGGACATGGAGCTTTCCTTTGTTGACCAGGAGGACATCCTGGCGCACTTGGAAAAAATGTTTAAGCATTTGTTTCGGGAGGCGCTGGGAGTCGAGTTCCAGGAGCCGTTTCCCCGTCTGACCTGGCAGCAGGCGATGAACCGGTATGGAAGCGATAAGCCGGATCTGCGGTTCGGCCTTCCTATTGTGGATTTGACGCAGCAGCTCAAGGGATGCGGCTTTTCCGTGTTCCGAAAAGCCATCGACGAGGGAGGTATGGTGCGGGCCGTCAACGTGAAAGGCCACGGGAATTTTACCCGGAGCGCCATTGAGGAGCTGACGGAAAAGGCCCTGAAGCTGGGGGCTAAGGGAATGGCATGGATCGCCCTGAAGGATGACGGGGAGCCTTATTCGATCTTGACGAAATATTTTTCTCAGGAGGAATTTCAAAGCCTGCTGGACGCAGTAGACGGAAAGCCGGGAGATTTTATCCTGTTCTGCGCGGACCAGTTTTCCACTGTGTGCCGTACGCTGGGCGGGCTGCGGCTGGAGCTGGCGGATATGCTGGGATTGAGAAAGCCGGGGGATTACCGTTTCCTGATCGTTACCGACTTCCCGGAATTTGAGTATTCCCAGGAGGAGGGCCGGTATCTGGCCACCCACCATCCCTTTACCATGCCGTATCCCGAGGATATTCCCTATTTGATTTCCGATCCCGCCAGGGTGAGGGCCCAGGCCTATGACGTGGTGCTCAATGGCGTGGAATTAGGGAGCGGAAGCATGCGGATTCATCAAAAGGATGTCCAGCGGAAAATGTTCGAGGCGCTGGGCTTTTCCGAGAAGCAGATCCAGGAGCGGTTCGGCTTTATGGTCAACGCCTTCCAGTACGGCACGCCGCCCCACGGCGGCTTTGCCTTCGGCCTGGACCGTCTGGCCATGCAGATGCTGGAGGCGGAATCCCTGCGGGATGTCATCGCTTTTCCCAAAAATAAGGACGCGGTGTGTCCTATGACCCAGGCGCCCAACGTAGTCGATCCCCAGCAGCTGGAGGTTTTGGGCCTTGCGGCCTTGCTCTCCAAGGAAGGAACCGGGAAGGCGGTTCAAAAACGGCAGCGGCCGAAAATTGACGTGGAAAATGTGGCGAATCTTTCCAAGCTTCTGCTGAGCCCGGAGGAAAAGGAGGCTGCGGCCAAGGATATGGAGGAGATCGTGGAGTTCGCCAACCAGCTCCAGGCCATCGACACGGAAAACATACCGGCGGCCGCCCATACGGCAAAGCTGACAAATGTGTTCCGGGAGGATATCCCGCAGACGTCCTGTCCCCGGGAGCTCTTATTGGAAAACGCGCCTGAACAGCACGACGGATGTGTTTTTGTGCCTCAGGTAGTAGAATGAGAAAGGGGGAGGAATCATGACGCAAAGAATTGTGGATATGACAGTCACAGAGCTGAGTGAAAAACTCAGAAGCCGGAAGCTTTCCGCGGAGGAAGCGGCGAAAGCTTATTTAGGCCAAATGGAGAAGCGGGAACCGGAGGTAGGAGCCTACCTGACGGTGACCCGGGAAGCGGCCCTGGAAACAGCCAGAAAAGTGGACCAGAAGCGGATGAAGGGCGAAGAACTTCATCCGATGGCGGGAATTCCAACGGGCATTAAGGACAATATTTGTACCAAGGGCGTCAAAACCACCTGCGCCTCCAGAATGCTGGAAAATTTTGTGCCCCCTTATGACGCGGCGGTGATCGAAAGGCTGAAAGACTGCCACATAGTGATGCTGGGCAAGCTGAATATGGATGAGTTCGCTATGGGCTCTACCACGGAAAATTCCTATTACCAGATCACCAAAAATCCCAGGGATTTGACCCGGGTGCCGGGGGGAAGCTCCGGCGGCGCGGCGGCCTGCGTCGCCGCGCAGGAGGCGGCCTGCGCCATCGGTTCGGATACCGGCGGCTCGATCCGCCAGCCGGCGGCCTTCTGCGGCGTGGTGGGCATGAAGCCGACCTACGGCGCGGTTTCCCGGTACGGGCTGGTAGCGTTCGCCTCGTCTCTGGACCAGATCGGCCCCTTGACGAAAAATGTGGCGGACAACGCCCTGGTGATGAACGCTATCGTAGGAAAGGATTTCAGGGACGCCACCTCCCTGGACAGAGCCTGGGGCGATTTTGCCGGTGAACTGAACAAGGGTGTGAAAGGACTGAAAATCGCCTTGCCGAAGCAGTATTTTGGCGAGGGAATTTCCCCGGAGGTTAAGGGCGCGGTGCTGGAGGCGGCGAAGCGGTATGAGGCTCTCGGGGCCTTTGTGGAGGAAGCGGACCTGCCGGCTCTGGAATACGCCCTGCCCGCCTATTACGTCATCTCCTCCGCCGAGGCTTCTTCCAATTTGGCACGGTTCGACGGAGTGAAATACGGCTTCCGGGCTGAGAATTACGAGGATATCGACCAGCTTTATCTGGCGACCCGCACCCAGGGCTTCGGCAAAGAGGTGAAGAGGAGAATCATGCTGGGGAGCTTTGTGCTCAGTGCGGGCTACTACGATGCGTACTATAAAAAGGCGCTTCAGGTGCGGACGCTGATCCAGCGGGAGTTTGACCGGGCGCTGGAAGGCCGCGACTTGATTTTAGCGCCGGTGGCGCCCACCACGGCCTATAGGATTGGAGAAAAAACGTCGGACCCCTTGCAGATGTATTTAGGCGACGTGTGCACCGTGCCGGTAAACATTGCCGGGCTGCCGGCTCTTTCTCTGCCCTGCGGAGAGGACCGGGACGGCCTGCCGGTGGGGATGCAGCTCATCGGAAAAGCCTACAGCGAGGCTTTGCTCTACCGGGCTGGATATGCCTTTGAGCAGGCGGGAAAGGAGGACCGTTAAAATGAGCGGAAAGGATTATGAAATGGTGGCGGGCTTAGAGACCCACGTGGAACTGAAAACCGCTACCAAGATATTTTGCGGCTGTTCCACGGCTTTCGGCGCGGAGCCGAACACCCAGTGCTGCCCGGTGTGTACCGGTATGCCGGGGTCGCTGCCGGTATTAAACCGCCAAGTGGTTCATTATGCGATCAAAGCGGGGCTGGCCGTTAACTGCCGTATCGCTTCCTATTCCAAGGAGGACAGAAAAAACTATTTTTATCCCGACCTTCCCAAGGCGTATCAGATTTCCCAGTATGACCTCCCCTTGTGTGAGAACGGGTATTTGGACATTGAAACCGGAGAAGGACGCAAGCGCGTCGGAATTACCAGAATCCATATTGAGGAGGATGCCGGGAAGCTGATCCATCAGGAAGGAAAGGGAACCTTGATCGATTACAACCGGTGCGGCGTGCCTTTGATCGAGATTGTTTCCGAGCCGGATTTCCGCAGCGTAGAGGAAATTAAGGCCTATCTCCGGAAGCTGCGGGCTACGATCCTTTACACCGGGGTGTCCGACTGTAAAATGAACGAGGGCTCTTTGCGGGTGGACGTAAACCTCTCCGTCCGGAAAAAAGGAGAAGAGACGCTCGGAACCAGAACGGAAATGAAAAACCTGAACAGCTTCCAGTTCATTGCCAAGGCGGTAGAATACGAGTTCCGGCGCCAGGTGGAGGCGCTGGAAGCGGGTGAGGAAATCATTCAGGAGACTCGGCGCTTCGACCAAGCCTCTGGAAAGACTTTCTCCATGCGGCGGAAGGAAGACGCGAACGATTACCGGTATTTTCCGGATCCCGATCTGCCGCCGATTGAGGTATCCCCGGATCTTTTGCGGGAACTCCAGGCCCAGATCCCCGTGCTGCCGGATCAGAGAAAAAAGGAGTATGTAAAGCGGTTTGGCCTGACTGATTACGCGGCCGAGCAGATCACCTTATCCCGGGAGGCGGCGGACTATTTCGAGCAGGCGGCGCGGCGGACCCGCTACCCAAAGCTGGCGGCCAACCTAGTGCTGTCCGAGATCATGCGGCTGATGCCGGCGGACGGCGGCGAAATCCCGGTGGCGCCCGAACATCTCGGCAAGCTGGCGGACCTGTTCGGTGACGGCAGAATTAACTCTGGAACCTGCCGTCAGGCAGTCGCCCTGCTGTGGGAGCAGGACCAGGATCCGGAGGCCTTGGTTATGGAAAAGGGCTTGGAGCAGATCAGCGATCCTGAGGTGCTTTCTAAACTGGCGGATGAGGTGCTGAGCCAGCAGGAAAAAATGGTCATGGATTACCGGAAAGGAAAAACCGCGGCGTTTCAGGGCTTGATGGGGCAGATGATGAAGAAAACGAAGGGGAAGGGTAACCCGGCAAAAATTCAGGAAATCTTAGCTCAAAAGCTGAAATGAAGCGGAAATGGAAATATCTTCTTTGGGAAATGGCCTGAATGCGGCAAAATTTTCCCTTTGCGGCGCTTGCCGGTCATAATAAAAAGCGGTTTGGAATTTTTTCAAACCGCTTTTTTGATATTTACAGTATACAAGGAATCACGAGTGCTAGATGAAAATTATGTCGAAACTGCTTGCCGGCTTAGGCTCCATGTGTTAAAATTTAATTATCTGAGATTTTGCGGCAAACTAAAAAATTAATGGAGTGATAGAACTTTGGCGAATGAGCTGATCAGCGTTTTACTGCCAAATTATAACGGCAGCGCCCATTTAAAAGAAACAATAGAAAGCGTCCTTTGTCAAACCTATGAAAATTTGGAATTAATTGTAATTGATGACGGTTCTACGGATAGCTCACCGCAAATAATACGCTCTATGCGGGAAAAGGACGGTAGGGTTCGGCCGGTATTCTTAGACAAAAACCGGCATATTTGCTATGCGCTGAACCGCGGATTAAAGGAGGCCAAAGGCAGGTTCATCGCTCGGATTGACTGCGGGGACCAATTCTATCCCGATAAGCTGGCGCTTCAAATGGAATATTTGCTTCAACATCCGGAGTGCGGCGCCTGTTTTACGCTGGTTGACCTGATCGACGGCAAGGGCACGGTGATCAACGACAAGGAAAAAATTGTCTATCAGCGGTATCAGCAGCCTAATAGGACTCAAACTCAGTGGCTCTATTATTTTATTCACTGCGGCAATTGCCTAGCTCATCCTTCAGTTGTATTTCCCAAATCGATTATCGATCGCGTAGGCCCTTACGATATGGCGATGATGCAAGGCGAGGATTTTGACCTCTGGATGAGGATCGCTCTGGAAGCGCCGCTGCATATTATTGAAAAGCCCCTGCTGGCGTGCCTTTGGGACACGGGGAATCCGGATAAAATTTCCGACGAGGCAAAAGATTCTAATATGACGCGCTTTTTCAATATACGGGTTGAAGCTGTAGAAAAATTATTCGACCATATCACCGACCAGCAGCTGATCAGGTTTTTCCAGCAGGAATTTAGGAACAGCGGATCTTCCTCTCCGCTGGAGCTGGAGTGTGAAAAGGGATTTTTGCTGTTGAACTGTTTTCAGGACTATCCTTATTTTCACTATCTAGGCTTTAAAAGGCTGGCACGGGTGGTAAACCAGCCTGGCGGCGTAGAACTGCTGGAAGATAAGTTCGGCTTTTCCTTGCATGATTTGTATGCCTTGAATATGGAACATATGTATTTTGATTCGGTGGCTTTCAATGACCAGGCGCAGAAAAATCAGGAATTGGCGTCGTTAAAGCGTCAGTTAGAAGACCAGGCGCGGCAGCGTCAGCACGAGGCCGCACTGCGGACAAACGAAAATGCGCTGCTGCAAAATACGATAATCGCTAAAAACCACGAACTGGCGGCAATCCGCGAGTCTACCTCCTGGCGCGTAACAGCGCCGATCCGTAAATTGCGTTCCCGTTCGCAGGAACGCCGGCCGGTAATTTATTTTGTGCCTTCCAGCGATTATGGCAATTTGGGCGACCACAAGATTATGATGGAAATCCGGCATTTTTTCCGGTGCTATTTTCCAAAATTTGAGGTTCGTGAGATTTCGTGCAGGCATTACGAGGAAAAGCGGCAGGAACTGCTGTGCCAGGTGCAGAACGGCGATATTTTAGCGGCGCCGGGCGGGGGATCCATAGGCGATGTGTATTTACCGTACGGGGAAAAGTATATGAGGGATATGATCCAGTGCTTTCCTAATAATCAGATTATTATATTTCCTCAATCCTTGTTTTATACAAAGTCTGAGCTTGGCGAGGCGGAAAGAAAAAATACCGCCGCGATTTTTGACAGCCACCCTGATTTGACGCTGGCGCTGAGAGATCAAAACGCCTATCAGGAGGCGAAAAAGATGTTTCGGCGGACCAAGCTTATGCTCATACCGGATATTGTGCTGTTCTCCGATCCTTATTTAACGAAAGCTCCCAGAAGTGAAACCGGACTTTTGATGATCCGTTCAGACGGGGAAACCAGTCATCCACAGGGCTGGAATCAGGAATTAGAGGAGATATGCGGGAAATATGCGAAAAAAATTATATCCACTGATACCCAAAAGAATTATTTTATTGATCTGGAAAACAGGGAGACAGAGGTAAACGCTGTGCTGGAACAAATCTCAGCTTCCAAATTTCTGGTGACCGACCGGCTGCATGGCATGATTTTTGCTGCGATTACTTCTACGCCTTGCGTAGCGTTTGATAATGTGTATGGAAAGGTTTTTGCCCAATATCAGTGGATTAGAGACTTGCCGTATCTGGAGATCGCGGAAAGCCCGGAACAGCTTTCAGATAAGCTGGACCGGGTATTGAAAGCGCAAACGCCTGTATATACCAGAAAGCCTTTAGAGGATAAATATTCAGAGCTCGCCAATGCGTTCCGGGTTTAAAAATCTTTTTCCTTTCCCGGAAAGGCCAGCGCCCGACTTTAGTCGGGCGCTGGCTTTTTATCATGAGAATTAAGATGGAAAGCGGCAGATTTTTCGAAAAAAAGCTAAAAAGGAAGGATTTGTTTACACGGATCTGGATTATGCCAGTCCGCAGATCCTGGCAATGGAGGAAATAAAAAAGCAGAGAGCCATACCGCATGCAGTAGGAAGAAAAAAGGCGAGAGCGGTCCATTTCCAGCTTCCGGTTTCCTTTTTAATGGTAAAGCAGGTAGTGCCGCAGGGAAAGTGCATCAGGGAAAAGATCATGACGCACAGAGCGGTGACCCAGGTCCAGCCATGATCCGTCAGTAGAGTGTGGAGCTGGGCTAAGCTGTCGAATTCCATCATGCTTCCCGTGCAGAGATAGCTCATGATGATGATTGGTACCACGATTTCGTTGGCGGGAAATCCTAAGATAAAGGCTAAAAGAATTACACCATCCATACCCAGAAGCTTAGCGAAGGGATCGAGAAATTGGGAACAGTGGGTAAGGATACTGGCGTCTCCTACGTAAAGGTTGGCCATACACCAGATGATCAATCCTGCCGGCGCGGCTACCGCGGCGGCACGGCCGAGGACAAACAGAGTACGGTCAAAGACAGAGCGGACAATGACCCGGCCGATCTGGGGCGTACGGTAGGGCGGCAGCTCTAGGGCGAAAGAAGAGGGTTCTCCCTTGAGAAGGGTGGAAGAGAGAAACCTGGATATCAGCAGGGTCATCACGATACCGAGGAGGATTACACCGATCAGCATCAAGGTGGAGAATATAGATTGAAGCGGGAGAGCCACAGCTCCGGCGAAGAACATAGTGATCACGGCGATCAAAGTCGGAAACCGGCCGTTGCAAGGGACAAAGTTGTTTGTCAGAATGGCGATAAGCCTCTCCCGTGGGGAATCAATGATCCGGCAGCCGATAACTCCGCAGGCATTGCAGCCAAAGCCCATGCACATGGTTAAGGACTGCTTTCCATGCGCGCCGGCCTTTTTGAAATGTTTATCCATATTAAAGGCGATCCGGGGAAGATAACCCGAGTCCTCCAAAAGGGTAAATAGTGGGAAAAAGATGGCCATCGGCGGTAGCATGACGGAGATAACCCACGCTAAAGTACGGTAGACTCCCTCCACAAATAATCCGTTGACCCAGGCTGGAGCGCTGATAGAGACCAGCCATTCCGTTAGCTTATCCTGAATACCGAATAAAAAGCCAGCGATCAGGTCAGAGGGAACATTGGCGCCGTTGATGGTGATCCAAAAGATTAAGGCCAGCAGCAAGAGCATCACAGGAATACCGGTAGCCTTTGAGGTGAGGAACTTATCGATTTTCCGATCTCTTCCGTTATAGCAAGGATTTTCCAGACAAACGCATTGGTGGTAGATGATCTCACTGCGCTTGACCACACGATACACAATCCGATCGCGAAGGGTTTCCGGTGTATAGCCTGCAGAAGAAAGCTGTTCCCGCGCGGCTTTTAGCCCCAGACATAGCTCCTCACAGCCTTCTAAGTCGCAGTCTAAAAATTGGGAAAGAGACTGGATCAGCTTCGGATCTTGGTCTGCGTCCAGTAGCTTAAGCGCCGCCCAGCGTGGATTCATTTTCCCCTGGGTGAGGCGGCTTACAATAGGAATCAGGCTTTCCAAAGCGCGCTCGATGGGTTCGTCGTAGGGCAGCTTGACCTGAAAGGTTCTGCGTTCCCCAAAGGATACGGCAGAAACTGCGTCCATTAATTCCTGGAGCCCTTTACCGCTTCGGGCCGCGGCGCCGATCACAGGAACGCCTAGATTCAAGCTTAATTCATCTAGATCAATTTCGATTTTTTTCTTTTTCGCCTCGTCCAACAAATTGACGCATACTACCACCTTATCGGTAATCTCCAAAATTTGAAGCACCAGATTGAGATTCCGTTCCAGACAGGTAGCATCCGCTACCACCACGACGGCGTCCGGCTGGCCAAAGCAGACGAAGTCCCGTGCTACCTCTTCTTCTACGGAGGAGGCCATAAGAGAATAAGTACCTGGAATATCCACCAGGATAAAATCGCGACCGTTGTGGGAATAACGTCCTTGAGCGTTGGAAACCGTCTTGCCCGGCCAATTTCCTGTATGCTGATTTAAACCGGTTAAAGCGTTAAAGACGGTGCTTTTTCCAACGTTAGGATTGCCGGCTAATGCGATGACCTTTTCCTGGTCAGAGGATTTTACAATCGCGGGAACGTCGCCGGACGCAGCGCTGCGTGTGGATTGTTTTGTCAGGCCCATGGTCAATTCCCCTTTCTTACCGCTCTACTAGAATCTTGCCGGCATCCTCGCTTCTGAGAGCGATCACGGCGCCGCGGATAAAATAGGCTGTTGGATCGCCTGAGGGGCTTTTTTGGAGGGCTTCCACCGGAGTTCCATTTACCAGCCCCAGATCCAACATGCGGCGGCGCTGGGTACCGGTGGAAAGAAGCTTTTGTACAATTCCTGTTTCGCCGATAGGAAGTAAGTTCAAAGGAATATATTGGTCTAAAAAGTCCATTTCAGTAATCTCCAATACAGTGAATTTAAGAGAGCCAGCCGTTTGCGTGGAGTTCTCCCAGTGTCACTATATGTGAATAGTGGACGAAATGTTAAAAGCAGGGGTAAGAATAAACAAGTTGTTTTCAGAAAACTGAGAAACAAAAATTTCAGATGCCCGCGGCTTTGACCGCTGTTACAGAAAAAAGAGAAGCCAGGGAAATTCCTGGCTTCTCTTTTTACGATTTAAATCCTGCAGAGGCTCCCCGTTAGGAAGAAAGAAAAAAGTATGCGAGGCGCCGGTCGGCTGCCTGTGCTTTGTCGGGCGCCGCAGCCGCCTGGAATGTATACTGCCTTAGGTTTCATTTTCCCTTGGCTGCCGATAAGCTTCCGCTCCTGCCGTGTTCTCGGTTATGTGAAGCAGGTCCGGCTCTGTTCATCCTAATCGCTAGGGGATATCGCAATCACCGAGGGTATACAATACCTCGATTTCATTTTCCTCCGGCCACTGCCAAATTTCCGCTTCCTGTGCCAGGGCTTCTGTCATGATCAAAATAGAATGTAAGCCTACCTGATCCGGCTCATCCTCGTGATAAGCGGTGTAATAAAATAAAATCCGGTAGGTTTCCTGGCTGGTAACCACAGAGCAAGGATAGCGGAAGGTGAGATACCGCCCCGAACCCATCCGCTTTTCGCTGGAGCCGCCTAAATCCTCCCAGCTAACGGATCTGCCCTGATAAAACCGGAAGAACTCGTCGATTTTGCGATCTATTTCATTAATTTTTTTCACCGAGTCTTCGCAGAATAAGTCCTTAAAGCCTTGCTGATCCCCTCGGTCCAAAGCGGTGAGAAGCCGTTGAACTTCATCCTTGGCGTAATTATCGTTCTCTAAAACGTACCGAAATCCGCAGCCCGCCAGACTGAAGCACCATACCAGCGCGGTGAGTAAAACGGCTGCTGACCTCAAAAGCTTCCTGTGCTTCATTCGCTTTCCCCCGTTTCTGGGCCTTACAAGCTGAAATCCTCAGGGGAATAGCTGGGAAGCTTGGGTTTGGTTTTGGGAATTCGCCTTAAGGGATCGTAACGGAAGGCCCGGCAGCCGCCCTTAAAGGATAAAACGCGGCCTTGCGAGCAGGAATAAGACCCGTCTCTGCTTTTTACGCCATGCTCGCAGTAGGAACAATCGGCAGATATTTGGTTGCCAAATAATTTTTTTTTCACAGGCTATCGCTCCAGAGATTTTTTCTTTTTTTCATTGTAACATTTTTTACCTGCAATGACAATAAGAACACCACGCACAGCAGCAAAAGAAGCAGCCCTCCATCCGCCCGCAGCGCTAATCCTCCGCTGAGACTTTGCCCGGTAGAGAAAAATACGGTTTCTGTAATCGGAAAGAAATGGAGCCCGATCACAGTGAAGAGGGCTGACAGCAGTCCGTGAAACAGACGGAAAAGAAGAAAGACTGCCTTGGAAAAAGAAACGGACCGGAGCATAGAGAAAATTTGGAAATCCACGCAAAGCCCGGCCCAGCCTAGGGCGAAGGAAAGAAACGGAGCGCCGGCACCGGCGGCGGCCGCGGCGGTGCTGCCGGTAGTGACCTCCAGAAGCACCGGAACCAAGGAGGAGGCTATGCGGTCAGGCAGCCCGAAAGAAGAGAAAACCTCCTTCAAAAAGGAGGATATGCCGCTTTGATCCAGGATCACAAGCAGAGCGGAAAACAGGATGACAAAGGAGCACATGCTGATCATGCTGGAAGCGCCATCCGACGCGGCTTCCACCAGAGCGGAGGAAACAGGCATGGAGGCGGAGGATGCTCCGCCGTGCGCTTCGGCAGGAGCCTCCTCTCCCCTTGCGAAAAGCCCAACGAGGATTCCCAGCACAAGAGCGGCGGAGAGCTGAGAGATAAACAGGATAATCCCAGTTTGAACGCTGCCCAGAAGTCCGGAGCCGGTTACGGATATTACAAAGGCCGGTCCGGCGCCGACCGTGAAGCATAGCATCCGGCGGGCCTGCTTTTGGGTGATTTCTCCGGAATCCAACAGGGCTTTAATCCCTCTGGCACCGGAAGGATATCCGCCGGTCAAGCCGATCAGAACAGTGGCTCCGGCGCTGCCCGGCAGACGGAACAGCCTTTTTGTCACAGGGTCGAGGAGCCGGGAAAGCGCCTTGGACACCCCGGATTTCACCACGAATACGGAAAGCACTAAAAAGGGGAAAATAGAAGGAATCAGAATATTCCCGCAGAAGCTCAGCCCCCGCTTAGCGCCCTGGGCGCATTGACCGGGAAAGCATAAGATTCCCGCCGCCGCGAGAGCGGCGGCGACAGCCGCAAAGACCAGCCTGCCTTTTTTCATACAATCACTTCCTTAAAAACAGAATGCAAACGGAGCAAGCGGCGGTTTTCTGGTTTATCGAAAAAGCGCGGACCGGCGGCCCATGAGGAAAAGACCGCGAAAGGCGGATCATTCAGCGCTTTCCATGGCCAGCATAAGGCCTTGGTAATCCAGGGGCTGAACCGCGGCTTGAGACGCTGGGGCCGGCAATTGTTACAGGGCCTTTTTCAAAAAAGGCCCGAAGCGTTGGCCCTCTCGTGTTTTCCGTAATCTGCTGATTTGCTGGAAATATTTTTGGCCGGGGAGAAGCACGCCTTCAGTTTCCATTAGCCCCGGTTAGGACAGCCGGCCTGTCACATGGATACGGCTTTCGAAAAACACCGCGGGAGCTCCGGCCTGTAAAACTATATGCGGCTGTCTAACCGGTTAGGACGGGAAAGGACTAAGTGATTTTTCTTTCGGCAGCCGCATAAATCTAATTTGATAGGGAGACTGCGAAGGAGGAATTCCAATGAGAAAATTCCGAAGACTGCCGGAGGATGAGCGCCCAGCTCCGGCAAAGGGAAGCAAGCTTGCCGAGGCGCTCCAGGTGCCGGCGGGAGCGGTATCAGTTCTGCCCAGAATGGAGTTCTGCGGGAACCGGGAGGTGACTATCGACGGCTCTAAGGGGGTATTGGAATATGACGAAAACCTGATCCGGATCAATATGGGAAAAATGGTAGCTTGCTTTTTCGGCAGGAATCTAAATATCAAATGCTTTAATTTGGAGTCCTTAGTGATCGAGGGCTACATTACAACAATTGAATTTCTAGCTTAGAAAGCTGGTTCGCGGCTGAACACATCATAGGCGGGGCCTCTTGGCGCCCCATAGATGAGAAGCGCCGGATTGGCCTGAGAGCCTGGCGCTTTTCTGAGGAAGGACAGAGAAAAAACGGAGAGAAGGGGCAGAACCCGCAGCTAGGCTTAAAGCGGGAACCCAGCCCTTGGAGAGGGGCTTTAAACACTACTACTTTACATAGAAGGAGAATATGATTTCACTGGCATTGCCAGGCGGGATCATACAGAACAGACCATGCTGCTGCGTTTTCTCAGATGGATGGCCGGCTATGTGCTGTTTATCGGTATGGGCGGCTATCCGGAAAAATTTATGAATCTGGCGGCCCGGGCGAATATCACCCTGTGGCAGGTAAAAAACAGCAAGGGAAGCTTTCAGGCCCGGGTGGCAAAAAGCCAGTACCGGGAGCTGCGCCGGCCGGCAAAAAAGGCCGGGATGCGCCTGCGGGTAAAAAAACGGAAGGGCTTTCCCTTTTTTATGCGCCGCTACCGCCACCGCCTGGGACTTCTGGCGGGAATCGCTTTGTTTTTCGCGACCATCTGGTTTTTGTCGCTTCACGTATGGGTTATTAATGTTTCCGGCAATGACGAAATCACCGAGGAGCAGGTGATCTCCGTGATGGATGAAATCGGCATCCGTCCGGGAGTGCGAACCTCCGGCTTAGACGCGGAGCTGCTGGAGCAGGCCGCGATGGTGAAGCTGAAGGATGTCTCCTGGATGGCCATCAACTTCCAGGGAAGCGTAGTGAATGTGGAATTAAAGGAGCGGGACGCGCCTCCGGAAGCCATTCCCATGGAGGAGCCATGCAACCTGAAATCCTCTTATCCAGGCCAGATCGTACGCCTGGAGGTGATCTCAGGGGTCACCGTGGTGGAGGAGGGAGACGCCGTCACCCAGGGACAGCTTTTGGTCAGCGGTGTGTTTGAGGATCTTTTGGAGGGAAAAAGCCATTACCAGCACGCCAGCGGCAAGGTGATCGCCAGAACCCGGAGGCAGCTTTCCGTGGAGGTTCCGCTGACCCAAACGGTACAGGTTCCCACTGAGGAAACGGTGGTCCGTAAAAAGCTGGAGTTATTCGGCCTGGAGCTCCCCTTAACTCTGAACCCCGAGCCGGGGGAGGAGTACGAGGCGGAGGAGGAGAAGGAACAGGTCCGTCTTTTCGGGAATAAGCTGCCGATGGAGTTTACCACTCAGGTTTGGACTCTGCAAAAGGAGGAAACAGTGACTCTGACAGAGGAGGAGGCCAAAAAGCAGGGAGAGGAAAAGCTGAAGGAATTGGAGGAAGCCAGTATGGAGGATCGTAAAATCATCGAAAGGACGCTGACTACCGAGCTGAAGGATGGGATCTGCCGCGTGACGGCGGATTATGTCTGTGAAGAAAATATTGCCCTGGAAAGCCCTATCTATCTAGCCGGGGATTCGTAAGGCAGGCGGGAGCCGCTTGTGGGGAACGGCCGAGGCTGCCGGGGAGAAGCGGATTTTGACGAGCCGCGCGCCTTGCTCCGAAGAGGGCTGTCAGGAAAAGCCCTGATCATTCGAAGAAAATTTCGTGAATGTGACAATGAGGCCCCTGTGTTTTTGCCGTATGTGTATCAGATGTGACAAAACTTTGAAATTTTTGTTTTGCTAATGACTAAAACTGGGATTTGTGTTATAATATTATCAGTTTTAATCCGGCCTTAGGCCGCAAATTCAGGTGATGGAATGGCGGAACAAAGTATTAATATCGACCGCATGGAACACGCGGTGGCTCTGTTTGGAAGCTTTGACGAGAATATCAAGCTGATCGAAAGCGAGTATCAGGTGAAGGTTCTCAGCCGGGGCAACGAGCTGAAGGTGGCCGGCGATGTGGAGCAGGTGGCGAAAGCGGTCCGTGTGATCGACAGCCTTTTAACCCTGCTGAACCGGGGCGAGCTGCTAAGCGAACAGAATGTGCGCTACTGCATGTCTCTGATCGACGACGGCAGCGAGGGCAAGCTGGAATCCCTGGTAGGAGACTGCATCTGCGTCACCGCCCGGGGAAAGCCGGTAAAGCCGAAAACCCTGGGACAGAAGGGCTACTGCACCGCGATTAAGGAAAATACCATCACCATCGGGGTGGGCCCCGCTGGAACCGGCAAAACGTATCTGGCCGTTGCAATGGCGGTCACCGCTTTCCGGGCCAGGGAGGTCAACCGGATCATTTTAACCCGTCCCGCGGTGGAAGCGGGAGAGAAGCTGGGCTTTCTGCCCGGAGACCTTCAGCAGAAGGTCGACCCTTACCTGCGCCCCTTGTACGACGCCCTGTTTGATATGCTGGGCACGGATACCTACCAGAAATATGTGGAGCGAGGCAATATCGAGGTAGCGCCCCTGGCTTATATGCGGGGCCGCACCCTGGACGACAGCTTTATCATTTTGGATGAAGCCCAGAATACCACGCCGGAGCAGATGAAAATGTTTCTGACCAGGCTCGGCTTCAATTCCAAGATGGTCATCACCGGGGACATCACACAGATCGACCTGCCGGATGGAAAGCGCTCCGGCCTGCGGGATGTGCTGAAAATTCTGAAAAATGTGGATGATATCGCCCAGATCCGGTTTAATGAACGGGATGTGGTCCGGCACAAGCTGGTGCAGGAAATTATTAAAGCGTACGAAAAAAACGAGGAGGGAAAACGTAACAGATGACGGACAAAATTAGAGTGATTATTTCCAACAGCCAAAAAGAAGTAAAAATACCCACAGGGCTGCGGATGCTGGTTCGCCGCTGCTGCAACGCCGTGCTTCGAATGGAAAATTTTCAGGGTGCGGCTGAAGTCAGCGTCACCTTTGCAAATAACGAGCAGATTCATGAGCTGAATAAAATGCACCGGAACGTGGACGCGCCTACCGACGTGCTGTCCTTTCCGATGGGCGAAGACGGCAAATACGATATTGACCCAGCGACCAACGCCAAAATTCTTGGAGATATTGTGATTTCCATGGAAAAGGCCGTGGAGCAGGCGGAACGCTTTGGCCACACTCTGCAAAGAGAAGTGGGATACTTAACCGCCCATTCCATGCTGCATCTTCTGGGCTATGACCATGAGGAGCCGCTGGAGAAGGTTCACATGAGAGAAAAAGAGGAGCTGGTAATGACTCAGCTGGGTCTGCCCAGCACCACCAGCTATGTGTTGAATTCGGATGAAGAATAGGCCGTCAAAATTTTTCAGAGGGTTTAAGTTTGCGTTCCGCGGAGTGATCCACTGCATTAATAATGAGAGAAATATGCGTTTTCATACGGCGGTCATGCTGTATGTGCTGGCATTTTCGCCTTTTTTTACCCTGACGAAAACCCAGTACGCTGTTTTGATCCTTACCATTTCCAGCGTGATCTCCGCGGAGATGCTCAACACCGCCGCAGAGGAGCTTGCCGATTTATCTGCCGCCGATTACAATCCCTTGGCCCGGGCTGCTAAGGATATCGCGGCGGGAGCGGTGCTCGTCTGCGCGTTTTTTTCTGTAGTGGTGGGCGCCGTCATTCTGTGGCAGCCTGACGCGTTTGCCAGGATCTTCCGCTTTTTCCTGGACAAGCCTTGGATGCTGGCCGTAACCCTGGCGGCTACAGCCCTGATCGCTGTTTACGTGGCCAAGGGGCCGTTGTGGATCGGAAGAGCCTTTGCCCGCTGGGCTGGAAAAGTAAGAAAGAGGTAACAAGATGCCGGAACAGACAAAACAGAAAAGCGCGTTTATCGCCATTGTAGGAAGGCCGAACGTAGGGAAGTCCTCCCTTCTGAACGCCATGCTGGGCCAGAAGGTGGCTATCGTTTCCAGCAAGCCCCAGACCACCCGCACCCGGATCACCGGCGTGCTGACCCAGCGGGAGACCCAGCTGATCTTTATCGATACTCCCGGGCTGCATAAGCCGAGAACCCGGTTGGGAGATTACATGGTCCGCTCTGTCACCGAGTCGGTGGCGGGAGTGGACTCCTGTATGCTGGTGGCGGAAGCGGGAAAGGAAATCGCTCCGGCGGATTTGGAATTGATGAAAAAGTTCAAAAGCCTGTCCTTACCGGCGGTTTTGGCCATCAATAAAATCGATTTGCTGGAGGATAAATCCGTTTTGATCCGCCAGATCACCAAATTCATGGAGCAATTTGACTTTGACGCGGTGGTGCCGGTTTCCGCCCAGACAGGCGACGGCGTAGGCGGGCTGGTGGACGAGCTGAAGAAGCAGGCGATGCCCGGCGCTCACTTTTTTGACGACGACGCTCTGACAGACCAGCCGGAACGTGTGCTTGCGGGAGAGATCATCCGGGAAAAGCTGCTGCGCCTTTTAGATAAAGAGGTGCCTCACGGGGTAGCGGTTTCCATTGAGAAAATGAAGGAACGGGAAAACGGCATTATCGATATCGACGCTACTATTTTTTGTGAACGGGACACCCACAAAGGAATTATTATCGGCAAAGGCGGCGCCATGCTGAAAAGGGTAGGCACTTATGCCAGGGCGGATATGGAGCAATTCTTTGGTGGAAAAATCAACCTGAAGCTATGGGTAAAAGTCAAGGAAGACTGGCGAAACCGAGAGGGGCTTCTGAGAAATTTTGGATATTCCCAGTCGGATTTCGATCAGTAAGTCCCGCGTGAAAAAATTTCCTGCAATAGCGAACCCTATTTCCAACCATACTGATAACACAAGATCAGTGACGGAAAGAAGGTTTTCTTTTGGACGAAAAAACAGCATGGGAGCAGTTCTTCCACAGCGGAGCCGTACAGGATTACCTTAGCTACCGCGCCGCGGCTGAGAATACGGCGCAAGTTCCCCAGGGAGGAAACATACATGCAGATCAATACGGACGGCCTGATCATACGGGAGCAGAGCATCGGTGAAAGCGACCGGCTGGTAACGGTATTGACCAGGGAGCAGGGAATCCTGCGGGCTTTTGTCCGGGGCGCCAAGGCCATGAAAAGCCGCAGCGCTTCCTCCACCCAGTTGTTGTGCTATTCCCGTCTAAGCATCTACGAGGGACGGGAAAAATACATAATCGACGAAGCGGAGCCTATCGAGGTGTTTTTTTCGCTGCGTACGGATTTTGAAAAGCTTTCCCTTGCCCAATATTTCTGTGAGCTGGCGCTGGCGCTGGCTCCGGAAAAAATGGAGGCGGGGGACTTTTTGCGTTTGGTGCTGAACGCCTTGTATTTTTTAGGCAAGGGCAAGCTGCCCGCGGCTCAAATCAAGGCCATTGTGGAAATGCGGATGCTGTCTTTAGCGGGCTTTATGCCGGATTTGATCTGCTGCGCCCAGTGCGGTGCTTATGAGGCGGATCAGATGTATTTTATGGTGAAGCAGGGCAGCCTTTACTGCGGAAGCTGTTATCCCCAGTTCGCCCCGGGCGGAGTTTTGATGAACCGGGGCGTCACCACCGCTCTGCGCCATACCATCTATGCGGATTTCAATAAGGTCTTCAGCTTTACCCTGCCAGCCAAGGATTTGGAAGCCTTGGCGAAGGCTTCTGAGCGCTACCTGCTGAATACGGTGGAGCGGGGCTTTGCCACGCTGGATTTTTATAAGCAGATTTGCGTCCCGTCCTCCCCGGACACTTGAGCGCTCCGTGGTTTGTGACGGCGGAGGTGTTTGATTGCCGGCTGGAAAAGCCTCGGTGCTCTTTAAGCCTGCCCGCGGCCTGTGATGGGCAGATCTCATTGCGGCTTGCAGAGAATGTTTGGCCGGCTGTGCCCGTGTATGGCCGTCCCGCAAGGCTTCCATAAGCTTTCCCGGGCGGCGCGCTCCGCGGCCTGCGGAGGACGTCTGGCTGTGCCTGCGCGGCCTGTTCAGCCAGCTGCGTCTAAGGGCCTGCTGGCTGAGGCCCTTTCATTGGCTGGATTGGAAAGGAGGACTGGGCGGTAAAGCTTCCGTGCGGAAAAGCAAACCCGAATTTGGAGGGAGGCGGGAATTGATGATGAAAGTTTTCGCAGTATTATCGCTTTATATAGTTTTTGCCCTTATTTTAGGGATTTTAGCTTTTGTATTAAAGAAAAGGCATACGAGGTTCCCTGATTTCACAGTTGGGTACCATGACAAAAGAGTAATGGAAAATAAAGAAAAGTGGGAGTGCGCGAATCATACAGCCGGAAATCTATGCGCTTTTTTCGCGCTGGTCAGCGCGATGGCTTCTGTTTTGTTGTATTTCGTCAAAGCAAGTGTGGAAGCGATGATCATTCTGTTTTTTGTGTTATCCGGCGTTGCGGTATTGGCTGTTCTTATTTTTCCAGTGCGGATTTGTAAAAAATTTGATCGCTTATAGTGCCGGCGCTGTGGAAAAAGAGGAATTGCTTTCATGATCAGCGTTTCAGTGAAATGACGCGGCGCCTGTATGGCGCCCGCCGGAGAGATTTCTATGAATTAAATATAAGATTCAGATATCACGGAGATAATAAAGATTAAAAGCGAAAAGCGCTGATTTGTATGTTAAAGTTTTAGGGAGTTCGATGGTTATGATAAAAAACCGACATTACCGGGCTTTAGAGCTCGACAAAGTATTGCAGCTGCTGAGCCGGGAGGCCTCATGCTCAGAATCCCAGGAGCGGATTTTGAGTATGGAGCCCAGCACCGGCTTATATGAAGTGAAGCTGTTATTACAGGAAACCGACGATGCCCATATGCTGACGGGGCGTTTTGGCAGCCCCTCCTTTGGAGGGCTACAGAATGTGGCCAATTCCCTGCGGCGGGCTCAGGCGGGCGCTTCCCTGTCTATGGGGGAGCTGTTAAAGGTGGCTGAGGTTTTAAGGGTTATGCGCGGCCTTATCCAGTGGAGAAAACGTTCTGAGGGGCTGGAAACTTCTATCGACTGGCGCTTTGAGGCTTTGACCCCTAACAAATACCTGGAAGAAAAAATCGCCTCTTCTATTTTGTCCGAGGAGGAAATGGCTGACGGCGCGTCCCAGGCGCTGGGAGACATCCGGCGGAAAATCAACGCCGCTTCACTCCGGGTTCGGGAAAAGCTGGATCATATGATCCATTCCCCGGCCTATCAAAAATATCTCCAGGAGCCCATCGTCACCCTGCGGGGCGGCCGGTTCGTGGTGCCGGTAAAGGCCGAGTGCCGGGGCGAGGTGCCCGGGCTGGTGCATGATACCTCCGGCAGCGGCGCCACGGTTTTTGTGGAGCCTATGGCGGTGGTGGAGGCCAATAACGATATCAAGGTGCTGAAATCCAAAGAGGAAGCGGAGATCGAGCGGATTTTGTATGAGCTTTCCCAGGAGGCGGGCGGCTTTGCCGACAGCATTATCGAAGGCTATAACGCCGCCATTGAGCTGGATATTTTATTCGCCAAGGCCAAGCTGGCCTATCGAATGAAGGCGACTTTGCCTGAGGTAAACGACCAGGGAAAAATTTATCTGAAAAAGGCCCGACATCCGCTGATCGACCCGAAAGCCGTGGTGGCTACGGATATTGAGCTGGGGCTTCAGTTTGACACGCTGGTGATCACTGGCCCCAATACCGGCGGTAAAACCGTCAGCCTGAAAACTATCGGCCTGCTGACCCTAATGGCTATGTGCGGCTTGCTGCTTCCAGCTTCCGACGGCAGCATGGTGTCGGTGTTCAGCCAGGTTCTGGCCGATATCGGCGACGAGCAAAGCATTGAACAGTCATTATCTACCTTTTCCGCGCATATGACTAATATGATTCATATCTTGTCCTCTGTGGAGCGGGAGGGAATCAGCCTGGTGCTGATCGACGAACTGGGGGCTGGCACCGATCCGGTAGAGGGTGCGGCTCTGGCAATGGCGATTTTGGAAACCTTGCGGGCCTCTCAGGTGAGGATCGCCGCCACCACTCATTATGCGGAGCTGAAAGCCTATGCTTTGCAGACCGTCGGTGTGGAAAACGGCTGCTGCGAGTTTGATGTGGCCACTCTGCGGCCTACCTACCGCCTGCTGATCGGCGTGCCCGGGCGGAGCAACGCCTTTGCCATCTCCGAGCGGCTTGGAATGGATCAGCATATCGTAGCCCGGGCAAGAGAGCTGGTATCGGCGGAAAATTCCCGGTTTGAGGATGTGGTCCGGAACCTGGAGGAGAGCCGCCAGAGCCTGGAGCAGGAACGGAAGGAAGCCCAGGAGCTGAGCGCTCAGGCCCAGCAGTACCGCCAGGAGGCGGAACAGCGGGCGGAAAAGCTTCGCCGGGATTCGGAGGCGGAGCTGGAAAAGGCCCGAGTAGAGGCCAGAAACCTGGTGGCCAGGGCGAGAGCCCAGGCCCAGGCTTTAATGGATGAGTTGGATGACCTGAGGAAAAAGAACAGAGAAATCGACGCCCAGGCTAAGGCAAGGCTAAAGGCAGGCATCCGTGAGATGGAGAACACCGCCGATCCGGTGAAGGAAAAGCAAGGAGAGGATTACCGTCTGCCCAGGGCTCTCCAGGCCGGGGACAGCGTGCTGATTTATGATTTGGATAAAAAAGCCGTGGTGCTGGAGCCGGCGGACAGCTCCGGAAATGTGCTGGTACAGGCGGGAATCATCAAAACCCGTGTGCCGGTCGGCAATCTGCGGCTGTTAAAGCAGGAAAAGGTGCAGAAGCCCAAGGGCCGGGGCGTGCGGACGGTGAAAACCCGGGCCAGCGCGCCGGTGCAGCAGGAGGTGGATCTGCGGGGGATGACCGTTGAGGAAGGAATCATGGAGCTGGATAACTTTATCGACAGCGCCTTGCTTTCCGGCATTACCCTGCTGACCGTCATTCACGGAAAAGGAACCGGCGTGCTGCGAAAAGCAGTACAGGAGCGGCTAAAACGCCACCCCTCGGTAAAAAGCTACCGGCTGGGCAATTACGGCGAGGGCGAGGCCGGCGTCACCATTGTGGAATTGAAATAACCCCCAGAGGGGGAGGAGGCCAGGAGCGCGTGACTGCCGGGCAAGAAGCGGTGAACCGGGAGACGCAAGCATAAGCGGCAGGCTGCCGGCTGTATCGCTTGACACCGAGGGGCGGCTTCCTCTTGAAGCGGCGGAAGGATAAAATGGCCCAAAGAGCAGATTTTTACCAAGGCAGCGCGGCCGTAGGATTCAATCTTAACGGATAGGAATCCCATGCAGAAAAGGAGAAAAGAATGAAGGTACTGACAAAAATCTTGATTGTACTGGCGGTGCTGGTGGTGCTTTTAGGCATTGCCGCCGGAGTGCTTTATTTTTTGGCCACCACTGACGACAACGCGGGCAAATACGAGGCAGAGCCTTCCACTGATATTGTGGAGCCTGCGGTAAAGGCGGCTCTTACAGGACAGGAAACGGAGATCACCCAAGATCAGATCAACGGCTTTTTCTCCTATTATATTCAGGAAAACGGCCTGACCCTGGCGGGGCATCGGGTCAAAAAGCTGTATTTGCAGCTAGGCGAAACACCGGGAGCCGTCAGCCTGTACCTGGTGTGCGAGGGACTGGGGAAGGATTTGGGAATTACCGCCCAGGGACAGATGATTTACTTAGAGGCCGGCAAGGAGTTTTCTCTGCAAATCAGCGATATGAAGGTAGGCAGGCTGAAGGTGCCGGCCTCCTGGGCTCTGTCCTGGATTTCGTCCAGGCTGCCGGAGGGAATGGAGGCTCAGGAAGACACGGTTGTCATCGGCTCGCAGCTTTTGCGGATTCCGTTAGGTGATTTGCAGGCATCCCTGAGCCTGGACGGCTTCCGGACAGAGCAGGGAAGGGCCTATGTGCGGGTGAGCGGAGCGGTAGAGGCGCTGCAGGAATATTTGCAGAAAAAAATCGGGGAGAGCGGATTGGGAGATTTGCTCTCAGGCTTTGGGATCAGCCTGCCGTAATTTTGTGCAAAACAGAGGTTTTTAAAAATCGGGTTTATGTGAAGGCTTTTTCCTTGACATAGACCCGATCCTATTGTATAATCACATAGGATCGAAAGTGTAAAGAGTTTTACTTTACAGGTTTGCCGAAAGGATCGGGAGCGTTCATGGAAAAAAATCTCAATGTATCTATCTTATTGGATTTTTACGGAGCCATGCTGACGGAAAAGCAGCGGGAGGCTGTGGAGTATTATTATAACGACGACCTGTCTCTTTCGGAAATCGCGGATAATCAAGGGATTTCCCGCCAGGGCGTGCGGGACGCCATCAAACGCGCGGAGGCTCTGCTGTTTGAAATGGAGGAGTGTCTCGGCTTTGCCCGGCGGTTCCGGATTTTGCAGGAGGGCTTGGAGCAAATCGAAAAAAACGCCCGGGAGATCGAGGAATACAACAGCCGGCTAAGCTATTCGAAGGAAATTCACGACAGAGCGGCGGCGATTGCCGGTTTGGCCGCTCGATTAAACGACTGAACGGCTTTTTTGCTTGAAAGAATGAAAGAAATGACCACAGAAAGAAACGGGGAGGGATATTTATGGCTTTTGACGGGCTTTCGGAAAAGCTTTCCGCAGCCTTTAAACGGCTGCGGAGCAAGGGAAAGCTGTCCGAATCCGATGTAAAGGAAGCGATGCGTGAAGTCCGCCTGGCACTGCTGGAAGCGGACGTTAACTATAAGGTTGCCAAGGATTTTACCCAGAAGGTGACCGAAAGAGCTGTTGGCTCTGAGGTGATGGAAAGCCTGACTCCGGCTCAGATGGTTATCAAGATTGTTAACGAGGAGCTGACAGAGCTGATGGGCGGCACCAACGCCCGCCTGAATTTCCCCTCCAAGCCGCCGCTTGTGCTTATGATGTGCGGATTGCAGGGCTCCGGTAAAACCACCCATTCCGCCAAGCTGGGCAGGCTTCTGAAAAGCCAGGGCCACAGGCCTTTGCTGGTAGCCTGCGATATTTACCGTCCCGCCGCTATCCAGCAGCTGGAAGTCGTGGGAAATAAGGCGGGGGTTCCTGTGTTCCAGATGGGTACGGAAAACCCGGTAAAAATCGCCCAGGCCGCCGTAGCCCACGCCAAGGACCACGGCAATGACGTTGTGATTTTAGATACCGCCGGACGTCTTCATATTGACGAGGATCTGATGACGGAGCTGAAAAATATCAAGAATAAGGTGGAGCCTCAGGAGATCCTCCTGGTGGTGGACGCTATGACCGGCCAGGATGCGGTTAATGTGGCCAAGTCCTTCAACGACCTGTTGGAAATCAGCGGCGTGATCCTGACCAAGCTGGATGGCGATACCAGAGGCGGCGCGGCGCTGTCTGTAAGGGCGGTTACCGGCAAGCCGATCAAGTTTTCAGGTATCGGGGAAAAGCTGGAGGATTTGGAAGCCTTCCACCCCGACCGTATGGCGTCCAGAATCTTAGGCATGGGGGATATGCTTTCCCTCATCGAGGACGCGCAGAATAAGCTGGATGAGAAAAAGGCCAGGGAAATGGCGGAAAAGCTCACCCAGAATCAATTGGATTTAAACGATCTGCTGGATCAGTTCCAGCAGGTGAGAAAAATGGGCCCCTTAAAGGGGATTTTAGGCAAGCTGCCGGGGGTAGACCAAAAAAAGCTGGACGAAGCCAATGTGGACGACCGGATCATGGACCGCATGTGCGCGATTATTTTGTCGATGACTCCGGCGGAGCGGGCAAAGCCCAGCATTATTAACCCTTCCCGGAAGCGGCGGATCGCCGCCGGCTCCGGTATGAAGGTAGAGGATGTCAACCGCCTGCTGCGCCAGTTCGAGCAGATGCAGAAAATGATGAAGCAGATGGGCGGAAAGAAAGGCAAACGCCGCCGCGGAATGTTCCCGCCGATGAATATGGGCGGTATGGGCGGTATGGGCGGAAGGATGCCCTTTTAACCGGTTTTCAACCAAAGGGTAACAATTAAACTTTGGTGGAATAGATTTAGATTGTTTGTGGAGGTGAATCAGAATGGCAGTAAAGATCAGACTTCGCCGCATGGGCGCCAAGAAGGCTCCTTACTATCGCATTGTGGTGGCGGATTCCAGATATCCCCGGGATGGCCGTTTCATTGAGGAAATCGGCTTTTATAACCCCATGGTAGAGCCTGCGGAGGTAAAGGTTGACGCGGAGAAGGCAAAGAAATGGATCGCCAACGGCGCTCAGCCTACCGATACCGTAAAGGCTCTGTTCAAAAAGAACGAAGTACTTTGATCTCGGAGGTGTGAGATTTGGAAGAGCTGCTGATTAGCATTGCTCGTGGCCTGGTGGAACAGCCGGACGAGGTTCGTGTGGATACCGACGAGCCTGCGGAGGACGGCACCATCGTTTACCATCTCCATGTGGCTGAAAACGATATGGGAAGGGTTATCGGCAAGCAGGGACGCATCGCTAAGGCGATCCGTCTGGTTATGCGCGCCGCGGCTACGAAAAACAACTGCAGGGTTTCTGTCGAAATCGACTGAGCCGAAGAGAAGGACGTATATGCATACGTCCTTCTCTTTTGTATCCTGCAATCAAATAAGCCCCCACAAAATTTGGGATGGGAAAAGAAGGCTTTCGTTTCAGGCGGTAAGCAGGGCGAGAGCGCAGCAGCCATCGGTCACAGTGGATGTGAAAAAGAACAGGAAATGCCCGTTTACGGGCTGTAGGGCAATGTTGCCAGCGGCAGATTGTCCAGTGCCGCTGGAGAGTCGGCGGGTAGTAAGCCTTCCGGGGCTTGGCTGCCTGGCGGAAAATACAGGAAAGGATTGTGGGTCAATGCTGAAGCCATACCTGGAAGCTGGAAAAATAACGGGAACCCAGGGCCTGCGGGGAGAAATCCGGGTGGATCCCTGGTGCGACAGCGCCGAAGCCTTATGCCGGCTGAAAAGACTGTATTTTGAGGAAGGGAAACAGGAGCTGAAGGTGGTGTCCGCCCGCACTCAGAAGCGGATGGCGATTTTAAAGCTGGAGGGCGTGGATTCCATCGAGCAGGCGGATCTGCTGCGGAACCGGGTTTTATACGCAAGCCGCCAGGATTTTAAGCTGGAGCCGGGCCGGTATTTTATTCAGGATTTGTTAGGCGTCAAAGCGGTGGATGCAGACAGCGGCAGAGATTATGGTGCCGTCACCGACGTGTTGAAAACTGGAGCCAACGATGTTTACGAGATCACCGGAGACGATGGAAAGGCGTATCTGCTGCCTGCCATCCCTATGACCGTCATTGAGATTCGGCTGGAGGAAGGGCTCATGCGGATTCGGCCGATAGAGGGGATTTTTGACCATGAGGATTGATATTATTACCCTGTTTCCGGAGCTTTGCGAAGCGGTTATGGGGGAAAGCATTGTAGGACGAGCCAGGAAAAAGGGCGCTATCGAGGTTTATTGTCACCAATTGCGGGAATACACATATGATAAGCATAACCGGGTGGATGATACTCCCTATGGCGGCGGCATGGGAATGCTGCTGATGGCCGAGCCCATCGCGGATTGCTTTGAGCATGTCTGCGAGCTGGCCGGCCGGCGGCCCCATCTGATTTATATGTCCCCCCAGGGGAAAACCTTGACTCAGCAGCGGGCAAGAGAACTGGCGGGATACGACAGCCTGGCGATTCTGTGCGGCCACTATGAGGGTGTGGATGAACGGGTTCTGGAGGAGTATGTGGATGAAGAAATCTCTATAGGAGACTATGTGCTTACCGGAGGAGAGCTGCCCGCCCTGGTGCTGGCGGATGCAGTCAGCCGCATGGTGCCCGGCGTGCTTTCCAGCGACGAATGCTTTGAAGAGGAAAGCCATTTCAGCGGCCTTTTGGAATATCCCCATTACACCAAGCCGGCGGTTTGGCGCGGAAAACCGGTGCCGGAGGTACTGTTAAGCGGGCATCACGGCAACATTGAGAAATGGCGCCGCCAGCAGGCCCTGCTCCGCACCGCGAAAAAACGTCCTGAAATGCTGGAGGAGACGGTTTTCACAAAAGAGGAACAAGCTCTCTTGGAAAAAGCTCTCCGGAATCAGGAGTGACCCCCGCATATCTTTTGAGATGACTGGCAATAATACCCTTGAGCCTGTCCGCTTTGGGGGAAATTGACAGAATAATTATTCGGACGTGGCAAAAAATACCATTTTTTTCTTGGGGAAAAATCACAAACAAAATTCTAAACCCTCAAAAAATACTAGGGGTTCCACTGAATTATTATTTGTAAAAGCTTAATTTATCTGTAAAAAACAATTTTAGATTATATATATTCAAGGTAAAGAATAAGTATACATTTTGAGCCTTGCTGCAAAATTGGTTGGTGCACAAAAGTTACAAAAATTTTCAACAATTACGTTAATGTGCACAAGATGGGCGGGAAACGGCTTCTTTGGAATCGTTCAGTAAGCCAAAAAATGCGTGTCCGCATTGACGAAGGGGCGATTTGTGATATAATACAATCATTCCAAAAGAGATTGTACGACCATAGATAAGTTGGCGTAAATGATGATTTTCAGTTTTTAGGTAGGAGTGGATTAAAATGTTTGTAAAAGATGTCATGGTCCAGAATCAGGTAGGACTTCATGCTCGGCCGGCTACTTTCTTTATCCAAAAGGCCAATGAGTTCAAGTCCTCGATCTGGGTAGAGAAGGAAGAAAGAAGAGTCAATGCGAAGAGCCTTCTGGGGGTTTTATCCTTGGGAATCGTAGGCGGCACTACCATTCGTATTATCGCCGACGGCACCGATGAGGAAACCGCTGTGGAAAGCTTGGTTAAGCTGGTACAGTCAGGCTTCGCGGAGTAATGGGAAGAGACTTGAAAGCACCGCCAGAGGGCGGTGCTTTTTCATTTTTCGCGGCTTCCCGGCTGGAAGCGGACGGCAGACCTTTTGAGGCCGCAGTATGCGGCGGCAGCGGCACGGAAAAATTAGCGCTTGATTTTTAATAAGACCTGTGCTTTGATAAGCATAAGCCGGAGGGAAAGGAAGGAAAGCGGTAAAATGGATGAAAAGCGAAAAGCCCTGAGAACCAGGGCAATGGCTCTGCCGGCAGCGCCGGGCGTTTACCTGATGAAAAACGCATCCAATGAAATTATTTATATCGGGAAAGCGAAGGCATTAAAAAACCGGGTGAGCCAGTATTTCGGTTCTCCGAAAAACCATCCGCCCAAGGTGCGGAAAATGGTTTCCCAGGTGGATCATTTCGATTACATTTTAACCGACAGCGAGTTTGAGGCATTGGTGCTGGAATGCAGCTTGATTAAACAGCATACGCCTAAATACAACATTCTGCTGAAGGACGACAAGGGGTATCATTATATTAAGGTCACTCCTAAGCCGTACCGCAGAATTTTTGAGGCCAAGCAGAAGCTGAACGACGGGGCGGAGTATATCGGGCCCTACACCAGCTCCTTTTCCGTAAAGCAAAGCGTGGATGAGGCAAGAAAAATTTTCAAGCTTCCCACCTGCTCCCGAAAATTCCCCCAGGAGATCGGAAGGGGAAGACCATGCTTGAATTATTTCATCAAACAGTGCTGCGCTCCCTGCCGGGGAAAGCTCAGCGAAGAGGAATATGAAGGCTATGTGGACGAGGCTCTGGAATTTTTAAAGGGCGGCTCCGTAGCGTCGGTGAAGGATATGACTCAGCAGATGAATGAAGCGGCGGAAAACCTGGAATTTGAGCGGGCCGCCCGCATCCGGGACCGAATCTCCGCTGTGAAAAGAATCACCGCCAAGCAGAAGGTGGTGGCGACCAAGGTTCGGGAACAGGATGTGGTGGCCATGGCCCAGGCGGCCGGTGCGGCGGCTCACGCCTGCGTTGTGGTGTTCCGCTTTTCCGGGGGCAGGCTCTGCGATCAGGAGGAGTTTATGCTGGGAGAGATTGCCGATGGAAAAACCACCCGTGCGGAATTTTTGCAGCAATATTACGCGCAGCGGACCGTGCCCCCCCAGGTAACCCTGGACGGCGAGGTGGAGGGCAAGGAGGCTCTGCGGCAGTGGCTGTCGGAAAAGGCGGGGCGGTCAGTGAAGCTCACCGTTCCCCAAAAGGGCGAGCAGGCCCATTTGGTGGATATGTGCAGGAAAAACGCCTCGGAAAAACTGGCGCAGCAGGCGGGGCGTACCGGCCGTGAAATGGGAGCGCTGGACGAGTTGGGCAGGCTTTTGGGCCTTGCCCAGCCGCCGGAATATATTGAAGCCTACGATATCTCCAACCTGGCGGGCAGCGGAAATGTAGCGGGCATGGTGGCGTTTGAAAACGGCAGGCCGCTGAAATCCGCTTACCGGAAATTTAAAATCAAGGGCTTTGAGGGACAGGACGACTACGCCTCCATGCAGGAGGTGATTTCCCGGCGGCTTCAGGAATATCAAGAAAAAAAGGACACCGGCGAGGGCTTCGGACGGCTGCCGGATTTGATCCTGCTGGACGGCGGAAAAGGACACGTGGCGGCGGTGCGGCCGGTGCTGGAGGCCTTTGGGCTTCAAATTCCCCTGTTCGGCATGGTGAAGGACGACAAGCACCGGACCAGAGCCATCGCCAGGGACGGCGGAGAAATCGCCATCAACAGCAGCCGCCAGGCGTTTACCCTGGTGAGCCAGATTCAGGATGAGGTCCACCGGTTCGCCATCGGCTACCACCGGCAGACCCGGAAAAGAACGGCTCTGTCCTCCAGCCTGACGTCTATCCCGGGCGTAGGGCCGAGCAGGGCGAAGGCGCTGCTGAAATCCTTTAAAACCATTAAAAATATCGCCCAGGCAGAGCTTAAGGAGCTGGAGCAGGCGCCTTCCATGAATCAGCCGGCGGCCCAGGCGGTTTACGATTATTTTCATCCCGCCTCCGTCCCAGGGGAGGAAACCGGGAAAATAGAACGGAAAAATGAAAAAAATTAGACTGTTTTCCTCTCTTTTCCCAAGGAAAGGTTGACAAGCTCCCCTTGATAATGGGATAATATATTTTATAAATCAAAACAGGATGGGCGCCGCGGCGGCAGCCGCGGGGTCTAAGGATGCGAAAGAAAGGGATATGGGGATTTTTCCCTATCAGGAAAAGGCTATGCGCGTAATCACAGGCTCCGCACGGGGCAGACGGCTTCAAACCCTGGAAGGCCAGGAGGTTCGTCCTACGCCGGAGCGGATCAAGGAAGCGGTTTTCAGTATCATTCAGTTTCAAATAGAGGGACGCCGGTTTTTAGACCTGTTCGCTGGTTCCGGGCAAATGGGTATCGAGGCCCTGAGCCGGGGCGCCAGGGAAGCGGTGTTTGTGGATTCCCGGAAGGATTCGGTTCAGATCATCAGGGAAAACCTGGAAAAAACCGGACTGGGCCAGCAGGGTAGAGTAGTCAATATGGATTCGCTGGCGTTCCTTTCCCAGCCCAACGGCAAATTCGACCTGGCGTTTTTAGATCCTCCCTACCGGACGGGGCTGCTGGAAAAGGCTTTGGAAATGACGTCTGCGGTGGTGAAGCCCGGCGGGGTGATTTTGTGCGAGCACCCGGCGGATGAGGAGCTGCCCGCCCAGGCGGGAGATTTTGTCAAGCGGAGGGACTACCGCCACGGCAAGATCCTCATCAGCCTATACCGACATAAGGATGTGGTTGGATCGTGACGACAGCAATTTGTCCCGGCAGCTTTGACCCTGTGACCGTGGGCCATGTGGATATTATCCGCAGGGCCAGGAAAATGTTTGACCATGTGATCGTGGCGGTGCTGGTGAATCCAACCAAGAACCCCAGTTTTTCTCTGGAGGAACGGATCGGGCTTTTGAAGAGGGCGACCAAGGAGATCGATGGCCTGGAAATCGTGGGCTTCGACGGCCTGCTGGCGGATTACGCCAGAACCCGGAAGGCCACGGTGCTGGTGAAGGGGCTGCGGGCGGTGTCCGACTTTGAGTATGAGTTTCAGATGTCTCTGACCAACAAAAAGCTGAACCCGGAACTGGAGACGGTGTTTCTCACCACCTCGGCGGAGAATATGTATTTAAGCTCCAGTATTGTGAAGCAGATCGCTATGTTCGGCGGGGACATTTCCGATTTTGTCCCGGCTTGCATTTTAAAGGATATCCAGGATAGACTTTGTAAATAAGGAGTGTGAAAGCAATGAACGTTTCATCCCTTTTAGATGAATTGGACGAGATGATTGACAGCGCGTGGAATATGCCCTTAAGCGGCGGGAAGGCTCTGGTGGACGCGGAAAGAGTGCGGGAAATTGTGGATAAGATTCGTTCCAGCCTGCCGCAGGAGATTCGTCAGGCTAAGGCGATTGTCAGCGACCGCTCTCAGATCATCGCCGACGCGAAGCGGGAAGCGGAAACCGTGGTGAGGGTAGCCGAGGAGCGGGCCCGGGTGATGGTGAACCAGGATGAGATCGTGCGCCAGGCCCAGGCAAGAGGCAGCGAGCTTTTGAGCCAATCCCAGACCAAGGCCAGAGAAATCCGCCGGGCCGCCAACGAGTATGTGGACGACCTGATGAAGCGTACGGACGAACAGATGACCGCCAATTTAGCGGAGCTGAGGAAAACCCGGCAAAATCTGAAGGCGTCTCAGAGATCGGGCAACCAGTAAGAAGAATCCATTCCAGAAAGCAAGGCGAAGGCTATACGAGCGCTGGCAAGGCCGGCGCTGTACCTGCTTAATGAGAAAACTCCCGGCAGTATTGATTTACTGCCGGGAGTTTTTTTGCCGAAGGGGCGGCGGTTTAAATTTTTAAGTCAAACTGGAAGCGGAATGAGTCCAGCGCGGTTTTGTCAGAGGGACGGCCTGAAATAGGGCTTGTTTTTGGTTATGAAAGAACCGGTGCGGAAATGCCCGGCTCATGGCCTTATGCGCCGGCTGGCTGAGCCCCAAAAACAGGAAAGCTGCCTGGCTGCTCAAAACGGACGGTTTATCGGTTTAATCGTCCGGTAGGCAGCCTTCTAAGCGCTCCAGCTGCTTTTGCCGCAAAGCGTCCAACAGGCTGCCGCCGATGTCCACGCAAACGCAGCTTTGGCATACCCCTTGCAGGCTTAAGCTTATGTTTTCCAGCAGGCAGGTATCATCCTGCCAGTATAAGCAAAAATTATTTTCACAGCAGATCATAAAAGCCCTCCTAATGGGTAAAGTTACCATTATACCGTTAATATTAGTCCTTTTATATTGTTTTGTCAACTATGTACACATAACTTAGAGCGGTTTCAATGATAGCCTTGAGTTAACGGTATATTGTTAACAAAGGGTGGTTTTATGACAATCTCTCAAGCGATAGGTGAAAGAATACTGTCTCTTTGCAAGACTCGCAATATTACAGTAAATCATCTAGCCGATATGTCTGGAGTGTGGCAGTCTACATTAAGTGAAATTGTAAGAGGCGTCAGCAGAAATCCACGAATTAAAACCTTATATCAAATTGCGACTGGGTTTGGTATGACTTTATCCGAGTTTCTGGATTTTCCGGAAATGAACGAGGTAGAATTTGACGATTTTAATTAAAGCGACAGCTTTATTTATGGAGGAGAAGAACTTGACTTGTTCTGATGCCCTTAGAAAGAGAATTTCTGAGCTTTGTAAAAGGAGAAATATAACGACCAACCATTTAGCAGATATGGCGGGACTTCGCCAGTCTACTGTAGATGCGGTGGTTCGTGGAGTCACTAAAAATCCCGGCTTAAAGTCAATTTATCAAATTGCCACAGGCTTCGGCATGACCTTATCCGAGTTTCTGGATTTTCCGGAAATGAACGAGGTAGAATTTGACGACTTTAATTAAAGCGACAGTTTTATTTATGGAGGAAGAAAACTTGACTAGTTCAGAGGCGCTTCGGAAGAGAATTTTGGATCTTTGCAAAAAAAGAAATATTTCGATAAATCATTTGGCGATGATGGCCGGAATGCCTCAGACTACTGTGGATGCGGTAGTCCGGGGTGTAACTTCAAACCCTCGCTTAAAGACAATTTATAAAATAGCCCTTGGCTTCGGCATGACCTTATCCGAGTTTCTGGATTTTCCAGAAATGAACGAGGTGGAGTTCGACGATTTTAATTAACATAACAATTGACATAACCATCTTTCAGCCGCGAAGTCCCCGGACGGATCCGATCCGCCCGGGGATTTCGTGTTTTTTCGCGAAAATTCCGCGAAAACCGGGCGCTTTTTTACCAGAAATGATTTCCAATTATGAACAAGTTGAAAAAGCACTTGCAATTTACATAATCATGCTTTATAATTTATTCATTAAGTGGTGAAAGGTGGGGGAAAGTAGAGGAAAGTGAAATATATTTCTTCTGTTTTCCCAAAAAGTGGCGGCTATGTTGATCGGCGAGTACCAACATAATATCGATTCCAAGGGCCGCGTCATCGTGCCCGTCAAATTCCGCGAGGACCTGGGAGAATGCTTTTACGTAACCAAGGGCCTCGACGGCTGCCTTTTTGTACTTTCCGGGGAGGGCTGGAAGGGGCTTCAGGAGAAGATCCAGTCCATGCCTCTCTCTAAATCCAGAGGCCTTCAGCGGTTCTTTTTCTCCGGCGCTACCGACGTGGAAACAGACAAGCAGGGCAGGATCTTGATTCCGCAGCCTTTGCGGGATCACGCGGGACTGACCAAGGATGTGACCTTTGTCGGCGTATCCAGCCGGGTGGAGATTTGGGACACCAGCCGCTGGAACCAGGTAAACGGCGAGCTGACGGAAGAAAGCATTGCCGAGGCCATGGACGAGCTGGGAATTTAGCATTGTCCGCAAGGCTCGGCGGCTTGAATCGCAGCAATGGAAAAATGCTTTCCGGAGGCTGCCCGAAAGGCAGGCCGCGAATGCTTTGAAAAGGCTGTGATTTCCGAAGAGACAAAAGCCGGAAAAGGGCCTGCGGGAAAGGATTCTGATAAAGAAAGGCGGCGGCCGGTTTGGCTTGCTATCATTTACCGGTACTGCTCCGGGAGACCATCGAGGGGCTTGCCGTGAAGCCGGACGGCGTTTATGTGGACGGCACGGCCGGCGGCGGCGGACATTCAGAGGCCATCGCCAAGCGGCTTTCCACAGGCAAGCTGATTGCCATCGACCAGGACCCGGACGCTATCGCGGCCGTCACCAAACGGCTTGCCGATTATCCGGGGGTTACTGTTTGCCGGGCGAATTTCTCTCAGATGGAGGAGGTTGTCCGAAGCCTCGGCGTTGACAGCGTGGACGGCGTGCTGATGGATATCGGCGTTTCCTCTCACCAGCTTGATACCCCGGAACGGGGATTTTCCTATCACAGCGACGCTCCCCTGGATATGCGTATGAGCCAGGAGGGCCCCGGCGCGGGGGATCTTGTCAACAGCCTGCCCTGGCAGGAGCTTGCCGAAATTCTCAGCCGGTATGGCGAGGAGCGGTTTTCCAAACGGATCGCCCAAGGAATTGCGGCGGCCCGGGAACAGGCTCCCATTGAAACGACCTTTCAGCTTGCGGAGATCGTGAAAAACGCCTACCCCGCGGCGGCAAGACGAGATGGACATCCCGCAAGAAAGACCTTTCAGGCGCTGCGGATCGCGGTCAACGGAGAATTGGACAGGCTTTCCGAGGGGCTGGACGCCGCGTTTTCTCTGCTGAAGCCCGGAGGACGCCTGGCGGTGATTACCTTCCATTCCCTGGAGGACCGCTTGGTAAAGCGGAGAATGGCCTCCTGGTGCCAAGGCTGCACCTGCCCGCCGGATTTTCCGGTGTGTGTCTGCGGCAAAACGCCCAGCGCTGAGCTGGTAACCAGAAAACCGGTGGAGGCGTCTGAAACAGAATTAGAAAAAAATCCAAGAAGCAGAAGCGCGAAGCTGCGGGTCTGTATTCGATTAAAATAATAAAAAAGATATATCACAGCAAGGAAGTGAAAAACGGTGGCAAATCAAAACGAAGCATACGATTTTTCCCTGTTTGAACCCTCTCGAAAAGAGCAGGAGCAGCAGCGGCCGGCGCCTAGCAAGCAGCCGAAAAAGAAAAACAACCTGATCAGAATTTCAGAAGAGCAGCTGGAAAAAAGCCGCCGGATCAAATATAAGCCCACTACCGTCATCGGCGGAATCCTGTTTTCCCTCATCGTCCTCACTATTATGGGAACCATGATTTTAAGCCAGGTGCAGCTCACGGAGCTGACAGAGAACATCAACGACGCTAACGCGCTCTTGGCGGAGCAGCAAAGCATTACTACCCAGCTTCAGGTAAAGGTGGAATCTCAGCTTTCCCTGCGTTCTGTGGAGGATTACGCCCAGAACCAGCTGGGGATGCAGAACGCCGCCAACAACCCAATCACGTATATCAGTCTGGCGAACGGCGATAAGGCGGAAATCATCCAGCCGGAGGAGAAAAGCTGGCTGGATACCATTGCGGACGCGATTTCCGGCCTGTTGTCATAACCGGATAAGTTTGGCATAAGATTGAAACAGGAAGTTTCAAGGTACGGAGAGTTGAGATAGGATTTATCTTAACTCTCATTTTACTATGTGGAGGAATTTCTGCCGATATAGGAGGTAACCAATGGCAAAGGGTAATACGGTGAGATTATGGCGCAGATCCCTGATCGTGCTGATGGTGATGCTGATTGCAGGCTTCGGCCTGCTGATTTTCCGGCTGGTGCAGCTTCAGATTGTGGAAGGAGAAACCCTGCAGAAGGGAGCGGTGAGCCAGCAGCTGAAGGATACCACGATCAGCGCTAAGCGGGGTACCATTTACGACTGCAACATGAAGCCGCTGGCCCAAAGCGCCAATGTGTGGACGGTGGTTCTGGAGCCCGCGTATTTGACGGATAAAGAGGATCAAACGCTGGTGGCTAACGGCTTGGCAGAAATCCTTGGGATGGAAGCCCAGGATATTATGGATAAAATGAATCCCAACTCCTACTACACCATATTAAAGAAAAAGGTGGAATCCGACGTTAAGGATGCCATTCTGCAATTTAAAACTGATAATGAAATAACAAATGGTATTCGATTAATAGAAGATTACAAAAGGTATTATCCCTACGGCGCTTTTGCCTCAGCGGTGCTTGGGTGCGTCGGAGGAGACAACCAGGGCCTTGCGGGCCTGGAGGCCTATTATGACAGTACCCTTACCGGAACGGCAGGCCGGCTGATTACGGCCAAAAACGCCATCGGCACCGATATGCCCTACGATTACGAGCAGCTGGTGCCGGCGGAGGATGGCTACAGCCTGGTGCTGACCATCGACGAGACCATCCAGCACTTTATGGAAAAGTATCTGGAACAGGGCATCATCAATAATGATGTTCAAAACCGTGCCGCCGCCATTATGATGAATGTAAATACCGGTGAGATCTATGGCATGGCGGTGAAAGGGGATTTCGACCCTAACGACCCCTTTACTATCGTGGATCAGGACGTACAGAAGGCCATAGACGCCTTGCCGGAGGACCAGCAGGACGCGGCTACCAGCGAGGCAATCCAGCAGCAGTGGAGAAATAAGGCGGTCAGCGATACCTATTACCCCGGCTCTGTGTTTAAGATCATCACCTCGGCTATGGGCCTGCAGGAGGGCGTAGTGGATCAAAATTCTACTTTTGTTTGCACCGGCGCCCAGATGGTGGAAGGATATCCCAGGCCCATCCATTGCCATGTGACTTCCGGACACGGAACGCAGACCTTCCTGGAGGCGCTCTGCAATTCCTGCAACCCGGCGTTTATCCAGCTGGGACAGAAGGTGGGCGCTGAGAAGTTCTGGGAATATTACCAAGCCTTTGGCTTTTCCGAGCCCACCGGCATCGACCTGCCCGGCGAGGCCACGGACATCTTCTTTTCTTCCGACGGCTCGATGACGAACGCCGACCTGGCGGTAGCCTCCTTTGGACAGAATTTCAGCATCACTCCGATTCAAATGCTCACCGCCGCCGCTGCCGCGGTCAACGGCGGCAAGCTGGTGCAGCCCCATGTGGTGAAGCAGATTTTAGACAGCGACGGCAATATTGTCCAATCCGTGGGCACTACCGTAAAACGCCAGGTAATCTCTGAGGAGGTCTCCAAGGAGCTGTGCCAGATGCTTCAGACCAACGCCACCATCGGTTCGGGCAAAAACGGTTATGTGGCCGGCTTCCGAATCGGCGGAAAAACCGGCACCTCTGAAAAAATTGCCGACGATAACGCCAGCGATACGGGAGAGGATACGTATATCGCTTCCTATTTAGGCTTCGCCCCCGCGGATAACCCCGAGGTGGTAATGCTGGTGTACTGCGATAATCCCCAGGGCCCCAGCTATTACGGAAGTTATGTGGCGGCGCCTATTTTCCGGGATGTTATGGAAGAGGTTCTGCCCTATCTGGGCATTGAGCGCCAGTACACCGACGAGGAACTGGCAAAGCGGGATGCGGAAACTCCGTCGGTAACCGGGCTGCCCATTGAGGACGCTAAAACCACCCTGAACAATTCCAGCCTGGGCTTCAGCGTGCTGGGAGATGGGGATACCGTGGTGCAGCAGATCCCCGAAGCGGGCCAGCCTGTGCCGCAGAACGGCACCATTGTGCTGTATACCGACCAGCAGAGCGTCCAAAACAGTACGGCTACAGTCCCCAATTTAGTGGGGCTGTCGGCAGCTGAAGCCGTAGCGGCGGCGGAAAACGCCGGCATCAATATCAAGATCAGCGGAAACTCTGAGGGGGCCGGTGCGGAGTCAGTGAGCCAGAGCGTCGCTGAAAACACCCAGGTCAGCAAGGGAACTGTGGTAACGGTGGAATTTGTCGTGCCGGATAACGTGGAGTAACGAAGGATTCGCGGGAATTTTGGCCGGAGACTGCCGGGAAGATTCATAATTTATAAAATTTGCCGGCAAAATCCGCCAAATTTTTCTATGACGGCGGAGGCTCCCTATGATATAATCAAAGTTGGTTTTACGAAAGAACTTTGATGATTTGAGAGGCAGGAGAAAAGCATGAATGGAGTTTGGGCATTGATCGCCGCGGTAATCGCTTTTGGCATCACTGCGATCATGGGAAAATGGATGATCCCATTCCTACATAAAATCAATTTTGGGCAGACCATCCGTGACGAGGGTCCCAAATGGCATAAGAAAAAGCAAGGAACCCCTACTATGGGCGGGATTATGTTTATCATAGGAATCCTGATCGCTACTGTCGTGGCAGTGCCTTGTTACTGGCAGATCAGCAGCGACAATGTGTTTCAAATGTCCGAAACCGGCCTGATGGCGACAAAGATCTTCGCCGGCCTTTGTCTGGCCCTGGGCTATGGCCTGATCGGCTATTTGGACGACTATATTAAAGTGGTGAGAAAGCGTAATTTGGGCTTGACAGTCAAGCAAAAGCTGATTCTCCAGTTTCTGGTGGCAGCCGCTTATTTAGCGGCGATCTACCTTTCCGGCGGTACCGGCACCACGGAGATCCCCTTTGTGGGCCTGGTAGACCTGGGATGGGCTTATTGGCTCATCGCGGCGGTTTTGATCGTCGGCGTGGTGAACGCGGTGAATTTCACCGACGGCATCGACGGCCTGAACGGGTCGGTAACCTTCTTTTTTGCCGTGTTTTGTATGGTGATTTCCAGCTATCTCTCCATGTTTGGTCTGAGCATTATGGCCGCCGCCGTGGCCGGCGGATGCCTGGGCTTTCTTCTGTGGAACTTCAACCCCGCTAAGGTATTTATGGGGGATACCGGCTCGTTGTTTTTAGGCGGCGCGGTATGCGCCCTTACTTTTGGCATGGACCTGCCCATATTATTGATTCCTTTGGGCATTATATATTGGATGGAAATCGGCTCTGTCATGCTTCAGGTAACCTATTTCAAGCTGACCCACGGAAAACGCCTGTTTAAAATGAGCCCAATCCACCACCATTTCGAACTGTGCGGATGGAACGAGGTCAAAATCTGTGTTGTGTTCAGCTGCATCACCATGATCGGCGGTATTGCTTCTATGCTTTTGGTGTTCTTCGGCGTCTAGGGCGCAGACCTGAGAGCTTCCGTGTGCTGAAGCGGAAAAGCCTGGGCTGGAAGCGGGCGCAGGGCCCTTCTTTCCTCTTGACGCTTCCTGTTCTTGTGCGTCTGAATAACGATTCTGAAAATCCCAGAAAGGCGGTTGTCTATGGAAAATAAAAAAATCAGCAGCCAGTATCCTTCCCGTTCTTACGGCAATAGACAGCAGCCTGAGAAAAAGGTTAAAAAGGCGGAAGGCCAGAACATTTTTGCCCGGTCCGGCCGGGCGGTGAAGAAAAAGTTCCGGATTTTTTCCATTCGGGCAGGCATGGATATGCCCTTTTTCCTGCTGATTATGGTGATTCTCTGCATCGGCCTGGTGATGCTTTTTTCCGCGAGCTACGCAAACGCTTATTATGTTTACGGCGACAGCTATTATTTCATCAAGGACCAGGCGCTGTTCGCGGTGCTGGGGATCGTTATCATGATTTTGGTCTCCTATTTCGATTATCATCATCTTCATAAATTCGCCATGCCGGTTTTAGGCGTTTCTTTCCTGCTGTTAGTGGTGGTGCTGTTCCAGCCCGCGATTAACCAGGTGCACCGGTGGGTGCAGATCGGCACCTTCAGCTTTCAGGCCTCGGAGGTTACCAAATTTGCCATTGTCCTTTCGTTCGCTCATCTGATTTCCATCAATTTCAAGCGGATGGATACCTTCCGCTATGGGATTTTACCCTATTTGATCATTCTGGTGCCGACGCTGCTGCTTTTAGCGGCGGAGCCTCATATTTCCTGTATCGCTATTGTAGTGCTGCTGGCGGCGGGGATGCTGTTCATCGGCGGCGTGAAGCTGCGGTGGTTCGTGATCGCTTTGTCTGTGATTGTCGGAGCCATTTTGTATCTGGTCATTTTCACCGATAACTTTTCTTATGCCAACGACCGCATTTTAGGCTGGCTGGACCCCTTTAACGAGCAGATCTGGCAGGAAACCTGGCAGACCAGAAATTCTCTCTATGCTATCGGCTCAGGCGGCCTGCTGGGACTGGGGCTGGGAAACTCCAGGCAGAAATACCTTTACCTGCCGGAGCCCCAGAACGACTTTATTTTTGCCATCGTCTGCGAGGAGCTGGGGTTGATCGGCGCTTTGATTATTATCATTCTGTTCGCTTTGCTGGTCTGGCGCGGCATCAGCATCTCGCTGAAGGCCAAGGATAAGTTCGGTTCCCTGCTGGGAATCGGCCTTTCCGCCCAGGTGGGGCTCCAGGTGATTTTGAATATCGCCGTAGTGACCAACACCATTCCCAATACGGGGATCAGTCTCCCGTTTTTCAGCTATGGGGGCACGTCCCTGGTGATTCTGCTGGCCCAGATGGGCGTGGTGCTGTCGATTTCCCGAACGTCGATGATCGAAAAGGGGTAGCGCCCTGGCCGGGCTTCCGTTTTTGCTCCATTCCTTTCAGCGGGAAAGCGCTGCTGGGCGTGAAGGCTAAGGCTCCGGCGGCCTGGAGAGCTTTTAACATTGGAGCGCGTTCGGAAAGAGTTCTTTTATAGTAAAACGATGCCAGGCATGTTGTCCTGGGGGAGGTAGTGATATGAAATTATTGTTAGCGGGCGGCGGCACCGCGGGCCATATCAATCCGGCGCTGGCCATCGCCGGCTATGTTTGCCAGCGGGAGCCGGCCACGCAGATCCTCTACGTGGGAGCCAAGGGTGGCATGGAGGAGAGATTGGTTCCTCAGGCGGGCTATGATTTTGAGAAGATCGAGATTTCAGGCTTTCAAAGAAAGCTGTCCTTTGAAAGCCTGAAAAAAAATGTCCATACCGTAAAGCTGGTGTTCTCATCCAGCAGAGAGGCAAAAAAAATTATCAGCCGGTTTCAGCCGGATCTCTGCATCGGCACCGGCGGCTACGTCAGCGGTCCGGTGATCCGGCAGGCGCAAAAGATGGGAATTCCCACTTTGATTCACGAGCAAAACGCTTTTCCGGGCGTGACCAATAAAATGCTGTCAAAGCACGCGGACCGGGTGATGCTGGCCATTGAGGACGCGAAGCGGCATATGGACCCAAACGCCAGCTTCACTGTCACCGGAAATCCGGTGCGGGGACAGATCGTTACCTCTCAGAAGCAGGCGTCCCGGGATTACCTGCGCCTGGACAACCGTCCGGTGATTTTGTCCTTCGGAGGCAGCCTGGGGGCGAGAAAAATCAACGAGGCGGCAGCGGATCTGATCGCCTGGAGCTCCAGGGACGACCGGTTCCAGCATATCCACGCCTATGGGCAGTACGGAAAATGGTTCCCAGAGCTTTTGGAGAAAAAGGGCGTTGACCTAAAGGCCCACAAAAACCTGGACATCCGGGAATATATCAACAATATGCCGGTATGCATGGCGGCGGCCGACCTGGTGATCTGCAGGGCGGGGGCGATCACCCTGACGGAAATCCAGGCGCAGGGAAAGGCTTCTCTGCTGATTCCTTCTCCCAACGTCGCGGAGAATCACCAATATCACAACGCCATGGCGCTGGTCAGCCGGAACGCCGCCGAGATTCTGGAGGAGAAGGACCTGACCGGAGACTCCCTGATCGCGATGGTGAAAAAAATGATTTCTGACCCGATCAAGCTGAAGGAATACCAGGACAACGCCAGGGCCATGGCGATTTTGGATTCCAGCGAGCGTATTTATCAGGTTATCAAGGAAGTTTTAAAGAAAAATCAGAGCTGAAAGCATAGGCTCAGAAACTTTGCGTTCTTCCGCTTTCCGGCAATGCACCAGGTTTTTCCTTTTCGCATAGTATGGCAGTATCAGAAAAGGAAAGGGTGTATTGCTGTGTCGAAGCTGATGATAGAGGGTTCCCACTGTCTGGAAGGGGAATTGACGGTTCACGGCGCGAAAAACAGCGCCTTGCCGGTGCTGTCCGCTACTCTTTTATGCGACGGGGAAAGCCATATACATAACTGCCCCCGCCTGTCCGATGTTGACGCTTCGGTGGAAATCCTAAGGTATTTAGGCTGCCGGGTGGTCCGGGAGGGGGATACGGTGTCGGTAAATACCGATACCCTTTGCCGCTGCGATATTCCCGATCAGCTCATGCGGGAAATGCGTTCCTCCATCGTTTTTTTGGGCGCCGTCGCCTCCCGGATGGGAAAGGCGAAGCTTTCCTTTCCCGGCGGCTGCGAGCTGGGCCCCAGACCCATTGATCTCCATCTGAAGGCCCTGCGCCAGATGGGGATGGTGATCAATGAGTTTCACGGCTATCTGGACTGCTCCGTGCCGGCTAGGCTGAAGGGAACGTCGATTGCCCTGTCGTTTCCCAGCGTAGGCGCCACGGAAAACATCATTTTGGCGGCGGCGCTGGCGGAAGGAACTACTGTCGTTAACAATGCGGCCAGAGAACCGGAAATCTGTGATTTATGCGGCTTCCTGAATGCCTGCGGCGCAAGGATATCCGGCGCCGGCGAAGGCCGGATCGTCATCGAAGGAGTGGAAAAGCTCACCGGAACAGAGCATCATGTGATCCCGGACCGGATTGCGGCCACCACCTTTATGACCGCCGCGGCGGTCACCGGCGGCGACCTCTTGCTGAGAAGGGTGGTTCCCGACCATTTGTCCCAGGTTATTCCGATGTTCCAGGAGGCGGGCTGCCGCCTGCGGTGGGACGACGCGAATCTGCGGATACAGGCGCCCCAGCGTCTGCGGGCGGTCAAAAGCGTGAGGACCATGCCGTATCCGGGCTTCCCTACCGACGCTCAGGCTCCGATGATGGCGATGACCACGGTTTCCGATGGGATCAGCATTTTTGTGGAAAACATATTTGAAAGCCGCTATAAGCATGTCGGTGAGCTTTGCAGGCTTGGCGCTAATATCAAGGTGGAGGGCCGTGTGGCCATTGTGGAAGGCGTGCCAAGGCTGTTCGGAGCGTCTGTGGAAGCGCCGGACCTGCGGGGCGGGGCGGCGCTGATTGTGGCGGGCCTTGCCGCCGACGGGCTGACGGAGGTTTCCGGCCTGCGGCATGTGGACCGGGGCTATGAGGCGATTGAAAAAAGCCTGAACCAAATAGGAGCGAAGGTCAGCAGAATTTAAAGGATGTGGAACATGGGCACGAGAGAACGAAATCAGAATAAACAGCCAGTTCCCCGGGAGAAGCCTAGGAAACCGGCGGCCCGGAATTCCAGGCCGCCGGAAAAGCGCGCCCCCCGGGGGCAGCCGGCGGCTCAAAAAAGCTCCCGGGGATCCGGAGGACGGCGGGCAGAGGCTGCTGTGGAAAAAAAAGAGAAAAAGCGGGTCTATTCGGCGCGCAGAAATAAATACCGGAAGCTGAAAATCGGCGTTTTGTATACAGTGATGATTTTAGCGATTTTGACAGCGGGTATCGCCATCGGCGCGACAGTGCTCTTTAAAATCGATACCATTCAGGTGGTGGGGGAATCACGCTATGACCCCCAGGAAATCATTTCCTTAAGCGGTGTGGAAAAGGGGGAAAACCTGATTACCATTGATACCGCCGAGGGGGAAGCGGCGATTATGAGCCGAATGCCCTATCTGGAAACGGTGCGGATCAAACGAAAGATTCCCTCCACGGTAAATATAGAGGTCACAGAGGCCCAGGCTGCGGGGTGTATCGCCTACCAAAACCAGTATGTGATCATCAGCGGCTCCGGTAAGGTGCTGGAGCTTGCCCAGGCGCCACTGGAGGGTGTACCGGTGATTAAGGGCGCCGCGATCAAGGAGGCGGAGCTTTCTGAGGAGATTGTACTGGAGGATGAAACCGTCCTAACCCTGATTTCAGACATCGAAACCGCCAGAGCGGCGGCAGGCCTGGCTTCGGTGACGGAGCTTGATCTGACCAATCCGGTGAGCCCCACGATCACCTATGATGGAAGGATTATCATTAAGCTTGGCATGCCAACGGATTTGGAATATAAGCTGCAGACGGCGGTGGCGGTGCTGACGTCGGAGGATATGAAAACCGCCCAGCGGGGCACTCTGGATGTGTCTCTCGCCGCGGATAAGGGAAGATCTTATTTCAAACCCGAGTACGGAACGGCATCCCAGGCCGGAACCAGCTCAGAGGCGGGCGTCCAAAGCGAAGAGACTTCTGCTCAAACAGCCGCAGGCTCAGAGCTATCTTCAATACCTGAAAACATTTCCAGTGCGCCGGACGCATCTGACAGCGGCGCGGACCTGGCAAACACGGGAAATGATGGCGCGGAGCCTTCTTCGGGAGGCTAAGAGGATGCCGGCGGCCAAGGGCTGGACGGTGGGACAGGCTTCCAGGAAAGCGCGGCGGCAGGCTTGGCGCTGGAAGAATAAAATAATGGCTTGAAACGGGAAAAAAGGATTGAAATTCCCATGGAAAAGTGTTAAATTAATAAAAGAGTGTATCTAATTGGACAAGCGGTATTTCCGCGGCTTTCCAGGTACTGGAAATGTGTGAAAGAAATCAACAATACTTGAAAATATAAGAGAGTTTTAGGAGGAAAAGCTATGCCTTTTGAATTGGACAACGACTTTGAAAACATTGTACAAATTAAGGTGATAGGCGTTGGCGGCGGCGGCGGAAACGCCATTGACCGGATGGTCACTTCCGGCGTAAAATGCGTCGAATTTATCTCAGTGAATACCGACCGGCAGGCGCTGATTCGTTCTCAGGCGTCTCAGAAGATTCAAATAGGCGAGAAGATTACCCACGGAAAGGGAGCCGGTTCCAAGCCTGATATCGGTCAGAAGGCCGCCGACGAATCCAGAGAGGCTATCGCCGCGGCGATCCGCGGCTCGGATATGGTCTTTATCACCGCCGGTATGGGCGGCGGTACTGGCACTGGAGCGGCGCCGGTGGTAGCGGAAATCGCAAGAGATATGGGAATCCTGACGGTGGGTATCGTCACAAAGCCCTTTGCCTTTGAGGGAAAGCGCCGTATGGAACAAGCGGAAAAGGGCATTTCCGCTTTAAGAGAGCATGTCGATTCTCTTGTGGTGATCCCTAATGAGCGTTTAAAATATGTCAGCGAGGCTAAGATTACCTTGGCCAACGCTTTTGCGGTGGCGGATGATGTGCTTCGTCAGGGTGTGCAGAGCATCTCCGACCTGATTCTGCTGCCCGGAATTGTCAATCTGGACTTCGCGGATGTTACCGCTGTCATGAAGGATGCCGGCTATGCCCATATGGGCGTGGGCCGCGCCAGCGGCAAGGACAAGGCGGAAACCGCCGCCAACATGGCGATTTCCAGTCCGCTTTTGGAAACTGCGATCAATGGCGCCAAGGGCGTTATCATCAATATTACCTCCAGCCCGGATATCGGCTTGGATGAAGTGGAAACCGCTTCCGCGATGATTGCGGCCCAGGCCGATAAGGAAGCCAACATTATCTGGGGCGCAGCCTTCGACGAGGATATGGAGGATGAGATGTCCGTTACCGTTATCGCCACTGGCTTTGCTACCCACGATTCCTATTTGCCTGAGCCTGAGATCCTGAAAAACGCGGCTCCCGCTCCCAGCCAGCCTCAGGGCCAGAACCTGCGCCGGCCCCAGGAGCAGCCCGCTCAAAGGCCCGCCGTGCCTCAAGCGCCTGCGGCTGGAGCGAATCAGGATGACGACGACACCTTTTATGACATTATGTCTATTTTTAACCGTAAATGAGGAAAAGAATCTAAAAGCAAGGCAGACGCTCTGCCTTGCTTTTTTCATTTGGTGTGTTATAATAAACTGGGTATCCCAAAGACGATAGAAGCAGTTTTGCCGCGGGCTATCATACGTTGGGCCAGTGGGAAAAACGGAATATAGTGAAAAACGGCGGACAAGGTGCGTGTCGTTTTTTTGCTTTGCCCTGGCTGTCCTGTTCATTGCCTGCGCGTGTCTTCGCAGCGTGAAAACCGACGTGTTTTTGCTGCTGCCCACGATGATCGTCTTAGCAGTGATACTGGTTATTCTGACAAATACTTTTTGCAGAAAAAGTAATCCTAAATTAGAATTTGGAGGTGGCGTTGTGAACCCGGAACCTGGCGATACTTATCGAAGTAGCAAATTTATCATAACCGGACGCAGCGCCCTTTTGTGCAAGCCATAGGCGAGGTGCGCCCGGAAAAGAACGGGGGTTGAAGCCTATGGTATCTTACTACAAAACCATAGATGGGAGAATTTCGGAGATCGAGCAGTATGAAAGCGGCTGCTGGATCAATTGTGTGGCGCCGGAAGAAGATGAAATAGAGGCGCTGATTCAGGATTTTAATATTGAGCCGGATTTTTTGAGAGCTTCTCTGGACGAGGAAGAAAGCTCCCATATTGATTCCGAGGATGGGAATACATTGATTATCATTGATATTCCGGTGGTAGAAAAGCACGAGAAAAATATCAGATACAGCACGATGCCTTTAGGCATTATGCTGACGGAAAAAAACGTAATTACCGTCTGCCTTAAGGAAACGGCTCTGCTCAGCGAGTTCGCCGAGGGCGTGCTTAAAGGAGTCATGACGAATTTAAAGACCCATTTTGTGCTGCATATTATGCTGCGTATGGCAACAAAGTATCTGCAGTATTTGAAGCAGATCGATAAAATCAGTGACCACGTGGAGCGGGAACTGAGAAAGTCTATGAAAAACCAGGAGCTGATCCAGCTTTTGGATATTGAGAAATCCTTGGTGTATTTTTCTTCCTCGCTGAAGGCGGATGAGGTCACCCTGGAAAAAATTATGCGAGGACGCTACATCAAGCTATATGACGAGGATCAGGATCTTTTGGAGGATGTGCTGATTGAGATTAAGCAGGCCATTGAGATGTCCAGCATTTATCTGAACATTCTTTCCGGTACGATGGATGCTTTCGCATCGGTGATTTCTAATAATCTGAATATCGTAATGAAGGTGCTGGCCTCTATTACCTTGATCATTTCCATTCCCACGGTTATTTCCGGGTTATATGGAATGAACGTTCAAAACCTACCCTTAGCCCAATTTTGGTGGTTCCCGGTGCTCCTTTCGCTGGGGTTGATGGGAATTGCCGGGTTTATTTTGAAAAAAACCAAAATGCTATAGCGTATAGGGGGGAGAGGCGATGGCTGAGCAGGAACGAGGAAGAGTCCTTTATTTGGTGATTCCTTGCTATAATGAGGAAGAAGTGCTGCCGGAAACCTCAAAACGGTTAACGGCAAAGCTCGGCGCAATGATTGAGATGGGTTTGATTTCTCAGGATAGCAAAATAGTATTTGTCAACGATGGCTCAAAAGACCATACTTGGCAGCTTATCCGGCAGTATCACGAGGAAAATCCGATGATTCAAGGAATCAATCTTTCTCGCAACAAGGGCCATCAAAGTGCTTTGCTGGCGGGCTTGATGACAGTAAAGGAATACTGCGACATGGCGATCTCAATGGATGCGGATTTACAGGATGATGTGGACGCTATCGAACAGTTTGTAGAAAAGTACTATGAAGGCTGCGAAGTGGTCTATGGCGTGCGCAGTGAACGGAAAACAGATTCTTTTTTCAAAAGGGCTTCCGCGCAGAGCTTTTATAAGCTGATGCTGCATATGGGCGTTGAGATTGTCTATAATCATGCGGATTACCGTTTGATGAGCCGTCGTGCTTTGGACGAGATGGAGGGCTTTAAGGAGGTCAACTTGTTCCTGCGGGGAATTGTGCCGTTGATCGGCTTTCAATCTGGTGTTGTTACCTATGAACGCCATGAACGGTTTGCCGGAGAGTCGAAATACCCTTTAAAAAAGATGCTCAATTTTGCTTTTGATGGGATTACGTCGTTCAGTGTGAAGCCGATTCGAATGGTCACGACTCTGGGAATTATCATCTTTGCCATTAGTATTTTAATGCTGATTTATTTTTTGATAACCTGGTGTATCGGCTGGACTGTGCCTGGATGGACCTCTATCGTGGTTTCCGTTTGGGCCATTGGGGGACTACAGCTTTTGGCCATAGGGATAATTGGAGAATATATTGGAAAAATTTATATGGAAACAAAAGCGCGTCCTAAGTTTATTGTGCAGGAATATTTAAAGTGATGAAAAACAGCCGGGAGGATTCTCCCGGCTGTTTTTCATAAAATTTCAAAGGGGTCAAGCACAAAGCGGTTAAAGCTGGCATAGGATGAAGTAATGTTCATTTTTAGGAGGTAATTTCATGTTGGGTGCGTTTCTTGGGTATGCGTTAAGTAATCTGCTTTTTGTCATTCTTCATGTCACTGGGTCTGGTTCGTTCCCAAGGCCTTTGACTGCTAAAGAGGAAAGGGAATACCTGGAGCGCTTCCAAAATGGAGATATGGAAGCCAGAAGCAAGCTAATTGAGCATAACCTCCGGCTGGTGGCTCATATTATTAAAAAATATTATTCCAGCCAAAGCGATCAGGATGACTTGGTCTCCATCGGTACCATTGGGTTGATTAAAGCGGTTAACACCTTTGACAGCAGCAAGGGAATCCGTCTATCCAGCTATGCGGCCAGGTGCATTGAAAATGAAGTCCTGATGTTTTTCCGAAATGGCAAAAAAAGTGCACAGGACGTATCAATGAACGAGCCGATTGATACAGACAAGGAAGGAAATACCTTGACCCTGATGGATGTAATGTCTACTGAGGATAATATCGTGGATAATTTGGATATCAAAATCAAGTCAGAACAATTGAAAAAGTATTTGGTGGAGGTGCTGACCCCCAGAGAAAGAATTATTATTGAACTGCGCTACGGGTTAAACGGCAGCCGCCCCCTGACCCAGAGAGAGGTCGCACAAAGGCTGAAGATCTCTCGCTCTTATGTTTCACGCATTGAGAAAAAAGCTTTGCTTACGCTGAGAAAGCGATTTGAACGGACGGAATTCAGCAGAATATAATTAATGGCAAAAGAGGAGGCGGATTGGTTCCGTCTCCTTTTCTCATCAAAACATAAGAAGATAGACCTGAAGAATGAATTTTTAAAAATTATGGTTGTTTTTATAGGCAAAATAGTTTATAATAGTAAAGCTGAATCTCTAGGGAAATCAGAAGAAGCAAGGCAGATGCCATGAATTTGGATATACGGGCGGATGAGCCCTGTGCGGCGGCGGGCCGGGAACCATGTCAGGCGGGGAACCGAGCAGCATTAACCGGAGTTTCGCTGTGCGATGCAGACAGTTTGTCCGTTCGTATATCCAAGCGCATGACGCCGCGACCGCGGCCTGTCTTGCTTTCCATTTATCTATTGGAAAGAGGTGAGAATTTTGTATCAGGTGCTTTACCGCAAGTGGCGGCCTAAGGTGTTCTCCGACGTAGTGGGACAGCCTCAGGTAACGGTGACTTTACAGAATGAACTGAAAGCCGGGAGAATCGCTCACGCATATCTGTTTACCGGTTCCAGGGGAACGGGAAAAACCACCTGTGCCAAAATTCTTGCCAAGGCGGTCAACTGCCTTTCTCTAAAAGAGGGCGATCCGTGTGGAGAATGTGAGAGCTGTGTGGGAATTGATAACGGCTCCGTGATGGATGTGGTGGAAATTGACGCCGCCAGCAATAATGGCGTAGAAAATATCCGAAACCTGCGGGAGGAAGCTTCCTTTACGCCTGCCGCTGCGAAATACCGGGTTTACATTATCGACGAGGTCCATATGCTCTCTATTGGGGCGTTTAACGCTTTGCTGAAAACTCTGGAGGAGCCGCCGGCCCATGTAGTGTTCATTTTAGCCACTACCGAGGTTCACAAGCTGCCGGCTACGATCCTTTCCCGATGCCAGCGGTTTGATTTCCACCGGATCGATCCTGAGGTGATTGCGGACCGGCTGCAGTTTGTGGCCGGGGAGGAAAACGCTCATCTGGAACGGGAGGCCGCTTTGCTCATCGCCCGAATCGCGGATGGGGGAATGCGGGATGCACTGTCCCTTTTGGACCAGTGCATGGGAAGAAGCTCCGAAATTACACTGGAGGTAGTTTCTGAAACTGCTGGCTTAGCGGGAAGAGATCATCTTTTCAGCCTGGCGGATACAGTTTTGCGGCAGAATGGCGGCCAGGCCTTAGAGCAGATTGACGAGCTTCACAAGGCTTCCAAGGATATGGTTCGCTTATGTGAGGAGCTTGCCGGGCATTTCCGCAATTTAATGCTGTTGAAAACTATGAAGAATCCACAGAATCTGATTGTGGTTTCTCAGGATGAATATCAAAAGCTACAGGTTCAGGCGGAAGCATTTACATTAGCGGGAACGATTCACGCTATTGATGTGCTGCAAGCGGCCAAGGAGCGGATGTTCCGGGGGTTCGACCGACGGGTGGAGCTGGAAATGGCTCTTTTGAAGCTATGCTCTCCCGAATTGGATGAAAGCGTGGACGCTATCCTCCGCCGGCTTGCCAGGTTGGAAAAGCAGCCTAGGGCGGTGATTCCGGAACAGGCGGAAGCCGCTGCGCCGTCCATTAAGCCGCCTGCCGCGCCTATGGAAAGCCCAAGGCCCCAGACAAAGCCTCAGGGAACCAATGCGGAGCCGGAAGGCTGCGGGGAAGAACCTGCCGCAGAGGCGGCTGATATGCCGCAGGAGCAGGAACCGCCGGAGGACAAAAAGGGTCCGGTGGATATGGAAGCCTTACAGCAAGGGGCGAAGCGGATGACGGATTGGCCGGAGGTCCTGGAGTATTTAAAGGATTACTCCCACGTGATCGCTTCTGCGTTTCACGGCTCTGTGGCCTATGTCAACGGGGATTTTGTTTTGATCGACGCTCCCAATTCCATGGCCTTCGAACTGCTGCGCAAATCGGCGCAGCGGGACAAAATGCGGATAGCCATCAAGGAAATTACTGGCAGAACCTACAAGCTGGGGCCTTACCGGAGAGAATATCAAGAAAAAAAACAGGAGAAGGATCCTTTGGAGCAGTTAGCGGCGGCGGCGGAAAGTGCCGGCGTTTCGGTGACAAAAAAGGACTAATTTCTCACTGTAGAAAAGATAAAATAGAAATGAGGAATCCAAAATGAAAGCTAGATTACCCAAAAACTATAATCCAGGCGCGGCGAATATCCAGCAGCTGGCCCGTCAGGCCCAGAAGATGCAGGAGGAAATGGATGCCGCTACCACAGAGCTGGAGGAAAAGGAATATTCCGCCACTTCCGGCGGGGAAGCCGTGACTGTGACCGTAACGGGAAAAATGGAAGTAAAATCTATCGAAATGAAGCCTGAAGTGGTAGATCCCGAGGATTTGGAAATGCTGTCCGACTTGATCATAGCCGCTACCAACGAGGCTCTTCGGGCCGCGGCAGAGGAAAAGAACGCTACTTTGGAGAAGATTTCCGGCGGATTAAACGTTCCGGGCATGTTTTAATGTATGGCCGGGTATCAGGTTGCGCCTCTTTCCCGATTGGTGGAGCAGTTTGAGCGGCTTCCGGGGATCGGAAGAAAAACCGCCCAGCGGCTTGCTTACCATGTTTTGCAGCTGCCAAAGAAAGAGGCTGAAAATTTTGCCCAGGCTATTTTGGACGCCCATGAGAAGATCCACTACTGCTCTGTGTGCTGCAATCTGACGGACCAGGAGCTGTGCTCGGTCTGCCGGAATGAGGCGAGAGAGAAGGGGGTCATCTGTGTGGTGGAGGATCCCCGGGATGTAGCCGCCTTTGAGCGTACCCATGAATATTCAGGCGCCTATCATGTGCTTCACGGCGTGATTTCCCCCCTAGGCGGAATTGGGCCGGATCAGCTTAAGATCAAGGAGCTTTTGGACCGGGTAAACCGGGGCGGTGTGAAAGAGGTGATCATGGCTACCAATCCCACTGTGGAAGGAGAGGCCACCGCAATGTATCTTTCCAGGCTTTTGAAGCCCTTGGGGATTAAGGTCACGCGGCTCGCTTATGGTATCCCTGTGGGCGGCGACCTGGAATACGCCGATGAAGTGACTCTTTCCAGGGCCTTGGCGGGACGGCAGGAATTTTAGAGTTTGACAGCTGATTAGAAATCTGCTATGATAAAAAATCCCAAGAGGGGGGGAAAGCTTTTTGAAGGAAAATTTAAAAACCATTGCCCAAAATAAAAAAGCTTTCCACGATTACTTTTTGGAGGAAAGCTTTGAAGCCGGTATTGAGCTTTGCGGTACAGAGGTGAAATCCATCCGGCAAGGCCGGGTGAATTTAAAGGACAGCTGGTGCTCGATTGTGGACGGCGAGATGCTAGTCAATGGAATGCATATCAGCCCCTACGAGCAAGGAAATATATTTAACAAAGACCCAATGCGTGTCCGCAGGCTGCTGATGCATAAGCGTGAAATTATGCGTCTGTTCGGCTTGGTAAAGCAAGACGGTTACTCCTTGATTCCAGTATCTCTTTATTTTAAGGGATCCCGTGTTAAGGTACAGGTCGGTCTGTGCAAGGGTAAAAAGCTTTATGATAAGCGCAGCGATTTGGCCGCCCGGGCGGCCAAGCGGGATATCCAGAGAGCGATGAAAGAAAGAAACCGGTAGTTTTACCGGTTTTATAGGGGGATGTAAAGGTTTCGACGGGGATTGTGAGCAAAGGTAAGCGAGTAGTGGAGGCGGATACACTTTAAACTTCGCACGTTTCAAAATAAACGACAAAACTCAAAAAACCAATAACGTTATTTCCTTTAATAGGAGCGTAGCGTTAGCAGCTTAATTACAGCTGCCGTCCTTAACCGTGAGTACCGCGGCTCGGATAGGGGCGTAACCTAAGCGGTGAACGTGAACCGGAAACCGCCTCGTTTTCGGTCATGATTAAGAGGCTACTGAAGCGCTGAGCCCGCCATTTGGCGCGGCGCAGAGGGAATTTTAATAAGATGGCTACACTCGTAGAAGGCTTTTGTAAGCGGTTTTCGGACAGGAGTTCGACTCTCCTCATCTCCACCAGCGGCAAGCTGCCGCTCCCAAGACGCGCACCTCATTGTTATGGGGTGCGCTGTTTTTGCACCCGCGTCTGAGGCAGATGTTTTTTGTCAACGCATCCCAGGCTGTGCCTGGACGCACATTGCGTTCCAGGTCCGGCCTTTTCTTTTGCCTGTCTGCTCGCACTCAAAGACGGGGATCTTTTTGTCAATGCATCCCAATTGAGAGCCTCGGCACGCAGTTTGCATTCGGGGCTTTTTTTATTTGGCTTGATGACCGAGCTTATAGCGGATACTTATTTTGTCAGCGCCTCTTAAAGCGCCTGAACATTAGATGTTCAGGCGCTTTTTTGCGTTAATCCAATCAGGATAAATTTTCTTAATTGTCTAAATTAAGGCATACTCGTTCAACATTCCAAGAGATTGAACAACCGTGTTTATTGTAAAAGGAAAGTCTCAATTTTATAATAAACACAAACAGTACGACATAAAAACGGAGGGAATTTTAATATGGGGATTCAACTGGGAATTATTGGTTATGGCGGAATGGGCGGCTTTCATCACAGAAACGCATCTAGGATTGAAGGAGTGCAGGTGATTGGTGCCTACGATACCGATCCGGTACGCGTACATGCTGCTGAGAAAAACGGAATTAAAGGCTTTTCCACTTTGGAGGAGCTGCTCTCCTGCGATGAGATCAATACTGTTTTGGTTGCGGTGCCAAACGATAAGCATATGGAGTTATGCGTAGAAGCCGCGAATGCAGGAAAGCATGTGATTTGTGAGAAGCCGGTTGCCATGAATGTCCGGGAATTGGACCAGATGATAGCCGCGGCGGGCCGCAACGGAAAAATTTTCACCGTGCATCAGAACCGGCGCTGGGATAAAGACTTTCGGATCGTAAAGAAAATTTTGGATTCCGGCGAATTGGGAAAGGTATACTCGATTCAATCCCGGCTTCATGGCTTCGGGGGCGTTATGTTCGGCTGGCGCGGAGAAAAAAAGCACGGCGGCGGTATGCTTTATGACTGGGGAGTGCATTTTATAGACCAATTGATGTGGATGCTGGGCTATAACAATTTTAAGAGCGTATTTTGTAAAACTTATCATGTGAAAACCACAGAGGTAGAGGACTATTTTTTCCTGGTGTTCGATTTAGAGGATGGCAGGCATGTCCAGGTGGAAATTGGGACCTTTGTTTTAAAAGAATTGCCCAGATGGGTTCTTTTAGGAGACGAGGCTACCGCTTATGTGAATGATTTCTCCAGAAACGGCGGCATTATCCGGCTGGACAGCACTGCGGAAACAAAATCAGAAATCATCATGACATCCGCGGGGCCGACACGTACTTTTGCGCCTAGGCCGGATAACGTAAAGCTGGAAAGCGAATTGCCGGAGGTGCAAGCTGATTGGTCTGAATATTACAAGAATGTTCGGGACGCCATCGACGGAAAAGCGGAACTGATCGTACAGCCCTGGCAGGTACGCAAGGTGCTGAAAGTAATCGAAGCGGCGTTTCAGTCTGCGGAAACAGGAAATTTAGTTTCGCTTAGGGATTAAACCTATTGCTAATAAAATCATCAGAAAGCCGCCTAATGAAGCTGTCATCAGGCGGCTTTTTGGCTACAGCGGAAAGATAGGAAGCTCCTCAGGAACACAGAAAATATTGCTAATCGAAAGGGGAAAAAAGATGTCTCTGAGAAAAAAGCTGATGCTGTCCATGATATCCATCGCCGTGATCCCAGTGGTAGTGTTAGGCAGCTTTTGCTATCAATACTTCAGCAAGGTTCTGCTAAACAATGTGCAGCAAAGAGAGCTGCAAAACAACAATCAGATCATTTACAGCTTAGATGATTTTTTTAATTCACTTTCTAAAATTTCTGATTCTCTTCTCATGAGCGAGGAGCTCACGAGAATCCTTCAAAACACCTACCAGGGTCCGGAAGCGCAGCTTCAAAACTACCGGGATAAAAGGCAGGTAGAGGAACTGCTTTACAGGAACGGTTATTATTTGGACAATCGGATCGAGACAATCGCGATCTTTCCCGAAAACAGCGACATGTTTTACTACTGCACCAAAGAAACCATTAATCCGGCTTATGATGTTAGAGAGGAAAAATGGTACAGCCGTATTTTAGAAAAAGAAGGAGCGCAGGCGTTAATCGGAATTCATCAGAATGGTTTGGTTCAGGCATCCTTTCAGGCGCGGCAGCCCTATTGTGTGACCATTGGAAGAAGTATTTATTCTGCTTATGAGTCCAGGCTGCTGGGAACGATTATCATTAACGTCAATGTACGGGACCTTCAGGAGCTGTGGCCTGAGCCTGACCAAAATTTCCAGGAAAAATTTTACCTGGTGGATGATGAAAATCGAGTGGTGTTCAGTGATTCATCAGAGGAAATCGGCGGACAGTTTTCTATGAGCGATTTGAGCGTTGGAATTTCCTCTTGCGAAATGGAAGGCGTTCTTTACGACGCGATGGTGTCGGAATCCGGCCATCAGGGCTGGAAAAGCGTCAAAATGATCATGCGCAGCAAGCTGGACAAGGAAATCGCAGTGGTTCCTTATATGACGATTACCCTTGTGTTGGTTCTCATAGGCTTGGCGGTGCTGGTGTCGCTTTTTATTTCCAAGATTTTTACACGTCCACTTCAGGAGCTGTATGTTAAAATGCGCCGGTTTGAGGCGGAAAAAAGCGGGAATCCCCTTCCGGAAAACCAGGTGGAGATTAAGGGCTTGTCCAGAAGCTATAACCGCATGATTGAAGAAATCAACAGCCTGACCATCAAAAATTACGAGACGGAGCTCCAGCTCCGCCGAGCGGAGCTGATGGCGCTGCAGTCCCAAATCAACCCCCATTTTATCTATAACACCCTGAATTCAATTAAATGGATGGCGGATATGCAGGGCTCCAAACGGATGGTGACGGCTCTGGATTCTTTGATTAAGCTGATGCAGTTTTCATCGAAAAACAGCCAGGAGGTCATCCGGATTCAGGATGAAATAGATCTGATCAAGGATTATATCAATCTGATCAATTTAAAATATTTCGACAGAATCGTTACACTGATCCGAGTGGAACCAGGGGTAGAACGCTACGAAACCTTAAAATTTCTGTTGCAGCCTATTGTAGAAAATTCCATTTATCACGGCTTTAATAAAATGACGCAGTCATGCGCGATTAAAATCAACATCAGTCGGAAGGGGGACAGGATTTTATATGAGGTAATCGACAACGGGAAGGGGATGAGCAGGGAAAAGATAAGACAGGCGCTAAAGGAGGAACGCTCGGAGAATTCCCATTCCTTCAACAAAATTGGATTATACAATGTCAACAAAAGAATCCAATATACGTTCGGCGGAGATTACGGCGTGAAAATTGACAGTGAGCTAGGCAGGTATACCAGAGTGCTTGTGGAAATCCCGGCCCGCGTTTATAAGGAGGGAAAGGCAGATGAATAAGATCAGCATTGCCATAATTGACGATGAAAGCTTAGTTAGACTTGGAATTAAGTCCTCTGTAGAATGGGAGAACTATGGCTATGAGATCATAGGAGAAGCCGACAATGGCCAAAACGGTCTGGAAATGATTCAGCAGAAACAGCCGGATATCGTGCTTTTGGATATTTGTATGCCGGTTATGGATGGAATAGAGGTTCTGAAACGGCTTCAGCAAATGGAAATTGACTGTAAGGTCATTATTCTCAGCTGCCACGATGATTTCCATTTTGTAAAGGAGGCTATGAAAAACGGCGCTTATGATTATCTAAGAAAGAATGAGATCAACAGCGCAAACATCCTAAATATTTTAGAGGAAGTCCGCCAGTCGGTCCGAGAGGAAAGAAAGAATAAGGAGGCGTCGGAAGAAAAAGAGGAATGGGGCGGCTGCTCGCGGCACAGCTGGCTGCAGCGCCTGGTTACCGAAGGAACAGAGGCGGACGGACATTCAGTTCCGGTGAGCCGGCTGCATATTCAAGAGGGAGGACTCTGCTGCGTTGTTTTTGGTGTTAGCCATTATCGTCAGGTGCTTACCCGGTATGAGGATGGCTATCCCTTTACTTTAGAGCATAGCATCACAAATTTAGCGAAGGAAGTTATCCGCCAGCGAACGCGGGAAATGGAAATTTTTCTTTTCCAGGAAAACCAATATGTGCTTTTGCTCAGCAGCCGGGACAGCGTTAGCGGGGCTCAGTGGGAGGAAGAGGTTTTCTCTCTGATCAACGAGTTGTATACCGTATTTCAAAATTATTTAAACGCGGAGACCTACTATGGGGCAAGCGGTATCGTTTCGAAATTTTCTAGCTTGCCGGAAGCGTTTGAGCGGGCGCAATATTCCTACAAGCTTCATTATTTCCAGCCGGATAAAATAATTCTCAAAGAGGTGCGTAAGCCAGCCAGAACGCTGAGCGAGGAAGAGGTTAAATCCGGGTTAAATGAGATCAACTCCTGTATTTCCCAAAAGCAGTATTCCCATGCCTTTTCCCATCTGTATACTTTTATTCAATGGTTACGGCGTCATCACAGGGAAAATCTCGACGTTGCGGGAATTCTGAATTTCTTTTCCAATATGGTTCGCTTCATTTTGCTGCAGGAGGGGAAAATTCCAGAAGAAACGATTGACAAGCTGCAAAAATGCGAAAATCTAGAGGATACCGAACAGTTCCTTTCGGAGTTCCAAAGGGAGTTGAAAGCGGAAGAGCCGGAGCTGGATCAAAAACATTATTTAATCCGGGCGGCTACCGACTATATTCAGCAGAATTTAAGCCGCGGCGATATCTCCTTAGATGAAATCGCGGAGCATTTGATGATCAGCAAATCCTATCTTTGCCGCTTGTTTCAAAAAAAGCTGGGGGTTTCCGTCCAGCATTATATTCATAACATCCGGATTGAAAAGGCGAAAGAATACTTGAATGATTTCCGGCTGAAAATTTATGAGATTGCAGAACTGACTGGCTTTAACAGCTCGACCCATTTCAATATCGTCTTCAAAAAAATTATGCAGTGCACTCCGGTTGAGTATCGGAATGGCTTAAAACAGTAATAAAAAATTTTATCAATACAGGATAAAAAAGGTCAATGTGAATAAATAAAAACGATATTCGACAGATAAATTCATTTATCTTCATTGAAATTGTTCAATATCCATAAAAACTTTCCAATAGCGTTTATAGAAAACGTTCCCTGAATTCATTATGCTAGATATAGTTCCAAAACCAGTAAAAATAAACAAAAAGGAGGTACTTTAAAAAACTAGTCTTACCAACTAAAAGAACAGAGGAGGATAAAAATGAAAAAGAAACTTTTAGCGCTGTTTTTAGCGGCGGCTATGGTAGGGACAGCGGCTGGCTGCTCTCAAAACGGGAGCTCCGGCACAAGCAGCGGCGGAGAGAGTGGAGCGTCTCAGAGCAGCGGGGAATCTCAAGAGCCCAGCGGTGAGGTGGTAACAATTCGCATGGGAGGCTGGGGGAATTTCCAGGATGAGCACGAGACTGGAACTATCGGGATGGAGGAAGCCATCGGCGTTAAGGTGGAATTCCAGAAATATCCCACGGATTCTGATTTCTGGAACAATCTTCCGGCGCAAATCGCGGCAAAAACAGCGCCGGACTTTATTGCGTTAAGTAATGAGCTATATTTGCCCTACATAAACGACGGTTTGGTGGTTCCTCTAACCCAGTATGTGGAGGACGGTACCATCACCTGCTGGGATAATTTAGATCAGAATGTAAAGGATGTTTGGACGATCGACGGGGAAATTTATGCCATTCCTTTCTTTCAGACTCCCGCGGTGTTCGCTATCAATATGAACCTTTGGAACGAGGCGGGCTTGACAGAGGCCGATTTCCCGGAAACCTGGGATGATGTTTTGGATGCCTGCAAGGTATTTAAGGATACTCTTGGCATGACCGGTTTGTGCTTTAATACACAAGAATTCCATTTCACCCAATACTGCCTGTCTTTCGGCGGCGGCTGGGATTTGGGCAAAACCATCGATACTCCGGAAAACGCGGAGGCTCTCCAGTTTCTGATTGACGCTTATCGCCAGGGCTATGTGGTTACGCCGAAAGAGCTGGGCGTCAGCTATGACGGCAACGTGCTGATGTCCGGAGACGCGGCCATGTCCACCGGCGGTACCTGGTATGTGAACGACTTCGCCAAAAATGCTCCGGATGTTGAGGTGAAATATCTGAAAATTCCTTATGCGGAAGGCCATGAGGATTCCTCGGGCACCTTCCACGCACCGGGCTATGCAATTTTGAAGGGCGGCGCCCATGAGAAGGAGACTGCCATGGCGATTAATTACATGATGAATGATGCGCATGATGAGGCATTAATCGATATCGGTTACATCCCGGTGAATGAAAAGTTTTATGACGAGTTTAAAGAAAAGCAGCCCGAGCTGGCTGATCTGGTAGACGCTATTCCCAAATCAAATGGCTTTGACTATCCGCCGGCCGGTAAAGAGTTTGCAGACGCCTTGATTTCTAAAATGGAGGAGGCTCTCTTTAACTCTGATTCCTCCCTGACCGGAGCTCAAATTGTCAAGGAGCTTCAGGAAGAATACGGCGCATAACCTAACGGATGCTTATTAAGCGGAACAAGTGATTACAGCCTCCCCGCCGGTTGAGCCGGCAGGGAGGCATTAAGAAAGGTTATGAGGATGATGGCTGAGAATACAGGGAAAAAGAGAAAAAAATACAGCAAATTAAGAAAACAGGAAGCAATTGCCGGATGGATTTTTGTGCTGCCGGCAGTCGCCTTTTGGCTGATCTGGTTCCTGTATCCCGCAGTAAAAGCAATTTCCATCAGTTTTTATCAGTATAATTATGCGATGCCGGAGACTAACGCTTTTATCGGTTTGGATAATTATATCCGATTGTTTCACGATCCCAAATTTTTTACAGCAATGGGACACAGCTTTTTGATGGTGCTGATTATTGTACCGCTGCAAACCCTGATTTCCTTCGCAATCGCGGTTTTGCTAAACGGAAAAATACGGTGCAAGGGATTTTTCCGTTCCAGCTGCTATATTCCTTACGTAATTTCGGCTGTGGCGGTAACGATTTTCTTTATGTACTTTTTTGTAAAGGATGGACCCGCGACTAAGTTTTTCTCCCTTTTAGGCTTAGAAAATGTGAGCTGGTTTGCCAGCACGAAATATGCGCTGGCGTTCCTGATTATCGTATATGTGTGGCAGCAGGTAGGCTTTTACATGGTGATCTTTATCGGCGGACTGCAGGAGGTTCCGGCTGAGCTGTATGAGGCGGCTAAGGTCGATGGAGCCGGCGCTTGGCAGAGGCTGATTAAAATCACCGTGCCGTTAATCAAGAATACAACCTATCTGGTTTTGACCTTCGGTATGATCAACGCTTTTCAGATTTTCGACCAAATCGCGGCGATGTCAAAGCAGTCGCCGCTGGGTTCCCCGTCCGGCGCTACCAGCACTCTGGTTACCTTTCTGTACCAGCAGTCTTTCAGCTATATGGATATGGGATATGGAAGCGCCGCCGCGGTCATTCTGTTTTTGATTATTTTTGCTTTATCCGCCGTGCGGGAGCTTGCGGGAAGGAGAACAGTGTAAATGAAAACAAAAAAGAGCGTCGTTGGAAAAATCCTGATCTATTTGTTTCTAATCCTTTTAGCACTGTTGTTTTTGGTTCCGGTTTTTTATGTAATGTATAACTCGCTGCTTCCAAAACGGTATATTGGTTCCTTTGTTATGCCTTCCTTATGGAGCCTGGACAACTATAAGGAGCTTTTTTCAGAGCTTCCGATTATGAAATGGTATGGCAATACCGCTATTTCAACCGTGGCCGTTGTTTTGGGCAATATATTTTTTACGCCTCTGGCAGGCTATGGGCTTGCCAAGCTGCGGTTCCCGGGAAGGAAAGTCATTTTTATTTGCCTGATGCTTTCCATGATGATTCCCGGCCAGCTGGTTTTGCTTCCGCAGTATATCATGATGGCCAAGATGGGGCTGGTCAATACGCTTTTGGCGATTATCCTTCCGTATTTATCCCAGTCCATGTTTATCTTTATGTCCAGGCAGTTTTTTTATGGGATTCCAGAGGAACTGGAGGAGGCCGCGCGCATCGACGGGCTTGGCCGGTTCGGAACCTATTTCCGGATTATCCTGCCAATCTCTGGAGTGCTGCTGGCAACCATCGCTATTTTTAATTTTACCGGCACGTGGAACTCGTACCTGGTACCTTCCACGTTTATCAGCACACAGGAGAAATATGTTCTGGTGGTAGGACTGCAAACGGTAAATAACGCGTATTTCAAGCAGGAAAACCTTACTCTCGCCGGCGTATTCCTTTTGTCATTCCCTGTGATTATTTTCTTCATGTTTACGCAGCGGTTCTTCGTTCAGGGAATTGCCACCTCAGGAATAAAAAGCTGATGCCTGGGCTGTAAAGCGAACAGACAGCTCAGAAAAGTATTACCTTAAATTCAAATGTAATGGAGGAACGAAACAAATGAAAAAATGGAAGGTCGCCTTGATCGGATGCGGATCAATTGCGGACAATACCTACCTGCCCAGGATCAAGGATATCCCTGAAGCGGAGATGGTGGCGGTTTGCGATATTATTCCGGAGCGGGCGAAGGGCTACGCAGAAAAATTTAATGTGCCGGCATGGTACACCAGCATCGACGAACTGCTGGAAAAATGCGATTTCGAGATCCTGATGAATACCACGTCGATCCCGGCCCATCATGAAATCAATATGAAAGCGCTAAACGCGGGAAAGCACCTCTACTCTCAAAAGCCGGTAGGCTTAACAGTGGCAGAGGTAACCGAGCAGATCGAGGCTGCGAAAGCGGCCGGCGTGAAGTATACCGCTTCTCCAATCCATATGCTGCGGGATGATATCAGGTTTGCGAAAAAGCTGATCGAGGATGGCTGCATTGGGGAAATCATGAAGGTTCATACCAATGTTTGCCACGGAGGCCCCGAGTACTTCCAGTACCGTACCGCGGACCCCACCTGGTTCCACCGCCCCGGAAGCGGCGCCCTGTATGATATGGGCGTTCACGGCCTGACTATGACCACAGGGATTTTGGGGCCGGCAAAAGCGGTAGGCTGTATGGCGAAAATTTCAGAGCCTGTCCGTACTGTGAGAACCGGGACCTTTGACGGAATGAAAATCCAGGCGGACCAGCTGTATGATAATTACATCATTACCCTGGATTACGGAGACAGAGCCATGGCGGTGGTGGAATCGGGCTTCTGTCAAAAAGACAGCAGAGCGCCCCAGATGGAAATCTGCGGCACCAAGGGAACGATTTCTTTTGCGAACAATGGAAACATGAATCCCATGGATTCCTTAGAGGTCTATCTGGACGCGCCGGAACGGGGAATCCGCGGCTGGCTGAAGCCGATGGAGTGGGATATTCCGGCCTGCGAGATGAATTTCTTCCAATGCAAGGTGGTTCAGGATCTGATCTATGCCATCGAAGAAGACCGTCCCGTAGGGCTGCCCCCTGAGCATGCCAGACATGTGGTGGACATTATGTGCACCATCCCAGAGGCCATCGAGACAAGAAGCATTGTTCCCCTGCATACCACGTTTTGAGAAGCGGGCTTGTAATACATAGTAAATGAGGTAAGCGATGATGAAAAAGAAATATCGCCTTGGATTAGTGGGCTTTGCCCATATGCATGTCCTGGATCAGATTAAGCCTTTTTTAGCCATGCCGGAGCGGGTGGAATGGATCGGAGCCGCGGATGTGAAGCCAATGGTGGAATCAGAATACTTTGAGAGCTCCAGCCGCAGCATGAACTTAAAGCTATGCCAGGAGCAATGCGGCTTTACCGATGTGTTTGAGGATTATCAGCAGCTATTGGAGCTGAAGCCGGACCTGGTGCTGGTAAACTGCGAGAACGCGTATCATGGAACCGTTATTCCGGAAATCCTGATGCGGGGCATCCATGTAATTGTGGAGAAGCCGCTGGCCTATTCTACAGAGCACGCTATGGCCATCGCGCGGGCCTCCCGAATCGGTAAAGCGGATTGTATCATTAACTGGCCGACTACCTGGCAAGCAAGTATCCGATTAGGACAGAAGCTGGTAAGCGAGGGCGTGATCGGCAAAGTATATCGTTTCCAGTTTCGGAACCCGGATTCCCTGGGACCGTTTTCTTACGGCCAGGTTATGACGGACCGCCAGCTGGGCAAGGAATGGTGGCATCAGGAGGCTGCCGGCGGCGGAAGTATGCTGGATTACTGCTGCTACGGTACCATCCTCTCTAACTGGTATCTGGGAGAGAAGCCGCTGGGCGTCTATGGGCTGAAAGCCAATTTTAACCACCGGTTTGGCGACGCGGAGGATTACGCTTCTCTGATGGTTCGGTATCCCGAAGCGGTTTCAATTTTGGAGGGAACCTGGAACACAGTCAGCAGCGGCTACGATTCAGGACCTATCGTTTGGGGAGAAAAGGGCGCTTTGATTGTGGAGAACGGGGGTGACCATGGAATCCATGCTAATGTGAGCGTGTATCATGACAGATATTCCACTACCCCCAATGAGGTATACAGTTCCGACGATTATCCTCTGCCTGCTGGCAGGTCGAATTTAGCGGAAGAGGTGTTCCACCATCTTGAGACTGGAGAGCCTCTGCATGCTACCATGGATTTGAACAATAATCTTTGGTCAGCGGCAATGCTGGACGCGGGCCTCCGTTCCAGCCGGTCGTTGAAAATGGAGGAGGTAAAAACTCCTTGCTGGACGATTGGATAAAAAATAAATCAATAGGAGGACAGATGATGAAATTAGCAAATGTATCCTGGGGCTGGACGCCGATTCCGGAGGATATGCCCGAGGGGGATTCTTTAATCAAAATTGCGGACCAGATCCGCGGCCTGGGCTTTGAGGGCGTGGATTACCTGGGGACGCCTGAGGCCTTAGATGAGTTCTTTACCGAGGAAGCCTGCAGGACGCTGGGAGAGCATTCCAGATCCATTGGACTGGAACCGAATGTTTTTGTTTTTCAGGATGACGGCTGGAACGCCTGCTGCTGTGAAAAGCGGGAAAACAGTCTCAAGTATTTTGAAAAGGCCGCGCAAGCGGCAAAATGGATCGGATGCAGAATTGTATCCACTCTGGTGCCCCTGCCTTGCGGGGCGACTCCCTGGAAGTTTAATCCCGCGGCTCCGGCGATCAAGCAAGGCTATCATATGCCGGCCGGCTACTGCTATCAGAAGGATTGGGAAACCTTGATGGAAAGCTACCGCAAGTGCCTGCAAACCGCCAAAAAATATGGGCTGCGGATGTCGGTGGAGTGCTTCCCGTATTCCATGGTTTCCACTCCTCATGCGATGCTCAAAATGCTGGAGGATCTCAATGACCCTGATTTTGGCATCCAACTGGATACCAACCATCTGGTTATGCAGCATATCGATCCGGAATGGACCATCTATATGCTGGGCGGCAAGCATATTTTCAACGTTCACTGCAAGGACAGCGATGCGGTTTCTCGAAACAATATCCCCGCGGGATGCGGCATCTGCGATTATACCGCGGTAATCCAGGCCCTGAAGAATGTCGGCTATGACGGCAATTTGTCGGTTGAGCTTGAGTTTACGGATAATCCCCGCCGCTATAATAAGCAGGCGCTGGATCATCTGAAGCTTTGCCTGGCGGGGGAATATTGATTTTCTTCCGCCGGCGCGATGCTTCAACACCATTGTAAAAGATACGGGCCGGCCTTCGAAACGGCAAAGGCCGGCCAGGTGAAAACACTTTCAGATTCAGAAACAGAGGAGAACAAAATGAAACAATATAAAGTTGCGATTATCGGCAATGGCATGATCTGCAATGCGGCGCATATTCCCGCCTATCAGGCTATGGGAGATAAGGTGAGAATCGTAGCCGTGGCGGATATCCGGGAGGAAGCGGCGAGAGAAACTGCCGAGCGGCATGGGATTCCCAAGTATTATGTGGATCCCTACAAAATGCTGGAAGAAGAAAAGCCGGATATTATTTCGGTATGTACTCCCAACGCCTACCACAAGGAGTATACCCTGGCCGGCTTCCGGGCAGGCTGCCATGTGGTTTGTGAAAAGCCCGTTGCGATGAACTGCGCGGATGCCGAAGAAATGTTCCGCGCGGCGGATCAGGCCGGCAGGCATCTGTTCGTAATCCAGTCTCTGCGCTTTACCGGCAATTTCAAAGCGGCCGCCAGCCTGGCGCAGAGCGGATGCCTGGGAGAAATCTATTACGCGGATTTGAACCTGGTTAGACGCCGCGGTGTTCCGAGATGGGGAATGTTCCATATGGCGAAGGAAAACGTGGGCGGTGCGTTCTGTGATTTGGGCGTCCATATGTGCGACTATTTGATGTATCTATCCGGAAACCCGAAAATGGTGGCAGTCAGCGGGAATGCGGTAACCAAGATTGTCAGCAAGGAAAAAAATATTGAGTTTTCCAATGCGGAAAGCGGAGCGCCTACCGGTCTGTTTACGCCAAGAAAATTTGATATGAGGGAATTTGACGTTGAGGAGTTCGCCAACGGATACATTCGGCTGGACAACGGTATGACCGTTACTTTTAAAATTTCGTGGGCGCTGAATCTTCCCAACAGCAATACGGTAAGCATCTGCGGCGACAAGGGAGGACTCACCATCGGCGACGACGGCTTGAAGCTGATGACTACCCAGGGTGCTTACCAGACGGATGTTATTCCCAGGGTTTTCCCCGATCCTTATTCTGAGTATTCAGACTTTACCGGACATATTCACGAAATGGACTACATTTTAAAGGTGCTCAACGGAGAAATGACCATAGAGGAATATCCGATCCGGAAGGATGAGGTTATGAATGTGGTGTCCATGATCGAGGCCTTTTACAAATCCGCCCGGCTGGGGAGGGAGGTTACCTTCCAGGAGCTGGGCCGGTAATCCTAAGCAGCTTGAGGAGATTATAATAGAATATGGCGCGGCGGCTGAGCTTACCGCTGCGTCTCGAGTATCCAACGCAGCAGGGAGGCGCCGCCTGAGGGGGAGGGTCTCCCTGTTTGTGTGGCGCGAAAATCCCAAAGAAAGGGGAACAGGAAATGAAAGGTGTTATCACAGAAATTGAACGATTTTCGCTGAAGGATGGGCCGGGAATACGCACCACGGTGTTTTTCAAAGGATGCAACATGGCGTGCAGTTGGTGCCATAATCCGGAAACTCTGTCCGTCAAGCCGCAGTTGATGGTATATCCGAAAAACTGCATTGGCTGCGGTGCCTGCGTAAAGGCGTGCAAGGCGGGAGCCAGAACCATAGAAAACGGTATCCTGCATTACGACCGATCCGTATGTACCGGCTGCGGCGCCTGCGCGCAAAGCTGCTTCACCGGAGCCTTGGTGATGTCTGGAAAAGAGATGGATGTGGAGGAGGTCATGTCTGAGGTTTTGCAGGACCGAGGCTATTACCGGAACTCAGGCGGAGGCGTGACGCTCTCCGGCGGCGAGGTAGCCGCACAGCCTGAATTTGCTGTGGAGCTGCTGAAAGCTCTGAAGAACGAGAATATTTCCACCGCTATTGAAACGAACTTATACGCTCCCTGGAGCGTTTATGAAAGCCTGATGCCCTTTGTGGATTTGGTCATGTTTGATATTAAGGTTTTTGACAGCAGCGCTCATAAAAAATGGACCGGGGTCTGCAACCAGCGCATTCTGGAAAATGCGAAAAAAATTGCGGATTCCGGAAAGCCCTATTTGGTGCGGACTCCGGTTATCCCAGGCGTAAACGACAACGAGGAGGAAATCGGAAATATCGCGGAATACGTAGGCGGTTTAGGCGGCGCGCGGTATTATGAGCTTCTGCTGTTCAATCCTTTGGGAGAAAGTAAATACGACGCCTTGCAGGTGAAAAATGATTTTGCCGGAACCCGTCCCACCAAGACAGAAGACGCTGAGCGCCTGGAGCAGGTCGCGAAGCGGAAATCCGGGCTTCCTGTGAGAGTAGGCTGAAAGAGAAAGGAAGAGCTTTATGGTCAACAGAATTAATATCTTTAAGCCGGATACGCCAATGGGGTATGACGACAGGATCAGGATTTTGAAGCAGAGAAAGCTGGAGGAAACCCAGGCCAAATCCAAGATGAAGGTGTATCAGGATGGCGATGATTACGGCAGCATTCCGGCTCCTGAAAATTATCAATTTCACTGCATCCCCAACCATGAAAACGGTTCCTGGTATGGCTATGACGGCTGGAGCAAAAACTTCCATAAGCTGATGAGCGAGCATCCGGTCTACATTGACCCGGTGGATGCGTTTTCCTGCCGCTGGATGTTCAGCATGATTTGGTTTGAAGAAAAATCACCGGAAAAGGGGCTGCATTGGAATCCTAACTTTTCCTATGATTATTTGAAGCCGGAGCAGGAGCTTTACGGCATCATTTCCGGCATCGGCTCCGACGCCCATTTCGGCGGCGATTACCAGCTTGGGTTAAGCTTAGGCTGGGGCGGCTTGCTGGAAAAGCTTGCGTTTTATCGGAAAAAGCATCCGGAGCACGCGGAATTTTACGACGCGGAGGAATTGGTGATCCGGGGAATTCAAAACTGGATCTCCCGGGCGATAGCAGAAGGCGAGAGGATGGCCGAGGCGGAACGCCACCCGGTTTTGAAGGAGAACCTGCGTCAAATGGCTCGGGTAAACCGCAATATTCTGAATGGAGCACCTAAAACCATGCGCGAAGCCTGCCAGTGGGTATGCTGGTTCAATATGGCAAGCCGGACCTATAACAGGGACGGCGCGGGGTTTCAATTGGATGAGGTACTGAAGCGGTATTACGACGCTGACTTAGAGGCTGGGAGGATTACCAGGGACGAGGCGGTCTTCTATATCGCCTGCCTGCTGCTGAACGACCCCCATTATTACCAGATCGGCGGGACGGACGAAAATGGAGAGCCCTTGCTGAGCGAGTTCAGCTATATGGTTTTGGAAGGTGCCGACAAGCTGGATTCCGCGTGCAATATCACTGTAAGAGTTGATAAAAATATTGACCGGAAATTTTTACATAAGGCGGTAGATTACCTGTTCAAAAATAAAAATGGCTGGCCTCGTTTCTCAGGAGACGAAGCTTTAAACAGAGGCTTTATGAGGCTGGGTTATCCAGAGTCGCTGGCGAGGCGGAGAATCGCGGTAGGCTGCCACTGGATGAGCCTTCCGGGCCTTGAGTACTGCTTAAACGACTGTGTGAAAATTAACAGCGCCAAGGTGTTTGAGGTGGCTCTGGATGAAATGATGAGCCAGGAAGGCCCCTATTCCACGGAACGGCTGTGGGAGCTGTATCAAAAACATATGGCCCGCGCGGTGGAGGTAACCGCTGAGGGCGTGGCGTTTCATTTAAAGTATCAGCAGTATAACGAGCCGGAGCTGATGCTGAACCTAATCAGCCATGGCCCTGTTGAAAAGGGCCTGGATATGACTTGCGGCGGCGCTATGTATTACAATATGTGCATGGATGGCGTTGCCATTGCGACAGTAGCGGATTCCTTTGGTGCCTTGCAGCAGCGGGTCGAGGAGGAAAAACGGATCGACTGGCAAGCGCTGTACCACCACTTAAAAACAGATTTTCAGGACGAGGGCGGAGAGCTTGTGCGTCAGATGCTGTCTCACAGTCCCCGGTATGGTGGCGGAAATACCATCAGTGATCAGTGGGCGGTAAGAATTTCCAATTCCTACTCCGAGCAGGTCCGGGCTGTCAGCGAAAAATATCCGGGCTGCGAGTTTATTCCCGGATGGTTCAGCTGGTCCAATACCATTGTGCTCGGAAAGCAGGTGGGCGCTACCCCAAACGGACGCCACGCTTTCGAGCCTATTAACCACGGCGCCAACCCGCATCCTGGCTTTCGGAAGGATGGCGCTCTAACCGCTATGAGCAACTCGATTTGCGCGGTACAGCCGGGCTATGGCAATACAGCGCCGGTGCAGCTGGAGCTTGATCCCGGCATGGGGCGCGGGGATGAGGCGGTACAAAAAATAGCCGACTATATTTTGACATTATTTGAACAGGGCGCCACGCTTCTGAACATCAATATTGTAAATGGCCAGCAGATTTTAGAGGCGGATAAGGACCCCTCCAAGTATCCTGATTTGGTAGTACGGGTTACCGGATTCACCGCTTATTTCTGTTCCCTTACTCCAGAATTCAGAAAACTGGTTGTAGACAGGATTCTGATCCAAGGAGGAGCGTAAAGGCCGCGGGGCTGCGGTACAGCCCGCGAATTTGGGCCTCTAAGACCTTCTGGATAAGCGAGTGAAGGCGGCCGGCGCTCCTACCCGGCGGCCGCCGGCCTAAGGAGGACGTCTTTTGAGGCTAAACTCGAAAACTGAATTTTGAAGCTGTCAGAAAAGGCATGAGATTTGGAATTTGATGACATTCCAGATCTCAGCCTTTTTCTGTCAGCGGCATAACCGGCGCAATTGGCGATAACGGAGCATAAATGCGAAAAAGAAATTTGAAATTGTCGGATTAGCACGGAGAGAGAAGCCGATTGCTTACTCTGAAATCTCTGAATCAACGGGCCGTTTCAGCGAAAAGAAACCAATCAAAGAAAAAATATGAGCCTTCCCACTCTGCCGCACGGCGGATTCTGTCAGAGCGGTTGACAATTCAGGCGGAAAGCTGTTAAAATAAAACAAGATATGTTTGAAATTTCCCAACGGGTAATTTCGTTTATCATCGATAGAATTGAGATGTGATAAAATGATCAAAAGCATGACCGGCTATGGGCGCGCGGAAAGCGACGCCGAGGGCCGCGGCATTCTCGTGGAGATTAAATCGGTCAATCACCGGTACTTTGAGTTTTCCTCCCGGACAACCAGAGGATATAATTTTCTGGATGAAAAGCTGAAGTCCTACGTCCAGTCCAAGGTGTCCAGAGGCAAGGTGGATGTGTTTGTCACCATTGAGGCCTTAGAGGATGCGGCCGCTGAGGTAAAGATCAATCATTCCCTCGCGGATGGCTATGTGAAAGCCCTTCGGGAGCTGCGGGATACCTACGGCCTGCAGGATGATATTTCCGTTTCCACGGTAGCCCGGTACGGCGATATCTTCTCCATTCATAAGGGGGAGGAAGACGAGGACCAGGTTTGGGAGCAGGTCCGTTCCGTGCTGGACCGGGCGCTGGAAAAGTTTATCCAGATGCGCAGCGTGGAGGGCGAACGGCTGAAATCTGATATTGAGAGCCGCGCTCAAACAATTTTGGCCATTGTGGAAAAGGTGGAGGAGCGTTCTCCTCAAACGGTGATTGAATATCAGGAGCGCCTGCGGTCAAAACTCAATGAGGTTCTTGCAGATACCACGGCGGATGAGCAGCGCATCCTGACGGAAGCCGCGATTTTCGCTGATAAAGTCGCTGTGGCGGAGGAAACAGTCCGGCTGAGGAGCCACTTCCAGCAGCTGGAGCAGATGCTCCAGTCCGACGAGGCCATCGGCAGAAAGCTGGATTTTATCGTCCAGGAAATGAACCGGGAGGTCAATACCATCGGCTCTAAGGCGGTAGACGCTGAAATCGCCCATATGGTGGTGGATATGAAGGCGGAGATTGAGAAGATCCGCGAGCAGATTCAGAACGTAGAATAAGGAAGTTTGGAGAGAACCGTAACCATGAAACTAATCAATATTGGATTTGGCAATATGGTGTCTGCCAGCCGCTTGGTGGCGATTGTCAGCCCGGAATCGGCTCCGATCAAACGGATTATGCAGGACGCCAAGGAGCAGGGAACCCTGATCGACGCCACCTACGGCCGCCGGACCAGGGCTGTGATCCTCACCGACAGCGACCATGTGATTTTGTCCGCCTTGCAGCCGGAAACTGTGGCAAACCGGTTTAACGATAGGGAAGACGAGGAAAGCGCCGAGGAGTTAGAGGAAGATGAATAATAGTAAGGGACTGCTGATTATCCTTTCCGGCCCATCCGGCGCGGGAAAGGATACGGTATTAAAGGAGCTGCTGGCTCATAATGACAAGGTAAGGGTTTCCATTTCCGCTACCACCCGCCAGCCGAGGCAGGGAGAGGAGAACGGAAGGGATTACCACTTCATCTCCAGAGAGCAGTTTGAGACTCTGATTCAGAGGGATGGGGTGCTGGAGTACGCGGAATACTGCGGCAACTTTTACGGGACCCCCAGGGCTCAGGTAGAGGCCTGGCTGGATGAGGGGCTGGATGTGGTGCTGGAAATCGAGGTGCAGGGGGCAAAAAAGGTGATGGCCAAATGCCCGGAGGCTGTCAGCGTGTTTATTTTGCCGCCGTCCTTCGCGGTGCTGGAAAAGCGGCTGAGAAGAAGGGCGACAGACTCTGAGGAGGCTGTTCAAAAGCGGTTGGCCGCCGCCAGGGGGGAAATCCTCCAAGCGGCGGATTACGACTATATGGTAGTGAACGACGCCCTGGAGGATTGCGTCAGCGATCTGGAAGCGGTTTTGCAGGGAGAGAAATGCAGATCCGCCCGGGCGGGGAATTTGATAGAAGAGGTGCTGAAAAATGAGTAGACCATCTGTAGACGATATGCTCAGCGGCAAGCAGAGCCGCTATTCCCTGGTGATCGCGGTGGCCAAGCGGGCCAGAGAAATTGCCCAAACCGCCGAGGACAACGGTGAAATCCTGACGGAAAAGCCGGTAAATATGGCCTTGAAAGAGTTCCAGGCCCACAAATTTAATATTATAGAGCCGGATATTAACGAGTAATGGAAACAGCGCGGGTAGGAAAGGTCGCTGTGGAAAACACGGCGTATCATTTTGACAAGGCATACGACTATCTGATTCCCCAAACCCTTTGGGCGAAGGCGGAAAAGGGCTGTCGTGTGCTTGTTCCATTTGGAGGGGGAAATCGGACCCGTCAGGGGCTTTTGATGGATGTGGAGGAAATCCGCGCGGGGAGGACCGGCTCCGAGGAGGGCCTGAAGTCCGTTAAGGCGGTGCTGGATCAGACGCCGCTGCTTTCTCCCGAAATGCTTCTCCTGGCCCGGTGGATGAAGGAACGCTATTTCTGTACTCTGTTCGACGCCGTCCGGGTAATGCTGCCGGCGGGGCTTCATTATCAGGTCGCCTGTTCTTATCAGGCGGCGCGGGATATTCCGCCGGAAAAGCTGGAAGCCCTGGGGGATGAGGAAAAGCGCCTGATCGCTTATCTGTCCCGGTGCAGGCTCCCCGTACGCAGGGATAAGCTTTTGACCGCTCTGGGCTATGAAGCCGACAACGACCTGCCGGAGCACATGAGCCGGCAGGGGTATCTTGAAAAAATTGACGACGCTTTCCGAAAGATCGGGGACGCCATGGTGAAAATGGTCCGCCTGACAGAGAAGGGCGAAACCGGCGGGGTAAAGCTGTCTCCCAAGCAGAGGGAGGTTTTTTCCCTGCTGCAAACGGTGGGAGCCGCCTCGGTCAAGGAGGTGTGCTATTTCACCGGCGTTACCGCCGGTGTGGTGGACGCTCTGGTGAAAAAAGGTCTTGCCTGCTGCTTCGAAAGTGAACGGTACCGTAACCCTTATGACGGAGCGCCCGAGAGCGCCGTCAAGGAAGAAATCGTTCTGACCCAGGAGCAGCAAAGGGCCTATGAGGAGCAGCTTGCCCAATACCAGAGCCCTGACGGCGGGATTTCCCTGCTTTACGGGGTGACCGGCAGCGGAAAGACTTCAGTGTTTCTAAAGCTGATCGACCGGGCGGTGGAGGACAAAAGAGGCGTCATCCTGATGGTGCCGGAAATTTCCTTAACGCCCCAAATGCTGGCTCTGTTCCAACGCCGGTACGGCAGGCAGGTGGCGGTATTCCACAGCGGCCTTTCCATGGGAGAGCGGCTGGATGAATGGAAGCGGGTGAAAAATGGAGACGCCCTGATTGCTTTGGGCACCCGGTCCGCCGTGTTTGCCCCTTTTGAAAACCTGGGCCTGATCATTATGGACGAGGAACAGGAATACACCTATAAATCGGAGCAGGCTCCCAGGTTCCACGCCAGGGAGATCGCAAAGTTCCGCTGCCGCTGGCATCGCTGCCTTTTGACTCTGGCCAGCGCGACCCCAAGCGTGGAAAGCTATTATCTGGCGCAAAAGGGCGTTTACAGGCTGTCTACCATCTCAAGCCGTTATGGAGGCGCCAAGCTGCCCCGGGTGGTGGTGGCCGATATGAACCAGGAATTGCTGGAGGGAAATACAGGCCCCTTCAGCTCTGTGCTGATGGAGTGCCTGGCGGAAAACCTGAGGCTTCGCCGCCAGTCGATCCTGCTGCTGAACCGGCGCGGATATCATACCTTTGTGAGCTGCCGTGCCTGCGGGGAGCCGGTGACCTGTCCCCATTGCAGTATTTCCCTGACCTACCACGCCGCGAACCGCCGGCTGATGTGTCATTACTGCGGCTACTCCATCCCCTTTACCGACGAGTGCCCAAGCTGCCATCAGCGTCAGGTGCGCTATGCCGGGGCGGGAACCCAGAAAGCGGAGGAGGCCGTCGAGGAGCTGTTCCCGGAGGCGAGAATCCTGCGGATGGACGCGGACACCACTATGGCGAAATATTCCCACGAGAAGAAGCTGAAACAATTCGCGGATGGGGAATATGATATCATGGTGGGAACCCAAATGGTGGCGAAGGGACTGGATTTTCCCAATGTGACCCTGGTGGGGGTGCTTTCGGCGGACCAGGCCCTTTACAGCGACGATTTCAGAAGCTATGAGCGTGCCTTTGCCTTACTGACCCAGGTGGTAGGCCGGTCGGGCCGGGGCGAAAAGGAGGGCTTGGCGGTAATCCAGACCTACACGCCGGAGAACCCGGTGATCCAGATGGCCGCCCGGCAGGATTACGGCGCTTTTTTCCAGGGAGAAATCCAGATGCGCAAAGCCATGCTGTACCCGCCCTTCGCGGATTTGTGCGTCGTGGGATTTTCAGGGCAGCAGGAGGAAAACGTGGAGCAGGCGGCCCGGTATTTTACCAGAGAGCTGATCGCCTTAGCCCAGGCGGAGTACGCAAGCCTGCCTATGCGGGTTATCGGCCCGGCAAAGGCGGCGGTGCCCAAGGTCAGCGGAAGATACCGGTATAAGCTGATTATCAAAAACCGGTTTGATAAAAGCTTCCGGGAATTGATTGCAAGGCTGCTGCGGCAATACGGGAAACAGAAGGAATACGCCAAAACCAGCGTGTTCGTGGATATAAACCCAGATATGATCTTATAAATTTAATTAGAAAGCGGGGAAGCCTAATGGCGATTCGAAATATTGTAAAAGAGGGAGACGGCATTCTGGGAAAGAAGTGCCGCCCGGTGGAAAAATTCGATCCAAAGCTTTGGATGCTGCTGGACGATATGAAAGAGACGCTGAGGGAAGCCAACGGAGTAGGCTTAGCGGCGCCCCAGGTGGGAATCCTCCGCCGGGTGGTGATCGTCAACATCGGAGACGAGGACGGGGATATCGAGCTGATCAATCCGGAAATTGTCGAGGCCTCCGGTGAGCAGGACGGCCCGGAGGGCTGCCTTTCCTGCCCGGGCGAGTGGGGCATGGTGCGCCGCCCCAGCCATGTGGTGGTAAAGGCCCAGAACCGCAGGGGCGAATTTTTTGAAATTACCGGAGAGGAGCTGAAGGCCAGAGCGTTCTGCCATGAGCTGGATCACCTGGAGGGAATTCTGTTCAAGGCCAAAGCCAGCCGCATGATTGATCCCAGCGAGCTGGAAACGGAAGAAAACGAGGAATAAGATCGGAAAAGAGGAAACAGATGCGTATCGTTTTTATGGGAACCCCGGATTTCGCCGTGCCGTGCCTGGCGGGACTGCTGGAGGCGGGCCATCAGGTATGCGGTGTGTTTACCCAGCCGGATAAGCCGAAGGGCAGAAAAATGGTTCTGACCCCGCCGCCGGTCAAGGAACTGGCGCTGGAAAAGGGTCTGCCGGTGTATCAGCCGGCGAAAATGCGGGATGGGGAGGCCCTGGGAATTTTACAGGAGCTGAGGCCGGAGCTTATTGTGGTGGTGGCGTACGGCAAAATTCTGCCAAAGGAAATCTTGACTCTGCCGCCAAAGGGATGCGTTAACGTCCATGGAAGCCTGCTTCCCAAATACCGGGGAGCGGCGCCGATCCAGTGGAGCGTCATCAATGGGGAAAAGGAGACCGGCGTCACCACCATGCTGATGGACGAGGGACTGGACACCGGGGATATGCTGCTGCGGGAAACGGTGAAAATCGGGGAAAACGAAACCGCCGGCGAGCTGTTCGACCGGCTGGCCCCCATCGGCGCCCAGCTGCTGTTGAAAACGCTGGAGGGCTTGGAGCAAGGCTCTATAGCTCCTCAAAAGCAAAATGATCAGGAATCCACCTACGCCTCTATGCTGGACAAGAATCTTTCTGCCGTAAATTGGAATAAATCCTCCAGGGAGGTTCATAATTTGATTAGAGGTTTAACGCCCTGGCCTACTGCCTATACTGTGTTAGAGGGAAAAAAGCTGAAGCTGTTCGGCTCCTCAGTGAGCGCGGCCAAGGGCGGCGCCGGTGAAATCGTATCTTTGAACCCATTTTTAGTGGGGTGCGGCGACGGCGTGTGTGTGCGGATCGACCAGGTGCAGCTGGAAGGCAAAAAACGCATGGGCGCTGCCGAGTTTTTCAGAGGCCATCCAGTGCCGCTGAAAACGTCGCTGAATTAGGGGGGAAGCTATGTTTGATTTCTTTTATTATTACGGATACGGCTATTTCAGTTATCTGATCTTCATGCTGCCGGCTCTGGTGATCTCCTTATGGGCCCAGATATCCGTAAAAAGCACTTTTCATAAATATTCCGGGCTGCGGACAGGCAGAGGCTTGACCGGAGCCCAGGCGGCCCAGGAGGTGCTGCGGTTTCACAATGTGATGGGCGTCCGCTGCGAGCGGGTGGCGGGCCAGCTGACAGACCACTTTGATCCCAGAACCAACGTGATCCGCCTCTCCGACGGGGTATACGGAAGCGACTCTGTTTCCGCAGTAGGGGTGGCGGCCCACGAGGCGGGACATGCCGTCCAATACGCCCAGGAGTACGGTCCTATGAAGCTGAGATCCGTGATGGTTCCCATTACCAATATCGGCTCCCGGCTTTCTCTGCCGGTGATTCTGTTCGGTTATTTTCTCTCCATCGGGCCGCTGGTAACGCTGGGAATCGTCCTGTTCAGCCTGTCGGTCCTGTTCCAGCTGGTGACTCTCCCGGTGGAGTTCAACGCAAGCCGCCGGGCGGTCAAAACCCTGGAGCAGGCCTATGTGCTTTCCGAGGATGAGCTTAAGGGTGTGAAAAAGGTGCTTCGGGCGGCGGCTATGACTTATCTGGCGGCTACCTTTACGGCCCTGTGGTCCCTGCTCCGGATTATTTTGATCTTTGGCAGGAGGAATGACCGGTGAGCGCCGGAAAGAATGCCAGGCTGACAGCCTTGAAAGCCCTTCTCCGGGTGGAGGAGGGAAAGGGGTATTCCAACCTGGTGCTGGACCACGGCCTGGCCGCGTCTGGCCTGGACGGCCGGGACGCCGCCTTTGCCTCGGCGCTGTTTTACGGTGTGCTGGAGCGGCGGATCACCCTGGACTATCAGATTTCCCGTTACTCCAAAATGCCGCTGTCCCAGATGGCGGCGCCGGTGAGAGAGATTTTAAGGCTGGGCTTTTACCAGCTTCTTTATATGGATAAGGTTCCCCAAAGCGCCGCGGTCAACGAAAGCGTCAAGCTGACGCGGGCGGTGAAAAAAGACAAAGCCTCCGGCTTTGTCAACGGAATTTTGCGAAGCTTTATCCGGGACGGCTGTCCCTGCCGGCTGCCCGCGGAGACGGCGGATGACTACCTGATGGTGAAATACGCCTGCCCCCAGTGGATTATTGACCTGTGGATCACCTCCTATGGCCGGGAAAGAGCTCTGGAGCTTGTGGAAAACCTGACGGGCAGGCCGCCGCTGGCCGTGCGGGTCAATTCCTGTAAAACAACCCGGGAGGCCCTGACAGAGCGGCTGAAGGAGGAAGGCGTGGAAACAAAGGAGGTGCCCGGCGTGGAGCAGGCGCTGACGCTGGAGCGTTCCGGCTCTATCGAGAGCCTGTCAAGCTTTCAGGACGGATTTTTTCACGTACAGGATCTGGCTTCCCAGCTTTGCTGCCAGGCGCTGTCTCCCAAGCCGGGAGAGCGGGTTTACGACGTATGCGCCGCGCCGGGAGGAAAAACCTTTACCATGGCGGAGCTGATGGAAAACCAGGGAGAGCTTTCCTCCTTTGATTTGTATCCAGCCAAGGTTAAGCTGATCCAGCAGGGCGCCAAGCGTCTTGGACTTTCTGTGGTGAACGCCCGGATCCGTGACGCCGCTCACCCGGAAGAGACGCTGCCGCCGGGGGATAAAGTCCTCTGCGACGTCCCTTGCTCCGGCCTGGGAATTATCCGCAGAAAGCCGGAGATTCGCTATAAAAACAAGAATATGCTTGACAGTTTGCCGGATTTGCAGTACCTTATTTTATGTATATCCGCAAATTTGACAAAGAAACACGGGGTTTTGCTGTATTCCACCTGCACCCTGAACCCCGGGGAGAATAATCAGGTCGCCCGGCGTTTTCTGCTGGAGCACCCTGATTTTGAGCCGTATCCTGTCTCGCTGCCCGAGGGCTATGAGCGGAATAGCTTTGACCGGGAAAACGAGGCGACTTTGTTTGTGAAAAAGAACGGGACCGACGGTTTTTTCTTCTCCGGGTTCCGGCGGTTGAGGTAGTATGGAAAGCTTTGCAAGCCAAAAGAAAGATATCAAATCCATGACGCTGGATGAGCTCCGGGCCGATATGAAAATCCAGGGGCAGCCCTCTTATAAGGCGCTTCAGATTTACCGCTGGCTCCATAGAGGCGTTTCCAGCTTTGAGGAAATGACGGATCTGTCGAAAATTGTCCGGCAGTTTTTAACTGAAAAGTATTACATATCTGTTGCAAGGGTTGAAAATAAGCTTGTTTCAGATTATGATAATACCATAAAATACCTTTTTTCCTTTGCGGACGGCCAATGCGTGGAGGCGGTGCTGATGGAATACCAGCACGGGCGTTCTATCTGCATTTCCACCCAGGTGGGGTGCAAAATGGGATGTACCTTCTGCGCCACAGGCTTAGGCGGTTTTCAGAGGAATCTGACAGCGTCTGAAATGCTTTCCCAGGTGCAGGCCGCGCAAAAGGATGCCGGCGTGCGGATCAGCAATATTGTATTGATGGGCATGGGAGAGCCTTTAGATAATTATAACCAAGTAATCCGCTTTTTAAGGCTGGTTTCCTCACAGGAGGGGATGAATCTGGGCATGCGCCATATTTCTCTCTCCACCTGCGGGCTGGTTGACCGCATTTACGATTTGGCGGAGGAAAACCTGCAGCTGACCCTTTCGGTTTCCCTGCACGCTCCCAACAATGCGATCCGCAGCCGGACCATGCCGGTGAACCGAAAATATCCCATTGAGGAGCTTTTGAAGGCGTGCCGGTATTACGCCGGCCGTACGGGCCGAAGGATTTCCTTTGAGTACGCGATGATCGACGGAGTCAATGATTCCGACGGCTGTGCCAAAGAGCTTGCGGCCAGACTTAAGGGAATGCTGTGCCATGTGAACCTGATCCCGGTAAACCCGGTGAGGGAAGCGGGCTATCAGAAAAGCGGGCGCGAGCGCCAGCAGGCGTTTATCCGTATTTTGGAAAGGGCGGGAATCACCGCCACGGTTCGAAGAACCTTAGGGGCGGACATCAACGCATCCTGCGGACAGCTCAGGCGGAAACATTTGAAAGAAGGAGGTAGCGTCAATGCAATTTGCAGGACAGACTGACATTGGCTTGGTTCGAAAAACCAACCAGGACGCGTATAACGCGGGAGCTCTTTCTGAAAATGCGGTCTGGGCCGTGGTGTGCGACGGTATGGGCGGCGCCAACGGCGGCAACATCGCCAGTGAAACGGCGATAGACGCGATCACCAAGGACGTTTTGGAAGGCTACCGGGAAGGGATGGATTCCCAGGAAATCAAGGAATTGCTGGCTTCCGCTTTAGAGGACGCCAATGAGAGGGTTTATGAGAAGGCAAAGCAGGACCCAGCCCTGGAGGGGATGGGGACTACCGCGGTTCTGACACTGATCCAGAATAATGTGATCCATCTGGTGAACGTGGGAGACAGCCGGGCCTATCTGCTGACCCGTGAGAATGTGACCCAGATCACCCGGGACCACTCCATTGTGCAGGAAATGCTGGAAAGCGGAGAGATCACAGAGGAGCAGGCCAGGAACCATCCCAGAAAAAATATTATCACCCGCGCCTTGGGTGTTGACGATACTGTAGTGGTGGATTATTTTGAGATCCCCTTTGAAGAGCACGCGAAGCTGCTTCTGTGTTCCGACGGCTTTTCCGGAAGCCTGACGCCGGAGCGGATTTATCACTTCTCCAGAGGACTGACAGCGGAGAGAATCACACAGCGGGCCATCGAGCTTGCCAAAGAGGCAGGCGGCAATGATAATATAACCGTTATCACCATAAGCAGGTAACGAGGATAGGAGATGACTTTCCATGGATAAATATTCCGGAAAACGGCTGGATGGCCGGTATGAGATCGGAGACCTTCTGGGCGTTGGCGGAATGGCGTATGTCTATAAAGCGTACGACTCTATCGACGACCGTGTGGTGGCGATTAAGATTTTGAAGGACGAATTCCTTGGCAACGAGGAATTTATGCGCCGGTTTAAAAACGAGTCCAAGGCCATCGCGGTACTGTCCCACCCGAATATCGTCAAGGTGTACGACGTCAGCTTCGGCGACCGGATCCAGTATATCGTCATGGAGTATATCGACGGCATCACCCTGAAGGATTATATCGAGCGCCAGCACGATATCAAGTGGAAGGAAGCGGTGCATTTTACCGGCCAGATCCTGGCGGCGCTTCAGCACGCCCATGAAAAAGGGATTATCCACCGGGATGTAAAGCCTCAAAATATCATGCTTTTGCAGGACGGCACCATTAAGGTGACGGATTTCGGCATCGCCCGGTTCGCGAAAAACGAAACCAGGACCATGACAGATAAGGCCATCGGCTCGGTTCACTATATCGCTCCGGAGCAGGCAAGAGGGGATTTGACCGACGCCAAGGCGGATATTTACTCTGTGGGCGTCATGCTCTACGAGATGCTAACCGGTCAGCTTCCCTTTGAGGCCGACAACGCGGTTTCCGTGGCGATTATGCAGCTTCAGCAGGATCCCACCCCTCCCCGGCAGATCAATCCGGCCATTCCCGAGGGGCTGGAGGAAATCACCCTGAAAGCGATGCAGAAGGATCCTGCCCAGCGGTACCAGTCTGCCGCTGAAATGCTCCGGGATCTGGGCTTGTTCAATAGAAATCCCAGTATTCGGTTTCAATATCAGTATTACAGTGGGGAAAGCTCTACAAAGTATATTGATAATCTGGATTCCGTCCGTACCGGCCCCATCGCCAAGCCGGAATATGACGACGGCTACGATTACGAGGATGTGAAAACTGCGAAGAAGACCAGGCCCACAGCGGTTTACGTTTTGGGCGGCATCTGCGCGGCAGTGGTGCTGATCGCTGTTATTTTAGGAATTATGGCCTTTGCCCGCTCCTGTTCCTCGGAGGAAATCAAGGATGTCCCGATTCCAAGCTTTGTGGGACAGAAATACGACGATATTATGGCCAAGAAAGAAGCGGGTGAATATAAGTTCACCTTTATCAAGCAGGATGGCAAGGATGAGACTAAGGAGGAGGGTATCGTTTTAGCCCAGACTCCCGAGGTTTCAGAAACCAAAATGATTAAGGAAAACAGCGAGATCACCCTGGTAGTAAACGTCCTCAATACCGAGGGGGAGGTTCCGGTGCCCGACGTGAAGGCGTGGAAGCAGGCCGACGCGGAAAAGGAGCTTAAGGATGCCGGACTGGTACCGAAAATTACGCCGGTGGCCGACGACGACACGGCGGAGGGCTATGTGAAAACAACAGATCCGGCCCCTGGCTCCAAGGTGGAAAAGGGAAGCACTGTGACCCTGTTTGTCAGCACCGGCCCGTCTACGGAAAAAACAGCGGTTCCCAACGTGATTTATGACAGCGAGGAAACGGCACGTCAGAAAATTGAGGCTGCGGGCTTGAAGGTTGGCAATATAGAACCCAGGTACAGCAACCAGGATGCGGGGATTGTTATTGAAACCGATCCTCTGCCCACTACAATGGTCAGCGAGGGAAGCACCGTCAACCTGGTCGTCAGCAAAGGTCCGGAGCCTGCAAAAACATTATCAGGTACGGTGATGATAAGTCTCCCCGCTGAGATTACTTGGGACGTAGATCTTCAGCTGGAAGCTTATATTGATGGTGAAAGAGTTTTAGGAATCACAGTGAACCCGATGTATGGAAAAAGAGACTATGAGGTACCTGTAACCGGGGAGGCTAATTCAGGACAAAAGGTAGTAACTGTATTAATTAATGATTCCTTATATTTTACTTGCTACGTTGATTTTGGTGCCACAGATATAACGATGCGCCAAGAAAATAATCCCAATTTTGAAATGCCTCAACCGCCAGAGCCATCCAGTTCCGAACCTGCGGAGCCGTCTGCTCCCTCCGAACCTGGAAGCGGCGATGGCGGCGAATCCGGGGATCAAGAATAAAATATTTCGTGAAAGAGGTGGCTCTATGCCTCTGCCTGAAGGAACGCTTCAGGGCACGATCTTAAAAGGAATCGGCGGCTTCTATTATGTGGAAGCCGCCGATACGGTATACGAGTGCAAGGCCCGGGGAATTTTCCGAAGGCACAGCCAAAAGCCCCTTGCGGGCGACCAGGTTGTTATCGTCCCCGCTGAAGACGGCACCGCTACGATTGATGAGATCCTGCCCAGAAAAAATCAATTAGTCCGCCCGCCAGTGGCCAACATTGACCAGCTTATCATCACGGCGTCCACCTGCGATCCGGTGCCCAACCCTCTGATTATCGATAAAATGACCGCCTTGGCGGTGCATAAAAATATCCAGCCGGTGGTGGTGATTACTAAGTCCGACCTGGATGACGGCGCCTGGCTGAAGGGAATTTACGATTTGGCGCAGATCCGGTGCGTGCTGTTTTCCGCTGTGTCCGGAGAGGGGGCCGGGGAAATGAAAGAGCTTCTCAGAAACAGAATTTCCGCCTTTTCCGGGAACTCCGGCGTAGGGAAATCTTCTTTGCTCAACCGCCTGTACGGAGGCTTGCAGCTGGAAACCGGAGATATCAGCCAAAAGCTGGGACGGGGCCGGCATACCACCCGGCAGGTGGAGCTTTTTAAGCTGGAGGGCGGCGGTTACGTGGCGGATACGCCTGGCTTTTCCACCGTCGATGTAGAGCGGTACGAGCTGATCCGCAAGGAGGAGCTGCCCCAGTGCTTTCCAGAGTTTGAACCTTACTTAAATCAATGCAAATTCACCTCCTGCGCCCATATCTGTGAAAAGGGCTGTGCCGTGCTGAAAGCGGTGGAGGAAGGAAAAATCAGCAAATCCCGTCATGGAAGCTATTGCGCCATGTACCAGGAAGTAAAGGATGTCAAGGAATGGGAATTGAAATAAAAAAGGCGCGCTGCGTGATTATAGGCTCGGCGCCGGTGGATGAAGCGGAAAGGTGTTTTATCGGGACGCAGGTTTCTCCGGAGGATTTTTTGGTGTGCGCCGACGGGGGCTACGAGACGGCCCGCCGCCTGGGGCTGAAGCCCGATCTGCTGATCGGTGATCTGGATTCCTGTACGGAAGATTTTCCGCCGGATATCGAAGCGGTCCGCCTTCCGGTGCATAAGGATGACACGGATATGATGTACTCCCTGAAAGAATGTCTGGGCCGTGGTTACCGTGATTTTCTCCTGTTAGGCGCGACCGGCGGCCGCCTGGACCATACGGTGGCCAATTTATGCGGACTGTATTATTTGGCGATGCACAACGCGAGGGGAGTGCTGGCGGACCGGCAGAACGAGACGGTTCTGGTGATCAACGGCCGGGTAGGGCTTCAGGGAGAACCAGGAGCCCTGGTTTCCGTGTTCCCTTATGGGGCGTCTTACTGCACGTTGAGCTACGAGGGCCTGGAATATCCCCTCGATCATTACCGGCTTTATCCCTACGACCCTATGGGTACAAGCAACCGCTTGATCAGTACGGCGGCGAAAATCACCGTCCACGAAGGGCCGGCTCTGATTATCATGGCTAAGGAAAATGAAAAAGTTTGCACCGATTCTCCGCTTCCGCGTAGGATGGAGTAAGACAGGAACGGCGGAATACCTAAGGCGGCGGTAAAGGGGACCGGCTGAAAAGGACGCTCCTTGACCGCCCGCTTTTATTAGGCGGTGAAAAACATATGGTAAGATGCAATTATAAGCGCCAGGGGAAATGCGCTCTTTATTTTGCGCTGGGACTCACTTGTTCCTGTCTGTTTCCGGACCGCTTTGTGATAGGGATCGTGGCGATCGTTGTGATCGTCCTGGCCGTATCGCTCATACGCCGATAATTTTAGACAGGAGGCTTGGCTCATGAAGGTAGTGGTTGTCAAGAAGGATAAAGGTTTCCTTGGCTTCTTTTTAAGAAAGGTATTCGGTGTGAAGAAAGAAACCACCGCGTAGCTGAACAGCCATTCGCAAAAAGGCGGAGGCACGGTATTGCCGTGCCTCCGCCTTTTTGCGCTTCTGCAGGAGCAGAAAATCCGCGTTTCCAGGAAAAATGGAGAATACAATGATTTTTCTATTCTTGCGGGAATAACTTTTGCGGGCCGGTCATACATTTGGATTAGAAAAAGAAAAAGGAGAGATAAGCTTTATGGAGTACCGAGTAATGAAGGGGGAAATCCCGGTTTGCGAAACGATCCTGGACACCTCAGCTGAGCAGCCCATCGATCTGGATTTCAGCCTGCCGGATTACTGCCCTGATATACAGAAGATTTTAAAATGCCAGATTTACCCCACCATCACGGAGCAAACGATTTCCGACCGGCTGGACGTTGAAGGCGAGGTGCTGGTAAAGCTGCTTTATCTCGATTCTGGCAAAAAAGCGGTGCGCTGCTGCGAGTATGCCAGCCCTTTTTCCACGTCGATCGCTCTGAAAAAAGCGCCGGAAAATCCCAGCTCCGTCGTGACCTACCTGAACACAAAGGTGGATTACGTCAACTGCCGGGCGGTAAGCCCCCGAAAGCTGGATATCCATGGTGCGTTTTCCATCCAGGCCCGGGCGGTCTCCACGGTGATGCAAAGCATTGTCAGCAGTATCGAGGAGGAGGATATTCAGCAAAAGGTCAGCAAGGTGACCCTGAGCAGGGTTTCCTCTATGACCCAGCAGAGCTTTACCGTCAACGAGGTGCTGGAGCTTGGCCAGGGAAAGCCCGAGGCGGAGGCCATTGTGAGGACGGATGCCAGCGCCTTGGTGGAGGACGTCAAGGTGGTGGCGGATAAACTGATTGTAAAGGGCGAGGCTTTGATTAAGGTGCTGTATATGGGCAGCATTGAAAACGGCACCCTGGAGACAATGGAGTTTTCCATCCCTGTCAGCCAGATCGTAGACGCTCCCGGCACCGACGAGGGATGCCTGTGCGACGCCCGGCTGTCGGTGATGGGATGCTCTCTGCAGATCCGAACCGACAGCGACGGCGCGGACACCCTGCTGTCCTGCGAAATGAAGCTGATGGCAACGGCAGTTTCCTACCGGGAGGAAGAGGCCCAAATCGTCACAGACGCTTATTCCACCAAATATGAGCTGAATCTGGAATATCAAACCGCAAATCTGGAACAGCTTTTAGAGGTGATTTCTGATAATGTTCCCTGTAAGTCTACAGTGGAGATCAAGGAGGGCGGCGCCTCCGGCGTCATCGACGTGTGGAGCGACTTTGCCAGCTGCACCGCGGTAAAGGGAGAAAACGGCCAGCTGAGCCTAAAGGGAAAATTCAACCTTTGCGTTTTGGCGGTCAACGGCGAAGGCGAGCCCGTATACCTGGAGAAAATGGCGGATTTTGAGTTTACCAAGGAAAGGGCCTCCCTGCCGGAAAATCTAAGATGCGAAACGGGATGCTTTGTGTCCTCGGTGACCTACCGGATCAACGGGTCCGGCGGTTTGGAAATCCGGGCGGAGGTCCGGGTCAGAACCCTGATCTATCAGAGCGTGGCCTGCAAGGCGGTCTGCGGCGTTTCAGCGGACGAATCCCGCCCGCGGCAAAAGGATGAAGCGGCCTCCCTGATTCTTTACTATGCGGAAAAGAATGAAAACGTATGGGATATCGCCCGAAGCTACTGCACCGGCGCCCAGGCCATCTTAGCGGAAAACGACCTGGATGAGGAAATTCTCTCGGAACGCCGGATGCTGTTCATTCCATTATCTTAAGGGGAGGGGAAAATACATGGAAGAGAGAAATATTTATCAGGATATTGCCCAAAGGACCGGCGGCGATATCTATATCGGCGTCGTAGGCCCGGTGAGGACGGGTAAGTCCACCTTTATCAAGCGGTTTATGGATACTCTGGTGATCCCCAATATCGGCAGCACCTACCAGAAGGACCGGGCGGTGGACGAAATGCCCCAATCCGCCGCCGGCAGGACTATCATGACCACGGAACCGAAATTTGTTCCGGAGGAGGCCGTGGAGGTCAATATCGGCGAAAACGCCAGCTTCCGGGTGCGGATGATCGACTGCGTGGGCTATATTGTTCCCAGCGCCCTGGGATATATCGAGGATGAGCAGCCGCGCATGGTGAAGACTCCCTGGTTTGAGGAAGCCATTCCCTTCAATATGGCGGCCGAAATCGGTACGAAGAAGGTCATTACAGACCATTCCACCATCGGGCTGGTGGTAACCACCGACGGCAGCATCAGCGACATTCCCAGAGAGGAATACGAGGAGGCGGAGGAAAGGGTCATCCGGGAACTCCAGGAGATCAATAAGCCCTTTATCGTCCTGCTGAACAGCATCGCCCCAAATTTAAGCGAAACCCATGAGCTGGCGGCCAGCCTGAGCAAAAAATACGGCGTGACGGTGGTCCCGGTAAGCTGCATGGAGCTGGATGAAATCGAGATCAAGCGGATCCTCGCCGGCATACTGTTTGAGTTCCCAGTGAAAGAGGTTCGGATGGAGATGCCCCGCTGGCTGACTAATCTGGAGAAAAACCACTGGCTGCGGACCGCGGTATACCGTTCCATTGCCCAGGCCAGCGAACGTGTGGAAAAAATCCGCCAGGTGCAGGGAATTACGGAAGCGGTTTCCCAGTGCGAGTATATCGAAAAGGCTGAAGCCCTTTCGGTGGATTTGGGCACCGGCCGGGCGCGAATGTCAATTTCTCTGAAGCAGAACCTGTTTTACCAGGTGCTGGGAGAGAAAACCGGCCTGGCCATCCACGACGAGGGCGGCTTGATGGATTCCATAATGGAGCTTGCCAATATCAAGAAAAAATATGACCAGATCGCATCGGCTTATGACGACGTTCAGCAGACCGGGTACGGCATCGTCATGCCTACGCTGGAGGAGCTGACCCTCCAGGAGCCGGAGATCATCAAGCAAAGCGGCAAATACGGCATCCGGCTTAAGGCGTCGGCGCCGTCGATCCACCTGATGAAGACCCAGATCACCACCGAAGTAACCCCAATCGTCGGGTCGGAGCAGCAGTCTGAGGAGCTGGTTTCCTACCTGCTCAACGAGTTTGAGGAGGATCCCACCAAGATTTGGGAAAGCAATATCTTCGGAAAATCCTTGAACGAGCTGGTAAACGAAGGCTTGCACAATAAGCTGTACCGGATGCCGGAGGATGCCCGGATGAAGCTGAAGGAAACCATTGAAAGAATTATCAACGACGGCTGCAACGGACTCATTTGCATCATTATCTAGTTTACTAAAAATTTGGATGAAACGGCTCGATTTTTCAGTAGGAATCGGGCCGTTTTCTCTTGTCAAAAAATAATTAATGCTCTATAATAATTAGAGTGTTTGTGTTTGTGAATATCGATAGCAGTTGATAAGAAATTAAGGATGTGTCGAATTATGTTTAAAATTATAAAGAAAGAGCCCCTGAATCCATCCATGACCCGGATGGTCATCGAGGCTCCGTTTGTCGCCCGCAAGGCGATGCCCGGACAGTTTATCATCCTCCGGGTCAACGAAACCGGGGAACGGATTCCCCTGACCATTGCCGATTACGACCGGGAGGCCGGAACGGTGACCATTATTTATCAGAAAGTGGGCAAGAGCACCCTTCTGCTGGACGAGCAGGAAGCGGGCGGCTATCTGATGGATTTTATCGGCCCGCTGGGAAAGGCCTCTGAGCTGGAAGGCTACAAGAAGGCCGCCGTCATCGGCGGTGGCGCCGGCTGCGCCATCGCTTATCCCCAGGCCAAGGCTCTGCATGCCATGGGAACCAAGGTGGATATGATCGCCGGCTTCCGTGATAAGGATCTGATTATCCTGGAAAATGAAATGCGGGAGGCTTCCGACCGTCTGATCGTTATGACCGACGACGGCTCCAACGGCAACAAGGGCTTCGTTACCGCCGCGTTGCAGAAAAATATCGACGAGGGCGCCGATTACGACCTGGTGATCGCCATTGGGCCGATTCCCATGATGAAGGCGGTTTCCAACCTGACCAAGCCGTACGGCATTAAAACCATCATCAGCATGAACACCATCATGGTGGACGGCACCGGCATGTGCGGCGGATGCCGCTTGACCGTAGGCGGAGAAACCAAGTTCGCCTGTGTGGATGGCCCCGACTTTGACGGCCATTTGGTGGATTTCGACGAGGCTATGAAGCGCCTTGGCACCTATAAGCCGGAGGAAGCCCGGGAGCGGGAAGAACATTGCAGATTGTATGGAGGAATCAAATAATGCCGAATATGCAGCCGAATAAAACTCCCATGCCGGAGCAGGATCCCCATGTGAGAAATAAAAATTTTAAAGAAGTCGCTTTAGGATATACGGATGAGATGGCTATCAACGAGGCCCAGCGCTGCCTGCAGTGCAAGAACCCGGCCTGCGTTCAGGGCTGCCCTGTGAACGTACCGATTAAGGATTTCATTCATGAGATCGTGGAAGGCAACATGGATAAGGCCTACGAGGTCATCAAGTCCCAGAACTCTCTGCCCGCCGTATGCGGACGGGTATGCCCTCAGGAAACCCAATGCGAATCCAAATGCGTCCGGGGCATCAAGAACGAGCCTGTGGCTATCGGCCGCCTGGAGCGGTATGTGGCCGACTGGTACATGAACAACCGGGAGCCGGCGGTGACGGCTCCAAAACATAACGGCCACAAGGTAGCGGTGCTGGGCTCCGGCCCTTCCGGCCTGACCTGCGCCGGCGACCTGGCAAAGCTTGGCTATGAGGTTACGGTGTTCGAGGCACTGCACGCCGCGGGCGGCGTGCTGATGTACGGTATTCCGGAATTCCGTCTGCCGAAGAAAATCGTGCAGGAGGAAATCCAGCAGCTGGAAAAAATGGGCGTAAAGATCGATACTGATATGGTAATGGGAAAGGTCCTTTCTGTGGACGAGCTGTTTGAAATGGGCTACGAGGCCCTTTACATCGGCACCGGCGCCGGCCTGCCCAACTTTATGAATCTGCCGGGCGAGGGCTTGGTGGGCGTATACTCCGCCAACGAATTCCTGACCAGAATCAATCTGATGAAGGCCTATCTGCCCGAGTACGATACTCCCATTATCCATCCCAAGAACGTGGCGGTAGTCGGCGGCGGCAACGTGGCCATGGACGCGGCCCGGTGCGCCAAGCGCCTGGGAGCGGAAAACGTGTATATCATTTACCGCCGTTCCGAGGAAGAAATGCCCGCTAGAAACGAGGAAATCCATCATGCTAAGGAAGAGGAGATCATCTTCAAGCTGCTGAATAATCCGGTTGCTATTCACGGTGACGAGCAGGGCAAGGTAAAGCAGATTGAGTGTGTGGAGATGGAGCTGGGCGAACCCGACGCTTCCGGCAGACGGCGCCCCATTGAGAAAAAGGGCAGCAACTTCCTGCTGGATGTAGACTGCGTGGTCATTGCCATCGGCAATTCGCCGAACCCGCTGATCCGCAGTACCACCGAGGGCCTGGAGGCTAATAAGAAGGGCTGCATCATCGTGGATGACAACACCTTGCAGACCACTAGGGAGGGTGTATACGCCGGCGGCGACGCGGTTACAGGCGCGGCGACGGTGATTCTGGCCATGGGAGCCGGAAAGCACGCGGCAAAGTCGATCGACGAATATATCCAGTCTAAGGCTGACCAGTAAAAGAAGGTCCGGTAAAATTTCAGTTGCGGTAAAAAATTTAACGAAACAGTGAAAATCATGTTATTCTTGTGAAGCGTTTGAACGGAGTGAATAGATGGAACAGGTACAAGAGAATAAAATGGGGACGGCGCCGGTTTTAAGGCTGATTATTGCCATGTCCCTTCCGGCGATGTTTTCCATGCTGATCCAGGCACTATACAATATTGTGGACAGCTATTTTGTAGCCCAGATCAGCGAGAGCGCGCTGACGGCGGTGTCGCTGGCGTTCCCGATCCAGACCCTGATGATCGCCGTAGGCGTGGGCACCGGTGTGGGAATTAACTCCCTGGTGGCCAGAAGACTGGGAGAAAAGCGCCAGGCTGACGCGGACTGTGCCGCCAGCCACGGCCTGCTGCTGGGGGCCTTCAATTGGATTTTGTTTGCGCTCTTTGGTATTTTCTTTACCAAGATGTTCTTCGGCGCTTTTACGGATATTGAAGAGATTATCACGATGGGTACCCAGTATACCTCTATCGTGACCATATGTAGCTTCGGCCTGATGATCGAGGTGAATATGGAGAAGACTCTTCAGGCTACGGGAAATATGATTTACCCCATGGCTTTCCAGCTGGTGGGCGCTGTAACCAATATTATTTTGGACCCGGTGTTTATTTTCGGTTTTGCCTTTATTCCCGCCATGGGAGTGTCTGGAGCGGCTATCGCGACGGTGATCGGCCAGATTTTAGCCATGCTGGTTTCTCTGTTCGTGATCATCTTTAAGGATCACGCGGTAAATATTAATTTCCGCCGCTTCAAGCCTGATTGGCGCATTATTAAAGAAATTTATGCGGTTGGGTTCCCTGGAATCATCATGCAAGCCATTGGCTCTGTGATGGTAGTGGGAATGAACGCGATTCTGTTCACCTTCCCGCAGAATGCGGTGACCGCCGTGGCCTTCTTTGGCGTTTACTTTAAGCTGCAGTCCTTTGTATTTATGCCGGTATTCGGTTTGAATCAAGGCTTGATGCCCATTATGGGGTATAACTTTGGCGCGAGAAAGAAGCAGCGTTTGAATTCCGCGACCAAGTATGGATGTGTGATCGCGCTTGTCTTGATGGGGGCGGGGATGCTTGTCTTCTGGCTGATGCCGGATGTGCTGCTTTCTATCTTCAACGCTTCCGCGGATATGCTGAAAATCGGCGTGCCGGGACTGAGAATCATTTCCCTGTGCTTTCTTCCGGCTGCCTTGGGAATTGTGGGTTCCACTTTCTTCCAGGCGGTGGGTAAGGGAGTCAACAGCTTGCTGGTTTCCTTGCTCCGTCAGTTGATCGTTCTGCTGCCCGCGGCATTTCTGCTGGCAAAGCTGGGCGTTGTGGAATGGGTGTGGTATGCGTTCCCCATTGCGGAGACCTTTTCGCTGCTCGCCACGATCGTGCTGTATTTGCGGGTATATAAACGCCAGATACAAAATTTGGAGCAGGAACCAAGCCGAATCTCCGGACCTGAAATTGTGTGACAGGCTTAGATCGATGAAAGAGAGAATAGTTTCATCCTATTAAAATCCCCGGCAGATTTCTGCCGGGGATTTTTCTCTTTAAGCATGTGTTCCTGCTTCTCTGCATACCCATAGAACAAGGAGGAATGTAAAATGCAGGAAGAAAACTATGGGAGAATGAATCTGGCCAGCCAGACTGACGAGAATTCCGTTGATGCTTGGGATGAAGCCTTTGAGGAGGAGTTGGAGGAAGAACCAAAGGAGAAAAAGCATCTGCTGAAAAAAAGCGGCCAGATGGTAACGGTGCTGCAGATCGGTTTGTGCGGCTTGATTTTGCTGGCGGCGTTTTTGCTGCGCTTGTTGGGCGGTGCGCCCTATCAAACTGTGCGGTTATGGTATGAAGAAGAAATGAATAAAAGCGTCATCGCCGGTACGATCGTGGAGGAAGGGGAGAAAACACTGCAGAATTTCAGCGCCCAAGTAGGAGAAACCATTGAAAACCTGGGGAAAAAGGTATTGGTATAGTCCTTATGGAATTTACGTTTCGAGGGTGCAGGATTTTTGTCAGCTTTTGGTTTGCGGCCATACTGGCGGTGTCCGCCGTGCTGGACCCGTCGGGAGGGGTCTTGTGCGGCTTGCTGGCGGCGGTGGCTCATGAGCTGGGGCATTTGCTGGAAATGGCGCGGCAAAACTGTCTTCCGAAAAAAATCGCATTTAAAATGTTCCGGGTTGATATGGTAGACAGCCGCCGGAACGAGAGAAGCTATCAAAGGGATTTGCGAATCATATTAGCGGGTCCGGGTTTAAATTTTTTGTTAGCCGCTTTATGTTTTCCTGTTTATTTGCTGCTGCCCTATCAGTGGCTCGGCATGTTTTTTTCTGCCAATCTGCTGGTTGGCTTTTTTAATATCCAGCCCATTGCAACCTTGGATGGCGGCGCAGCCGTGTATGCAATTTTATCCGTAAGGCTGGGAGAAAAGAAAGCGTCTTTTTGGGCCAGCTTTTTTTCCTTTGTTATATTAGTCCCCTTGGCCGCTCTTGGCTTTTGGATCCTGCTTAGAAATCCCTATCAGTTTTCACTGCTGTTTATCAGCGTTTATCTGATGGGCGTTTTGGTGCTGCAAAAAACAGATTATTTATAAGTGCTTAGGTTTTCGGGAATGGACTTCTTAGGGGCATGAAGAAATTTATTTTATTCTGTCAAGCCACGGCAAAGGGAAGAAAAGCTGATTTTTGATTTACCTGTACTTTCCTTCTGAAAACCTGATGTGAAAGAGCACCCAAAATAGCGGAAGCTGGAATTCACTTTACAAAGGGAATGAAACAGCAGTTTTGACGGCGCTCCGTTTGTGAAATTATAGTTTATTTTTAGGTTATTTCCGGATGTTCAGCTGAAAAAGCACCAGCGAAAATATTCTCGTCAGGGAGCTAATGGCTGTTGTGAGCAAATACCATAAAACAGATAACAGGCTGGAAAACAAAAATGCCTTAAACAGCGGTTATGACCTTCCCGGCAGCTTAGCTTACGGCCTGGAGTTCCTTGCTACAGGCTGTTTTAGCCCTAAAATAGTTACAGGTCAATAAATCGCCGCAAAAATATTCTTAACGCATTAAGCCGTAATCCAGACTAATCCTGCTTATATTTTTCCGCATGGGCTTTAATGGCCCGAAAGCTTTCGTCGCTGATAACATGCTCGATCCGGCACGCATCTTCCACTGCGACCTCTGGGCTTACTCCTAAAATCGTCAGCCAATCCGACAAAAGAGTATGGCGCTCATATATTTTTTCCGCAATTTCCCGACCCTTATCCAGCAGAGTGATGGAGCCATCCGGATCCATTTCAATATACCCATTCATACGCAGGTTTTTCATCGCCACGCTGACGCTGGGTTTGGAATAAGAAAGCTCATTGGCGATATCGATGGAACGGACATGGCCGCTGCGCTTTTTTAAAATTAAAATGGTTTCCAAATAGTTTTCAGCGGATTCCTGAATTCGCAAATTCTGTCACCTCGGTTTTTAAGAAATATTGTCTTATTCTAGTCTAACATAATTGGATGAGATTAATCAAGAGTGCTGTAGAGTAATTGACAAAATCGAAGGAAAGTGCTATGGTGTAAATGGTGATTAGTGCACACTAACTCAATGAAGCTTGCAGGACTGCACTGTTGATTTTCCGATTTTTTGCGTGAGGAAAATTGTCTCTTGGGCAAAGCTGACAGGGCTGGGGAAGAAAACAGAAGGAGTTTCCGGGCCCGGTGGAGGAGATAGGCTGCCGCTTTAGCCAGCTGGAAATTTTTCACTGCCCAAAAATGAAGGACAGCCTTGCCGAAGAATCCGGGAAGGCTGCGATAGGTTAGGGAGGTTTTCACAATGGATGGAGTTTGGCCGACAGTAATTATTTGCGCAGTGCTGGCGCTCATCGCGGCTTTGGCGATTCGAAGCTATGTGAAAAAGCTGCGAAACGGCTGTTGTGGAGCTGGAGGCGACAGTGAAAAAAGGCTGCGGCCCCCGGATCGGGAGCTCTCACATTATCCTTATGCTTGGAGAATCAAAATCGATGGAATGAGTTGTAAACGCTGCGCCTTACGGATCGAAAATGCATTCCATGAAAAAGACGGCTTTTACGCGAAAGTGTCGCTGAAAAATAAGGAGGCCATAGTATATACGAAGTCCAAGGCTTCTAGGCAGGAGCTGACAGGTATTGTAGAACGGGCTGGATATCGGCTCCTAAGCCTGGAGCAGGCGGCTGAACGATAGCGGTCTCCTTGCGGGGCTGTTTTCGTAATACCGGTTTCCGGCAAAGTAGAAAATGAGCTTTTCCGATAGGAATATTTATCAGCTCCCTGAATTATTGGCAAAACTAGAAAACAGCCCCGCAAAATTTAACAAGCGCCGCAATGGCAAAGGAGAGGACAGGGATTTATGCATTTTTGCTGGTACGGCGTGAAGGGTGGGAAAAAGCCTTTCCGCCGCAGAAGTGAAAAAATTTTTATGAAATTAAAAAAGAAGCCCCAAGAGGGGCTTCTTTGATTCTTGAGAAAGGCAGCCAATCAGACAAAGGGCGTTGCATTGGCGAAGGAATTCCAGTATAATTAACAATTAAGGTTTCTAACGCCATAGGATAGGAGAACAAGAGATGAACCCTGAACTGGAAAAGGTGCTGCTTAAGGTGCAAAAGCCTGGCAGATATGCGGGCGGCGAAAGCAACCGTGTCGTCAAGGATCAGGAACAGGTTGACGTGCGGTTCGCCTTTTGCTTCCCGGATGTGTATGAGGTGGGGATGTCCCATCTGGGAATGAAAATATTATACGGCCTGTTCAATGAAATGGATGGGGTTTGGTGTGAGCGCGTGTTTGCGCCCTGGCCGGATATGGAGGAACAGATGCGGGAGCACCAGATTCCTCTTTACGGCTTGGAGAGCGGAGACGCTATCACAAATTTTGATTTTATCGGCTTTACGCTCCAATATGAGCTGAGCTATTCCAATGTGCTGAATATGCTGGATCTGGCGGGAATCCCTCTATATGCTAAGGATAGAAAAGGGTTGGGACGGATCGTCGTTGCAGGCGGCCCCTGTGCCTGCAACTGTGAGCCTCTGGCTGACTTTTTGGATTTGGTCTTTCTGGGAGAGGGCGAAGAGGTGGACCGGGAGGTCATCGAGCTATATCGGGACTGCAAAAAGACGGGAAAGACCAGGGAGGAATTTCTGGCTGCCGCGGCGGGAATCGAGGGAGTATATGTGCCCTCCCTATACCAGGTGGATTATCATGAGGATGGCACGGTGAAATCTATTTCTCCCACCCAGGGAGCGCCCGCGCGGGTCAAAAAGCGGATTGTGATGGATTTGGATTCCCTTTATTACCCGAAGGCCTTTGTAGTGCCTAATATCGAGATTATCCACGACAGAACCGTGGAGGAAATTTTTCGGGGATGTATCCGGGGATGCCGGTTCTGCCAGGCTGGCTTTCTCTATCGTCCGGTGCGGGAAAAATCCCCGGAAACCATCGACCGTCAGAGCCGGGAGCTTTGCAGGAATACCGGATATGACGAGATTTCCCTGTCATCCTTAAGCTCCAGCGATTACACGAGGATTACGGAGCTTTTGGAAAAAATGCTCACGTGGACCGACCGGGAAAAGGTCAGCGTGTCCCTGCCATCGCTGCGGGTGGATGGCTTTTCCAATGAATTGATGGAAAAGCTGAACACCGTCCGCCGGGGAGGCTTGACCTTCGCGCCGGAGGCCGGCACCCAAAGATTGCGGGATGTGATCAATAAAAACGTGACGGAGGAGGAGCTTTTAAAAACCTGCTCCACGGCCTTCAGCGGCGGCTGGACCACGGTGAAGCTTTACTTTATGATGGGGCTTCCCACTGAGACTTTGGAGGATGTGGCGGGGATTCCCGCTCTGGCGCAGAGGGTGGTCAACGCCTATTATGCCAATCCCAACAAGCCCAAGGGAAAATCAGTAAAGGTAACCGCTTCCGCCTCCTGCTTTGTGCCTAAGCCGCATACGCCGTTCCAGTGGGAGGCGCAGGATACCATAGAGATGTTAGAGCGCAAGCAGAAGCACTTAAAGGAAAATATCACCAGCAAGAAGATTTCCGCCCATTGGCACGACGCCCGGACAAGCACCTTAGAGGGCGTGTTCGCCAGAGGGGACAGGAGGCTGGGCAAGGTGCTGGCCTTAGCCCAAAAGAAAGGCTGCAGATTTGACGGATGGGATGATTATTTCAATTACAGCCTATGGATGGAATGCTTCGAGGAATGCGGCATCGACCCTTCGTTTTACAATCACCGGAAAAGAAGCTTCGACGAGATTCTGCCCTGGGATCACATGGATTATGGAATCGAAAAGGAGTTCCTGATCGAGGAATGTAAAAGGGCTTACGCCGGCGCCGCTACCCCGAACTGCCGGGAAAAATGCTCCCACTGCGGGGCTGCCTGCTGGAAAGGGGGGCTGTGCGTTGAAAAGCGTTAGAATCTGGTACCGGAAAGAGGGCGCCGCCAAATATATGTCCCACCTGGATTTGGTCCGGGTGATGGGCAGAGTGTTCCATCGGGCGGGGATCCCCCTGTGGTATACGGAGGGCTTCAATCCCCATCCATTTATGACCTTTGCCCTGCCGCTCTCACTGGGAACGGTGGGCCTGCGGGAAACCATGGATATCAAGCTGGAGGACGAAATCTCCCGGGAGGCTATTTTGGAAAAAATGAATCCGTGTATGCCGGATGGCATTACTGTATTCGACGTCACCGACCCGGTGATGAAGCCGGGAGCCATCGCCTTTGGGCAATACCGTATAGAGCTTTTCTGCGGGGAAACAACCCCGGAGGCCCTTTTAGAGACGGTAAAGGGCCAGCTTGAGAAAAAAGAACTGATCATTGAAAAGCGCTCCAAAAAAGGAGTCAAGCTTTTTGACTTAAAGCCTGCGGTTCAGAAAGCGGAGCTTTTTCTTGACGAGTCCGGTGTGGTTCTGGAAACCATACTGCCGGCAGGAAGCACGCTGAATGTCAATCCCTCCTTACTGGTGGAAGCTTTTTGCCTGTATACCAAGCTTCCCGTGGAAGCGAGGATCACCCGGGAGAATGTTCTTGATCAGAATCTGAAAAGCTTCCGTTAATCTTAAAAGGCCGCGGCCGTGCGGGAAAAAGGGGCTGGCCCGCTCGAAAGCTCCAATGTTAATATACGTTGCTTGCGGCAACGGGCAGGCTCTTACATAATAGTGGTAACAACTGATAGAAGGAGGTTACCCCTAATGTTAAACGAAAACATCAAGGCAATCAGAAAATCGAAAGGGCTTTCCCAGGAGGAGCTTGCGGTCAAGCTGAATGTGGTGCGGCAGACAATCTCTAAATGGGAAAACGGACTGTCGGTTCCCGATTCTGATATGCTGATCTCCATATCGGAGGCGCTTGAGACGCCCGTAAGCGTTTTGCTTGGAGAGCCTGTTGCTGAACCGGAGGCTGACGATTTAAAAGCGGTTTGTGAAAAGCTGGAGATCATAAACCTGCAGCTCGCGCAAAGAAAGACCGCAAGGCGAAAAATACTTCATTGGCTGTTTCTCTCGCTGTGCGTAGTGCTGGCAGTGATTTTTGCGATCTTATCGGCGTTTGAAAGCTCCTACCTGGGCTGGAATTACAGCGATCCTGAAACCGCCGTTGCCGGGGCTGCTTTTCATGCGTTTGAATGGCTGTTCGTAAGAGCGGCGCCAGTGATCCTCATAGGGGCGGCCGCTGGGGCTTTCTTGACAAGAAAAAAAGCGTAAAACCGCTCTGCTTTTTAATTGGGGTTCAGACTTCAAAGCCCCGCCCGTGGTTTGATAACAGGCCTGCGGCAGCAGACCGGTAACACCGGTGCGGACAGGGGGAAGGCCCTTTGCCGGCAGCCAATCAAGCCAATAGAGCCTAACCGCTTATACTGGCAACGCAATTAGATTTGTTTTCGTGAAACACAGAGTGAATAAAAGCGGCTCGCGGGAGTGTGAAATTAATTTTCTTCGCAAAGAGAAAAAGCTGTTGCTTTTTTTAGAAAACTGTGATATTATATTTAGGCATTTGGATGCCGTGAGGAAGCTCATGGGGTTCAATGGTGACATTGAAGCTGACAGTCCTCTGCTTTACGCATGAATGTCTGAAAAATAGGAGGAAAAAAGATGGATGCCCTGAAAATGATCGCAGCCGATTCTATCAAAGAGAATCGTCCCCAGTTCGAAATCGGTGATACCGTGAGGGTTCACGTGAATATCCGTGAAGGGGAAAGAGAGAGAGTCCAGATGTTCGAAGGAACCGTCATTGCCAAGAGAGGCAGCGGCGTTTCCGAAACCTTTACCGTAAGACGCGTTTCCTACGGCGTCGGCGTGGAAAGAGTATTCCCGGTGAACAGCCCCAACGTTAAAGGCGTAGACGTAGTGAGAAACGGTAAAATCCGCAGAGCAAAGCTTTACTATCTGCGTGACAGAGTCGGTAAGGCCGCTAAGGTTAAGGAACAAATCCGCTAAGGGAAAAGGGACGATACCGTCCCTTTTTTTGCTATTCATAGGATTTTCGCTCATCATATTGCTAAGAAAGGTGTGACCCGCAGATGGAATGGGAGCCGAGAGATCGTATGGAATTAAATGAACAGAAAAAAGAGTATTCAGCGGTCACAAGAAACTGCTTTGAATGGGTGGAGGCCGTCGTTACCTCCATCGTGGTCGTGGTGCTCCTTTTCACCTTTCTTTTTCGTGTGGTCAATGTCAACGGCCAGTCGATGGAGGATACCATCCATAACGAGGATAAGGTGCTGCTGACCAATCTTTTTTATGAGCCGGAAAACGGAGATGTGGTGGTAATTTCCCGGGCGCAGCATTTTGAGGAGCCCATTATCAAGAGGGTGATCGCCACCGAGGGGCAGACCCTGAAAATCGACTTCAATACCGGCGATGTTTATGTAGACGGGGTTTTGCTGGACGAGCCTTATATTAAAACTCCAACCACCGACAACGAGGGCGGGGAAATCCCAGAAGTGATCCCGGAGGGCTATGTGTTCGTGATGGGTGACAACCGGGGAAATTCCCTGGACAGCCGCTCGGAGCAGATCGGTCTGATCGATAAGCGGAATATTATCGGGAAGGCCCAGTATATCGTCTTCCCCTTTGACAGAATCGGAGGCATCGGCTAATGAGCGAGGCGCAAACCATTCAATGGTTTCCGGGGCATATGACCAAAACCCGCCGAAAAATCCAAGCCAGCCTGAAGCTGGTGGACGCGGTGGCGGAGATTATTGATGCGAGAATCCCTGTCAGCTCCCGGAATCCGGAGCTGCATAAAATCATCGAAAATAAGCCCCGGATTATCTTGATGAATAAATGCGATATGGCGGATCCCTCTCAAACCGCCCGCTGGGTTTCCTATTACCAAAAGGAGGGCGTTTTGGCCATTCCTGTGGACTGCAAATCCGGCAGGGGCCTGAACCAGTTTATTCCCAAGGTGCGGGAGCTGCTGAAAGACCGTATCATCCAGTGGGAGCAAAAGGGGATGGTGAACCGGACCATCCGGGTGATGATCGTAGGGATTCCCAACGTGGGGAAGAGCTCCTTCATCAATCGCATGGCAAAGCAGAACCGGGCCAAGGTGGAGGACCGGCCTGGCGTTACCAGAGGCAATCAATGGTTCACCATTGGCAAGGCCTTTGATCTTCTGGATACGCCCGGGGTGCTGTGGCCTAAATTCGACGACCCAAACGTGGGAGAAAAGCTGGCCTTTACCGGGGCGGTAAAGGATCAGATTGTGGATACCGAGCAGCTTGCCTCCCGTTTGCTGGAGGTTCTGCGGGATGAATATTCCGCTATGCTGGCCGCCCGGTACAAGCTGGAAAAATATGACCTGCGGCCGCTGCAAGGCTACGAGCTTCTGGAACTAATTGGGCGTAAGCGGGGGATGCTGGCTTCCGGAGGAGAAATCGATACGGAACGGGCTTCTATTATGGTGCTGGATGAGTTCCGCAGCGCGAAGCTTGGAAAAATCACCCTGGAACAAGTGAACGGCTGAATGAATTCTCGGGCAGGGAGGAATCCCTGCCCTTTTAATGCTTTTGCCTGTCTAACGGGGAAAAGAAAAATCTTGAAGCCGATCAAAAAACTATCTTGGCTTTCACAGCTTAAGCAAGTTTAAGGAAATAATTGGATTTTAGGAAGCGTTTGGGGGAGGTAGATCATGGATTGGCTGCTTTATGAAAAGGAAGCGATCAGCAAGGGCTACGCTAATGTGTGCGGTGTAGATGAGGCGGGGCGGGGCCCCTTGGCGGGCCCGGTCTACGCGGCAGCGGTAATCCTGCCGCCGGGACTGGAGATCGAGGGTGTGAACGACTCCAAAAAATTGACGGAGAAAAAGCGCGAGGCCCTTTTTCCTGAAATCAAGGAAAAGGCCCTGGCCTATTGTGTAGCCAGCGCCAGTGAAAGGGAAATCGATGAGATCAATATTTTAAACGCCACCTATCTGGCTATGGCCAGAGCGGTGGAGGGCCTTCCTGTCAAGGCGGATTACGCCTTGATCGATGGGAACCGTATGCCAAGACTTCCCGTTCCCGGAGAGACCATCGTCAAAGGAGACGGACTTTCTATGAGCATTGCCTGCGCCTCCATTTTAGCCAAGGTAACCCGGGATCATGTTATGATGGAATGGGATCAAAGGTATCCCCAGTATCAATTCGCCAAGCATAAAGGCTACGGAACTAAGCTGCATATGGATTTGATCCGCCGGTACGGGCCTTGTGAGCTTCACCGGCAAAGCTTTTTGAAAAAGATATTGGGGGCCGGCAGTTCACAGGCTACGCCGGTCCAGTCGGTTGGAAAACGGGGAGAAGCAGCAGCCGCCGCCTATTTGGAGAAAAGAGGCTTTCGCATTTTAGAGAGAAATTATCACTGCCCTTACGGGGAAACGGACATAATCGCGGAAGACGGCCAATACATTATATTTGTCGAGGTAAAAACCAGAAAATCCGGCGCGATGGTAGAAGGCGCAGAGGCGGTGGATACGGTTAAGCGAAAGAAGCTGGCGCAGACTGCTCAGGCCTATTTGTCGGAGCATCCCAGCGGCCTTCAGCCCAGGTTCGACGTGATCCTGGTGACGCCCACCGAGGAAAACCGCTGCCGGGTGGAACAGCTGCCCGGCGCGTTTGTCTTAGGAGAGTAGGCGGTTCCGGCGCCCCTGCTGGCTGGTTGAAAAACGAAATTTTTCAACCGGCCGTTGCGCCTGTTTTATACGGCGGCCTGCGGATTCCGGCGCCTTGCTGATTAGAGTACCGCGGGCTCAGACTGTCTTGATTTTACGGCGCTGTTTTTCTGACAAGAAAAAGAAACGTATTTTCCGATGAAACCCACGCCGGCTGATCGGCGGAAAGGAGCTTTTGATGAAGCTGTTTGATCTGCACTGTGATTCTTTATACCGGGGATATACGGAGAACCAGCCGTTGGGGGAAAACCGCTTTCACCTGGACCTGAAACGGGGAAAGCGGCTTGACCGGTGGAGCCAGTGCTTCGCCGTATGGATTCCCGACGAACTGCGCGGGAAAGCGGCGATGGCTTTGTTTGACGGCTGCTGTGAGAAGTTCCGGCGGGAATTGGCGCCGTACCGGTCGGAAACCTTTTCTCCGGTTCTGACAGTAGAAGGCGGCGCGGTATTGGGAGGAAAGCTTGCCAATCTGGAAAAGCTCGCGGACCGCGGCGTAAAAATGATGACGCTGACCTGGAATGGGGAAAACGAGCTGGGCGGCGGCGCGGACACGGCTTTGGGGCTTACCCCCTTTGGACGGGAAGCACTGAAAGAGATGGAGAGGCTCTCCATCGTGGCGGACGTGTCTCATGCCAGCGATGCTTTGTTTTATGACGTGGCGGAAATTGCCGAAAAGCCTATCGTTGCGTCTCATTCCAACGCCAGGGCGGTCTGCCCGCATCGCCGAAACCTTACCGACCGGCAGTTTCAGATTCTGCGGGATAAGGGCGGGCTGGTAGGCCTGAATTTCTGCGTTCATTTTTTGCGGGAGGACTCCAACGCTCATTTTGAAGACCTTTTGCGGCACGCCGATCATTTTTGGTCCCTGGGCGGGGAGACTACCTTGTGTCTGGGCTCTGATTACGATGGCACCGACGTGCCGCCGGAGCTGGACGGCATTGAAAAAATGCAGGACCTTTACGAGCTTTTTTTAAAACATAATTACAAGGAAAGCCTCGTGAATTCCCTGTTTTTTGATAATGCCTCTAAATTTTTTGCTACGCTTTGACAGTATGCCCGTTGTGGTATAGAATAAGGCTATCAGAGTAGAATTCACCTTCATGGAACGGCCGATAAAATATAGAAGAAAGAGGGAACACAATGAAGTATAACAGTACGAGAAACCGCTCTGTTTCCGTATCCGCCGCCCAGGCTATCGCCCAGGGAATTTCCGCAGACGGCGGCCTGTTTGTGCCGGAAAGCCTGCCTCAATATTCCTATGAGGATTTATGCAAGCTCAAGGAGATGACCTATCAAGGCCGGGCGCAGAGGATTCTTTCCGATTTTCTGACGGATTTTACACAGCCGGAAATCGAGGAAAGCGTGCGGGAGGCTTACAGCCCCAATAAATTCGGGGGAGAACATCCGGCGCCTCTTGCGCTGCAGCAAAACGGAGATAAAAATATGTATGTGCTGGAGCTGTGGCACGGCCCCACCTGCGCCTTTAAGGATATGGCGCTTCAGATTCTGCCCCACCTGCTGACGAAGTCTATGAGCAAGATCAGCGGCGGCAAAAAGGCCGTGATCCTGGTGGCTACCTCCGGTGATACCGGCAAGGCTGCCCTGGAGGGCTTCCGGGATGTGGCTGGAACCGAGATCATGGTGTTCTATCCCCAGGACGGGGTCAGCCCCATGCAGGAGCGCCAGATGAATACTCAGGAGGGCGGCAACGTCCATGTGTGCGCGATCCAGGGGAATTTTGACGACGCCCAGACCGGCGTGAAAAAGATCTTTACCGACCCGGCCTGCGGGCAAAAGCTGGCGGAGCACAATATGATGTTCTCCAGCGCCAACTCCATCAACTGGGGACGGCTGCTGCCCCAGATCGTTTACTATTTCTCCGCCTACTGTGATTTAATGGGCACCGGGGAAATGGACTATGAGGGCGAGAAGGTCAACATCGTGGTTCCCACCGGGAATTTCGGCAACATTCTGGCGGCCTACTACGCCATGAAAATGGGCCTGCCGGTGAATAAGCTGATCTGCGCCTCTAATGAAAACAACGTGCTTACCGACTTTATCCGCACCGGTGTTTACAATAAAAACCGTCCCTTCCATACCACTAGCTCCCCCTCTATGGATATCCTGGTGTCCAGCAATCTGGAGCGGCTGCTGTATGATATGACCGGCGGAAATGACGCCTTGGTGGCCTCTTGGATGAAGAGCCTGAATGATGCCGGCGTTTATACGGTGAACGCCGAGGTGAAGGCGAAGATGGACGAACTGTTCTACGGCGGTTATTGCGACGAGCAGGGAACCAAGGCGGCTATCAAGGAAATGTTTGAAACGGAAAATTATCTCATCGATCCCCACACCGCCGTGGCGGTGAACGTTTACCAGCAGTATCTTCAGGAGACGGGAGACCTGGAAACCCCTGCTATTATCGCCTCTACCGCCAGCCCCTATAAGTTTGCCGCCAGCGTGCTGGAGGCACTGACCGGCGAAAGAGGCCAGGGCAGCGAGTTCGATAAGGTAGCGGAGCTTTCCGCTCTGACCGGAACCCAGATTCCCCAGCCTATCGCGGATCTGCAGCAAAAGCCGCTTAGATTCGCGCAGGTATGCAATATCGCCGGTATGGAGATGGCGGTGCTGGGCACCCTGGGGATTCAGTAAGCATGGCGCTGTTTGGAATTTCCGACCTTCACTTGTCCCTGGGATGCGATAAGCCTATGGATGTGTTCCCCGGCTGGAAGGATTACGTTGCCAGGCTGGAAAAGAATTGGCGGGCCATGGTGTCGGAGGAGGATACGGTGGTCATCGGAGGGGACATTTCCTGGGCGCTGAAGCTGGAGGAAACCGAGGAGGATTTCGCCTTTCTTCACGGCCTGCCGGGGAAGAAGCTGTTCCTCAAGGGCAACCATGACCTGTGGTGGTCCACCGCCCGGAAGCTTCACAACTGGTTTGAGGAAAAGGGCTTTTCCTCGCTGGAGCTGATTTTTAATTCCGCCGCCCCAGTAGGGGACCGGTGCGTCTGCGGCACCAGAGGATGGTTTTACGACGCGGAATCCGACCAGGATAAAAAGGTGCTGAACCGGGAGGTGGGAAGGCTGACCGCATCCATCGAGGCGGGGCTGAAAACCGGGCTGGAGCCGGTGGTGTTCCTCCACTATCCTCCGGTTTACCACGGCCAGGTCTGTACGGAAATTTTAGAGGTATTGAAAAAATACGGGATTCAAAGGTGCTATTACGGGCACATTCACGGCAGCGGCGCCAAATACGCCGAGACCGGGGAGTTTCAGGGCATTCAGCTGCGGTTGATCGCCTGCGATTACACCGGCTTTCGTCCGGTGCTGATCCGCTGAAAATTATTTCAGAAATAGGTGGCATAAATAGATTAACTGTGCTATAATTATTTAGATATTTTGCAATTTTGCAGGAGGATGACTAAAATGAGTCTTAAATCACAAAACAAAATTGATACCAATCGTGTTGAATTAGAGGTCGTAGTAGATGCGGAAACCTTTGAAAAGGGCTTAGCCGCCGCTTTTAAAAAGCAGAGCAAGAAGATTTCCATTCCGGGCTTCCGTAAGGGCAAGGCCCCCCGCGCTTTTGTGGAAAAGTATTTCGGCAAGGAAGTCTTTTATGAGGACGCCGTCAACGCCCTTTATCCCGACGCCCTGGACGAGGCGGTCAAGGAAGCCGGGCTGGAGGTCATTCAGGACAAGATCGATTTCGACGTGAAAGAGGTCGGGCCTCAGGGCTTTACCTTTACCGCCGCTTTGACCACAAAGCCGGAAGTGACCATTGAGAATTATAAGGGCATCGAGGCCGTAAAGAAGTCCGCCGAGGTGACTGACGAGGATATCGACGCCGAGATCAAGAAGGTGCAGGAACGCAATTCCAGAATGGTAACCGTGGAGGACCGGGCGGCTCAGAACGATGATATCGCCGTAATCGACTTCGAGGGCTTCCTGGATGGCGAGCCTTTCGAGGGCGGCAAGGGCGAGAATTACAGCCTGACTCTGGGCAGCGGACAGTTTATCCCCGGCTTTGAGGAGCAGATCGTGGGCCATAATACCGGCGACGAGTTCGAAGTAAACGTCACCTTCCCGGAGGATTACCAGGCGGAGGAGCTGAAGGGCAAGGCAACTACCTTCAAGTGCAAGCTGCATGAAATTAAAATGAAGGAGCTGCCTGAGGTAGACGATGAGTTCGTAAAGGATGTCAGCGAGTTTGACACCTTGGCTGATTATAAAGAGGACTTGAAGAAGAAGCTGGCTGAAAGCAAGGAGAAGGAAGCAGCCGACGATCTGGAAAATCAGCTCATCGACAAGCTGGTAGAGCTGGTGCAGGGTGAAATTCCGGAGGCCATGTATGAAAACAAGATTGCCGACAGCATCCGCGAATTCGGCTATCGTCTCCAGTCCCAGGGCCTGAACCTCGATACTTATATGAAATATACCGGTATGAACGTGGACCAGATGAAGGAGGGCTTCCGTCCTCAGGCGGAACGCCAGGTGAAGCTGCGTCTGGCTCTGGAAAAGATCGCCGCCCTGGAGGAGCTGAAGGCTGGCGAGGAGGATCTGAATCAGGAGTATCAGAAGATCGCCGAGCAGTATAAGATGGAAGCTGACAAGATTAAGGAGCTGATTCCCGCCGCGGAGCTGGAAAAGGATATCTGCGTGGAAAAGGCGATTAATTTGGTGCGCGACAACGCGAATATTAAGGACGCTGAATAATCAGCGGTGTTTTTGCTCATATTTACAGACAGAATAGTTGGAGGTGTGCTGTGATGAATCAGTTTCCTATGCCGAATATGAGCCTTGTTCCCTATGTTGTGGAGCAGACCAGCAGGGGCGAGCGCAGTTATGATATTTTTTCCAGGCTTCTCAACGACAGGATTGTCATGCTGACTGAGGAGGTCAATGATACCAGCGCCAGCCTGGTGGTGGCTCAGCTGTTGTATTTAGAGGGGCAGGATCCTACCAAGGACATCAGCCTTTATATTAACAGCCCTGGCGGTTCCGTCACGGCGGGTATGTCCATCTATGATACCATGCAGTATATCAAGTGCGACGTTTCCACCATTTGCATGGGAATGGCCGCCAGCATGGGAGCCTTTCTGCTGGCCGCCGGCGCCAAGGGCAAGCGCATGGCTCTGCCCAACAGCGATATTATGATCCATCAGCCCAGCGGCGGCGCCCAGGGCCAGGCGACGGATATTCTGATCCATGCCAACCATATCGCCCGGACAAAGAAAAAGCTTAATGAGATCCTGGCGGAAAGAACCGGCCAGCCCCTGGAAGTGATTGAGCGGGATACTGAGCGGGATAATTTTATGTCCGCTCAGGAAGCCGCGGATTACGGCCTGGTGGATAAAGTGATCTATAAACGATAGGATTGGTGATGTAATGTCAATCAGCGACGAAAGCAAAGACAGGCAGATCTGCTGTTCCTTCTGCGGCAAGCCCCAGGAGCAGGCCCGCAGGCTGATCGCCGGTCCCGGCGTTTATATCTGCGACGAGTGCATTGAGCTTTGCATGTCGATCTTAGAGGATGAAGCGGATTTTCAGGAGCGTTCCGCCAATTATCACAACAACGACGAAACCGTGCTGCTGAAGCCGGAGGAAATCAAGGCCAAATTAGATGAGTATGTGATCGGCCAGGAGAAGGCGAAAATCGCTCTTTCCGTGGCGGTGTATAATCACTATAAGCGGATCTATTTCGGCAGCGATGACGTGGAAATCAATAAAAGCAACGTGCTTTTGCTGGGTCCTACCGGCGTCGGTAAAACCCTGTTAGCCCAAACCTTAGCGAAAATTTTAGACGTGCCCTTTGCTATCGCAGACGCTACCACCCTGACGGAGGCCGGCTATGTGGGCGAGGATGTGGAAAATATTCTGCTGCGCCTGATCCAGGCCGCGGATTTCGATGTGGAGCGGGCCGAGCGCGGCATCATCTATGTGGATGAAATCGATAAGATCGCCAGAAAATCGGAAAACCCCTCGATTACCAGGGATGTTTCCGGCGAGGGGGTCCAGCAGGCTCTGCTGAAGATCCTGGAGGGAACGGTATCCAATGTGCCGCCTCAGGGAGGACGGAAGCATCCCCAGCAGGAATTCATTCAAATCGATACCTCTAATATTCTTTTCATCTGCGGCGGCGCCTTCGACGGCCTGGAAAAGGTTGTGGAAAAGCGTACCGGTTCTTCGTCGTTAGGCTTTGGAGCCCAGGTCCGTTCGAAAAAGGAACTGGATACCACCAAATGGATGGGCGAGGTGGTTCCTCACGATTTGGTGAAATACGGTTTGATCCCGGAACTGGTGGGAAGACTTCCGGTCATCACCGCTTTGGACGGTTTGGATCAGGAGGCCCTGGTTCGTATTTTGACCGAGCCGAAGAACTCCATTTTAAAGCAGTATAAAAAGCTGTTCGCTTTGGATAAGGTGGAACTGGATTTTGAGAAATCTGCTTTGGAGGCGGTGGCCCAAAAGGCGATCGACCGGCGCACCGGAGCCAGAGGCCTGCGTTCTATCATGGAAGAAACCCTGACCGACCTGATGTATAAGGTTCCCTCGGATTATTCCGTGGAAAAGGTGATAGTGGATGGCGAGACAGTGAAAAACGGCAGGGAAGCCAAGCTGGTCCACAATCCGGATCGTAAGCCTGTTGCGATTACCATCAGTGAAACCAAGAAGGCTCCGAACAGGAGAAAATATTCCGCGTCATAATCAAAGGTTATCATTTGGGCTGCGACAGCGTCGTCGGGCAGGCTTAGGGTCTGGCTCCAGACGTTTGCAGCCCTTTGCGTTTTTTAAAATTCTCAATTGGAGAGAGGAGTTACTATGACGAAAAAAGAAACAGCGCCTATGATCCTCCCGGTCTTATCCTTGCGGGGTCTGGTGCTTTTTCCGAAAATGATGCTCCATTTCGACGTTGGGCGAAAGAAATCCATTCTTGCCCTCAACGCCGCCATGCAGAATAACCAGAGCATCTATTTAGCCCCCCAGCTTGACATCAAGGATGAGGATCCCGGTGTGGACAACCTGGCGCCAATGGGCGTGGTGGGCACAATCAAGCAGATTTTAAAGCAGCCAGGAGACGGCATCCGCATTTTGGTGGAGGGCAATTACCGGGCGAAAATTACGGATGTGCTTCAGAACCATCCTTACATGATGTGCGACGTGGTCTCCTGTGAGGAAGCCGCGGCGCGGGATACGGCGAAAACCGTGGCTCTGATACGGGCAGTGAAGGAAGCCTTCGGGGAGTACATGGAAATGGCTCCCAAAATGGCGCCGGACATCGTGCTGGAGGTGCAGACCACCGACGATCCTGGCTATCTGGCGGATTACATCACCGCCAACATTATGATGGAGTATCAGGATAAAATCGATATCCTGTGCGAGCTTCATCCGGTAAAGCGGCTGCAAAAGCTGCTGAAGATTCTGACTCGTGAAGTGGATATTCTGAAGCTGGAAACCGAACTGAGCGCCAAGGTGAAGGAGCAGATCGACCAAAACCAGCGGGAATATTTTATGCGGGAGCAGATCAAGGCTATCACCGAGGAACTGGGCGAGGCGGATTCCCCTCAAAGTGAGGCCGAGGAATTCAAGGAGAAAATTCTGGGCCTGGATTTGCCCGACGGCGTGCGGGAAAAGCTGTTAAAGGAATGCGACCGCCTGTACAAAATGCCCTTTGGTTCCCATGAGGCCAACGTGGTCCGCAATTACCTGGATATCTGTATGGAGCTGCCCTGGAATGTGGAATCCAAGCTGAATATTGATATTAACCGGGCCAGAAAAATTTTGGACGCCGACCACTATGGGATGGACAAGGTTAAGGAACGGATGCTGGAGCTGCTGGCGGTGAAAAAACTGGCGCCGGATGTGAAAGGTCAGATCATCTGCCTGGTGGGGCCTCCCGGTGTGGGTAAAACCTCTATCGCCAAATCCGTGGCCAAGGCTATCGGCTGCAACTATGTCCGGATCGCCTTAGGCGGCGTCCGGGATGAGTCGGACATCCGGGGACACAGGAGAACCTACATAGGCGCCATGCCCGGCAGGATCATTTCCGCCATTAACCAGGCGGGCACCCGAAATCCCTTGATTTTGCTGGATGAAATTGATAAGCTGGGCGCGGATTACAAGGGTGATCCTACCTCCGCGCTGCTGGAGGTACTGGATGCGGAGCAGAACAATACCTTCCAGGATCATTATATCGATCTTCCCTTTGACCTGAGCGACGTACTGTTTATCACTACGGCCAACGACGCCAGCATGATCCCGGGGCCTCTGCTGGACCGTATGGACATCATTGAGCTGCCCAGCTATACTCATGAGGAAAAATTCCAGATCGCCAAACGGCATTTGGTTCCCAAGCAGATGAAAAAGCACGGCCTGACCAGTAAAACGGTAAAAATCACCGACGACGCCCTCCATGAGCTGATCAGCGGCTATACCAGGGAGGCGGGCGTCCGTAATTTGGAGCGGGTAATCGCTTCCCTGTACCGGAAAGCCGCTAAAAAGCTGGTAGCCGGCGAGGCGAAGAGGGTGACGGTCGGGGTCAAGCAGCTTGAGCCGATGCTGGGTCCAAAGCGTTTCAAGGACGAGCAAGGATACAAGAAGGATGAAATCGGCCTGGTGAACGGCCTGGCCTGGACCGCGGTAGGCGGAGAGACCATGCCCATCGAGGTAGCGGTCATGGACGGCAGCGGAAAGATTGAGCTTACCGGAAATTTAGGCGACGTGATGAAGGAATCCGCCAGAACAGCCATCAGCTGTGTGCGAACCCGGGCAAAGGGACTGGATATCAGCCCTGATTTTTATAAAACCAAGGATATCCATATCCATGTTCCGGAAGGAGCGGTGCCGAAGGATGGCCCAAGCGCCGGCATCGCCATGGCGACAGCTGTGGTGTCTGCTCTCAGCGAGAGGCCGGTGCGCCACGAGGTGGCGATGACCGGAGAGATCACCTTGCGGGGGCGGGTGCTTCCCATCGGCGGCCTGAAGGAAAAAACCATGGCGGCTTACCGACACGGCATCAAAACCGTAATTATCCCGGCGGAAAACCAGCCGGACTTGAAAGAAGTGGACGAGACGGTTAAGTCCAATATCCAGTTTGTCCCGGTGGAAACCTTGGATACCGTTTTGGAGTGGGCGTTGGTTCCCCAAAAGGAGGAGGAAGCCCTTCCCGCCGGAGAACAAACTAAAGAAGCGGCGGTGGTGCCTCCAGTGAAAAAGACTGCGAGAAAATCCGCGTTTCTTTCCTGAAAAATTTTCAAGGCCTGCAAAAACGCGGAAGTAACAGCAGAGCTCGGAGCTTCCGTGCGGCGGTAAGGCCCGTCAGTCCGTTGGAAAGAGAGCCGCCGAAGCAGCAATACGCGGCATGGCGGGCGAAAGGCTGAAAAGCTGTTACGCTGGATAAGGAGCATTGTATGAGATTTGATAACGGGGTTTTTGAGCTGGCGGCCGGAAGGTCCAGCCAGCTTCCCGCAGGCGATTTGCCGGAAATCGTATTTTCCGGTAAATCCAACGTGGGAAAGTCCTCCCTGATTAATAAACTGCTCAACCGGAAAAATTTAGCCCGGGTCAGCGCGACGCCGGGAAAGACGGCCACCATTAATTTTTACCGCCTGGATCAAGCCAGGCTGGTGGATCTGCCCGGCTATGGTTACGCCAAGGTATCCTTGGCGGAGAAAAAACGCTGGGCGGAGCTGGTGGAAGGATACTTCCAGCAGGAAAGGAATCTCGCCTTAGTGGTTCAATTGGTGGATATGCGCCATCCTCCCACAAAGGACGACCTGCATATGATTGAGTTTTTATGTGACGGCGGTTTTCCTTTTTTGGTGGCGCTGACCAAAAGCGATAAGCTGAACCAAACGGAACGCAGGCAAAGGCTCGCCGCGCTGGAAGAAGCGTTTTCCGATTATGAGGGCCTGCGGCTGATCCCCTTTTCATCGGTTACCGGCGAAGGGGTAGAGGAGCTGCGGGAAATTTTGTCCTCTGTGGCGGAAGAACCGGAGGAGCTTGGCTGAATTTTATCGTTAAGGGGTTGGAATCATGTTTGTAGCAGATTGCTTTGATGTAAATGAAAAAGGTCACTTGACCATAGGCGGGTGCGACACGGTAGGGCTGGCCAAGGAATACGGCACGCCCCTTTATGTGATGGATGAAATGACCATCCGTCAGGCCTGCCGCCTTTATCAAAAATCCTTTCAGGAAAACTATGACGGCCATGGTATGGCGTTTTACGCCAGTAAAGCGCTGAACTGTAAGGAGCTTTGCCGGATCGTGGCCGAGGAGGGCCTGGGTCTGGATGTGGTCTCCGGCGGAGAGTTATACACAGCCCTAAAGGCCGGATTCGATCCGGAAAAGATTCATTTCCACGGGAATAATAAAACCCAGGATGAATTGAACATGGCCTTGGACAACGGCGTCGGCGTGATCGTTATGGATAATCTGGACGAGATGAAAAGGCTGGACCAGCTGGCGGCGGAAAAGGGCGTGACCGCTCAGGTTTCCATGCGGATCAAGCCCGGAATCGACGCCCATACCCACAGCTTTATCCGCACCGGACAGATCGACTCTAAGTTTGGCTTTGCCCTGGAGACCGGAGAGGCTTTGGAAGCGGCGAAAGCGGCCATCGCCTCTAAGAACCTGAATTTGAAAGAAATCCACTGCCATATCGGCTCTCAGATTTTCGATATCGATCCTTTTGTCCTGGCGGCCGAGGTGATGATGGGCTTCCGCAAGCAGATCAAGGATGTCACAGGCGTTACGGTGGAGTGTATGAATCTGGGCGGCGGCTTTGGAATCAAATATACCGACCGCGATCATCCGCAGCCTTATAACGCTTATATGAGCACGGTCGCGAAGGCGGTCAAGGCAAAGGCAAAGGAATACGATATGCCGGTGCCTTTTATCTGCCTGGAGCCTGGAAGATCCATTGTGGGAGAATCCGGCATCACGCTGTATACGGTGGGGAGCGTCAAGGTGATTCCCAAGATCCGCACCTATGTGTCTATCGACGGCGGTATGACGGACAATCCCCGTTATGCCCTGTATAAGTCCAGCTATCTGGCTGTAATCGCCGATAAGGCGGGCCAGCCGGCGGTGGAAAAGGTCACCATCGCTGGGAAATGCTGTGAAAGCGGTGATTTAATCCAGGAGGACGCTATGATCCAGGAGGCGGCGCCCGGAGATACTCTGGCGGTATTTTCCACTGGGGCTTATAACTATTCCATGTCGTCCAATTATAACCGGATTCCCAAGCCTCCTATCGTAATGGTCAAGGCTGGAAGCTCCAGAGTGATTGTAAAAAGGGAAACCTACGACGATTTAATCAAAAACGACGTGTAAACGCCGCTGGTGGCTTCGTTTTCCTTCTTGCCTTTATTTTATATGTGACGGAAAGCACAGAAAAGAACGCACGCCGCCGGCTGCTCAAGAAACAGCTTATGCTGCGCCAGCGGCTGAAAACCATCAAAAGGAGCCTGTGGAAGAAATTTCACAGGCTCCTTTTGATAGTTTTCAGAAAGAGATATTCCCTCTGCTGAACTTGAGATAAATAAAAAATCTTGGCAAATGAATCGGTAGAAGTTCGATCGTAAGCAAAAGAAATAGAATTATTTTCTTTCAGAAAAGCGTGATGAGACGAAATAGGCGAAAGTTAAAAAGCACGGAAGCCCTAAACAGAAGGGCACAATTGGTTTGCCGGCAGCGGAACGAATACAGGGATAGAGTTTTCAGCCCCTTTTTAGGCGGCGGATTCTGACCCCAGGGGAAACTGATCGCTAGTTTGCTGGCGGTTTGGATTGTGATCTTTACTTTTCCGCTTTTCTGTGATAAAATTTTATTGTACTAAACCGCAGAAGGAGGCCTTTTGATGAATTCCAAATTGAGAGAAGAGGGCGTGGATTTTTTGTTCCGCTCTATCCTTCAGCTGAAAACAGTAGATGAATGCTATGATTTTTTTGAAGACCTTTGCACTGTTCCGGAGATCAAGGCCATGTCCCAGCGCTTGGTAGTGGCTCACATGCTGAGCGAGCACAAGGTCTATAGTGATATCGTGACGAAAACCGGCGCCAGCACAGCCACCATCAGCCGGGTGAACCGGGCCTTGAATTATGGATGCGACGGCTATGAGATGGTGTTTCGGCGCCTGAGCGAAGAGGATCAGCAGGAAAAATGAGCAGCTACGCCTATTTTGCCGGGTATTATGATGAGCTGACCCGAAATGTGGATTACGGGAAGCAGGCGGACTATTTAGAGGCTCTGTGCCATAGGCTGGGACATGCTCCCGGCTTATCCTTGGATCTGGCTTGCGGAACTGGAAGCCTGACGGTGGAGCTGTGCAGGCGGGGATGGGATATTTATGGTGTCGATGGATCGCCGGAAATGCTCTCAGCGGCCATGCAGAAGGCCTCAGAAGAAGGACTGCATATTTTATTTCTATGTCAAAAAATGCAGAGAATCGACCTGTACGGCACTGTAGACACGGTGGTTTGCACCCTGGACAGCATTAACCATTTGACAAGCCCGCAGGATGTGCAAAGAACCTTTGACCGGGTATCACTTTTTTTAAATCCAGGCGGATATTTTATCTTTGACGCTAATACGATCTATAAGCATCGGGAGGTATTGGGGAACAATACCTTTGTTTATGATACGCGAAATGTTTACTGCGTTTGGCAGAATACCTTTTCTCCAAGCCAAAACAGGGTAACCATCAGCCTGGATTTTTTCCATCGAGATGGAAATGCTTATTACCGCAGCCAGGAATCCTTCAGCGAACGGGCTTACGCCCGGGAGGAGCTGGAGGAAATGCTGAAAAAGGCGGGCTTAGAGGCGGTGGAGGTATTCCATGAGCAAAGCTTTGAGCCGCCGCGGGAAGCCTCTCAGCGCTTGGTTTATGCGGCGCGGAAGCCCATGCGGAAATAGGAGCTTTTCGGCGGCGGGCCCTTGCCGGCCCGTTTTAGAATAACTTGATAATCCTGCTTACTAGATTTTTAGTCAATCCAATCCTTTGAGGAGGCAATTATGGACCGTTTGATTCGCTGCATCACCAAGGACGGCGCAATTATGGCGTCGGCTGTAGATTCTACCAATATCGTCTATACGGCGCAGAAAATACACCAGTTGACCCCGGCAGCCACCGCAGCTTTGGGGAGGCTTTTAACAGCTTCCTCGATGATGGGCGCCCAGCTGAAGCAGGAGGGGGCCAGCCTGACCTTAAAAGTCAGCGGAGACGGTCCAATCGGCTCCATGGTGGCGGTAGCCTACAGCAGCGGATGCTGTAAAGGCTATGCGGTAAATCCTCATGCCCAGGCGGAAAACTATCCCAACGGAAAGCTGAATGTAGCCGGAGTGGTTGGAAAAAACGGCATCCTTTATGTGATGCGCGATTACGGTGCCGGAGAGCCCTATATGGGACAGATTCCTTTGGCCAGCGGGGAGATTGCGGAGGACATTACAAGCTATTACGCCGCCAGCGAACAGATTCCCACGGTCTGCGCCCTGGGAGTGCTTTGCGATAAAAGCGAGGGGGAGGCATTGCTCTCCGGCGGTCTTTTAATACAGCTGCTGCCGGCGGCCGGGGAAGAGGCGGTCGCAAGGCTGGAGAAGAATATCAGCCTGCTGGAGCCGGTAACCACCATGCTGGCCAAGGGGTTTTCTATCGAGGAAATGGCGGGCAAGGCGCTGGAGGGCTTTGAGTGGGAAATCCTGGAGGAGCGGAAGGTGGCCTACGTTTGTGATTGCAGTAAGGAGCGGGTGGTACGAGCGGTCACCTCCTTACCAAATGACGAAATTTTGTCTCTTGCCGACGAGCGGGGGTTTGCTGAGGCGGGCTGCCAATTCTGCAATCGGAAGTACCGGATTTCCAAGGAAGAGCTTCTTCGAATCGTGGAAGAAAAATCAAAAAAAGATGGGGAAAAGTGTTGACTTTTATTTGGAAATATAGTATTATATAACTCGTCGCTGAGAGCGCCAAGGAAAAAAGCGTTTGAAAACGGCGTTTTTGGGAGCATAGCTCAGCTGGGAGAGCACTTGCCTTACAAGCAAGGGGTCACAGGTTCGAGCCCTGTTGTTCCCACCACAGGTTTTCCTGATAAAACTGAAAGCATTTGGCCTGAGTTCGAAAAGAATCGGGCCGAAGCGTTCAGGATATGGCCCGGTAGTTCAGCTGGTTAGAACGCTAGCCTGTCACGCTAGAGGTCGACGGTTCGAGCCCGTTCCGGGTCGCCATATTTGCCTCTGTAGCTCAGTCGGTAGAGCAGGGGACTGAAAATCCCCGTGTCATTGGTTCGATTCCGATCGGAGGCACCACAACGTCCGCTGACAGCGGACGAGAAACGCGGATGTAGCTCATCTGGTAGAGCGCCACCTTGCCAAGGTGGAGGTAGCGAGTTCGAGCCTCGTCATCCGCTCCATTGATAGAAAGGACGCTTAAAATGTAATATTTTGAGCGTCTTTTTCATAAAATAAGAGTATGGTGCCATGGCCAAGTGGTAAGGCAAAGGTCTGCAAAACCTTTATTCCCCAGTTCAAATCTGGGTGGCACCTCCAGCCAGAGCCTCGACACGCAGCTTGCGTGCGGGGCTTTTTTTCTGATATGATTTTGGTGGCCGGGCGCAAACGGGGCAAAGCAGTTATCTATAAAAAGCAAAGATATGCGCATAAGATTTACCATACTGTAGGAAAACAAAAGTTATACTGGGAGGTTTTTATTTCTTGACTTTTGGAAAAGAAAAAGTTACCCTTAATTTGTCAATAATAATATTTATTGGAAATACCTGACAGAAAGGTTGGATGTGGTTATCAAAAATTTTTTAATTCACAGTAAAAGCATAGGGAAATCCTCTTATCTGTGGAACTCCGCGTCCGCTATGCTGAACTCCTTCCAAACGGTGGTCATTCTGATGGTGATTTCCAGGATTGATCCGGTGAATGACGCGGGAATTTTTGTGATCGCTTACGCCATTGGAAATTTAATGCTGACCATTGGCCGTTACGGAATCCGTCAATTTCAGGCGTCGGACGTCGTCGAGAAATACAGCTACCGCGAGTATTATTATTCCAGGGTTTTGACGACAGGACTGATGCTGGCGATCTCTTTGGCTTACATCGGTTTTGAATACGGCACCGGCCAATACGACGGCAATAAAAGCATCGTAGTTTTGTTGATCTGTCTGGTAAAATGGATCGACGCCTTTGAGGATGTATTTCACGGAATGTTACAGCAGCATGACCGGTTGGATATCGGCGGAAAAATTCTCACGGTGAGGCTGTTCCTATATACCGTTCTCTATATGGTCCTTTACGCTGTGACAAAGGATTTGATTCTGACCTCCCTGATCAGCTTACTCGTTTCTTTTGCCCTGTTTGTTCTTCTCAACGGGATGGCTCTGAAATCCTTTCCGGTAGAAAAGGGAGAGCTTTCTTTTCGAAAAATCGGAGCTATGCTGTGGGAGTGCTTTCCCCTGTTCGGCTCAACCTTCCTGATTATGTATATTGGAAACGCGCCCAAATACGCCATCGATTCCGTGCTTTCCAACCAGGATCAAGCCAGCTTCAATTATGTTTTTATGCCTGTTTTTGTCATCAGCCTGCTGAGCAACTTTATTTATCAGCCGGTTTTGAATAAGCTGGCGGTGATCTGGAATCAAAGGGAGACATCCCGGTTTTGGAAACTGATCGCTAAATATATCGCCGCGATTTTAGGTTTAACGGCGGCGGTCGCTTTAGGCGGCTATTTCCTGGGAATCCCGGTGCTGAATTTGATTTACGGCGTACACCTGGAAGGCTACCTGCTTCATTTGGAAATCCTTTTGGTCGGCGGCGGCTTGCTGGCTTTAATCAATTTTTTTACCATGATTATCACGATCGTACGGTTTCAAAAATACCTGATCGGCGGTTATATTATTGTATCCTTAGCCTTTCTTCTGTTCGGAAGCAAATGCGTACAAGCTTACGGCGTTTTGGGAATTTCCTGCTTTTATACTTTATCTATGCTATTTTTAGCGTTGCTTTTCTTTCTCCTGTTGGTAGCGATTGCCCGGCGTTCTTCCAAAAATCAGTAGCCCTGCTTTTGATAAAGGAAAAAGCCGCCGCTGTCTCATGACGAACCTGCAAGAAGATTTGCCTGGCGGCAAACCGGGTATTGGTAAATGGGGATTGACAGGCCCGGTTTAAAATAAGCTGGGCCCTCAGCGGAAAAGACGATATCGGGGGAGCGAATGTCCTGCTTTCAGTGCAGCCGGCGCAAGGAAAGCGCCGGCACCAGTACACTGCGGAGGGACTGTATGCGGCATCAGCGGCGTGTTTGCGGCGGAAAGGGCTTTTGAGCGAAAAGCCCTCCGCTGCTGGGATAAGCGGCGGGAGTTTTTACTTCACGCGGTCACTAAAATGGTTCTTTTTTGAAAACAATATCCATAGATTAGCAGAAGAGCCTGCTTTTTAAATTAAGGTTGAAGGGGAGGAACAACGATGTTCCCACAAAAATTAAAAGACTTGCTGGAAGGCGTAGGCTACAAATGCCTTCAAGGGGACGACCAGGTGCTGGTGAACGATGTGGTTTATGATTCCCGAAGGGTAAGGCCGGGCTGTGTGTTCGTGTGCCTGATAGGATCTGCGGTGGACAGCCACCAGTACGCCGCTCAAGCGGTGGAAGCGGGAGCGGCGGCTGTGGTAGCCAGCAGGCGGCTGGAGCTGGCAAAAGGAACGCTGGTGCTGGTGGAGGACACCCGCAAGGCGATGGCCTATATGTCGGCTGCGCTGTTCGGCCATCCCGCCGCTAAGCTGAAAACAGTGGGCATTACAGGAACCAAGGGGAAAACGACCACTGCGTGTATGATAAAAACCATTTTGGAAAAGGGCGGAATCAAGACTGGAGTGATCGGAACTCTTGGTGTAATCATCGGGGATACCACCTATCCGACCAATAATACCACGCCGGAATCTTATGACGTACAGAAATATTTGAACCAGATGGTGGAGGAAGGGTGCCAGTGCGCCGTGATGGAGGCCTCCTCTCTGGGGTTAAAATGGCACCGGACCGACGGGCTTGTGTTTGATTACGGGGTTTTCACCAATTTTTCTCCAGACCATATTGGAGAAAACGAGCACAGCTGCCTGGAGGAATACGCCGCCTGTAAGGGCCTGCTGTTTCAAAGCTGTAAGCTGGGGCTTGTAAATATCGACGATCCCGCCTGCGAGACAATTCTCAAGGACCATACCTGCGAGCTTGAAACCTTTGGTTTTTCCAATCCCCAGGCCCAGCTGAAGGGCTCTAATGAGGGGCTGATATACCGGCCAGGCTATTTAGGGGCTCATTTTGACGTTTCCGGGGCAATGAAGCTGAGCGTAGACGTGGATATCCCTGGAAAATTCAGCGCTTATAACGCCATCGCCGCCATCGCGGTATGCCGCCATTTCCCGGTATCCGAGCAGAATATTCTGGACGGCTTGAACGAGGTGAAGGTGAAAGGCAGAGTGGAGCCGGTTAAGGTGCCGGGAAATTATACCTTGCTGATTGATTATGCCCATAATGCGGTGAGCATGGAAAATATCCTGACAACACTGCGGGAATATCAGCCGCACCGTCTGGTATGCATGTTTGGCGCTGGAGGAAACCGGGCGAAATCCCGGCGGTATGAGATGGGCGAGGTAAGCGGCAGACTGGCAGATCTGACGGTGATTACTGAGGACAATTCCCGGTTTGAGAATGTCATGGATATCATACAGGACATCCAGACCGGGATGGCCAAAACCCAGGGGAAAAGCATCGTGATCCCCAACCGGCGGGACGCTATCCGTTACTGCATTGAAAACGCTCAGGAGCATGACATTGTGGTGCTGGCGGGGAAGGGCCATGAGGATTATCAGGAAATCAAGGGCGTTAAGCGGCATTTTGACGAACGGGAGATCGTGGCCGACATTTTGAAAGAGCTGGGTATGGAGGAATAAGGATGGAACCGATCCGTATTTGCGAGATTGTAACAGCGGTAGGAGGAGCCTTATGGAAGGGCAATCCTAACGCCGAGGTCACCTCAGTAAGCACCAACAGCCGGAAGCTTGAGCCAGGGGCTTTGTTTGTGCCGATTGTTGGAGAAAAGGTGGACGCGCATCGCTTTATTCCCATGGCGCTGGATACCGGAGCGGCAGCCTGCTTTACCCAGCAGGAACCGGAGGAGGGCTTTAAGTATTTAGACGGCGCTGTGATCCGGGTGGGCGATACCCAGAAAGCGCTTCAGGATTTCGCCGCCTGGTATCGGAAGCGGTTTACGCTGCCGGTCGTCGGCGTGACCGGCAGCGTGGGAAAATCCTCCACTAAGGAGATGATTGCAGCCGCGTTAAGCCAAGGAAAGAGGGTTCATAAAACAGCGGGAAACTATAACAGCCAGATCGGCCTTCCGCTGACAGTTTTTGGCCTGGACCACACGCACGAAATCGCCGTCATTGAAATGGGAATGAGCAATTTTGGCGAGATGGAGCGGCTTTCCGCCATTGCCAGCCCTACCAGCGCGGTGGTGACCAACATTGGCATTTCTCATATTGAACAGCTGAAGACTCAGGAAAATATCCGCGCTGAGAAGCTTCATATCGCCGATACCATTGGGGAACAGGGTGCTTTATATTTAAACGGCGACGACCCCATGCTTCAGCAGCTGAGAGAAAGCTATACCGGAAAAATTGTATGGTACGGCATGGAAAGCGATTGTGATTACCGAGCGGTGAACATTGATACCGTTAAGGATTGTACCCGTTTCGAACTGCACGCGCCCTTCGGTGCCCACAAGATTATGATTCCGGCCTTGGGACTGCATAATGTCAGCAATGCTCTGGCAGCCATTGCGGTGGCTTATGACCAGGGCCTGACCTTAGATGATATTCGCTGCGGCCTTCTTACCTATGAGGGGCTTGCTATGCGCCAGCAGATTCATGAGCTGGATAAAATCACAGTGATCGATGACAGCTATAACGCCAGCCCGGATTCGATCAAAAGCGGCATCGGCGTCTTGATGGCGGTGAAAAGCACTGGGAAGAAAATTGCTGTGCTGGCGGATATGCTGGAGCTGGGAGAGCGGTCCGCCCAGGCCCACTTGGAGCTGGGCGCCTACGCGGCGGCAAACGGAGTCGACGCAGTGCTCACGGTTGGCCGGGAAGCGGAAAAAATTGCGGAAGGGGCCGCGGAGGAAAGCAGAAAAATTTTGGTGAAAGCCTGCGGAACCAATGATGAGGCGTTCGCTGAATTAGAAAAGATATTAAACGACGGGGATTGTGTTCTGGTCAAAGGCTCCCGAGGCATGCATACGGATGAGATTGTGCAGAAGCTTTTGACAAAGTATCAATAAAAAGACGAAAAATCTTTCAAAAACCCTTGACAGAAATAACTGAAAATGGTATTATAACTCTTGCGTCACGGATGGTTTCGGCGCGGAGTTAGGGGTATAGCTCAGCTGGTAGAGCAGTGGTCTCCAAAACCACGTGCCGAGGGTTCGAATCCTTCTGCCCCTGCCATTTATGGTCCGGTAGTTCAGCTGGTTAGAACGCTAGCCTGTCACGCTAGAGGTCGACGGTTCGATCCCGTTCCGGATCGCCATTTGCTGCTATGGCTCAGGTGGTAGAGCACATCCTTGGTAAGGATGAGGTCGGCAGTTCGAGTCTGCCTAGCAGCTCCAGTTTAAAAGCCTCGGCACGGATTCCGTGTTCGAGGCTTCTTCTCTGTAGAAATAAAATACAGCGGTTGGGTATATGTATATATGCCGAAGCTCTGGCTTTTATGCCTTTATGGCAGCGGCTTTTGCGGTAGGCTAATTAAGCGCCCCAGATTCTGGGGCGCTTTTTGTTATCCTTAAGCAGAAGAATACAGCGTGAAACGGTATATCCTCAAAAACACCCGCTAGGTGGACGGGATTAGACGTTGAAGCAGATTTTAGTAATTTGTTCTCGATCAGCATGTTTATGAAGAAAAACGGCCGCGAAGGTACTGAAAAAGCATTTCTTGGCGAACCTAGGTGTTTTTCTAAAGAACCCCTTTTACAGCATAAGGCCGCTTTTCAGCCTGAAAAGCGGCCCCGGCACACATTGAAAAATTACCGTTAGATCAAAACTAAAATCTGTTCAGAAAAAGGAAAATAGGTAAATACTGTACTTATAGAATTTTATGGCTATTTCATTGTTTGACTTTCGATTCGTTTGATTTCCTCTACTTTAGGGGTGGAACTTCCGTCTATAAAACGGAGCGGCAGCCAGGTTTTGACGATGCTTTTCGCCAATTCGGGCCCGATCACCCTGGCACCTAAGCATAGGATATTGGCGTCGTTGCTTAAAATAGAACGCTGGGCCGAAAAATGATCATGGCAAACTCCGGCCCGGATCCCTTTGAATTTGTTTGCGGTCATACACATACCCAGGCCTGTGCCGCAGATTAAAATTCCCCTTTTTTCGCCGTTGCTTGCCAGAATGCTTTCGCAGGCTCTTTCAGCAATGATAGGATAAACCGTATGGTCATTCTCCTGAAAGCATCCAACGTCTTCAACAGTCATTTGCAAGCTTTTCAGCATATCGATAATTGTGTGTTTCATAGAGAAGGCTGCATCGTCGCAGCCAATGACAATGGTGTTCATCGCGAATTCCTCCCAATCAATTTTACTTGAATATTTGTTAAAAAAGATATGGAACCAAGGCTTCTTACTCATTCAGTAAACCGGAGACTCTGCAGGCCATTTGGATAATTTGAGAAAAGCTATTGGCTTCCCAGGCGCTTCTGCCAATGAACAGCCCATCTACGTTCTCTAATTGGAGAAAACCGCAGGCGTTTTCCTGATTTACGCTTCCTCCATAAAGAATGGGGATCTCCTGGCCTTCGGCGCAGCCAAACAGGCCGCACAGGGTTTCCCTGATGGCACGGTGCCTGTCAGCGGCATAGGCGGGGCTGGCGGGGATTCCTTTGGTGCCAATGGCCCATACGGGTTCATAAGCGATCCACAGGCGACTGCTGCCATTCAACGAAATCCCTGAAAGTCCTTTTTTTAACTGAATTCTTAGGATCTCATCGCTGATACCAGCCTTTTTTTCTTCACTCGTCTCGCCAATGCACAGCAGCGCTGTAAAGCCTTCCCTTAAGGCTGTTTTTACCTTTCGGTTTTCCTCTTCGTCAGTTTCCCGAAAAACATGCCTTCTTTCGGAATGTCCGATTTCAATGATCTGAGCGCCGGTTTCCCGGATCATTCTGGGAGAAATTTCACCGGTGAACTGACCCACATCCTCCCAGCACATGTTTTGCGCGCCCAAACGGATTCGACTGTCCTGCAAAATTTCTCCTGCTCTGGAAAGAGAGGTGTAAGATGGGATTACGAACAGTTCTACCGCTTTGGGGATTTCAGCTGTAAGCGCTTTGAGCCGCTCTAGATATTCACAGGTGTCCTTTATGGTTTTGTACATTTTGGTATTGGTGCCTAAATACAATTTTTTCATTTGGAATCCCCCGATTTAACAGACGTGATTTTGTCGCGCCCATTGATTCATTGCCTGGAACATTAGATAAACCGAGGTTGCGCCTGCATCCTGATACCCTAAAGAGCGCTCCATCAGGGACTTTGCCCTGCCGAATTTGGCAACCATATTCCTGGTTGCCACCAGTCCTTGTTCCGCCGCGATCTCGGCGCAGCGGAACAGTTCAGAAAAATCGCATCCTTTCCGGCTGGCCTCTTCCATTGCCAAGCACGCCGGCTCAAGAGCGTCTACCATGGTTTTGTCGCCGACCGCGGCGCCGCCCCGCGCTTTAATAGCGCCCAGACTCCGCATGAAGAAACCGCTGACATCTGCTGGAGTGAGTTCCCCGGTCTCAGCCAGGCCTTTAACGCCTCCCAAGAACAGGGTGCCGAAGATAACGCCCGAAGCGCCGCCCATAGAATTAAGCATGGCCAGGCCGGCATCCTGAAAAAGCTTTGCCGCGTTGTCATAAGGCTTGAGACTTAATACGGACTTTACTTTCTGAAACCCTATTTCCATGCCAATGCCATGATCGCCGTCCCCTATTTTGGAATCCACTTCTGTCAGGTAGGGCTTGCTGCTGATCATCCGATCGGCCACAAATAACAGCATTTGCCTGAGGTCTTCAATTGTCATAACCGTCATTTTTTCTCCTCCTTGCGATAACTGGGACAGCGGCACGGAGCATCGTAATATGCTTTTAACTCTTGATCCAGCTTGAACAGTGTGATCGAGGCTCCCGCCATTTCCTGAGAAGTGATATAGGAGCCGACCTCCATTTCGTATACGGAGATTCCCGTTGCCTTCAGAAGCTCTTTCAGCTTACGGTTTATAATGTACAGTTCAGACAACGAGGTGGCTCCCAAACCATTTACCAAGGTGCATACGGTATCCCCGTCTTGAATTCCCGATTCGTCCAGAATTTTTTCTACCAGCTGGCTGACAATACTGTCTGCGGTTTGAAGCTTTTCCCGTTTGATTCCGGGCTCCCCGTGCACGCCCATACCGAATTCAATTTCATCCTCCGGTAAGGTGAAAATAGGATTTTCCTCTCCCGGAAGAGTGCAGCCGCTCAAGGCGATGCCAATGCTGAATACATTGTCCCGCGCCTTCGCGGTCACCCGGTAAGCTTCCTCCAAGGATAATCCGGCCGCGGTAGCCGCTCCGGCGATTTTAATCACATAAAAATCTCCCGCGATGCCCCGGCGGTCGGTAATCCTCCCTTTGGGAGCCGATGCCACATCATCCATTACCCGTACGGTTTTGCTCTGCACGCCGAATGACTCCAGCAGCTCTGCGGCCATATCAAAATTCAAATTGTCTCCGGCGTAATTTCCATAAACAAAAAGAACGCCTTTGCCCTGGTCAACCGCCTGGGCAGTGCGAAGAATGGTATTGGGATCCGGGGAGGCGAAAATATTGCCGCAGGCCGCCGCGTCTGCAAGTCCGTCCCCGACGAAAAATGCGAACATCGGCTCATGACCGCTTCCGCCGCCGATGACAAGCGCCGTCTTATCCTTTTTCTGCTTCATGCAGATTCCTCTGACATCCGGCAGTTTTTCATAATGCTCTCCGTGAGCCGCCAGGAAGCCCTCCAGGGTTTCATCCACTACGCTTCGGGGATCATTGATTATTTTCTTTGTCAAGAGTTCCACCTCACATTCTGTCTACCGCATTGATGCCGAGATATTTGCAGGCCTCTTGCAGAATATCCGCATATTTACCGTGGATGCCCGCACAGTGGTGGATATAAGGCCCCTCCACCAGGGTGCGCTCCCATTTTGTCCATTGATCCACCTCAACCCAAAGGTATGTGCCCTTGGTGTGGGGGCCGGGTACGCTTTTTCCCTCTCCTACAAATAAGCGGTATTCCCCGTGATCGCCGTCAAACCGGCAAATCGTGACGTCACCGTCTTTTATTCTCCACTCGCCGGTGCCGTATTTGTGTTCCGGAAAGATAAAATGCCTACCCAGTTCCTTGGTGCTTTCCGGCGCCGCCAGCGATGGCGAAAAATTGCCGCAATGCCAAAACAACTCCGCGTTATCATTCTCCGGATGCCGCACGGTAACGTCGGCGAAAAAGATCGGTTTTTCAAATAACCCTGCCGCTTGAAGCAGCACAGAGGTCACTGCGCCGTGGATATCTGTTTCGCAGGCCACCGGGATTCCCTCTTCGATCAGCAGTCCGTTGACAAGACAGGGCATGATCCCCAAGCCGCTTTGCAAAGCGTTCCAGCACTGGATTGCCACGCAGTTGCATTGATGATCTTCGCACATTTCTTGAATAGCAGCCTTCAACGCCGCCAGTTTCTCTACATCTTCCCTGGGGCAGTCCTGGGTACGCATAGAATCAGTGATTTTTTTCAATGCGTTTTGGAATGCGGAATTTTTTTCTTTTAGGATTTCATAGGTTTTGTCCACGAGATCGATCAGAGAAACAGGAAACGTATGGATATTAAATCTTTCAATCAGCTCGCCCTCATTGCAGATTACTGACCAAAACCCGTCGGGCCGGGGGCCAAGCTGTAAAACTCTGGTTTTCCGGAACGCTGTGACTGCGGCGCAGACAGAGATAAATTTTTCATAGCCGCACCGGAACTCGGGTGAGTCCAGCCAACAGTTTTCCAGATAGGTAAATGGGATATTGAACCGGCGCAGCACCTTGCCGGTGGCGAACAAGCCGCATTGGGTGTCGCGGGTACGCAGACCGTCGGCCAAAGGCGCGTCGTCCCGTGGACCCCATAGCAGGACGGGCTTATTCAAAGCCTTTGCTGCTTTTGCCACTAAATCCTCCGTACCAAAATTACAGTGAGGGAAAAATAAGCCGTCCACCTGTTCTGACTTCATCTTTTTCACAATTTCAGCCAGTTCGGATTCATTCACTAAGAGGCCTTCCGCGGTGATATCGTCAATATCCACCAGCTCGGCGCCCCACGAACGAATAGTTTCTTTAATCTTTTTTCGAAACTCTCTGGCTTCTTCAGCGCTGAATACATTGCGCCTGGTTGGGATATAACCAAGCTTTACTGTTTTTTTCATTGCTACAGCTCCCTTCGTTTTGTACCATAAGGACTATTTTACAAGCAGCCGGCGGTGATTCCAGCCTTAAGGCTGAAATCACCGCCGGCTGCCATAGCTTTTTACTGAGCCGACTTTACTCCTTGGTAAAGTCTAAATATACGCTGTACCATTCCCGTTCCCCATAGGTCCAATAAGGACGGAAACAGAGAGGCGTTCCTTCCTTTGTCTGCGAACGGAAGGTGAGGCCTTCCTTGCTTTCCTCCATCTCCTTCAGGTCTTCCGGATTCTCCTGCAAGGTGGAATGCCTTCCTTCAGCTGCCAGCATTACCGGACCGTACATCAGGGCTGCCCGTTCAGGATGCCCCTCGCTGATACCTGCGCTGCGCAGATGCATGGGGAACCGCACCTCGATCATGTCACTTTCGGACCATTGGCGGCTAAGCTTAATCCATTCGTTGGGCGCGATTTCAATATCTGTTAGGGGCTGTCCGTTGACGGAAACCGTCGCCTCCCCGGGAACGATCCAGCTGGGAGCGCGCAGGCTTATCTGATAGTCTCCGGCGCTATGTACCAGTATCTGGAAGGCGTCGGTTTCCGGATAGTTTCCAGAAATTTCTAAACGAATTTGCTGTTGGTTCCAGCAAGTATCCAGGATCGACGGGATATACTGAGTGATATAAACGCCGCGTTCGCCTAAGTAATAAATCATATTATGGTATTCCGTCACGGCCTGGGGATAGGTTCCGGAGCAGCAAGGAAAGCTGCACTCATAATAGACCTTGCGTCCGCCGCCCAAACGATAGTCAGCATAGTAGAAGGTTTTTCCCCGGCGTTGGGAGTCATCCTTCATGGGAAGCGCTCCCCCGATGGCGTTGTAAAGAGCGGTTTCCGCCCACTCGCCATAGCGGGCTTCGCCGGTTAAGGAAATCAGGTGGCGCACCGCTTTAAAGATAGCCCAGGTGCCGCAGGGAACCTCAAAGGATTTTCCGATGCTCTCTACATCCTTATAATTTGAACCCCCAGGATCGGCCATGTGCTCGTCAAAGGCGTAGCCACCGCTGGCCATCCACTGATATTTTTTAATCAGGTCGTAACCATGGGTTAAAGTATCCAGATATTTTTTATCGCCGCTCACACGATAAGCCATGGCTGCGCCGCCTAAGGTGTTCACGTGGCTGTAGCCGTGTACCCGGGTCATCACATCCGGATTGTCAGCCCGCAGGCCATCCCAGTAATAGTCGTAATGCCAAATTTGGGCAAAATCGCGGTAACGCTCATCGCCGGTAGCCAAATAAGCGCGGTACAGCCCCTCAGAGAGGGTGTACCATTCGTTGTCGACAAACTTAATGCTTTCTTCGCCTCCGGTAAAAACGTCGCGGTGGGCAAGAGAGGGGTTGCGGAACCGGTGGAGATTCTTTTCTGCCCATTCGGTGACCTTTTTTAAGTAATCTGCGGCTTCCTGCAGACCGCCGTAAACATAGAGATCTACCAGACCGCTTTCAATTTTTTCGAAGCTATAGTGGTAGGCGTTGCAGTCCCAGGAATAAAAGAAATATCCGTCCTCCTCAATGGCTTTTCCCCATTCGCCCAGAAGGTACCGGGCTTTTTCGATCAGGCGCTGATCGCCGGTGACTTTATAAGCTCTGCCGAATAAGGAAAGCCACTGACCGAATACATTAAAGATCTCATCCCATTCATAAGGATTGAAGCTTTGATCGTTGCAGTACCAACCGCCAGGCTCGTTTCCCGGATGGGGAAGCCCCGCCCTCTTGCGGAACCCATATAGGATGTCATCGTTAGGGATAGCTAAAAAGTATTCGAGCATTTCGTCGAATTGGAGTTTAAATTTCCCCTTTTTTAGAACCACACCTCCGTAATCCAAGGGGTTGAGTACTAGGTCGACTTTAGTTTTGGAGTCCATGCATACGCTTCCTTTCTGTGATGATTTTTATCAATCAGCCCTTGATTCCGGTAAGGGCGATTCCTTCTACAAAATATTTTTGGCCAATGAAAAACAGGATGATACAGGGCAGTATGGCAATTACTGCGGCGGCCATCAGCTGTCCATAAGCTACGGAATAGCTGGAAGAAAACAGCTGGAGCCCTACTGACATGGGGTATTTATCCGTAGTATTGATATAAATGATCGGGGAGAGGAAGTCATTCCAAGAAGCCTGGAATGAAAACAGGGTTACCACGATCAGAGCGGGCTTGGTCAGGGGAAGAATAATTTTATAATAGATTTTGAAGTAACCGGCGCCGTCGACAATTGCGGATTCATCCAGTTCCTTTGGAATAGACAGAAAGAACTGGCGCAGCAAGAAGATATACATGGCTCCGCCTCCGCACCAATAGGGGAGAATCAGGGGCAAGTAGGTATCCACGCCTCCCACGGCGTTCCAGCCCAAGTAGGTGGGAATGATGGTAACGGCATAGGGAAGCATCATGCTGCAAAGCACTACGGTAAAAATTGGGTTCCGCAGTTTCCACTGGATTCTGGAGAATCCAAAAGCGCACAGGGAACTGGTGAATACCGAACCGACTACAGAAAGAATGCTGATGATAAAAGAGTTTCCGATAAACTGCAGCAAGGGGAAAGTGTTGAAGGCTCCGGGATAATTCTGCCAATACAGCGGGTCTGGAATGAACACCGGAGGAAGCTGGAAAATTTGGTTGATCTCCATCAGAGAGGTTCTGAGCATCCAAAAAAACGGAAACACAAAACATACCAATAGAATCAGCACAAAAAGATACAGCACTGCTTTTTTCGTGATTCGAACTGATTTTTTCTCCATTTTATTCGCCTCCATAGTAAACCCAGCGTTTCGTTGCCTGAGAGAACAGCTGTGTGAAGATCAAAAGCAGGATGAATAGTACCCAAGCAATGGCGCAGGCGTTTCCCATTTTCAGAAAACGAAACGCTTCCCGGTACATATAGTAGAAATAAAGCATGGTGGAATTATTCGGGCCGCCGTTGGTGATGGCATAGGAGGGAACAAAACACTGAATAGCGGTGACAAAACTGACCATAGCGCAGAATATGGTGGTTGGACTGATCATGGGCAGCGTGATATAAACGAATTTGTGAAAGCTTCCGCCGCCGTCGATCTCCATTGCCTCATAAAGCTGCTGGGGCACGTTTTGCAGCCCCGCCAAAAACACGATAAAGGTGGTGCCGCAGGACCAGATCCACAGCAGGATAAAGGTGGGAATTGAGGTAGCCTCGCTGTAAAACCAAGATAGCTTCACGTTCAGGCCCACCAGCTGGGAAAGGTTGTTTAACACGCCGAGGGAAGGGTCTGTGAGCCACTTCCAGATCATTGCCACCGCAATGGTGGGGATAATAGCGGGCAGATAGAGAAGCGTTCGGGTGACCCCTCTGCCGCGAAAGCTGCGGTTCAGCAGCATGGCTATCGCGAGGGAAATGACTAAATAGATTGGAGTGCCGATGAGCACATAATAAGCGGTGACCTGAAGGGATTTCCAAAACACCGGATCCTCACCGGAAAAGAGCTTTTGATAATTGCTTACGCCTACCCAATTAGCGGCGCCCACCATATTATAATCGGTGAAGCTTAAGTATAAGCTTACCAGCATCGGGCCTACGGTAAACAGGATAAATCCGACGATTACGGGCATGGTAAAGAGAAACCCCGCGCGGGTGTCCCTCCGCGCTGCGGAGGTCTTTCGCCTTTTTAAATTTGCCTGAGCGGCCATATCTTTCACCTCAGTTATCAGTTATATAACGCCTGGGGTGGTCGGTTTGTATTCCGGCCACCCCAGGGCAGTCTCTGCTGTTCTGTTAGAACAAAGGAACCGCGGAAGAATTATTTCTGAGGTCCGACAGCGCGTCGTGAGCCTTCCAGCAAGGAATCCACGTTGATGCTTGCGATGGCGTCTTCAGCGGTAGCGGTTCCCATCCATACGGTTTCAAGCGCCGGTTCAATGATAGCGTCCATTTGGTCAAAGTTAGATACATAGTCCGCCTCTACAGCGACCACATGGTTTAAGGACATATCCACCAGAGCGCCCTGATAGCCTTCCGGACGAGCGGGAGAATCGGTCCACATGGCAAGTTTTTCTTCATCCTCATACCAGTCTTTTAACAGAGGCATCCACAGGCCGTCTTTATACAAATCCAAGGCGGAGTTGGGGTCGCACAGCCACATATAGAAATCCCAGGCTTCATCCAGATATTCGGTTGATTTGAAAATGCAGATGGGAGCGCACGTAGTGTAGGTATAAGGGGCGTTTTCATCCGCGTCGGGTCCTACCGGCATTACCGCCGTGTCCCAGTTGAAGTCCATACCGTCAAAGTCCAGGCAGGTCCACTGGCCATCCTGGTAAATGGCGACCGCGCCAGTCATCAGGGACTGGGCCGCACCGTTATTGTTTTGCGTAGCGGCGGTGGTGGGGTTGGGCATAACGTGATGCACATTGCACAGGTCGGCTAAGAACTGAATGGCGTTGACACACTTCGGGTCGCTCATAGTGAACTCAGTGCCGTCTTCGTTGTAATACTGGCCGCCGTTGTTTAAGATCCAGGAGCCCCAGCCGTCATAATCCTTCACAAGGTTAAAGCCATACTGAACGATATTGTTGGGGTCAAAGCTGTCGGAAGCAGCGTTGTTTCCGTTGGCGTCCAGAGTCAGTCGTTTGCACACATCCAGGAACTCATCCCAGGTCAGGGCATCCTCCCATTTCGAGGGCAGATAGTCCACGCCGGCTTCGTCAAACAGATCTTTGTTGTAATACAGGTTGATGGTTTCTGTAGCGATTCTGCGTCCGGCCGCTTTGCCAGGCTCATATTCCAAAAACGCCTGAGGAATGAAATCTTCATAGGAATAATCGGGGTCGTTTTCCAGCATTTCATAAATTTCTACAAACAGCCCTTCGTCGGCCCACTTATAAACATCGGTGGTGAAAATGTAGGCGATGTCTGGAGCCGAATTGGAGGCGATCAGGGAGGACATTTTAGTGGTATAATCCGCGTTCGGAACGTACAAAGGCTCCACGGTAATACCGGTTTCGCTTTTGTAAACCTCGCACATCTTTTTGACGGCCTCGTCCTCTACGGTGGATCCCCAATAAGACATCGTCAGCTTGACGCCGTCTTCCCCCTCTTGGGATTGAGCGGAGCTTCCCCCCTCCGGATCAGTGCTTCCGGCTTGAGAGGTTCCCCCTCCTGAGTTAGAGCAGCCGGCTGTGGCGAGCATACAAGCGGCCAGGAACAGGGCAAGTAACTTTTTCATGACGTTCTCTCCTTTTGAATATTTTTTATCGGCCGTCCCCTAGCAACTCCTCCATCGAATTTCCTGAATGACAATGCATGAGGAAGCCGAGTTTCCCAATATAAAATACCGTTAGGCTGTAAGCCGAGGTTCTATTCAAATCATCGGCCGCGTTGACAAGGCGACCCATGGCCTATAAATGCGGAAAAATATAATATTACCATGATTCATACCTGGTATTCTACTGCCATCACCTCGTACGGCCGAAGGCTGAAGGCCATCAGCTGAGAGGGACTGAGTATGGCCCTTCCCAGCTTCGTACCCGCTATGGCGACGCTTTGCGGCATAAGTTCCAATTCGAATTCAGCCCGGGTGACTTGATCCGTTAAATTGGCGACAATCACGCATCGCTTGCTGGCTGCGGGGTTTTCATAGCTGCGAAGAAGGACATCCTTGCGTTTCTCCATTCGACGGATACCGTCTAAATGGCGGTATTCGCCGCGAATATAAGTATCCTTCAGTAAAATTTTTAGCTTGGAAAGCTCTCTCAAGTGACGGGTAAAGCTTGGATAATCCGCCAGACAGCCGTCCCCGCCTTCAATTTTCAAATCCATCAGGATCTTTTCAGCGAAGCACCGGTTGGCTTCCTCATATTCATTAGCGTCCAGTTCATGGGAATAGTTCAGCCAGGGCGCGCTGTATCGGAGAATTTCCGGGTGATTGTGAAGCTGGTTCCAATTCCAAAAACCGTCCATGAATTGGCCGCAAAGGTCGCTGCAGCCTTCTCCGATCATCACGCCGCCAGGGTTTCCCTTTTTGACAATTTGCCGTACTTCCGTCAATAAACCCGCCAATTCCTTTGTATACGCAAATTGAGGCTTTTCATGATGATGGTCAGGAGCGTAACAGACGTAAGATTTATGGGCGATCTGATCCAGCTGTAAATTGTGAAATCCATATTCGTGCACTATTCGCGTAACGGTTTCCTTCCACCACTTTTGAACCTCAGGCGCCGTAATACAGATATCCAGCAGTGTCATATTGCGGTCCGTGGTATCCAGCATAGCATTCCGGAACCCTAAATTGAAATTGGTCCGGGAAAAATCCGTTCCACAATAGGGCTCGCCGGTCCTGCCGACTGCAGGCCATTTTTTGGCGGTTGCCTCATATTCCTTCCTGGAAATATCCAGCAGAGTTCCGTTAAAAAACGGGATAACATGGCACCCCATCGCCTCGCACTCCGCCAGCTTTTCCTGCAGAACCTTTTCTCCGCCCCAGTCGGGATTGGCATAATAGCCGAAAGGATAGGCGTTGTCATGCCCGGCCTGAAACCAGCCGAAAACCATGATATAATGGATCCCTGCGTCTAAAGCCGCTTTCGCCATTTTAGGAAGATCGTTATAGTCGTGAAATACAGTGCCGTCCTGTTGCTTCATAAAATAAAAGTGCCAGCCCAGCGAGCTTTCAAATTCCGGACTGGATTCCGGCGTTTTGACGATAGTTCGCAGCCATTCCCGATGGGAGGCGGCGGCCTCGTGCCAGTCGCCTTCATGGACATAAATCACAAATTCAGGGCTTTCCCAGGTTTCTCCGCTTTCAATATTGGGAGATGACTGCAAAGCGATCTGTAGGCTGCGGAGGTTGTTTTTGGCGTGGCTGGAATCTTTTCGGATGAGATGCTCCACGCCGAAATCACAGATGTCAAATGCCTGGCTGCGCTGTTCTATGCTGATTCCGCCGGCTTGGTCGGAATAATCCAGCCATGCGGTGGAAAGAAGCTGAGGATATCTGACGTCGTGCCGGTTATTATTCCGGGTCCAGCCTTTATGATTTTTATTTCCTGTGTCGAATGGATCCCAAATGCGGTCCTGAGTTAGAAACGCTTGTTCAGGGGCGTACATCCGCATAGTCTTTCCTTTATCTGCGAAACCGCTGAGCATGGGAAACAAAACTTGGCTGATGGTGAAGCCGCTGTGGTTTTCCACCTGGATGCTTAACTTTAATTTTCGGCCTTCCAGGAAATAGCAAACCGTTGCTGTAATATCTAGGCTTTTTCCGTCGGCTGCAATAAAATTTTGGAATGTCCCCAAAACGTTTCCATCCTCTTCCTGGGCAAAGTCCGCCTGGCTGGAATTGGAATCTGCATAACGGCCATCCCATTGGGGGGAGGGGACGCACAAACGAAATAAATTGAGAAATTGCTCTACTTCGAGATAACTGCGGTTCAGCTTGCGATCCACAATTTTTTGAATCGCGCCTTTTTCGTTCAACGTTATTGTGAGATCGTGGTTTTTTAGCTGCATTTTCACACTGCTCCTTTCAAGAAATATCAAAAATTTTGACTTTTTAATCTTGCGTTTTAGATGTCGATTCTCAATAAAAAATTCGAAAGAGGTGTTTTTTACAAGGAGTCGATGTGAATAAAAAACACATAAATAGCAAGCGTTTGATAGATATAATAGATATATTTTTGTGTTAAAATGCAAAAATTATATAAGTTTTCTCTTTACATTCAAAATTATATCGATTATAATTTTGTTTATCCATTCATATTTTATTAGAATATATATCTTTTTTTGACATTTGCTGAAACGAGGCTGACTTTTATGGAAACAAATCGAATTAAGTTTTGCTGCAAAACGGAACTGGAAATCTGTGAAGCGGGAAAAATTACAAATACCGTTCATTGGATTCATCCTGACAGAGTGATGGATCCAAATGTTTTTTTACTTATCTTAGACGGTGCCTTTCGTGTGGAAGAAGACGGGGTAGAGTATACGCTTCAAAAAAACGACGTCTTCTTTTTGAAAAGCGGTCTGCATCACACCTCGAAATATTATGCCGACGACGGAACCGGATGGTATTATGTCCATTTTTACAACAATGTTTGTGCCCATTGCGATTCTACAAGATGTATTTTGTCATCCAAAAACACTGTAAATCCTAATATGGAAATAATGCTTCTTCCCAAAAGGCTCAATATCCCGCCTTACGATGCGGAAAAGCTGATGCTTTCTATGCAGGACATGACAGTGAACTATGCCTCGAGCTCGCGCTTGGTACGAGCCAGATTAAGTCTCGAACTGAAAAACATCTTTCTTAGTCTGGTAGAATTGGACAGCGCTGTTACCGGTCGGGGAAACGACGGCATTGTTAATAGGATTACTAGCTTGGTTAAAAGCACTGCCTTCGACAATATCAGTTCTCAAGAAATTTCTAAAAAGCTGGGACTGAATTATGCCTATCTTTCCCGTACTTTTTCAAAAGCAACGGGGATGACCATTTCCCAATACAAAAATCATATTAAAATTCAGAAGGCCATCGACTTATTTAAAATTGAAAGCATGAATATAGCCGAAATCGCCCAGAGAGTAGGGTTTGAAAACCAGTTCTATTTCAGCAGAGTATTTAAAAGTATCACCGGTTTTTCCCCAACGCAATACATAAAGAATATTTACGTACAAAACCCGGACAACATTATCGACAAAGTATAGGGAAGGGCTTCCTGATGAGAACCGATGTCAGGCTATCAATTATAATAGAACCTCCAAAGACAGAAAGCTTTGGAGTTTTTTTGGCGGCAGGCAAATAGGAGTGTTATTTCACGATAATTCATAAATAATAACTAAGAGAAATAAAGTGGTTTGATTATGGCACAGAAACTTGAAGAATGGGGAAAAATAAGCTATAATCTAGAATTAGGCAGAGTTTAGAAGCTTTTATAATTTTTGCTTTTGATATTTTTAATATTAATATTCGATAAGGGAGTTTAGCTCATGAGGCACGTGTTTTTAATTGGCAGCAACGGCATTCCCGCCTCCTATGGAGGATTCGAAACATTTGTAGAGCAATTAACCGCGCACAGGAAGGATCAGGAGATTTTTTATCATGTTTCTTGTCTTTCAGAGAAAAAGGGAGAATTTGAATATAATCACGCGCGTTGTTTTCAAATTAAGGTTCCAAAGCTGGGACCCGCAAAAGTGATTTATTATGACACGGCTTCTCTGGGGGAATGCTGCCGCTATATAAAACATCACAAGCTGGCTGACGCTGTGGTGTATATGCTGGGATGCGGCGTTGGGCCTGTTTTCGGCCACTATAAAAGAAAACTGCATCGTCTAGGCGCTAAACTGATGATTAATCCCGACGGCCTGGAATGGAAGCGGGATAAGTGGAGCCCGCTTGTGCGCAGGTATCTTAAATGGTCGGAAAAGCGCATGGTCAAGCACTCGGATTTAGTGATCTGTGATTCCAGAAAAATAGAGGAGTATATTAAAACGGAATATTCGGCATATGAACCGAATACCACATTTATCGCTTATGGCGCGGATTTGTCAAAAAGCACTTTGACAGCGGAAGCACCTGAGGCGCAAAAATGGTTTGCGGAGAAGAAGGTTATGCCGAATGAGTATTATTTGGCGGTGGGCAGGTTTGTACCAGAAAATAATTTTCAGACAATGCTTACGGAATTTATGAGCTCAACAACGAGAAGGGACTTTGTTTTAATTACTGATGTCAAGCAAAATCAGTTTTATGAGATTTTAAAGGAAAAGACAGGCTTTGACCAAGATCCCCGGATTAAGTTTGTAGGTACGGTTTACGATCAAAATCTGCTGAAATTTATTCGAGAGCATGCTTACGGCTATATACACGGTCATGAAGTCGGAGGAACAAATCCTTCTTTATTGGAAGCCTTGGCGAGCACTAAGATGAATTTATTATTGGGAGTAGGGTTTAACCGAGAGGTAGGAGGTCAGGGAGCGCTGTATTGGGAAAAGAAAGCTGGCAGTCTCTCTAAATTAATCGGTGATTGCGACAGTATGTCTGAGGATGACCGACAGGAATTTGAACGGAAAGCGAAAGAACGCATTACCAGCTACTATAATTGGGATCATATTGCCCGGATTTATGAGAAGTGTTTTAAAGGAGAGCTCCTATGATTCAAGCTGACAATCCAATATTGGTTTCAGTAGTGGTTCCTGTGTATAAAATCAAAGAGGAATACCTTAGAGCGTGCGTCGGAAGCCTTCTGGAGCAGTCGCTCAAAGAAATTGAAATTATTTTAGTAGACGACGGTTCTCCGGACCGGTGCGGGGAAATCTGCGATAAATTGGCGGAAACAGATTGCCGGATTCGGGTGATTCATCAGCGGAACAAGGGTGTTTCTGCGGCGCGCAACCGGGGCATGGAGCAGGCGCGCGGGAAATATCTTTCCTTTGTAGACGCTGATGACTGGATTGATCCCGATACTTTAGCGGAAGCTTATCGGAATGGAAATGAGCGGCAGGCAGATATTGTATTCTGGTGTTATCAAAAGGAGTACGCAAACAGATCGGTGCCGGCTGTTCCATACCCGCAGAATGGCTTAATTTACCATGCCGGCGAGGGAATAGAAGAATTTGACCCTTTTTTTATGGGTTTGCTCGGCTCCAGCTGCTGTAAGCTTTACGCCGCGGATGTCATAAAGGGCTGCAGATATGATGAAAGACTAAAAAATGGGGAAGACGTGGAATTTAATTTCCGGGTTTACCGGGGCTTAAAAAAAGCGGTTTATCTGAACCGCCCTTTTTATCATTATCGGCAGCTGGGTAATTCCGCTGTGAGAAATTATAATCCTAAAATGATGGAGCAGTATGGCTTGACTCTGGCGGCGATAGAAAGCGATTTAAACGAAAATAGAGAAGAAAGATTTATTGCCGCGTTTCATACTTTTACTGGATTATGTTACCTGCTTCTGGCTTCACAGCTGGTTTTTGTCAAAGAAAACCCGGCCCCTTTCCGGGATAAGCGCAGGCAGATGAGGGAAATTACCGACACGGAACCATATCGGTCTGTTATTGCCGGAAATCAAGGAATTCATCTTTCCATAGAAAAACGCGTTGCTTTGTTTTTGGCCAGGCGTCATAGCTTTTTCGGCCTTTATTGTTTAGTTCAGATCAAAAAAATATTGGATAAGTCGGAGAAATAAAAGGAGGATGTTAACTGGTTTGCTAATATCGATTATAACTCCATTTTACTGCGGGAATTCCTATATGGCAGGCTTCTATCAAATGGTTGAAAAAGCAGCGAAGGAATTTCTTGCTCAGGGACAGGAACGGTCCGTCGAGGTAATTATTGTAAATGACAGTCCATGGGAAAGGGTAGAGCTCCCCGAAAATGAATCACACAGTTTTCGTTTGATTGTGATTGATAACAAAAAAAACAGCGGGATTCACCAATCCCGCGTAAATGGGCTGGAAAAGGCCGCCGGAGAATATGTTCTGTTTTTAGACCAGGACGATGAGATCAGCGGGGATTGTCTGTGCACGCAGATCAAAGCCGCGCGAGGCGCGGATTTAGTACTGGGCAACGGGATATTTGAGCTGCCGGATCATCAAAAGGCCGCGATTTATGGAAATCATTTCTCACTAAAATTTGCTTCCAGAGCGAAGCCCAACGTGATGATCCGAGATTTTATTGTATCGCCTGGACAATGCCTGATAAAGAAGAATAGTATTCCTATGGAATGGCGCCGGTGTGTGATGAAAAAAAACGGAGCGGATGACTATCTGCTGTGGCTTCTTATGTTCAATAATAAGATGTCTGTGTCTGTAAACGACGCTTTTGTTTATACGCACAAATACACCGGGGGTAATATTTCTGCGGACCTAGAGGTCATGTTTCAGTCCTCTTTGGAATTGCTGGAGCTATTGAAACGAAATCCTAACTATCAGTATCAAACTTATCGGAAGCTAGAAAGAACTATACACTATAAGCACGATATTCATCTCAGCCGGAAACGTTATTTTACCGAATCCCTTAAAAACTTGGATATCTTTTTGTATAACGTTTATTACCGTCTTGTCTGGCGCGGATGCCTGCTAGGGAAAGGAAGATATACGTGATAGAGAAAACCGCAGCTAGGTCTAAGCCTCGCCGCATTACAGATTATTGCGCGGCGCTTGTATTCTATTTTCAGCATATCCTTAAGTTCCTGTTTTCGGGCAAAATGATTGCCACGGTCATTGGAAATTTAGATCCCTGGTATTTATTGGGGCCCTGGTATTTGTGGAAAAATCGGAAGGAGTCAAAAAAATTAAAAGCCTCGCTCATTGTGATCAGCATCTTTTTCTTATATGGGATTCTTCAATTAATTGTATTTCCCAATATGAGTATTTTAAAGCTGGCGGTTACACTTTTAAAGCTCGCCGTATGCATACTATGTATGCTGTACGTTATGGAAAATGCGGAAAAGATCAATTTTCTGCGAATAGCCAAGATTATTTCCGTTTTTTATGGAATTACGCTTCCATTCGCGTTATTTTTTAATCAGAGTCCTCTGTTTTGGATTACCAACGATTATGTCAATAAATACACCACGACACGGCTTCGGCTGTTTTATTATGAACCAAGTGAATTAGGCTTCCGCCTAATTATCGTGATGGTAGTGTTGATTGGATTTTTCTTGGCCAGTAAGTGCAAAAAGGAAAAAGTCCTTTTAGCCGTTCTGATACTTGTCGATGCTTTTACCCTCTATTTGGCTAGATCCATGGGCGCTATCGGAATAGGCGCGCTGGCGATTGGCGTTATGTTCCTTTATGACTGGATCGCGCATAACTCTCGGAAAAAAACGGTCATTTACAGCTGCATATGCGCCGCTCTGCTTTTGTTCTGTGTTATGATGGCAGTCACTCAAAGCGATTTGTATATGCGCTTGATGGACACGCTCCAGGGGAAGGATTCTTCTAATCGTTACCGTATCGGTTTGTCGTTCCGCATTTTAGGTGACAGCTTTTGGAATTATTGGGGGCTTGGCTGCGGTTTTGGAAACGTGAATACTCCTGCATTTTTAAACCAGTACACAGACTGGGGATTAAAAACGGTTATTACAAATTCTTATGTATATTACATGACGGAGACGGGAATTTTCGGAGTCTTGACTTTAGGCGGCTTTATCTCAATCCTTTTCTATCGGTGCGTAAAGGGAAAATCAGCTGTAAAATGGGGCCTTTTTGTTTTTATTGTTGTGTTTCAGTTTATGGGAGGATATCTTACTAACGGTCTTAATTGGGTCGCCTATGGAATTATATTAAGTAATTTTAATGAGCGAAATTACTATAAAAGTATAGAATTTAAGAGTTTGCAAACTGAAACTCATGCCGATCAAACAAATTTGTCTCAGAAAAAATCGCGTTATTTGAGTTTACGTGAAAAGATACTTGGCAGTCCGTTCCTTAACGTGTTGTTTCAGCCTGTTATTTTTTTGCGTCGGGCAGCACGATGGCTGCGCGGTGTAGTCCAATATGAAATCTGGTTCCGGATTAAGGCGTTCTTCAGAAAACTGCGTTTGGGTACGTCGTACCAAAAATATGAGCCGATGAAACTCTACCAAAATAGACATAAGGGGCAGAGGTGTTTCATCGTAGCTACAGGCCCCAGCCAATCCATTGAAGATATTAATAAGCTGAAGGGTGAGATTACGTTCTCGGTCAACAGCATATATACTTGCTTTTCTGATACGGATTGGAGGCCGACCTATTATTGTGTTCAGGATAGAGTGGTGTATGAAAAAAATTGCAAAGGCATAGATGAATTGAAAGCGGCTCAGCGGTTTATTTCGGATAGCATTCCGCAGGCATATCGCAAGGGCGATATTTTGTATCCCACAAATGAGAGATTTCATCACTGCTTTAACGGATATAAGTTTAGGATTCGGTTTTCGGATGACAGTAGTAAAGTGGTATTTGCCGCCAACACAATTGTATATTCTGCGATCCAGTTAGCTGTTTATATGGGCTTTTCAGAGATTTATCTCACTGGCTGCGACTGTAATTATACGAGCCCTAAAAAACATTTTAATCATGACACTAATGAAAAAATTGAGAGTAAAATAAAGCTGGATGAAATTGGGAACCTGATGCTGGCGTCTTATCGCGCGGCAAAAAAATACACGGACACGCATCCGGTAAAAATATACAACGCCACCCGTGGCGGCAAATTGGAGATTTTTCCCAGGGTGAATTTAGATGACGTCGTTTCATAAGCTAGGCATAGATGTTTCTAAAAAGTATAAATACAGAGAGCGGCAGTATAGTTTTTTGACAGAAAACACTATGAGATCAAAGTGGAATTTCTTCAATTATTAGAATAGATAATGATGCGCTTGTTGTGTTTTCTAAAAAAGAGGAAAAGTACGTTGTTATTAAAAACTGTTTCCGTAAACTTCTGGCGGCTGGTAACCGTTAATTTTAATAGCAATGCGAATTGGAGCTATCCTGCCGATCGCAAATATATTCTTGAAACTTTTAGGGTAGCTAGTTAGGATTTGAAATATGAACAAGCTTCTAGATAAGTATAAAAAGATACCGGCTCCGGTTAAGGCGGGCTTGTGGTTCTTCATATGCACCGTGCTGCAAAAGGGAATTGTTTTTTTGACGGTTCCTATTTTTACCCGTCTTTTAACTACAGAGCAGTACGGACTTTTGACGGTATATCAGTCTTGGATGGCTATTATTTCTGTGTTTACCACGCTAAATCTATCTGCTGGTGTTTTTAACAACGGCATGATAAAATACCCCGGTCAAAAGAATCAGTTTCTTTCATCGCTTTTAGGGCTGTCCACCACTGTTACGGCGGTTTTCTTCATAGTCTATTTAATGTTCCGCCAACCGATCAACACTCTGATTGAGCTGCCCACAGTATTAGTGCTGGCAATGTTTTTGGAATTGTTTATGAGCCCGGCTTTAGCCCTATGGTCCGCGAAACAAAGGTTTTCCTACAAATATAGGGCTATGACGGCGATTACAGTAACTATTTCTTTGGCAAATGTTGGAGTCGGGCTTTTGGCTGTGTCTTTGGCGGAGGAAAAGGGTGTTGCACGGGTCCTGTCCGCTGCGATTGTGAATATTTGCGCCGGACTGGTGCTCTACGTATTTAATATGATAAAAGGGAAAACTTTTTTTCATAAAAAGTACTGGAAGTTTGCCCTCGCGTTTAACCTGCCGTTAATCCCCCACTATTTATCGGTTACGATTCTAAATAATTCTGACCGCGTGATGATCAATAAATTTTGCGGTACAGGAAGCGCCGCGATTTATGGCGTGGCCTATTCTATCGGTTTGATGTTGAATATTGTTATGACAGCCATTAATTCTTCCTATACTCCTTGGTTTTACCAGTCCATGGCCAAAAAGGAGTATCAAAAAATTTCAAAGCTGGTAACTGCCTTAGTGGCTTTATTAGGCGGCGTCAGTCTTTTGCTTGTAACCTTCGCCCCGGAAATTATCCGGATTATGGCGCCGGCTTCCTATTATGAGGCTGTTTGGCTCGTACCGCCCATTACCTTAAGCATGTTCATTTGTTTGCTGTATAATGTATTTGCCGGATTAGAATTTTACTTTGAAAAAAATATTTTTATTATGATAGCTTCGTGCATGGGGGCGCTTTTAAATATTGCCCTAAATTCATTTGTTATTCCATTGTGGGGGTATATCGCTACAGGATATACTACCTTGCTTTGTTTTATTGTATGGGCATTTGCCCATTATATCTTCAGCACTTCTATCTGTAAAAAGGAACTGGGATTAAAAAAGAGTATTTTTAATATAAAAGCGATCTGTTTTATTGTGCTGGGTGTCTTTACGGCGACTGCTTTTATCATGCTCTTTTATAATTTGGCCATTGTTAGATATCTTATTGTGGCGGTCTTGTGCTTTGTGTTTATCATAAAAAGGAAAGCGCTCATTCATCTGATCAAACAGATGAAAAATGTTCAGAACAAAGGGAAAGGCGGCGAATAAAAAACATCTGGAAACACTATTAAGGATATCTCTAATCTTGTAGAATTTAGGTTGGCCCTAGGTTAGTAAGGCAATCAAATAGAATTATTTCCGTGAAGAAAGGATGCTGGCGAAAGCTTTAAAATAGATGCGTTTTTTTGAAAACGGTGTAAAGCATGAGGACATAAAAGCAAGCATAAAACGATTGTAGAAAGGTTGCGATTATATGAAAAAGAAAGACAGGTATACGGGGCATCGCTACGCGAAGCCCAATAGATCATCCGAAAATGATATTTATTCTAATTCTGATAGATACGCCCGGACCACTGGGAACAAAAAATATAAAAAGAGAAAGAAAAAATGGTCTGCAAAGAAAAAAATCATTGTGACCTTATGTATTATCCTGGGGATTATTTTGATGATAGCCGGTATTGTATTCGCCTACATCAAAGCCACCTTATCCCAGCTTGGACGAGTCCCTCTTCCGGAAGCCCCTGAGACGCTTGGTATTTCATCCGAGGTTGCAGAAAAATATAAGGATTTAGATGTTACGAATATTGCTTTGTTTGGCGTCGATTCCAGAGAGGACAACGATATCGGACGTTCTGACGCATTGATGATTCTTTCGATCGACCGCGTTCACAATAAAATAAAATTAACCTCTATTGCAAGGGATACGTACGTTACGGTAGATGGCTATGGTCAGACAAAGATTAATCATGCCTATGCCTATGAGGGCCCTGAACTGGCCATTAAAACAATTAATGAAAACTTTGACATGAATATTCAGGGCTTTGTAACAGTAAACTTTTCCCAGCTGGCGGAGATTATTGATTATTTGGGTGGTATTAATATTGCGGTAACAGAAGAGGAACGCGAGGTTGCCAATAGATTAATACAGGAATTGGGCGTTCAGTGCGAACCGATTACGGAAAGCGGAGAATCAGTCCATTTAACCGGTGACCAGGCTGTCATTTTTGCCAGAAACCGCGATACAGGCGGCGACTCAGAGAGAACGGGCCGTCAGCGCAAGGTGCTGTCCGCTATGTTTGATCAAGCAAAGGCGATTGATGTGACGCAGTATCCAGGCTTGATTAATATGGTTTTGTCCCAAAGCGTGACTTCATTATCGGATAATGATATGCTGGGGATCGGTACTTGGGCGGTTACTTCCGGCGCTACCATGGAACAGATGAGTTTGCCTAATGAGAATTGTAATTCTTCCGGTGAAATAATCGACGGTGTTTGGTACTATGTGTATGATTTGGATTTAGCGACAGATCTGCTTCACGACTTTATTTACGAGGAGAATTCTGCGGATTAAAGAAGCAGAATTTGTCAGATGAGGCGGTTAAAATCCAAATCCCAATATTGAGAAGCCTTTCAGCTTTTCAATATTCTGCACAATGCATGCAATGATTCACTTTGGCAAGTGTTTTTAACTTAAGCGACTATAAAAGGGAGAGTTTAAAATGAAGGTAATAGGTGTAATTCCCGCGCGCTATCACTCCAGCAGACTTCCAGGAAAACCGATCGTCGATATATGCGGACGGCCCATGATTTGGTGGGTGTATCAGCAGACAAAAAAGTGCGAAAGCTTTGACGAGGTAGTGATTGCGGTGGATGATCCTCGTATTCAGGCTGTGTGCGACCGGTATGAGATGAAATCACTTATGACCTCTACAGAACATGATACGCCCACCTCCCGTTTATATGAGGTATCGACCAAGTTGGAGGGCGACCTATATGTGTTGGCTATGGGTGACGAGCCTTTAATTGATGCCAGATGCTTTGATTTAATTATACCGGAGCGGCTTGAGACAGAATATTATGTGGCGGGTCTGGTGAACGTTTTGAATAAAGCCACTGAGGTAATAGACTTCAGCAACCAAAAGGTAGTGACAAACGCAAAAGGCGAGGCGATGCTCATTTCACGCAGCCCGATTCCCTATCCGAAGGGTTATTTGGACTTCGAATATAAGAAAATTACGGGTGTCCAGATTTTTTCTCCTAAAGCGTTGGAGTTTTTTAACCGCACAGAAAAATCCATACTCGAAAAAGCAGAGGAAAATGATTTGATGCGCTTTGTCGAACACGGCATCCCTGTGAAAATAATAGAATCCGGCTATAAAACGATTTCTGTGGATACCCAAAAGGACTTAGAGATGGTACGCGATATTATTCGAAAGAAAATAGATGGAGGAGAAGTGATTCTATGAGTATCCGGCTGTTGGACTGTACGCTGCGCGACGGTGGATATATTAATGATTGGAAATTTGGCTATCGTACAGCCAAAAGCATCATTCAAAAGCTGGTGGATTCCAACGCGGACTACGTGGAAGTCGGTTTTTTGCGAAACTGCAGCTATGATAAAAACGCAACGCTGTTCAATAATATTGCGGAACTGAAAAAAATACTTCCCAGAGAGCAGAAAAATACAAAATTCACGGTGATGGCCCTTCATAATAAATATGACATTACAAAGCTGGAGCCCAATGACGGCATAGTGGAAGCGGTGCGTGTAACCTTTCATGATTACGACATTGACGAGGGCTTGGAGTTCGTCAAAAAAGTGATGGAAAAGGGTTATAAATGTTTTTGCAACCCCATCAATATTATGGGGTATTCCGACCAGGAAATTTTAAATCTGATCCAAAAAATTAACCAAATTAAGCCCTATGCGTTTTCCATTGTGGATACTTTTGGGTCCATGATTAAAAGTGATTTGCTTCGTATTTATTCTTTATTGGAGCATAATTTGGACAAGTCGATTGTAATTGGACTCCATTTGCATGAAAATCTTTCCTTGTCCTATTCCTTAGCGCAGGAATTTATCGGGATGCGTAATGTGAACAGAGACTGCGTTATCGACGGCTCGCTGATGGGAATGGGAAGGGTTCCGGGCAATTTGTGCTTAGAATTGATTATGGATTATATGAATAAGTATGATTCGGTTAAGTATAATGTGGATTCTGTTCTCGATGCTATCGACGACCACATTTTGGCTATCCGGAAGGAAAGCCCCTGGGGCTATACTACAGAATATTCTTTGTCGGCTAAATACAATCTGCACCGGAATTACGCGGAATATTTAATTGGAAAGGGTCAGCTTAAGGCAAAGGATATCAATCATATCCTTTCCAATATCAGCAAAGGCAAGAAAACTGCTTTTGATGAGGCTTATATCGAAAGGCTTTATTTAGAATATCAGGATAAAATGATCGATGATGAAAAGAGTCTGAACCAAATCGAAAAGACGGTATCAGGCAGAAAAATTCTTCTGCTGGCACCAGGTTCTTCACTGAAAGCATATCCGGATAAAATAAGAAGCTTTATTGAGAAAGAGCAGCCCCTGGTTATCTCTGTGAATTTCGAAAGCAGCGATTTCAAGCCTGACTATGTTTTCTTCAGCAATCGGAAAAGATACGATGATTACCAAAAAGAACCGCATAATGTTCCGGTTTTAGCAACCTCAAACGTAATAACCTCCGGCCAGCGGGAGGAGCTGATTTTTAATTATCACGACCTGGCGTTCAGTGAACATGGAATTTTTGACAATTCTATGATAATGCTGCTCCGGTTAATGAGCCGAATTCATGTGGATCTAGTATCGGTGGCAGGCTTTGACGGCTTTGAACGGAAAAAGAACAATTACGTGGATACCTATTATAAGACTACGGAAAAGGGACTCCTCGCGAATGAGAAGATTGCGTCTGCGGTTTCGGAATTGAAGAAGGAAATCAAAATAGAATTTTTGACGCCTTCTCTTTTTCAATAAGGAGGCGGCTCATGGGCTTTGAGAATATTAGATTACTGGTTCTAGATGTGGACGGAACTATGACTGACGGCGGCGTTTATATTGATAACAACCGAGTGGAATCCAAACGCTTTAGCATTAAGGATGGAGCGGGGATTCTAATGGCCAAAGCCGCTGGAATTGATGTCATGATTTTAACAGGCAGAGAAAGCAATTGTGTAGCCCAAAGGGCGTCTGAGCTGGGCATTCAGCTGATTTTTCAAAATGTAAAGGCTAAGTCGTCTTTTTTGCAAGGTTATCTGGAGGATAACGGCTTAACTAAGGAAAATGTAGCTTATATGGGGGACGATTTAAACGATTTGTTTGCAATGCGGCATGCCGGCTTATGCGCTTGCCCCAGCGATGCAGCGCAGGAAATTAAAAATCAGTGCGGCTATATCGTTGAACAAAAAGGCGGCGACGGCGCCGTCAGGGCTTTTATAGAAATTATATTAAAGGCGAGAGGACAATGGGAACAGTCAATACAAAGAGTATTTTCTGAAAGTTAGCAAAGGAGCTCCTTGCGTTGATTGCCTGTCGGCGGCATAGTAAGCGGGTCGTCCAGAGCAGAAGCTTTTTTCGCAGTTTTGAATTTGAAGGAGAAATTGGCATGGGATTTCACAAACCCCCGAAGAAATATGGAGCGGCCCTTGGAAGAGCAAAATTCAAACTAAACGCCGGATGGCTGGTGCTTTTGGCAGTATGCATTATTATCATCTCCGGCTTGACGATTTGGAACGCTTTGCATCTGCAATCAGCTATTAATAGAAGAACTGAGGCCTATGTATCGGATGTGTCCGATCAGTTGTGTACAGATATCGACTACCGGCTTTCCAAGGTAACCAAGGATTTGGAGATGCTGGGAGACAGCGTGGGACAACCGGGCTTAAGCGACAATGAAGAATTACTAAAATCCTTTTTAAGCAGAAAAGCGGAGATCCTTGGCTTTACATCCCTGATCGTACTAAATTCACAGGGAGATGTGTATGAAACAAATCCTACTGGGGCTGATCTGCTTGCATTACCGGGCGTGCAGGATTCCCTTGCGGGAAAGAATGGAGTCTCCTTTTTAAATGAACAAAGCATCCTTTATTCGATTCCGCTTTCCACTGAAAACTACGAGGAATACAGCGTGCTGGCCGGCGTCCGGGATAAGGGAAATATGCAGGAGCTGATTCAGGCAAAAAGCTTCGGAGGAAGCGGCCTGAGCTGCTTGATCGATTTAGAAGGGGATATGATTATATCGCCGACAAATTCGGAACCGTTCCTGCGCTTGGATGATATTTTTATGAAAAAATCTGATGATCGGGTCATCAGCCATATATATCAAATGCAGCAGGATATGCAGGCCCATCAAGGCGGAGTATTTACTTTTACCGCTGCAGACGGGACAGAATTAGTTTTGTCCTACAGGCCCTTGATGAGCTTCGATTGGGTATTGTTGACACTGGTGCCCGCGAATCTGATTTCGTATGATACTGATAAATATATTCTTCAAACCTACATGATTATTTCGGGCACGGTTGTATTTTTCGCACTGATATTGGCTTTTTTATTCCGAATCTACCGTAATCATTATAAAGAACTGGAATATTCAGCGTTTATTGATCATTTGACCGGCGGGATGAACAACGCGGCTTTTCAACTGAAGTGTCAGGAGGTGTTTGCCCAGTCTCCGCCGGGCACCTATGCTGTGGCACTGCTCAATATCAAAAATTTTAAGTTAATTAACGAAAGCTTTGGCAGCGACGAGGGAAACCGGACGCTGGAGTTTATTATGAGAGCCCTGGAAAGCTTTTCCGGGCCGGGAGAATTTGCGGCCCGCGCCGAGGCGGATAATTACTTCTTCTGCATGAAGGAGAATGATCCGGATACGATTCGCGGGAGGCTTCGCACCATAGCCGAAACGATCAACGACCGGATTAAAATATTCGACAGCGAGCATGAAACCCCGTTTAAGCTTATCCTTCGCCAAGGCGTCTATGTGGTGGACGATCCCAGCCTGGAGATCACGATCATCCAGGACAGAGCGAGAACTGCCTGCTGGAATCGTGCGGCTCAAGAGGATAATCCGTGCGTTTTCTACAACACGGAGTTTACAGAAAGCATGAAGCGGGAACAAGAGCTCAATGATCTATTCGAGGATTCCTTGCGTAAAGGGGAGTTCCAGGTTTATTTCCAACCCAAGGTGTGGGGGAAAAATGGGGAGATCGGCGGAGCGGAGGCACTGGTGCGCTGGCTCCATCCACAGCGCGGGATGATTTCTCCGGGGGATTTTATCCCAGTGTTAGAAAAAAGCGGAAGAATCTGCCAATTGGATTTCTATGTATTTGAGCAGACTTGTAAATTTTTGCACGGAAGGCTGGAGTCAGGGAAAAGGGCTTTTCCGGTGTCGGTGAATCTTTCCAGACGCCACTTCAAAGATCCAGATGCGTTAGCTAAGCTGCAAAAAATCGCGGAAGATAATGGCGTCCCGACCGATTTGTTAGAGCTGGAGCTTACAGAATCTATCTTTTTCAATGACCGCGGCATTGAATATGTGAAGAAACAAATTCAGGAAATGCACCGCATTGGGTTCCGGTGCTCGCTGGATGACTTTGGAGCAGGATATTCTTCGCTGGGGCTGTTGATGGAATTCGATGTGGATGTGGTCAAGCTGGACCGCCGTTTTTTCCTGGATGTGGGGAGGAAAAAAGCGCGTGACGTGGTGACTGCAATCACAGAGCTGGCCCAGAAAATCGGCGCAAAAACAGTAGCGGAGGGAATCGAAACCCAGGAGCAGCTGGATTTTGTAAAAGAGGCCCGCTGCGATATGATTCAGGGATATATTTACGCAAGGCCGATGCCGGTCTCGGAATTTGAACGCTGGATTGATCAGCGCCAGAGCCCAGGGAGTACTAACTGAAAAACTCTCAGGAAGAAGGCTGTTATGGCTTAAAAGCTCTCAATCTTATGATCGGCCTTTGCCGAACAGCTGCTTTGCAGGTCTAATGTTTTTATTTATTGGGGGCAGCCCTCTTTTTGAAGAGCGGGCTGCCCCTTCGCATGCTTGGATCACTGCCGGTAAGCAGAAGAATCCGTTGCGGGCCTGCATTTTTTGAGCTTAAACTGAAAATTTCTTTAGAAGATGAAATTTGCTAAGGCTGTACGGATCCAGACTCCATCTGAAATTAATGATATTGAGGCTTTATTCAAACGTAGAGACACCTCTCGGTTTTGAAAACTGCCGCCTTGACTTTTAGATTGGGATAGAGTATCATAATGTCGTCTGAAAAGGCAGATTGGTATGATTTAGAAATAAAAAATCGACGCGCTTGCGGCTCAATAGTTGTAAGCGCGTTTCTTGTATTGTAAGGCTGGAGCGGGAATAATGGATAAAAAGCGTAACATGGGCACCTATCTCCTGGCATCTGTCATGCCGGGTGTTCTGCTGCTGTCCGTTTATATTGCTTTAGGAGTATACCCATTTGGCCAAAGGTCTCTGCTGATCACGGATATGAGTCAGCTGTATGTGGATTTTTATTCCTATTTGATCGATGTGTTTCATGGCCAGAAAGCCCTGTTCTTTTCCTGGGAGGGCGGTTTAGGAATGAATATGACGGGAGTGGTATCCTTTTACTTAGCCAGCCCGTTTTCGTTCCTCATTGCTTTTTTTGACAAGCAGTCCGTCACGGAAGGGATTCTCCTCATTACAATACTGAAGACTGCCGCCTGCGGGCTGACATTTTCTATTTACACTCGAAAAGCGCTTCATCTTTGCGCGGCGCCGAACCTGTGCTTTTCCATAGCATACAGCCTAATGTCCTATGTGATTGTTTACGCCCTCAATATTATGTGGCTGGACGGCGTGATTTTTCTTCCTCTCGTACTTTTAGGGCTTCACCGGCTGCAGGATAAAGGCTCAATGCTGTTGCTTACCATTGCTTATACGCTGCTTTTTATCGCTCAATTTTACATCGCTTATATGGTTGGGATTTTTTCTTTGCTGTATTTTGCCGGCCTCTGTGTGGTTGAAAAGAGGTTTTCCCTGAGAACCATAGGAAAATTTTTTGTCAGCGTAGTGTTGGCTGCGGGCCTCAGCGCCTTTTTATGGCTGCCCACCTACGAACAGCTTGCTTATGTATACCTTCCGGAACCCCAGAGCTTTTCTACCGGAGATGTGACTTTTTCAAAAATTTTCAGCAAGACCTTGTTTGGCAGTTATGATTCCCTTACTTACGGCCTGCCGAACCTTTACTGCGGGATGCTGACCATGCTGTTTGTGCCTTTGTATTTTTTTAATCGGAGAATTTCTCTGAGAGAAAAAATTGTCAGCGCGGTGATTTCTTTGCTTCTATGCGTCAGCATGATGGTCTGGAGACTGAATCTGCTGTGGCATGGAGGGGACGAGCCCACCTGGTTTCCCTACCGCTTTAGCTTTTTATTGACCTTTTGCGGCCTGTTTATGGCGATACGGGCCTTTCGCTATCACAAAGAGTATCTTCCTAGGGCCTATGGCCTGTCGGTCTTGTTTTCAGCCCTTCTAATGGGAGGACTTTGGTGCTTCCATTACGAATGGGTGACCTTTGAGAATCTTTTAGCGTCTATCCTGCTTTTGCTGCTTTACGGCTTTTTTATGATGGTTTCCTGCTTCCGGCCCCAATTAAAGAATGTTTTAGCCGTATTCGCTCTTTTGTCAGTCTGCTTTGAGATGGGAATGAACGGGGGAAATTTAGTCGATTCCTTGGACAGCCAGTTCGGCTATGAGGACAGGAGCACCTACACGGAGAATTATAACCGCAAAGAAGCGCTGGTCCAGCAGGCCTGCCGGTTGGACAGCGGATGGTACCGCTTAGAGGATAAAACGAGGCGGAACGCCAATGACGCCTTTTCCCTAGGATACCACGGCTTAGCGCATTACAGCTCGTTCACCAACCGGAATATGAGCAGCTTTTTAAGCAGGCTGGGGGTATCCGCACGGGTGCAGGGCCGCTTTTTGAGGTACAGCGGTTCCAGCAATGTGATAGATTCCCTCTTAGGAATCCGCTATGTGATCGGCCGCCGCGCCCCGCATCAGGATTATGTCCCGGCAGCAGAAATTGACGGCTTCAGGCTGTATGAAAATCCAGACGCCTTACCGGCGGCGTTTTTATCGTCAACCGATCTGGGAGGCTTTCATATTGCCCAGGATGAAAACGTGTTTGAGGCGCAGAACCACTTGATGAGCGCCTTGCTCGGGGAGGAAAAGGAATATTTTACAGCGGTTGACGGAGTGGAAATGACGCCATCCCGTTACGCGTATCCAGGTCAATGGTTCAGCGACGGCTGGTGTACGGTAACGAAAATGGAGGGCGAGGAGGCCTATCTGGAATTCTCTCTGGTTAACGACAAGGATCAGGAAATCTATTTTTATATGACTTCTTCTGGTTTCGCTGATAATAATTATCTGTTTTTAGATGGAAGGATTCTTGAAGATGAGAAGCACCCCTTGACCGGAGCGGTAGACCTGGGATGGTTTGAAGAGGGAGAAACCATAAAGATACAGATGTATTTAAACGGGGATTTGACCTATCTTCAGATGCCGTTGTTTTACGGATTTGACGCGGAAGCCTTTCATCAGGATTGTGACGCGCTGAAGGCAAGGGGAATGACGGAGATCACCCAGGATTTGACTGGGCTCTCCGGTACGGTGGAGGTGGAAGAAGGCGAAGCAGTGTTGTTTACTTCGTTACCGGCTGATCCTGGCTGGACTGTATGGGTTGATGGAGAACAAACGCCGTGGAATACGGTATCTGACGCCTTTTTGACAGTGAGGCTTTCCAAGGGAAGCCACCGAGTATCCTTTACCTTCTGTCCCGCTGGCCTGCGGGAGGGATTACTGATTACCGCTGCCAGCGGCGCTGTTGGAATCCTGGGGGTTTTTTGGTTTCGTTTTTTACGAAGCCGCGTAAAAAGCAATGGGCGGAGGTAATGCCGTCTTGGCGTCAGGAAATCATAGAATTACAATATATCATAACGGAGGCTGTTTTCATGAATGTATTAGTAGTGGGCTGCGGTAAGGTGGGCTCACGGCTGGCCAGACTGCTGGCTCAGCGCGGTCATAATGTATCGGTGATTGACAGAGAAGAAGATATGTTCTCTCAGCTTGGTGAGGATTTTGACGGGGTGACTGTTACTGGAATGCCGATGGATATGGATGTACTGCGGAACGCCGGGGTAGAATGGTGCGACGCAGTAGCGGTGGTTACGCCGGATGATAATTTGAATATCACCATTTCGCAGATTGTTAAGACTTTCTTTCAGGTAGAAAACGTAGTGACAAGAATCAGCGATCCAGCCCGGGAAATGGCGTTCCATCAGTTCGGGCTATCCTCTGTTTGTTCTACCAATTTGGTAGTCAGCTCGCTTTATACGACTTTAACACAGCCTATCGAAGAAAAGCAGATTACCTTTTTAAACGCTACCCTTGCGGTTGATGCCCGGCCGGTAGAGGAAATGTATATCGGCAGGCATCTGGACTCTGTTCCGCAGTTGGCCGGCGAGGCGGTGATGGGGGTTCTCCATCCTGGCGGCAAGGTGACCATTAATGACGGGAAGAGCCGGATTGAGCTGCATACCGGGGATCAAATTTTGATCACGCATTTGGTGGACTGAAAGGGAGGCGGACTGGGATGAATATTGTAATTATCGGTGGGGGAAAGCTGGGCTATTCCCTGGCGATCAATATGCTGGACCGGGATTTTCGGGTAAATGTAATTGAAAAAAATAAGGTGCGCGCTATGAATTTGGCGAACGAGCTGGATGCGGAGGTTATCTGCGGAGATGGTACCGAACTGGAGGTGCTGATGAAAGCCGGCGTACAGGAGGCCGATTGCTTTATCGCGGTGACTGGCCAGGACCAGGACAATCTGGTGGCGTGCCAGCTGGCAAAAAAGCGATTCCGTGTGCCAAAAGTGATTACCAGGGCCAATGACCATAGAAACCTTCTGGCATTGAGAAACCTGGGAGCGGATATAGCCGTCAGCAGTACGGAAATTATCACCCGGGCAATTGAGCAGGAGGTAGACAGCGCGGGAATGCATCTGCTGGCCAGCTTGAATCGGGGCAAGGCGGCAATTTGTGCCCTGACCCTTCCGGAAAATTCAAGATTTCACGGTATGAGCCTAAAGGATATTCAATTGCCACAAAATTCCCTGATTGTGTCTGTGGTTCATCAGGATGTCTTAACGATACCTCAAGGCTCCACGGTTCTCAGCTCAGGCGATGAAATCGTAGCAATTTGTGAAAGCGATCAGCAAAAGGAGCTGATGAAGATGTTCCGGTAAAATGGATGTTAATTTAATAAAGCGGGCGGGTGCGCTGCCCGCCAAAATTAGTGGAAGCGGATTGCTTTGACTTTTTGGCCCGCTCTGTGGGCGGAGCCGGCACAGCCTTTCATTTTCCGTACTGCTTAGAAGCTGTGCTCCGGGTAAGCAACGATTGAGCAAAAAACAGCCCGCCGGAAGGTACAATCCTTCCGCGGGCTGTTTTTTTTAAAAGAGATGGAAAAGAGAAGGCCTGATTATGATTCTGCTCATTTGCATCTTGCTGCGGTTATCCTACGATTACTTTTCCCTCAGGGAGTATTTTACCAGGGCCGCCGCTATGCTTCATAGTCAAAGCGAGCACTAGAGAAATAGGGCCGACTCTGCCGATAAACATAGTGAGCATAACGAGAATTTTCGCAACGATGGACAAGTCGGGAGTCAAACCGGTAGTGAGGCCTACCGTACCAAAAGCGGAAACCGCTTCGTAGACAGCGTCAATGGCGGACACCTCCGGAGGGGTCGTAACCATAATAACGCCGGACGTGATTGCGATTACCAAAAAGGCCATAGCTACGATCGTCATAGCACGGTATACCACAGACTTGTCCACACGGCGCTTGTTAATCACCGTTTCATCCCGGCCCCTGGAAATGCTTACTACAGTTGCCACCAAAACCACAAAGGTCGTAGTTTTAATACCGCCGCCGGTAGATGAGGGAGAAGCGCCGATAAACATTAAAATAATCGTAACCAGTTTTGTGGCGTCTCCAAGCTCTCCCTGGGGAATAGTGGCGTAACCGGCGGTTCTGGCGGTTACCGATTGGAAAAAAGAAGCGTTCAGCTTCTCCCAGAAGTTCAGGTCTTTTAAGGTATGGTCATATTCCAGTCCCAGGGTTAAAACGGTTCCCAAAACCAGCAGAGACGCGGTGGAAACCAGCACAATCCGGGTGTGCAATGTGAGGTGCGGACGGCGTTCTTCTTTTCTCACCCGTTTTCTTCCCCAATTATATAGGTCCACTGTAACGATAAAGCCGATACCGCCTAGAATAATCAGACAGCAGATAGTCAGGCAGACCAGAGGATCCCCTACAAACAGCTCCAGGCTGGCATCGGGCTTTAGAAAGCCTAAAATATCAAAGCCCGCGTTGCAGTAAGCGGAAACCGACAGAAAAACGGAAATCCAGATTCCCTTGCCCCCAAACATAGGGACAAAGCGCAGCATTAGAAGAAAAGAACCGAAAGCCTCGCAAACAAAGGTAAAAAACATAATGGTGCGGAGCAAACGGGGAAGATCCAAGGTACTGCCGTTTGTATACTCTTTGGCGATCTGCATATCCCTTAGATCCAGCCTGCGTCGCAGAAACAATGTAAATCCACTGGTGAAGGTTACCAGTCCCAGACCTCCCAGCTGAATCAGGCCTAAAATGACCACCTGCCCAAAGGCGGACCAATGGGTCCAGGTGTCGAATACCACCAATCCGGTGACGCAGGTAGCGGAAGTCGATGTAAAAAAAGAGCTGAGCAGGTCGGTCGCCTGCCGGTCTCTGGCTGAAATAGGCAAGGCCAGCAAAACAGCGCCGATCACAATGATAATGAAAAAGCTGGAAACAATCAGCCGGACTGGAGGAACATCCTTTAACCGGCGGATCAAGGATTTTTTTTCACCTGTTTCCATGAAGCGTAACCGTCCTTTTCTGAGAAGCAGTAAGCGTATTTTATATCAAACGTTTTGGAGATTCCTGAGATTCTAGAAAAATCCTTTTGGAAACCCCTGTTTTTTTCAGTACCGCAATCAACGGCAGACCCAGGCCATAGCAGACTGCCAGTTCGCCTAAGCCTACGCTGAGAGCCATTGCGGCGAAGAGAGGAACTGAAAATCCAGCTGGATCAGTAACAGCGATCACACACCCGACTATGACAGCGTTGGTAAGTACCGGGGGAAAGGGCGCCAGAACAGGAAGCCCCTTTACTGTAAGGTTTCGCAGCAAGCGGGTGAGCACGGCGGCCAGCAGAGTAGCCGAAGTGCCGGAAATCCAATCAATGATCCCCATTGGGCTGCCTAGATTGGATAAAAAACAGCCGATGGCGAGACCCGGAATAGCCGAGGGGGTAAATACGGGCAGAATGGTCAAGGCCTCGGAAAAACGGAACTGAACGCCCTGGTAGGCTAAGTTCAGCGCTGCGGCGGCATAGGTAAGCACCGTATAAATCGCCGCAATCATTGCCGCTTCTACCAAGCGGCGGACTTTTAACGATTGATTCATATGAAGTTTTCCTCCGTAGTGTTTTTTTAGGTCAGGAAGTTGCGACTGACCGCCAAGAGATTGAGTTTATCTTACCCCTTTTAAGAGGAAAAAGCAAGCAATCCAGCTATTTTTGTACAGCTTACATTAAGATTCCGTAAACCCTGGAAAGAAATACTTCAAATTGTAAAAGAGCCTTCAAAAAGGGGAGGCTGCGGTTCCGCAGAAAAGGCTTTCTTTCAAAGGATTAGAGCTTTTCTTGCGCGGCCGGCCTTGCCTTAAATACGGATAGGGCCTTCTTAGGATCGGGTGGTTATGCTTTGACCTCCCGTTTTCCGCCGCCATTCTTTTACACCGGGAGGAGAAATTGATTGAATTCTGTTGAAAGCATGATCGGAAAATTATTATGAGATAAAACAAAAGCCGTTCCGCAAAACGGAACGGCCGGAAGCGTCCAAAGAAGGGATAAACCCTGTCTAGAGGGCAAGCTTATCCTTCGGTCTTGCCCAGCAGATTGAACCGAAACAGCTTGCTTTCGTCGTCGGGATTCTCACAGATAATATAAGCCTCGGCGATTTTGCCGCCTTCGATTAACTGGGTTAAACCGACCAGCTGGCAGAGCTTACTTCTTAAATTCAACTTGTCGCCTTCTCTGGTTACCAGATAGACATTACCCTTACAACTGTCCAAGACGGCCAGAAAATCGGGAACATCTACATTGTGAAGCTCGATAGGTGTTGCCATGCTGATTCCTCCTTTTCCCTTAAGGCAAAGTTTTGGCTTTCTCAAAGCCTGCATCCATTATAGCATAGTCCGGAGAATTGTCAATGAATGCCAGCGCGCAATTTTTGGCTATTTTGCCGTCTTGAATTCTGATAATGCGCTGGGCGGAGCGGGCAATAGAGTCGTCGTGGGTGATAAGAATTACGGTTCTTCCCTCCTGGTTCAGCTGCTTTAAAATCGCTAAAATTTGAGCCCCGGAGGCGCTGTCCAGGTTTCCGGTCGGCTCGTCGGCCAGAATCAAAGGCGGGCTGGCGGCGATCGCCCTGGCAATTGCCACCCGCTGCTGCTGGCCGCCGGACATTTGACTTGGCAGGTGCTTGATACGGTGAGCAAGCCCGACCTTCTGCAGGGCCTCTAGGGCCAGCTTTCGGCGTCTTGGCTTTTCGATCCGCCGATAAACTAGGGGAAGCTCTACATTTTCAAAGGCCGTTAATCCGGGAATTAGGTTAAATCCTTGAAAAATAAAGCCGATTTCCTCATTGCGGATCAAAGCAAGCTGGTCCTCATTCAGGCTTGCCACGTTTTTTCCGTCGAGGTAATAGGAGCCGCTGGTGGGGATATCCAGACAGCCTAAAATGTTCATCAGAGTGGATTTTCCCGAGCCCGACTGACCGACGATGGCGACGAATTCGCCTTGACGAATCGAGAGAGAGATCTGGTTCAGGGCGTAGACCTGTTCCTCTCCCGAAGGATAAATTTTAGATAGTTCTTTCAATTCCAGCAACGTTTTCAATGAAGTCTTCCTTTCGAGGGTTTCTGAGTTTAATATACCCCGAAATTGCTAATTATTTGTATCATTTGTAGAAAATGCAAGGAATGCTTTGTAAAAACCGCAGTAAGGTTTTTTAGCCTTTAGCCGCTTGCTTTTCGATTTCCGGACATACCGCCGCAGTTCATGACAGGGCTTGGGACCGATGGATGGAATTGTCAAAGCTCCTTTTTTATTGTATACTAAAGACAAATCCTTAAAACATAGACAGGAGAGATCAAAATGGATAAATTCTGGAAACAGTTTAAAAGCGGCACGGATATTAGAGGAGTAGCTTCAGAAGGCGTGGCGGGCCAGAAAATTAATCTGACCGATGAAGTGGTGGAAAAGATTTCCGCTGGGTTTGTTTTGTGGCTTTCGAAAAAAGCGAATAAGCCTGCCGATCAGCTGATTATTTCCGTGGGGCATGACAGCCGGATTTCCGCTTCCCGCATCCAAGCGGCGGTGACCAGAGCGCTGGAGCCTGCCGGCGTAACAGTTTACGACTGCGGCCTGGCGTCCACCCCGTCTATGTTTATGACTACCGTTGATCTGAAATGCGACGGGGCGGTGCAGATTACGGCCAGCCACCATCCCTTTAACCGCAACGGCTTAAAGTTTTTTACCCCTGACGGAGGCTTAGAGAGCGATGATATTACCGCTCTGCTGGCCTTGGCTGAGAAAGGGGACAAGCCTGAAAATGTTCCCGGAGGCAGTGTGAAGCCGGTGGCCTACATGAGGGATTACGCTAAGCACCTGAGGGAGATCATCTGTAAGGGGGTAAACGCGGCGGATTATGACCATCCGCTGAAGGGCTTTCATATTGTAGTAGACGCAGGCAACGGAGCAGGCGGCTTTTACGCCAGCGACGTTTTGGAACCATTGGGAGCAGATGTCGCCGGAAGCCAGTTTTTAGATCCCGACGGTATGTTCCCAAACCATATTCCCAACCCGGAGAACGAGGAGGCAATGGCCTCGATCTGCGAGGCGGTGAAGGAACAAAAAGCGGATCTAGGTGTAATTTTCGATACCGATGTGGACCGCGGCGGCGCTGTGGATCATCAAGGAGAAGAAATTAACCGGAACCGGCTGGTGGCGGTGGCCTCCGCAATCGCTCTGGAGGGCAATGAGGGAGGAACCATTGTCACCGATTCGATCACCTCCAGCGGATTGAAGTCTTATATTGAGGAGACGTTGGGCGGAAAGCACCACCGTTTTAAGAGAGGCTACAAAAACGTCATCAACGAGGCGATTCGTCTCAATCAAGAAGGAATCAACTGTCCTCTGGCAATTGAAACCTCCGGGCACGCGGCGCTGAGGGAGAATTATTTCCTGGATGACGGCGCATATCTGGTAACTAAGATCATTATTAAAATGGCTCAGTTGAAAAAGGAAGGGAAGACGTTGGAGTCTCTGCTGGCGCCGCTGCAGGAGCCGAAGGAAAGCGTAGAGGTTCGCATGCCGATTTTAACCGAGGATTTCAGAGCCTGCGGCGAGCAGGTGATCTCTGGACTGGAAGCCTACGCCAAGGTTCACGATGGCTGGCAGATTGCTCCGGATAATCACGAGGGCATCCGGGTATCCTTTGGGAAAGACGAAGGCGACGGATGGTTTCTCCTGCGGCTCAGCGTCCATGACCCCATTATGCCTTTGAATATTGAGAGCGACGCCGTCGGCGGTGTGAAGCTTATCGCCGGCAAGCTGTACGATTACGTAAAGACTGTAGAAAATGTGGATATCTCCGCGCTGGAGAAAATCCTGTGAGAAATTGAAAAAAGCCCGGGCGATGCGAAACAGCCTGGGCTTTTTTATATCCTTGAAAAAAACTCTAATGCCCATATTTCCATAGTTGCTTTGTATGCGGGGCAGGCTTTCTTTGATAGAACATGATAGAAATCAAAAAAGAGAATGAAGAGCAAAGAAAAAAGCACGAAGCTCGGCTTCGTGCTTTTTCGAGAGGAGAAAAATTTTGAAAAAAGCGAGGGGTTTTATACAAATAAAGGATTAGAAATCAACCTTAGTGCCATAGTAGGTAGCCTTCAGAAGCTGCTCCATCTGGGCGGGAGTGATGCTTCTTGGGTTGGAGCCGGTGCAGGCGTCTCCAACAGCGTTGGCGGCTACCTCAGGCAGCTTCTCTAAGAACTCCGCCTCGTTGATGCCGAAGTCCTTCAGAGTCTTGGGAATATTCAGCTTTACATTGTAATCGTCGATCTTGGCGCACAAAGCGGCAACCAGCTCGTCGTCGGTATTGCCGGCAAGGCCGACAGATTTCGCGATCGCGGCATAACGCTTCTTCGCGGTAGCGTCCTTAGCGTTGTACTGGATTACATAGGGCAGATAGATGGCGTTGGCGCAGCCGTGCGGAATATGTCCAGTGCTGTAAGCAGCTCCCGTCTTGTGAGCCATCGAATGAACGATGCCCAGCAGAGCGTTGGAGAAGGCCATACCGGCCAGGCACTGGGCATAGTGCATCTGCTCTCTGGCAGCCATGTTGCCATTATAGGAATCCGGCAGATATTCAAATACCATGCTGATGGCTTTCAAAGCCAGAGGGTCGGTGAAAGGAGAATTTAAGGTGGAAACATAGGCTTCAATCGCATGGGTCAAAGCATCCATACCAGTATGAGCAGTCAGCTTGGGAGGCATGGTCTCGGCCAAATCAGGATCAACGATAGCAACATCAGGAGTGATATTGAAGTCGGCCAGAGGATATTTAATGCCCTTGTGATAATCGGTAATTACGGAGAACGCGGTCACCTCGGTGGCAGTGCCGGAGGTGGAAGGAATCGCCAGGAATTTCGCTTTCTGACGCAGAGTGGGGAATCCAAAAGGAGTGATCAGGTCTTCAAACTTAGTGTCCGGATACTCATAAAAAGCCCACATAGCCTTCGCGGCGTCAATCGGAGAACCGCCGCCGATAGAAACGATCCAGTCAGGCTGGAATTCCTGCATGGCCTTGGCGCCCTTCATAACGGTTTCTACAGACGGATCAGGCTCAACGCCTTCGAACAGCATAGTTTCAATGCCGGCCTCGTGCAGATTGTTGACAACCTTGTCTAAAAAGCCGAAACGCTTCATAGAGCCGCCGCCAACCACGACGATAGCCTTTTTGCCCTTCAGGTTTTTCAATTCGTCGATGGAGCCTTTACCATAATAGATGTCTCTGGGAAGTGTGAATCTTGACATAAAAAAGCCTCCTGTTTTGTAAAGATTGCTAATTGTGTTTGTGAATTTAATAACAATCTTTTTGATGGTTTTATCTTACCACTTTGATAAAAAAGTATCAATATGATAATTGCACAATCATAATAAATTTTTTTGTATATATTATCGAAAAAGAAAAAATCTGAAAGAAGGTGGCTGTTTTTTGATGGCTATGATATAATAATTCTGTTTTCTATAGCTATTGAGAGATTTCTATGAATTATGAGCATGAAAAAGGAGATTTTCCTATGAGATTTATTTCTTGGAATGTAAATGGCTTAAGGGCTTGTTTGACAAAAGGATTCCCTGAATTTTTTCAGCAGATCGACGCTGATATTTTTTGCCTGCAGGAAACCAAACTGCAGCAAGGGCAGGTGGAGATGGTTCTTCCGGGATACCGCCAATATTGGAATAGTGCTGTCAAAAAAGGCTACAGCGGTACCGCCGTATTTTCGAAAAAGGAGCCTTTGTCTGTAAGCTATGGATTAGGAATTGAGGAGCATGACCAGGAGGGACGGGTCATCACCCTGGAATTTCCAGCTTTTTATTTGACTACAGTATATACGCCCAATTCTCAGGAAGGATTAAAGAGGCTTTCCTATCGTATGGAGTGGGAGGATGCTTTCCGGGATTATCTTAAGGGCTTGGACTCAAAAAAGCCGGTGGTAGTCTGCGGGGATATGAACGTGGCCCATCAGGAGATTGACCTGAAAAACCCGAAAACCAACCGCAAAAACGCTGGCTTTACCGATGAGGAAAGAGAACGCTTTTCCCAGCTGCTGGCAGCGGGGTTCATTGATTCCTACCGTAGCTTGTATCCGGAAAAAATCGAGTATTCCTGGTGGTCTTACCGCTTCAACGCCAGAAAAAACAATGCGGGATGGCGCATTGACTATTTTCTGGTCAGCGACCGGATCGGCGGGCGGATTCAAGACGCCAAAATTCACACTCAGGTAATGGGCAGCGACCATTGTCCAGTTGAACTGGACTTAGACATTTGAAAGAGATAAAAAGTTAAAAACAGAAATAAAGTGATTCGTCCCTTTGACCTGCTTGTCCTCAATGCTTTACGATACTTTAAAACACTTTCTCTTTTGACAATGAAGTCTGTCTGTGGTAAGCTGAAAACATTATAATTGGAGAATTTACTGAAGAGATTGAACGCTGCAAAGCTGCGGAGGTGCTTTGATGGATAACAGAGTAAAGGCCGCTTTTTCCTATGTGTTCGGCTGGATTACCGGAATTATTTTTTTGGCCATTGAAAAAGAGGATGAATTTGTACGGAAAAGCGCAGCGCAGTCCTTTGTGCTGAGCCTTTTTCTGCTGGCGTGCAACCTTTTGGTGTTCTGGATTCCCATTGCGGGGCCGGTGCTGTCCGGCTGTATTGGCTTCGGCGGCTTCCTGCTGTGGATCATCCTCATCGTGAAAGCGGTTCAAAACGTTTATTTTCGCTTGCCGGTCATCAGTACGCTTTCTGAAAATTATGTGATGCGGTGGTTTTTGTAAGAATGATTGCTCGGGTTTTCTTAAAAGCAATAGGAAAACGAGCGGAAAGAGGCTGTTTCTGAAACATCTTTCAGAAACAGCCTCTTTTCATAAGCCTATTGACCCGTGAATTGGCAGAAACCCATTCTATCCGCCCAATTACTATCTAACATTACAGCTAAGCTCTATGTTGAAAAGATTAAAGGCTGTAAAAGAAAAAGTATCGGAAAAATGGCGGCCAGAGGGAAAAACAGAACTGCCGTTTGTTCTGGGGTTCCGGAAAAAGTAATTCGCGGCTTTCATGCGGGTTGTATTAAGATTTTCTAAAATACCGTTCTTTTTTATCAATTTCTGCGTTAAGTGAACATTCTGTGATGGTTCTGTCAAAATCCTTAGGTTTTGCTGGTTTGTTCATAAAATGTTAACATTTTCTAGACATCTTTCGTCTAATATAAATAAGGAATAAACGGCGGAACAGCGTTCCGTTGTTGAAATAGTGAGGAGTTGAAACGCAGATGATAGAGGTAAAGAACCTCAAAAAGCGGTATGGCAATAAGCTGGCTGTCAACGATGTCAGCTTTACCGTGGAAAATGGGGAAATTCTGGGCTTCCTGGGGCCGAACGGCGCGGGCAAGTCAACCACGATGAACATCATTACCGGCTACCTGTCTTCCACAGAGGGCACGGTGACGATCGATGGCTGTGAAATTTTAGAGGATCCCATTGGGGCGAAGTCAAAGATTGGCTATCTTCCAGAATTTCCGCCCTTGTATCCGGATATGACTGTAATCAAATATCTGGAATTTATGTACGATCTGAAAAAGGTAAAGCTTCCGAAAAAGGCTCACATTGCCGAGGTCTGCGATCTGGTGAAGATCACCCATGTGAAGGACCGCGTCATTAAGAACCTTTCCAAGGGCTATAAGCAGCGTGTCGGGCTGGCCCAGGCCCTTTTGGGCAACCCGGAGCTGCTGATTCTGGACGAGCCGACGGTAGGCCTGGACCCCAAACAGATCATCGAGATCAGAAATCTGATTAAAAGCTTAGGCAAAAAGCATACAGTAATTCTGTCCTCCCACGTTTTGCCGGAGGTACAGGCGACCTGCGACCGGGTGATTGTTATTAATAAAGGAAGTATCGTTGCTGACGATACCCCCGAGAATCTGTCTAAGAAGCTGACTGGTGAGCACAAGCTGGTGGTTCGCATCGACGGCAGAGAGCAGGAGGTCTACAGCACCCTAAGAGCCATCGACGGTATGATCGCGGTGAACAAAGACGGCGAGAAGGAACCCGGTGTTTATGAGTATACCATTGAGGCCAAACCGGATATGGATATCCGCCGCCCGCTGTTCCGTGCCATGGCGAAAAGGGATTTCCCGATCCTGGCCATTCGCAATGCGGAGCTTACCCTGGAAGACATCTTCCTCCAGTTAACTGACGAAAATCAGAATCGCACCTCGGTTCGTTCTATGCTGGCAGAGGATACGGTTCTAACGGAAGACAGCGGTGCTGATTTAAAGAGCGTTGCCAGAGCGGTTGTGGAAGCTCAAAATACGGAGACTGGCAGCGAGGATGCGACTGAGAACGGGGGCGAAGACCAATGAGCGCAGTAATGAAGAGGGAATTGAATTCCTATTTTTCTTCCGCAATCGGATATATTTTTATTGCGGTATTCTATGTGTTTGCAGGCTTTTACTTTTTTGCGACCTGCTTATTAAGCGGCTATTCTACCTTAAGCTATGTTTTTAGCAATATGTTTGCCATTGCAGTTTTTCTTGTGCCGGTATTGACCATGCGCCTGTGGAGTGAGGAAAAGAAGCAGAAAACTGACCAAGCGCTGTTTACCGCGCCGGTAAAGCTGCTGCCCATTGTGCTGGGAAAATATTTTGCGGCGCTGATTATATATGCCATCAGCCTTGCGATTTTCCTTGTTTTCGGTCTGGTAATCTCTTGCTTTGTCACCCCTGAGTGGTCCGTTATCATAGGTAATCTGATCGGCCTGTTTTTGCTGGGAGCGGCTTTAATCGCCATTGGCATGTTCCTTTCTTCCTTGACGGAAAATCAGGTGATCGCCGCGGTCTCCGGCTTTGCCGTAGGCCTGGTCATTATGATGCTGGACTCTATCGGCTCTTTGTTCAGCAATACATTTTTGGTGTCCATTTTTACGAACCTTTCCTTTAACGCTCACTACACCAACTTTACGACTGGTTTGCTGAATTTTGTTGACGTTATTTTCTTCTTGAGCGTGATCTCGGTCTTTGTGTTCTTGACTGTCCGCGTCTTCGAGAAGAAGAGATGGAGCTAAAGGGAGGTGCTGTGAAATGAATCTGAAGAAAAAAGAGAAGGAGCAGGCGGCGCCGGAAAAAAATTTGGAGCCTGTTGCGGCAGCCGGCAAGCCTGCTAAGAAAAATATATTTAAAAGCAGAAAATTTAAATACGGCGGTATCGCTACGGTAATCACGATCCTGTTTATCGTGGTGGTGATCGTCATCAATATGATTATGGGGGTTCTGGACTCCAAAGTGGTCATGGAAGTGGACCTGACTCCCAATCAGGTTTACGGACTGACCCAGGAATCTATCGACTTTGTCCAGGGACTGGATAAGGATGTGGAAATCAACATCCTGAACAGCAAGGATTCCTTTGAAAGCGGCGGCCAGTATTATGTGCAGGCTGCGGCTATCATCGAAAACTACAGTAAATATTCCAGCCGGGTAACGGTGAATTATGTGGATCTGGTAAAGAATCCTACCTTTGCCGCTAACTATGAAGATGAGAATATCGCCTCGAACGACGTTTTGATTAAATGCGGCGACAAGCATAAGCTGGTGAAATCCAGCGAATTATTCAACAGCGAGATGAGCTATAGTACCTTCAGTTATGTGGTCACTTCCTCCAAAGCGGAGCAAAGCGTGACTTCCGCCATGGTAAACGTCACCAGCGACGAGATTACCAAGGTGGCTATTCTGACGGGCTACGACGAGGCGGATTACTCCAGCCTGACCTCCATGCTCACCAGCAACAATTTCGACGTGCAGGAGGTCAACATTACAACGGATGAGATCCCCGAGGACGCCAAGCTGGCGGTTATTTTTGCTCCTGGCAGGGATTATGACCAGAGCTCTCTTAAGAAGCTGGATACCTTCCTGAGCAATAACGAAAAGCTGGGAAAATCCCTGGTGTTCGTTCCTAATACACAGCCGGATCAAATTCCCGAACTGAATTCCTTCCTGGAAGAGTGGGGCATGAGTGTTGGAAGCGGCGTAATGTTTGAGCTGAGCACCGACCACTTGTACAACAATACCACTCCTTTCTGGTCGGCCGCGGAATATGTAGATGAGGATTATTCCTCTGTGATTACCAATAAGAGCATCCCGGTGTCCGTTATGCAGAGCAGGCCCATCGAGATTCTTAAGGAAAGCGAGTCTATCAAGGTCCTTTTGGAATCCACGGAAAATTCCGGAATTTATCCAGTGGACGCGGCCGAAGGCTGGCAGCCTGAGGAGAGCGACCTGACAGGGCCGATTACCCTGGCGGCGGTATCCACAAAGCAGGTTTCCGGTGTGGATGACGTTTCTAATGTGGCGGTAGTCGGTTCTGCGGCGGCGTTTGCCAGCAGCCTCTTATCTTCTACCTCTGTGAACAACTCCGCTTACTTTATCAATATGTTCAATACCTTAGCGGAGCGTGAAGATACGGTTCTGATCGAGGCCAAGACTTTAGGCGGCGCTACCATGAGTGTTACGACCAATGTGTCGATCCCCCTGGGCGTGGTATTTACTATCGTGCTGCCCTTGCTCATTCTGGTAACAGGCCTGGTGATCTGGATTCGTAGGAGGAATCGCTAAGGATGAAAAAAAATATACGGATTATGATTATCACAGTGGCCGCTGTCATTATCCTGGTGGCCATGCTGCTGATACTGATGAATCTGCCCTCGTCGGATGGGGGCGGTGCTTCCAGTACAGCCTCCAGTACGTCGATTTCCCTTAACACTAAGACTGCGGACGACGTTTCCAAGGTGGAAGTAAAAAACAACAGCGACAGCTATACGGTGGAGATGAAAAGTGAGGATAGCTACAGCGTAGAAGGATTGGATGGATTTGATCTGAATAAGACGTCTATTTCTGCGTTGAAATCAGACAGCGCCGGCGTGGCGGCTACCCAGCTAGTAGAGGAGCAGGCGGAAGATCTGTCTATCTACGGCCTGGACAGCCCGAAAGCGGAAGCGACAATCACTTATAAGGATGGGGAAACCCTTTCTCTCGCGGTGGGAAATGAAGCGGCCGGCGATGCCGGCACCTATGTAACGGTGAATGGCGAAAGCAAGGTTTACCTGTTCAACAGCGCCAAGGTGGATACCTTCGCTTACCCTCTGCTGGAGTATGTTTCCAAGGAAATTACACCCTCCCAGGAGGAAGCGGTGGCGGCGGCCAACGGCGGAGAGGTTTCGTCCAGCTCCGACGGACAGACGCAGACTCCTCAATTCGCAAAAATGACCCTTTCCGGCACGGTACGGGAAGAGCCTATCGTGGTGGAGCCGGCGGAGGCGATTTCCGGGATCTCCCAGTTCAATATTACCTCTCCTAAGGAAAAAGCTGCTGACTATACCAAGATTTCCGAGTATGTGGGTGCGGTATATGGCTTGACTGCCGACGAGGTAGTGGCCGTCAATCCTACAGACGCGGATTTAGAGTCCTTCGGGTTGAAGGAGCCTTATTCAAAAATAGTCGCCGATTTCGATGTGGGCACGGTAACTTTGCTTGCTTCCTCCCCAGATGCGGCGGGAAATGTGTACGTGATGAACGGCGACAGAACCAATGTGGTTTATCGTATAGAAGCGGAAACGCTGACTTGGCTTAGCGCCACCTATACTGATTTGGCTTCCAAGCTGCTCTTTACCCCCAATATCAAGGATGTCAAAACTATGACGGTGACGACTCCGGACAAAACCTATGTGTTTAACCTGACCAGCGTGGTGGACGAAGACAACGAGAACAGCTTTACTACTACGATCACCTATGAGGGGAAGGAGTTGGATGAGGAAATCTTTAAGGATTACTATCAAAATATGATTTCCGTTTCTACAGATGAGGAAACAACGGAGCAGCCTACGGGCGACCCCATTTTCTCTGTAAAGTATGAGTACGCCGATACCAGCCGTACCCCCGATGTTGTGGAATTTTATGACGCGGGATCTAGAAGAGTGTTTATCGTCTTCAACGGTAAGTGCGATTCCTTGACCGTTTCTACGTATGTAGATAAAATGGTTCAAGACAGCGAAAAGGTAGTCAACGGAGAAGAAATTACGGCTGTAATTTAAACATTTGCGAAACGGTAGTTATGAAGGGCCGGTCTCACAGCGAGACCGGCCCTTTTCCTTTGACAGCTGAAAACATTTAAATGATAAAATTGTGATTTGTTAAAACGCTGTAATTGCCTCTAATTACCTTACGCATGAATGAAGCTTGGTGAATTTGTTAAAAAGCGGAGAAAGCTTTAGAGGAAAGCCTTAAGTGATAAAAGCAAGCGGCTCCACAAACTAGGAGCGGGAGGCTGCCGGCAGCCTCCCGCTCCTGGAATATTCCTGTTTGTTTAGGTGCTTTTTTTGATTTTTCTATGAATTAAGCGATCTGGAGACTTTATTGGACCTTATTTGATCCGGTAGGTCTTTCTGTGAAGCTTAGGATGCTTTTGATCCCATTTTCTCATCAGAATAAGATAAGCCACGAATAAAAGAAGGAAGCCCACGGTAATCAAGGCGCCTGCCTTTAACCCTGGGGTGGTATAGTTGAAGCGGATGGTGCTTTCTGTGTTGGCTGGTACCCTAACCGCCATAAATCCTACGTTTACCTTCTCGATAATAGCTTCCTCACCGTTTACTGTAGCGCTCCAGCCCGCTTCCCAGGGAACGCTGAAGAATACCAGTTCATCCTGCGCCCCGGCAGTATAGGTGGCGGTGAAGCCATAGTTATCTCTGGTGAAGGTGGAGCAGGTATCTGATTTTCGATTGAGACAATCCTGGTAGTAATCAGCTTCCCCATAACGGAAGCTGTCTGTGGGAGCCTGGGTCAGAATATCCTTGTTTCGCTCCACAGCGTCATCTTCCAGCACGATGGCTTTTAAAAGAGCCAAATGCCGTGAGGATTCCGCAATATTATCATATTGCTCCCTGGTCATGTATTGGTCATAGGTAAAGCCATAAGGAATAAAATACCGGTTTTCCCAGATGTCGAAGCCGTTCTGTGTGTCATAGAAGCTCCAGCCAGGCATTTTCGTGTCGCTGGAATTGGTAGAGGACTCGAATTCCTCTGTATCTCCAGTGTAGTCGAACAGCCAGCGGGTAGAAGTCAAAGCCCTAAGGCCGTAAACGTCTGTCTCCGGCCGGGAGCCTACATCCCTGGTAACACCGATGGAGGGGTAAAATTCCATAATAGAGCCAGGTACAATGCTGTGGAACGCTTGAATCGTCGGCATCTGCCAAAACATAGCCTGATTGTCCATACCCTCGTAAATATCAATACGGCTTTCTACATCGGAGTCCGGCAGATCAATGTCTTCCCCCTGGTTCAAGGAGTAGGGAATGATAAAGTTGTGGGTGTCATAGGACTGCGCTTTGCCGAGGCCGATGAGATAGGCCGCGTAAATCACGGTAATCACGGATACGGAAACCATGGTAACCCGATAGAACATTTTCCGATCCCGCTTTAAAAAACGGAGAGCGATAATCAGCAGCAGTAAGCTGGCAAACGCAATCGCCACATAAATCCAAAAACGGTCGGGATACTGCATCAAGCCGAACCTGGTCGTGGTGGTCCCGTCGTCGTTGCTGATTTCCTGGGGGATAAAGGCGATGGGAATAGCGATAGCGGCGGTAATGCCCATAGTCCATTTGATGGAACGCTTCCAATCCACCTGGACGCTTTCCAGGCTTCTAACGGTGGCCAGAGACATCATCAGAGTCAGCATGTAGAACCACCGGGCGTAATAGCTGGAATTGAACAGCTGAAACGCGCTGTTTAAAATGGGAACCATCGCCATAAAGAAAAGGATAATCAACAGGCGTTTCAGCCAGTCCCGCTTTTGAGTTTGCAGCCAAGCGATCACGCCGCTCATGCTGAACAGCGGCAGCCAGGCCCCCAAGGAGGCCCATTTAGCGTTGGAATCGGGGGTGAAGTTCGGCCTTGCCGGGATGTCCGGCGGAAAGAAAAGGCACTGAAGAATATGGACGTAACGCTGTTCGTTGCCGTAAAGGAGAGCCCCCCAGCCCTGAGGCGGGTTGTCGATTCTCGGGTTTTGGATCACCGCCAAAACAGTGGGAAGCAGGAGCACCGCGGTTAAGCCAACGCCGACCACAGCTTCAAACAGAAGCCAGAAAAATTCTCCTAAGGTAATTTTCCAAGAGTTGGCGAACATGCGCACAAACCAGTAAATCAGGCAGAAGGCCACCATGCCGGTAAAGAAATAGTAATTGACAAAGCAGCAAGCGAACACCGCCAGCGCGAACAGCCCGCGCCGCTTTGTAGCCATATACTCGTCAAGGGCCGCCAGCAGCAGCGGGAAAAAGATAATCGCTTCATGAAAGTGATTAAAAAAGATGTTATAGATCGAATAGCCGGAAAAGGCGTAAAGCATGGCGCCGATTAAGGCGGTGTTTTGGTTTCGGACATACCGTTTTAGATAGAGATAGGCAGTGAGAGAAGCACAGCCCATTTTCAGCATCAGCAGAGGCCCCATTAAATAGGGAACCGCGTGGCTGGGGAAAGGGAGCGTCAGCCAAAAGAAGGGGCTGCCCAGCAAATAGAAGGTATAGGAGCCGATAGTGTTGGCCCCCAGGTCGGTGGTCCAGCTCCAAAAGAAATTTCCCGAGCGGATCGCGTCATGGATCATCTGGTAAAACGGTACCTGCTGAACATTGAAATCACCGTAGTAGAGAAAATATCCCTGATCATAAAGGATAAAAGGAAGGAAAAAGATGACGGAAACGCCGAAGCCCAGGAGAAACGCCTTTAGATGCCATCGTTCACGCCGTCCTGTAGGGCGAAGAGAATAAGGATACAAAAAAACACCTCCGGATGAATGCTTTGAAAATATAATGATCAAAAGATAATAGCTGATATCAGCACATCAGGCCTTATTTGCGCTTTTCCTTGTTAACCGCTGTCGGCAAAATACTGGGATTTATTGAATTAAAATTTGCCCTGCCACAGCGCCTCGCGGTTCGCAGAAAGTTAAAGCGGCTCTATTGCTGCTTTGGCTCAGAAGTTAATTGCCTGTTAGGCTTATTGCAGAATGCGGGGAGTTTAAGAACCCGTAACATATATTTTTTATTATAGCATATCGCTGAGTAAAAAAATACTGGAATTTGGAAAAGCTTTCAATTATACTAAAAAAGGTATGGAATTTAGAAAGCTGATTATGCTGATATTGAGGATATGAAAAAAGGAGAAGCTGTTATGGAACAGGAGGCACAAAGCATGAAGGGATACCATTTTTACGCAATGCTGTCCCGCATGAAATATATCAATCGCTGGGGCCTTATGCGGAATACACGGGAAGAAAATATTTGTGAGCATAGCTTAGAGGTAGCCATGATCGCCCACAGTTTGGCGGTTCTGAAAAATCAGCGGTTCGGCGGCAGAGTGAATCCGGAAAGGGCGGCTCTCTTAGGAATATTTCACGACGCTGCTGAGATTATTACCGGAGACCTTCCAACGCCTGTTAAATATTTCAATTCAGAAATCCGCGCCGCATATCAGGAGGTGGAGAACATGGCGAAGGACAGGCTCCTTTCCATGCTGCCGGAGGACCTGCGGCCAGTATACGAACCTCTGCTTTCCCCTGGTGAGGAAGAACAAGAAATTTTGCATTTGGTGAAGGCGGCGGATAAAATATCGGCGCTGATAAAATGCATTGAGGAGAAAAGCATGGGCAACGCGGAATTTTGCCAGGCGGAGCTTGCGCTGCGGGAGGCTGTCAGCCGTTTAAGATGCCCGGAGGCAGACTGCTTTTTAAACGAGTTTTTACCTTCCTACAGTCTGACGCTGGATGAGCAGGAATAAAGCCGGCGCTTTGTGATTTTTGTGTTAACCTTTGCGGGCATGCAGGAATATTTTGTTTTTCTGCTTTAAGCTGACGCTCGGCGGCTAGACGCGCCGGCGGATAGGAGCGCCCAATGATCCAATAGGATAGCAATGGCTTGAGAGGGGGATTCTGCCGTTCATTCATAAACGAGGTTTGCTTTGGCGATACGGTGCGGTGGAATCCTTGAAAAGGTGAAACGAAGGATTTGTAAGAATTTGTTCACAAAAACGTTGCAGAAATCAAACAGGATTGCGGCAAAAAAATTTGCCAACCTGCGAAATTTGTTGTATAATGAATCCTTGTTACAGCGGAATGACGATTTCCCCAAAGGAGCGTGAAATTCATGGCGTCTAACCGAAGATACCAGGAACCACAGAATAGAGACATCTCCTCTAGATCGAATGGGAAAAATCCATTTAAAAGGTCTACTGGAAGAAAAGTATCCAATGTGATTATAATAATATTGTGCGTCGTTTTTTCAGGCTTGGGAGGCGTGATTGTATATGCTCATGGCCTGCTTGCCGGTATGTACCAAAATCTGGATTCCACGGTGTTGGACAGCAGCGCGAAGGAATCCCTTACCGCCAGCAGCAATTCCAGCAATACCAGCAGCATTGCGGAGGTCCCCGCTAATATCGATGGCACCCTGATTAAGGATCCGATGGTGCTGAATATTATGCTGTTTGGTTCCGATGAGCGTCCGGGGGAAACCGGGTATGGCCGGTCTGATACCATGATGCTTCTGTCCATTGATAACCGGAATAAGAAGCTGAAGCTGACTTCCTTTATGCGGGACACCTATGTTAACGTGCCGGAATGGGGAGATACGAAGCTGACCCACGCTTATTCCTATGGAGGACCGGCGCTTGCCATCGAGACTATCGAAAGAAATTTCGGAATCGATATTGACCGTTACGCTGTGGTTTATTTTGACACCTTCCCGGGTATCGTGGATACTCTGGGAGGCATCGAGGTGGAAATGACCCAAACAGAAGCGGATGTCATGAACGAGAGCGTAGGGCCGGAATTTGCGAATTTTACAGAGGGAAAAAATACTCTGAATGGGGCGACTGCCTTAGTTTATGTCAGAATCCGTTATGGAGTGGGGGATGATTTCGGCAGAACGCAGCGGCAAAGGGATTTTATGCTTCAGGTGCTGAACAAGGTCAAAGACACTCGGGATGTAGGAACTCTTTTAACCCTGCTGACAAAGATTCTTCCCGGCGTTACCACCAATATTTCAGTTAACGAAATGGCTGGCCTGGCGGGCGGCGCGATTTCCTCCTATATGGATTATCCTATGTATCAATTCCGGCTTCCGGAGGATGGCGCCTTTTCTGCGGTTGATGTAGACGCGGGCAATGTGCTGGCGATTGACGACTGGGATGCGGCCAGAGAACATCTTCAGCGGTTTATTTACGAGGATACGGTAGATCCCATTTATGGCCCTTCCACTGAAACCTACGGCAGTGAAATGGGAAGCTCCAAAACCGCGGGTTCCTCTAGCTTGTCCGGGTATTCAGAGGACTGATGAACTGCAAGGATGGTCAGTGATTCAAACAAATAAAAAAAGCCATTGCGGAATGCTTCCGCAATGGCTTTTTTTAGTTTGTGATTTCTGCTAATTCTGATTTTAGGTGTTCCTGTGATTGGATGTGCCTATGATATTATCTGTATTACGCCCAGGCTGCTACAGCATTTTACCATTAAGGCTTCTTGAGAAGAAGGGTGGTTTCCCCTTGATTTAGAGAAAGAATTTTTTGCTGGATGCGAGGATGCCGAAGCTCGCTGCGGACCATATTTTTTAAAGCGCTGCCGCCATGATAGCCGTGGATCACCACGATTTCACGAATGCTTTTATCCGCTCTTCCGATCAGCGTTTCTAATTCGCGCTTTGCCTCCAGCACACGCATACCATGGATATCTGCCTCTATGGTCCAACCATATTTTCTTTCCAGCATACCGTCAATCCTTTCCAGCCCGTTTATCGATGGGGTGAGCCTTTAAATCCACGCCGCATTGGGTGCAGTACCGCATTCCTTCATATAAAACCGCGCCGCATTGGGGACAAAACTCTTCTAATACTAAAAATTCAGGTTCCGGCTTTTTCTTTCGCAGCGCTGCCCGCTGGAACCGGAAAAACACAGCTGCGGAAGCCAGCAGAATCAGCAGTATCCCGGCCCCTGCCGCCAGCCAGAAAACAGGATTCCAGCTTTTATTGACCATTGTCAAAACGACCGCTCCCTGGGCAGAAATTGCCTTTCCGGCCTGGGCTTGGTCACCGTCAAAGGCCTGGCGCTCTCCGGAACTGTCAGTTTGAAGAAATTCATCAAGGGTACGGCTGGAAAAATAATGGTAGGTAGGCTGGCCGCTAAAGCCTATTTTTTTCAGAAAGGAGGAAAGCTCCAATCGATCCTCTAAATTATCGTAGGAAAACGGCGAGAATCCGCTCTGCTGGGTAAGGCTTACCGTATTACCCTCGCCGAAGATCAGCGTTTGATCGCTGGTGATTTCACTGGGAGAGCCGGTAATTGTGACTGCGCATCGGTTTCCCTTTGCCTGCACATCGGTGAATTGAGTGGGTAGGGAAGAAAAATAATCCTTGGCTTTTTCCGGCCCGCCTGGATCTCCCGTAAAAGAAAGGATTAAGCTTCTTTGGTAAATACCGCTGTCCTGCTCCGTAAGAGAAACGCTCACTGCGGAAACCGAATATTTATCGCTGCTTTTTAGCGAAATCTCCAGGAGAGAAGCGTCCCCTTGAAACTGAAACTCATTGTTTTCCACAGCGCTGCTGGGATCTACCGCTTGGCCCTCGTTTTTTAAAGAAACCTGAGAAATACCCGAGTGATCCTTGGTGCTGAAAGTATAGCTTACAAAGGTTTTCCCCTCCCGGTTTGAGGGAAAGGAAGAAAAATCCAGGGTTTCCCGAAATACATGCCGGGCGCTGAACAGGGTCTGCTCTGTAGAGGTAAGCTCCGCCTTAGGGGCGTCGCTGTCCAATGCCTGCCGGGTGAGCGCTGAGAGCTCTTCAGCGTCTCCCGCTTCAAAGGATACGGTGAAAACCCGGCCGGTGGCAATGGCTTTCCAGCTGCTTTTCCCGTTTTCCGGTACCAGCGTGGCCATATATCGCTCCAATTGCACGCCGAAAGCGTCGCAGGCGGTTTGCGGGATTTGGTAGGAAAGGGAACGGTGATAGGAGCCGTCTGGCAAAAGCTCGGTATGGATTGCGATTTTGTCGATTGGCTGATAATCCAATGTGAAAAGTTCCAGCCTGTCCCCGGAAGAAACCAGCCGGCTCTCCAGCTGGATTTCATTACCGCTCAAGGTGAAAAGAGTATCCTGCTCGGCCAGAAGCCCCTCCTTTTTCGCTTGTACAGGAAGCCAGTCCATCAGCTCCTGAGAAGTGAAGCCTTCCCGCAGGGACTGCCCCAGGGCAAACAGATTATCGGGACTGGAATAGTAAAGCTCGGCCTCTCTGCCCAGTAAAGCGGATACCTTTTGCCGGTAATCCGAAATATTATCAAAGGAGAGAGTGAAGCGGTAGTTTGTGTGGAACCGGCCCTGACTCTTCTCATAGGTAAGCTCCGGAGGGCAATGAATGGATAGAAACGCGTCAAAAGCGGCCTCTCCGCCGTCTATTTTTTCGGAAAGCCCCTTGTTGGCGATCACGCAATTTATAACGCGCTCGCCGGAGCCGTCGGGGTTTAAGGTCAGGCGGGTATCCGGCTGGCGGACGGAGCAGCCGCAGAGCAGGCATAACAGAAAAATCAGGAGAAGCGGCGTCAAAAGCCGTGTGAGCCGCTGTCGTTGTTTCATAAAACCCCTCCTTTCAGTTACAAAACCATTATACAATCTTTTATATCCTATTTCTACATCCACCTGATGATTTATAAAATTTTGCAAAAGGAAAATTCAGCTTCCCCTTAAAAAGGATTGAAAGCACTTCACAAAAAGCAGCATAAAAGCATTTTTGGGCTCGTATCGCTTTCGCAAGGGCGGACCGCGCTTCGCTATATGGAAACGCTTTTGACAGACGCCGGGGCGAAGCCTTTGATTTTGCATGATTGGTACCTTTTGCTATTTATGATTTTAACCGGCGGGTTTGGAGAGACGGCTGAAAAACCGACGGTTTTCCGCTGGTTCGTCTTGGAACCCATTCCCATTTGTGCTATAATAACCCCATACCTTACCATTTTCAATTCGCTCCTGCTGGAAGGCTGGAGAAAGAAGGGAGTCATCGCTATGGTTGTGGTGGATATCAGAAATGTTTTCGCCGTGAGAAATGTGGAGATCATCGAAATTAATGATGATTTTATTTATTACGCAGAGGAAAAAAAGGAAGAAGGCCACAACAACCTTTTTTTATTGGAATATAACAGGGTGTCTAAACGGGAGCGGGTGGTAACCCATTATTCCTTGGATGATCCTACGTTTGTGCAGCATCTTTTCAGCTTTTCTGATAGTATTGTGCTGCTGCTGGAAAACGGCGGAGACAGCGTGTGGGTGTTCCGAGTGGATAAGAACACAGGAGAGGAAACCGCCCGGCTGAAGATCAGGCTGATCGGGGATTTTTCCGATTGCAGGGCTCTAGACAAAAGGCATATTCTCCTTTGGACCACTGCCAATGAAAAGTACGATGAACTGTTTGCAAAATATCAGGAAAAAATCGGAAATTCCAGAATCGCATATCTTCATGACCTCGATACCGCGGAAAAATATCTGGTAAAGGATAGGATTTTGTGCCGTTTGGGCGGAGAGGACATCGTGCTTTATTCCCAGGAGGGAGAAAACAGGGCTCTTCTGTTAAACCCTTACGGAGACGAGGCGCATAAGGAGAAATGCTATAAAAACGCCCGCTGGATCAGCCAGCCGGTTTGCGATTATATTTGGGATGGAAGAATTGCGGAGATCCTGGAGGAACTGGCAAATGGAGCGGAAGCTTTGAAGCTGAAAAAGCTGGTGACTGCCGGTATTGAGGGCCTGGCCCGGTATACCGGTATGGATCAGAAGGGCGTTTATTTCCGGGCAAGGCATTTTCCCACAGAAAGCGAATGCATCTGCCGATGCGATAAAGCCACCGGAAAGGTGGAGGTGCTGTCTCAGCTTTCCTTTGACCGGGAGGATTGCTACTATCATGTGGATGTCCAGGGATGTAAGGTTTACCGTATCACCGAGGGGGAGGAAACCTGCCTGGTGAAAGGAATTGTGAACAGCGGGGTTCAGGGGGAATACCAAAAGCAGTTGGGAGAATTTGTCAGCTGTGTAGAGGACCGGTTTCTGATCACGCGAAAGGTGATGACGGACAGTCATGGAAACTATGAATTCGAGTATCATTCTATTTGCGATATCAAGAAAAAAACGGAGGAAAGCTTTGAGTGTAAATGCGTGGTAAGCAAGAACACTCTGGTACTGTATTAATCGATGGAAAAAATGAAAACCTCCAAGAGTGTTTTTTATCTTACCGCAGGTTATCTTTGGCTGGCGATCCTTTGGACCTTTTACCGGCTGTGGGGACAAAGCCTGCTGTACGGGGCGCTGCCGGAGCTTCCGGCAGCCTTGGCCGAGGGCGGAATCAAGCTTTTGATTTACGGCCTTCCGGTGCTTCTTCTTGTAAAGGGAAGAAAAAGCGAGCTGGTATCACCGCCTGAAAAGTGGCTTCAGATGAATCGGGAAACCATTTTTGTGGGATTGGGGGGCGGGGCCTTTTTTCTGCTGTTCTTCCTGCTGACGAATTTTTTGAAAAATCCCGCGCAAGGGGTGGCGCTGCAGTCTCCCAGTGTGGGAGAAATCCTTTGTGACAGAGGAGCTGTTTTTCCGGGGCCTGCTGCTGAATTCCCTTTTATCTAAGCTCTCCTTTGGAAAAGCGGATGTGATCTCTGCCGCGGCGTTCCTGCTGATTCATTTTCCTTCCTGGCTTTCAGCCGGCGCCGCTTCTCCGGCACAGCTGTTATCCATTGCGGCTTCGGTATTTTTGGTAGGCCTGCTGTTAGGCGGGGTCTTTGAAAAAACCAGAAATTTATGGGGGCCGATTTTTTTTCATTCCCTCTATAACCTGGGCGTGATCTTTTTAGTAATTTAGGGAGGTGCTTTTGTTATGGATAAAATGCTGAAGCGCTTAAAATGGACGGAAATAATAGAAGGGGCCCTGACCGCCTTAGCGGGTTTGGCGTGTGTGATTTTTCCCGGCGCTCTGGCCAATATGTTTTCGTTTTTGATTGGCGCGGTAACATTAATCATCGGAATTTTTCAAATCGTTCAGTGTTTTTTGGAAAAGAAATATTTAGCCTTTCCTACCCTAAAGCTAGTGGTGGGCGTTGTATTTGTAGTGTTCGGCGCCGCGTTTTTGCTTCACCGCAGCGCGCCAATCACTATTTTCGCCGCGATCACCGGAATTGTGGTTCTGGTGCTGGGAGCTGTGAAAATGAACGAGGCGATTAAAGCGCGGGAGCGGAAGAAACCCTTCCTTTGGCTGTTTATTCAAAGCGCTCTCCATATCGCGTTCGGATTCCTGCTGGTGATCAATCCCACCTCAGGCACTAGTCTCTGGATTGTGCTTATGGGCTGCTATTTGATTTATCTGGGGCTGACCCTTGTGATAACAGCCGCTCTCTCTAAATATGAGCTTATGAGGTAGGCGGATTTGAGATTCCTTTTTTCCAGCACCGTAACCTCGGTAAAAACCGGTGGTAAGTGAGAAGGAGTGTTGAAGGAGTTCGGATGGTTTCGGGGCGCTGCCGGCACAGACTTCCGGTCGGCGGTTAATCCTATTTTGCACGATTATGGATAGGCGAAGCCAACAGTATTTTTGCATTTCGTGCCGGAGCGAAGCATTGGTAATGACGTGAGGCGCAAAGAGCGAAAATATAGCTGGTTATTTATTTACGCGCCAGCTTTTAAGAAAGCTGGCGCGTATAACGGGCAATTATTTTTTGAGCGTCGCAGCATTCTTTTTGTTCCTGGAAAATCATTGGACACTGTCAGAATTTCAGTAGGGTGAGGGAAGGAAGGCTTTTATCGCCCTGCTTTTCTTGACCTTAAATACTTGTTCCGCCAGCGGGAAAGCCAGGAAGAGCCGAATCATTTTTCGCCTTGGGCAACCATTCGGAGGCTGAGGAAACCGACAGCGGCCTTCTGATGATAGGCTGTATAAAAAAGCTAAGCCTTTCCAACTAAGGAATAATAGCGGAGAGGGAGAGACGGTCTGAGCGATTGGAGGACGTTTCCGGTTTTATATTCTTTCAGAGCATCGCCGTAGGTTCGCTCTTGAAAATTAGAAAAAGGATGATATACTATTAGAAAGGATGTTTTGGGATGTGAGGTTATACTATGAGGTTTATCGGCGGGAAAACGCTGCTGCTGGATCATATTAAGCGGGTGCTTCAAGAGAATACTGATGGAACGGAACGGGTATTTTGCGATATTTTTTCCGGCACAGGGACGGTCGCCCGCTATTTTAAGCCGGACTATGAGATTATTTCCAACGATTTGCTCCATTTTTCTTACGCCATTCAGAAGGCGACCGTTGAAAATAACAGCGTTCCTCAATTTAAAAAGCTGAAAGAGCTCGGGATTCTGGATCCTTTTTCATTTTTGGAGGAGACGAAAATTTCTAATCCGGAAGCGGTCCCGGAGCAATTTTTCATTACCCAAAATTATTCCCCGAATGAGCATTGCAGCCGAATGTACCTTTCTCCCCAGAACGCTAAAAGGATTGATTTTATCCGAAATACCATTGAATCCTGGAAAACGGCCGGGCTGCTGAACGAAAACGAATATTATTACCTTTTGGCGGGACTGATCGAAGGCGTGCCCTTTGTCTCTAATATCACCGGAACCTACGGAGCCTATTTGAAGCGGTGGGATAAAAGGGCCTATAAGGATTTCAGCATGATCCGCTTGGAGGTAGTGGACAACGGATATCAAAACCGTTGCTACAATATGGATTCCAACCAGCTTATCCGCCAGATCGAGGGGGATATTTTATATTTGGACCCGCCCTATAACAGCAGGCAGTACGCCCCGAACTATCATCTGCTGGAGACGGTTTCCCGCTATGACCGGCCGCATATAACAGGGGTGACCGGTATGCGCCCCTATGAGGGGCAGAAGTCGGCGTTTTGTGTAAAAAGCCAGGTCTCCCAAGCGTTTGAGGAGCTGGTGGCCAGGGCTAAATTTGATCATTTGGTGCTGAGCTACAGCACGGAGGGCTTAATGACAGCCCAGGAAATTGAAAGAATCCTGAAAAAGCGGGGGCTGGAGAACAGCTACCGCAGATATGATATTCCTTATAAAAAGTACAAAAGCAAAATTCCCAGCGATGAAAGCAATTTAAAGGAATATATTTTTTACATCCGTAAAAAGGTGCGCCATACCAAGGTGTATCAGATCCGGACCAATCCCTTGAGCAATAAGGCGGTGGCTACCAAAAAATACCTGAAGAGCCCCTTGAATTACATCGGTGGAAAATATAAGCTGCTGCCGCAGATCCTGCCCTTGTTTCCCAAGGAGATTTCTTCCTTTGTGGACCTGTTTTCCGGCGGTGCCAACGTGGCTATCAACGTCTCTGCGGACCGGATTGTCTGCAACGATATCAATTCCAAAATTATTGAGCTGTTCCAGACGTTTCAGTCCATGGAGCTGGAAGAAATTCTTCGGAGAATTGACCGGAATATCGAAGAGTTTCAGCTCTCCAAGGTGAACGAACAGGGCTTTTTGGAGTTTCGGGATTACTATAACCGAACAGGAGATCCGATTGATCTTTATACGCTGACTTGTTTTTCTTTTAATTATCAGTTCCGGTTCAATAACCGGCTGGAATATAACAATCCCTTTGGGCGAAACCGGAGCCAGTTTTCCCAGCAGATGCGGAGCAACCTGATCGCTTTTGTGGAAAAGCTGCAAAACAGCCCGGTGACTTTCGTAAACAAGGATTTTACCCTGTTTGACTTGGAGGGCCTGGGCCCCCAGGATATGATTTACTGCGATCCGCCGTACTTGATCACTACCGGCTCCTATAACGACGGGAACCGGGGCTTTCAGGATTGGAACCGGGAAAAGGAGCTTCAGCTTCTGGCGTTTTTGGATCGGGCAAATGAAAGAAATATCCGGTTTGCCCTTTCCAACGTGCTGGAGCATAAGGGCCAGACTAACGAGCTGCTGATGGCCTGGAGCAAGCGGTACCGGGTGATCGATTTGACCTCAAGCTATTCCAATTCCAGCTATAACACGCAGAGGGGAAGCAGCCGGGAGGTTTTAATTGTAAACTACGATAAGGAGGGTTTGTATGATTCATTTAATCCCCACCGAGGCCAAAAGGTTTAGAACCTTCGGATGGGTTCAAGATCCCAGTGATTTCAGAAGCCTGTGCGATGTGGTGGCAATTTTTGATGAAACCTCCCTCAAGCACCAGGAGCTTGCCGGGCAGGTGATTCCAGCCTTGGTGGAGGAGCGGGATGGCAGACAGAGACTGCTGGATGCTTTAAATCAAAGGCCGCTGCGGATTTCATACACCGATCTGGTAGGCACCTCCTTCACGCCCCGCAGCGCCGCCCGCTGCAACGGAATCGTCCAGGCCGCGGTGAGAGGGCAGGTGCGCCCCTTTATCGGCGACTGGCCGGCGGATAATTTTGTCCGCTGGGCACATGCGCTGGGCTTTCTGCGCTATGGATATCAGGGCGATGCCTTCGAGCTCACCGAGACAGGAAAAGCCCTGGCTCAGGCAAGAACACAGGGAGAGGAGCTGAATTCTCAGGAAAAGGAGCTGCTCACCTCCGCTGTTTTGGCGTATCCTCCCGCGGTGAGGATCTTGAGCCTTTTGGGGGAGGGAGAGGGCGCGCACCTGACAAAATTTGAGCTGGGAAAGCAGCTGGGCTTCGTAGGAGAGGATGGCTTTACCAGCCTGCCTCAGACAGTGCTGGTGCGGTCCTTGGCTTCCTCAAAGGACGCCAAGGAAAAAAATAAAATGAAAACCGATTGGGATGGTTCCTCGGATAAATACGCCCGGATGATCGCTAAATGGCTGGAAAAGCTGGGCTTGGTGAAGCAGGAGGCGAAGCCGGTGACGGTTACCCTGGCCGGCAGGAAATATACCGAATCCATTGGGCAGTCCTATGTGATTACCGGATTAGGGATAACCGCCCTGAACCGAACTCTCGGCAAAAGCCGGCATAAGCGGATTCCTAAAAATGTATCCTTTGAAATGATGGCGACTAAGGGAGATGACCGGGAATACCTGAGGACCCGAAGGACCTGCGTGCTGAAAGTGGTGTCTGAGGGAAAGGGGAGAGTGTCTTATACCGAGATCCAAAAGTATTTGGAGGCATTAGGGCTTCAGGAGGACGAGGCTACGATTCGGGATGATGTTCAGGGCCTGATCCATATCGGACTGAATATTGCCGCCGGAGAGCGGGAATGTGTTTGGAAGGATGAGATCAATGATCTGATTCTTCCGGTGCCAAAGAAGCTTGCCAAATCCAGCCAGTCGGAGACAAAGGAAAAGCTCCGGGAAAAGCTGAGGAATCTTCCCCATGAATACCTATCGCTGGTGGATTTGGCCTATGACAGCAAGCAGAACCGTTTGTTTGAGATGAAGGTGATCGAGCTGCTGACCGAGGAATGCGGCTTTCAAGGCCTGCATCTGGGTGGAAGCCGCAGGCCTGACGGCGTGCTGTATACCGCTGGGCTGACAGACAATTACGGGATTATCCTTGACACAAAGGCCTACTCCTCAGGCTACAGCCTGCCCATTGCCCAGGCGGATGAAATGGAGCGGTATGTCCGGGAAAACCAGACCAGGGATGAACTGGTCAACCCGAACCAGTGGTGGGAGAATTTTGAAAATGGGCTGGGCACCTTTTATTTCCTGTTCGTTGCCGGACATTTTAACGGGAACGTCCAAGCCCAGCTGGAAAGAATCAGCCGAAATACCGGCGTTCTAGGAGCGGCGGCGAGTATTTCCCAGCTTTTGCTGCTGGCGGATGCCATAAGGGGCGGCCGCATGGACCGGGAAAGGCTTAGGCACCTGATGTTCCAAAATGAAGAGTTCCTTCTGAACCAGGAGCTTTGAAATGCCTTGTGGCGCTTCAAGGGAAAAGCCGTGTTGGATGGTTGTGCTGTAGGCCGTCCTGTTTTTGGATAAATATGTAAAAGGGACGAAGCCGGAAAGGCTTCGTCCCTTTGCTTTGCTTTACTTTATTCGCTGTCCGTTTTTTCCGGGAGCTGAGAAGGCTTGACAATCAACACCTTGTCAATTCTTCGGTTTTCGGCCTGTTCCACGGTAAAGCGGACGTTTTCGATATTGACGGTGGGATGCTCTCCCGGCTTGGGAATGTGGCCCAGATACTCGATGACCAGGCCGGAAACAGTGTCGTAGTCGCCCTCGGGGAAGGTGATGCCCAGCAGGTCGGAAATTTCATCGATGGAGGCGGTGCCATCCACAGTAAAGGTGTTGTCGTTAACCTTGTGGATTTCTTCCTCCTCGTTGTCGTATTCATCCTGGATGTTTCCCACAATGGCTTCCACCAGGTCCTCCATAGTGACAAGACCCTCGGTGCCTCCGTATTCGTCCACGATAATAGCCATCTGGGTCTTGCTGGCGGTCATTTCCGCAAACAGCTCGCTGCACCGCTTGGTTTCCGGAATAAAGCTGGCGCCCCGCATCACGTCGGTAAGCTTGGTTTCCTCCGGCATTTGGGAGCAGACATATTTTAAAAGATCCTTTACATAGACGATGCCCACAATATCGTCCAGATCCTCATGGTATACGGGAATCCGGGAGTAGCCGTTTTCGATGGACAGGTTCACAGCTTCAGAAATAGAGCTTGTATCCTCTACCGCTGTCATGTCGGTGCGGTGGGTCATGATTTCGGTGACCGTGGTGTCGTCAAACTCAAAAATATTGGCGATCATATCCTTGGCGCTGTTTTGAATCACGCCCTTCTGCTCGCCGACATCCACCATCATCAGGATTTCCTCCTCAGTGACGGTTTCCTCCGAGGCGTTGGGATCAATCCGCAGCAGCCGGAGCACAAAGTTTGTGGACACGGTTAGGAAAGAGACAAAGGGCTTGAAGATCGTGGCGGTAGCGTTCAGCACGCCGATAAACCGGAACGCCAGGGCCTCAGACTTCTGCATAGCGATTTTTTTCGGCACCAGCTCGCCCAGAACCAGGGAGAAATAAGAAAGGATAATGGTGATAATCACCGTGGCCACGCCTTCCACCACAGAGGGTGAGAAGGGGAGAAAGGTCATAACGTCGGCCAGCTTTTTCGCAAAGCTCTGGGACGCAGACGCGGAAGTCAAAAAACCCGACAGGGTGACGCCGATCTGAATCGTGCTGAGGAACCGGCTGGAATTCTTGGTGAGCTTCAGGATCTTCTGCGCTTTTTTGTGGCCCTCCTCGGCCATTTTTTGAATTTTGTTGTCATTTAACGTGATCACTGCGATTTCCGACGCGGCAAAAAAGGCGTTGACCAGAATCAGTACCAGCAGAAGGATAATCTGTATCAACGGGTCGCCGTCGGGAACAGGGTCAGCAGGCATGAATGTGTAATCCCCTTTCAATCATATAAAGTTGGTTCCATTTTACAAGATATCCCCTTATTTTGTCAAGAGCGGACTAAGTTTGTGAAACTTTTATTAAAAGGGGGTAAATTTCCCTGGAAATCGATTTTTATCCTTTACAGAAGGTTAAAAAAATGATAGAATCTTATGTGATGTAACAGAGCCGACTGTTGCAAAGTCTCTTTCATGAGCTAACCTTAAAGGAGGAAATATTACATGGCAAGAAAAATGAAAACCATGGATGGTAACAACGCCGCCGCGTATGTATCCTATGCGTTTACCGACGTAGCTGCCATCTACCCCATCACCCCCTCTTCCGTAATGGCGGATGAGACGGACAAGTTTGCCGCCAACGGTGTGAAGAATTTGTTTGGCAGGGAAGTGCAGGTAACCGAGATGCAGTCTGAGGCCGGCGCTGCTGGTGCGGTGCACGGCTCCTTGCAGGGCGGTGCTCTGACCACCACCTATACTGCTTCTCAGGGCTTGCTGCTGATGATCCCGAATATGTACAAAATGGCCGGCGAGCTGCTGCCCAGCGTCATTCACGTATCCGCGCGCGCCATCACCAGCCATGCCCTTTCCATTTTTGGCGACCATTCTGATATTTATGCGTGCCGCCAGACTGGTTATGCCATGCTGTGCTCCAACAGCCCGCAAGAGGTTATGGACCTGGGCGCTGTGGCTCACCTGAGCGCCATCAAGGGAAGAGTTCCTTTCCTGCATTTCTTCGACGGCTTCCGCACCTCTCACGAAGTGCAGAAGATCGAGCAGTGGGATTACAAGGATCTGGCCGATATGCTGGATTGGGAGGCTGTGGATCAGTTCCGCCGCCGCGCTCTGAATCCTGAGCATCCGGTAATCCGCGGCACCGCCCAGAATGACGATATCTTCTTCCAGGCTCGCGAGGCTTGCAACACCTATTACGATGCGGTTCCCGAGGTTGTCATTGACTATATGAACCAGGTCAACGCCAAGATCGGCACCGATTATAAGCCCTTCAACTACTATGGCGCTCCCGACGCGGAGAGAGTCATCATCGCCATGGGCTCCGTGTGCGAATGCGCGGAAGAGGTTGTGGACTATCTGAACGCCGCCGGCGACAAGGTCGGTTTGATCAAGGTCAGACTGTACCGCCCCTTCGTTGCCAAATATCTGCTGGATGTGATTCCTTCCACCGTGAAGGCCATTTCTGTTCTTGACAGAACCAAGGAGCCTGGCTCTATCGGCGAGCCTCTGTATCTGGATGTTCTGGCCGCTCTGTCCGGCACTCCCTTCGGGTGCATTCCGGTTTACACCGGCCGTTACGGCTTGAGCTCCAAGGATACCACTCCTGCTCAGATCATCGCCGTGTACCGCAACATGGAGACCGATACTCCCAAGAAGCGCTTCACCATTGGCATTGTGGACGATGTGACCCATCTGTCCCTGGAGGAGAAGGAAAACCCGGACACTACTCCTGCCGGAACCCACTCCTGTAAGTTCTGGGGCCTGGGTGCGGACGGCACCGTAGGCGCCAACAAGAACTCCATCAAGATCATCGGCGACCACACCGATATGTACGCTCAGGGCTACTTCGCCTATGACTCCAAGAAGTCCGGCGGTCTGACTGTATCCCACCTGCGTTTCGGTCATAAGCCGATCAAATCCACTTATTATATCAGCAAGGCTGACTTCGTAGCCTGCCACAACCCCTCTTATGTAGACAAGTATGACATTGTCGAGGATCTGAAGAAGGGCGGAAACTTCCTTCTGAACTGTCCCTGGGATGTGGAGGAGCTGGATAAGAGGCTGCCCGGCAAGATGAAGAAGTTCATCGCCGACAACGATATTAACCTGTATACCATCGACGGTATCAAGATCGGTAAGGAAATCGGTCTGGGAGGCCGCATCAATACCATTCTCCAGGCCGCGTTCTTTAAAATCGCCAACATCATTCCCGAGGCTGACGCCGTTCAGTATATGAAGGACGCCGCCACCAAGTCCTATTCCAAGAAGGGCGAGAAGATCGTCGCCATGAACCACGCCGCCATCGAAAGAGGCGTCAGCGACGTTCATAAGGTAGAGGTTCCCGCCTCCTGGAAGGACGCCTGCGCCTGCGACGAGAAGAAGCTGGTTACCACCGACAGAAAGGATCTGGAGCAGTATGTCAACAACGTGCTGAACCCGGTCAACGCCTATCAGGGCAACAAGCTGCCGGTTTCCACCTTTATGCCTCATGTGGACGGCACCGCTCCTCAGGGCTCTTCCGCCTTTGAAAAGCGCGGTATCGCGGTAGACGTTCCTGAGTGGAATCCGCAGAACTGCATTCAGTGCAACTTCTGCTCTTATGTATGTCCCCATGCCGTTATCCGTCCGGTGGCTATGACCGCCGACGAGCTGGCCGCCGCTCCCGAGGGCACTAAGTCCAAGGATATGACCGGCGTACCCGGTATGAAGTTTGTTATGACCATTTCCACCCTGGACTGCACCGGCTGCGGTTCCTGCGCTCAGGTATGCCCGGGCATGAAGGGTGAGAAGGCTCTGGTTATGAAGCCCATCGATACCCAGCGTCCCGGCCAGAAGGTCTTTGATTACGGCCGTACTCTGAACGAGAAGCCCGAGGTTGCCGCCAAGTTTAAGGAAACCACCGTGAAGGGCAGCCAGTTCAAGCAGCCCTTGCTCGAGTTCTCCGGCGCCTGCGCCGGCTGCGGCGAGACTCCTTACGCCAAGCTGGCTACCCAGCTGTTTGGCGACAGAATGTTTATCGCCAACGCTACCGGCTGTTCCTCCATTTGGGGCGGCTCCGCGCCTGCGACTCCTTATACGGTAAATAAGAAGGGCCATGGCCCGGCTTGGCAGAACTCTCTGTTCGAGGATAATGCCGAGTTCGGTTTCGGTATGGCTCTGGGTCAGAAGGCTGTCCGCGGCAGACTGGCTGAATATGTCAACGAGATCGCCGCAAAGACCGACGACGAGGCCATGAAGAAGGCTTGCGCTGAGTATATTGATACCTTTAACGATTCCGGCGCTAACCGGGTTGCTGCCGACGCTCTGATCGCTGAGCTGGAAAAGGCCTCCGCTTATGACTGCGAGGTCGGCCAGCTTGCAAAGAAGACCCTGGCCGACAAGGACTTCCTGGCGAAGAAATCCATGTGGATCTTCGGCGGCGACGGCTGGGCTTATGATATCGGCTTCGGCGGTCTGGATCACGTCATCGCTTCCGGTGAGAACGTGAACATTCTGGTGTTCGACACCGAGGTTTACTCCAACACCGGCGGACAGGCCTCCAAGGCTACTCCGGTTGGTTCCGTCGCTCAGTTCGCTGCTGCCGGTAAGGCTACCAAGAAAAAGGATCTGGCCGGCATCGCTATGAGCTATGGCTATGTATACGTTGCCCAGGTGGCTATGGGCGCTGACTACAATCAGTGCATTAAGGCCTTTACCGAGGCGGAAAGCTACAATGGTCCTTCTATCATTATCGCCTACGCTCCTTGCATCAACCATGGTATCAAGGGCGGCATGGGTATCTCCCAGGCGGAAGAGAAGAAGGCAGTAGCCGCTGGCTACTGGAACAACTTCCGCTTCGATCCCCGCAAGGCTGACAACGGTGAGAATCCGTTCACTCTGGACAGCAAGGCTCCGACCGCCAGCTACCGCGACTTCATCATGGGCGAGGTTCGTTACAACTCCTTGACCCGCGCCTTCCCGGAGAGAGCAGAAAAGCTCTTCGAAAAGGCGGAGAAGGCCGCTGCTGACCGTTACGAGCATCTGGTCAGACTGCAGGAAGTTTACGGCGAGAAATAAGCTTGCCCGATAAACAGAAAGCGAAGATTTTCAAAACAAAAGCGCTTCCGGAAAACTCCGGGAGCGCTTTTTGCATATTTTTCAAACAGTGAGAGAAAATAAATTCAGATGGGCGGCTTCTGCCGTTTGGCGTCTCATAAAGAAAGGAACGTGGACTGTTTGAAAATTACCGAGCAAGAATACTCTCAGATGACCAATCAAGCGTCACCCAATTCTAAATGCTGGAGAAATGCTCTTTTCGCCTTTCTGATCGGCGGGCTGATCTGTGTAATCGGCCAGATCCTGGTCAATTTATATCAACAGACAGGCTTGAGCCTTCAGGATGCCAGGTGTGCCGTATCCGTGACCCTGGTAGGGCTGAGCGCTGTTTTGACCGCCTTGCATGTTTACGACAATATCGCCAAGGTTGCCGGAGCGGGTACTCTGGTGCCGATTACAGGCTTTGCCAACGCCGTGGTCAGTCCGGCGATTGAGTTCAAGGCGGAGGGCTTTATTATGGGGATTGGGGCGAAAATGTTTGTGATTGCCGGTCCGGTTTTGGTATACGGTATTACAGCCTCGGTGATTTACGGTATTATCGTGTATGTGTTCGGGCTGTATTGATTATGTACGGCTGACTTACGCTGGAGAAAGGGAAATGGATGATTTTTAAAACTGCCTTGCGGCTCGGTCAGAGGCATTAGGGCTCAACTGTGCCGACGCCTGCGGTTATCTTACAGAGCTCTTATAGCACTGCACGTTATTGATTCACTTTACATCTTAACGATACGAGGAGGAAATCCTATGGGTAAAAGGATGGGACGGTATACTGTCGTCATGGAGCGCAAGCCGGCGATCCTGGGTTATGCGGCGATCTGCGGGAAGAAGGAGTCGGAGGGGCCTCTGGGCGCCGCCTTTGACCTAACCTATGAAGATACTACGCTGGGAGAAAAAAGCTGGGAAAAAGCGGAAAGCCGGCTGCAAAAGGAAGCGGTAAACTGTGCAATGAAGAAAGCGGGGGTGACGGCTGGTGCTGTGGACTACATTTTCGCGGGAGATCTGCTCAATCAATGCATCTCTTCCACCTTTGGACTTAGAAGCCTGGGGATCCCTTTTCTGGGACAGTACGGCGCCTGTTCTACCATGGCGCAGACCCTGGCGATGTCCTCCTTCCTGGTGGATGGAGGAATGGCGAACCTTTGTGTTGCAGTCACATCCAGCCATTTCTGCTCGGCGGAGCGTCAGTTCCGCTTTCCCTTGGAATACGGAGGGCAAAGAACCCCTACCGCCCAATGGACGGTAACCGGCTCCGGCGCCGCGGTGGTGGGAAAGGGAGAGGGCGTTCCCTATGTTTCGGCGGTGACCGTGGGCAGAATCGCCGATCTGGGGATTAAGGACGCGGCCAATATGGGGGCAGCTATGGCGCCTGCCGCCGCCCAGACTTTGCGGGATTTTCTCAGCGATACAGGAACAAATCCTCAGGATTATGATTTAATTCTGACCGGGGACTTGGGCGAGGTGGGAAGCAAGCTGCTGTATGAGATTTTGAGCAGAGAAAATGTATCTATTCAGGAAAACCATCAGGATTGCGGATTACTAATTTATGACCGACAGGCTCAGGATGTTCATGCGGGAGGCTCCGGATGCGGATGCAGCGCGTCGGTGCTTTGCTCGGTGATTTTAAAGAAAATGCAGAAGGGCCAGCTTCGAAATATTCTGTTTATGGCTACCGGAGCTCTTATGTCGCCGACATCATCCCAGCAGGGAGAAAGCATCCCCGGGGTAGCCCATTTGATTAATATTAGAATATAAAAGGGCAGACTGTATTATTAGCTTTGGAGCTTCTCAGCACGGAAGAAAAGAATTATAGAATGCGTTTTGAATGATAGAAAAGACGGCGGCGGTAAAATGCCTGTGGAATGGTAAAAGGCCGCCGGTTTATCCCACAGATATCCTTCTCTGCGAAGATTGAATTCATTAAAAAACACAGACAGCTTTGTAAAATGGAAAAACGTAAAATATGTATCGGTTTTGTCACGCCGCCGTCCCGAAAAAGTCACGCTTTTGGGAACGGCGGTTTCTTTGCTTGAATTGAATTTTTCAGCTTGCTATAATATAAAGAAAAGCTGTGATAAAGTGTTCGGCGGGAAAGAGGGATACTGTGGTTGAAATTCTGATTGTAGAAGATGATCCGAATATCGCGAGAACCATTGAGGTGACCATCTCCTTAGTAGGGTATGAATGCAGGATCTGCGGCGACGGCGCCGCCGCTGTGCAGGAGGTGCTGGAGCACGATTACGATTTGGTTCTGCTGGACGTCATGCTGCCCGGGATGGATGGCTTTGAGGTGATTCAAAAAATCCAAAGCAAGGGCACGCCGGTAATCTTTTTAACAGCGCTACAGGATGTGACGGATAAGGTAAAGGGGCTGCGCCTGGGGGCGGAGGATTATATCGTAAAGCCTTTTGAGGCAGTGGAGCTTTTGGCGCGCATCGAGGTGGTGCTGCGCCGCTCTCATAAGGGCCGTGTCCAAATTGTGTATGATGATATTACCATAGATATGGACAGGCACCTGGTGACGAAGGCGGGGGAGCCTGTAGCGCTGACTCCCAAGGAATTTTCCCTGCTGGCCTTTTTTATGGAGAATGTAGACGTCGCCGTCACCAGAGAACGGCTTCTGGCCGCTGTTTGGGGGTATGAATTCCAGGGAGAAAGCCGTACAGTGGACATTCATGTGCAGCAGCTGCGGAAAAAGCTGGATTTAAGCCGCAGGCTGATTACGATTCCCAAACTTGGCTATCGTCTGGAAAGCAGGTGAAGCCGTGAAATTGTGGGACAAGCCTTTCCTCGCTTCCATGAAGCTGTGGCAGAAGATTTTTTTAGTTTCTCTTGCGGTGGTTTTGGCGGCGGTGTGCATTACCGCCTTGTCAGTGCTGGCAAGCTATTTTTCCGCTTCCGTGGAGAGGGAAAAAATGCAGGATGTATCTTCCCATGAGTATTACGCTTCCAGCCTCGCCAATACCGTTGCCTATGAACGGATTCGTCAGGGACAGATCTTACTGCCGGGGGAAACGGTGGAACAGCTCCTGAAAACGGGTATAGCCGCCCGGACCGGAACCAATACGGGAACCGCGGTTTACAGAGGGGAAAGCTTGATCGCTTCTACGCAAATGGATCATCTGTCCAAGCAGCCGGAGTTTGTGAACCGGGTGCGGGAAAACGGCCAATGCCTGTCCCTGATTATCGATGTGGATGACAGAACTCTGCTGAACATTGGCTCAGGCCTGCGGCTGGAGGGCGTGGAATACTATCTCTTTACCGCCTATGACGTAACGGAAATCTACCGGATCTATCAGAATCAGCTGAGGTTTATCAGTATTGTGAGCATTGTATTTGCCATAGTCACCGGCGTTATTTTGTGGGCGGGTACGCGCCATTTGCTTCGGCCCCTGACTGTGGTCAATGGGTCTCTGGGAAAAATAACAGCCGGCGATTATCAGATCAGAATTAAAGAACAGGGAAGCAGCGAGTTCCAGGAATTAATTCGGAATGTGAACGAAATGACAGAAGCGATCCAAAATAACGTGGAGCAGCTGCGCCAGATTGCCGACAGCAGGAAGCGGTTTGTAGACAGCTTGGCTCATGAGATGAAAACACCCTTGACCTCCGTGATGTGTTTGGGAGATGTGCTGCTTTGCAAGCGGGTGGTAACGGACAGTGAACGTCAGGAGTACGCCAGGATTATCGTGGAGGATGCCAAAAGGCTCAGAGGGCTGTCCGGCAAGCTTTTAGAGCTGTCTATTACCGATAACGTTCCCCTGGAACTGGAACGGATCTCCATTGCGGAGCTTTTAGAGGGTGTGGAGGCGTCTGTGACGCCGGTGCTGGAAAAACGGCGGCTGAGGCTGGAGGTGATTCCAGCGGACGCCTGGATTACTGTGGACAAGGAGTTGTTTCAGTCACTCCTTTATAATCTGATCGATAATGGGATGAAGGCCTCCGGCGAGGGACAAACGCTCCGGGTTTTCTGTGAAAAGTCGGAGCAGATATTGACGGTCGCAGTAGAAGATCAGGGAATCGGCATGAGCCCTGAGGAGCTGAAAAAGATTACGGAGCCCTTTTATATGGCGGATAAATCCCGTTCCCGAAAGGAAGGCGGAGTGGGCCTTGGCTTGTCTCTCTGCGCGTCGATCGCGGAACGCCATCACGCCCAACTGACCTTTGAGAGCGCTTTAGGGAAGGGAACCACGGTGCGGATATCCATTCCCTTGGCAAAGGAGGATCCATGATGAAATTAGCGAGAAAAAGCGTGCCGTTTATCATTGCGGTAGCTTTGCTGGCGGCGTGCCTGCTGGCGGTTGGATTATCGCCTTTGGTTCTTCCGGACTATAAGGGAACCATCGAGGAAAGAGAGCAGCCCCAAAATTTCAACCTCCTTTATCTTAACAGCGGAGAGGAGCTGAATCTCTACCCTTGGAACCTGTATACGGGCCAGGAGCAGGAGCTTTTCGAGGAGGAGATAGTCAGCTTTGCGGCAAACAGCGTGCGGATTTTGGGCGGCGGCTCTTGGACCGATGAAGAGCTTTATCCTTTGATTAAATTTCGGTATTCGGGCCAGGAATTGAGGTTTTTAAAGGATATGGCGCTCACCGAAAAGGACGGCAGGCGGTATTTAGTAAATATGGCTCTCGATCCTAACGGCCTTTGCTCTTTTTCCTATGTGAATCAGGATGAGCGGGAGGCAACGGCTGATGAAATGGACCAGGCCCTCGGCAAGCTCCAAGAGGATTGGGAGAAGTTTCTGTCAGATCCGCTGCCGGCAGACAGTGAAGTGGATCTGTATGAAGAAAAGCCTTCGGGAAGCTATCAGCTGGACGATGGGGAGTGGAAAACGGATAACGCGTTTTATATGTTTTTTATGCGCTGCCAGATGCTGAGTGATCAGATGAGAAAAGAGCAGTATTCCGATTATATAGGGGATAATTTATACACGATCTGGGCACTGGTTCTGAAATCAGAGTTTACCAGCTTGTCGTATGATAACCACATTTACGCCATGTATTCCAATGATGGCGGAACATCCATGGTTTTGATTTACAGCCCGATAGAGGAACGCTTTGTAGGCTTCAGCTTAAAATACTGAAAAGGCTTTCCAGTGAGCGGTTTATGTGCCGGGGATTTTTCCGCGGCCTCTATATTATGCTTTTAAAGAAAGAAATATATCCCGGGCTTAGAGGCGCTGTTTTGCTGTTTGGGCAGAACAGCGTCCGTTTTTTCGACGAAACGGCGCTAGCTGCAAATACATATAAAAACGCGCGGCAAAATTGGGCGGTGAGATGAAAAATTTTAGCAGGGGCGGCTGATTGCCGCCCCTGCCTCGTTTCTCAACGCACCGCGCTCAAGCCGCGCGTTTTTACGTTTCCCTTACATTTTTTTGAGGACATTTTGCAAGGCCACCGCATACAATTACCTTAGAAAATGGGTAAGACCATAAAGCTTGGGGGATTTGGTATGAGTCAAGGGAAATGTAAGCCTCCGGATAAGAGGTATCGTCGAAAGAAAAAGCTGCTGCCTGGTTCCTTAGTAGTTCTTTTTCTTGGCGTTTTGTTTATCGCCGTGCTGGCGGGCATGAAAAGCGCTCAGTTTTTAGAACCGATCAATACATCCTTTACGCCCCGTGGGGAGTCGTCAAAGGGGATAGAGCAGGAAAGCTATCGGTTCTCCCCGGAGGCTGATGAAAAGAGCTATGGAAAAGGCGAGGAAAATAATGGCTCTGGAATCAATCCGGAGGCAGAAGATGCCAAGCTTCAAAGGACGCAGTCCGCGGTTTCTTCCAGCGATCCTGATCTGAAGAACGATACGGGCGATGACGCAGGGGAGGACAGCGTCCTTATAGACGCGCCTTATATCAGCCAGCTGGGAACGTACCCCACCGGATGCGAGTCGGTTTCAGCGGTGATGGCCCTTCAGCATCTGGGAATCGATATTACTGTAGACGAATTTATCGACCGGTATCTGGATTTGGGAACCGAGCCCTGGACTGCGGAGGACGGAACGATGTACGGAGGGGATCCCTGGGAAACCTTCTTAGGAAATCCCAGAGAGGCCAGTGGTTGGGGATGTTATGCTCCCGTAATCGAAAGGGCTATCAAAAAAGCCGTTGATCCGGATCAATTTCAGGTAAGCCTTCTGTTTGGAATCCCCCTGGATGTATTGTGTGAAACCTATCTGCAAAATAATATTCCGGTAATCCTGTGGGCGACCATCGATATGGAATATCCCACTCCAGGCGACTGCTGGCTGATCGAAGGAACAGGAGAGGAGCTGCAGTGGATGCGGCCGGAGCACTGCCTCCTCCTGGTAGGCTATGACCAGGACTATTATTATTTCAACGACCCTACTGCGGGAAGGCAGTACCGATATGAAAAAAGCGCCTGTGAGGCTGCCTATCAAGGACTGCATTCCCAGGCAGTGGCGGTGTATGAAAAATCGTATCCGCCTTTAAAAACAGCGGAGTAAAGCAAGCTGCTTTTTAGCAGCTTGTTATATATGGCTTGCTGCGTATGAGAAAAAATCTTCTGACAGTCAGTCCACGGGATTTAATATTCGTAAGCATGCCATTCTAAAGCGGTCCTGCGCCTTAAGCATTTTAAGCGCTCCCATTGAAAAAGCTGCGGAAATACGGTTCGAAAACCAGCCCGGCGCCCCTTTCGTTTAGCGGGTGAGAGGACCGGCTGGCTCAATATGCTGAAAAGAAGGAAATCCGATTATTTTGGATTTCCTTCTTTTTCTAATTTACAGATCATTTTCCAAACAGTTTCCAGGGAAAACAGCAGCTCCTTCTGTTCTCCCTGGGTGAGAATGGAGAGATGCTCTTCAATTCCCCGGCAGACCGCCGCCCGCAGCTTGTCCATCTGGGCCTCTCCATAAGCGCTTAAGCAGATGAAAATAAGCCTCCTGTCCTGCTTGCACGGCCGGCGTTCCACCAGGCCGGTGTCCGCCAGGCTGTTGATCAGACGGGTGCTTTGCTGTTTGGATACGCCGCAGTGAGCGGAAAGGGCGGACATAGTCATACAGCCCTCCCGCTTCAGCGCCATCAGGGCGTAAAACTGAAGAGGGCTTATTTTTGCCCGCAGCGCTCCCTCAATCGGGCGGATAATCTGGTTATAAAGCATGGGAATTAATAAAAAAAGCTGTTCGGAAATCATTTTTGAGGAATCCAAGACGCGCCTCCCGGTTACTTGACAAATATTTTTCAGCGTGTTACACTTACTTAGTAAACAAATGATAACTGTTAACTTACAGTTAATATTTTACAGCAAAACCCTGATTTGTCAATGGACGGCTGACATTTTCAGAAAAATTTTTTATTTCCAGCTTTTTTTCTTAGAAAAAGTCTGGTATCATATAAAGATGTAGTAAAGGAAAAGGGGAGATACTCTCTTGAAAATCGGTCTGGACATCGGTTCCACCACCATTAAGTGTGTTGTGCTCAATGATAACGATGAAATCTTACATAAATCCTATGAACGCCACTATTCCCAAATTACGGAAAAAATTCGGGATATTCTTCAATATGTACGGGACAATGTGGTAAAGGGAAAAATCGCCCGGCTGGCAATTTCCGGTTCCGCTGGAATGGGAGTAGCGGAGAACTGCCGCCTGCCCTTTGTGCAGGAGGTGTTCGCCACCCGCGTGGCCGCCAACCGCCTTTTGCCAGGCAGCGACGTCATTATCGAGCTGGGCGGAGAGGATGCCAAAATCCTGTTTTTGACCGGCGGTATGGAGGTGCGGATGAACGGCACCTGCGCCGGAGGTACCGGCGCTTTCATCGATCAGATGGCCACCTTGCTGAACGTAGCTCCCGACGAGATGAACGAGCTTGCCAAAGCCTATGAGAAAACCTATACCATCGCTTCCCGGTGCGGTGTATTCGCCAAATCGGATATCCAGCCCTTGCTGAACCAGGGCGCCAGGAAGAATGATATCGCCGCCAGTATTTTTTACGCTGTGGTCAACCAGACTATTGCCGGTTTGGCACAGGGGCGGGAGATCAAGGGGAATATCGTATATCTGGGCGGCCCCCTGACCTTCCTTTCCGAGCTGCGGAAAAGCTTTGACGAAACCTTGAAAACCAAGGGCACCTGCCCGGAAAATTCCCTGTACTATGTGGCGCTGGGAGCGGCTTTCTGCGCTGAGGAGGACATTGACCTGGATCAGGCGATCAGCCAGGCGGAGCATTACAGGGCCTCAGGAAACTTTGCGTATAATCCGCCGCTGTTTCAGTCCCGGGAGGACTATGACGCCTTTTTGGAACGCCACAGCCAATGCTCCGTGGAGCGGGGCGATTTTGACGCTTACCAGGGGAAGGTTTATCTCGGCATGGATGCGGGCTCTACCACGGTGAAAACCGTGGTGATGGGGGAGAACGGCGAACTGCTTTATTCCCAGTATCAGCCGAACTCCGGCAACCCGGTGCCGATCATCAAGGAGTTTTTAGAGAAGCTTTACCGGGAGCATCCCGATGTGGAGATCGCTGCAGGAGCGGTGACCGGCTACGGCGAAGAGATTATTAAAAACGCTTTCTGCGTTGATTTCGGCATTGTGGAAACAGTGGCCCATCTCACCGCCGCGAAGCGTTTTATGCCTGACGTTCAGTTTGTCATTGACATCGGCGGACAGGATATCAAGTGCTTTAAGATCCATAACGGCACTATTGATAATATTTTCTTAAACGAGGCCTGTTCCTCTGGGTGCGGCTCTTTTTTGCAAACCTTTGCCAATGCCCTAGGCTATTCCATTGAGGAATTTTCCAAGCTGGGCCTGTTCGCCAAACAGCCGGTGAACCTAGGCTCCAGATGCACTGTGTTTATGAATTCCTCCGTGAAGCAGGCGCAAAAGGATGGCGCTACCATTGAGGACATTTCCGCGGGCCTTTCCCTGAGCGTGGTGAAAAACGCTCTTTATAAGGTGATCCGGGCTTCCTCTCCCGGCGAGCTGGGGCAAAGGATTGTGGTGCAAGGCGGCACCTTTTTAAACGACGCCGTCCTCCGGGCCTTTGAGCAGGAGATGGGGGTTCAGGTGGTGCGCCCGGATATCGCCGGGCTTATGGGGGCTTATGGCGCGGCGCTGTACGCTCAAAGCAGAAAAAGAGAAAAAAGCACCATTCTTACGGAAGAACAGCTTGCGAAATTTACCCATAAAATCAGTGTGGTTACCTGCCGCTTGTGCAGCAACCACTGCCGTCTGACCGTAAATACCTTTGAGGGCGGCAGAAAATATATTGGCGGCAACCGGTGTGAAAAGCCTATTACCAGGAAAACCGCCGGCGAGAGCCTGAATATTTATGAATATAAGCTGAAGCTCCTGGAGGAATACCGTTCCTGCGAGGGACCGAGAGGAACGATTGGAATCCCCATGGGCTTGAATATGTATGAGCTGCTGCCTTTCTGGTACCGTTTCTTTAAGAATTTGGGCTTCGGCGTGAAAACGTCGCCCCTGTCCAATTCCAAGCTGTATCTGCGGGGCCAGCATACCATTCCCAGCGATACGGTTTGTTTCCCGGCGAAGCTGATGCACGGCCATGTGCAGACCTTGATTGACGAGGGAGTCAAGACGATCTTCTATCCTTGTATGTCTTATAATTTGGATGAGAAGCTGGGAGATAACCATTACAACTGTCCGGTGGTGGCTTATTATCCCGAGGTTATCGCCGCCAATGTGGGGGACGCGGCAAAAATCACACTGATCCACGATTACCTGGGACTGCACCGGAAGCGGGATTTTCCAGTGAAAGCCCACGCCATGCTCAATCAATATTTCGACGGCATCAGCTTGAAAGAGGTCAAAAAAGCGGCGAAAGCCGCCTATGAGGAGTATTACGGGTATTTTGAAAAGGTCCGGGCCAGAGGCGAGGAGATTCTGGAAACCGCTGAAAAGCAGGGAAAAGAGGTCATCGTTTTGGCCGGCCGGCCCTACCATGTGGACCCGGAGATCAACCACGGTATTGATAAGCTGATCGCCAGCTATGGCGTAGCTATTATATCTGAGGATGTCATCAGCTCCAGAGTGAAGAAATTTCATACCGGAGTTTTGAATCAGTGGACATATCACTCCCGGCTTTACGCCGCAGCCCATTATCTGAAGGATCAGCCCCATATGAATCTAGTGCAGCTGGTATCCTTCGGATGCGGCGTGGACGCGATCACCACCGACGAGGTTCGGGATATCCTGGAATCTGAGGGGAAAATCTACACCCAGATTAAAATTGACGAGATCACCAATCTGGGCGCGGTGAAAATCCGGCTGAGAAGCCTGTTCGCCGCCCTGGATCAGGAATAATCATTCAAGCCGGCGCGGATTTCTATACCAATCGTCAACGCCCGGCCGGCGGCGTTAAAGGAGACCATTATGGCAAAATTACAGTATGACAAAACCGGGCGCCTGCTGTTCACTAAGGAAATGAAAAAGGAATATACGATTTTGTTTCCCATGATGGCGCCGATCCATTTTAACATCATCAAGGATGTGTTTACTCACTACGGCTACAAGGCGGTGCTGTTGGAGACCACCGGCCCACAGATCGCCCAGACTGGTCTGAAATACGTACATAACGATACCTGCTATCCGGCAATTCTGGTCATCGGGCAGATGATCGACGCGCTGAATTCCGGCAAGTACGATTTGGACCACACTGCCCTGATGATCACCCAGACCGGCGGAGGCTGCCGGGCGTCCAATTACATCCATCTTCTGCGGAAGGCATTGAAAAAGGCCGGCTATGAAAAGGTGCCTGTGATCAGCCTGAATATTTCGGGTCTGGAGAAAAACAGCGGCTTTCATATTACTCTGCCTATGATCCGCCGGGTGGTGGCGGCTGTGGTTTACGGCGACGAGCTGATGCTGCTGCGAAACCAGTGCAAGCCTTATGAAATCATCGCCGGGGAAAGCGACCGGCTGGTGTCCAGATGGAGCCAGCAGCTGGCGAAGGAACTAAATTCCGGCAGCGGCTACAGCGCAAAGGATCTGGAAAGAAATATGAATAAAATCGTGGATGATTTTGCAAAGCTGAACCTGAACCATACCAAGAAGAAGGTTAAGGTCGGCGTGGTGGGGGAAATCTACGTCAAATACGCCCCGCTGGGCAATAACTGCCTGGAGGAGTTTTTGGAATCCCAGGACTGCGAGGTCTGCCTGCCGGGCATTTTAGGCTTCGCCATGTTTAAGGTGGATAACCGCCTGGAGGATATCAAGCTTTACGGAGGAAACCCGCTGAAGTACGCGGCGGTTAGCGCCCTAATGAAATACTGCACCAAGATCGAGTCAATTCTGATCGCGGCGGTCAAACGCCAGCCTAAATTTTTGCCGCCGAGCCCCTACGCTCACACCAAGAAGCTGGTAAAAGGCGTGATCGGCTATGGCGATAAAATGGGTGAGGGCTGGCTTTTAACGGCGGAGATGCTGGAGCTTGCGGAATCCGGCTATGAAAACATCGTCTGCACCCAGCCTTTCGGTTGCCTTCCTAACCACATTTGCGGCAAAGGTATGATCCGTAAGATAAAGGAGCGAAATCCCAAGGCAAATATTGTGGCCATCGATTACGACCCTGGTGCCACCCGGGTAAACCAGGAGAACCGAATTAAGCTGATGCTGTCGGTAGCCCGTGAAAACCTTCAGCAGGCGGAAACGGTGCCGGATCAGAAGCCGGCCGATGCCGGGAAAGCCGTATCAGTGAAATAACTGGAATCTGGAGGATATCAAGCTTTCTTCGCCGCGCTCAGTCAATTCAAAGGAAATAGAAAAAGAACATGCCTGTTTTGAAGCGCCCCGTTTGTTATTCAGTAAATCTTACTGAATAACAAACGGGGCGCTTAGTTGTGCAAAAAGGAAAAGCAAATCAGATTACACGCCGGAATTTAAGAAGACGGCAGTGGAAACTATGCGGCTGACGTTCCCTGCTAAATCGCCTGCTGGTAAGATATCGGCCGGGGATAGGAAACCCTGTGTTTGACCGCTTTGTATTTGAAATTGTGCCCCCTGGCAAAAGTTTGAGAAAAATTCTTTCTTCTTTCAAATTTCTACAATGGTTTCTGTAAGATTCAGTTGTATTTCCCCGGTAAGTTTATTATAATGGATTCTGTAGGAATGAAAGCGAGTGAGGAAAAGTATGAAAATCGGATTTGACAATGATCTATACTTAAAGATGCAGTCCAGTCACATTTTAGAGAGAATCAACCAGTTTGACAATAAGCTTTACCTGGAGCTGGGCGGTAAGCTGTTTGACGATTACCACGCCAGCCGGGTGCTGCCGGGCTTTCAGCCGGACAGTAAGGTGCGAATGCTTCTCCAGTTAAAGGATCAAGCGGAAATCGTTATCGTCATCAACGCAGCTGACATTGAAAAAAGTAAGGTCCGTGGCGATCTGGGGATCACTTATGACGCGGATGTATTCCGTCTGATTGATGCGTTTCGCGGGATCGGATTGTATGTAGGCAGCGTGGTGATCGCGCAATACTCGGGACAAGCCGCAGCGGAGGCCTTTAAGAACCGCCTTCAGCTTCTCGGCGTACCGGTTTATCTCCACTATCCCATCGCCGGATATCCCGCCAATATTCCTCTGATCGTCAGCGACGAGGGATACGGTAAAAACGAGTATATTGAAACCACCCGTCCGCTGGTGATTGTGACGGCGCCCGGGCCGGGCAGCGGAAAGATGGCTACCTGTTTATCTCAGCTGTATCATGAGCATAAGCGGGGAATCAAGGCCGGCTATGCAAAATTTGAGACGTTTCCTATTTGGAATTTACCTCTGAAGCATCCGGTGAATCTGGCCTACGAGGCCGCTACAGCGGATTTAAATGATGTCAATATGATCGATCCCTTTCATTTGGAGGCCTATGGAACCACGGCGGTAAACTATAACCGGGATGTAGAAATATTTCCTGTGCTTAACGCTACCTTTGAGTGTATTTTTGGGGAAAGCCCTTATAAATCTCCCACAGATATGGGCGTAAATATGGCGGGAAAATGCATTGTGGATGACGAGGTCTGTAAGGAAGCCTCCTGTCAGGAGATCATCCGCCGGTATTATTATACCCAGCGCGACGCTAAGCAAGGACGGCTGGATGAGGAAGCCGTCATGAAGGTGGAACTCTTGATGAGTAAGGCGGGAGTCAGCGTGAAAGACAGAGCTTGCGTGTCGCCGGCTCTGGAACGGGCTGAACGGGATAAGCTGCCCGCAGCGGCGATCCAGCTGCCGGATGGACAGGTGATCACTGGTGGGACCTCCTCTTTGCTGGGGGCTTCCGCCGCAATGCTGCTGAATGCGCTGAAGAGACTGGGCGGGATCGGCCACGATATACTGCTGATCTCCCCAATCGTCATTGAGCCGATCCAAAATTTGAAAATCAAACATTTGGGGAACAATAATCCCAGACTCCATACTGATGAAATTTTGATCGCTCTTTCCATCAGCGCCGCAACCAACCCTACCGCGGCTCTGGCTTTAAAGCAGCTTTCCAAGCTGAAGGGCTGTGAGGCTCATTCCTCAGTGATTTTGTCCCAGGTGGATGAGACGACTTTCCGAAAATTGGGAGTCAATTTGACGACCGAGCCTGTGTATCAGTCGAAAAAGCTGTACCACAAATAAAAAGCATAAGGATTTCATTTTCAAAAAAGCCCGTTCCTTTAGGAACGGGCTTTTTATTTATATAGAATCTAAATTTAGAAAGAACTTTTTATTTCTCTTAGTACCTGTATCAAGTCGCGCATAAACAGCGTATTGATGAATTTGTGCTGGTTATGCCGCCATGCTTAAAAACCATGAAAGGGAATTATTCTCCGCAGACAGTCTCGTCCAAGGTAATTCTGGGGGAATCCTGAACCGGAGCTACGACGAGAGCTTTCATGGTGTCGCCCTCGGCTACCGCGACAAAATGGCCCTTGCCAGGGTCGATGCTCAGCTCTGTGCCGGCGGGAATCCGGACAATCTGGGCGGATTCCATGACCGCTTTGCCAGCCTTGATATCCACAAACAGCATTAGAGCGGGACCCTCTAAGAAATAAAAGAGTTCGGCATCCTCATGATACTCGATCTCGTTGAAGGTTGGTGTATGGTGCCAGCCCTCCAACAGGCCGCAAGCAATCCTCGTAGACTTGAAATCTACTGCCATGGGAAATGCGGTCCACTCAAAAAAGGTTTCCTTATAAGATCCCAGCGACTTGGTGCAAAGGGTCTTTACGCCGTTGATGGTTACATCCTTTAGATCCTGAATTTTTACATTCATGAGAAAAACCTCCTGCTTTTTCTTTTATTATAGCATTCCAAAAACAGGAAAGTAAAGAGAGCGAAAACAATTTTATGGAAGAAATTTATTCCGACGCAGAAAGTCGGAGAAGGCGTCGGGCGTAGAAAACTGATAGCCGTGAATCCCGCATGTCTGAGCGCCCTGGATGTTATCCTTCAGATCATCTATAAACAGGCAGGCCTCCGGCTGAAGGCCTTGTTCCTCCAGCACTCTTTGGTATATTTTAGGATCAGGCTTGATCAGGCGCATACTGGCGGAGATATGGACAGAGTCCATCATCTTCATCACCGGAAAACGGTTTTGATATTGATAAAAGCGCAGTGAAGCGTTGGAAAGCAGGTGCAGGCCGTAGCCCTGGGCTTTCAACTGGGATACCAGCTCCAGCATACCGGGAATTGGGAGAAGAGTTTCATCCCACCGCTCCATTACAGCTTGAATCTTCTCCTGATGCTGAGGCGCCTGGCGCACCATAGTTTTTACTGCATCCTCCTGGGAAACGGCGCCTTTGTCCAGTTCAATCCACAGGGGAGAAAACACAGTGGCGGCCATAATTTCAGGAATAGCTTCCCAATCGCCGACAATTTCCTCCATAATACGGAAGGGGTTGTAATCGATTAAGACGTTTCCCATATCAAAAATAAAAGTGTTAATACCGTTCACAATAGCGCCTCCTTTTGAAACCGGCTGATCAGGTCAGGAATTCCTTGCTCAAAATTTACGCCGTACCGCTCATCCGTGCCGTCGCGGACGGTACGGGCAATGGTGTCGCTGACAAAATCCGCGGCGATTTGAGCGCAGCGGCCGATTTCCAGGCCTTTCATTTTGGCGGCCACAAAGACACTGGCGAACAGGTCGCCGGTACCGTGATAATGTCGGGCGACTTTTTGAGAAAACGCAAAAGCCGGCTCGTCTCCCGGGCCGGCCAGACAGGCGGCGCCGGTTTGCCCCGGGGAAAAACCAATTCCGGTGAGCACCACGCCGCACTGGAAACGGGCGGCAAGGTCCTGCGCCAGCCGTGCTACGGCCTCCCGGGTTCGGTACCGCTCCGGGCGGTAAGGCTCATTCAATAAAAAACATGCCTCCGTAAGATTGGGCAGTATAAAATCTGCTTTATGGCAGAGCAGCTGGGTACCGCGGGCCATGTCGGAGGAATAGGTTTGATAAAGCTTTCCGTTGTCCGCCATACAGGGATCTACAAAAATCAAGGTGTCCCGGCCTGAAAGCAGGTCGAAAATTTCCGACACCTTGGAAATCTGCTCCAGGGATCCTAGAAAACCGCTGTAAATGCCGTCGAAACGGAGCTTCAGTTCACTCCATTGGCGGGCGGCGGGCAGCAGATCAGAGGTAAGATCCCGATGAGTAAAGCCGGGCAGACCGCCGGTATGGGAGGATAGAAAAGCCGTGGGCAGAGGACAGGCTTCCAGCCCGCAGGCGGAAAGAATAGGCAGGATAATAGTCAAAGAGCACTTTCCAAATCCGGAAAGGTCGTGGATCGCGGCGATTCGTTTGTTCATAGCGTTACTTTCCATTTACTGCGCCGATAAACCGGAGAAACGCTTTGCGGCCAGTTTCATCGGTTTTATACACGCCGGAATTCTCTAAAATAGCGGAGAATACCCGGCCTACTTGATCCTGCACAAAGGCGTGGGCAGCCTGCCCGCCGGAATAGGCCTTCCTTAGTTCCCGATACCAGTCGTAATGAGGCGCCATGGCGGCCTCAGAGAAAATGCGGTCTGCTTTTTCAGGTGCGGTTAAAGCCTCCTCAACTAGGGCAAGCTCGGATTTTAGGCGGGCCGGAAGAACCGCCAGCCCCATAACCTCAATCAGTCCGATATTTTCTTTTTTTAAATGGTGGTATTCGGCGTGAGGATGGAAAATGCCCAGAGGATGCTCCGGGCTGGTACGGTTGTTCCGCAGAACAAGATCCAGCTCGAACTGATTGCCCCGCCTGCGGGCAATGGGGGTAATGGTATTGTGGGGCGTCTCGCCGGTAAAGGCTCTGATTTCCACTGAGGAATCCGAATAGGAACGCCAGTGAAAGAGAATTTTATCCGCCAGATCGATGAGTACGCTTTGATCCACAGAGGAAAGCCGGATGACAGATAAGGGCCATTTGACGATAGAGGCATCCACCTGGGGATAACCGTCAAAGGAGATGGATTTCTCTGCCGGCGCTTTGGCCATAGGAAGCTCGTAACACCCTCCCTGGAAATGGTCGTGGGAAAGAATCGAGCCCCCCACGATGGGCAGGTCGGCGTTAGACCCGATAAAGTAGTGGGGAAGCTTTTCCACAAACGCCAGAAGGCGGGCGAATGTTTTGCGCTCTATTTTCATAGGGACATGTTTTCCGTTTAATAAAATGCAATGCTCGTTATAATAGACATAGGGGGAATACTGAAAATACCAGGTTTCACCGCAAAGATCCATTGGGATCACACGGTGGTTGCCTCTGGGAGGCTGGGATACGCTTCCGGCGTAGCCCTCGGTTTCCCGGCACAAAAGGCACTTGGGGTAGGAGGTGCTTTTCATATTTCTGGCGGCGGCGATTGCTTTAGGATCCTTTTCAGGCTTGGATAGGTTGATGGTGATATCCATTGGACCGTAGGGCGTCTGTGCCGTCCATTTTTCATCTTTTTTCACCCGGTCCGTGCGGATGTAATTGGAATTCTGGCTGAGCCGGTAGAAATAATCGGTGGCGACCTTTTTGTTGATGTGAAAAAGGGAGCGAAACTGATAGATCACCTCAGAAGGGCGAGGCATCAGACAAGCCATGATTTCCGTATCCAGCAGATCCCGGTAAACGGAAGAATTACTCTCCAGAAGTCCGTTTTCCGCCGCCCAATCTATGATACGGTTTAAAATCGGCTGAGGGCTTGCCAGGTTTTCCTCCGGAACAGCCGCCTGGGTGTAGTCGTTTAATTTCAGCAGGGCCAGTATCCGGTTGACGGCGAACACGGCGTCCTCCTGATGAAGAAGCCCCTTTTTTACGCCGTATTGCACCAGCCTTGCGATTTCCAGATTAATATCGGTCATTTTTATTACTCCTAAAATTTTTCAGCGATTTCCGAAGCTGTTTTATAGATGCTTTTTGGAGGAACCACGCCCCGCACCATAGATAAGGGATAAATATTGCTGTTGGGACATATGACGCTTCCGGGGTTCAGAACAGAGTTGCAGCCAACCTCCACGCAATCCCCTAAAATAGCGCCGAACTTTTTCAGCCCAGTGGTAATTTTTTCTCCTTGATACTTGACCGTTACCAGGGTCTTGTCGGATTTTACATTGGAGGTAATAGAGCCCGCGCCCATGTGGGAGCGGTAGCCTAGAATAGAATCTCCCACATAGTTATAGTGCGGTACCTGAACGTTATTAAACAGGATGACATTTTTCAGCTCCGTGGAGTTGCCTACTACGGCGCTATCCCCTACTAAGGCGCTGCCTCGTATGAATGCGCCGTGCCGGACCTCAGTGTTTTTACCGATGATAACCGGCCCGTTGAGATACGCGGTAGGAAAAATAACGGCGGACTTGGCCGCCCAAACATTTTCCTTGATCTCCTCGTATTCATCCTTAGGCAGCGAAGGACCCAGGGCCAGAATAAATTCCTTAATATGCGGAAGAGCTTCCCAGGGATACTGAAAACGGTTCAGCAGCGTTTCCGCCTGGGTTTGAGATAAATCAAAAAGCTTTGCAACGGTTAATTGTGAATACATGAAATACCTCCACACAGCTAAAATGTATGATGACAGGAACCTAAAGCTATTATATTTTTTTATTCTGCTAAGGTCAAGGAAAGGATAAAAAAGTACAGCTATTCACATCATTTTTCCATAAGACTCGGAAGTTTTGGGTATGGACGAATAAGGCAAACACTAGTATAATAAAAAATGATTTTTTACTTTATTCGCCGCGGCGCTGTCATAGCGCCTTCTTGGCAGGAGCCGGCCGCTCATTTTTTAGCGCTTGGCAACGTTATTAGAAACCAGCTGCGCTTTGATCATCTTTTCATAGTCAGGCGAAGACTGGCTGCATCCCGACAAAGAAACGGAGAAATTTTATGAAAATCGTAGTTTTAGATGGAGAAACCACCAATCCCGGCGATTTAAGCTGGGAGCGCCTCGAAAAGCTAGGAGAGCTAACCGTCTATGCCAGAACAAAGCCGGAGGAGCTTTATGAGCGGGCAAAGGAGGCGGAGCTTCTGATTACGAATAAAACGGTTTTAAGCGGAAAGATGATTCGAAGCTTAAAAAACCTGAAATATATCGGCACTCTTTCTACGGGCTTTAATGTAGTCGATATTCACGCCGCCAGGGAATTAGGCATTCCAGTCTGCAACGTGCCCTCTTATTGTACCAACGCAGTAGCTCAAATGACGTTTTCTCTGTTGTTTGCCCTCACTAATCATGTGGCGCTCCATAATCATTCCGTACACCAGGGCGATTGGGAGAATAGCACGGATTTTTGTTATTGGAAAGCGCCTTTGGTGGAATTGGAATCCAAAAATTTTGGAGTGTACGGGTTTGGCAGCATCGGCCGGACTGTAGCAAAAATAGCGGCGGACCTGGGAATGAACGTATTGGTTTACAGCAGGACAAAAAAAGACATGCCTTCAGGTTACCGGTGGGTGCCTCAGGAGGAGCTGTTCCGGGAAAGCGACGTGCTTTCCCTCCACTGTCCCTTAACGCCGGAAACCACAGGGCTTGTCAACCGAAAAACCTTGTCGCTGATGAAGCCTACCGCTTACCTGATTAATACCTCGCGAGGGCAGGTGATCCGTGAGCAGGATCTGGCGGAGGCCTTAAACGGCGGAAGGCTTGCGGGAGCAGCGATGGACGTGCTGTGCGAGGAACCGCCGAAAAAGGGAAACCCTCTGACCCATTGCGAGAAATGCGTCATTACGCCTCATATTTCTTGGGCCGCGAAAGAAAGCAGGGACAGGCTCCTTCATACAGTATGCGACAATGTGGAAGCGTTTTTAAAGGGAACGCCTCAAAACCAAGTGAATTGACAGGATAGTTTCCCCGCAAAAAAACAGGAACCCGTCGCCGGGCTCCTGTCTTTAAGGGAGGAGTATTATGAAAAACGCGTTCTTGAACTCGGAGTAAGCTGAGTTATTTTCTGATTTCAGTATAAGGCGAAAAAAGAGCGCTGTCAACGGGTTTTGACCAGGGTTAACCGTGTTTTAATATCTTTTTACAACTTGTTGACAACTACAAGACGAAACGGAGATAAATAAAAAAACAGTTTAGTAAAGGAGATAAAGTTATGATTGTTATCGGAGAAAAATTGAACAGTTCCATCCCGTCGGTCTATGCCGCGATTGAGAAAAAGGACAGCCGGTTTGTGTCTGATTTGGCGGTAAAACAGGAGGAGGCGGGAGCTCATTTTTTAGATATCAATGCTGGAATGTTTGTGGAAGCAGAAGAGGAGAACCTGCGCTGGCTGATGAACACGGTACAGGCGGTTTCCAAGCTTCCTTTGGTCATTGATACTCCGGATCCCAGCGTGGCCCTGGCTTTGGCTAAAGAGTACCGGGGAGAAAAGCCTGTTATCAATTCCGTAACTCTGGAAGAGAATCGTTTTGCTCCCATGGTAGAAGCGGCAAAAACCTGCGGAGCGGCGATGGTAGCGTTATGCATGGATGACTCCGGCGTTCCGGATGGTGTGGAGAGAAGAATTGAGCTTGCCAATATTCTTACGGAAAAGCTTAGAAGGGAAGGCTTCGAGCCCGAAGATATCTATCTGGATCCGATGGTTCGGCCTGTGGGGTCCGGTGAAGGCTATGGCCTGGAGGCGGTTCGGGCTATTCAGGGAATCAGAAGCAATCTGCCGGATGTCCATATCGTCTGCGGGCTTTCCAATAGTTCCTTCGGACTTCCCAATCGGGCTCTTATTAACCGCACCTTTTTGACCGCGGCGATGACTGTCGGATTGGACGCCGCGATTATGGATCCGATGAACCGGGAGCTGGTAGCTACAATGTATGCGGCACAGGCCGTGCTCGGCGTAGATGATTACTGTATCGAGTATTTGGGGGCGTACCGGGATGGTCTCCTTTAACAGCGGAAAAAGCGAAACCCCAAAAGCGGGATAAGGACTAGTCCTTATCCCGCTTTGTTTTGCCTAATCCCGCTTTTAAAAGATAGGTATGCTGTATAGGACGCCGGCAGCGGGGTTAGAATAGAATACTAAATGCTACAAATATGCTGGTTGCCCAGCAAAGGAAACGCCAATAAAATCGTCTGAAAGAGGGCTTTGTCCTTTAATAGAACGGCATAGGATAAAAATGATCTGTTAATTGAATGGAAAATCCGGTAACCATTATGGAATCCCAGCCCTTATCTCTGCTATAGATTCTACTGAGATCTAACAGCTTCTAGTGAGGCCGCTGTTGAAAGCCGGTCTTTGCAGGGATAATCAATTACCATAAATTCCCTGAAGGCAATCTGGTTTTGACAGAAAAAAGCCATGCTATCATGAATAGTATGCTTCTGTACAAAAATCAAAAGGGGGATTTCATATGAGGATAGACCTTATTGTATCAGACCAGGTTTATTTTTTTTACCGGTCCATTGGCGTTATGACGAACCGTACGGCGGAAGAAACAATTACCGATATGCTGGTGAAGTTCAGCGAAGTATTGCTTCGGCCGGGGGACGATGAAGAAAAGCTGTAACGGAGGATTGAACATGAGGACGATCACGATCAGTCTGCCGCCTGAAGCCTATGCGTCTTATCAGGAGCTTTCCCAAGCGACAGGCGAAACACCAGAAGAAGCCATGAGCCGCCTATTGGAAGAATTTTTGCGGCTGACGGCCGGATTATATCAAGAGTAGAAGAAAGAAAAGAGCTGGAAAGCGCTTTATAATCACATGCGGCTGAGAGAAGTTTTGCAGACAGCATCCTTTTGCGAAAACTATTTTATAGACTCAAAAAGAGAAAAAAGCAAAGAATTATGAATCCTGGCGAAGAGAAGCATAAGAGTTGGTCCGCTGGCTTTCAGCAACCGTCCGCCAGGCCATTTTTGGATGTCCGATTCTGACCTTTCCGGCCGTGAAGCCATAGGTACGCTAGCAGATGAAGCAATAGTATGGCTGTGGCGGCAGGCTTAAACTTTCCGGCTTTTCAATGCTTCAAAATAGAAAAGCAGCACTCCAACAGCAATATTGGTCGGAGTACTGCTTTAGCTTTGCTTAAAACTGCCGAGCGTCTTTCTGATAAAATACGGTAGAAATCTCAAAACGGCAATTGCGGCTCAAAATAGAGCGGCCCTGTTTTTGGAATGCTGCTGCGTTTTGGCTTTTGTTCTTCAATAAGGCTGAAGGATTGTTTTTTCCGCCCCTTATAAGACCTGGGTACCTCCAACAGGACGGATAGAAAGCAGGTGGCAGGAACCCTCTCCCAAGACAGCGTCCATTTTTTCGCGGAAGGTTTCCACGTAATCCATAGGGACAAAGGTCTGGACCGTACCAGCAAAGCCGCCTCCATGGACTCTCCAGGCTCCTCCGCGGCTCTTGAGGAGCCGCTCGCACAATGCCAAGGTGACAGATACCCCTTGTTCCCCAGGGTAAGAGGTGGAAAATACATTTTGCAAATATTGATAAGAGGAGGCTCCGGATTCAATTACTAACGTCTTGAATAAATCAAAATCTCCGGCCCTTAAAGCCTCCACCTGACGAAGCACCCGCTGATTGTCTCCGTAGAAATGGATCGCCCGCAGGACAGCCCGGTCGCCTACCAGCTTACGGAGCTGGGGAAGCCTATCGTAAAACTCGGCTTCCGGAACCTGGCGCAGCACCTCTTTCCCAAAGCAGGCGGCCACGCTTTTCATTTCCTCGGGAATAGCGGCGTAGTCGGGCGTTAAGTTGGCATGGCTTCCGTGGGTATCAATGATGCAAAGAGTGTAGCCGCAGTGGGCAAAATCAAAATCGATCCTTTCCACCCTTGGAGCTTCCCTGTTTTCAAAATCGATGGTGATAAAGCCGCCGATGGAGCTGGCGGATTGATCCATCAAGCCGGAGGGCTTTCCAAAATAGACGTTCTCTGTGTATTGGCTGATCTGGGCAATGCTTAAGGAAGTTTCCTTGCCGCCGCAGAATAAGGCGTTCATGGCGGTGCCCAGAAGGACCTCAAAGGAAGCGGATGAGGAAAGGCCTGAGCCCTGAAGTACATTGGAGGTGGTGTAAGCGTCAAAGCCGCCGGTAGAGTAGCCTAGCTGGCGGAACCGGGAACACATGCCGCGGATTAACGCGGCGGAGGTGTTTTTTTCCTGTTCCACAACCTCCAAAGAGGAAATATCCACGGTATCCTGGGGATACCCCTCGGATTTTACCCGGATCAGATTGCTGTCATTTTCGGATACGACCGCGACCACATCTAAATTCACACTGGCGGCCAACACCCTGCCCAGCTGATGGTCGGTGTGGTTTCCGCCGATTTCCGTTCTTCCGGGAGCGCTGAAAATAGAGATTTCCCGGCTGACGCCGAACAGCTCCTCAAATTTTTCAATGGCGTTAATCAGCCTTTCCCGGTGGAGCGCGGCTTCTTCTATGGGGCAGGCATACAAGTAAGCGAGTTTTTCATCTAAATCGCCGTTCATGAGCATAATTTTTGCGCTGACGGTATTCATAGCGGGAATCCTCCTAAAAGCTCAAATCTGTTTTCTTTCAGTGTACCCCAGAGGCGGCCTTTCGTCTATCGCCGTTTGTACCATTTTTTTGTGTTTTTGTCTCATTTTTCTGGTTTTAGATTTGAGAGGGCGGAAGCCTGGCGAACTGTTTTCCAGCTGACGGTTTCCGCCGGCTAAGCCCAGTGCCGTTGTGATCCAGTGTGGTATCACAGAAAAATGTACTCGCGCTGCGAAAAGCGGTGATACAGAAACCGGTAAGGCTGTCACGAGCCGGCTTTTCAGCAAGGCTTTGTTATTGCCATAACGTTTTCTCCCGGGGGTATGGAGCCTTTTCATTGACAAATGGGTTGTTCGGTGGGATAATATAAAGGTTAACGACGCTAATTGATGAAAGGAAGGAACGATAGATGAGCAAGGAGCTTGCGAAAGCGTACGAGCCCCGAGAGGTTGAGGATCGGATTTATGACTTTTGGCTGCAAGGCGGCTACTTTCATGCGGAGGTAGATCCGGAGAAAAAGCCCTACACCATCGTGATTCCCCCTCCGAATATTACGGGACAGCTCCATATGGGACATGCCTTAGATGAAACGATTCAGGATATTTTGATCCGCTTCAAGCGGATGCAGGGCTATTCCGCCCTTTGGCTGCCGGGCACTGACCACGCCTCCATCGCTACGGAAGCAAAAATCGTGGAAGCTATGAAAAAAGAGGGCCTGACCAAGGAGGATGTGGGCCGTGAGGGCTTTTTGGAAAGAGCCTGGGACTGGAAGGCGAAATTCGGCGGCAGAATTGTGGAACAGCTGAAAAAGCTGGGCTCCTCCTGTGACTGGGAGCGGGAACGGTTTACTTTGGACGAGGGCTGCAGCGAGGCGGTTAAGGAAGTGTTTGTGCGCTTATACGAAAAAGGCCTGATTTACCGTGGAGAGCGGATCATTAATTGGTGCCCTCACTGCAAAACCTCCATTTCCGACGCGGAGGTGGAGTTTGACGAGCATGACGGCAATTTCTGGCACCTGCGCTATCCTCTGACCGACGGAACCGGCGAGCTGCGCCTGGCCACCACCCGCCCGGAGACTCTGCTGGGCGATACCGCGGTAGCGGTGCATCCGGATGACGAGCGCTACAAGGCGTATGTGGGCAAAACCGTGACTCTGCCCCTGGTGGGACGGGAGATTCCGGTGGTTGCCGACGAATACGTGGAAATGGACTTCGGAACCGGCGTGGTAAAGATCACCCCTGCCCATGACCCCAACGACTTTGAAGTGGGCCTGCGGCATAACCTGCCTGTAATCAATGTGATGGACGAAGGCGCCGTAATTAATGAAAACGGCGGCAAATACCAGGGAATGACCAGGGAAGAGGCCAGAAAGGCCATCGTCAAGGATTTGGACGAGGGCGGCTACCTGGTGAAGGTTGAGCCGATCAAGCATAACGTCGGCTCCTGCTACCGCTGCGGCACCGTGGTAGAGCCCCGGGTCAGCAAGCAGTGGTTTGTGAAAATGGAGCCCTTGGCCAAGCCCGCCATCGACGTGGTGCGGGAAGAAAAGATCCGCCTGATTCCGGAGCGGATGGAAAAGATTTATTACAACTGGATGGAAAATATTAAGGACTGGTGCATTTCCCGCCAGCTCTGGTGGGGCCACCGGATTCCCGCCTGGTACTGCGAGGACTGCGGCGAAACCATCGTGGCAAAGGAAACGCCGGAGAAGTGTCCCAAGTGCGGCGGCAGCCATCTCCATCAGGACGAGGATACCCTGGATACCTGGTTCTCCTCTGCCTTGTGGCCTTTCTCTACCCTAGGCTGGCCGGAAAAGACCCCGGAGCTTTCCTATTTCTATCCGACCGACACCCTGGTGACAGGCTATGATATTATTTTCTTCTGGGTAGCCCGCATGATTTTCTCCGGCCTGGAGCACATGGGGGATATCCCCTTTAAGACGGTGTTCTTCCACGGGCTGGTGAGGGATGCCCAGGGCCGGAAGATGAGCAAATCCCTGGGCAACGGCATCGATCCCATCGAGGTCATCGAGAAGTACGGCGCGGATGCCCTCCGGTTTACCCTGGTGACTGGAAACAGCCCCGGAAACGATATGCGCTTTACCGAGGAGAAGCTGGAATCCAGCCGGAACTTCGCCAATAAGATCTGGAACGCCGCCCGGTTTATCCATATGAATATCGACGGCTTTGACGTGAAAAACGAACTGCCGGAGTCTTTGACCCTGGAGGACCAGTGGATTGTCAGCGCCTTGAATACCGTCACCAAGGAAGTAACGGAGAACCTGGAAAAATATGAGCTGGGCATCGCGGTGCAGAAGCTTTACGACTTCATTTGGGACCAATTCTGCGACTGGTACATTGAACTGGCCAAAACCAGGCTGATGGCTAAGGATGAAACCTCTGTGGGGGCCCGCCAGGTGCTGGTATGGACCTTTACCAGCATTTTAAAGCTGATGCATCCTTTTATGCCATATATTACGGAGGAAATTTGGCAGACCATGCCTCACGAGGGGGAAGCCCTGATGGCGGCGGATTATCCCAAGTATAACGAGAAGTACGCTTATCCCCAGGCAGAGGCGGAAATGCACCGCATTATGGAGGCGATCCGCGCTATCCGAAATCGGAGGGCGGAAATGAACGTGCCGCCATCCAGAAGGGCCAAGGTGTATGTGGCCTCCTCCTTTGAAGAGACCTTCCGTAAGGGTGCTCAGTTTGTAGCGCGCCTGGCCTACGCCAGCGAGGTTGAAGTCGGAGAGGCCTTTTCTATCCCGGGAGCAGTGACCATTGTTACCGCCGACGCTAAGGTGTACATCCCGATGGATGAGCTGGTGGATAAGGAGGCGGAGCTGAAGCGGCTGAACAAGGAATTGGAAACCGCTCAGAAGCAGCTGGATCAGGTAAACGCAAAGCTGAATAATCCGGGCTTTACTGGAAAAGCTCCTGCCAACGTGGTGGAGGGTGCCCGCCAAAACGCTCAAAAGCTGGAGGATAAGATTAAAATGATCGCATCCAGCATTGAGGCTCTGAACGGATAAATAACCAAAGCACGAAAGGTTCAGGCGCCCTAGCCGGCAGCCTGAACCTTTCGTGTTCATGAGTCTCAGCCCCCATACGCTAACGCAGTGGGAGAAGCCTGTGGTATACCCCGGTGTGCTTTTCGTCCAACTCCATATCCCGGTGGAAATGGCCGAAATACCAGTGCTTATACCGGATTTTTTCTTCTATCTCCTGTAAAAACAGGTTTAGCGGATATTCCCCCTCTACATCTCGCAGCTGAGTGACTAGGGAGTAGGGTGCGGTATGGGTAAGAATATAATCCACCTTGCGGCAGGCTTTCTCCAGATTCCGCCAGGCCGCCCGGTATTCTCGTGTACTAGGCATTTCCTCAGGCCACCAGGTGCCGTCCTTTTTCCGGAGCTCCTTATATTTGGAGCAGGCGCCGCCCATGACGAAGAACGACCGGCGGTTCAGCGTATAGATCTGCCCGCGCATCAGGTGGATTACGCTGTCGGTAAGCCGGTGCGCGCTGCCGCCGTTCCACACGGTTATGGTTTGGGAGCTCAGCTTTCCGTAATTCTCCCAGTTGCCATCCAGAAATAGTGTGGTGAAATTTCTCTGGGAAAGCCACTGGAGCATATCTTTTTGCTCGTTGCTTTTGGCGGACCAAATATCTCCAAAATCCCCGCAGATAATTACATAGTCTTTTTTGGTCATGTGCTTCTGCTGCGGGAAATTGGTTTCGTTCAGCTTATCCATACCTGTGGGACAATGAGTGTCTCCGGTAATATAAATCACAGGCCTCAGCCTCCTTCTGGCCCGCAGGGCGCAGGCTATTTAAAATTTAGTATACCACAGCTTTGCAAAATTCTCAAAAAGAAAAAGGTGCTTTATGACGTATCGTGACGCAGTCCATAAAATTAATTCTCTTTTGCGGTTTGGTATGAAGCCGGGACTGGAACGGATTCAGGCTCTGCTGGACCGTATGGGGAATCCGCAAAAGCAGTTAAAATTTGTTCATGTGGCAGGAACTAACGGCAAGGGCTCCGCCTGCGCCTTGCTTTCCTCCGTGCTGAGAGAGGCCGGCTACCGGACCGGCTTGTTTACCTCCCCTTATATCACGGATTTTCGAGAGAGGTTCCAGATCAACGGGGAAGAGATTCCCGAGGAAACGTTGGCGCGTATTCTTGGCCGTCTGATGCCGATGGTGGAGGAAATGGCGGAGCGGGGAGAGGTTATCACGGAATTCGAGCTGATCACAGCGCTGGCGTTTCAGTGGTTTTATGAGGAAAAATGTGATGTCGTTGTGCTGGAAGTGGGGCTGGGCGGACGCTTTGACGCCACCAACGTCATCGATACTCCCTTGGCGGCGGTCATCATGTCTATTTCTCTGGACCATACCGCTATTTTGGGGGATACTGTGGAGCAAATCGCCTTTGAGAAATGCGGTATTGTGAAGGAGGGCGGCGATGTAGTGCTGTACCCAGACCAGGAGGAAGGAGTGTACGGCGTGGTGGCCCATGCGGTGCAGAACCACAACGGCCGGCTGGTTCTGCCGTCGCCCAGTTCCGTACGGGAGGTGTCGTCTTCCATAGAGGGAACCGTGGCGAGCTACCGCGATGAGGAATACCAGCTTCCGTTTTTGGGCGCCCATCAGCTGAAAAACGCCGCAGCGGCTTTTGCGGCCCTGGAGCTGCTGAAAGAAAAGGGATACCGCATTTCCCGAGAGGCGATGCAGGCGGGCGTAGCCAAGGCGTATATTCCCGCGCGTATGGAGGTTCTTGGCCGCAGCCCTCTGGTTATTCTGGATGGGGCCCATAACCCGGGCGCCGCCCGGGTGCTGGCTCAGGCCTTGGAAAAATATCTTCCCCATCGGAAAATCATTGGCGTCATGGGAATGCTGAAGGACAAGGACAGCAGGTCCTCCTTGAGAAGCCTTGCCTCATTATTCCAAGCCTTGATTACCGCATCCCCGAAAAATCCCAGAGCGCTGCCGGCTGCGGAGCTGGCTGACCGGGCGAGGGAATACTGCTCCCAGGTTTTTGCGGAGGAGGATCTTTCGAAAGCAATTTGCCTGGCCAGAAAATTGGCGGGAGAAGACGGGGCCATTGTAATCTGCGGCTCCCTTTATCTCGCGGGAGAAATTCGCCCGCTGCTGTTGAACGGGCCTGCCGAAAAAGAAAACAGCTGAATCGGGCGACATCGTTCGAGCAAATTCACAGCCTCTATCCTTTAAACTAGGATAGAGGCTTTTTTTATGCCGTTTTATGAATATTTTCTGGAAAAGAGGGAACATCATGGGTGTGACACTATCAAATCAGGATGGGGTATTGACCGCCGCGCTGACAGGAGATATCGACCATCATACCGCCAGGGAGCTCCGGCTGGCCATTGACGAGGCCATCGAAAGGGACAAGCCCGGTCTTTTGCTGCTGGATTTTCAGGGAGTGGATTTTATGGACAGCTCTGGAATCGGCCTGGTGATGGGACGGTATAAGGTAATGCAGCAGAACGGCGGGGAAGTGGAAGTGACTCACGTACCCAAATACATAAGCCGGGTATTTAAGCTTTCCGGCCTGGAACAGCTTGGAGTCATGGAAAAAAAGGCGCGTCCCCAGAAAAGGAACACAGAGGAGGAAGCAGACAATGAAACCCGTTAATGAAATGGACCTGAAATTTTTAAGCCGGTCATCGAACGAGAGCTTTGCCCGGGCCGCCGTGGCGGCTTTCGTGGCCCAGATTGATCCGACCATCGACGAGCTGGCAGATATTAAAACCGCTGTCAGCGAGGCGGTGACCAACTGTATTGTCCACGCCTACCGGGAGGATCTGGGGATGATTTACATAAACGTAAAGCTGTTCGAAAACGGCACCATCGCTATCCGGGTCCGGGATAAGGGCTGCGGCATCGAGAATGTAAAAAAAGCCATGGAGCCCATGTTCACCACGGCGGGCGGAGAACGGGCCGGCCTGGGTTTTGCGGTGATGGAAAGCTTTATGAACCGTCTGAAGGTATCTTCCAAGGTGGGAAAAGGTACCACTGTGGCCATGGAAAAGGTGATTATCCGCCGTGGGCTGCAAAATGGATAACCGGGAGCAGGCGATTGAAAGCAACATGGGGCTGGTGCACGCCTGCGCGAAGCGGTTTCGGGGCAGAGGAATTGAATACGACGATCTGGTTCAGGCGGGATGCCTGGGATTGGTGAAGGCGGTGGATCATTTTGACGAGGGCCGTGGGCTTCAGTTCTCTACCTATGCCGTGCCGGTGATTCTGGGAGAAATGCGCCGGCTGTTCCGTGACGGCGGAGCGATTAAGGTAGGGCGGGCGCTGAAGGAGCTCTCTTTAAAGGCAGCCAGGGCTTGCAATGAGTTTTCCTTGCGGGAAGGGCGCCAGCCCACCATCAGCGAGCTGGCGGAGCAGCTGGGCGTGGAGCCGGCGGAGGCGTCTCAGGCGCTGGGAGCTTCTCAGCAGCCGCTTTCGCTGAGCGCGGATGAGGAAAACGGCGGAGGGCAGATTGATGTGCCTACCGAGGCTCCGGAGGAGAAAATTTCCGAGTTGATCGCATTAAAGCAGGTGGTGGGAGAGCTGGATCCCAGAGACCGCAGCTTAATCGTCATGCGCTTTTTCAAAAGCCGGACCCAAACCCAGACTGCAGAGATGCTGGGGATGACCCAAGTGCAGGTTTCCCGACGAGAGAAAAAGATTCTGCAGGAATTAAAGGCCAAGCTTTCCTGATTTCGCCTTGAAAAATGAACGATCTTTAAATTTACTTTAAATAAAGATTCCGCCGTATTGACCCTGCGTTTTTTCAGTGTTACCATATAGCGTAAGGAAAGGACGGAGCGGTTGATGAATTGGTTGTATCGTTTTATGTACGGCAGATATGGGGCTGACCAGCTTACCTTTGCTCTGATTATCCTGTATCTGATTCTATCTTTGACCTTGACCCTGATTCCCGTGCCATTGATCTGGCTATTGGCGTATATCCCTATGGTGTTTTGCTTTTACCGGATGCTGTCCCGGAATATCGCGAAGCGCCAGGCGGAGAACTGGGCGTTTTTGAGAGTGTGGAACCCGGTGAAAAACTGGTTTAAATCCGCAAATCAAAATTTTAAGGCCCACCAGGAATATAAATATTTCAAATGCCCCAATTGCAAGCAGAAGCTGAGAGCCCCCAGAGGGAGGGGAAAAATCCAGGTCACCTGCCAGAGATGCAGGCATCAGTTTATCAAAAAGGTATAAAAAGCGGTCCTCCTAAATTGAGAGGACCGCTTTTTTGTTGCAGCTTTTACGGCTTATGCCTATCTGAAACAGTGATTTTCAAATTTATTCTATTTCAAATCGGTTGAAAATAAAATGAGAAAACACGTCTTTATACGCTTTGACGCAGATGACAATGCACAGAAGAACCAGCAGGAGAGCTGCCCGCAGTAAAGCTGGTGTTATCCGGCTTTTCCGCTTAATAGCCTTTGATCTCCTTTAGATCATACGGCGTTTGCTGATAGACGTAGTAATTGAGCCAATTAGTGAACAGCAGATTGGCGTGGCTACGCCAAGTAAGAGGAGGCAGAGTATTGGGATCGTCGCCTGGGAAATAATTCATCGGTACATGGGGGCGCAGCCCCTTGTGAACATCCCGAAAATACTCGCTCGCCAGAGTGTTCCGATCATATTCCGCGTGTCCGGTGACAAAAAACTGCCTGCCGTTTTTATTGGCAACAATAGAAACACCTGCGATGCGGGAGGTAGCAAGAATCACCAGTTCCTCGTGCTGCTCGATATCTTCCCGGCGCACCTCGGTGTTTCTGGAATGCGGAATCAAAAAGCGATCGTCAAATCCCCGCATCAGCGGATGGTAAATATCCAATATGCGGTGGCGGAACACGCCGGACAGCTTTTCATCCAATAAATACTTAGGAATCCCATAATGATAATATAAACCCGCCTGAGCGCCCCAGCAGATATGCAAGGTGGAATAGACGTTGTTCTTGCTCCACTCCATAATCTGGCACAGCTCATCCCAATAATCGACTTCCTCAAAGGGCAGAAGCTCCACCGGCGCGCCAGTAATAATCATTCCATCGTAGCGTTCGCCCTTCACTTGATCGAAGGTCTTATAAAAGGTATTCAAATGGGACTGGGACGTGTTCTTAGAAACATGAGTGGCGGCTTGAAGAAGCTCGATATCTACCTGCAGGGGGCTGTTGCCCAGCAAGCGCAGCAGCTGGGTTTCTGTTTCTACCTTAGTAGGCATTAAATTTAAAATTAAAATTTTTAATGGACGGATGTCCTGGGTCATCGCCCTGTCGTTGGTCATAACGAAAACATTTTCAGACTCTAGCACCTTAAGCGCCGGAAGCTGGTTTTGAATCTTAATGGGCATGTGTTATTTCCTCCCAATCCCTTTCAATGCTAACCTAATTATTATAGCAAACTTTCGTTGATAGTTCAATAAAAGGATATCATACAAAAAACAAGCGCCCTTATGGATAATTTTAAGGAACAAATTAAAATGAAATGCATATTTTGGAAATTATCGGGAAATCTTATGAAAAAGCCTTGACATCATGTTGTTCCTATGATATCATTCTAATCACGCTTCCAGTTTCCGCTTTTCGAAAAAAAGAAGAAAAAGAGTGGAAAAAAGTACTTGACATTTCCTGGAGAACACGATATAATAATTATCGCTCTCTTGAGAAGATTGAAGGCGCATTTGCCGGTGATTAAAGTACTGTAAAATGGCAGATGGCAAGGCTTTTTCAGGAAGCAAGGACCTTGAAAATTAAACAACGTGAAGAAGAAAAGAGACCCGTAATTCCTTTAG